>Ga0183095_10050_pt2 | contig 396033 bp, 388 predicted proteins | sample BioMet4_FD_130346 | JGI IMG/M metagenome (GOLD analysis project Ga0183095, IMG submission 130346) | Microbial communities from bioreactor (seeded with sewage sludge) at LBNL, California, USA - Biofuel metagenome 4 (v2) (version 3) | ecosystem: Engineered > Bioreactor > Anaerobic > Unclassified ...
TTGTTGGTACTCCCTTCAATCTCAACGTACGTTTTTATTAGGGCTATGACCCTGTGTGTACTTTGATTGTAGGGAGTTCCTTCTTTTTCTGCAAACCTTAAATTTTACCCTTTACAGGAATGCTCCTGCATGATGAATTTCTATAGGTTATCAGTTCGAAGTATTTTGTGTAAACAAGGAGGCCTGTGAGTTCATTTGGCTTAAATACTGTTCCAATTTAGTGAATTTGGCATAATACTGCTCCTGCTGTGTCTGAAGCAACGTTTTTAAATCCTTGATTTTTGAATTACAGTCTGTAACGGTTTTCGTCAGGGCGCTGTTGTCAACGGTGGTGCTGTTGTCAACACCGGCCTTTGCGATCAGAATTCCGTCACCGCCGTAGGTCTTGATGTTTTTGTTGATGACGTCCTGCATCTTTTTTGCAATGCCGTCATCGTTGGTAAACAAGGAGGCAACTTTGTCGGGATCATTGTTTAGGGCATCCTTCAGTTTGGTTTCGTCGATTGTGAGCTGGCCGTTGGCAGAATAATCGTTTGCCTTGGTTGCAATCCCGAGTTGGTAAAGGGCGGTCTTCATGGAATCTACCTGGTCTGTCATGGAGCGGCGCAGATCAAGACTCAGATTGTTCAGGATGGAGTCTCCTTGCATAAGGCCCTTTTTTGCCTTTGTTTCCCAGCTCGTAATCTGGGTTTCGCTCATATCCGCCTTTTGCGCGTCCGTCAGGGGAGCATAAGTTGCATCTGTATCTTTGCGCTCGCTGACCTTGTCATTGGCAAGTTTAATAATCGCGTTATAATCGTCGACAAAGCCCTTGATCTTCGTGTACAGGTCATCCGTTTTGTTGTCTACCGAGAACTTGATCGGGGCACTGCTGGAGACTGTGGTGTCCGTCTTGGACAGAAGTTCGAAATCTACGCCGTCCAGCGTGAATTTGTTTTCGGTTCTGGTAATTTCAATTGCGTTTGCCGGATTGCCGTCGAAGCTTACCGCCATTTTTGCATCCTGCGGCTTTTGCAGCGTGTATTCGCTCGTATTTTCAATATAGTTGCCGCTGGCGTCTTTTGTCGGCAAGGTTCCGCCAAACAGGACTGTTGCAAGGTTGCCGGTGCCGACGTTTGCAATGTCCACCCGGCTGCCGCTGCCTCCGTTCTTTGCTGTTACACTGAAAGTATCATTAATGTTTGAATAAGCAATGGTTACATTGGCTTGTGCGTCATTATTGATTGTTTTCATAATGGTATCAAGCGTATCCGTTTTTTTAAAGGTAAAGGTTTTGTCGTTGATGGTAATACCGTATGTACCATCAGTAGATGACTTTGTAAGCGTATTTGCGCCGTTCAGATTTTCCGTTAAATCCTCAAGAGTTTTGTGGGTGTTAATGCGGTTTGTTTCCCCGGCGTAAATGTTCAGAGCCCCGTTCTTTCCTAAAATTCCGGAGGCGTCGCTGGATTCAATGGAAATAACGGAAGTAGCGCTCGCGGCTTTAAAGGAGAGTTTTCCGCCTAATTCGGTTACCTGAAATTTATCGCTGCCAAAGGCGTCTTTGCCGTATGATGCCGTCAGGCCTTCCTGAATATAGGTGGCTAAATCGGCAGGTGTAGAATACCGGCTCTTGTCGCTGTCTTTAAAGGTAATATATTTGTCCACTCCGTCCAGATTGACTGTTAAGGTGGAACCGGCAAGGGAATCTCCCAGATATCTGCTTACCAGCTTTTCACGGTTATACGTACCGGAAGTGGTGATGGAACCGTCCACCTGCTTCAAGCCAAGGCCCTGAAGTAGGCTCTGACTTCCGTCGGTGATGCTTAAGCCATCCGTGGAACCGTCCGCTTTCGTAAAGGATACGGCGCCGTCGGTGCCGATGGTAGCTTTCAGTTTGCCGTTTAAATCGGTATTGGAACGGATCGCTTCATCCAGTACCGTCTGTACGCTTGCCGTACCGAGCGTGATGTCGGAAGAAATCGCCGTATCGGCCGGAATGCTGAGCGTATAGGTGTTGCCGTCGATTTTAACATCCAGCGTGGAGCCGGAAGTCAGCGTGTTTTTAAACAGGTCGTCCGGATTTGTCGTGCCGCCTTCCAGAACGTTTCCGTTTGGCGTTACGGTGGAGAGCCCCAGACCGGAAAGCAGGGTTGTGGTTCCGCTTGTAATCTTAATATCCGCGGTGGAAGAACCCGTTTTTGTCAAAGTGACTTTTCCACCGGAATAACCAAATTCGACATTTCCGGCAAGGCCTGTGGTTTTCTCTATTTGTTCGTTTAAGGCGGTTGTAATTTTGCTGATGTCGTCACCTTTGTTAAAAGAAAAGTCACCGTCAAGATCAATTTCATAGTCTTTGCTGTCATAATTAATGGTAATTTTGTTTCCCGCAACATTGCTCGGCGACCAGGCGTCGCGGACAACACCGGAAATCGTTTCATTTGACACTTTATACTTGGAAGAAAAACCTGCCTGCTGGGCGAGTTGTGAAATTCCGGTTACCACCATATTTTTAGCCGCGGTTGCGCTTCCGCTGACATTTAGGAAAGGAGAAGAATTTTTAATGGATGTTGAATTAAAAAAGCTTGCGCTCAGGATACTGGAACTGCTTGTGCTCGACGAAAAATATTTCGTCTGAAATTCCTGCAGAGCCTTTGTGACTTCCCTGTAGGACTGCTGTCTCCAAAGGGCAATCTGCTTCGTTTGCCCCTGCTTGTCAATTTTATTCTGGGTGCCCATAGTCAACTGTTTTACAATGGTATCCGTATCCAGACCGGAGACCAAACCGCTCAGGCGTTTTGAAGAAGTAGAAGTTGCATTTAAAGAAGATGCAATTTGAGATGATGCTGTACTGATCATGATTTACCTCCTGACGGAAAAAACATCGTTTTCAAAAAACCTATTTGCTTTATATATCGTACGTTAATCACAAAATATTTAGTAAAAAGATAAAAGATCATAAAATTCTCTGTAATGAAGCAATTTATTTTGACGATATATATTGTAATATGTTATGATAGTAAACGTTAATGTGAATTTAAGTTTTGAAACAAAGGGGATGGTCTGCGATATGACTTTTGTTCCAATCAATAAATTAAAATCGGGAATGGTTTTGGACAGAGATATCTATCTGTTTAACAGCATCTCTTCAAAGATCATCATGCTGAGATGCGGGCAGATTTTAACACAGGCATATATTGAAAAACTTCATGAGTTCGATATTCTTGGTGCCTATATTCATACCAATCAGGAGAAAGAAAGAATTAAGATCACAACACACATCCGACAGCCGATTAAAAGGGAACTAAGGCAGGAAGCTTTGACAAATATTCATCAGGTATATGACATGTTTAATCAGGTAGCCCAAAAAATTAATGTGAGCAGCATCAATCAGACAATGAATATTTCCAAAAAACTTGTCAATTCATTAAAGTGTAATGTGGAGGCTAAAATCAGTATTGCAAACTTGAAGCTGTATGACGATTATACCTATAATCATTCTTTGGGGGTTTCCATTCTCTCTATTGCCATCGGGCTGGAATTAGGCCTGAAAACACAGGATTTGTACGATCTTGGACTGTGTGCACTCCTACATGATATCGGTAAAATGGCGGTGCCTATCTCCATTATTGCAAAACCGTCCAAGCTGACGGAGGAAGAATTCAATATTGTTAAACAGCACCCCGCAAAAGGCGCGGAATTTTTTTTGAAACACCATCTGGCGAATAATACGATTTGCGCCGGTGTCCTTACGCACCATGAAAAATATGACGGAACCGGTTACCCCAGCGGGCTTTCCGGCGATGATATCCCTTTATTCGGAAGGATTATTTCCGTGGCCGATGTTTACGATGCTTTAACTTCAATCAGACCATACCGAAAACCGTCTACTCCGGCGGAAGCGATTGAATATATAATGGGCTCAAGCGGCGTTGCCTTTGATCTTGCGATTGTCAGGGCGTTCCTGAACAAGGTCGCCCCTTACCCGATCGGGTCATGCGTCAAGCTCAGCAATGGTGAAATTGCGATTATCGTAAAGCAGAACGATTACAATCCGTCCAGACCGATTATCCGCCTTTTCAATAAGCCGGATGTGTTGTTGGATCTGTGCATGCAGCGTGACGTGCAGAATATCGTGATAGAAAATATCTGTGACGTCACGACGGCGGAGAGCTGAAATTACATTAAACAGAAAAGAAAACAGGGATGGAGTAGACCGAAGTCTTATTCCATCCCTGTAAATTTAAGATTTTTTATTGTGCTTTTGCGGCATTGTTTACAATTTCAATTTCTTTTTCGTTTAAAATTTTACTGGTATCCAAAAGCATAACAACCTTGTTTTCCACTTTACCGATACCGGTCAGATAGGCGGTGGTGTGATCTTTGGACATTCTTGGAGCGGGTGAAATATTTTCATCGCTGATAGTTGTGACCTCATCGACGGAGTCCACGATAAAGCCGATATGATTTTCTTCAATTTTCGTTACGATAATACAGGTATGCTCGTCATACTCCACTTCTTCTTTTTTAAACCGCAGACGCACGTCGATGACGGGGATAATATCGCCGCGCAGATTAATAACGCCCTTTGCGTAACTGGGGGAGTCAGGAATAGGCGTAATCTCCTGTTTCCCTATGATTTGAACCACATCCGAAATCGGAACGCCAAACAACTGCTTATCGGTCCAGAAAGTCAGATATTTGCCCTTCATTTCGTTTGTATCAATTTCCTCTTCCCCTGAAATCAGGTTTTGTTGGTTTTCCATTTTTTATCACCCATTCATCAAATTTAAAATAAAATTTTGCTTTGGTCAACTTTTCTCTTCGCGTGAATTTTTGATTTGCTCTCTCTGCTTTTCAAAAATAAATTTACACAGAAGGTCAAACTGGCGGGTCGAATTATCCAGAAACGAACAGCCGTACCCGTTAAAGGAATAATCGACCGGATTCGCCCGTTGAACCTGACAGCTGAATATGATATCCATATCGTAAAGGTTAAGCGTCATGACAAAGGACTGCCCAATATCAAGGTATTCCCTTGTGGTGATGAATACGCCGCTTAAGCTCAAATCCGTCACGGTCAGATCAAACACGCGTGCTTCCCCGTCCTCAGGCGATGAATCCCCCTGAAGCATGGTTGCCTGTGCTGGAATTCTGACTTTTAGGCGGAAAAAGCTTCTCCGCTCAAATTCAGCCAGACTTTGTATATCCGTAATCTGCATCATTTCCAGGGTGGAAAGAAAAACCTTTCCGATCAGCACTTTAAAACCCAAAGACTGATTGTAAACGCTGATTTTTATCGGCATGTTGCAGTGCAGGATCGGCAGAATATCAAAACTGTTTGCGATTTGCACGGACCCGTGCAAAATATCGCTTATCGTTCCCGTGGTGAGCAGCTCGTTCGCAAGCGTTTTTATTTCGCAGGGCGAGTTAAGATACTGTTTGGAAATCGGATACATTTGGGAAGCACCTCCAAAACAACAAATATTCGGCGGAATTATTTAACAGGAAGCTGTGCTTCATTCCCGTCTGAAAGTATTTTTTCAATATCCAGAAGCATTACCGCATTTTCGTTCAGCGTGGCGATTCCCTTTACATAATTGTTCGTCGTGTCTTTTGCGAATCTCGGGGTGTCGCTGATTTGATTCTTTGAAACGTTTGTGACATCATTTACATTGTCAACAATGAATCCGACACCCAAGTCACCGGTTTCAGTCACGATAATACTTGTGTGGTCGTCATATTCCTTTTTTGGTTTGTCAAATTTCAGCCTTAAATCCACCAAAGGAACAATTTTTCCTCTTAAATTAATAACGCCAATGATAAAAGGCGGTAAATTCGGGATAAAGGTGATAGACTGCATGCGGATAATTTCAACCACCTGACTGCTGGGAATGGCAAACAACTGCCCTTCAATAAAAAAAGTAAGGTATTTTTCCGTCGAAATATTCTCATTGGCCGAGGTGTTATTTTTTACTGTTATTTCTTCTGCCATTTTAATCACCATTTCTACCGCTGCCGTTTCGGTAAGATATTTCATGCTGCCAATCCCGGCATTATTTTGACAGCGCAGTCACGAAGTCATAAAAAAAACTCTATTAATATATATCGGCTTAATTCTGAAATACTTAGCATCATAATTCAGAAAATATAACTTTTTCTGTGCTTTCCGGCGAATCGGTTCCGGGACTGCTTGGCGGGGGCGCGGTTCCTTTCCCCGTTTTGTCGGCGGAGTAATTTAGAAAGTACACATAAATATCCACAATCGTCTGATATAGCTCCGGCGGAATTTCTGTTCCGGCTTCCAACTGAGAAAGGAGAGAGGCAAGGGAGTCGTCATGAAAAACAGGCACATTGTTGTCCTGTGCGACTTCTATGATTTTCTGCGCAAGATAACCGGAGCCGGAAGCGACGACAATCGGCGCGCTGTGGGGGGAGTCCTGCGAATATCGTAAAGCGGCGGCATGGTTCGGCCGGTCATACTGTGACATCGATTACATTCTTCCTTTCGTAGACTTTCTTTAGAATCCGTTTTTCCACGCTTGGACTGTTTTCCTGCAGGAATTCAATGCTTTGCGCGGAAAGGCCGTTTTGGGCAAATATTTCTGAAATACGGTTGCTTATTTCACGGCTGTTTTTCATCAGGGCGGGCGGGCAGCTCATCTGGACGTCGGCCTTCCCCTGAGAAAGGACAATGGAAGCTTCAAAATATCCCAGCGCTTTAATATCGAATGTCAGGAAAAGCCTGATTGGCTTGGGCCCGCTGCCGCTTTCTTTTGAAGAAGATTTTCCGCCGTCATCGTTTTTTTCAATCCAGATTTCAGAAAACATAAACTGTCCGTTGTAATTTACCGGAAGTAGAAGATGGGTAAAGGGCATATAGACGCTGTTGTCCAGCAGCAGGGATAAAACCGTGTCTTTATAAAGCGACTGACTTACGCTGGAGGAGCTTTGGCGAAGATTCTCGGAAAGAACTTTCATCAGGGAATCATACAGTTGGTTTTCCGGCTTTTGCGAAGCTTCGGTGACGCTTTTCAAAAACATGGACTTTATCTGATTCATTTTGTCGTCCGGCAGATTCAATTCGTATTTGCAGTAGTCGAGAAACGATGAAAATTTGTCTACGGCTTCCTGATGGGAACTGATGTTTAAGCGGGCGATATTATGTACCAGAAGGGTGATGCTGTTCCTTGCCGCACCAAAGTCATTGGAGGAAGCAACGTATTTGCTCAAAAGGGGAATGATTTTCTCTTTTAAAAGCGTGAGATTCATGTCAAGACTGTTGACCGGATGGTCCGTCATCAGCTGGTCCGCCAGCTCCTGCAGCTGTTTGCTGTAAGGGCGGGGAATCTGATGGACAAGGGTGTCAAGATTCTTTGCAATTGCCGAAGTGGTTTCAGGGGTTGAAAAATACCCGTCGAACGCTTTCAGAAAATCGCCCAGCGGCTTTTCCAGACCGCTGTCCGGATATTCGTTCATCAGATTTCGCATAACATCGAATACCGGTCCTGAAAATTTTGTACGGTTGCTGCCTTGAAACATAAGATTTTTTAAAATATCAGCCGGCTGATCCATTTTTATTGCCGCGGAAAATTGCTTCATCAGCAGGGTGACGGGCTTGCTGTCACGAATATTTTCGGAGCGGCTGAAGGTTTCAAACACAATTTTTTGTAAAGTTTGTGAAAGCGCGGGCGTTTCGCCCAGCTGTTCCAGAAATTTACTGAAAACGGAATTTCGGTTCAGCAAAAAATCAAAACTGTTGTTCTGGTTACCCTGTTTGTCGGTATTTGGCTGAAGAACTTTGGAAGGGTCAATGGGTACCATGGAATCCGGCTGTTTTGCAGAAGGAATTTTATTAATGCTGTCATTTGTTGTAACGGGTGTGGTAATTCTCAGGTTATCGGGCATAAAATCACCTCGAAAATATAATTTGGCGTTAATTTTATGAAATTCGTTACGATATATATACTATAAAGTATAATTAGGCGGTGAAATATTAATGGATAACAATATGGAATCTATGCTGGAAGTTTATTTATTTGAGGCAAATGACCTGCTTGAGCATTTAGATGAAATTTTAATTAACTGCGAAAAAGCAAATGCTTTTGATACGGACAGCATCAATGAGATTTTCAGAATCATGCATACCATTAAAGGATCTTCTGCAATGATGCAGTTTAACAGTTTAATGACCATTTCGCATAAGGCGGAAGACTTATTCTATTATGTACGAGAAAACGGTATTGATGAAAAGTACAACCCGGAACTTTTCGATCTGATGTTCCGCTCAAGCGACTTCATTAAAGCCGAAATATCAAAGGTTGAAAACAACGAACCACTCACAACAGATATCGGCACTTTTGAGCAGGAAATTAATGATTTTCTGAAAAAGATTTCTCAAAATGAACCGGAACGCACTGAAGTGCAGTCCTTGGTTCAGGTTCCCGCCCAGACTGCGGTTCCGTCCGAATCCATCCCTGCGGAAGAATTTTCAAAACAGGTGCAGGCTTCCAATGCTCCCGTCCGCACGGATCCTGACTATCCCTATGCGGTCAGGGTGTTTTTTGATGAGGAAACAGAGATGGAAAATCTGCGCGCCGTCATGCTGATCAATGCGGTCAGGGATATTTATCAGGATATCAAATATGAGCCGCAGGATATAGAAACAAATCCCGCCAGCGCTGATGAAATTATCAAAAACGGTTTTCTCATATCCTTTAAAGACCAGCAGGGTATGAAAAGCGTGCTGAAGATCATTGAAAATTTTGTCTACACCAAAAATTATACTGTTTTGGATAAACCCAATAATGCGCCAAAAGCAGAATCCGCTGAAAAAACCGCCGCCTCGGAAAGCGAGCACAGCGTCCAGGAAACGCCGGGCGCAGTCCATTCAGCCGTTAAACAGAACCTGATTAACGTCAACCTTTCTAAGCTGGACAACCTGATGGATTTGATGGGTGAAATTGTTATTACCGAATCCATGGTGACAACGGTACCTTCCTCCCAAAGCGGCGCAGAAGTGGACAATAACTTTAACAAGGCGTCCCGGCAGCTGCGCAAACTGACGGATGAGCTGCAGGAAATCGTCATGTCCATCCGGATGGTTCCTATTTCCGGCGTATTTCAGAAAATGAACCGTATTGTGCGCGATATGAGCAAAAAGCTGGATAAGGATGTTCAGCTGGTTATGATCGGTGAGGACACCGAAGTGGACAAGACCATTATTGACAATATCGGCGACCCGATCATGCATCTGGTCCGCAACGGCATGGATCACGGCATTGAGACAAAAGAAGAGCGTGCTCAGACGAACAAATCCCCCAAGGGTACGATTACGCTTTCCGCCCAGAATACGGGCGGCGAGATACTGATTACCGTGCAGGACGACGGCAAGGGGATCGATAAAAAATCCGTTTTGCAGAAGGCGAAGAAACAGGGCCTGCTGAAAAAGCCGGAAAAAGAATATTCCACTCGGGAGATTTATAATTTCCTTTTGATGCCCGGATTTTCAACCAATGAAGTAGTGACGGAATACTCCGGCAGAGGCGTTGGAATGGATGTCGTAAAGAAGAATGTGGAAAAAGTGGGCGGTGATGTTTCCTTGGTCAGCGAAGTTGGGAAGGGAACCAAAATCCTCTTTAAAATTCCGCTTACACTGGCCATCGTGAACGGAATGAAAATTTCCGTCGGCGATACGGTGTTTACCATCCCGATCAATAATATCCGGCAGTCTTTTAAAGTAGATCAGTCCAGCATCCATTACGACACCGATATGCACGAGATCATTATGGTGCGCAACCAGTATTATCCGGTCCTCAGGCTGCATAAGATTTTCGGTATAGAAACCAAGATTACGGATATCAGCAGCGGGATCGTGATCTTGGTAGAGACGCACGAAAAGGCATATTGTATTTTTGCAGATACCCTGCTCGGCGAACAGCAGGTTGTTGTAAAATCCCTGCCGCTTTACCTCAACCAGTACAACGTGAAGGAAACCGGCATCACCGGCTGTGCCATTCTCGGGGACGGCAGTATCAGCCTTATTCTGGACATCCTGAATCTCTATAATAATAACTGACGTTTCAAAGCGCAGACGAAGTTCGTGGAGGAAAACGATGATACGTTTGACCGATAAGGAATTCACCGATATCGTGACCTATATTAAAAGCAATTACGGCATTAATCTGACCCATAAAAGACAGCTAATTGAGTCAAGGATGCAGTCTGTTTTAATCAGTAAAGGCTTTAACAGCTTTACCGAATATTTTGATTTGGTAAAGCAGAATAAATCCGATGAAATCACTGCGATGCTGAATAAGCTTACAACCAATCACACCTATTTTTACAGGGAACCCGCTCATTTCGAGTTTTTGAAAAATACCATCCTGCCCCTGCAGGAAAGAACCAACAGCCGCAGGGACATCCGCATCTGGAGCGCCGGGTGTTCTTCGGGCGAAGAAGCGTATACCGCCATCATGACCATGATGGACTATTTCGGGCTGAAGAGGACGAGCTGGGATTACAGAATTCTTGCCACGGATATTTCGCTGAAAGCCATGGAAGCCGCAAAAAACGGATTGTACGGTGTGGAATCCCTAAAGGATATCCCAAAAGTATGGGAGCAAAAGTATTTTGTCAACCAGGGAGAGAACCTTTTTGAATTGAAGGAAGACGTCAGAAGCCAGGTCTTTTTTAAGAGAATGAATCTTATGGAGCCGTTTTCTTTCCGTCAGCCGTTTGATCTGATTTTTTGCAGAAATGTTATGATCTATTTTGATCAACCGACCAAAAACGCACTGATCAACAAGTTCTATGACGTGTTAAAGCCCGGCGGTTATCTTTTTATCGGTCATTCTGAAACAGTGCAGAGGGATACCTCGAAATTTTTGTATGTAGAACCGTCAATTTATCAGAAAGGATCCGTATAGACATGCCAATAAATTCAAAAATCAGGGTTCTCATTGTTGATGATTCTCTCTTTTTCAGAACGGCTCTGCAGAAAGCGCTTTTGAGCGACGCAAACATTGAAATAATCGGAACCGCCGCCAATGCCTCTGAAGCGGAGAAAAAAATAAAGGAATTGTCACCGGATGTCGTCACAATGGATGTCGAAATGCCGGACATGAGAGGAACGGATTTTTTAAAAAAGCTGATTCCTGTCAATCCGGTTCCGGTGGTTCTTGTCAGCTCTCTCAATATTGGAATATTTGAGGCTTTAAGCGCGGGGGCGGTAGACTTTGTACTGAAGCCGAATCTTCGTAACAGCAGTGATTTTTCAATCTTCTGCCAGGAATTATGCGTTAAAATTAAAATTGCAGCTTCTGCAAAGGTGAAGAAAAACGTATCACCCGTGGCATCCGCATCCCTTCCCATGCCGGTTTTGTCCGGAAACGGTACGGCAGAGCATATCATCGCCATCGGAGCGTCCACGGGCGGAACAGAGGCCACCGCTGAAATTCTGCGGCAGCTTCCGGAGGATATACCGGGGATACTGGTGGTTCAGCATATGCCGGTGGGTTTTACAAAAATGTATGCGGATCGGCTTAATAAAATTTGTAAATTTACAGTTCAGGAAGCGCAGAACGGGGACCGCGTAAAGCAGGGACAGGCGTTGATTGCGGCCGGCGACAAACATATGACACTGGAAAAGGACTTTAAAGGATATTATGTAAAGTGTGCTGCCGGGGAAAAGGTCAGCGGTCATTGTCCGTCGGTGGATGTTTTGTTCCGCTCTGTTGCCAAGACAGCCGGCAAGGATGCCATGGGAATTATTTTGACCGGCATGGGAAAAGACGGCGCCGCCGGGTTGTTGGAGATGAGGAATAAAGGCTCCTATACCATTGGACAGGACAAACAGTCCTGTGTCGTTTATGGGATGCCAATGGTCGCGTTCGACATCGGTGCGGTTGAAAAGCAGGCGCCCTGCCAGTCCATTGCCAGACTTATTATCCAGAAATTAAATAAATAATTATTTTAGGCGAAAAAACTGTATATATTGATTAAATTTTGCAAGAAAATGTCGATATATATAACAAAGAAAAGCACTCGTTGATTACGGTGGCGGGTAAATAATACGTTACTTTTCTTAGTTTGAGTTGTTATAAAAAACACTTTAGAAGGGTACGTGGTATAAGTGAAAAAAGAAGGAAAAAAGAAAAGCAGGGAAAAAGCAGGGAAAAAGAAAAGCCTGAAAAAGACTCTTCTCATCGGAATGGTGAGTTTGTCGGTAGCAATCAGTGTCGTTTGTGGTGTGACAACGGGTTTTTTACTTTATTCAAATTCCAACAGTAATATGGTTTCACTGGTAAATGCAAATTCGGTTGCTTATAACCATGCCGTGCAGAGGGCCATTGACATTTATAAAATGAAAGTGGAGGCCATTGCTCAAAATGCCGAAATGACGGATGCAGGCAAGAGCGTAGAGGATAGAAAAACAGTATTGAGCGAGCTTGCAAAACGATATGGCTTTTCCGACGTCACTGTTGCCGATTCAAGCGGAAAGACACTGGATGATGTAGATATCAGCAGCCGTGATTATTTCAAAAAGGCGATTTCGGGTACAACCGGTATCTCCAGTACTTTGGTTAGCAAAAAAGATTCCAGTGTTGTTTTAATGATTTCTGCCAAAGTAAATAACGGAAGCGTTTATAATGGTGCTGTGATTGCCACTTTGCCCAGCGATACTTTCAGCAAAATGATTGACGATGTGTCTGTCGGTAAATCAGGATATGGGTTCATAGTTGACGGAGACGGCAAAATCATTGCCCATAAAGACAGAAGCAATGTGGACAATTTTGTCAATTATATCGGCAAAGCCAAAGAGGACGGTTCTTACGCGGATGCGGCGTCCCTTGTGAAAAACATGATAGCCCGCAAAACAGGGAGCAGCACGGTTACCATCAACGGAATCAAACAGCATATCGGATACTCCCCGATTCCGAATACGGACGGGTGGTCGTTCGGTGTCAGCGCCAATGAAGGTGAGATGATGAGCGGCTACTACACTTCAATTGGCGTTACCATTGGGTTGGTGATTCTGTTTATTCTTCTGTCCATTGTTTTCGCTTTCAGGATAGCCGGCCCAATTGCCAAGCCGATTGAAAGCCTTGTACAGCGGATTGAGAAACTGGCGGAAGGTGATTTGCATTCGGAGGTTCCTGTTATACAAAGCGGAAATGAAATAGGAACCCTTGCGGAAACTTTTTCCAATACAATTGAAATATTAACCGGCTATATAGGCGAAATTGCGGTTGTTTTGGACAGCCTTTCCATGGGAGACTGCACCGTTGAAGTACAGGAAGATTATAAAGGCGATTTTATATCCATCAAAAATTCTCTTACTGCCATTATTGACAACATGAACAATGTGTTTTCGAATATTAACGGATCGGCAGATCAGGTTGCAAACGGCGCCGGTCAGGTCGCTTCTGCCGCGCAGGCTCTTTCGCAGGGCGCGACAGAGCAGGCAAGCTCTATCCAGCAGCTGTCGGCTTCCATTACGGAAATTGCCAGCGAGGTCAATAATAACGCAAGTAATTCCCGGAAGGCGAGTCAGCTTTCGCTGGACGCGTCCGCCGAGGTGGAAACCGGAAACATGCATATGCAGCAGATGGTCGAAGCGATGGCTGATATCAGCGATTCTTCGCAGAAAATCGGGAAAATTATTAAAACGATTGAGGATATTGCATTTCAAACCAATATTCTTGCACTCAATGCCGCGGTTGAGGCAGCCCGTGCAGGTTCGGCGGGCAAGGGATTCGCAGTTGTTGCGGATGAGGTCCGCAATCTTGCGAGCAAGAGTGCGGAAGCTGCGAAAAATACTACAGAACTGATTGAAAGTTCCATCAGGGCGGTGGAAAACGGTAAGAAGATTGCGGATGAAACTGCAAATTCGCTGAACAAAATTATTGATGGTGCAAAAAAGACAACGGATTTAATCGGGGAAATTTCAAAGTCTTCGGATGATCAGGCGTCTTCCATCAACCAGGTCACACTGGGTGTTGATCAGATTTCCGCGGTTGTACAGACAAACTCCGCGACTGCCGAGGAAAGCGCGGCAACCAGTGAGGAACTGAGCGGCCAGGCTCAGATGCTGAAGGAGTCACTGGCGTTCCTGAAGCTGAAAGACACGGCAGGACAGGCTCAGACGAAAGAAACAGCTCCAAAAAGCGATTCTGAATTTGTTCCCCAAAGCAGTCAGGGCAGTAAATACTAATACCTGAATATATGAAAATCCCTGTGGCCGGTTACAGTCGTACGGTCACAGGGGTTTTTTCTGTCAAAGTTCTTTTGTCCAGTATTTTCGGTCAAGGCTGCGGTACTGCACCGCTTCGGCGACATGCCGCGGTTCAATTTCCCCGCTTTTATCCAGATCTGCTATGGTTCGTGAAACTTTCAGAATACGGTCATATGCCCTGGCCGAAAGCCCTAGCTTTTCAAACGCCTTCTTCAGGAGTTCCCGCCCCGAGTCGCTCAGCCGGCAGACTTCGTGAAGCATATCCGGCGTAATTCTTGCATTGCAGGTCACTGGCGTACCCTTAAAACGTTCATTTTGCAGCATTCTGGCGGCATTTACGCGTTCTTTAATGATGGATGAGCTTTCTGCCTTTTCCTGTGAACTGATCTCGTCAAACTCCACAGGCGGAACTTCAATGTGCAGATCCAGCCTGTCCAGAAGCGGACCGGACACTCGGGAAAGATAACGGGAAACAGCATTGGAGGAACAGGTGCACGGCTTGGTTGGGTGCCCGAAATAACCGCAAGGGCATGGGTTCATCGCGGCGACCAGCATGACGGCGCAGGGATAGGAAATCGTGCCGTTGACACGTGAAATTGTCACTTTCCCATCCTCTATCGGCTGGCGTAGGACTTCCATTGCGCTGCGGGAAAATTCAGGCAGTTCATCCAAAAACAGGACACCGTTATGCGCAAGCGAAATCTCTCCGGGGTGCGGAATATTTCCGCCGCCGGACAGACCCGCGGGCGATACTGTGTGATGTGGCGAACGGAATGGACGGGATGTAATTAAAGAAGCGCCGTTTGGAATTGTGCCGGCGATAGAGTGGATTTTGGTCGTTTCAATCGTTTCCCCGAACGTCATATCGGGAAGAATGGATGGAATCCTTTTTGCAAGCATACTTTTTCCGGAGCCCGGCGGGCCGATCAGCAGTACATTGTGACCGCCTGCCGCCGCGATTTCCAGTGCGCGTTTGGCTTCATTTTGGCCCCGTACTTCCGAAAAATCCGGCAGTGGGATACTATTCTGCCGTACATCCGGTTTTGCCGCGGCGGGGCGGATTTCCGCACGCCCTGTCAGATGCATCGCCAGCGATTCAAGATTTTTCACAGGATAAACAGCGAGTCCCTCCACGACTACGCCCTCGGCAGAATTTGCCTCCGGTACGTAAAGCTTCTGAAAGCCCGCTTCCTTGGCCTTAATCGCCATTGGAAGAATCCCTTTTACGGGCCTCGCTTCCCCAGTGAGCGACAACTCGCCGATAAATACGCTGTCCTCAAGTTCCGCGTCCAGTTGACCGCTTGCTTTCATCAGCGCCACCCAGAGCGGCAAATCATAAATTGGCCCCTCTTTGCGTTTGTCTGCGGGGCCCAGATTGACCGTTATTTTATGTACAGGGAATTGAAACCCGCAGTTTTTCATGGCGGAACGCACCCTGTCCCGGGATTCTTTCACCGCCGTGTCCGGTAGGCCGACGACATCGAAGCCGGGCAATCCGACGCTGATGTCGGCTTCAACCGACACAATAAAGGCGTCCAAACCATACAGCCCCATGCTGTAGGAACGTGATACCATCCTCATCCCTCCTTAATTTTATGAAATCATTATACTCCTGTCGAATTGTGTTGGCAATTCTTACCTTTATTATAGCAATTTTAAATAGAAACATGAGATAACGAAATATGCCACTGCATTTTTGGGAATTATTAAAATACCCTTTACAGAACTCTTGTTCTACTATATAATAAATAGGAACGTTTGTTCTGCATGCAGCGATTTCAATTTAGATTGCAATACCAAAGGCGGGGAAGAAACACAAAACCGCTGTACCATTAAATTTGAAAATGCTGTATGCGGGAAACGGTCAGAAAAATTTATGAAAGAATCAGTGTCGGAATGCTTTGAGGAGGAATCGCGTAAATGGAGCGGAGTATATTGCACTGCGATCTCAATAATTTTTTTGCTTCTGTGGAATGCCGGGACCATCCCGAACTCAGCGGCCGTCCCGTCGCTGTCTGCGGAAGTGTTGAGGACCGGCATGGAATTGTTCTGGCAAAAAATGAGCAGGCAAAACAGTTCGGCATCAGGACGGCGGAGACGGTCTGGCAGGCGAAAAAGAAATGTCCGGACTTGCTTGTTGTTCCCCCTCATTTTGACAGATATATTTACTTTTCCAATATGGTAAAACAAATTTATCTTAGCTACACTGATCAGGTGGAACCGTTTGGAATTGATGAGTGCTGGCTGGATGTTACCGGGAGCGCCCGTCTGTTCGGAACCGGACCGGAAATCGCGGAACAAATACGCGCGCGGACCAAATCGGAACTCGGCCTTACGGTTTCGGTCGGAGTCAGTTTTAACAAGATATTTGCCAAGCTCGGCAGCGATATGAAAAAACCGGACGCCATGACTGTCATTACCCGGGAAAATTACAGGGAAAAGGTGTGGCCGCTTCCGGTGGATGCGCTTCTTGGCGTAGGCAGGACGACGGGAAAACGCCTGAGTACGATGGGAATTAAAACAATCGGGGATCTGGCGCGCACCGATTCCAAATATGTGGTTTCATCCTTTGGCAAAGCTGGATATGATATGTGGACGAACGCGAACGGCCTTAATTCTTCCGAAGTTCTGCCCAATGGGGTTTATACCGCTCCTAAAAGCATTGGAAACAGCATCACCTGCGTACATGACCTTTTCGATATAGATGAGGTTTGGCCGGTGCTGCTGTTTCTTGCCGAAAAAATTTCCTTCCGCATGCGGGACGCAGGGCTGATCGCTTCGGGCCTTCAGCTTTCCGTCAAAGACAACCGTCTACATGCTTCACAGCATCAGATGCAGCTTGAGGTTCCCACGCGGCTGACCATGGACCTGGCCTGTGCAGCAAAAGAAATGTTTTTGAACGGCTATCACTGGACTTGTCCTGTGCGTGCGCTCGGCATCAGCGGATTTTCCCTTCTGCCTGAGTCCGAAATGCAGCAGACCTCGTTTTTCCACAGTATTCTGCGCGATGAAAAAATGGAAAAGCTGGAAAACCGTATGGAGTATGTACGGGATAAATACGGGAAGGCTACCGTAAGGCGCGCTGCGCTGATGCAGCAGTTGCCGATTCCCGCAGGACAGGAAAAAAAGAGCGACACGCGTCAGGATTAATAACGACGATCGTTTTTTCGTGTCACTCTGCGGATAAAGGGAAGATTTTGTTGAAAATTTCTGTTCATTAGCAATAAGTAAAGGAAACATTACCCGATAAAAATAATTTTTTTATAAAATTTAACTAAATAAAACAAATATTTAGCTTTAAAAGCAAAATATTTGTTGACTTAATAGACACAATGAGGTATGATATAGGCAGTCTTCAATTTAATGTAAGCCATGAGGTGTTGGGCTTGGTTGATAACAACCATTTTAATAAAATGGCAGATTATACCGATAGTCAGCTTGCCTGCCTTGTGAGCGGCGGAAATTCAGATGCTTTTGTTGAACTTACCGCGCGCTATATGTCGCTTATCAGAGTGAAGGCAGCCCCGTTTCGCTGCACAATGCTGGAAGCTGATGATTTGTGTCAGGAAGGGCTTTTGGGCCTGTTGAGTGCGGCACGTACTTATGACTCGGCCGGCAAAGCCGGTTTCAAAACGTATGCCGGCGTTTGTATCAATAATCGGATTATTATGGCCTACCGCACGGCGGCCAGCCGTAAAAATCTTCCGCTTAACAATTTTGTTTCTCTCAGTGATGACGGTACGCAGATGGATATGACAGATTGTGCCGCGAATCCTGAAACGATGCTGGTGAACAGTGAAAGCTTTGAAGCCATGCGGCTGCGCATGAGGGAATTGCTCTCAAAACTGGAACAGCAGGTTCTGACGCTTTATTTGGGCGGATGCAGTTACCGCGATATTGCGGTAAAGCTCGGCGTTTCCCAAAAAGTAGTCGATAATGCTCTGCAGCGGGTTCGGCTGAAACTAAAACAATTGCTTTAGTTTAGTATATTAATTTCATATGCCCAGGTAGCTTAAGTAGAGCGTTGGTAATCAAAGGCGTCGGTGCAAATCCGTCTATGGGCAAATATCTTTAATCCAAAAGCGAGGTAAATTAAATGTACGAAGACAAGACTCTCATCTGCAAAGAATGTGGCGCTGAATTTGTGTTCACCGCCGGCGAGCAGGAATTTTATGCTTCCAAGGGTTTCGTAAATGAGCCGCAAAGATGCAAAGCCTGCCGCGATGCTCGTAAAAATGCCGCTAAACCGGAGCGCGAGATGTATACCGCTATCTGCGCTAGCTGCGGCAAAGAAGCAAAGGTCCCCTTTAAGCCACGTGAAGACCGTCCTGTGTATTGCAGCGAGTGCTTTGCAAAGATGAGGGAAGAATAAGCATATATTTCTTATTCGTGACCAGGTACCCCGGATTTATTTCCGGGGTATTTAATTTTGCGTAAAAATAGAAAGGTATTGCAAAGCTTGGACACGGGTATTATAATATAGGAGAAATCTATCAATAAGCTGGAGGATTCAAACAATGGCTGTTATAACAAAAGATACAATTATCGGTGATATTCTCGATATTGACAAAACCACGGCGCCTTATTTTATGGAAATGGGTATGCACTGCCTGGGCTGTCCCGCATCCCGCGGCGAAACCCTTGAGCAGGCCTGCATGGTGCATGGAGTGGACCCGGATGCCATGGTGAAAAAACTGAACGATCATATTGCGTCAAAATAAGGCATTTTATGCTGTAAATTTTTAACGGGAATCATGATTACAAATTGAAATGAGGCCGCCCGGCAATCAAATTGCCGGGCGGCTCTTAAGTGTAGGGGAACTATGCCGAAGATATCTTTTACCGAACGTCTCCGCAGGGCCGTAGGCGGTGATTCGCTTGGCCAGGCATATTATCAGTTTCTTTTAGTTCATACGGAATTTATTATATTTAACGGTCTTCCGAATGTTTTCATCAATACTTTTTTGATGAGCCAGACGGGGGATATGGACATTGTGCTGATTTATAACTGCCTGAATTTTTTCGGTACGGCGGTTGGAATGTTTTTTTCGGCGGCGGTGTCGCACCGATTTCATTCCGGTATTGTGTCCGTGTTGGGAATATTGGGATTTAATATCCTGTATCTGCAGTTGATTCTGTTCAATACGCACGCAGCGGATTATGTGGTGCTGCTGGGCAGTACGAGCGGCCTTGCCAGCGCGTTTTACTGGCTCAGCTACTCTCAGCTTTTCACAGAGTTCACCGATTTGGGGAACCGTGACAGCGGCATGGCCATTATCAGTATCATTACCTCGGCAGTCAACTCGATTGTTCCCTTTTTAGCGGGTGCCATGATTTCCGGCATTGGCGGTATAGCAGGATACAACACCGTATTCGGGCTCGCTTTTGTGATTGCGGTGATTACTGCAATCGGTGCCATGCGGCTGCCGAAGCCTCAAAACAAACATAAAAAGGTGCGGCATAAAGAAACGGTTCGGTTTGTATTTCAAAACCGGGTTCTGCTTTTCGGACTGCTGAGCGAAGGGTGCAAGGGAATCCGTGAGGGCGCTTTCAGTTTTATTTTATGCATCCTGCTTTACCAGATGATCCACAGTGAATTTCTGGTGGGCTTCAACACTTTTGTATCGTCTTTAGTGGCCGTGATTTCTTTCCTTATCATCAGCAGAAGAATCAAGGGCCCGAACAGAATTCGCTATATGGTGGTCGCGGTATCCGCGCTTCTCATTTTTGGGGCTATCAGCTGTCTGATTATGAACCCGCTTGTTTTGATTGCTTATACGGTGGTCAATTCTTTCTTTTCCGGGTTTATTGTCAACTCGTCGTTTGGGGCGTTTCTTGACGCGGTGCAGATTCTGCCGGGTGCGGAGGGCCTGCGTCCAGAACTCTTTGCGCAAAAGGAACTCTTTCTGGCCACCGGGAGATGTGCCGGAATTTTTATTATTATGTTAATAGACCGGTTCAGCGCAGGCAGTACCGTCTGGCTGTCCGTTTCTCTGGTTATCCTCACTTTGACACAAATGGGAACCGTTGCCGCTTGCAGGCAGGCTATGAAGCTGGTGGGCGAAATTTCTGCAAAGGAGTGTGCGTAGTGGGACTGCATCCTTTATTTACCCTCGGAGGAAGGCTTCGGCTCTGCGCTTCCATGGTCCGGCCCCATACGATTTTGGCGGATATCGGCACAGACCACGCGTATCTGCCGATCTGGCTTGCGAAACAAGGGTTCGTGTCCCATGCCGTTGCGGCAGACATCCGCTTGGGGCCGCTGCGGTCCGCGCAGCAGAATATCAGCCGCTATCGTGTGCAGGAGCTTGTTTCCACACGCCTGTCGGATGGCTTGGATGCCATCCTGTCTGTTGAAGCGGATGATATTGTCATCGCCGGAATGGGCGGTGAAATGATCATTAAAATTGTTGCGGGCGCACCGTGGCTGAAGGATGAACGGAAAAGGCTGATTTTACAGCCGATGACGTCCGTTCCCCGGCTTCGTGCTTTCCTTGCGGAGCAAGGCTTTGCGGTTTTGTGCGAGCAGGCGGTTGTGGAGGAAGGTCATGCTTATTCGGTTATGCAGGTGCAGCACGCTCCTGAGAAAGTAAATACGGATGAATTGTATCCTTATATTGGAATGCTGGACGCAGAAACAGAGGACAACCGCGCATATATGCGCCGGGTGACGGTCAACCTTGAAAAAAAGGCCGGCGGGTTGGCTCTTTCGGGCAAGCCGGAAGAAGCCGCCGCGCTTTTGCACATGGTGGAACAAATAAAGATCAAAATAGAAAAGGGGCGGAAAAATGATTCGTACCGGTGATATTTATGATTTCATTGACAGCTTTGCGCCGTTTGGGTCGGCAATGAGCTTTGACAATCCCGGCCTGCTGGTAGGGGACAGGGAGGCACCTGTGTCTGCGGCTGTTTTGTCGCTTGATATTACGCCGGCGGTGGTACGCGAGGCCCGTGAGTTGAATGCCGGTTTGATTATCAGCCACCATCCGGTGATTTTTCACCCGCTGAGAAGCCTTGATGCCGGTTCCGTACCGTATCTGCTGGCGAAATACGGCATTGCGGCAATCTGCGCCCATACCAATTTGGATATGGCGACGGGCGGGGTAAATACCTGTTTAGCCGGGCGTTTACAGCTTCAGAATGTACGCATGCTCAGCGAATATGAAAACTCCGGTCTGCCGGAGGCGCTGGTTGGGGAAACAACCGGGGAATACACCCCCGCCGTGTTTGCCGGATTTGTAAAAGAGGCTCTGGGTTGCGACGGACTGCGCTATACGGATGGAGGACGCGTGATCACACGAGTGGGCCTTTGCAGCGGCGGCGGCGCGGACCTTGTGTATGCAGCAGCGGAATACGGCTGTCAGGCGTTTGTAACCGGCGAAAGTAAGCACAATATTTTGCTTGACGCTGAAAATATGGGAATCACTCTTGTCGATGCCGGGCATTTTTATACGGAGGATATTGTGATTCAGCCGCTTTTGGAAAAGCTGAAAAAACAGTTTCCGGGCGTTCGCTTTTTGAAATCAAAGCAGATGCACAGTCCGGCAAAATATCTGTAATGTGCATTTACGGGAGGAATATCAATGGCTCTTGACGGAGCATTTTTACATCATATTAAAAAAGAAATAGAGGAACGTGCAGTCGGTGCAAAAGTGGATAAAATCTACCAGCCGAACAGGGAGGAAATGGTTCTTTCCCTGCGTACGCGCAGGGAAACCCTGAAGCTGCTGATGTCGGCGAGGGCGAACAGCGCGAGAATTCATTTTACCCGTTTTGTTCCGGAGAATCCGAAGGCGCCGCCGATGCTCTGTATGCTTCTGCGCAAGAAGCTTTCGGGCGCGCGGCTTGCCGCGGTGCGCCAGCCCGGTCTGGAACGGATGCTTTGCCTTGATTTTGACGCGGTCAATGAGCTGGGCGACGGGATTCGCCTGACGCTTGTCATGGAGATTATGGGGCGTTACAGCAATATTATTTTTGTCGATGAGGAAGGCAAAATCATTGACGCATTAAAACGTGTGGACGCGGAAATGTCTTCAGAGCGCCTTGTGCTGCCGGGACTGACCTATCAGGTGCCGCCGCCGCAGGACAAGCTGTGCCTCTTCACTGCTTCCGTGGAGGAAATTACAGACCGGATCCAACGGATTCCCTCGGATACGGCGCTTTCTAAAGCCGTTCTGGACACCCTGCAGGGCGTTTCCCCGATTGTTTGCCGTGAGCTGGAGCATCTGACCGGACACGGGAGCGACGTCGGTACAAAAACGATGTCTGGACAGCAGTGGGAGAGATTTGCTTTTTTCCTGCGCAGAATGGCGGACACCGTTAAAAATACGGAAGGAAAACCGTACATGGTGGTAAGTCCCACGCAGAAACCGATGGATTTTTCCTTTATGAATATCGAACAGTACGGATTGACAGCGGTGGTAAAGCCGTATGATGATTTCTCCGGACTTCTGGACGCGTTTTATGATGAACGCGACCGAATTGACCGTATGCGGGTGCGCTCTCAGGATCTGCTCCGCATTTTAACGACTACCTCCGACCGCCTCAGCCGCAAGATTAACCTTCAGCGGGCGGAACTTGCGCACTGCGCGGAACGCGACGACCTGCGCATCTGCGGCGATCTGATCAACGCGAACCTTTACAATATCGAGAAAGGCGCCGCTTTTGCAGAGCTGCAGAATTTTTACGAGGAAACGATGCCTCTTATCAAAGTAAAATTAAATCCTGCGCTGTCGGCTTCGCAGAATGCGCAAAAATACTATAAAGAATACCGCAAGGCGCGTACCGCGGAGGAAATACTGACGGTTCAGATTCAGCAGGCTCAGCAGGAACTCCGCTATATCGACACGGTGTTTGAGGAGCTCAGCCGGGCGGCAACGGAACGCGACCTTTCGGAAATACGCGCCGAGCTGATCGATCAGGGTTATATCCGCGCCCCGAGGGGCCGGCAGAAACAGCCCGCTTCCATGGGCCCCATGGAGTTTGTTTCCTCGGACGGCTTTCCGATACTGGTGGGCCGCAACAACCGGCAGAACGATCATCTTACAATGAAACAGGCAAATAATAACGATGTCTGGCTCCATACGAAAAACATTCCCGGGTCGCATACCGTTATTTTGACGCAGGGACGCACAGCAACCGAGACCGCGGTTTATGAAGCGGCCATGCTTGCCGCCTTTCACAGCAGGGGGAAGAATTCCTCCAAGGTCCCCGTCGATTACACGGAGGTGCGTAATGTCAGCAAGCCGCAAGGCTCAAAACCCGGTATGGTCATTTATGTGAATTACAAGACTGTTTATGTCACCCCGGACGCTGCGTTTACAGACAGCCGCAGATCAAATTAAATTGGTAAAACCGTGAATTCCATGTTATAATAACCACTATAGCAATTCCAAAAATGCAGTGGAATGGATTTCTTTCTCTCCGTTTTTCCGGTTCTTATTTGATATTGCTATAAAACGATTTATTGTTCAGAGGAATACAGTAAGAAAAAATTCTGTTTATATGAAAAACTGCCATAGGTATGATTGGGAAGTGTGCCAATGCTGAAAATTAAAACCTCCGATTTTATAAGAGATACCATCCTTTTTGGAATTGCGATAGTATTAATGCTCACTGCAAATTTGATGACGGTGTTCGGCGGCAGCTCCTGGGAAACTGCCGTTGATGTGCTGTTTTTTGCAATTATCATGATGAATATTGCCATATTCTCCAGCCTGATTGCCCATATCAGGCGCGATTTACCCCTTCTGATATTTGCGGTTTCCTACAACGTCCTGCTTCTGGGGCGCGTGTATACTTCCTGGTTCGGTTATCACCACAAGCTGCTCCTGCTTTTGGAGGCAGACGATTTTCCGAAGCTGTTTCAGGCCCTTCAGATTGTCGCGCTGTCGCTTTTGTTCGTTTATGCGGCTTACCGTGCCGTGGGACCTTTTTTTTACAGAAGGGAAACGATTCTACCGGAAAAAAGGCTGAATACCGTCAGCCGGAATCAGCTGAATCCCATTATCCGCCGGCTCAGTGTGGTGGTGCTGTACGTAAGTTCCATACCGTTCTTTTATATTCTTTTTACTTCAGGCTTGGCTGTGCTGAGAAATGGGTATCTCAGCTCCTATACCAATACGTCGAGCGTCCCTTCGGCCGTCAGCCGGCTATCCATGTTTTTTGTGCCCGCGTTTGCGGTTTTTCTTGCCACTTTGCCGAATAAGAAGCAGATCAGGCTGCCGCTTGCTGTTTACGGGGTCTATATGCTTTCCTCCCTGCTGACGGGGCGGAGAAATACGATGGTAACGGAAGCGCTCATGCTGGTGGCATACTTTGTCATGCGTGATTCCCTGTTGCAGAAGGACAAAAGAGTCCTGAAAAAGAGAACGGTTGCCTTTGCCGGCGTATTCGGTGTTATTGCCATGTACCTGCTGCAGCTTCTGGCTTTAATCCGCGCGGGGCTAAATACAAACAGGGGACTGGGCGAAATGCTTGTCAGCTTTTTTGATTCGCAGGGCGCCAGCTTCCGTGTTGTTGTTCAGACGGTAAACCATATAAATTTATTTGATTCGTCCACGTCGTATCTGTATTTATTTTATCCATTTGAAATGTTTGTTCACAACAATGTTGTTACCAGAACGTTGTTTGGGCTGGCTCCGATTATCGAAGTGCAGAACTCCGAGTTTGTTCGGACCACCCATAATTTCGGACATGTCTTGACCTATATGGTTGACCCGGCCAGATATTTGAGCGGCGGCGGCTTCGGCACCTCCTATGTGGCCGAGGCTTACGTTGCTTACGGCATTTTAGGGGTGTTCCTGATCAGCGTGATGGTAGGCGTTATTTTTCGCTTTTTCTCCTCTTTGCTGACCCATTCGTGGGTGGTTATTGCGTTCGGACTCATTGCCATTAAAAACTTTGTATATATTCCGCGTAACTTTGCGTTTTTGTGGGTTACGGAGGTATTTAATATCACATACATCTGTTTCTTCGCAGCGATTTATGTCGGGGCGCTGCTGATTGCAAAAGGCACGCACGTGCGGTCGCTTGACGGTGCCCCGTCCAGAGGGTTTACATGGGAGGAACAGCCATGAAGCTACTGCTTTTACTGACGACTTCATTTCCCTATGACAACGGTGAGGAATTTTTACTCAACGAGGTCAGCTATATCAATGGATATGATCGGGTTTTGATCTGTCCCTGCAATTTAAAACCAGACTCAAAGCTTACAAAGCAACTGCCTGATTTTATCTCCTGTGTTCCGCTGCGGACGGTTCCGGAAGGAAAGTCGGCTTACGCAGGGTTGTTGTTAAAGCCCTTTGTACGGAGTGAACTATACAGTATGCTGAAGTCCGGCTCGTTCACCTCCCAAAGAGCACATGAGATGCTTTTCTTTATGAAACGCGCCTATGAAATTTATGCGGCGCTGACCCAAATACCGGAGCTTGGTTCAGCCGACGAGGTCACCATTTACAGCTATTGGCTTTTTGACGCCGCCGCCGCGGGTGTGCTGCTCGCGGATGATTTAAAGAAGCGCGGCAAAAAGGTGAAACAGGTTTCCAGAGCGCACCGCTTTGATCTCTACGATGAATTCGCAAAATACAACTATCTTCCGATGCGCGAGTTTCTGTTGAGCCGGGTCGACCGTGTCCTGCCCTGTTCCGCTTCCGGGGCGGAGTATCTTCAAAGCCGGTATCCCCGCTATGCAAAAAAAATAACTCCCGCCTTTTTAGGTACGGCGGACCACGGTGAGAGGCACGGTAGCAGGATCAACGGGCTGCATATTGTATCGTGTTCCTTTATGGTGCCGGTCAAGCGCCTTCATCTGATTGTACAGGCGCTCGAAAAAGCGGATTTTCCCGTCCTGTGGACGCATATCGGCTCCGGGCCTCTCAAAGAGGAAATTGAGGGAATGGCGATGAAGCTGCCCAACTGCGTCCGTACGGAGTGGAAAGGGCAGATGGACAATGCTGAAATCATGAATTATTACCGCACCAACGATATTTCCGCTTTTGTCAATGTAAGCGCCAGTGAGGGGATTCCGGTTTCCATTATGGAGATCAGTTCCTTCGGCGTTCCCGTTATCGCCACCGATGTTGGCGGTACCCGGGAAGCGGTCTACAGCGGCGAAAATGGGTATTTGCTGCCGGCGGATTTTTCACCGGATGAGCTTATGGGCAGATTGCGCGAATTAACAGGGCTTTCCGAAGAGAAATACGGCCGTCTGTGCCTGAACGCACGCAGAATCTGGGCCGAAAAGTTCAATGCGCAGAAAAATTACCGGAACTTTTATAAGGAGATCTGTCAATGAAACTGATGTATCTCACTTTTCAGGAGGATGCGCCGCTGTATCTGGGCGTAAAGAATAAAATCGAGGGTCAGGTCAGCGCATTTGAAAAACTGGGTTACAAGGTAACCTGTTCCATGTGGCAGGGGAACACGTTTCGCTTCTTCGGGGCTGAACCGCTGACAAAAACCTTTGACCCCTCCGCAGGCATCATGAAGCAGCTGACCCGGATTGCCGATGAATATCTTCGGAAGCATCAATTTGATATTCTTTATATGCGCCTTGACCGCATCAGCTTTGATATGATCCGGATTTGTAAAACCGCCCGGAAAAATCAGGTGAAAACCATTGTGGTTGAGATCCCGAATTATCCTTACTTATCTGATTATATACGCAATATTCAATATGCCAAAACCTTGAAAACGCGTGCGGTGACCGCCGCAAAGGTAGCCGTCACGGTAGCCGGGGACCGGCTGTCCGGTATGAAGCTCAAACAATACGTGGATGCGGTGGTTTTATACGGCAATCAGGCGGATTCTTTTTTTGGAGTCAAGGCCATGAACGGCGACAACGGCATCAATATTGACAATATATCGCCCATCCCGCACTGCGGGGATATCCAAAAAGACATCGCACTTCTCGGAGTGGCGGGCACACTTTGGTGGCAGGGCTATGACCGGGTTTTGCAGGGGATGAGCGATTATAAAAAAAATAAACCGGCAGACGGGCCGGCGCTGAAATTTGTTCTGGTCGGCGGCGACGCCACGGAAATGCCGGAATTTCGCTCTCTGGTGGACAGGCTCGGCCTGACCGAAGACGTGACCTTCTGCGGGTTTAAAAAAGGAAAGGCGCTTTCCGATATTTACAGAACGGTTGACGTAGGCGTTTCTACGCTGGGCTGCTACCGAAGAGGCCTGACCGCATGTTCTTCCTTAAAGGCGCGGGAATACTGTGCCGCCGCGCTTCCCTTTCTGTATGCCTATGATGATGCGAAAATCGGCCGTGACACGCCGTTTGCGCTCAGGCTGCCCAATGATGGAACACCTGTCGACATGAAAGAGGTAATCGGGTTTGTTCAGCGCTGCCGAAGAGATTCCGGCATTGCGCAGAAGGAACGCGAATTTGCGGAACAAAATTATGACTGGAAAACGATTATGAAGCAGGTTCTTGATTTTGCCGGTGCTTCACAAAAATAAAACTGATTATTATTTGGAGGTTAAATATGGAACTTTTCGTAAGCTTTTCGGAAATAATGGAATATTTTAAGAGGAACATTCTGAAGTTTATTATTGTTTTGGCTGTCTTTGGAATCGTGTTCGGGCTGATGCCGCTCAAATTTGTCCACCATGAATATTCCTGCGACACGACGATGATCATATCGTGCGAAATCCCGGAGGATGCGCAGACAGACTACAGGCTTCAGTACACCAGTATTTTAAACAGCAGGGTGCAGACCGCGCTCTCTATTGCAACCGGCAAGGATCTGATTGCACAGACTGCCGAAAGACTTGGTATAGATAAAAGGGAGATTACTTCCATCGGTGCGGTTCAGGTGAATACGGCCCCGGTTGTCAAGCTGACCGCACGTACTCCAAACGCAGAAATGGCGGATCGTATTGCCAATACGGCGGCGCAGGTTCTCGGGGAAAAGCTTTCCGGCGCTTTTCCGTCGCCAAAGCTGACGGCGGTTATCAGCGACAAGGCAATTCCGGCCGAGCCTCAGTCCAATAAATCCGTTATGCTCAAGGCCGGCATTTTAGGCTTGATTATCGGTTTTATCATTTATGTATGCTTTGGTATTATTGTTGTGCTGACGGACAAAACCATCCGCAACAGCCGCTATGTCAGCGAAGCGCTGAACACCACCTTGCTTGGAACGGTTCCGCTGAAGGGCAGCAGCGAAAAGAAAGAGAATAGCTTCCGCAAGCTGCGGGCCGCGGCGGTCAACTGCGCGTCCGGCAGCAACAGCTTCCTTGTGACCGATGTCTGCGAGCACAATGGCGCTGCGGACGTATCGATCGGTCTGGCAAGCGCGCTGGCTCTTTCCGGGAAAACCGTGCTTTTAATCGACGCGGATCTTCGTGGGAACGGGATTGCCAAGCTCCTGAATGAAAAACCGCAGCATTCTCTGACGGACGTTCTAAAAGGTTCCTTCTCTGCGGAGCAGGCGGTTTTCCAAACCCCGGTCAAAGGGTTAAGCCTTGTTTCCGGTTCTGATTCCGATCTTTCGGCAAATCCTGCAGACTTGCTGTTTTCCGAGAAATTCAGCGAACTTGTAAAGGAGCTTTCAGTCCGGTTTGATTACCTGATTATCCATACTCCCTCCGAAGCACAGTATCCGGACGCCGATACGATCGCAAAGCTTGTCGGTTCCGTCATTATGGTCGCAAAATACGGTTTGACTCCTTATCATGAGTTTAAGGATTCTTTCCACCGCCTGAGTGCTTCCGGCGGGCGCCTGATCGGCTTTGTTACAACTGATATCTGATTACATTTTCATAGAAGAACGCTCCGCGGAATTTCCGCGGAGCGTTCTGTGTTAACAGATTCAACCTTCGTCCGCCGGATGAATCAGTGCGTTAATATGGTCGATCAGCATGTGCAGGGCCACCGGATTTTCCCCGCCCTGTGGAATAATGATATCGGCGTTCTTTTTACTGGGTTCCACGAATTGTTCATGCATCGGTTTTACTGTCGTTATGTATTGGGAAATAAAAGAGTCCAGACTGCGCCCGCGCTCTTTTACGTCCCTGTCCAGACGGCGGATCAGACGGATATCTGCGTCCGTGTCGACAAAAAGCTTTATATCCATTAAATCCAGAAGGTCTTTATTTTCAAAAATCAAAATTCCCTCAACAATGATGACACGCGTCGGTTCCACATGTACGGTCTCACCGGTTCTCGTGTAAGTGACAAAAGAATAGACAGGGTGGTCGATTGCCTGTCCGCTTTTCAGCTTTTTGACGTCCTCGACCAGCAAATCGGTATCAAATGCATTGGGATGGTCATAATTCATTTTGACGCGCTGTTCAAACGGAATATCGGTATTTGCCCGGTAATAGAAATCATGCGATAAAATGATGGCGTCGTTGGCGATTGCCTGTTTCAGTTTCGTCGAAAGCGTTGTTTTGCCTGAACCGGTGCCGCCGGCTACACCGATTACAAAAGGGGAACAATCCATAGCTGCCTCCTGTATTCACAATACAATATTATTATTTTCAGTTTTCAATTATAGCACAAAATTTCGTGTAAATCATTCCAGCATTGCTTTTTTCATCACAGATAAAATATCGGCAGCCGGCGGGCCGGCCAGCGTTACCAGTCCTTGCGGCACGCCTGCTGTTTTAAGCTGTTTCAGCTTTCGTAATCTTCAATAATGCTGTTCAGACGGTCGACGTCCGTCACTCGGATTCCATCTTTTAAAAGAGTCTGGTCAGCTTTTGGAAGCGATGAAACTTCGACATCGATCTCCTGATACGGGGTATCTTCATTGTTGTAAAAGACCCCGATATGACCTTCATATTCCTTAACCGTGTAGGTGGTTACAGCGCTGCTTCTGCTTGCCATTGTTGTAATTTCGCTGTTTTCTTGACTTGAAGGCTCATTTGAGGTAGAATTATTGAATATATTTGAGCTTGTCAGCTGAGGAATTTCATTTGTTTTCGTCTGAGAAACTCCCCAGGCCAGCATTCCGATAATAATGACAGCCGTACTCAGCAGCACAATCCAGCTTTTTTTCAAATAGATCACCTCACTGGTATTATTTGAAAATATTGGAAAAATATTCACTTTTTTGTTAGGATATTTAACTTTTTACGAAGGAGGTGGTTCCCGATGAGAAAAACCGATATCAATAAATATGTTGGTTCCCGAAACAGGCGGAAAGACGGCGGAACGGCCAGATCCGTTGGACGGATTGCTTTAAAAAGCCTTTTTACGGTTTTAACCATATTATTCATTACCGGTATGATTGTTGCTATCTCACTGGTCTCGTTTGTTCTCAGCCTGAAGGACGAGTCGATGGATTATGACCTGCATAAGCTGCAGCTTAATTATACAAGCTTCATTTATGTTAACGGCCCGAACGACGACAGTTCCAACCCGGTGCAGTATCAGAGTCTGTACAGCAGTGAAAACAGGGTGTGGGTGGATTACGATAAAATACCAAAAGCCATGAAAAATGCGATTGTCGCCATTGAAGACAAGCGCTTCTGGGAACATAAGGGCGTTGACTGGAGGAGAACGTTCGGCGCGGTGACGACGCTGTTTTCCAAAGGCAGCAGCTACGGCGGCTCCACGATTACCCAGCAGCTGATTAAAAATGTAACGGGGGATAAGGACGTAAGCCTTACCAGAAAAGTAAAGGAAATTTTCCGCGCGCTGAATCTGGAACAAAAATATTCAAAAGAGGAAATCCTTGCCGCGTATCTCAACGTCGTCCCCTTCGGCAGCGGCAGCAATGGCGTTCAGGCCGCGGCGAACCTTTATTTCGGGAAAGACATTCAGGACTGCGATATTGCAGAATGTGCCGCAATTGCGGGCATTACGCAGAATCCCACAAAATATTCTCCACTGGTTCATCCGGACCAGAACAAGGAACGCCAGCAGACGGTGTTAAACGCGATGCACGATCAGGGGCAGATAACCGATGCGGAGTACAAAACCGCGATGGCGGAGTCGGAGAAGATGAAATTTGTAGGAAAAAAGGCCGAAAATATCGTTGATGATATGCCTATCTGGAACTGGTATGTGGACACGCTGTTTGAAGATGTAAAAAACGACTTGATGGAGCATTACAACTGTTCCAGCGATAAAGCTGTGGACATGATATATCATGACGGTCTGAAAATTTACGCCGCAATGGATACGGATATGCAGACCATTGCGGAAAACACTTTGAAGTCGGACAAAGTCTTCGGCAGCAACAAAAAGCTGCAGGCGGGCTATCTTGCCATGGACTATTCGGGCCGTGTGCTTGCCACGGTCGGCTCCAGGGGCGAAAAGAAGAGCAACCGTCTTTTCAGTTTGGCTACGGACTCGAAAAGGCAGCCCGGTTCCACCATTAAACCGCTGGCGGTTTACGGTCCGGCAATTGAGTTGGGTAAATATAATTATTCTTCTCTGGTAAATGACAACCCACTGCCAAACTGGTTCAGCGACGGAAGCTCGGGTCCAAAAAACTGGGGACCCGGAAACACCAGCGGGAAATACTGGGGACCGATTCCTGTTGCATGGGCGCTGGAGCGTTCCCTCAATGCCAGTGCGGCACAGATTGGGAATGCGATTACGCCGAATGTCAGTTTCAATTTTCTGAAAGACAAGCTGGGCTTTACCAGTCTGCTGCCGGCGGACAACAACCGTGCGCCTATGGCGATCGGCGGTCTGAGCGAGGGTGTTACCGTGCGCGAAATGACAGCGGGTTTCCAGATGTTTGGAAACGGCGGTAAGTACTATCCGCCTTATACCTACTATCATGTGGATGACCACGACGGCAACGTGATTCTGGACAACCGGAACAAAACAGCGACTCAGGCAATCAGCTCCTCCACCTCCTCCGTTATGCATCATCTGTTGAACAATGTAATAACAGGGGCCCATGGAACCGGGCGGGGAGCCGCCATCAGCGGCTGGGAGGTCTTTGGCAAGACCGGTACAACCAACGATGAAAAAGACAGCTGGTTTATCGGCGGAACACCGTATGCGGTCGCCGGTATCTGGACAGGCTATTTAACGCCGGCGCATTTAACCAACACCACCTTTGCGTCTACCACGTGGAAAACAATTATGTCGGCGTATCTGAAAAATAAAGAAAAATCAAAATTTACTTACGATCCCAATGTGGTTTCAGCGCGTTTCTGTACGGTGACAGGATTGCTGGCCAACCCTGCGACGGATAAGGACACACAGATTGGCTGGTACGACAAAAACAATATGCCGGCAATTTGTGACGGCATCCATGCGGGAGCTGTTTCCTCCGTCTCGTCACAAGCGGCGGTGTCGGGTACGGAAAGCGGCGAGAGTGCTGTTTCAAGCGGCAGCGAGTCAACAGAGAGCTCGCAAACCTCGTCGGAATCTCCGGTCACCTCCTCGGCGGCGGAGTCACACCCGTCGTCCAGCGGGAGCTCTCATCCGGACAAGCAGCATCCGCCGGGCCGTTCTTCAGCGCATTCGGTGGTTCCTGTCGGTTAATCGTATGTCATATTTATGCGGATGCCTGTTTGCGGGCATCTGCATTTCGGTTAATATGCAAATTGAATGTCACGATGAAAAGTGGTAAACTGTTAAAGTGACTAAGCAATTTCATGTGAGGCCGCAAGGTTAGGTGCGTTTCTCCCCGTCTACGGGGAGAAACACGAAACCATTCTGCAATTGAGATTCGAAATGCTGAAAGATCATTTTTTTCAGAGATCAGTAGAAATAATAAGGGGTGCTACATATGGTAGAAATAGCTGTAATGGGATATGGCGTAGTCGGCTCCGGCGTGGTGGAGGTTTTGACCAATCATGCGGAAAATATCGCCAAACGTGCGAAAGAGCAAATTGATATAAAATATATTCTTGATTTGCGTGAATTTCCCGGCAGCCCGTTTGCAGACAAATTCACGAACTCATTTGATAAAATTCTGAACGATCCGGAAATTAAAATTGTGGTGGAAGTAATGGGCGGCTTAAAACCGGCCTTTGAGTATGTAAAACGCTGTCTTGAAGCCGGAAAAAGTGTGGTTACCTCCAACAAGGAACTGGTTGCCGCCAAAGGTGCGGAGTTGCTGAAAATCGCGCAGAAAAACAATCTGAACTTCCTGTTTGAGGCGAGTGTCGGCGGAGGAATCCCGATTATCCGTCCTATCAGTCAGTGCCTTGCAGCAAATGATGTGGTGGAAATCGCGGGAATATTAAACGGTACCACCAATTTTATACTGACGAAAATGATTCGTGAACAGATGACTTTTGACGATACCCTGGCGCTGGCGCAAAAGCTTGGCTATGCGGAGCGGAATCCCGCCGCGGATGTTGAAGGCTATGACGCGTGCCGTAAAATATGTATCCTTGCTTCTTTGGCCTACGGGAAACACGTTTATCCCGAACAGGTTCACACCGAAGGTATCACCGGGATCACTCTGGCGGACGTTGAATATGCGGCTGCGTGGGGCGGTGTGGTCAAACTGATCGGCCAGGTAAAGATGATGGAGGATGGAAAGCTTCAGATTATTGTCTGTCCGATGTTTATTCCGCGTGACAGCCAGCTGGCAAATGTTGACGATGTGTTCAACGGGATTATGGTGCGCGGCGATTCGACGGGCGATGTTGTTTTTTACGGGAAAGGCGCCGGAAAGCTTCCGACCGCGAGCGCGGTTGTTGCCGACGTCATTGACTGCGTAAAGCATTTTAAAGCGAGAAAGTATCTCTATTGGGAAGACGGCTCAAAAGATTATGTGGAAGATTACCTTTTGAATGATGTGGCCATGTTTGTCCGCGCGGAAACGGACAATGAAGATCTTGCCTTTAAAAACATCAATAAAATCTTTGGCGGCGTAACCAGGCTTTCACGCAAGAAGGCGGCGGGCGGAGAAATCGCCTTTGTGACCGATGTCATGCAGGAAAAAGCAATTGCCGCGAAACTTGCCGAGTTGGAAACGCTTGGCGTTTGTGTAAAGAATACGATTCGCATAGGGGATCTGTAAATTCAATTTTAGGATGTTGATATGATATGATAAGAATTCAAGTGCCGGCGACCAGTGCGAACCTTGGTTCCGGTTTTGACTCGCTTGGAATTGCGCTGAATCTGTATAATCAGGTCTGGATGGAGGAATCCGACACCATTGATATTTCCAGCAAGGACAGCATACAGGTGCCTACCGATGACAGCAATCTGATTTTCTGGGCCGCAAAACAGGTCTATGAAAAATGCGGCCGCAAGCTGCCGGGACTGAAAATTGTTCAGCTGAACAATATCCCGATGGCGCGCGGTCTGGGAAGCAGCTCGGCGTGCATTGTTGCGGGAATTCTGGGTGCGAACCGTCTTCTGGGCGGCCCGCTTTCCGTTCAGGAGCTGATTAACCTAGCAGCTGAAATTGAAGGCCATCCCGACAATACCACCCCGGCCATTGAAGGCGGTCTTGCCGCTTCCGCCATAGAAGCAGGCAGGGTTTACAGCGTCAGTGTTCCCGTTTCCGAAAAAATCCGTTTTGCCCTGTTTATTCCGCCTTTTGAACTGAAAACCGAAAAAGCGCGTTCCGTGCTTCCAACGGAGTATTCCAGAAGCGACGCCGTTTACAACCTTTCAAGGTCCGCATTGATGGCGGCTTCGCTTTTTTCCGGAAAGCTTGAAAATCTGCGTGTGGCGGTGCAGGATAAAATTCATCAGCCCTACCGGGCGAGCCTGATCGGCCATCTGGATGACGTGTTCCGCCTCAGTTACGAACTCGGTTCGCTCGGCACTTATGTAAGCGGGGCCGGTCCGACGATCATCTCCATGATTGACGCGGCCGATACGGAAGTTTTTGCAAGGTATGCGGCGAACCATCTGGAAGAAAAGGGCATTTCCGGATGGGAGATAAAAGTTCTGAATACAGATTCCGACGGCGCGCAGATATCAATTGAATAACAGAAGCTATACTTTTTAACTTTAATATGGGGGATGGAACCGAATGAGTCTTATAGTCCAGAAGTTCGGCGGCAGTTCCGTAGCAAACGCCGAACGCGTTTATAATGTTGCGGATATCATTACAAAAACCTATTCGCAGGGCAACGATATTGTTGTTGTCGTGTCCGCGCAGGGCGATACGACAGACGATTTAATTGCAAAGGCAAAAGAAATCAATCAGTATGCGTCCAAAAGGGAAATGGATATGCTTCTTACTTCGGGCGAGCAGATTTCCGCGTCTCTTCTGGCGATGGCGATTGAAAAATTGGGCTTTCCCGTTGTGTCCCTTTTAGGGTGGCAGGCCGGTTTTTACACCAGCTCGGCCTATGGCGGCGCTAGAATTAAACGGGTGGTGCCGGACCGCATCAAAAAAGAACTGGACAAAAGAAATATTGTAATTGTTACGGGATTTCAGGGAATTAATCGCTATAACGATATGACAACGCTTGGCCGGGGGGGTTCAGACACCAGCGCGGTGGCGATCGCGGCGGTGATGAACGCAGATCTGTGCCAGATTTTTACGGATGTAGAGGGCGTATATACAGCTGATCCGCGCAAGGTGAAAAACGCGAGAAAGCTTGCCTACATTTCCTATGATGAAATGCTTGAACTCGCGACTTTAGGCGCGCAGGTGCTCAACAACCGTTCTGTTGAAATGGCAAAAAAGTACGGTATTCAGCTCGAAGTCCTTTCCAGTATGACTAGAAAACCAGGCACAATTGTTAAGGAGGCTACTAAAGTGGAAAAAATGCTTATCAGCGGTATTGCAAAAGACGAGGATGTCGCCCGCATTTCGATTATCGGCGTGCCCGACAGGCCGGGCCTTGCTTTTAAAATCTTCTCCAAGCTTTCCGCAAAAAATATTAATGTGGATATCATTCTCCAGTCCGTAGGTAGAAACGGCACAAAGGATATCAGCTTTACCGTGAGCCAGGCGAACCTGAAGGAAACGATTGATATTCTGAACCCCTATGTGGAACTGATTGGCGCCACCAGTGTGGTATACGATGAGAATGTCGCCAAGGTTTCCATTGTAGGCGCCGGAATGGAGACGCATCCCGGCACGGCCGCTCAGATGTTTGAAGCGCTGTTTGAAGCGAATATCAACATTCAGATGATCGCTACCAGTGAGATCAAGATTTCTGTTTTAATTGACCGTTCCGATGCGGATAAGGCTGTCACCGCAGTACACAACAAGTTTTTCAGCGAAGCGATGGAAGCGTAGGGCTTCCTATTCCAATCACAAACACAGAAAAGGGCGGAAGCTTTTGCTTCCGCCCTTTTCTGTGTTTGACCGTTTTTTATTTCATTTCGTTCCTCCGCAAATTCCGGCGAAGACAACATCGAGATCTTTCCGGGCAAATTCCATCAGATCATAAGAATATTCATGCAGGCACCAGTCGATAATGTCACCCCGGATAATGCGTATCAACAATTCGGTTAGGTAATCTGCAGACAGGGGAGCCGAAAATTTTCCTTCCTGAAGACAAAGCGCAACATACTTCGCAACCACGCGGTAATAAAGCCGGAACTTTCCGATCGCATATCTGTCATTAGAAGAAAGCAGCGCCCGGTAAAGCTCCGCTGTCAGGTAGCCTGTCTCATTCATCACATACTCCGTCTGATTCAGTAGCACAAAGCGCAGGCATTCCAAAGGATCCGGGTTCTCATAAGTTTCCAGAACTCCGGCGAGATATTCGTCATAGCTGCCGAACCCGATTTTTATCATTTCTTCTTTGGATTTGAAATGATGATAAAAGGCTCCTGTAGAAATTCCGGCAGCATCACAAATCTCCCGGATGCTTACGTTTTCATAGCCTTTTTCCTTCATTAATGAAAGAGCGGTCCGCACAATTTTCAGTTCGGTTTTTCTAGATTGCTTTTGTCTTGAAGTCATATTATCAAATAAACACCTTTCCTGAAGCCTGTTCCTATAGCAATTCCAGAAATGCAGTGGAATGGATTTCGTTATCCCGGTTGTTATTTGAAATTGCCATAATAAGGATTTTCGTATCACTGTTTAATTTTCTTATTATATCACGAAAACTCCATGATGGAAATCATTAATCTTACTACACGATTTTTTTGCTGCCTTCATTTTATAATCGTTGAAAATATACAAAAATTTTTTTTGATTTCTACATCTTTTAATATTGAAAAACATATTATGTCATGATATTATCATAACAAAGAACAACGTTCGGCGAATTATGTTCTGCGAATTTTAGCATGTAAAGGAAGGTGTAATGAATGGTAAAAGTCAAAATGAAGCTGACTCCGGAAGAAACGGATATTCTTCACGGCAGTCAGGGAGAAACGTTGCGAAAAACAATGGAAACACTGGTTCGTTACGGGGAAGCTTATAATGCGGAATGTCTGATTCCCCTTGATGGCCCAATTCACATGGTTTGTTCCTTTGGTATGCCTACACTGCGCCCGTTATATAAAATTATGGAGCAGTATGTGGCGGAAGGCATTAAAACCAAGCTGCCGTTTACGGCGGATCCCCGCCCGATGGATTATGAAAATGTGGAGGTAAGTGAAAAAGAAAAACAGATTTTTCATCAGATTTATGCAGACCAGGATCAATATGAGGACATCCTCAAAAAAATCGGTTTAAAGAATAACAACGCATTTAGCTGCGCCTGCTATTTTGATGAGGTTGGAAATGTTCCAAAGCGCGGAGATGTGCTGGCGTGGGCTGAATCATCCGCGGTGGTGTATGCCAATTCCGTCATCGGAGCAAGAACCAACCGAACTTCAGGCGTGATGGAACTGTTCAGCGGCATTATCGGAAAAACGCCGAAGTTTGGCTTTCTCACAGATGAGGGTCGTAAAGCAGATTGGATTATTGAAGTCAGAACCGCTAAAATACCGCGGCCGCAGGTGCTTGGCAGCGCTATTGGAATGAAGGTCCTTGAGCAGGTTCCCTATATTAAAGGGCTGGACAAATTCCTTGGGACCACATTAACCAGTGAAGCGAAGGACTACCTGAAGGATATGGGTGCGGCAACCGCTTCAAACGGTGCGGTCGGTCTGTATCATGTGGAAAATCTTACGCCGGAGGCAAAGGACTATGGGGAAGAACTCATTCGGCCGGGCGCAAAAACCTACGTCATTGATGATGCGGAACTGGAGCGCGTTGTGAATTCATATCCGATCATGTGGAAGAAAATCGACGAACCTCCGCAATTGGCGTTTATTGGCTGCCCTCACTGCTCTTTTGTTCAGCTTTGTGAATGGACGGAAACATTGGTAAAGGCATTAAGAGAGGAAGGAAAAGAAAAAGTTGCGATTCCTACCCTTATCTCGTCTGCTCCCGATGTGTGTGAGAAGTTTGAAAAGACGGAGTATTATCCCCGGTTGATGGCTACAGGCGCACATCTGACTTATATTTGTCCGCTGATGTATATGTCCAACCCACTTTGCTCCGCTAAGCGGGTGATCACCAATTCCAATAAATTGCGGACATATTCCGTTTCCCGTTATGTTGATGACGCGGATCTGGTCCGGGCAGTCGTAAGAGGAGGTTTGCAGTAATGAAAGAATTTCATGGACGTGCGGTCATACCCGGCGAACTGAAGGGCAGTGCACTGGTTTCCCATACCGGTTTCAACGTACTTGCCTCTTTTTGGAAAAGTTTGACGGAAGGACAAAACCCATCCATTTGCGTCGACCAGAACAACAGTGAATTTTTCGGAAAACAGCTTACGGGAGAAATTCTCTGTATTCCTCAGGTGGTCGGTTCCACTACGGCAGGAATGATCATTCAGTCGGTGGCTGCTCTCGGTACCGAACCGAAGGCTATGCTGTTTTCGCATACGGCAGAATCTCTGGCTATTTCAGGCGTTCTGCTTGCCGATATCTGGGAAAATAAAAAAATTATCACGGTGGACGGTTTGGGGGATCAGTTCCTCGAGGCCGTCAGCAACGGAGACAAAGTGGAAATCTGTTTGGACGGAACAGTACGTGTCGGCATATAAATTATGATAAAATAAATTTATTAGGGAGGAATATTCATGAATCCAAGATATGCAAAATTATTTGAGCCGGTGTCCATTGGAAAGCTGAAGATCAAAAACCGGACATCGATGGCCCCGATGGGACTCGTCTGCTATTCCGATGTGAACGGCGGCTTTAACCGCGAAGCGCAGGACTATTACATAGAGCGCGCCAAAGGCGGGGTTGGTCTGATTATCACCGGCATCTGCGCCGCGGATTACAGCGAAATGCCCGAACAGGCTTTGCCTTGCCCGACTTATAACCCTTTGATGTTCTGTAAATCCACCATCCCCATGATAGAGAAAATTCATGCGTATGACGCGAAAATCTTTTTGCAGATTACAGGCGGTTTAGGGCGCTCGGCCATACCGGGCCTGATCAAAAAGGCCATTGCCCCTTCGGAGAATGAGAACCGGTTTGATCCCAGCAAACAGCACCGTGCAATGACCAAAGAGGAAATTCAAGCTTTGATCCAGAGCTTCATCAAGGGTGCGGCGGTTGCGAAAGAGGCGGGATTTGACGGCGTCGAGATACACGCGGTGCATGAGGGCTACCTGCTTGACCAATTTGCCATTGCCTTTTTTAATAAACGTACGGATGAATACGGCGGGGATCTCCGCGGCAGGCTTAAAATCGCGACCGATATTGTTCAGGGAATTAAGAAAGTCTGCGGTACAGACTTTCCGGTTTCGCTGCGCTTCAGTGTCAAGAGCTTTATGAAAGGGCTGCGTCAGGGAGCTTTACCCGGAGAGAAATTCACCGAGGTCGGCAAAGATTATGAGGAAGGGATAGAAGCCGCTAAAATTCTGGTGGAAGCCGGTTATGACAGCTTAAATGTGGATGCGGGCACCTATGATTCCTGGTACTGGAACCATCCGCCGATGTATTTTGAAGGCGGCATGTACCGTGAGTTCGGCCGAAGGGTTAAGGAAGCGGTCGATGTTCCCGTCATTTTAGCAGGCCGTCTGGATGACCCCGAAATTGCGATGGATGCGCTGAACGGTTGCTGCGACATTGTCTCCTATGGCCGTCCGCTGCTGGCCGATCCATACCTGGTACAGAAGATCGAAACAGATCATCTTGAGGATGTACGTCCCTGTCTGTCCTGTCATGACGGCTGTATGGGACGTATTGCGCGCGGGCTTCCGCTTTCCTGCGCGGTGAACCCTGCCTGCGGACGTGAAGCTGTTTACGGACTGACTCCCGCGGCGGAAAAAAAGAACATACTTGTAATCGGCGGCGGCGTGGCCGGTATGGAAAGCGCACGTGTCTGCGCCCAGCGCGGCCATAAGGTGACGTTGGTGGAAGCCGGAGACCGCTTGGGCGGAAACCTCATTCCCGGCAGTGTGCCTGATTTTAAAAAAGACGACCGCAGACTGATTTCCTGGTATGAAACACAACTGCATAAACTGAAAGTGGAAATCAGGCTGAACACAAAAGCAGATCGTGCTTTTATCGAGGCTGCCGGGGCGGACGCGGTGGTTGCCGCGACCGGTTCCAAGCCCATCGTGCCTGATTTCGGAGGCAGAAATCACATTTTCACAGCAACAGATGTGCTGTCCGGAAAATATAAGGCTGGGGACAATATTGTTGTTATCGGCGGTGGTCTGGTCGGATGTGAAACTGCACTTTGGCTGGCACAGCAGGGCAAAAAAGTATCTGTGGTGGAAATGATGCCGGATATCCTCGGCGGTCCCCACAGTATGCCGTTCATGAATTATGATATGCTCAAAGATTTGCTGCCCTACAATAAGGTGGATGTTTACCGCAAGACGAAAGTGACAAAAGTGGGAGACTGCTTTGTAACCGTCGAAAACGAAAACGGGGAAAAAGAAATTTCTGCGGACACTGTGCTGGTCGCCGTCGGCTACCGCAGCGAGAATAACCTGCAGGAGGATCTACTCGGCCTAAACATCCCGGTTTACAATATCGGTGATTCCCGTGAAGTGAAAAATATTATTCACGCAATTTGGGACGCTTATGAGGTTGCGCGCAACATTTAACCGAATCGTCATCCAGACCTCATCTGTATCACGGCTGAAGGCACTGACTTAAATCCCGTTCAGCCAGATTACCTAAGTTTATAATTATTTAAAAAGAAACATACCCCTTCGGTTTGACAGTATGGTATACTGGAATAACAAAAGGGGTATGTTTTATTTTGGAAGTAATGCGCGATATACCGCGGGCGCTGGTGCGGCAAATGGCCCGTATAGATTTTGTATTTTCGGCAAATTCAAACAGGTTATTATTGACATTTCGAAGATACCGGGTTATACTGAAAACACTGTGATTTAAAACATGAAAGGAGGCGGGCAAAGATGAAAAACAATGGCAATTTTGCAGTCAGTGGCGGTCGTTTGAATATAGGATTTAAATTGGAAGTGTTTTTGCCCGCATTCTACGGATAGCTTTTTGCGCCCTGCTGTCAAAACAGGCGTAAATACCATGGGCAAAAGCACCTCTGATTACCAGAGGTGCTTTTTTTATTTTATACTGTTGAAATGGGATGAATACGATGAGGGAACCAAGTTTAAGAATGAAGAAAACCGGACTGGTCTGGAACTTTTTAAAAGGGAGCGTCGGGCTTTTTATCGCCGCATTGATTTTCGCCATGCTGAATACGGCTTTTAATGCGGTCACACCGCAGATCATCCGCGTGGCGGTCGACTTTGTAATCGGCGGGCAGTCCGTCAGCCTGCCTGGGTGGACAGAACGTTTTTTTTCAATACAGAAAGCCCGCAGCGACCCCGCGTACAGCCTGATGTTATCCGCAGCCGCCATATTGCTGGTGGCGGTTCTGTCGGGTATTTGCAATTACATAAGCCGCATGAATGTGGCAAAAGCTTCGGAATCTTTTGTGAAATCTCTTCGTGACAGTCTTTTCGCGCACATTCAGCGATTGCCGTATTCCTGGCATAACCAGCAGCAAACGGGTGAAATCATCCAGCGCTGCACATCCGATGTGGATGTAATCCGCAACTTTATCAGCAATCAGCTGCTGGAGGTGTTTCGTACCGTATTTTTGATTATGGTGTCCTTAATGATCATGTTTTCCATGAACGTGAAAATATCGCTGGTCGCCCTTGCATTCATTCCTATCGTAGTGGGATATTCCGGAATTTTCTATTCGAAAATCGCCAAACGGTTTCGTTTGGCAGACGAAGCCGAGGGGGAATTGTCCTCCACCGTACAGGAAAATCTGACCGGGGTACGGGTAGTACGCGCGTTTGGCCGCGAGCAATATGAAATTGAACGCTTTGATAAACGCAACAACCTCTTTGCCGGTCTGTGGATTCGGCTGGGCCGCCTGCTGAGTGCCTATTGGGGAATCGGAGACCTGATTACCGGGTTACAAATCCTTACGGTTATCGTCATGGGCGTTATGGAGGCGGTGGGCGGAACCATCACGCTCGGTGAATTTCTGGCGTTTGTTTCCTATAACGCAACGCTCGTCTGGCCTGTCCGCGGTCTGGGGAGGATTTTGTCTGAAATGAGCAAGGCCGGCGTTTCCATCGAACGTGTGGCTTATATCCTGGACGCGGAAGAAGAGCATGATGTCCCGGATGCAGTGCAGCCGCCGATGGACGGAGACATCACGTTCCATCATATCAATTACAGCTACGAAGGCCAGAAACCGGTTTTGAAAGACATTGATTTTACGATTCCTTCCGGCAGCACCTTTGCCATTCTGGGCGGAACGGGAAGCGGAAAATCAACGCTGATGCATCTTTTGAACCGGCTGTACGATCTGCCGCCCGAGTGCGGCAGCATCACTGTAGGCGGTGTGGATATTGCCGAAATCAAGCGCTCCTGGCTGCGCAAAAACATTGGGATGGTTCTTCAGGAGCCGTTCCTGTTTTCGCGGACAATTGAAGAGAATATCCGCGCCACAAGACCCGGCGCTTCCTTGGACGAGGTGCGCCACGCCGCCCAAATTGCCTGTGTGGACAATGCGGTGGACGATTTTGCCAACGGCTACGACACGATCGTAGGGGAGAGGGGAGTGACTCTTTCGGGTGGGCAAAAGCAGCGGGTGGCGATTGCCCGTATGCTGATGCAGCAGGCGCCTATCATGGTGTTCGACGACTCTCTTTCCGCCGTGGATTCGGAGACGGACGCGCAGATTCGCGCGGCGCTGAAGCAAAATCTCGGAAAATCGACCGTCATCCTTATTTCACACCGGATAACGACCCTGATGCAGGCCGACCGGATTCTGGTGCTGAACGATGGAATGATGGAAGAATTTGGTACACACGAAGAGTTGATTCATCACAATGGTATTTATAAGAGCATCTATGATATTCAGATGAGCAGCGACGACCGGTCGCTGCTGGAAAAGGAGGAAGGTTAATGGGTTATGATGAACAGGAATACAGCACCGCTTTTAATTTGAAGATCTGGAAAAATCTTTTTCCCTATTTAAAGCCGTACCGGCGCACCCTGCTGATGGTTTTTATCCTGAACCTGTTCTGCGCCTTATTTGATATTTTACTTCCGCTGTTTCAGCGGTATGCCATCGACCGCTTTATTCAGGCGCGCACAATGGAAGGTCTGGCGCCTTTCGCGTTGACCTATGTGCTTGTCATCCTGCTGCAGACATTGAGCGTGATTTTCTTTACCCGCGGTTCCATGCGGATTGAAATGAATCTTGGGCGCGACCTCAAGAGAGCATGCTTTGTCCATCTGCAAACACTGTCGTTTTCGTATTATAATGTAACGCCGGTGGGGTATATTCTGACCCGGGTAATGAACGATACGGACCGGATTTCCAGTCTGGTGGCATGGAACCTTTTTGACATCCTTTGGTCGTCGGCATATGTGCTGGGCGTGTTCGCCGCCATGCTGGTACTGGATGCAAAGCTGGCGCTGATCGTCATTCTTGTGGTACCGGCGATTGCGCTGCTCACCTTTTATTTTCAGAACCGTATTCTGCACTGGAACCGCCGGGTTCGGAAGACGAATTCCCGGATTACCGGGGCATATAATGAAGGCATTATGGGTGCCAAAACATCAAAGACTTTGGTGATTGAGGAAAAAAATCATCATGATTTTACTGAAATAACACAGGATATGAGGGTTTCTTCTATACGGGCCGCCCGGCTGAGCGCCGTATACATCTCGCTGGTCCTCCTCATGAGTTCAGTTGCCACGGCTCTGGTACTGGCGCGCGGAGGAAATATGGTTTTGCAGCATGTTCTGCTGTTGGGCACACTCTCCGCGTTCACCTCTTACGCCGTCGGAATTTTTGAACCTATTCAGCAGCTTGCCCGCAATTTTTCGGAAGTTATTTCCGTACAGACGAATATTGAGCGTGTAGCCGGACTGTTGGACAAAAAACAGGATATTGTGGATTCACCGGAGGTAATTGAGAAGTACGGAGATTCGTTTCATCCAAAACAGGAAAACTGGGAGCCGATTAAGGGTGAAATTGAATTCTGCGATGTGAGTTTCCGGTATCCGGATGGAAATGAAGATGTGCTCAGCCATTTCAGCCTGAGAATTCCCGCAGGCACTACCGTTGCGATTGTGGGCGAAACGGGAGCGGGCAAAAGTACGCTGGTCAACCTTGCCTGCCGTTTCTTTGAGCCGACTTCAGGCCGGGTTTTCATCGACGGCCGTGACTACCGCGAGCGCAGCCAACTTTGGCTTCACAGCAACATTGGTTATGTGCTGCAGAATCCGCACCTGTTTTCCGGAACCGTCATGGAAAATATACGGTACGGAAAGCTGACCGCTTCCGATGATGAGGTGAAGCGTGCTGCAGAAGCCGTAAGTGCCGATACAGTGGTGAATAAGCTGGACAACGGTTACCAAAGCAGCGTGGGTGAAAGCGGGGACCGGCTTTCCACCGGCGAAAAGCAGCTGATCTCCTTTGCACGCGCGGTACTGGCGGATCCGCGGATCTTTGTTCTGGACGAAGCAACCTCGTCCATTGATACCCAGACGGAGCAGCTTATTCAGACGGCGATTTCCCATCTGCTGAAGGATCGCACCTCGTTCCTGATCGCCCACCGCCTTTCCACAATACGTCATGCGGATTTGATTCTGGTAGTAAAAGACGGTAAAATAGTGGAGCAGGGACGGCACGAAGAACTGCTGCTCCGGCACGGCTACTACCATTCACTGTACAGCCATCAGTTTGCGGAGGAATCCGCCATGCGTATGCTGAATTAAGTATCACGCATGGCAGCAAACTGTCTTGAAATCAAGTGTGCAATCTGCTATAATAAATATATTTAATTACTATCATAATCGGTTCTTTATCAAAATAATAAAACAATTTCGGAATAAGCAGTGAGCCGATGAAAAAAAATAAGACGGGAGAAAAATCATGAATGATGAGTTTATTACTTTTACCATTGGAAGACAGAAGAATATAGCATTAATCGCCCATGACGGGAAAAAGAAGGAAATGATTGAGTGGTGTGAAAAAAATAAAGATGTTTTAAAGAACCACTTCTTATGCGGCACCGGGACGACGGCAAGAATGGTTACCGATAGAACCGGTCTTCCGGTCAAGGGTTATAACAGCGGCCCTCTTGGAGGAGACCAGCAGATTGGCGCCAAAATAGTGGAAGGAAATATTGACTTTGTAATATTTTTTTCCGACCCGTTGGAAGCGCAGCCGCATGACCCGGATGTAAAAGCATTATTAAGAATTGCACAGGTTTATGATATTCCGATAGCAAACAATAAAGCAACTGCCGATTTTTTAATTAACTCCAGTTTAATGAATCAGGAATATGAACACCAGGTAATCAATTTCAGACAGAAGGTTATTGACCGGGCCAACGATAAAGGTCAAACAATTTAATAAGAAGGCATGGTAACAGATTATGATTACTGTTAAAATACTGATAAACAGCATTGAAAAAGTAAAGAAGTTTACTTCTATTCTCGGCAAAGAAGACATAGACTGCGAAATTATTGAAGGAATGCATATTATAGATGCTAAATCCATTATGGGAATTTTTAGTATCGATTTATCAAAACCGCTTCAGTTAAATATACATTCCGACAATAAAGAAATATTGCAAAAAATAAAGGATTACATTGTGGAGGAACCGTGAAATTTGGAAGCAGCTAATAGAAATAATCCTTATTTTATTTAAAAGAATTTATCCCATCGGATTAACTTCCGCTGGGATTTTTCTACAAAAATACATACTTTATCATCCTTACAAAAAATTCATATTATTCGCCTTAATTACTCCGAGCAAAGAGCCAAAGGCCATGGCAGCGATACAAATCTGAATGGGATGATTCAGTATGTACATAAATACAAAAGAAACTTGTTCTTCCAATGTAACAGCCCTCCTTAATGTTTCCAGTGTATTTATGTATTGTGAATTTATAGTGATGGCTGGATGAATTTGCCGAGAAAAAACCGCCCCAAACGGAGCGGCTAAAGCTTTATGAAGATAGCATGAATGTTTTTTATTTTGCAAAATTGCTCCAAATGGAGCTGTCTGTACGAAAGTCCTGCGTTTCGTTATACGGAATGGAAATCTCAACATGATCGCCCAGCGTGTAGACCACAGTGAAACTCACGACTATTCCGTCCTTTTTGAAATAAAGCTCGGCCTGGCTCAAACTGTCCTTTAAAACCTGCGGGGTGAAATATACCTGCAGCTCTTTGGAAAGCTGCTTTTTTACGGCCGCGTCCGCCGCTTTGTACAAAGCGGTGTTATTTTCGATCAAGTCTTTTTCCGTGACGGCCTTATCCGATTTCAAATCATAATTCACCGTTCGAAGCGCCCGAAACGTGTGTGTGTTTTCTTTTGTCTTATAGGAATTTTCGAATACCGCGCTGACGAAATCCGGTGAGCTGTATTCAATACGGCCAACCGTTTCAGAAGATGTGCCGGCTGTCGCACCGTTCGCCTGGACGAGGTGGATGGTGCTAAGCGCTTCTTTCTCAAGGTGTGAATTCACGCCTGCATATCTGCTTTTGCTTCCCGTAAGCTGCGGATATTCTGCTTTAAGATCAACCCCGTTTTTGCCATACCGGCTTGAAACCATCCGGATAGAATATGTTTGATCAGATTTAGAAGGTGCACTGGAAGAAGCTGCCCGCGGCGCTAAAGAGACCGTGACGGAAGTTTCCGGCATCTGCGATGAAGCCTTCGCGGCGGAACCGGAACTGTCAGCCGTATTTGAAGAATTATCTGGGGCTGAAACAGCGATTGACGAAGAAACTTCACCAACTGTTTTGTCAGTGGATGCCTTACCGCATCCCGCAAGTGCCGTCAGTATAACTATACCAACGCAAAAAAACGCCATTTTTTTCATAAATCATTACATCTCTCTTTAAAAGTATAAATTTGATTTCATCTGTTCCATTATAGACTTCGATTTCCAGGAGTTCCAGTTACAGATAAGTAATGATGGTTACAAAAACTGTTGCAATACTGAGTTACTGCTTCTCAAAAGTTAATTATAGCAGTTTAAAATAAAAATTGGAAAAACCAAATTTATTTTACTGCACTTTTGTAGCTAAAATATTTTATGAAGTCTCAATTTTATGTTGAGATTATTTATAAAATTTTTGAAAATTTTTGTTAATTTTATCTAATATGGACATTTTTGTTGAAATACAATTAATTTTCGTTTATTATAAATCTTAACGAAATCTTTATGCGCTCTTTGCTTTTCCATGCAAACCGGTGCGCAGGAAGAAACTAATTGACAAATGATTTTTTGGGGGTGATAAATTGGCAAACCAGGCAGTGGACGCCATCCGGCAGGCTGAGCAAAAAGCACAGGAACTGGAACAGCAGGCTTCCATTAAAGCAGAAGAGATCATTCATTCCGCAAAAGAGAGGGCTTCGGTTCTGGCTAAAGAAAGTGCTGATCAGGCGCAGAAGGTAGCGCTGGAGCAGGTGGAAACGGCACATCGGCAGGAGGAGGCCGTCATGCAGCAATCACTTCAACAAGCCGAGCAGGAAATTTCAGCCTTGCGCTTATTGGTGAAAGAGAGGGAACCGCAGGCGGTGCAGGCTGTTTTGACGGAATTAATCTGATTTTATGATAAAGGAGGGATTACGTTATGGCTGTATCGCCCATGCAGCGAATCGAATTGTGCGCGCTGAAAAAAGACCGAAAAAAAATACTGGAAATGCTGCAACGGCGCGGAATTGTTGAAATCAGCGACGGGCCGGAAAATGACGGCGTCTTCCGTAAAACGGATACGGCACAGGCCCGGGCGGTTCTGGAAAAAGGAATTGCAGCTTCACGGGAAGCGCTGGAAATACTGAATCACTATGCCCCGGAGTCTAAATCTTTGTTTTCGAGTTTAGAGGGAAGAGAAATTACAACAGTGGAGCATTACGATTCTTTTGAGAAGCAAAGAGATTCCATGCTGCAGCTCGCTTACCGATTAAGTTCCCTTGCACAGAAAATGGAAGAAAGCAAGGCGGAAATTCTAAAGTTAGGAATCCAAATGGAATCGCTCATGCCGTGGAAAAGCTTTGATCTGCCTCTGAATTTTTCCGGCAGCAGAAAGACAGCGGCTTTCATTGGCATACTGCCGCCCGGCTCAGATCAGGAGGCTTTGGAGGAACAACTCTGTTTGTCCGGCTCGGATGCCGTTGCTGTGGAAATAGTGAGCAGTTCTCCGGAACAGACATGTGTGATGGTCCTTTGCATGCGTGCCGTGGCGCACGCAGTGGAGGAGCGATTGCGGGAATTGGGGTATGCGAAACCGAACGTTACGCCGTCCGTACCGCCCGCTGAGCAGTTAAAAAAGCTGCAGAATACCATAGCGGAATTAACGCGGAAGGTGCAGTTGGCGCAGGACGAGATTAAGAGGCAAAGTGAAGCGCGGGAAGACCTAAAATTTATGTTGGATTATTACACCATGCGGCTTGAGAAATATGAAATTATCAGTCGCCTGATGCAATCCCGCCGCACCTTTATCCTCACAGGATATGTTCCGGAGCGGGAAACCGCCGCGCTGGAGAAGGAATTGAACGCCAATTTCCCCGTGGCAGTAAAATTTGAAACTCCTGCCGAGGATGAAGACGTCCCCGTTTTGCTGAGAAATAACGGCTTTTCGTCTCCAGTTGAGTCCGTAGTGGAAAGCTACAGTCTGCCTGGAAAGGGCGAGGTTGATCCAACTGCTGTAATGTCTATATTTTATTACGTGCTGTTTGGTATGATGCTTTCCGATGCCGCTTACGGGGTCTTGCTTACGCTAATCTGCGGGTTTTGTCTTCATCGATTTAAAAATATGGAAAATGGTATGCGCAACACCCTGAAAATGTTCTTTTTTTGCGGAATTTCCACTATTTTTTGGGGCGTCATGTTCGGCAGCTATTTCGGCGATGTGGTGGATGTGGTTTCCAAAACATTCTTTGGTACCCATTTGACCATTCCGCCGCTGTGGTTCGCACCGCTGAACCAGCCGATGCGAATGCTGATGTTTTGTTTCGTAATTGGTTTAGTACATTTATTTACCGGTCTTGGAATGAATTTTTATCAGTTGGCACGCGCAAAAAAATATAAAGATGTTCTGTATGACGTGGTATTCTGGTATATACTTATTATCAGCTTGATTGTTTTGCTTATAGGTCAGCCAATATTTGCAAATATCGCAGGCTTTTCCGTCACCATACCCGCGCAGGTAAACAGCGTGGCTTCTTTCGCTGCGGTTGCATCCGCAGTTGGCATTATACTGACAGGGGGCCGTGAATCGAAAAACTGGTTCAAACGAATCCTGAAGGGGCTGTACAGCCTGTACAATATTACAGGCTACCTGAGCGACGTGCTGTCTTATTCCCGTCTGCTGGCACTTGGGCTTGCCACCAGCGTTATTGCCACCGTTATCAATCAGATGGGCAGCATGATGGGAGGAAGCGCGGGGGGCGCGGTCGCTTTTATTCTTATTTTCGTTTTGGGTCACACCATGAATATCGGCATCAATATGCTTGGCGCCTATGTTCACACCAATCGTTTGCAGTATGTGGAGTTTTTTGGGAAATTTTATACAGGCGGCGGCCAGAAATTTCAACCGTTTGCCATAAATACTAAATATTTCAAATTCAGGGAGGATCATACAAATGGATAAAATGGGTATTGTTTTTGCTCTGCTCGGTGCAGTTTTGGCAGCTTTAATGGCCGGAGTCGGTTCTGCGCGCGGCGTCGGTCTGGCAGGTGAGGCTGCTGCCGGCGTTGTAACGGAAGATCCCGGAAAATTCGGCAAGGTGCTTGTTCTTCAGCTCCTTCCGGGTACACAGGGAATTTACGGACTTTTGATCGCTTTTATTACTCTTTCTCAAATTGGCGTGCTGGGCGGTAACGCACAGATTTCTCTTGCGAAAGGCTTGCTTTATTTTCTTGCCTGCCTGCCTATGGCAATTGTTGGTTACGGATCGGCAATCGGGCAGGCCCGCGCGTCGGTGGCCAGTATCGGCTTGGTCGCCAAACGCCCTGAACAGTTCGGCAAGGCTATGATTTTTCCGGCGATGGTAGAAACGTATGCTATTCTTGCACTGCTGGTTTCCATTCTTTCGATATTCGGGATCGGCGGAATCAATGTTTGATGGGAGTACTTATCAATGACAGGATTAGAGAAAATCGTTCAGGAAATTCTGGGCGAAGCGGAGTCTGCCGCGCGGCAGACTGTTTCCGAGGCTGAGACCGAAGCGGCCACCATTGAAAAAGAAGCCCGGAAGCAGGCCACGCAGAAGGCCGATGAAATAAGCCGCGGCGGCAAAGAGACTGTTGAGGAAATTTTGAAGCGGGCACAGTCCGCGGCAGAACTGCAGAAGCGGCGGAAAATTTTACAGGCTAAACAGGAATTGATCCGTGACATCATAGAAAAAGCCCGTCAGAATCTGTCCGTGCTTCCGAATGATGCTTATTTCGATGTGATCGTAAAGCTGGCAGCCAGGTCTGCTTTGCCGCAGGAGGGGAAAATCATCTTTTCACCGAAAGACCACAGCCGGCTGCCGGCAGATTTTTATGCGAAGTTGGAGGAGGCGCTGAAGAGCAAGGGTGCTTCCCTGAAGGTTTCAGACGAAACCCGCGACATTGACGGGGGCCTTGTTTTAGTATATGGCGGTGTCGAAGAAAACTGTTCCTTCGACGCTTTATTTGAAGCGGAGCGCGAACGGCTGACGGATCGGGTTAATGAATTGCTGTTCCGTTAAAAAGCTGAAGGAGGATGATCAGATGTCCGATATGCAGTACGCTTATGCGGTGGCGCGCATCCGCTCAAAGGAAATATCCCTGCTGAACGCACAGGCGCTGGAACAGCTTCTTTCCGCAAAAAACGAAGAGGAATGCCTTTCCCTGCTCCACAGCAGGGGATGGGGTGACGCAAAAAGCTACGACAGCCCGGAAAAAATGTTGGAGGCGGAGCGGGAAAAGACATGGGCTTTATTGAGGGAATTGCTGGATAACCTGTCCGACTTTTCTGTGTTTTTATATCCGAATGATTATCACAATCTAAAGGCCGCCATTAAAACCGTGTACTCCGGCGTGGAAGCAGAACAAATTTTTCTGGGCGGCGGGACGGTGAAAACACAGTCAATTTTGCAGGCTGTCCGGGAACGGGATTATTCGCTGCTGCCTGAACCGATGCGCGTTCCCGCGCAGGAGGCGTTTGACGCGCTCCTTCACACCGGCGACGGTCAGCTTTGCGATTTTATTGTGGATCGTGCGTCTCTTTTGGCCGTGCGGGACGCGGGCAAGGCATCCAAATGTGATCTTATCCGTGAGTATGCGGAGCTGACGGTTGCCGCCGCAGACATTAAAATTGCCGCGCGGGCCTGCGCGGCCGGGAAATCAATGCAGGCAATTCTTCGTGCGCTGGCACCGTGCGATACCGTTGATATTCAGGAACTGGCGCAGGCCGCCGGGCAGGGAGAAGAGCAATTATACCGGTATCTGGGTTCCACCCGGTATGCGGATGCCGAGGACGCCCTGCGTGAGTCGGTCTCCGCGTTTGAACGCTGGTGTGACAACCGGATGATGCAGGCTATCAGCCCGCAAAAATATAATCCGCTGACCATCGGCCCCCTTGCAGCTTATCTTCTTGCAAGGGAAAACGAAATCCGGGCGGTGCGGATGATCCTTTCCGGTAAGCGGAATCATTTGCCGGAGCAATCCGTGCGGGAAAGGCTGAGGGAAATGTATGTATAAAATAGCAGTAATGGGCGACCGTGACAGCATTTACGGATTCGCGGCCCTTGGACTTGATATTCATCCCACCGCCGACCCGGTCGAAGCTGCAAAAAAGCTCCGCCGACTGGCGGAAAGCGGTTATGCGGTCATCTATATAACGGAGGCGCTTGCCGCCGCGCTGGAGCCGGAAATTGAACGGTACCGCACGCAGCTTGTTCCGGCCATAATCCCGATTCCCGGCGTTTCAGGAAATACAGGCGCCGGGATGGCGCATGTGCGCAAGTCGGTGGAACGGGCTGTTGGTTCCGACATTATCTTTAACGACGAAAACGAAAAGAGCAGGTGACAATATGAGTATAGGAACAATTCGCAAAGTCGCCGGACCGCTGGTCATTGCGGAAGGAATGCGTGACGCTAACATGTTCGACGTTGTGCGGGTCAGCAGTCAGCGGCTTATCGGCGAAATTATAGAAATGCACGGGGACCGCGCCTCCATACAGGTTTATGAGGAAACCTCCGGCCTGGGCCCGGGCGAACCGGTTGAATCCACCGGCGCTCCGCTGAGCGTGGAACTTGGGCCGGGTCTGATCGGCAGCATTTTTGACGGCATCCAGCGCCCGCTGGACGATATCATGAAGGCTTCCGGCAACAATCTGCACCGCGGTGTGGAAATCCCCGCCCTCAAGCGCGACATCAAATGGCACTTTGTTCCCTGCGTTCATCAGGGGGACGAGGTCCTTCCGGGGGATATTTTAGGCACCGTGCAGGAAACGGAAATTGTGGCACATAAAATTATGGTTCCGAACGGCGTGAGCGGAACCGTTTTGAGCGCTGCGGAAGGAGACTATGTCGTAACAGACACCGTCGCCAGCGTACGCTCCGCGGACGGGGCGGAACACACTGTGCCGCTCATGCAAAAATGGCCGGTTCGCATCGGCAGGCCGTACCGGGAGAAGTTATCGCCGGAAATGCCGCTTGTAACCGGTCAGCGTGTCATCGACGCTCTGTTCCCCATTGCAAAGGGCGGCGTGGCTGCAGTCCCGGGTCCGTTCGGCAGCGGAAAGACCGTTGTTCAGCATCAGTTGGCAAAATGGGCGGAAGCGGATATTGTGGTTTACATTGGCTGCGGGGAACGCGGCAACGAAATGACGGACGTATTAAATGAATTTCCCGAACTGAAGGATCCGAAAACCGGGTATTCTCTGATGAAGCGTACCGTTTTGATTGCCAATACCTCCGATATGCCGGTTGCCGCCCGTGAAGCCTCCATCTATACAGGCATAACAATTGCGGAATACTTCCGCGATATGGGATATTCCGTGGCACTCATGGCGGACTCTACCTCACGCTGGGCGGAAGCGCTCCGTGAAATGTCCGGCAGGCTGGAAGAGATGCCCGGTGAAGAAGGATACCCCGCTTATCTGGGCAGCCGGCTGGCACAGTTCTACGAGCGCGCGGGCAGGGTTCGTTCCCTTGGACACACACCGAGGGAAGGTGCGCTTTCGGTGATCGGTGCTGTTTCACCCCCCGGCGGCGATATTTCAGAGCCGGTTTCGCAGGCGACGCTCCGCATTGTCAAAGTTTTCTGGAGCCTTGACTCTGCTCTGGCGTACCGCAGACACTTCCCAGCGGTTAACTGGTTGACCAGTTATTCCCTTTATGTAGATACGATGGAAAAGTGGTTCAACTCCCATGTGCACCCTGACTGGATGGAGCAGCGCAGCCAAATCATGCGGCTGCTTCAGGAGGAGGCCGAGCTGCAGGAAATTGTAAAGCTGGTCGGCATGGACGCCCTTTCCGCGCCGGACCGCTTAAAGTTGGAAGCCGCGCGTTCCATCCGTGAAGATTTTCTGCATCAGGATGCTTTCCATGAAATAGACACTTTCACGCCGCTGGAAAAACAGTACACCATGATGAAGCTGGTACTTGATTATTACAGTGAGTCCGTAGGGGCGCTCGGGCGGGGTGTTTCTGTTGAAAAGCTGGTCTCCCTTCCTGTGCGCGAGCGCATCGGCCGTTTTAAATATGTGCCTGCGGACCGTATTGAGCAGGAATACAAGGATATTATTCAGACTATGAAGAAAGAAATTCAAAGCCTTGAGCAGAAGGAGGAGTACTGATGCCAAAAGAATACAGAACCATTCAGGAAGTGGCAGGCCCCCTGATGCTGGTACAGGGCGTTGAAAATGTAAATTATAACGAATTGGGTGAAATTGAACTGGCCAGCGGGGAAAAACGTCGCTGCAAAGTCCTTGAAATAGACGGCGGAAACGCACTGGTGCAGCTGTTTGAAAGCTCTACCGGAATCAACCTGAGCAACAGCCGTGTGCGCTTTTTGGGGCGCAGCATGGAACTGGGCGTGTCGCAGGATATGCTCAGCCGCGTGTTTGACGGCCTTGGCCGGCCGATGGATGGAGGGCCGGAAATTCTGCCTGACCGTCGTATGGACATCAACGGCCTTCCCATGAACCCCGCCGCGCGGAATTATCCGCAGGAATTTATTCAAACCGGAGTTTCCGCCATTGACGGGCTGAATACGCTGGTGCGCGGACAAAAGCTGCCGATTTTTTCAGCAAGCGGTCTGCCGCACGCAAATTTGGCCGCTCAAATAGCCCGACAGGCAAAGGTACGGGGTACCTCCGAACCGTTTGCCGTCGTTTTTGCCGCAATGGGCATCACATTTGAAGAGTCTAATTTCTTTATAGAGAGTTTCCGTGAAACAGGCGCAATCGACCGTACGGTACTGTTTGTGAACCTTGCAAATGATCCCGCGGTAGAACGGATCGCAACGCCTAGAATGGCGCTTACCGCCGCGGAATATCTGGCCTTTGAAAAAGATATGCACGTTCTGGTCATTATGACCGATATCACAAACTATGCGGACGCCCTGCGCGAAGTTTCCGCCGCGCGAAAGGAAGTGCCGGGCAGGCGCGGATATCCGGGTTATATGTATACCGATCTTGCGTCTATCTACGAACGCGCGGGCAGGCAGAAGGGAAAGCCGGGCAGCATTACGCTGATCCCCATTCTTACCATGCCTGAAGACGACAAGACACACCCCATTCCGGATCTTACCGGTTACATTACGGAAGGCCAGATCATTCTCAGCCGTGAACTGTACCGCAAGGGCGTTACGCCGCCCATCGACGTGCTGCCGTCGCTTTCAAGACTGAAGGATAAGGGGATAGGCGAGGGTAAAACACGTGCCGACCACGCAAACACAATGAATCAGCTGTTCGCGGCTTATGCGCGCGGAAAAGAAGCTAAGGAGCTTATGGTGATTCTGGGTGAGGCCGCGCTGACCGACATTGACCGGCTTTACGCAAAATTTGCCGATGAATTTGAAAAAGAATATGTTTCCCAGGGGTACCATACTAACCGGGATATTGAAGAAACGCTTGCCATTGGTTGGAAGCTGCTTTCCATACTTCCCCGCAGTGAATTAAAGAGGATTAAAGATGAATACCTTGACCAGTACTACGGCAAGTAACCATCCGGAGTCAACGTTTTCAAAGGAGGTGTTTGTTTTTGGCGAATGTTCATGTAAACCCCACGCGAATGGAGCTTACTCGGCTGAAAAAAAAGCTGGTCACGGCGATTCGCGGGCATAAGCTGTTGAAAGACAAGCGTGATGAACTGATGCGCCGTTTTCTTGACCTTGTGCGTGAAAACAAGGCTCTTCGCGAGAAAGTGGAGCAGGGCATTGCGGCAGCCAACCAGAATTTTGTGCTTGCGCGTTCCGTCATGCCGGACGAAGTGATCAATGTAGCGCTTCTGACACCCAAGCAGGAGGTTACCCTGGAAGTGGAAACCCAAAATGTAATGAGCGTGGAAATACCGAAATATCAATACAAAACAAGGACTTCGGATGCTAACGACATTTTTTCCTACGGATATGCCTTTACTTCCGGTGACCTTGATTCAGCGGTAAAATCCCTTTCCGATATATTTCCGGATATGCTTCGTCTGGCGGAATGTGAAAAGGCGTGTCAGCTTCTTGCGGCGGAAATCGAGAAAACCAGACGCCGGGTCAATGCGCTGGAGCATGTGATGATTCCGGAAATGCAGGACAGTATCCGGTACATCACCATGAAACTGGACGAAAACGAGCGCAGTACCCAGATTCGTCTTATGAAGGTCAAGGACATGATGCTGGAGCAGGCGCATCACTACAGAGAGAAGCTTGAATAAAAAACTGATTGAGGCCTTTACAAACAAATTAATCATTCGTATTGCTCGATTAATGTGTATTCGGAAAGATTCTGAATACACATTAATACTTTATAAGCTAAGAATCCCAGAGGTACATAAAATCCAGTGAAATTAGAAGAAAAAACCCGCATGATATACTGAAAAAATCAGCAACCATGCGGGTTTTTCTGAAGTTTTGGTCCGAGTGGCGAGACTTGAACTCACGGCCTCTTGACCCCCAGTCAAGCGCGCTACCAACTGCGCCACACCCGGAAATTAACAGGGTTTATTATAACACAAGCAAAGATAAAATGCAAGAAAATATCAAATTTTGCATTTTCAATTTAGAACAGCAATCCGTTTACCTTAGAATACGGCAGGTTCCGGCCATCATTGCTGATACATTTCGCCGGTTAAGTGCTGTAAGGAATCCACATCCCGTAAAATATAGGTGGTTCCCTTTTTCTCGAGGATGTGTTTACTGCACAAAGAATGGAAGGTTCTCAATAAATGTCGGTAGCTGCAGCCCAGATATTCCGCAAGATAAGTATAATTGCTGAAAAAAATCCCATTGTTCTGCATGACCAGAATATAACCCGCAAGGCGCTGTTCCAGCGGATACAGTAGATTGATTCCGGTATTCTGATTGTTCCGTTCTACCTTCGAGCAGGTTTGGCGGCAAACGAAATTCAGAAACTGATTATCGGATAAAAGTAATGATTTATGATCAGACACGGTGATTGCAAGACAATAGGTATCCATTAAAGCCTGCACGCTGGTCTTAGACATTGAATTGCTGAAAAGTTCAAATTCTCCCAATATCTGGACATCCTGATAACAGCATATCAAGAGTGTCCTTCCATTTTCCAGAGTTTTAAAAACTTTGCATCTTCCGTCTAAAATAATATACAAATATTCCGCTTTTTCACCTTCCTGGAAAATACACTCCCCGCCTTGAAACAGACATAACTTCATCTGCCGTAGAATCTTTTCGGACATACAATCCTTTACCCAACTATTTTTGACTTTGGCGTTACGCGCGTCAGCTGTATCTATAAAAATCATTGACAGCATCCTTTCATGATTCATTCTTTACAAACTATGACATCCGTCATAACACATTCCAGCGCACTTGTGCCATAATATCCATAGGACATAAAGACTTCCAGTCGGACAGTGATTGATTGGGAAAGAGGTATGGGATGAGTTTTGCTTTCTTGCTGCTAGGCGGTATCTGTCTTGGATTAATGACAAGTTTGAACGGGCAGCTGGCTTCTTATCTGAATATATTTGAAGTCAGTTTCCTTGTTCATGCCATTGGGGCGATTCTGCTGATCGGATATATGAAAATCCGAAAAGAAAAAATTTACCTGAAAGGGCTTCCGCTTTATATTTATACAGTGGGATTTATGGGGGTTGCGCTTGTTGCGAGCAGCAGCTTTTGTGTCAGCAGGATTGGAGCCACCCTGACAATGGCCCTGTCGGTAACGGGCCAACTGCTTGTTTCCGCAGTCATAGACCATTTTGGACTGTTTCAAGTGCCTGTTGTAAAATTTAATCTCAGAAGAGTGCCGTCCTATCTCATTATAGGGCTTGGCCTGTTCATCATCATCAATACATAAGGAGGCGGCAGGTTATGCTATTTTTTGCTGTATTAGCCACAGTCAATGGCATCATTAATATTATTAATAAAATGATCAATCTGCAGGCGAAGCTGCGGCTGGGTATGGCAAATGGCACATTGATCAATTACTTGGAGGCATCCGTTATTTCGCTTTTGCTTATCGCTTTCACGGGCAGTACAAAACTGGCGGACTTATCCTACATTGCAGGAATTCCGTTGCTTTATTTTTGGGGCGGTGTATTCGGCCTGTTTTCAATGATTTTGATTCTCAGAGGCATGGCGGCGACTAAAATTATCTATTCAACGGTAATCGTCCTGATTGGCCAGCTTGGGACCGGATTTCTGATCGACACTGTGATTGCCCGGCAGATGAATCCTTTCAAAATCCTTGGGATTCTATTGGTGGTTATCGGCGTACTTTTAGATAAATATCTGTCCAATCGGCCGGGACGGCAAAAAGCTGAGATTTAGACGATCAATACGGATCACAGCTCTAAATATTTTAAACGGGAGATTCCGCATTTAACGGATATAGGTGACGGGATTTCCCGTCCTTTTTAGTATGGGAAGTTCTTTTTGCAACGCGTAGCCCAGGGACAGACCGCCGCAGATAGTTTCGTTTCCCTTCAGGCCATACTGATACAGGTATTGACGGATCGCTTGGTTATCGTCAAGCCAGTGCAGCTGATTAATCCAGCAGGAACCCACTCCAAGCGATACTGCGGCAAGCATCATGTTTTCCAGCGCTACGGAACAGTCTGCCATCGCATTGCCATAACCCTGACGGTTTGCCATTATGATAAAAGTAGGCGCATTATAAGTGAAATCATAACCACCCTTTTGCGATTGAAGGATGGAAGATTTTATGCTTTGATAAGTGTCGGGACGGATCTCCATTTTTGCAAATTCATTTTCTACCAGTTCTTTTAGCTGTGCCAGCACATCCCTGCTTTGGATAATCATAAAATGGCTGCTTTGATTGTTTCCGCCGCTGGGCGCAAAACGACCGGCTTCCACGATCTGCTCCAGTATTTCATCAGCAACCTGTTCCGAACTGTATTTGCGTATACTTCTGCGCTGAATGATTGCTTCGATTACCGCATTCTTTTCCATTTTCGTATTTCCTTTCAAATATAAATAAGAGGCAGACAGGATTCTTTAATAATTCACCGGCTGATTTATGGTTCTGCCTCTTTTATTGTACAGCAATCCGCAGCCTTGTAAAGAGCTTTTAATTTTATTACTCTAAAATAGATATCGACCTTTGGTCTCAATATTCCATTATACGTAAATTTGATCATATTTAGCAGAAAAAAGGTGATGCATTTTTAGTCGTATTTGTATTATAATAAGTACGATTCAATTTCACAGGTGGTGACAGGATGTATCAAGAAAAAAATAAAATTCGCAAAGTGCTTTCCGCCTTTGCTGTAATATTGGTGGAGCTGGCCCTTATGGCGGCAACCACTGCAGTTTTTGTCATGGCGTTTGAACGTGTGGACGCAAAAAGGGCCGAAGTTGCGGCGGGCAGCCGCGCGCCGGCCACCGCCGTCGTGCAGCCAGATCCTAATCAAACGAGCCAGCCGGACGAACAGCCGCTCAAACAGTCGGATGACTGGAGGCTTGTTCTGGTAAATTATGATCATGAACTGCCGGATACCTTTGAAACGCAGATTGTACATGAGTATAATGTGGACATGGATTCAAGAATTGTGGAACCTTATCGTCAGATGCATGACGCTGCTTTAAAGGACAATATAAAGCTTTGGCTTTCTTCGGGTTACCGAAATGATGACAGGCAGCAGCGCCTTTATGAGGAGGAAGTGGAAGCTTACTACAGAACCGGAATCAGTTATGAGGAAGCGGTGAGCAAGGCTTCCAAATCGGTTGCGCCGCCGGGTACCAGTGAGCACATCACCGGTCTTGCCGTTGATCTGAACGGTGTCCTTGAAAATTTTGGCGGCACGAAGGAATCCGAATGGCTTTTGGCGCATGCGCAGGATTACGGTTTTGTGCTTCGCTATCCGGAGGACAAGCAGAACATTACACAAATCAAATACGAAGCATGGCATTACCGCTATGTCGGAGTTGAGAATGCGAAGAAAATGAAAGAACTGAATATGTGTCTTGAGGAATATGTGGACTATTTAAATAAAAATCAAACGGCTTCTCATTGAATATTCCCCTCAGATTTGGTATAATTATTTACAGCATTTCCAATTGAATTGCAGAGTGGTTTTGTGGTTCTCCCCCCGTATTCAGCGGGGGAGAACCACATCCGACATTGCAGGATAAACTGGAATTGCTGTAATTCGTCTGTTTTTTAATTTCATAACAACGAGAGGGGTCTATCCATGCAGCAAAAAACAGTAAGAACAAGGTTCGCGCCGAGTCCGACGGGCTTTATGCATGTCGGCAATCTTCGTACGGCCCTGTATGAATATTTAATAGCCAAATCGCTTGGCGGCACTTTTGTGCTTCGTATTGAGGATACCGATCAGGAACGGCTCGTAGAGGGTGCCGTGGACATTATTTACAATACGCTTGACAAAGTCGGCCTGAAACACGATGAGGGGCCGGATGTCGGCGGCGAATACGGTCCTTATGTGCAGAGCGAGCGCAAAAACATTTATCAGCCATATGCCGAGCAGCTTGTAAGGGAAGGCAAGGCATATTATTGTTTCTGCTCCAAAGAGCGCCTGGATGCGCTGCATGAAAGCAAAGAGGACGGCACTTTTTCGGGTGGATACGACCGCCACTGCCGAGACCTGCCCACAGAGGAGATTGACCGGCTGCTTCAGGCAGGCACACCGCACGTGATCCGTCAGAGGATGCCGATTGAAGGCTCCACCACTTTTGACGACGTTGTGTATGGTTCCATTACCATTGAAAACAGAGAATTGGAGGATCAGATCTTAATCAAATCCGACGGCTATCCGACTTATAATTTTGCGAATGTCATTGACGACCATCTTATGCATATTACGCATGTTGTCAGAGGCTGCGAGTATCTGACCTCCACGCCGAAATACAATCTGCTTTATCAGGCATTTGGGTGGGACGTGCCGACCTATGTTCATCTTCCTTTAATCATGGGGAAAAATGAAGACGGCAGTGTCTCCAAATTATCCAAGCGCCATGGTTCCACCGGTTTTGAGGATTTGATACGGGAAGGATATCTGCCGCAGACAATTGTCAATTATATCGCGCTTTTAGGCTGGTGCCCGAAGGAAAACCGCGAACTGTTTACGCTTTCGGAACTGGTGGAAAATTTCTCCATCGACGGCATCAGCAAATCGCCCGCCGTATTTGATTATGACAAGCTGACCTGGTTTAACGGCGAATATATCCGCGCGATGTCGGAACAAGAGTTTATTGATAATGCCATGCCATATTTTCGAAAGGTCTTTCCGGACGCGGAGCTGAACTGGCAGGTTCTGGCTTCTATTTTACAGCCCCGTGTGACGAAATTCACACAAATTCCCGAAATGATTTCCTTCTTAAAAGAGCTGCCGGAATATCCGGCCGATTTCTTTGTGAATAAGAAGAGTAAGACCAACCTCGAAAATTCTGCCCAAATGCTGAAAGAATCCATTGCCGAGCTTGAAAAAACCGATGACTGGTCGGTGGACAACCTTCACGACGCGCTGATTGCCCTTGCACAAAAGCTGGAAGTGAAAAACGGAACCCTGCTGTGGCCGGTTCGCATTGCGGCGGCGGGGATGACGGTAACCCCCGGTGGAGCGATGGAAATTCTCGCCATATTGGGCAAACAGGAATCGATCCGGCGGCTTCGTATCGGTCTTGAAAAATTACAGGCATAAGGAGCGGAAATAAAAATGAGTGACGAAATCATCAGTGCCGGTGAAGCGGAAGTTTCCGGAAACTTTATTCATACCTTTATAGAAGAGGACATCGCTCCGCAGGGAAGGTTCGCGGGGAAAAAGGTACATACCCGTTTCCCGCCCGAACCGAACGGATATCTGCACATCGGCCACGCGAAGGCAATCTGCATCGACTTTGGCACTGCTGAGAAGTTCGGCGGCATCTGCAATCTGCGTATGGACGACACCAACCCGACCAAGGAAGATACGGAGTACGTAGACGCTATTCAGGAGGACATCCGCTGGCTGGGCTTTACGTGGGACGACCGCTTTCATTACGCCTCCGATTATTTTCCGAAGATGTATGAATTTGCGGTAAAGCTGATTCGGGAAAACCTTGCCTATGTCTGTGAACTGACTCCGGACGAAATGAGGGAGAACAGGGGCGACCTGACAAATCCGGCGGTCAGCCCTTACCGTGACAGGCCTGTAGAGGAAAGCCTGAACCTGTTTGAACGCATGAAAAACGGGGAATTTGAAGACGGGAAAATGACGCTTCGCGCCAAAATTGATCTGGCCTCCGGCAACTTTAATATGCGCGACCCCGTTATTTACCGTATCAACCATATGGCGCATCACCGTACCGGGGAAACATGGTGCATCTATCCCATGTACGATTTTGCCCATCCGATTGAGGATGCGCTCGAAGGAATTACGCATTCGCTCTGCTCGCTGGAATTTGAAGATCACAGGCCGCTTTACGACTGGGTTATCAACCATATCGGCCTGCCGGACAAGCCGAGGCAGATTGAATTTGCCCGGCTGGGAATCAACAACACCGTGATGAGCAAGCGCAAGCTTCGCCTGCTGGTTGAAAACCATTATGTCAGCGGATGGGACGACCCGCGTATGCCAACTCTGTGCGGGCTTCGCCGCAGGGGCTACACGCCGGCCTCCATTCGGAACTTCTGCGAACGGATCGGCGTCGCAAAGGTCAACAGCACAGTGGAGTACAGCTTTCTGGAGCACTGCCTGCGCGAAGATCTGAACCAAATCGCACAGCGCACAATGGCGGTGCTGAATCCGGTAAAATTAATACTGACCAATTATCCGGAGGACAAAACCGAGGAATTTGAAGTGGAGAATAATCCGGAGCGCCCCGAAGACGGCACGCGGACGGTTTCGTTTTCCCGCGAGCTCTGGATAGAGAGCGAAGACTTTATGGAGCAGCCGGTAAAAGGCTACTTCCGACTTTTCCCGGGCAATGAAGTCCGTTTAAAAACGACTTATATTATTCGCTGCACCGGTTGTAAAAAGGATGACGACGGCAATGTGACCGAGGTTTACGCGGAGTATGACCCGCTGACTCGCGGCGGCAATACGCCGGACGGCAGGAAGATTAAGGGAACCATCCACTGGGTGGATGCGAAAACCGCAGCGGATGCGGAGGTTCGCCTGTACGACAGCCTGTTTACCGTGCCGGATCCGGAAGCGGGGGATTTCCTTACACAGCTTAACCCGGACTCTCTTAAAGTATTGACTGCCTGCAAGGTGGAACCATCCATCGCTCAGGAGACAAGTGCAAAATCTTATCAGTTCATGCGCCAGGGGTATTTCTGTCTGGACAATCATGACAGCACGCCGGAGCATCCGGTGTTTAACCGCTGCGTATCCTTAAAAGACGGCTTTAAAAAGAAATAATATATAAGAAAGCTCGCTGCCGTAAAAGCAGCGAGCCTGTTTTTATGTCTGTCCGTATATCCCCTGAACGGTAACCTCGCCGGAGTTGATGGAGATCAGCTCGCCGTTTTCGCACCGTACAATCAGTTTGCCGTCCGGCGCAATATCCACCGCCGTGCCGGAGACCGTGTTTTTGTCCTTTGTAAATTGGACTTTGCGGTTCAGGGAAACACAGAGCGTTTTATAATCGGCAAGGGTTGATTCCGGATTTGAAGAATACTCATTCAAAACACTTTCAAATTCACGCAGAATTTCCTGAAGCAACGGTATGCGATCAACCGGATGTCCGCGTTCAATACGCAAGGAAGTTGCCTTTACAGACAGCTCGTCAGAGAAACTCTCAATATTTACGTTGACACCGATGCCAACGACGACATACTCAATCCGATCTACCTCTGCAGCCATTTCAGTCAGGATGCCACAGACTTTTTTGCTGCCGATCACGACATCGTTTGGCCATTTTATCATCGCTGCGGCATTTGTCTGACTTTGGATTGCGCGGCAGACGGCAAGTCCGGCAAGCAAAGTAATATTTGTTACCTGTAAAGGCAATTGACTTGACCGTAATAAAACCGAAAACCAGAGCCCTGTTCCGGAAGGTGAATTCCAGGTGCGCCCAAGGCGGCCTTTGCCGCCGTTCTGCTGTTCTGCAATAAACAGGCTGCCGTCTGGCGCGCCGGCCAGCGCCTGCCTTTTTGCTTCTTCATTTGTGGAGTCAATCTTGTCATAGCAGAAAACTTTCTTAGCCAATGATTTCGTTTTTAAACCGGAGAGAATCAAATCCGGTTTTATTATGTCAGGAGAGGATACCAGTCTGTAACCGCGGTTTGTCGTAGACTCAATTTCATAACCACAGCTTCTCAGCGTATTGATATTTTTCCAGATTGCGGTGCGCGAAACCAGCAACTGTTCACTGAGTTCCTCCCCGGAAACATATTGGTTGTGCTCTTGCAGGTATTTTAGTATTTCATCCTTTGTGGACATACGATCACGGCCTTTTATTCAGTATCATGGTTAAAGTATAACCTTTTTCATAGTGTGCAGGCAAGCAAATACCAAAAATATATTGTAGGTTATGCTGTTTTAGTGATATACTATAATATATATGTTCTAAAGAGTGTTATTTGAGAAAGCGGGGTGCTTAACATGGATGTCAGGCCGGGCGATATTTTACAAATGAAGAAAGCGCATCCTTGCGGGAGTAAAACCTTTCTTGTTTTGCGTTCCGGAATGGATTTTAAAATTCGCTGCACTTCTTGCGGACACGAGATTATGGTTCCAAGATTGAAATGCGAAAAAAACATAAAGAAAATCATCAGGGAAGAACCGCAGCATGAATTGTAGCTCCTTTATTTTTTATAAACATGAATAAAGGAGAAAAATAATGTTTGAAAACTTGGAAGTGTTCGAAAAGCGGTATGAGGAGCTGAACCAGAAGCTGTATGACCCTTCGGTTTTATCCAATCAGGCCCTGTATACCGAATTGATGAAAGAGCACAAGAATATTACCCCGATTGTTGAAAAATACAGGGAATACCAGCAGGCCGTCCGCTCCATGTCCGACGCAAGGGAACTTTTGGACGACGGCGGCCTTGACAAAGACTTAAAAGAAATGGCTGATGAGGAGCTTCAGACCGCAAAGGCCGATATTGAGCGAACCTCTGAAGAACTAAAAATCCTGCTTTTGCCGCGGGACCCAAATGACGACCGGAATGTTATTGTTGAAATCCGGGGCGGTGCCGGCGGCGATGAAGCCGCTCTGTTTTCCGCCGTTCTTTTTCGCATGTACAGTATGTACGCAGAGGCAAAGGGCTGGAAAACAGAGATTTTGAATGCGAATGAAACGGAGCTGGGCGGCTTCAAGGAAATCAGCTTTATGATAACCGGAGACGGGGCGTATTCCCGCCTGAAATATGAAAGCGGCGTTCACCGCGTACAGCGCGTGCCGGAAACGGAGACGCAGGGAAGAGTGCACACTTCCACCGCCACGGTCGCGGTTCTGCCGGAGGCCGACGAGGTGGAACTTGAGATCAATCCCAAGGACCTGCAGATTGATACGTATCGTTCGAGCGGGGCGGGCGGACAGCACATTAATAAAACCTCGTCCGCCATCCGCATAACGCATCTGCCTACCGGTACGGTGGTGGAATGTCAGGATGAGCGGAGCCAGTATAAAAACAAGGACAAAGCGATGAAAGTCCTGCGTTCCAGACTGCTGCAGGCGAAACAGAAGGAGCATGATGAGGCAATTGCCTCCGAACGCAGGTCACAGGTTGGAACTGGCGACCGCTCGGAGCGGATACGCACCTACAATTACCCGCAGGGGCGAATGACCGACCACCGCATCGGCCTGACGATTTATCGGCTTGACGATATTTTAAATGGAAACCTTGATGAGATTATAGATGCTTTGATTACGGCGGACAGGGCCGCGAAGCTTCAAAACACCATTGACAACCAGTCGGAAGAGAGAGAATAAAGAATGCAAACCCTAAGGCTAAACGCAAATAATGGAGAAGATATCCGGACCGCCGCCCAAATTCTAAGGGACGGCGGTCTGGTCGGCATACCGACGGAAACGGTTTACGGGCTTGCCGCCAACGCGCTGGACGGCAAAGCGGTCGCGGCGATTTTTGCCGCGAAGGGCAGGCCTATGGATAACCCTTTGATTGTACATATTTCAAGTTTTGACCAGATTTACCAACTGGTCCGGGAAGTGACACCCGAAGCAGAGAAACTGGCCGAAGCTTTCTGGCCCGGTCCGATGACGATGATCCTGCCGAAGTCGGATAAAATTCCAGACGAGGTGAGCGCGGGGCTCAGCACGGTTGCAATCCGCTTCCCGTCCCACCCGGCGGCCAAAGCGCTGATCGACGCCGCCGGGATTCCGCTCGCCGCGCCGTCCGCCAATCTTTCCGGCCATCCGAGCCCTACGACGGCGGAGCATGTCCTGAATGATCTGGACGGGAAAATAGGAGCGGTCGTCGACGGCGGCCCCTGTGGGGTTGGGGTTGAATCAACCGTTATCACACTTGCCTCCAAACCTCCCCGCCTTTTAAGGCCGGGCGGCATTACCCTGGAGCAGCTTCGCAGGGTCCTTGGCACGGTGGAAATGGACAGCGCAGTGTTGAATCCGTTACAGGAAGGGGTTCGTGCTTCTTCTCCCGGTATGAAGTATAAGCATTATTCACCGAAAGCGAACGTAATTATTATCGATGGCAGCTTTGATGCATATAAAAATTATGTGAACGGACACCGCGGGGATGGTGTTGCGGCGCTCTGTTACAACGGGGAAGCCGAGGCGCTGACGGTTCCGACTGTTTGTTACGGCGGGGAGGACAATTACAGCGAGCAGGCCCGCGAACTTTTTGACGCTTTGCGCCGGCTGGATGAAATTCACGCCAAAACCGTTTATGCGCGCTGTCCGGAACCGAAAGGCGTGGGTCTGGCTGTTTATAACCGTCTGATCCGCGCGGCTGGATTTGAGGTGCTTCATCTTGACTGACTTGGTAATCGGCCTTACCGGCCCGACCGGCGCCGGTAAATCAACCGTGGCTGCCGCATTCAGAGAAGCGGGCTGTCTTATCATAGATGCCGATCAAATTGCCCGCCGGACAATAGCGGACCCAAAATGTCTGACGGCTTTAAAAAAAGAATTTGGGAATGATATTGTGGGGCAGGACAACAGCCTGAACCGAGGTCTGCTGGCGCAGCGCGCTTTTGCGGACAAAAAAAAAGCGCAGAGGCTGAATGCGATTACCCATCCGCTGATTAAAGAAGAAATTATACGTAAAATCGCCGAGTACCGGAAAAAAGATGTGAAAGCGGTTGTCCTGGACGCTCCTCTCCTTTTTGAGAGCGGGGCCGATTTGCTCTGTACCGTTTCCGTGGCCGTCACCGCCCCGGCAGAGGTACGGCTGTACCGCATTGTAAACCGCGATTCCATTTCTCCCGAGCTTGCCAGAGCGCGCATGGGTACGCAGCAGGAAAGTGAATATTACAACAGCCGCGCACAGTATCTGCTTGAAGGGACCATGAGCGCCGGGGATATCCAAACAAAAGTGAATCAACTGTTAGAGCAGATCATCGGAGATTATGCATGAAAATATTTAAGAAAATTCTGGTTGCCTGTGCGGCCGCGGCAATTCTGCTGCTACTGGGCTATTTCGCTCTGAGCCGCGGGTATGATTTTTTTATGAAAAAAGCGTACCCGCTTCAATATACGGATATCGTGGCGAAGGAGGCGACAGCGAACGGGCTTGATCCCGCGCTGGTCTATTCCGTTATCAAGGCGGAGAGCAATTTTGACCCGGACGCCCGGTCCCATGCCGGCGCCGTCGGACTGATGCAGATGACGCCGGATACTTTTGAATGGGTGCAGACCAAATTGAAGAGCGATACAAAATATACGGAAAAGGATCTTTATACACCGGAGGTCAATATCCGTTACGGCTGTAAGCTTCTGTCCATGCTGCTTGAAAAGTACAGCCGGAAAGCTACCGCGTTGAGCGCGTACAATGCGGGAATCGGTACTGTGAACGCGTGGCTGAAAAATCCTAATATTTCTAAAGACGGCGCCGCGCTTGACAATATTCCATACGAGGAAACCAAGAAATATGTCGACGCTGTTTTGAAGAATTATGATAATTACAGCAAACTATATCAATTTAACAGCAAAGGAGAAAATATCGATGGCTAAAAAATTTGACAAGGACGAGCTGAAAAAGCTTACAGAAGAGCTTTTGGTGAACAGGAGAAACGGCTTTTTTCAGATGGAGGATGAAACCGTAAAAAAAGCCGATGAATTTTGCGAGGACTACAAAGCGTTTCTAAACTTATCAAAGACGGAACGCGAAGTGGTTGTCTACGCATTAAAGGCGGCTGAAAAGGCAGGATTTGTTCCTTTTGACCCTGAAAAAAAATATAAAGCAGGCGACAAGGTTTATTATAACAACCGGGGAAAAGCGCTTATCCTTGCGGTAATCGGCCGAAACGGCTGTAAAAACGGCGTTCGTATCGCCGCGGCTCATATCGATTCACCCAGGCTGGATTTAAAACCCCATCCGCTTTATGAAAAAGACGATATGGCGTTCTTTAAATCCCATTATTACGGCGGAATCAAAAAATATCAGTGGACGGCAATTCCGCTTGCAATGCATGGGCTTGTCGTGCGGAAAGATGGCGTTTCCGTTGAAATCCGCATTGGCGAAGAAGAAGGGGAGCCCCAGTTCTGCGTGACGGATTTACTGCCGCATCTCAGCTCCGAGCAGATGGACAAAAAGCTCTCCAAAGCCATTGAAGCCGAAAACCTGAACATCGTTTTCGGCAGTCGTCCCGTAAGGGCCGACGAGGGAGAAAATCTGGTAAAACTCAATGTCATGAGGCTCATTCATGAAAAATACGGCATGACCGAGGAAGACTTTGTATCTGCGGACATCGAATTCGTGCCGGCATTCAAAGCGGTTGACGTTGGTTTTGACCGCAGCATGATTGGCGCTTACGGCCATGACGACAGAGTATGTGCTTATCCAGCCCTGTTGGCCGCGCTACATGCAGAAACGCCTGAAAGCACTGTTCTCACTGTTCTGGCGGACAAGGAAGAAATCGGCAGCGACGGAAACACCGGCCTCAACTCTCAGTTTATGCGCTATTTCATTTCCGACCTGGCTCATGCTGAGGGACTGGAGGCAAGGCATGTGTTAAGCAAATCAAAGTGCCTTTCCACCGATGTGACGGCCGCATTTGACCCGAACTACGCAGACGTGTATGAGCCGAACAATTCCTGCTACATCAACAACGGCGTAGGCATGGCAAAGTATACTGGTTCCAGAGGGAAAAGCGGCTCCAGTGAGGCAACCGCAGAGCTGGTTTCTGAAATCAGGAATATTTTTGATAAAAATGATGTGCTGTGGCAAATCGGCGAAATGGGTAAGGTGGACGCCGGCGGCGGCGGAACCGTGGCGCTGTATATTGCGAATCTGAATGTTGACGTTCTGGACGTCGGTGTTCCTGTTCTTTCCATGCATTCGCCATTTGAAGTTGTATCCAAACTGGATGTTTATATGACCTATAAGGGAATTAAGGCGTTTTACGAAGCAAATTAATAACGGGTTAGCGGTGAATTTACCCGACTCCGCCTATATTTCTTATTAAAAGCGAAAAAGAATCCGGCATCGTGTTTGAAGCACCGATACCGGATTCTTTTTTATGCAGGATACCGATTCCTTATATTGGAATTCAGATTGCACATTTCTCAATTCCGCTGAATACGATGCCGCGGGACGCGTCAAGAGTGACCGTCGTGCCGCTTTTCAATATCTGGACCGCGTTTTCCGCCGCAACAATCACCGGTTTGTCAAGCGTCAGCCCGACAATAGCCGCGTGGGAGTTCATTCCGCCGAATTCAGTGATGATGCCCGCCGCGCTTTTAATGATACGGAGAATCTTATTGCTGGTCTGCGGGATTACGAGAATGTCGCCCTCCTTACAATTTTTCAAGGCCTCGTCCTCATTGGCGCAGACGCACAGGTTGCCGCAGACGGCGCCTTTGGTAACGCCGATGCCGGACACCAGCACGTCGCCGACAAGCTGAACCTTCAGAAGGTTGGTGGTGCCGGAAACGCCAAGCGGCACGCCGGCGGTAATGACCACCAGGTCGCCGTTCTTAACAAGACCGTCCCTGCGGGCAACATCCACAACATGGTCGAACAGTTCGTCGGTGTTGTTCTTCTCATCCACCATAATCGGTACGACTCCCCAGGAAAGATTCATTTGGCGCCGGACGGTCGGGTCTGTGGTGCCGCTGATAATCGGACATTCCGGGCGGTACTTGGAAATCATCCGGGCTGTTCTGCCGGATTTTGTCACGGTCATAATCGCGACCGCACCGAGATCCTGCGCAGTTGTGCAGGTCGCATGGGAAATGGCGGAGGTAACATTGGGCTGTTCGGTGAAATCGCGTTTTTCAAAACGGCCCTTATAATCAATATCCTGTTCCGTGCGCTCCGCGATGGTCGCCATGGTTTTCAGCGCGGCAATCGGGTAGCTGCCGGCGGCGGTTTCGCCGGAAAGCATGATGGCGCTTGTTCCGTCGTAAATGGCGTTTGCCACGTCCGTCGCCTCCGCGCGCGTCGGGCGCGGATTCTTAATCATGGAATCCAGCATCTGTGTCGCCGTAATCACCTGCAGACCGGCATTGTATGCTTTTTTGATCAGCTTTTTCTGAATGACGGGAATTTCCTGAAGCGGAATTTCCACGCCGAGGTCTCCTCTCGCAACCATGATGCCGTCCGATACACGGATGATATCGTCAATATTTTCCACGCCGTCCGAATTCTCAATTTTTGCAATAATACGGATTTTATGGCAGTTGTGCTTTTCAAGTTCCGTTCTCAGGTCAATGATGTCTTTCGCGCTGCGCGTAAACGACGCGGCGATAAAATCGAAATCCTCCCGTACTGCAAAAGCAATGTCATCCTTGTCTTTCTCACTGATAAAGGGAAGCGAAAGCTTGATGCCGGGCACATTGATTCCCTTATGGGCGGAGATGATCCCGCCGTTGACAATCGTACAGTGAATATCGGTTTCCGTGCAGGACTGCACTTTCAGTTCAATCAGGCCGTCGTCAATCAGGATTCTCGCCCCTGTGGCAACCTCCAACGGAAGGCGCGGGAAAGTGACGGACGCGATCGTTTCGTCGCCGACGATATCCCTGCTGGTCAGTGTAAAGCTGTCCCCGGCCTTCAGCGTGATTTTGGGCTGATTAAAGTCCCTTACACGAATCTCGGGCCCTTTGGTGTCAAGCAGGAGCGCAACCGGAAGATTGAGTTCGCCGCGAAGTTTTTTCACAGCGTCCGCGCGAACCTTTTGTTCTGCGGAGGTTTGATGTGAAAAGTTCAGGCGGGCAACATCCATACCGGCGAGCATCAGCTGCCGCAGAATATCATTATTATCTGTCGCAGGGCCGAGAGTACATATGATCTTTGTTTTTCTCATGTTTAAGACTCCAATCCTTACGTAAAAATATAAAATTAAATCTTTACCCATTTTATATGATATTACACCTTCGAAAATAAATCAAACGAATTGAGAGATATTGTATAGAAGACTGAAATTGAGAAAGCGGTTGAAATTATTTGATTTAAGTTATACAATTATGGTCGTGGTTATTCCACAAATCACAGGGGAGATTATTTTTGCCATTCCGTTATGGAAGGGCGATACAATAGAGGAAATCCGGACATACGGACAATGCGAAAGGAGGCGGGCTCATTGCGCAGACGCGGAGAAAAGGTCGTACAAAGCCGTGCAGGCTGGCATAAGGCCGATCAGGTTAGAAAAATTAAAATTCTTATGACAGTCATCGCGGTCATTCTTTGTTTTTCCATCGCAGCGGGGGCAATTCTGGTGTGGATACAGCTCAAAAATCCGTTCAGCAAGCCTCCGGCCGGCTCGGCTTCCAGCTCCGGCGCCCCGGCTTCCTCCGAAGACGCAACGCTGCCTGTTTATGACGATTCCTATAATTTGGTTGTGGTAAACGCTTCTTCCCCGATCAAATCCAGTTTCAGTATCCAGCCTGGCCAGTTCGAAGGGGTGACCGTCGATGCCCGAATCATTCCGGCTTTAAAGAAAATGACGGACGATGCAAAGTCCGCGGGATGCGGCTTAAAAGTGACACAGGGGTATGTGGATGCGAAAGAGCAGGACAGGCTTTTTTCCGCCGCCGTGCAGAGCCTGATGAAAAATCAGGGCTACACACAGGTAAGGGCGGAAAATCAGGTTCAGAACACAATCGGGCGCGGGGGGTATAATGAGAACCAGACCGGCATGGCGGTTGAGTTTTCGGCAGAAGGCGAAGCCGCGAACACCGATTTTTCAACAACCCGGCAGTATAAGTGGCTTTTGAAGAACAGTGTGCAGTATGGTTTTGTGCTTCGCTATCCGGAGGCGAAAACCGCCGTAACCGGGGTCGCATTCAATCCGCGTCATTTCCGATATGTGGGCGGCGGGAACGCGGTCAAGATGAGAGAGTATTCCATGAGCCTTGAAGAGTATGCGGCGTATATCAGGCAGCAGACTCCGAAATAAAACCAGAAATATTCTTTATTTATGATTTTTTACTTGCAATTTGGGAATCCGTATGGTAAAATTCAAATGTTAAGTTGCAGTTCGGCTGAAAGAGGTGACAGGAATGAAGGAAAATATACATCCAAAGTATAAAGAGACAACAATCACATGTGCATGCGGAAATGTTATAAACACAAAGTCCACGAAGGAAAACATCCGCGTTGAAATATGCTCCAAGTGCCACCCGTTCTTTACAGGTAAGCAAAAGCTTGTTGATACAAGTGGACGTGTTGATATGTTTAAGAAGCGTTACGGTATTGGCAAGTAATTGACTTTTTTGTTCTCTTGGATTAGCTTAGGCGGCGCAGGCTTTCTGCGCCGCTTATTTTTTGTGGGGGATTGCCCGTGATTGCGTATCAGACGGTTGAAAAAGAGGCCATCGCGGAGTTTGCGGAGAAGCGTTCGCGTTTTATCGGCTGCGCAAAACCCGTTAAAACCGAGGAAGAAGCGGTTGCCTTTATCAATTCTGTAAAATCTAAAAATTGGAATGCCACCCATAATGTTTACGCGTATTCGATCCGCGAGGGTCAGGTCAAACGGTATTCGGACGACGGAGAGCCGCAGGGTACGGCGGGAATCCCAGTGCTGGACGTGATTGTAAAATCCGGCGTCGTCGATACGGCGGTCGTGGTCACGCGGTATTTCGGCGGAATCCTGCTTGGCGCCGGCGGTCTGGTGCGGGCCTATTCCCACGGAGCGTCCATTGCACTGGAACAGGCCCGCGTCATCACGATGAGGGCCTGCCTGATGGCCGAGCTTTGCTGTGATTACAGTCAGTACGGCAGGCTGAGCGCGTTGATTCCGGAAAGCGGCGGGACGGTGGATCATGCGGATTTTACCGATTGTGTAAAAATATCCTTTCATATGAGCGATGAAGATATGCGCGCCTTTGACCAAAAACTGGCTGACGCCACCAGCGGTCAGAGCAAGGCGGAGATCACCGGGGAAAAGTTTTTTAAATTTTTATAGGATTTGAAGGGATTTTGTATAATCCTGCGTATATCTATAATGAAGCACACAGACAGGCGGTGATGTTATGACGGTCAGTGAACGTACACAGAGCATAGAGGAGCAGATACTGTCACCTTATGCCGCATTTTCCAAAAATACACTGGGCAGGGATGTCCCCGAGGAAGAGTGCGATTTGCGCACACCCTATCAGCGGGACAGGGACAGAATTCTTCACTGCAAGTCTTTCCGCAGGCTAAAGCATAAAACGCAGGTTTTTCTTTCTCCTGAAGGCGACCATTACCGTACGCGCCTCACGCATACGCTGGAGGTTTCCCAGATTGCGCGCACCATTGCAAGGGCACTCCGGCTGAATGAGGATTTGACGGAGGCGATTTCCCTTGGGCATGATTTGGGGCACACTCCGTTCGGGCACGCCGGTGAGCGCGCGCTGGACGAGCTTTATCCCGGCGGCTTCCGCCATTATGAGCAAAGCGTACGGATTGTGGAAAAGCTTGAGAAAAACGGCGCCGGGCTCAATCTGACAAAAGAGGTGCGCGACGGGATTCTGTGCCATACAAAAGGCACGGAGGCCATGACGCTGGAAGGCAGAGTTGTGCGTCTGGCAGACCGGATTGCCTACATAAACCACGATATTGACGATGCCGAACGGGCGGGCGTGCTTCTTGAAAACGATATTCCGCAGGAGGTAACCTCTGTGCTGGGCGGACGGAGATCGGAACGGATCGATACGCTTGTCCACTCCGTTGCTGAAAACAGCCTTGACGGAACCATCCGGATGAGCCCCACGATTCAGAAGGCCTTTGACCGGCTCTATGATTTTATGTACGAATATGTTTACCTGAATCCCTACGCGAAGGCGGAGGAGAAAAAGGTTCCGAATCTGATCGGTGCGCTGTACGGCTATTTAAAGCTGCCGGAGAATTTTCCGCAGGAGATGAGTCAGATTGCTGAGCGGGACGGCATTGAGCGCGCCGCCTGCGATTACATCGCCGGCATGACGGATCATTTTGCCATTCAGTTGTTTCAGGACATTTACGTGCCAAAATCCTGGAATATCTAATCAATTTAATAAAAATGAGGTGACGATATGCCTTTGCCGGAAGCTTTTATGCAGGAACTGAAAGCGCGCAGCGAATTATCTGAAGTCGTCGCTTCTTATGTCAATCTAAAGCACAGCGGCAGAAATCTGGTTGGGCTTTGTCCTTTTCACAATGAAAAGACGCCTTCCTTCAACGTGTATCCTGAAAATGGCTCGTTTTACTGTTTTGGCTGCGGTGCCGGCGGCGACGTTATTACGTTTGTCCGCCGCATTGAAAATCTGGATTACATGGAGGCGGTTCGCTTTCTGGCGCAGCGCGCCGGGCTGCAGGTGCCGGAAAACCAGGTCGACGACGGCATGGCCAGGCTGAAAGCGCGCATATTGGAAATCAACCGTGAAACCGCCCGTTTCTACTATTGCGTATTGAATTCGGAACAGGGCGAGGCGGGCATGGACTACCTGAACCGCCGCGCTTTAGCACCGGCAACCATCCGTCATTTTGGGCTGGGTTACGCTCCGGCTTCCCGCTCTTCACTGGTTGGATATCTGGAGAAGAAGGGCTTTACGCAGAATGAGATGATTGTAGCCAACGTAGCGTTTAAAAGCAGGGCGGGAAGAGCCGTGGATCGCTTTTTTGCAAGGGTGATGTATCCTATTATCGACCTGAGGGGAAACGTGATTGCTTTCGGCGGCCGTGTCCTGACTGATGAGAAGCCCAAATATCTCAATACGTCGGAAACGCCGGTGTTCAACAAAGGCAGTTTTTTGTTTGCGCTGAATTTTGCGAAAAACAGCGGAACCGAGCAATTGATTCTGTGCGAGGGCTACATGGATGTGATTTCCATGCATCAGGCGGGCTTCACCAACGCGGTCGCCACGCTCGGCACAGCCCTGACGCCGGCCCAGGCCCGTCTGATGGCGCGGTACGCCAAGGAAGTTGTTGTTTCCTACGATTCGGACGAAGCGGGGCAAAAGGCGACGGCCCGCGCGATACCGATTCTGCGTGAAGCGGGGCTTCTTGTGAAAGTGCTTACGATTGCCGGCGGGAAGGACCCGGATGAATACATAAGGGCAAACGGCCAGAACGGCCGCGTAAAATTCAAACAGTTGATTGACGCTTGCGGAAACGACGTGGAATACCGGCTGCAAAAAATCAAACAGGGCTGCAATATTCAAAACGCGCAGGGCAGGGTGGATTATCTGACAGGCGCTTCCATGGTTCTCGCAACTTTGGAAAACCCCATTGAGCAGGAGGTTTACGCCGGAAAGCTCGCCGAAGAAATCGGAATCGAACGTACCGCAATTATGCAGCAGGTGGAGAAAAACCGTTCTAAATTTAAAAAAAATCAGCAGCAGAAGGAATTCAAGGCCTTTCAGCAGCAGTCGGCGGGTGTTCGCGACAGCATCAATCCCGAAAAAGTGCAGCATCTCAGGGCTGCAACCGCGGAAGAAGCGCTGATCGCGTATATTGTTCAATACCCTGAGAACGCTATAGCAATAGAACGGCTTTTACCTTCTGAAAAATTTACAACAACGTTTAACCGCCGTGTATATCGGACAATAATGGATAGAATTAGGAATGCAAAGGCAGTAAGCCTTACAGATATAGCGGAAGAGTTCTCTGTAGAGGAGATTTCTTCCATCGCAAAAATTTTTGCGAAATTTCACGGTGTTTCCGTTACCATGCGGGATGCAGAGGAATATATCAGTGTTATTCAGCAGGAATATGAAAAAAAGAGCATAGAAAACATCAATTCAGCCGAGCCGCAGGAAATACAGGATTACCTGCAAAAGCTGAGGTCACAGAAGAAATAGGGGGACTGACTATGGGAGCACCGGACAAGAAAACAGTAATCAGGGAATTAATAGAACAGGGGAAGAGCAAGGGACAGCTTTCAACCAAAGAAATTTTAGACGCAATCGGCGAACTGGACTTTGAACCGGAACAGATAGAAAAATTCTATGATACGCTGGAGGCGCAGGGCGTTGAGATCATCGAGGATTTTGCCGACGTGGCGCTGAATGACATTGATTTCAACACACAGGTCGACGAAAATGAAGATATTGAATCCGCGCTCAGCACAGAGGGAATCGCAATCGACGACCCTGTTAAAGTTTACCTGAAAGAAATCGGCCGCGTTCCCCTTCTTACGCCGGAAGAAGAGATCGACCTTGCCATCCGTATTTCCGACGGAGACGAAGCCGCCAAAAAACGTCTTTCGGAAGCAAACCTCCGTCTGGTCGTCAGTATCGCGAAGCGCTATCTGGGGCGCGGTATGCAGTTTTTGGATCTGATTCAGGAGGGTAACCTCGGTCTTATTAAGGCTGTTGAAAAATTTGATTACTCCAAGGGCTTTAAATTTTCCACTTATGCCACATGGTGGATTCGTCAGGCGATTACCCGTGCTATTGCCGATCAGGCCAGAACAATCCGCATTCCTGTCCACATGGTGGAAACAATTAATAAGGTGAAAAAGGTTTCCAGCCAGCTTCTGCATACCAACGGCCATGAGCCGACCGCCGACGAAATTTCAGCGGAGCTGGACATGCCCGTTGACAAGGTGCGTGAGATCATGCGCGTTGCGCAGGAGCCTGTTTCCCTGGAAACGCCGATCGGTGAGGAAGAGGACAGCCATCTGGGCGATTTTATTCCGGATGACGACGCTCCCGCGCCGGCGGACGCCGCTTCCCATACACTTCTAAAGGAACAGCTTGCCGACGTGCTCGACACGCTGACTCCCAGAGAGGAAAAAGTGCTCCGTCTGCGCTTCGGCCTGGAGGACGGCCGGTCGCGCACCCTGGAGGAAGTTGGAAAAGAATTCAATGTTACCAGGGAGCGCATCAGACAGATTGAGGCGAAGGCGCTGCGCAAGCTGCGCCATCCAAGCCGCAGCAAAAAGCTGAAAGATTTTCTGGATTAGGGGCTGACGTACATGGTTATGACACTGGAAGCCGACTATGCTGTCAGAATTGTAGAAATGCTGGCAGTCTCAAATAAAAAAATAGATGCAAGGTCTATTTCCGACCAGGCGCATGTACCTTTACGGTTCGCGCTGAAAATTCTGAGGAAGCTGGTGGCGGGAGGCCTGATTATATCGTATAAGGGCGCGCACGGAGGATACATGCTGGCGCGCGAGCCGGCAAAGATCACATTGCGGGAAGTAATCGAATCGGTGGAGGGCCCGTATATGATCAGCCGGTGCCAGCAGGACGAATATGCCTGCACACACAACAACTTCTGCCGCTTCCATCAGATTTACGACGAAATTTCTTCCGTTGTGCGGACAAAACTGGAATCTTATACATTTGATTCCCTTACACATGCCGACATAACAGAAAAGAAAGAGAAAAAATGAACATAAAAAATCCGGCGGCTGTTTAACCGTCGGATTTTTACAATTTAATTAAAAATTTGTAAAACATAACTTGACAAACACAATATATTGTAATAAAATAATATACTGCATCATCATGGAAACATATACTCATGTCTATCTTGATATATAATATCACAATCATTTGAAAAAGGCAAGAGGATATCACAAAAGCTTATAAAAGCAATGATGGATGCAGCTTATTTTTGTGCTTAATTTATGCCGTGGATGGTAAATATATGAATGGAGTGATTGAGCCAATGGTGAATGTCAAACCGGTGCAAGTAGGCAAAAATGTTCGCATGAGCTTCGCACGTATTGATGAAGTTTTGGACATGCCAAACCTGATTGAGGTGCAAAAGAATTCCTATCAATGGTTTCTTGACGAGGGCCTTAAAGAGGTTTTCAAGGATGTTTCCGGAATTACTGACTATACCGGCAACCTTGTGCTGGACTTTGTAAATTACAAACTGGACGACGATAAACCAAATTACAGCGTGGAAGAGTGCAAAGAGCGCGACGCTACCTATGCAGCCGCTCTCAGAGTCACCGCCCGCCTGCTCAACAAAGAAAGCGGCGAAATAAAAGAATCCGAAGTTTTTATGGGTGATTTTCCGCTCATGACGGACAGCGGTACTTTTGTTATCAACGGCGCTGAACGCGTAATTGTTTCTCAATTGGTCCGTTCACCCGGCGTTTACTATAAAATGGAATATGACAAGACGGGAAAGGAACTGTTCAGCTCCACCGTCATTCCGAACCGCGGTGCGTGGCTGGAATATGAAAACGATGCCAACGATATCTTTTATGTGCGCATCGACAAGAACAGGAAGATTCCGGTAACCGTGTTTGTCCGTGCACTCGGCCTTGGAACCGATGAAGAAATCCGCGAGTATTTCGGCGACGATGACCGTATGAACGCCACCATTGAAAAAGATCCCTGCAAAAATACCGAGGAAGCTCTTTTTGAAGTATACAGAAAATTAAGGCCAAGCGAACCGCCGACGATTGAGAGCGCTCAGTCCCATATCAACGGTTTGTTTTTTGATGCCCGCCGGTATGACCTTTCCCGCGTAGGCCGCTATAAATACAATAAAAAGCTGAATCTTACCGGCCGTATTACCGGCCAGAAGCTTTCCCGCCCCATTGTCAATCCGCTCACCGGCGAACTGATGGCTGAAGCGGGTGAAATTGTCTCCCATGATAAGGCGCGGCTCATCGACAATGCCGGCGTATCCATCGCGTTTGTAAATGTAAACGAACGCGAAGTGAAGGTTATTTCAAACGGCATGGTTGACATTAACGGCTTTGTCGGGTTTGACGCAAAAGCCGAATGCAACATTAATGAAAGAGTGCGCTTCAGTGTTCTGGCTGAAATCCTTGATTCCTGTTCTTCGGACGAGGAATTAAAAGAGGCCATAAAGGCCAGAGCGGATGAATTGATTCCAAAGCACATTATCATCGACGATATTTTCTCCTCAATCAATTATATGAACTGCCTGGCGATGGGGCTCGGCAATCTTGACGATATTGACCATCTCGGCAACCGCCGTATCCGTTCGGTCGGCGAGCTGCTGCAAAATCAGTTCAGAATTGGTTTTTCCCGCTTGGAGCGAGTTATACGTGAAAGAATGACATTGCAGGCGCAGGATCTGGAAGTCCTGACACCTCATTCCTTAATTAATATTCGTCCCGTTGTGGCGGCAATTAAGGAATTCTTCGGTTCCTCCCCGCTGTCGCAGTTCATGGATCAGACGAACCCGCTTGCGGAACTGACGCATAAGCGCCGTCTTTCCGCTCTGGGACCCGGCGGTTTGTCAAGAGACCGCGCGGGCTTCGAAGTCCGCGACGTTCACTACAGCCACTATGGCCGCATGTGCCCGATTGAAACGCCGGAAGGCCCGAACATCGGACTGATTTCCTATCTGGCGACTTTTGCCAAAATTAATGAATACGGTTTTATTGAAGCGCCTTTCCGCCGCGTGGACAAAAAAACCGGCTGTGTAACCAACGAAGTTATCTATATGACGGCGGATATTGAAGATGATTATATTGTAGCGCAGGCGAATGAACCCCTTGACGAGCAGGGGCGTTTCCAGCATGCCAAGGTCAACGCCCGCTACCGCGATGAATTCCTTGAAATTGAACGTGAAAAAGCCGATTTTATGGATGTTTCACCAAGAATGGTTGTTTCCGTCGCGACTGCGATGATCCCGTTCCTTGAAAACGATGATGCCAACCGCGCCCTCATGGGCTCCAACATGCAGCGGCAGGCCGTTCCGCTTTTAAAAACGGAATCCCCGATTGTCGGCACGGGAATGGAATACAAGGCCGGCGTTGACTCCGGAGTCTGTGTCATTGCCAAGCACTCCGGCGTCGTACGCAGCGTAAGCGCGGACGAAATCAGGGTGACGTGCGATGACGGCAATGTTGATGTTTATCATGTTACCAAGTTTATGCGTTCCAATCAGGGAACATGTATTAATCAGGTTCCTATTGTGGATGTGAACCAGAGGGTTGAGGCCGGTTCCGTCATTGCCGACGGCCCCGCGACCAAGGACGGGGAAATCAGCCTGGGCAAAAACGCACTGATCGGGTTTATGACATGGGAAGGCTACAACTACGAGGATGCTGTTCTGATCAGCGAAAAAATTGTCCGCGATGATGTTTACACTTCCATTCATATAGAAGAATATGAAATTGAATCCAGAGACACGAAGCTTGGGCCGGAGGAAATCACAAGGGATATTCCCAACGTGAACGAAGACCTGCTTCATGACCTTGACGAAAACGGCATTATCCGCGTCGGCGCGGAAGTGCGTGCCGGCGACATCCTTGTCGGCAAGGTCACGCCGAAGGGCGAAACGGAGCTGACCGCCGAGGAGCGGCTGCTGCGCGCCATCTTCGGTGAAAAAGCCAGAGAGGTGAGAGATACTTCTCTGAGGGTGCCTCATGGCGAATACGGCATCGTGGTCGACGTAAAGGTGTTTACCCGCGAAAACAGCCACGACGAGCTCAGCCCCGGCGTGAACAAGGTTGTCCGCTGCTATATTGCCCAGAAGCGCAAGATTTCCGTGGGCGATAAAATGGCCGGCCGTCACGGAAACAAGGGTGTTGTTTCCCGTATCCTTCCGGTGGAGGATATGCCTTTCCTGCCGGACGGCACTCCGCTTGATATTGTTCTGAACCCGCTGGGCGTTCCTTCCCGTATGAATATCGGACAGGTGCTGGAGGTCCATCTGGGCTATGCCGCGAAGGCGCTCGGATGGAAAATTATGACTCCGGTATTCGACGGTGCGCATGAAGACGACATTGTCGAATGCTTTAAGAAGGCCGGTATCAGCGAAGACGGAAAAACTATTCTGAAGGACGGCCGTACCGGTGAGTATTTTGACAATCCGGTTACCGTGGGCATTATGTACTACCTCAAACTGCATCATCTGGTTGACGATAAAATCCACGCGCGTTCCACCGGCCCCTATTCATTGGTTACGCAGCAGCCGCTGGGCGGAAAAGCTCAGTTCGGCGGCCAGCGTTTCGGCGAAATGGAAGTCTGGGCTCTGGAAGCTTACGGAGCGGCTTATACCCTACAGGAAATTCTTACGGTCAAGTCCGACGATGTCGTGGGTCGTGTAAAGACTTACGAAGCGATTGTCAAGGGCCAGAATATTCCGAAGCCTGGCGTTCCGGAATCATTTAAGGTTCTGATTAAGGAATTGCAGTCCCTAGGCCTTGATGTGAAGGTCCTGAATAAGAACAATGAGGAAATTGACCTGAAACAGAACTTTGACGACGATGACGATATCGGCTTCAATCCTTCCGAGGATAATTTTGACGAACCGAATGTTGCCGACGACCTTGAAGGGTATTCGGTGGAAGATTCGGATGACGACGAAAACCTGTTTGACGATGCGGATGATTATATTGAAGATGAAACCAGCGATGACGAAGATGAATTTGATAAGGACGAACCCTTTGACCTTAATTCTGACGGCAGCGACGAAATATAATAGAATGGGGTTGCAATATGGAATTTAATGTTTTTGAATCAATCAAGATCGGACTTGCTTCACCGGAAAAAATCAGAGAATGGTCTCATGGCGAAGTAAAAAAACCGGAAACGATCAATTATCGTACCCTTAAGCCCGAACGCGATGGTCTTTTCTGTGAACGTATTTTCGGGCCCCAAAAGGACTGGGAATGTCATTGCGGAAAGTACAAAAGAATTCGTTATAAAGGGAAGATCTGCGAACGCTGCGGCGTTGAAGTGACTAGGGCCAAGGTTCGCCGTGAGCGTATGGGCCACATTGAACTGGCGGCTCCTGTTTCCCATATTTGGTATTTTAAGGGGATTCCGTCCAGAATGGGACTGATCCTTGATATTTCTCCCCGTATGCTGGAAAAGGTTCTGTATTTCGCGCTTTATATTGTAACAGATCCCGGAAACGTGCGCGAACTTCAGAAAAAGCAGCTTCTCAACGAAAAAGAATACCGGGATATGCGTGAAAAGTATGAGGACGATTTTGAAGCCGGCATGGGCGCCGAAGCCATCAAAAAGCTTTTGACGGAAATTGATCTGGACGTTGTTTCCGAGGAATTGAAAAGCGAGCTTGAAACCGCTTCCGGCCAAAAACGCGTCCGTATTTTAAAGCGCCTGGAAGTGATAGAAGCTTTCCGCCTTTCCGGCAACCGTCCGGAATGGATGATTCTGGACGTCGTTCCGGTTATTCCGCCGGATATCCGTCCGATGGTACAGCTCGACGGCGGACGTTTCGCAACATCCGACTTAAACGACCTTTACCGCCGTGTGATTAACAGAAACAACCGCCTGAAAAGGCTTTTGGAGCTTGGCGCTCCGGATATTATTGTTCGCAACGAAAAGCGTATGCTGCAGGAAGCGGTTGACGCCCTGATCGACAATGGCCGCCGCGGCCGTCCGGTTACAGGCCCGAACAACCGGCCGCTCAAATCGCTTTCCGATATGCTGAAAGGCAAGCAGGGACGTTTCCGCCAGAATCTTCTGGGCAAGCGTGTCGACTACTCCGGCCGTTCTGTTATCGTTGTAGGACCTGAACTGAAAATGTATCAGTGCGGCCTGCCGAAGGAAATGGCACTGGAACTGTTTAAGCCTTTTGTTATGAAACGCCTTGTGGAAACAGGCGCAGCCGGGAATATTAAGGCTGCCAGAAAAGCGGTTGAACGCGCAAAACCGGAAGTCTGGGACGCGCTTGAAATCGTAATTAAAAACCATCCGGTTCTGCTGAACCGCGCACCTACTCTCCACAGACTTGGCATTCAGGCGTTTGAGCCGGTACTTGTTGAAGGCCGTGCGTTAAAGCTGCATCCGCTGGCCTGTACGGCTTACAATGCGGACTTTGACGGCGACCAGATGGCCGTTCATGTGCCGCTGTCCGCTGAGGCGCAGGCCGAGGCACGCTTCCTGATGCTGGCTGCCGGAAATCTGCTGAAACCCTCCGACGGCCGCCCGGTTACCGTTCCTACACAGGACATGGTCCTGGGTTCCTACTACCTCACATTGGATAAACCCGGCGAACCGGGAGAAGGAAAGGTATTCAGGGATTATAATGAAGCCATTATGGCCTATGATTCCAAGATTGTGGGTCTTCATGCGAAAATCAAAGTCCGCAGAACAATGGAGATTCATGGGGAACAGGTTTCCAAACTCGTTGATACAACAGTGGGACGCATGATTTTCAACAGGCCGATTCCGCAGGATCTGGGTTATGTTGACCGTTCCAATCCGGATAACCTGTTTAAATATGAAATTGATTTTCTGGTTGGCAAAAAGCAGCTTGGCGTTATTATTGACAAGTGTATCAAAATGCACGGCACCGCCGAAACGGCAGACGTTTTGGACAGCATTAAAGCGCAGGGCTACAAATATTCCACTTTGAGCGCCATTACGGTCGCTGTCTGCGACGCAACGATTCCGCCTGAGAAAAAGCAGATTATCGATGCTGCCGAACAGCAGATTGATGTTGTCGACACCCAGTTTAAAATGGGTCTTCTTTCAGATAACGAACGCTATAATGCCGTTTTGAAGACCTGGGCAAAAGCGACGGAGGATGTTTCCGTTGCGCTGCAAAAGAATCTGGACCGCTACAACCCGATCTTTATGATGGCGGATTCCGGCGCCCGTGGTTCCATGAGCCAGATCCGTCAGCTGGCCGGTATGCGCGGACTGATTGCCAACACATCCGGTAAGACAATTGAAATTCCCATCAGGGCCAACTACCGTGAAGGCTTGAATATTCTGGAATACTTCATTTCTTCCCGCGGCGCCAGAAAAGGCCTTGCGGATACCGCTTTGAGAACGGCTGACTCCGGTTACCTGACTCGCCGCCTGGTTGACGTTTCGCAGGATGTCATTATTCGTGAGGATGACTGCGGAGCAACCGACGGGCTTGAGGTATACGACATCAGGGAAGGCAAGGAAGCGATTGAGCCTTTGCACGAACGCCTTCTCGGCAGATACCTTGTTGAAGATTTCGTTGACGGGAAAACGGGAGAAATTCTTGTTTCCAAGGATAAGCTGATGAATGACCACGACGCGGACGTAATTGTGAAGAGCGGCGTGCAGCATATCAAAATCCGTTCCGTCCTGAACTGCTGCGCAAAGCATGGCGTCTGCAAAAAGTGCTATGGCGCGAACCTTGCGAACGGCCAGACGGTCGCGGTCGGCGAGGCGGTCGGCATTATTGCGGCGCAGTCCATCGGCGAGCCGGGCACACAGCTGACCATGAGAACCTTCCACACCGGCGGTGTCGCCAGCTCGGAGGATATTACGCAGGGTCTGCCGCGCGTTGAAGAACTTTTTGAAGGACGCAAGCCAAAGCATCTTGCCATTATCAGCGAGATCGCGGGTACGGTTTCTTTCGAAGAGATCAAGAAGAACCGCCATGTTGTAGTGACGAACTCCGAAACCGGCGACTCCAAATCCTACCTGATTCCGTACGGCTCCCGCGTGATTGTTGCTGAAGGCCAGGAAATTAAGGCCGGCACAAGAGTAACCGAGGGTTCCGTCAATCCGCACGATGTCCTCGCGATCAGCGGCACGCATGCTGTTCAGGACTACCTGATTGAGGAAGTTCAGCGCGTTTACCGCATGCAGGGTGTTGATATCAACGATAAGCATATTGAGGTTATCGTCCGCCAGATGATGAAGAAGGTAAAAGTGGAGGATTCCGGAGATACCACCCTTCTGCCGAGTTCCCTTGTGGAGAAGGCTGAGCTGGAAAGCGAAAATCAAATCATCCGTGACCGCATCAGGGACGGAGAAACAGATTTGAAAGAGGCTACCGCTTCACCGGTACTGCTCGGTATTACAAAGGCTTCGCTTGCCACCGACTCCTTCCTGTCGGCTGCTTCCTTCCAGGAAACGACACGTGTCCTGACCGACGCCGCCATCAAAGGCAAGGTTGACCCGCTGCTCGGACTGAAAGAGAACGTCATTATCGGAAAGCTGATTCCCGCCGGAACAGGCATGAAATGCTACAGCGACGTGGAAATTAAGCCCGTGAATCAAGACTTGACAAATGATGCTGTGTAGCGTTATAATAACAAATTGTGATGGTTTGCTAATTGAATGCTTCATTCCTGTTCTGAGGTGTTTTGCTTCAGAACAGGAATAAGTTGTTTAAAGATTATTTTGCTGTTACAGCGGATATACTAATATTCGCTTAACATATAAAATTCATGTGAGGAGGTGTCTTATGCCAACATTTAACCAGTTAGTCCATACGGGCAGAGAAGTTGCTGTGACAAAGGCGAAAGCCCCTGCGCTTTTAAAGGGATGGAATTCAAAGAAACGCGTTTCCATTGATCAGGATTCCCCGCAAAAACGTGGTGTCTGCACAACTGTAAAGACTGCTACACCGAAGAAACCGAACTCAGCGCTTAGAAAAATCGCCAGAGTAAGGCTTTCAAACGGTATTGAAGTCAGTGCCTACATTCCCGGGGTCGGCCATAATCTTCAGGAGCACAGTGTCGTGATGATTCGCGGCGGCCGTGTAAAGGATCTGCCTGGTGTGCGTTACCATATTATTCGTGGTACCCTTGATGCTCAAGGTGTTGCACAGCGTATGCAGGCCCGTTCCAAGTATGGCGCAAAGCGGCCGAAGGCCGGTGCGGCGAAAGCTGCCAAAAAGTAAGGTAATTTAAATTGACAGAAACCTAACGGCTGCATGTTTTTTAACATAATGCGGCGGCGTTTTTAATATAGAACGTCTCTGTATTGGCCACGGGAGTTTGTCGCTTTCGAGTACCTATGATATCATTTATGTGAAGGAGGGAAGTAAAGTGCCAAGAAGAGGTAATATCGCAAAACGTGACGTTTTGCCGGATCCACTGTATAATTCAAAACTTGTAACACGTCTTGTTAATAATATTATGGTCGACGGTAAGAAGGGCGTAGCTCAGAAGATCGTATATGGCGCATTTGATATTATCAGCGAGAAAACAGGGAAAGAACCTTTGGAGGTTTTTGAGGCTGCCATGGAAAATGTCATGCCGGCTCTCGAAGTCAAGGCCCGCCGTGTCGGCGGTGCAACGTATCAGGTTCCTATGGAGGTTCGCCCTGAAAGAAGACAAACATTAGGCTTACGTTGGATGACCAACTATTCAAGACTTAGATCTGAAAAGACGATGAAAGAAAGACTTGCCGGTGAAATTCTTGATGCTGTAAATGGTGCTGGCGGCGCTGCCAAGAAGCGTGATGACACGCATAAAATGGCGGAGGCCAATAAGGCATTTGCTCATTACAGATGGTAATCCAACTGTGTTGGACTGTTACCTGAAATAGTGTACAAATCCCAACATTTCAGACTTTAAGGAGGAAACTATGCCAAGGCAGGTATCACTTGAATTAACCCGCAATATCGGTATCATGGCGCACATTGATGCCGGTAAAACAACAACAACCGAACGTATCCTGTATTACACAGGTATTAACCATAAGATTGGCGAAGTGCATGATGGCGCTGCAACCATGGACTGGATGGTGCAGGAGCAGGAAAGAGGTATTACAATTACTTCTGCCGCTACTACCTGCTTTTGGAAAGGCCATAGAATCAACATCATCGACACCCCGGGCCACGTTGACTTTACCGTTGAAGTTGAGCGTTCACTGCGCGTACTCGACGGTTCGGTTACAGTCTTCTGTGCCAAGGGCGGTGTTGAGCCGCAGTCAGAGACAGTTTGGCGTCAGGCTGAGGAATATCATGTCCCTCGTATGGCTTATGTAAACAAAATGGACATCATGGGTGCAGATTTTTATCGTGTTGTCCAAATGATGAAAGATCGTCTGAAGTGCAATGCTGTACCCATTCAACTCCCCATCGGCAGCGAAGATTCCTTTAAGGGGATCATCGACCTTGTCGAAATGAAGGCGGATGTTTACTATGACGATATGGGCAAGGACATGAAAGTCGAGGATATTCCTGAGGATATGCTCGAGCTTGCCAACCAGTACCACACTGAATTAATTGAACATGTCGCGGAGCAGGACGATGCTCTGATGGAGAAGTACCTGAACGGTGAACCGCTTACTAAGGAAGAAATCATGTCGACAATCCGTAAATCCACGATTGCCAACCATATGGTTCCTGTTACCTGCGGTACTTCATACAGAAACAAGGGTGTTCAAAAACTTCTCGACGCTATTGTGGCTTATATGCCGGCGCCAACAGATGTTCCTGCTATTAAGGGTACAAATCCGGAAACCGGCGAGGAACAGGATTGCCACGCTTCCGATGACGAGCCTTTTGCCGCTCTCGCGTTTAAGATTGCTACAGACCCGTTCGTCGGCAAGCTGTGCTTCTTCCGCGTTTATTCCGGTTCTCTTCAGGCAGGTGCAAGTGTATACAATTCAACCAAAGACAACAATGAGCGCATTGGCCGTATCCTCCAGATGCACGCCAATCACCGCCAAGATATTGACGTTGTTTATGCCGGTGATATTGCGGCTGCGGTTGGCCTTAAAAACACCACGACAGGTGATACACTCTGTGACGAAAAGCATCCTATTATTCTTGAATCCATGGAGTTCCCGGATCCGGTTATCGAAGTTGCTATTGAGCCGAAGACGAAAGCCGGACAGGAAAAAATGGGTATTGCCCTTGCAAAGCTTGCGGAAGAAGACCCCACCTTTAAGGCGTATACCAATGGGGAGACTGGCCAGACCATCATCGCGGGAATGGGCGAGCTTCACCTTGAGATCATTGTTGACAGACTGCTGCGTGAGTTCCACGTGGAAGCAAATGTCGGCAAGCCGCAGGTATCCTATAAGGAAACCATCCGCGGAAAAGCGGACGTTGACACGAAATATGCCCGTCAGTCCGGCGGCCGCGGCCAGTATGGCCATGTAAAAATCAGGATTGAGCCGAATCCCGGAAAAGGCTACGAGTTTGTCAACGGTGTGGTTGGCGGAGCGATTCCTAAGGAATATATCCCGGCTGTTGACCAGGGTATTCAGGGCGCAATGCTCAGCGGCGTACTGGCAGGCTATCCTGTAGTCGATACCAAGGTTACCCTCTATGATGGATCGTATCACGAGGTCGACTCCTCCGAAATGGCATTTAAAATTGCCGGTTCCATGGCTTTCAAAGAGGCTATGAGAAAGGCAGACCCGGTCATTTTGGAACCGATTATGAAGGTTACCGTTACTGTCCCTGAAGAGTATATGGGCGATATTATCGGTGACTTGAATTCCCGCCGCGGTTTGATCGAAGGAATGGATGCAATTCCGGGTGCTCAGCAGATCAGGGCTCATGTTCCGCTTTCTGAAATGTTTGGTTACGCGACCGATATGCGTTCCAAAACACAGGGCAGAGGTCAGTATGTTATGGAACCCGCCACTTCTACAGAAGTGCCGAAGTCGGTTTCGGAAAACATCATTTCTTCACGTAACAAAAAGTCTGAATAACTTGCTAAATTATGCTTGATTTTTGTTGATGTTATTGATAAAATGATATGCATAGCTGAATCATTAAAAATTATTATCGTATAAATAAAAAGGAGGAATTCCAATGGCAAAAGCAAAATTCGACAGAACAAAACCCCACGTAAACATTGGCACCATCGGCCACGTTGACCATGGCAAGACAACGTTAACCGCAGCTATCACCAAGGTTCTTCACTTTAGCGGTGAAGCTGATTTCGTTGACTATGCAAATATTGATAAGGCTCCTGAAGAGAGAGAGCGCGGTATCACAATTAACACTGCTCATGTTGAGTATCAGACTGAAGCTCGCCACTATGCTCATGTTGACTGTCCGGGCCATGCCGACTATGTCAAGAACATGATCACCGGCGCTGCTCAGATGGACGGTGCTATTCTTGTTGTGTCTGCTGCTGACGGCCCGATGCCTCAGACCAGAGAACATATCCTTCTCGCCCGTCAGGTTGGCGTGCCATATATTGTTGTTTTTATGAATAAGGTCGACCAGGTTGATGATCCTGAGTTGCTTGATCTTGTTGAAATGGAAATCCGTGATCTTCTGAATGAGTATGAGTTCCCGGGCGACGATACACCGATCATCCGCGGTTCCGCTCTTGCTGCTCTTGAGTCCAAATCTACGGATACGGATGCTCCTGAGTACAAATGCATTCACGAGCTGATGGATGCTGTTGACAGCTTCATCCCGACTCCTGAGCGTAAATCCGACCTTCCCTTCCTTATGCCTGTTGAAGACGTTTTCACCATTACCGGCCGCGGCACTGTTGCAACCGGAAGAGTTGAGCGTGGTATGGCTAAGGTCGGCGAAGAAGTCGAAATTATCGGTCTGACCGATGAGCGCAGAAAGTCTGTTATCACAGGTCTTGAAATGTTCAAGAAGACTCTTGACTTTGCAGAGGCCGGCGATAATGTCGGTGTTCTTCTCCGTGGTATTCAGAGAAATGAAGTCGAGCGTGGTCAGGTTCTTGCAAAGCCGGGTACCATTCATCCTCATACAAAATTCCGTGGCCAGGTTTATGTTCTGACCAAAGATGAAGGCGGTCGTCACACTCCGTTCTTCAACAACTATCGTCCTCAGTTCTATTTCAGAACAACGGACGTTACGGGCGTTATTTCTCTGCCGGAAGGCACTGAAATGTGCATGCCTGGCGATAACGTTGAAATGGACGTCGAACTGATTACCCCAATTGCTATTGAAGAGGGTCTCCGTTTCGCTATCCGTGAAGGAGGCCACACAGTTGGTTCCGGCGTTGTTATCAAGATCAACGCTCAATAAGCTGTACTCTGCTATGATAAGACCTTGTCCCCTGTGGACAGGGTCTTTTTGCGTTTCTGTTCCTTTTTCTCTATTCTGTGCTATAATATAAATATTCTAACTTTGCTGTCGTTTAAAATTATTTTTAGGAGTTTTTGCATGAAAAGCGATCAGAACAATCCATCACGGGTGATTTTTCAGGTATCGTTAGCGGTGATTTTGGTTGGTGTTTGTGTCACTTCACTGATTTTCTTCCTCCGAAACACAAATAATATAAAAGCGCAGGCTGCTTCCGAAATATCCGCCTCGACTCAGACAGTGTCTTCAGAGGCTGAATCGGAAACAGAATCAAAACCGGCTTCAAAACCGGTTTCCATTACTATTTTGGGCGCTGGAGACGATTTGATTCACGATGTGATTTATAAGCAGGCACAAAGCCGGGCGGGGGGAAAAGGATATGACTTTTCGCCGGTCTATGCGCGCATCGCGGGTGATATTAAAAATGCGGATATCTCCGTGATTAATCAGGAAACGCCGATTGCGGGAAAAATTGCGGCTCCTTCCGGCTATCCCCGGTTTAATTCTCCTACTCAGCTGGGGGACGAGTTGGTTCGCCTGGGGTTTGACGTCATCAACCATGCCAATAACCATGTGCTCGACCAAAATGAAAGAGGGCTGGCCGCTACACTGGACTACTGGGCGACCAAACCGTCTGTAAAGGTGGTCGGCGCCTACCGAAATGATGAGGATTTACAAAATATCCGCATTGTTGAAGCAAAGGGGATCAAGACCGCCCATATCGGTATTACGGAAATGACAAACGGTTTATACCTTCCTAAAAATTCCAGTTACAGGCTGATTTATGCAAGCGATACAGCCCTGATAGAACAGCTCATAAAAAAAGCCAAATCCATGGCGGATGTGGTGGTCATTTCGGTCCACTGGGGAAATGAAAATACTTATACGCTGTCTGATAAGCAAAAAACGCTTGCGCAGAATATGGTGGACTGGGGAGCGGATATCATTTTTGGAAATCATCCTCATGTTTTGCAGAAGCTGACGGTTTTGACCCGGAAAGACGGAACGAAATGCCCTGTTATTTTTGCGTTCGGCAATCTTGTCTCCGCTCAGCAGAGCGGGGATAATATGGTCAGCGGTCTTTTGACCGTTACCATGACAAAGGATTTTGTAACCAACAAGACAACTTTTACGGATATGAAATTTAAACCGATTGTCACGCAATATGGAAAAAGATGCACCAATATTACGATTTATCCTCTGAGCCAATATACGGATGCGCTTGCCCAGGCACACGGCGTAAGGCGGTATACGCCCGCGTTCAGTCTGAAATATATCAATGCGATTGTAAATCAAAGTATACCGAAAGAATATCTGCAAAAAGATTGACACATCCTCTTTGGGGTGTTATAATATTATCAATTAAATAGTTGTCTTCGGGGCGGGGTGTAATTCCCCACCGGCGGTAAAGCGGCGTAAGTCGACGAGCCCGCGAGCGAAAGCTGATTTGGTTCAATTCCAAAGCCGACGGTATAGTCCGGATGAAAGAAGATTGCGCGTTTTTGCGTGTACTTTCGTCCCACAGTTTTACTGTGGGACTTTTTTCGTTGGCAACTAAAAAGGGAGTTTTTAAATGAGGAAGATGAAGTAGCCCGCGCGTTTTCTGCATCATTTTCACCTGCTTTAGTGTCAAAGCAAAAATATTGTTATGAAGAAGATTGGAGAAACGATGAATACGATAACGAACGAAAAAAAAGCGGCAAAATTACTGGATGCAAGAGGAATCGCGCAGATCGGCATCCTGTCTGCGATTGCCGCGATTCTGATGGTCATTGAAATACCGCTTTGGTTTGCCCCGAGTTTTTATAAGATTGATTTGAGTGAGCTTCCGGTTTTGATCGGTGGTTTTGCAATGGGACCATTTGCCGGCGTTGTGATTGAGCTGGTAAAGGTTTTGCTGTATCTTCTGATTCATGGCAGCTCAACGGGCGGGGTGGGAGATATTGCAAATTTTGTCATCGGCTGTTCTTTTGTCATTCCGAGCACACTGATTTACCGGTATCATAAATCAAAAAAGGGCGCGCTGATCGGTATGGCTGTCGGCACACTCATTCTGATTGTTGTGGGAAGTTTGCTGAATGCGTTCGTGCTGCTTCCGTTTTACGCCAAAGTGTTCCATATGCCGTTGGATGCGCTTGTCGCTATGGGCCATGCGGTCAATCCTTCCATTAACGACCTGCCGACCTTTGTCATGCTTGCGGTAGCGCCTTTCAATTTGTTAAAGGGATTGATGGTGTCCGCTGTCACGATGCTGATCTATAAGCACGTGAGCCCTATTTTACATAATAAAATGGGGAGAAGATAGGAGCTTATGGAAACAATACAGTTTATTATAGATTGAAAGCACGTAATTTGCATATTTTTTATATTTACGATCACTATAATGTATGTTATAGTTAATTAGTAAAATTTAATATGCCCCTTATCAAGAGTGACGGAGGGAACAGGCCCTATGATGTCCGGCAACCTACAATGTGTAAGGTGCCAATTCCTGCGGTAAAGCCGAAAGATGAGGTAATAATATATGCCGTTCGGATTTTCCGGACGGCGTTTTAATTTTATAATATTTTTGTATTTTAGGAGGATTTATCAATGGCAAGACATTTTTTTACATCTGAATCCGTGACGGAAGGGCATCCGGACAAGCTCTGCGACCAGATCGCCGACGCCGTGCTTGATGAAATTATTGTGCAGGACCCGCAGGCCCACGTTGCCTGTGAAGTGACGGCCACCACAGGAGTCATTCATGTGATGGGGGAGATTTCAACCGACTGTTATGTGGACATCGCGTCGATTGCAAGACAGGTTGTTAAAGATATCGGCTATGACGACCCGGCCTGCGGTTTTGACGGAAACACCTGCGGCGTCATCACTTCAATTGATATTCAGTCGCCCGATATCGCAATGGGTGTGAACCAGTCCTATGAGGCTAAGCAGGGTGCAACGGATGAAAACGATGCGATCGGCGCGGGCGACCAGGGAATGATGTTCGGCTACGCCTGCGACGAAACACCGGAACTGATGCCCCTTGCCATTTCATTGGCGCATAAGTTGTCAAAACGTTTAAGCCAGGTAAGAAAGGACGGTACCCTTTCTTATTTAAGGCCGGACGGAAAGACACAGGTCACTGTCGAATATGACGGAGACGAACCGGTGCGCGTTGATACCGTTGTCGTTTCCACACAGCATGACCCTGATGTTACGCTGGAGCAGATCAGAAAAGATATTATCGAAAATGTAATTAAAGCGGTTATTCCTGTAAAATGGCTGGATGACAAAACCAAATTTTATGTGAATCCCACCGGACGTTTTGTAATCGGCGGCCCCGTGGGCGACAGCGGGCTGACCGGAAGAAAAATTATTGTTGACACGTACGGCGGCTATGGCAGACATGGAGGCGGTGCTTTTTCAGGGAAGGATCCGACAAAGGTAGACCGTTCGGCGGCTTATGCGGCACGCTATGCGGCCAAGAACATAGTTGCGGCGGGACTTGCCAGAAAGTGCGAAATTCAAATTGCGTATGCAATCGGCGTGGCAAGGCCGGTTTCCGTTATGGTGGATACGTTCGGCACTTCAGAATACAGCAACGATGAGCTTGCAGCCGCGGTTGAGAAGGTGTTTGATCTTCGTCCAACTGCGATTATCCGCGATTTGAATCTTCGCCGCCCCATTTACCGCGCCATTTCCAATTACGGCCATATGGGCCGCGAGGATTTGCATGTGGCGTGGGAAAAACGTGACAAGGTTGACGCTTTAAAAGCCGCATTGGCAAAATAAGCATAGCATTTCGTCACCTCATCACATAAACTGTGGTGAGGTGACTTTTATGCTTGAGATTCTTCCTAGAATATTTTTTGTTTTGCTGGCTATCATTGGCGCTGTTGAAATTGTCAGAAATATTATTTTCTGGATGCTCAGGCCGTCCCGTCCGGGCAAGCTTTATCTGGTCGTTTCTGTGGAAGGCCATGATGAAGGCGCCGAAATGATGCTGGAAAGCGCGATTGAAAGGCTGAAATGGATTCGAGGAGAAGAAAAAAAATTAATCTGTCTTGACAAGGGAATGGATAAAGAAACAGACATGGTCTGCAGGATTATTTCCAATCGGAATCCGGGTGTGGAAGTCTGCACACAGGAGGAGCTGCCGGATATTCTAAGTCAATAAATTTGCAAATACATAGCCCGTGTATTATACTAAATTTATGAATAATAAAATATGAGGGAGTTCAATGCGGGAAGATCATCTGCTTGAAATGAACGGTTCTGTGGAACAGGTCATTTTTAAAAATGAAAAAAACGGATATTCAATCATAGAAATTAATAACGGGGAAGAACTGGTCACAGCCGTGGGCACTATGCCGCTGGTCAGTGCCGGCGAAGAAGTACGCGTGGTTGGCAGCTGGATTAACAATCCGAATTATGGAACCCAATTTAAAGTGGAGGGGTTTGAACGCTCAAAACCCTCCACTGCGGCTGCCATGCTCAAATATCTGTCGTCAGGCGCAATCCGCGGCATCGGGCCGGGTACCGCCGGAAAGATTGTGGACATGTTCGGCATGAACGCGCTTCAAGTTTTGGAGGAGGAACCGGAACGCCTTTGCGCCATCAAAGGCATTACCAAATCAAAAGCGCAGAAAATGAGCGATGAGTTCAAAAAAATACACGGCATCAAGGAAATCATGCTTTATCTGAGCAGCTTTGGCATTTCGCCTGAAGAAGCCGTCAGGGTTTGGAAGCTCTACGGCCCCCAGTCCGCCGAGCGCGTGCAGGAGGATCCCTATTGCCTGTGCGAGGACGGGCTGGAAATCGGCTTTGAACGCGCCGATGACATCGCCGCTTCGCTTGAGCGTCCGCAGGACGACAATTGCAGGGTACGCGCGGGAATTCTGCATGTCTTAAAGCACAACATCGGCAACGGGCACACCTGCCTGCCCGCGGACAAGCTTTTGGCCGCTGCGCAGAGAATGCTTGGTATCGAGGCAGAGCTCGCGGCTGACACGCTGGAAGCCCTGAAGGCGGAGGCTTCTGTTGCGGCTGTTCGGTTTGAGGGGCGGGAGTACATTTTTACCCCCAAGCTGTACCGTTCCGAGCTGTACTCTGCTGGTAGACTGAATATGATGCGGCGCTTTCCGGCACAGTCCATCATAGGAATTGACAACTACATTGTCAATATTGAGGAATCTTTCCATATCCGGTATGCCGCCGGACAGAAGCAGGCGATTAAAGAGGCGCTTTCCAAAGGAATGCTGATTCTGACGGGCGGACCTGGAACAGGAAAAACCACAACGCTCAATGCAATTATTAAAATATTGGAAATGAAAGGCGAAAAGGTTCTTTTAGCTGCCCCGACCGGAAGAGCAGCCAAACGGATGTCCGAACTGACAGGGCAGGAAGCCAAAACGATTCACCGGCTGCTTCAGGTTGAGTGGGACGCGAACGATATGCCTGTATTTTCCAAAAATGAAAAGAACCTTCTGGAATGTGACGCGCTGGTCATCGACGAACTGTCCATGGTGGACAGCAATATTTTTGAAGCTGTATTGCGTGCGCTGCCACTTGGCTGCCGTCTGATTATGGTCGGCGACTGTGACCAGCTTCCTTCAGTCGGGCCGGGCAACGTGCTTGGGGATCTGATTGCTACCGGGCTTTTGCCCGTGGTGCAGCTCGATCAGATTTTCCGACAGTCCATGCAGAGCCTGATTGTTACCAACGCGCACCGGATTGTAAAAGGGCAGATGCCGGAGCTTTTCATCAGGAACAGCGACTTTTTCTTTCTGCCATATGGAAGTCCGGATGAAATCAGCGCGACCGTGGTAGATCTTTGCGCTTCCCGCCTGCCTGCAAGCTATGGTTATTCCTCTCTGACGGATATTCAGGTGCTTTCCCCCGCCAGAAAAGGGGAACTGGGCACTGTAGAACTGAACAAAAAACTGCAGGCGGTAATCAATCCGCCCGATAAAACAAAGAATGAAATTACCATCAACGGCACCTTATTCCGGGAAGGCGACAAGGTGATGCAGATTAAGAACGACTATAATCTTGCGTGGATGAAACCGGACGGGACGGGAGGGGAAGGCGTGTTTAACGGCGACCTTGGCATTCTCTGTGCAATTGACCGCCGAGCTTCCACCATAACAGTGCAGATGGACGACCGCGTTGTGCTGTATGAATTGGAAACCGCAGCGGAGCTGGAGCTTGCTTATGCGATGACGGTACACAAAAGCCAGGGCAATGAATTTACGGCCGTTGTCATGCCAATGTACCCGGGGGCACCCCAGCTTTCTTACCGGAATTTGCTGTATACCGCGATTACGCGTGCAAAATCCCTTTTGATTCTGGTCGGGTCTCAGAAAGCGGTTCAGCATATGGTTGAGAATAATAAAAAAATGCGCCGCTACTCCGGCCTCTATTACTTTTTGACCGGAGGAGCGCAAAATGAGTGTTAAGCTTTTTTCGGTTCTTCTTGACCTGATTTTTCCACCGAAATGCGTCTTCTGCCATGGAATTGCTTTATCCGGCCGCAAGATCTGTGAAAAATGCGAACAAGAAATTTTACATACCACTGCCAAAAAATGTATTTTTATACCTGATTCCGGTGAAACTATCTTATGTATTGCGCCTTATCTGTACAGCGGAAAAGTCAGAGAATCCATTATCCGGTTTAAATTTTACGGTCAGCGTGATTTAGCGGGTTTCTATGCGGAAGACATGGCTGAACAAATCAGAAAGTGCTGTCCGGGCACTCGGTTTGACGCCGCCACGCCCGTCCCCATTTCTGCCGAAAGATACAGGAGCAGAGGATATAACCAGTCTGAACTGCTGGCAAAGTCGGTGGCACGTTGCCTTCGCCTGCCGTTCTGCGAATATCTGGTAAAAATCAAGGATAACAGGGAACAGCACAAATTGAACGAGAAGGAACGCCGCGGCAATGTTAAGGGTGTGTACCTGCCAAAAGCCGGCGGACAGCTTGCCGGAAAAAGCATTCTTTTAATTGACGACATTGTTACGACCGGGGCAACACTTGGGGAGTGCGCTTCCGTTTTGTTCCAAAGCGGAGCGAAGCAGGTAACGTGTGCGGCGGCAGCCCACGTGCTTTAAGTTGAAAATTTCTGCATTTTATAATATAATAGCAATGATTATAGATTGGATGTGATTACGTGCTGGGTACTGATATTGCGATAGATCTTGGTACATCGGCCGTCAAGATCTATCTTGACGGAAAAGGGATTATACTTAACGAACCGGCAGTTGTTGCCGTTAACGTGGAAACAGACGAGGTTGTGGCTATCGGCTCGGAAGCTTATAAAATGGTGGGGCGTACATCGGATAAAATTGATGTCTCGCATCCCCTCTGCAACGGCGTAATTTCAAATTTTGATCTTGCGCAGTATCTTATCAGCACCTACCTGAAAAAAATAAGCGGGAGCAAGGTCTTTATGCCCCGTGTTGTGGTCAGCGTGCCGTGCCAGATTACAGAGGTTGAAAAGCGCGCGGTAGTGGACGCGATCAGTGCGGCGGGTGTGCGCAAAATCTGTCTGATTGAAGAACCTGTTGCCGCTGCCCTTGGAGCCGGTGTGGATATATCCACACCGCACGGCACCCTGATTGTCGACATCGGCGGGGGAACGACGGATATGGCGGTGCTTTCCTTAAGCGGCATCGCGATTTCACGCTCAGTCAAGGTTGCCGGTAATGCCTTTGATGAAGCGATCGTCAAATATATCCGCAGGAAATACAATCTGATTATCGGCCAGCATATGGCTGAGGAAGCCAAAATTGCAATCGGCTGCGTCTATCCGAGGAAGGATCTGAGCAGCCACAGGGTAAAAGGCAGAAATGCAATGACCGGTCTGCCACAGTGGGCGGACATTTCCTGTGACGAAATTCTGGAAGCGCTGATTGAACCCGCCATGCAGATTGTCCGCACTATTCAGGAGATGCTTGAAAAAACGCCCCCGGAGCTCATGGGGGACGTCTATACGGACGGAATTATCTTAACGGGCGGATCAGCGCAGCTTTACGGCGTTGACACACTGATTTCCAAAAAAGCAAAAATGCCTGTCAACGTTGCGCAGGATTCCCAGATTTGCGTTGCGCTCGGGGCCGGCAAGGCCATTCAGTTTATCGACGATATGCAGAATAAGGGATACGGCGTTTTGAACCCGCTGAGTGCTGCTTATTAATAAAAAGAAAGCATTGTTGTGAGCGGTTGCAACAATGCTTTTCCATTGCAATACAAAAATGACTGCCGCTGTAAGGATACAGCGGCAGTCATTTTCATAAACAGAGTTTTATTTGCTCATCATATAGTTGATGAACATCAATTCATCTTCCGGATTTTCTACGCTTAATTCAGCTGAAACAGTCGAATTTTTCGCACTTTCCAAAAGCGCCCTTACACCATATAATTGACAAAGCTTGCTCTTCAGGTTCAAGGTGTTGCCATCTTCCGTAATTAAGTAGACATTTCCTTTTGCTTTGTCCAAAAGTCCAATCAGTTTTACTACGTCAATGTCATACAGTTTCATATTATTAACCTCCTAAATATTGGGATTATACTTCTGAGCAGATTATAGCATGTACTTGTGGCAAATACAATAACCTGTAAATTGATAGTTTGCCTTTATATTTTAAAATCTGCCTGTAAAATAAATTTTCATTTATATTATATATACTAGCATACATTATGTACAATTTCAAGAAAATAAATTTGTATAAAATAAATAACGTCGTAATATGAAAGATTTTTTAATTTATACGGGATCACGAATATCAAATTCATAAAATTTACATATCGTTCATTAAATAATGGTGTCAAATATAGTAAAATAATATACGAATACTTTGTAGATATGCTATTATAAGGATGATATTGTTGTTTGGTTATGTAAGGCCGCAAAAATCGGAGCTGCTTGTCCGTGAGTACGAGCAGTACAAAGGGGTATACTGTTCCCTGTGCCGTCAGCTTGGAAAAAGCTACGGCATTGCATCGCGCCTTACTTTAAGCTACGACTGCACTTTCTACGCGCTGATGCTTTTTGCATTTCGTCCCGAGTGCCCGGGTTTTCAAAATGGCCGCTGTGTTGTCAATCCCATGAAGAAATGCACATACTGCAGTTCCGGAGAAACCGAATTCGTTGCCGCTTCGGCTCTTTCCGTGATTATGACCTATTATAAAATCAAGGATGATACCGCAGATTCCCGCTTATTTGGCAAGCTTCGCGCATTCATCCTTCTTCTTTTTGCGGCGCGCGCACACAGGAAAGCGGCACGCGATTTTCCCCGGTTCGACACCATTGTCTCGGCTGCTATGGAAGAACAGAGGGCTGTGGAGCGGGAAACGGAACCGGGCATCGATGTCTGCGCGGAACCGACGGCGAAAATGCTGCAGCAGGTTTTTGAGGCTGCTGCCGGTATGGACAAAGATCCCGAAACCCCGGAAGTGCGGATTTTGCGCCAATTTGGTTATTTTTTGGGACGCTGGGTGTATTTGATTGACGCTGCGGACGATATTGAAAAAGATATTAAAACGTCGTCGTTTAACCCGTTTATTATAAAATGCCGTTTGGATGGTTCAAGCACTCCGAAAGACCTGGACAAGGCAAAAAGCTACGCCAATCAGGTGCTCAATCTGACGCTTTCTCAACTGGTGGCTGCTTTGAATATTTTGGATCTGGATCATTTTGATACGATCATCAACAACGTTATTTTGAAAGGTTTGCCGGAAATACAAAAAGAATTACTATTTAAAAAGGAGAAAATGCATGTCAGATCCTTATAAAGTATTAGGAGTATCTCCAAACGCAACAGATGATGAAATAAAAACTGCTTACCGGGAGCTTGCGAAAAAATATCACCCCGATAATTATTCCGGCAGTCCCATCGCCGATCTTGCCGGCGAAAAGATGAAAGAGATTAACGAGGCTTACGATACTGTTGTCGCACAGAGAAAACGACAGAAAAACGACGGTTATTCCGGGTATACGGCGCCTGATGCAGGTTACGCCGCCCAGAGCTACGCAAATTCCTATTCCGGCTTCAATGATGTGAGAAATCTGATTATGGCCGGCCGGATTGCGGATGCGGAACAGATTTTGAACGGTGTACCTTCAGAGAACAGAAATGCCGAATGGTATTTCTTAAAGGGGACCGTGCTGTACAAACGGGGCTGGCTGGAAGAGGCTTACAACAACTTCGCCAGAGCCTGCCAGATGGATCCCAATAATGGGGAATACCGCGCCGCCATGAATCAAGTCATCAACCAACGCAACGGCGTTTACGGGGGCTATAATCCCAATATGCCGCGCACGAACGGCTGCGGCGGCTGCGATGTCTGCTCGTCGCTGATCTGTGCCGACTGCTGCTGCGAATGTATGGGCGGTGACTTAATCCCCTGTTGTTGACTTTGTTCAGGGAGGAATCGAATTGAGCAAAACTATTCGTTTGGCCTTTTGCGGAATTATAACGGCGTTTTGCACTATGATGATGTTTTTAACCGGGTTGATCTCCATTGGAACATACGCGCTGCCCGCCTTTTCCGGCATCCTCCTTATTGTTGTTGTCATTGAGTTGGGCGCGGGTTGGGCATGGCCGGTCTACATTGCTTCATCGATACTTTCCCTTCTTATTGCGGGAGATAAGGAAGCCGCGATGCTCTTTGTTGTTTTTTTCGGTTACTATCCGATTTTAAAAGCATACATTGAAAGGATCCGTCATAAATTCGTGTCTTATCTGCTGAAGTTTTCGGTTTTTAATGCCGCGATGGTTCTGGCGTTTTTTCTCAGTATTCGACTGCTTGGCGTACCGGAAGACAGCTTTACCGTTTTTGGAATCTATCTGCCATGGGCTTTTCTGATTGCGGGAAATTTGGTGTTTGCCGTATATGATTACGCGATTTCAACACTTGTTGTACTGTATTTCCAGAGATTCCACAGAATTGTCGGAAAATGGCTGAAATAAAATGAAAATATGCGAATACCACCCCTGAAAAGGGGCGTTTTTTTTGCTGGGAACGTCAAAATGAATTGCAGGTAATTACTTCCTGCAAAAAAGTAGAAATACACTTGATTTTTGTGCCATTTAGAATTAATATGAATAACAGGAGTTGGTAGAATGAATAATTTGTTAGCCGTCAGAATCAGAAATAAGATGGGCGATTTTTCAAAAGGGCAAAAACTGATTGCAAAATATATTGAGGAGCATTACGACAAAGTTGCGTTTATGACTGCATCAAAACTCGGTGCCACGGTCGGTGTCAGTGAATCGACGGTTGTCCGCTTCGCGACGGAAATAGGTTACACGGGTTACCCGGAACTTCAGCAGGCCATGCAGGAGATGATCCGGAACAAGCTGACCTCTGTACAAAGAATGGAAGTAACGGCGAGCCGCATCGGCAATTCCGATATTCTCGATTCTGTTTTTAATCAGGATATTGATATCATCCGCCGAACTATGGAAGAAACCTCGCATGAGGACTTTTACCGGTCGGTGGACGCGATTGTAGCGGCGCGTAAAATTTATATTATGGGTGCGAGAAGCTCGCTTGCGCTGGCCACCTTTTTGTCCTATTACTTTACTTTGATTTTCGAAAATGTTCTTTTGGTTCAGTCCACGAGCGAAGGCGAAATTTTTGAACAGATGATCCGCATTGACGAGCGGGATGTTGTCATTGGAATCAGTTTTCCGCGGTATTCGAAAAAAGCGGTGAAAGCGCTGAATTTTGCCCACAAGCGGGGCGCGACGGTCATCGCCATTACGGACAGCACGCTGTCTCCCATGGCAAAGGACGCGGACAATCTGTTGCTTGCCCGCAGCGACATTGCGTCCATTGTAGATTCACTGGTGGCTCCGCTCAGCCTGATTAACGCGTTGATCGTTACGACTGCGCTGAGAAAATCCGGAGAGGTGACTCAGGTGTTCAAGCGCCTTGAAGATATTTGGGATGAATACGGGGTGTATGAAAAGGTAGATGATAAATCCATTGAACCAGCCTTATGACGCGCTGATTATCGGCGGCGGGGCCGCCGGCCTGATGGCCGCCGGAACTGCCGCGGGAAACGGCCTGCATGTTTGCCTGCTCGAAAAAAATTCCCGTCCCGGCCGCAAGCTTATGATTACCGGAAAGGGAAGATGCAATCTGACAAACAACTGCGATGTACAGACCTTTATTGCATCTGTTCCTTCGAACGGGCGTTTTCTGTACAGCGCTGTCACACAGTTTACAGCGCAGGACACCATCCGCTTTTTTGAGAATCTGGGTCTGCCTGTAAAAACGGAACGCGGCAATCGCGTGTTTCCGCAGTCGGATAAAGCAGCCGACGTGGTTGACAAGCTGACTCGGTTCGTCAGAAACAGCGGGGTCGACATCATTACCGGAGAAGCGAAAAGGCTGATACTAAAAGATCATATGGTTTTTGGCACAGAGTTGCAGGATGGTTCCCGTATTCTGGCCAGTTCTGTTGTGGTATGCTGCGGCGGTGCGTCTTATCCCGGCACGGGATCGACCGGTGACGGTTATCGTCTTGCCAGACAGGCCGGCCATACCGTAACGCCCCTGCGTCCTTCCCTTGTTCCGTTGGTTGCTTTTGGCGGTGAATGCCGTGACATGATGGGACTTTCACTGAAAAATGTTTCTTTAAAGGTATTTGACACTGTAAAAAAGAAAATGATATATGAAGACTTCGGAGAAATGCTTTTTACACACTTCGGTGTATCCGGCCCCATGATTTTGAGCGCGAGCGCTCATATGAGCGGGATGTTGCCTGACCGGTATCATATTTTGATTGACTTGAAGCCGGCGCTCAGTCTGGAACAGCTCGACGCCCGTATTCAGCGCGATTTTGAACGGAATCATAACAAGGATTTCTCAAACTCACTTTCGGCGCTTTTGCCCAGCAAAATGATTCCCGTCATGGTTGCAAAGTCCGGGATTCCCGCTGACACAAAATGCAACCAGATCACAAGGGAAATGCGCAGGACTTTTGCCGGATTGCTGAAATCTTTTGAACTTTCCATTTCCGCTTTTCGCCCCATCGAGGAGGCTATTGTAACGTCCGGCGGGGTAAAAACTGCCGAGATCAATCCCAAAACGATGGAATCCAAGCTGGTAAAAGGACTTTACTTTGCCGGTGAAGTGATCGATGTGGATGCGTATACCGGCGGATTTAACCTGCAAATCGCTTTCTGTACCGGCCGCCTTGCGGCAAATTCACTGAACAGCCAGGAGGAAAATGAATGACTGCAATTGCAATTGACGGGCCTGCCGGAGCGGGGAAAAGTACGATTGCCCGCTGTGCAGCCAAAGAAATCGGCTATATTTATGTCGATACCGGCGCTCTTTACCGCGCTGTAGGGCTCTATATGCTGAAACAGGGGATAGATACGGCGGACGTCCATGCTGTTTCTCCATTGCTCGGTCAGGTTGAGGTTACACTGGCTTTTCAGAACGGCGAACAGAAGGTAATTCTTTGCGGGGAGGATGTTTCTCAGGATATCCGCACGGCGGAGGTCTCCATGGCCGCGTCCAATGTATCGGCCATTCCCGCTGTCAGAGATTTTCTGTTTTCCCTGCAAAAGGATATTGCTAAAAATAATAATGTCGTTATGGACGGCCGCGACATCGGCACGGTGGTGCTGCCGGATGCACAGGTTAAAATTTTCCTGACTGCCTCGCCGGAGGAGCGCGCCAGAAGAAGATATGAGGAAATGATCAAAAAAGGAGAACCCGCAGATTACGGCGATGTGCTGAGCGATTTAAAAATGCGGGACTACAATGATTCTCACCGCGCAGTCGCACCCCTTATTCCCGCCGCAAACGCCGTCATTGTAGACACGACGGGCAATACGCTGGAGCAGTCGGTAGAACAGCTTATTTTCATCATTAAGGAAAAATTGCAATAAAATAAATGAAACTGGTGAGACTATGAAACGTACGCCGCTTTATAATTTTGGTAAAACTTTTGTTCAATCTTTTGTGAAATATTTTATTCCCTATCAGGTTAACAACAGAGAAAATATGCCGGAGAACGGCAAAGTGATTGTGTGCTGCAATCATATCAGCATATCGGACCCGGTTCGTTTGGCTTTTACGCAGCAACGGCAGATCTTTTTCATGTCTAAAGCCGAACTGTTCGAGAATAAGGCGCTGGCGCTGCTTCTGTCGTCGCTGGGGGCTTTTCCCGTACAGAGGGGGAAGGGTGACAAAACGGCGATTAACAAGGCCGCAGAACTTCTTCGAAACGAACAGGCGTTGGGAGTGTTTATTGAGGGTACGCGTTCTAAAACGGGGGAATTTCTTCAGCCCAAGGCGGGCGCTGTAATGCTTGCCTATAGATACAACGCTCCGATTCTACCGTGCTGCATTACCGCAAAGGACGGCGGTCTGCCGAAGATGTTCCATAAATGCATTGTATCATACGGCAAGCTGATCCCGCCGGATCAGCTTGGCATAGAAAACGGCACCGGAAGTGAATACCGCAGCGCTTCCCGAATGGTGATGGAGAAAATAGCCGAGCTGCGTGAGCGGGATCTGGAAACTTTTCTGGCCGCAAGGATTTGATGGTCATGCTATATTTTTTCTGCCTTCGTCTGTTGGTTCCGGTATCAAAAATCTTTTACAAGGTTGAATATAAAGGAACCGGCAATATTCCGCAGAGCGGGAAACTGATCGTTTGCAGCAATCACAAGTCGGTGGTTGATCCTTTTTTTCTTGCGGTGCCCTTTAGGCGGCAAATCAGGTATATGGCGAAGTCGGAGCTGTTTGAGAAGCACGGAAGGCTGGCACGCTGGTGGCTGTATCAGATGGGTGCGTTTCCGGTTGTAAGGAACAGCGCCGACGCACAGTCCGTAAAGACCGCTTTGATGGTTTTGAAAAACGGCGGTGTCCTTGGAATTTTTCCGCAGGGAAAATGCGTCTTTGACAACGCGCCGTTCCGGCCAAAAGCGGGGGTGGCAATGATGGCCGACAGAGCGCAGGCTCCGGTTTTGCCGGTGTCCATTTACTGCGACGGCGTAATCAAGCCGTTCAGCAGGATTACCGTGCGCTTCGGGAAGCCGGTTTCCTGTTCGGAACTGGGCTTAAAGGACCATTCGTCCGCTTCCATTCGCGCGGCGGCGGAAATCATAGCCCAGAAAATCAACGGAATGCTGGAGGAAAAATATTGAAAATCATTGTTGCCCGTTCCGCGGGATTTTGTTTTGGCGTAAACAGGGCGGTTGAAATGGTAAACGAGCTTCTGAACCAGGGAAAGAAGGTCTGCACGCTTGGACCGATTATCCATAATCCGCAGACGCTTGCACAGTTGGAAGCGCGCGGCGTGAAAATTGTGGAAAATCCCGGTCAGGTTCCGTCGGACGCAACCATGGTGATTCGCTCCCATGGAGTGTCGAAAGCTGTTTACGACAGCATACTTGCCCAAAAAACAGATTTTGCAAATGCAACCTGCCCGTTTGTTTCTAAAATTCACAGTATTGTTTCCAATGCTTCCGCACAGGGAAAGACGGTTTTGATTGCCGGAGACAGCCAACATCCGGAGGTCGAGGGCATCAGGGGCCATTGTTCAGGAAAATGTTTTGTCTTTAAAAATGCTGCGGAACTGCAGAGTATTGTCGAAAATTTCCAGAAGAATCAGGATGATTCGCCCTGTGTTGTTGCTCAAACGACTTTTAGCGTCTCCGAATGGGAAAATTGTTTGAAAATAATAAAAAGGGTATATACAAATGCTGCAATTTTTGATACAATATGTAATGCGACTGCTAAGCGTCAATCAGAAGCGGAGTTTTTGTCAAGACGATGCGACGCGATGATTGTGATCGGCGGCAGAGAGAGTTCCAATACGGCAAAACTTCGCGATGTGTGCATGAAAAACTGCACCACTTACCTGATAGAAACAGCGGACGAGCTGCCGCTGGCTGCTTTGAAGGGATCCGAATGTATTGGCATTACTGCCGGTGCTTCAACACCGGCAAGCATTATAAAGGAGGTACTTGATACCATGTCAGAAATCAACGAGGGTGCTGGTCAAAATTTAATGGAGAATAATGCCGAGGGAAACTTCGAGGAAATGCTCGAGGAATCTCTAAAGAATTTAAATACAGATGAAAAGGTACACGGTGTAGTTGTCGGCATTACTCCTAGTGAAGTGTATGTCGATGTGGGAAGAAAGCAGGCCGGTTTTATCCCGGCGGCTGAACTTTCCGCCGACCCCAACGTACGGCCCGAGGATGTTGTAAAAGTGGGCGATGAGATGGATCTTCTCATCATGCGCACGAACGATCAGGAAGGCACCATTATGCTTTCCAAAAAGCGTCTGGACGCAGCCAAGGGCTGGGAGACCGTCACCGCCGCTGAAGAAAATGAGGCTGTGCTGACCGGTGTCGTTACCGAGGTCATCAAGGGCGGCGTAATTGCCATTACAAACGGCGTACGCGTATTTATCCCTGCTTCTCAGGCTACCGCTTCCCGCGGCGACGCACTGGAAGACCTGCTGAAAAAAGAAGTCAAATTCCGCATTATCGAAGTCAACCGCAGCCGCAGACGCGCTGTCGGCTCCATCCGCTCCGTACTGAAGGATGAGAGAAAAGCTTTGGCCGACCAGTTCTGGGAGACTGCCGAGGAAGGCAAGGAATATACCGGTGTGGTAAAGTCACTGACCGCTTACGGCGCTTTTGTTGATTTGGGCGGCATTGACGGCATGATCCATATTTCCGAGCTTTCATGGGGCAGAATCAAGCATCCTTCCGAGGTTGTCAATGTCGGCGATACGGTCAAGGTTTATATTAAAGGGCTGGATCGGGAAAAGGGGAAGATTTCCCTTGGCTATAAGCGTGCGGAGGACAACCCGTGGGAAATCCTTAAACGCGATTATCCTGTGGACACGGTATGCGATGTGACGATTGTTGGCATGACCGCTTTTGGTGCTTTCGCAAGAATCATTCCTGGTATCGACGGTTTGATACATATTTCTCAAATCGCCGACCACAGAATTGAAAAACCGCAGGATGTTTTAAAGGTGAACGACGTTGTAAAAGCCAAAATTACCGAAATCGATTTTGACAAAAAACGTGTAAGCCTTTCCATCAGGGCTTTACTTGAGCCTGTTGAGCAGACGGAAGAAAAACCTGCGGAATAATTTTTCAGTAATTGACTGGCGCAGAGGAACTCAGGTTTCTTTGCGCCTTTTTGCTGCCCTTTCACATTTTTATTCCTCCTGAGTATTATGAAGGTATGAGATTTGGGAGGTATTGCTATGAGAAGGTGGCACAGGTTCGGATACGGTACCCATCTACATACACGGATGCACTGGAAAGCACTGATTGTTATAGTTTTCTTTTTTGCGTTTATAATATTAATGGATTTTCAGTTCCGTCCTATCATCAAATCCATTACGACCAATCAGGCGCGAATCAAATCGGTTGATACCATCAATCGCGTCATAACCGAAGAATTAAATAAAAACGGGGTCACATACAATGATTTGGTTACGGTTGAACGGGACAGCGCAGGCAAAATTCTGGCCATTACTACAAAGATGGTGAAAATGAACGAACTCAAGTCCGCAATTGTCGCCAATGTCCAAAACGAAATCGGCGACGATGGCCATATGGACATCGGAATTCCACTGGGAACGCTTACCGGCAGTGAACTGCTTCACGGCTGGGGCCCAAAGGTTCCGCTCAGGCTGACGCTTTCCGGAAACGTTAACGCGGACTTTAAAAGCTCTTTTGAGTCCGCAGGAATCAACCAGACGAAGCATCAGATTCTTCTGAATATTCATACCAGCGTGTATTCTTTTATGCCGGGATTTGATACCACCACGGAAGTGGAAACTGATGTGCCCGTGGCAGAAACCATCATTGTAGGCGACGTGCCGCAGGTAGTTGCAAATATAAATTAATCTGTTATGATAAGAGAGCGGGTATGCATACTCCATCATTTTGTCTGTTTCTATTTTCCGGTCTGCATACCTGTTCCAGCGAGAGGATTGATTTTAATGGATATTAAAGAAGCGAAAAAACTGTCAAAAGAATTAAGAAAGCAAATCGAATATCACAATAAAAAATACTATACGGAAGATGCGCCGGAAATAGACGACTATGAATACGACATGCTCTACCGCCGCTTGCAGCAGCTTGAGGAACAGTTCCCCGAACTGGTCACGCCCGATTCGCCCACGCAGAAGGTCGGGGCAGAGGTCCTTAATAAGTTTCAGCCCGTTGTGCATACCGTTCCAATGGAAAGCCTGCATGATTCTTTTTCCGAGCAGGAGTTGATTGACTTTGATCGCAAAGTGCGTTCGGCCGTGGATAACCCGGTTTATATTGTGGAGCCGAAATTTGACGGCCTTTCCGTTTCCCTTGAATACCGCGACGGTCTGTTTGTCAGAGGGTCTACCCGCGGGGACGGAGCTGTGGGCGAGGATGTGACGGATAATCTGAGGACTATCCGTACTGTGCCGAAGAAGCTTACAAAGCCCCTGCCTTTTATTGAGGTGCGCGGCGAGGTGTACATGTCGCACGAGAGTTTTTTCCGTCTGTCCGAGCGGCAGGAACTAAACGACGAAAAGCCCTTTAAAAATCCGCGCAATGCCGCGGCGGGCTCCCTGCGGCAGAAGGACGCGAAGGTTACCGCATCCCGCACTCTGGATATTTTTGTTTTCAATGTGCAGCAGATGGTTGGGGAGGAGCTTCATAACCATGACGATTCGCTAAATTTTTTAAAAGAGCTGGGATTTGCCGTCCCGCCCTTTTTTACCGCCTGTTCCACCATGGAAGAGGTCATAACCGAAGTGAACCGAATCGGCGAGCTGCGCGGTTCTCTGGACTATTCCATTGACGGCGCCGTGATCAAGGTCAATTCCTTTGCTCAGCGCGATGTGCTGGGAAGCACCTCCAAATTTCCCAAATGGGCGGAAGCATTTAAGTATCCGCCGGAGGAAAAGGAAACCAGACTGCTTAATATTGAAATCAATGTAGGACGTACCGGTGTTTTAACGCCCACGGGTGTGTTTGAGCCGATTACGCTTGCGGGAACAACCGTAAGCCGCGCCACGCTGCACAATGAGGACTTTATTAATGAGAAGGATATCCGTATCGGCGATACTGTTATCCTGCGAAAAGCCGGGGAAATCATTCCGGAAGTCGTTTCCGTTGTATCACATATGCAGGATTCCGAACAATATGTAATGCCCGGGGTGTGTCCATCCTGTGGCGTAAAGGTGGTACGCGAAGAAGGAGAGGCGGCTACGCGCTGCACCAACCCGGAATGTCCGGCACAACTTTTACGCCATATGATTCATTTTTCCAGCCGCGACGCCATGGATATTGACGGGCTTGGTCCCGCGGTCATTGAACAGCTGATTCAGCAGGGGCTGCTTTCGTCTCCCGCGGATTTGTACAGCCTGCGCTTTGACCAACTGATGTCCCTGGAGCGCATGGGGCAGAAATCCTCGCAGAATCTGATCGATGCAATCGAAAAATCGAAAGGAAACGACCTGTACCGGCTTGTTTACGCGTTTGGGATTCCGCATATTGGATTGAAAGCCGCAAAGCTTCTGTCCTCCTATTTTCAGAATATGGACGCGGTTTTTCATGCCTCCACAGAGGAAATTGCCGCGATTGACGGCTTTGGCCAAGTGATGGCGGAAAGTGTTGTTCAGTTTTTTACACTTGACAACACGGCGCATCTGATCGGCCGGCTCCGCGACGCCGGAGTGAACATGCTCTGCAAAACGGTGGTGGATGACAACCGATTTTACGGAAAGACGTTTGTGCTGACAGGAACGCTTCCCACTTTGACCCGGACACAGGCGGGTGCCATCATTGAGAAGATGGGCGGGAAGGTATCCGGCAGCGTTTCAAAAAAGACCGACTATGTTTTGGCCGGGGAGGATGCGGGCAGCAAGCTGACAAAGGCGCAGCAGCTCGGTGTGACCGTGATTTCCGAAGATGAATTCAATAATATGATTCAATAATTCAGCAGTATTATTAACATAGAAATCCGCGGGGCGCAGCATTTGTGCTTCACGGATTTTTTATATTGAATGACAAATAAAATATATCGATAAACGATAAAATTATATTGATAATTAGTAATTGATATGGTATAATACAAATGAAAAGACAGAGGGAGGGTTTACTGTATGTGGAACTGTTCAAAATCACTAACGCTTTCCATTTTCTGTACCAGGCTGTTTGCCGTGCTGCTGGCAGTAGGCGTGTGTGCCGCGCCCGCCATTGTCAGCTGGTATTTTGGGGATGCTCCGGCGATACAGGCGCTGCATCTGCCGTTTCGCATCACTATCTATCTTTGTGCGGTACCGGGTTTTATCCTGCTTTACTGCCTGAATACCCTGCTGAAAAATATTCGTACGGGCAGCGTCTTTGTGCTTGAAAATACGAAAATGCTGCGGATCATTTCCTGGAGCTGTATCGCCGTTGGCGTTATCACTTTTGGTTCGGGCTTTTATTATGCCTCATTTTTTATTGTGGCGGTGGCCTGCGCATTCTTTGCGCTGATTATCCGCGTCATTAAAAACGTCTTTGAACAGGCAATCGAGCTGAAAAGTGAAAATGACTTCACTATTTAAAGGATGGAAAAATATGCCCATTATCATTAATTTAGACGTCATTATGGCGAAGCGGAAAATCACTTCCGGTGACCTTGCGGAAAAAGTAGGCATTACGCCGGCGAATTTATCCATCTTAAAAAACAATAAGGCGAAGGCAATCCGCTTTTCCACTTTGGAAGCTTTATGCCGTGAGTTGAAATGCCAGCCCGCGGATATTTTGGAATATACCGATACGGAATAAAGGAGAACAACATGAATACAACCGAAGAAAACGGGGCCTGTTCGGCACCCGAAACCACTGGCGTACCCATTTTGCCTCAAACGCTGAGATATGGTCAAACTCCCATTCTCAGGAAGCCGGTAATCCCGGTGCCTTTCAACAATACGGATTCTTTATTTGCATTGCTGTTTCTTGTGTGCGGTTATCTTTTTGTCTGGCTGATTACACCGGCGGGCCTTGGCTTTGGCGTGACCCTGTTTACCATTGCGTTTTGCACTGTTACGCTGCTGTACCTGAAAAACCGCGGGATACCCATTCCCAAACGGAGTCATTTCTGGCTGGCGCTGATTTTGCTGTCCTCGGTGAATTTTTCTCTGTTCACCAATGTTTCGCTGCAATTTTTTAATTTTTTGTTTCTGATGGGCTGCGCAGTTTATTGGATTGCAGTGCTGACCTCCGGACGGATGGAAGAAACCCTTGGTGCGTATTTTTTGCCGGACATGGCCAACCAGTTTCTGAAGATACCATTTTTGAACTTTGGCTGTGCGGCAAAAATCATCAGGGGCACTGCTGTTAAGAATAAAAAGAGCAAGGTTTTTTTGGCTTCGCTTGGCGGCGCGCTGGCGGTGCTGCCTATATTCTGTATCGTGCTTTCACTGCTGATGCAGGCGGACGGAGGATTTCAGGATTTGATGCGGCAGATTACCGCTGATGTTGGGGAACATATTGTCAACTTCCTGCTGCGGCTTCTTCCGGCCTTTTTAACAGGCAGTTATCTGTTCGGCCTGCTGTATGGAAATATCCAAAAAAGAAGGGTGGACTCCATAACGGCTGAAAAGGCCGCGAAATTCTCCGACAAATGTAAAATCTTCCCTTCGGCCGCCGCCGTCACTGCGCTGGTTTTGCTTTGCGCGTTATATCTGGTTTTCTTCGGCGCGCAGACCGCCGCCCTGTTCAGTGCCTTTTCCGGCCAGGGGCCGCAGGGGGTTACTTTTGCGGAATTTGCCCGGCGGGGATTTTTTGAACTCTGTGAAGTCGCGCTGATTAATCTTGGCGTCATGGTTTTTTCCTCCGTTTTTATCCATACAGAGGAAGGGGAATTCCGAATTGTGCGGATGATGCAGGTTTTTCTTTCCGCCGAAACGCTTCTGCTGATTGCGTCCGCCTTAAGCAAAATGGTTCTGTATATCAGCCGTTACGGACTGACTCCCAAACGGGTGTACACCAGCTGGTTCATGATGGTGCTGGCGGTCGTTTTTATCATCATTATTATATCACGGTTTAAAAAGATCAACCTGACCGGAAATATCGTATTGACTTTTGCAATTTGCTTTTTACTTCTTTGCTACGCAAATGTTGACGGGATAATTATCAAGTATAATATTGACCGATACCAAAACGGGACGCTGAAAACCGTTGATGTCGACATACTGTACGGCGCCCCGGATGCCGCAAAGCCTTACGCGCTGGAGCTGTATAAGAATGTAAGCGACCATCAGCTGAAGACCGAACTGGAGACTTTTTTGTTGGGACAGAATGAATCCGACGGTTCGTTTCAGGAAATGAATTTACAGAAACTGTCGGCACGCCGCCTCCATCCTCCATATAAAATTGAAAGATGAAATTTACTCCGCAGGAAATCCTCCTGCGGAGTTATTTTTTTGTTCTAACACGGCCAAGTTGTCCATATCTATGTTATTGAAAGAGAGGACAAGGCAATGGATAACTACAGTGACCCAAGATTTGATTCGGCGGCGAAAGCCGTATGCGGCAGAATCGCAAAATACTTCTCGTTTTTGCCGCGTGACATTAAAAAGCAGGCGCAGGAATTAAGGCTTCGCGTCAACAAACCAATTTCAATCTGCTGTACAAACGGAATTTATTTTTTAAATCACAGCGGAAGGCTGGTGTGCTATCCGGACGGAGAAACAATGCTTTCCACCAAAGAAGATATCGAGGAATGCTTTCGGAATATTTGCAGCTATTCGATCTACAGCCATCAAAATGAAATCAAAAACGGATTCGTTACGCTTGCCGGCGGACACAGGGTCGGCATCAGCGGAACGGCGGTGTTTCAAAACGGTGAAATAACCGGCATACGGGATATTTCCTCCATCAATATCCGCATTGCACGTGAGATTACCGGGTCGGCAAATGATCTTTTTCATTCGCTGAAAAAGGAGATCAATTCCGGACTGCTGATTGCGGGCCCTCCCGCAAGCGGAAAAACCACTATCCTGAGGGACATTGCCCGCCAGCTTTCAAGCGGTACCTGCGGGGATATCCGCAAGGTGGTGGTAGTCGATGAGCGCGGGGAACTGGCCGGTACCTGTCTCGGCGTACCTCAGAATGACCTCGGCGTCTGCAGCGATGTTCTCGACGGATATCCGAAGGCGGAAGGCATCATGCAGGCCGTCCGCTGCCTGTCTCCAGAATTCATTATCTGTGACGAGCTGGGCGGAAACGACGAGGTGTTTGCGGTGGAGCAAAGCCTAAACGCGGGCGTCAGCATGATTTCAACTATTCATGCTGGCAGTATTGATGAGTTTTTAATGAAAAAACAGGCGGTGAGCCTGCTGAAAACGGGAGCCTTTGGTTGTGTGGCCATGCTGAACGGCCACACGGAACCGGGAAAAATACAAGGAATTTACAAGGCTGGTGATTTGCTTGCTAAAATTGATGGGCACTCTGCTTCTGATTGCCGCAGGGGCTCTTGCGGGGTATATGGAGTCGCATAGGCTTGAGATGAGGGTGGAGCGGCTTGAGGAGTTTTTTCGTTTTCTGTCTTCCGCACAGACGGAGATTCGCTTTTCCGCGCTGCCGGTGGAACAGATTGTGCAAAGGCATGGGGGAGATCTGGAATTTCTCCAAAGGTGCGGGGACTGCTTCCAAAGGGGTGCGGATTTCCTGTCCGCATGGCAGGCTGGGGTTAACAGCTGCGCAAAGAACAGCGGATTCAATGAAAAGGATATAGAGCTGCTGAATGGTTTCGGGCGCGGATTCGGAGTAAGCGATATTGACGGTCAACTGTCGCACTGTGCGCTCTACTGCGAACTCACAGCTCAGAGCCTGAAAGACGCTAAAGAGGAAAAAGAACGAAAATCCAGGCTGTATCAAATGTTCGGCGTGTTCTCCGGAATGGCGGCGGCACTCCTGTTATGCTAAAGGATGGAGGAATAAAAAATGGATGTGGATTTGATTTTTAAAATAGCCGCGATCGGCATTATTGTCGCGGTGCTGAATCAGCTGCTGATCCGTTCCGGCCGGGAAGATCAGGCGATGATGACGACAATCGCGGGACTTATCGTGGTGCTGATGATGATTATTCAGCAGATAGACACTTTATTTAAGTCGATTAAATCCATATTCGGTTTATAGCCATGAATATGATTGCAATAGCAGGCATTGCAGTGATCGCGGCAATCCTCGCGGTAATGCTGAAACGGTATCATCAGGAGTATTCCGTCGTCGTCAGCATCTGTGCCGGCGTCCTCATCCTGTTTGAAATCCTGGCCAATATTTCTCCCGCTGTCCGGCAGATCAATACCCTGCTTGCATCCGCGGGACTTTCCGCCGAATATGCCGCCGTTCTTTTTAAATCGCTTGGAATCTGCTTCTTGGCGCAGTTTGCTGCGGATTCCTGCCGGGATGCGGGGGAGAGCGCGCTGGCCTCCAAGGTGGAGCTTGCCGGAAAGATTGCCATTGTCGTGCTGTCGCTGCCGCTTTTTGAAAAGATTGCAAGTACGGCCGTCGGACTGATTGGTGGATAAGGATGAAAAAATTTGTTTGCTTATTTGTCTTTCTCATTTTGGTACTGGCTTTGCCCTTACCGGTCCATGCCGCATCGAAGCAGGACAATTATTATACAACGCAGCTAAAGGAAAGCGGCGCGGCGGACCTTGCGGACAAACTCCCCAATGATACCCGAAAAGCACTGGAAAATTTGGGAATTGAAGATACGAACTGGAAAAATATCACATCCATTACGCCGAACACCATGTTTCAGCAAATTCTTTCCGTGGTTGCTGGCAAGACGGGCGGGCCGCTAAGAGCTGCGGTTTCGGTTATCGCGGTGATGCTTTTGTGCGCGCTTCTGAACGGAATGAAGCTTTCCTTCGGAGAAAAAACGCTGGGCGGGGTCATCGGCATGGTTTCCACACTCTGCGTCAGCGTGATCGTTGTCAGCCCCATTGTATCCTGCATTGCGAATGCGGCTGCAGTCATTAAAACGGCGGCCGGTTTTCTGCTGGCCTGTGTCCCCGTATTGGCGGGAATCATGATCGTGGCCGGTCAGCCCGCCGCTGCGGGTTCCTACAACCTTTTGATGATGGCTGCGGGAAATGTCATATCCCTGCTGTCTGCCAATATTCTGGTGCCGATGATGAACATCTTTCTGGCGCTTTCCATTGTGTCCGCGGTTTCCCCGAATATCAATCTGAACGGCCTGTGTGAAGCTTTCAGCAAGGCTGCCAAATGGATTATGGGTTTCTGTATGACGATATTCACGGGACTGCTCACCATGCACGGCATTGTCGCGACTGCAATGGATTCAACCGGAACCCGCGCGGCAAAGTTTGTTGTAAGCAGCTTTGTGCCTGTTGTGGGCAATGCGTTGGGGGAAGCGCTGCACACGATCAACGGATGTGTAAAAATGTTGAAGTCGGGAGTCAGCGCATTCGGTCTGCTCGCGGGAATCTTCGTTTTTCTGCCGATTCTTGTCGAGTGCATTGTGTGGCTGATTACCCTGCAGGTTTGCATTGGAGTGGGTGACATTTTTGACCTGAAGGAAATCACTTCGCTGCTGAAAGCCTCCGGCAACGTCATTGAAACATTGCTCAGCATTATTCTGTGCTGTATGATGATCCTTATGGTTTCAACCGTTATTATGATGATCATCGGGGGTGTGTCATGAACGCGGTAAAAGAGTGGTCGGCCGCAATCTGCATGGCTGCCCTTGTCGCTGCTATGCTGCAGGGGCTTGTACCCGGCGGCTCCATGGAGAGGATGATCAAATTTGTAATCGGCGCTTTTGTGATCTGCGCCCTGATTGTCCCGCTGGCGAAGATTGCACCGAAAATCTCAATGAACATACAGGAAAGCGAAAGCAGTCCGGCCAACTCCCAGCTTGAAGGGGCAGTGGAAAAGCAGCTTTCCTCCGCCGCTAAAGAAAGCATAACGAATCTTGTCGTGTCGGAGTTAAATAATATCGATATTAAATGCAAAAATGTTAATGTGATTATGGATACAAACGAAGATGGCAGCATATCAATTAACAAGGTGGTTGTCATTCTGGCGAAAGGATCAGGCGCGGACTGTGAAAAGGCTTCGGCCCGTCTGGAAAAAACATTAGGACTGAAAATGGAGGTATCTTCCGATGAAAGCTAAGGACAGCGCCTTAAAAGAGGAGAAGGCGTCAATTTTCTCCAAGCTGGCCGAAAATGAGTCGTACCGCAGGATCATTATCATCGGCGGCTTGATTGGAATTGCCTTTATCTTTCTTTCGGGCTATCTGAACAACGACCGTGCCGAGACAAAGACCGTATCGTCCCAGCCTGCGGTTACGGCCGAGCAGTATGCCGCAGAGCTGGAAAACAGCCTGACGGATATTGTGAACCGGATACAGGGTGCGGGGACGGCCAAGGTTCTTGTAACGCTTGAACGGGGTACACAGGATATCTACGCGACTGAAGAGAAGAAAAGCAATCAGACCACTGAGGATAAATCAGGTGATTCCACTACCAAAAATGAAGCGAATGACAACACGGAAACCACTTACATACTTGTGAAGGATGCCGACGGTGCGCAGAAAGCGCTTAAGGTAACTGAGGTTCAGCCGATCATAAAGGGCGTGGTCGTCGTCTGTGACGGCGGCGACGACCCGGCCGTACAGCAGAATGTTATTACCGCTGTGACAACGGCGCTTGATATTACTTCTGTGCGGGTATGCGTTATAAAAGCAAAATAATTTTAAACGGGGGGAATTCATTCTATGACTATGGGAAAGCGTCAGCTTGTTCTTGCGGCTTTGATTGTGGCGCTCGGAGCGGCGGTCTATTTAAACTGGCAGTTTTCGGGAAACAATCAGCTGCTTGCCACCAACGCGGTTACTTCAACGGCGGATCATGAATTCGGCGAAGCGCAGCTTGCGGATGTCCCGGTATCGGGATCTTCCAAGACGAGTTCGTCGGCGGTAAAGGCAAATGCGTCCGTGTCTGCCTATTTCAGTGAGGCGCGTCTGTCACGCCAGAAATCCAGGGATCAGGCGGTTGAGCTTTTGGAAAAAGTTCTGACGGATGCAAAATCCAACGAAGCGGCTAAAAAAGATGCCGTTGCGCAGGCGGCGATTATTGCGCAAAATACCCTGAAAGAAAGCAATATGGAAAACTTGATTAAGGCAAAGGGCTTTGCGGACTGCATGGCGTTCATTCAGAATTCGGAATGCAGTGTTGTGGTAAAGACGAACGATTCGTCCCAGAACAACGCGATTGTCATTAAGGACGTTGTTGCCGGTCAGGCGGGAATTCCTTACGACAAAATTAAAATCGTCGAAGTGAAATAGTGCCCACAGATTTTATGACCCGCTTGCCGCACATAGAATTTTCAATTCCTTTTCGTTTATACTGATCTTCCATGAAAACAAGCAAAAAAGTGCTTCTCCCCCGCCGCAGGCGGGGGAGAAGCCGGGATTTTATCTCTGCTGTTTAGTGGAAAATTAGTATCGGATAAAATATTTGATTCTGAAAAAGATTGTGGTATAATGTACCCGTGGATGTTTGAAAATATAATCAGCGGTTAAAACCCTCCACATATTCAGTGGGGGGTTCTTTTAATTTACAGGCAAGTGCGGCTGAAAAACGGAGGAAGAAAATGAAAAGACACGAGGCGAGGGAACAGGCGTTTGTCCTGATTTTCGAAAGAAGCATCAATCACGATAACACAGAACAGATTATTGACGCGGCCGGTTTGTCAAGTGACATCATCATCGATGAATTTGCCGAAAAAATTGCCGTTGGCGTGGAGGAAAACGAAGACGTCCTCAACGCGCAGATAGAGAAAAATATTCGCGGATGGAAAATGAACCGTCTTTCTAAGGTTGCCTTGGCTCTGTTGAAACTTTCCATCTTTGAAATGATGTTTGAAAAAGATATTCCTGTAAGTGTTTCCATCAATGAGGCGATCGATCTTGCGAAAAAGTACGGCGGAGCGGACGACGCTCCGTTTGTAAACGGCGTGCTTGGTTCGGTTGCAAAAGAACTTGGCGAGAAGGATACGGATGAAAAGGATCATTGACACACTGGGCATTGACACCAGCAACTACACGACTTCCGCTGCTCTTTTTCAGGACGGGGAGATCTTTCAGCAAAAAATGCTTTTGCCGGTAAAGCGGGGGGAACTCGGCCTGCGTCAGAGCGACGCCGTGTTTCATCACGTGCAGCAGCTTCCGCAGGTGCTTGGAGCGCTGTTTGACGAAAAGCTTTCTATCAGCGCGGTTGGCGCTTCCGCTCGCCCGCGCGATCTGGAAGGCTCTTATATGCCGTGCTTTACAGTGGGGATTGGCTTTGCCAAAGCGGTTGCGCTTTCGCTCGGCGTCCCGCTGTATACGTTTTCCCATCAGGCGGGGCACATTGCCGCCGCGCTGTATTCCGCCGGTCAGCTTGCTCTGCTCCATGAAAAATTCATTGCGTTCCATGTTTCCGGCGGCACAACGGAGGCGGTTCTTGTCAAGCCGGACGAACAGACGGTCTTCCGCACGGAAATAATCGCGCAGTCGCTGGATTTAAAGGGCGGACAGGCTGTGGACAGGGTAGGAGCGATGCTCGGCCTTTCATTCCCATCGGGAAAAGCGCTGGAGCAGCTGGCTTTAAAAACGGATGTGACCTATCATATCAAACCGTCGCTCAAAGGGGCCGACTGCTCTCTTTCGGGGGTGGAAAACAAATGTGCGAACATGCTTAATAAGGGTATGCCCAAGGAAGAAATCGCGGCATACTGTCTGTATGCGCTTCTGGCGGCGCTCGACTCAATGACGGCGGAGCTGCTGAAACAATACGGCAAACTTCCTCTGTTGTTCGCGGGCGGGGTCATGTCAAACAGCCTGATCAGAGACGCGCTGACCGCAAAATACGGCGCTTATTTCGCCGTTCCGGAATTTTCGGCTGACAACGCGGCGGGAATTGCGGTTTTAACCTCGATAAAGGGGGCATAATAATGGTGCAGCTGCCGATGGTACTGAGCGTTACACAGCTGAATACTTACATTAAATCCAAATTTGACGGCGACGAATATCTGACGCATGTTTTTGTCGGCGGCGAGATATCCAATTTCACCAATCACTATAAATCCGGACATTTCTATTTATCCCTCAAGGACGAAAAATGCGTGATCAGAGCCGTGATGTTCGCCCAAAATGCCCGGCGTATCCGTTTTATACCGAAGGACGGCATGAAGGTGATTGTGCGTGGCCGTGTGAGTGTTTATGAGGCGACGGGGCAGTATCAGTTATACATTGATGATATGCAGCCGGATGGTCTGGGCGCGCTGAACATGGCTTTTGAGCAGCTGAAAGCCAAACTGGAGGCGGAAGGACTGTTTGCCACGGAGAGAAAGAAGCCGCTGCCCACCTTTCCGGAACGCATCGGCGTGATCACTTCTCCTACCGGCGCGGCGGTTCACGATATCACGTCCATTCTTGCGCGCAGGTATCCTTTGGCCGAAATTGTCTTCTGTCCCGTGCTGGTACAGGGAGAGGGGGCCGCTCCCCAGCTTGTGGACGCGCTGGAACGCTTCAACCGCCTTCTGTGCGCCGACGTCATCATTCTTGGGCGCGGCGGCGGTTCGCTGGAAGACCTTTGGCCCTTTAATGAAGAAACGGTGGCGCGGGCTGTTGCCGTTTCGAAAATACCCGTCATTTCCGCCGTTGGGCATGAAACCGACTTTACGATCTGCGACTTTGTGGCCGACCTGCGCGCGCCGACCCCGTCGGCCGCGGCGGAGCTTGCCGCACCCGACATTGCCGAACTGGAATACACCGTCCGCTATGACGCGGCGCGGCTAAAGCAGGATATTCAAAAAAAGCTTACGGACTTCAAACAGAAATTGGATGCGCTGACCGCCAGCTATTCTTTTAAAAGCCCGCTGAACCTCATTGAACTGGAGCGTGTCCGTACGGATCAGCTTACCGTAAGGCTCAATGAATGTATGCGAAGGAAAACGGCGGACGTCCGGTCCGCGCTCTCTTCAGCCGGCGGCCGGCTGAATGCGTTAAGCCCTCTGGCAACGCTTTCGCGGGGCTATTCCATTGTCTATGATCAGAACGAACATATCGTCACCCATGCTTCCGATGTAAAGGCGGGCGAACGGATTTCGGTGCTTTTAAATGCAGGAAAGCTTGGCTGTGTGGTTGACAGCATGGAGGAAAAACATGAATAAAAAAATGACCTTTGAAGACGCCATGACGAAATTAAATGAAATCGTCAGTCAACTGGAAAACGGCAGCGAATCGCTGGAAAGCTCGCTGAAGCTGTTTGAAGAAGGCTCCGCGCTTGCCGCCCTGTGTTATGGAAAGCTGGAGAGCGCTGAGCAGAAAATCAGGCAGATAACGGAATTTGAAGAAGTCGGCGGTGAAAAGAATGCCTGACCGGAGCGAGAAAAACATGATGGAAATGGTCAATGCGAAGCTTGCGGAATATCTTCCGGAGGAAGATATTCCGCAAGCGGATGTCATCACCGCCATGCGATACAGCCTGCTTGGCGACGGCAAACGAATCCGGCCGGTTTTAGTGCTGGAGTTTTGCAGAATCTGCGGCGGCGACGAACAAACCGCGCTTCCTTTTGCCTGTGCGGTTGAAATGATTCACACCTATTCGCTGATACATGACGACCTGCCGTGCATGGACGATGATGACATGCGCCGCGGCCGTCCGTCCAATCACAAGGTGTTCGGGGAGGACACGGCCCTGCTCGCCGGGGACGCACTGCTGACCATGGCATTTGAGACCATGCTTTCCGAAGAATCCGTGCGGCTTGCGGGTGCTCAGCGCGCGTCTAAGGCTGCCGGGTACCTTGCACGGGCCGCCGGTGCGCACGGAATGGTCGGCGGCCAGGTGATTGATTTGATGAGCGAAGGGCGGTCCATTTCCCTGGAAACCCTGAAGAAGATGGACGAAGGAAAAACCGGCGCGCTGATTCTGGCGTCCGCGCAGATGGGCTGCGTCCTTGCTGGGGCGGACGACAGGCGGATGGCAGCCGCCGAAAATTATGCGCGGGCAATCGGCCTCGCATTTCAGATTGTGGACGATATTCTGGATGTGACAGGCGACGCCCAGACGCTGGGAAAACCAGTCGGCAGCGACAGCGGAAACAACAAATGCACGTACGTTTCTCTGATGGGGCTGGAAAACGCGGAAAAGGCCGCGGAAGAGCTCACTGCGGCGGCGGTGGAGGCACTCAGCGGTTTTGGCGGGGAAGCGGGATATCTGATTGAGCTGGCAAAAAAACTGGCCGCGCGCAAAAAGTAAGGAAATTTACCGTAGTTGTTGACAAAATTGACGTAATATGATAATATTGTTAAGCCGCATATTACGGGCTTATAAGCGGGAAACCCGCCCGGTGATAGCGAGATTTAAAGAAAAGGCAGGACCTTTTATTCATGTTTGCAGTGATTGAAACAGGCGGCAAGCAGTACAAGGTACAGAATGACGATGTCATTTATGTAGAAAAGCTTGCAGCTGAAGAAAACTCTTCCGTCGACTTTAAAGTGGTTGCACTGAACGGCGACGACGGGCTCAAAGTTGGCGCTCCTTATGTTGAGGGAGCTACCGTGACCGGTACCGTTCTTAAAAACGGTAAAGGCAAGAAAATTACGGTCTTTACTTACAAGTCCAAAAAGACTGAAAAACGCAAAATGGGTCACAGACAGCCCTATACCAAAGTACAGATTACCGCAATTAACGCATAATTGTCATGATTTGTGCAGAATTTTTCACCCGGCCTGACGGCTCGCTTTTGGGTTTCTCCCTGAGCGGTCACAACGGGGAAGCGGGCAGGGATATTGTTTGCGCAGCGGTTTCCTCCGCGGCATATATGACTGCCAATACCATAACGGAAATTGTCAGAGCAGACGCCCAGGTTACTGTTGAAGACGGTTATATGCTCGTCAGAATTTCATTAGAAGAGGCAAAAGACTGCCGCAGTATTCTTGCGGGTTTCAAGCTTCATATGCTGGAACTTGAAGAACAGTATCCTCAAAATATTAATGTAAGCTATACGGAGGTGTAAGGAATGCTAAAGATAAATATTCAGTTGTTTGCGCATAAAAAAGGAATGGGTTCCACCAAGAACGGCCGTGATTCAGAGTCAAAGCGCCTTGGTGTAAAACGTGCGGACGGCCAGTTTGTACTTGCCGGAAACATCCTTGTCAAACAGCGCGGAACGCATATTCATCCGGGTGAGAATGTCGGCATCGGTTCCGACGATTCCCTCTTTGCCCTGGTTGACGGTCATGTAAAATTTGAACGTCTTGGCCGTGACCGCAAACAGGTCAGCGTTTACGCAGTGGAGCAATAAGCCTTTTAGGTGAATGAAAATCCCGGGCTGGTTTCGCCCGGGATTTTTTGGCTTTTCTGCACAAAATATGGTATACTATTTTACAGGCATGATTTCACAGAAATGGCGGTAAAGCTTAAAATGTTTATTGACAATGCAAAAATTACAATCCAAGCCGGAAACGGCGGAAACGGCAAGGTTTCTTTTCACCGTGAAAAATTTGTGGCTTCCGGCGGACCGGACGGCGGCGACGGCGGCCGGGGCGGAAACATCGTTTTCCAGGTGGATGACAATCTTTCCACGCTGGCGGATTTTCGGTATAAGAGAAAATATATCGCCCAAAACGGCGAAGACGGTGGGGGAAAACGCTGCTTTGGCAGAAAAGCGGACGACCTGGTAATTCGGGTACCGCGGGGAACACTGTTAAAGGATGCAGGTACCGGCCGGTTAATCGCGGATTTGTCCTCCGACGAGCCGCAGATCCTTGTGAAAGGTGGCCGGGGCGGCTGGGGAAACACACATTTCGCGACCGCCACGCGCCAGACGCCGCGCTTTGCAAAAGCGGGTATGCCGGGCGAAGCCATGGAACTGCAAATGGAATTGAAGCTTTTGGCGGATGTCGGTCTGGTCGGGTATCCAAATGTGGGAAAGTCGACCTTGATTTCCGTTGTCAGCGAGGCGAAACCGACCATTGCCAATTATCATTTTACAACAATTACTCCTGTGCTCGGCGTTGTCCGCATGGGTGAGGGCCGGTCGTTTGTTATGGCCGACATTCCGGGTCTGATTGAGGGCGCGGGGGAAGGCGCGGGTTTGGGTCACCAGTTCCTGCGGCATGTGGAACGGTGCAGGATGCTTGTGCACATTGTCGATATCGCCGGCAGTGAAGGTCGGGATCCCAAGCAGGATTTTCACACGATCAACGCGGAACTGAAGAAATTTAATTCCGATCTGGCCGAGAGGCCGATGCTTGTAGCCGGCAACAAATGCGACCTTGCCACAGAGGAGCAGATTGAAGATTTTAAAAGTTATGTGGAAAAACAGGGCTATGAATTCTTTCCGATCATGGCCGCTATCCGCTATCAGGTTGACCCGCTGCTCAACCGTATAACGGAAATGCTCAGCAAGCTTCCGCCTGTCAGGCAGTTTGAGCCGGAACCGGCGCCGCTTGCATCTGCCGAGGAAATCGGCCGCCATGACGTAAGAGTAACCAATCAGGACGGCGTGTTTGTGATTGAGGGCGAATGGCTGATACCCGTCATCAATTCGGTCAATTTTGACGATTATGAATCGCTTCAGTATTTTCAGCGCGTGCTGATCAGCTCCGGCGTCATTGACGCGCTGCATGAGGCGGGTGTCCAGGAAGGCGATACCGTCAGCATTTATGATATTGAATTCGATTTTATGGAATAAAACTACAGATACTGTCTGATTTATAATAGAATAGGAGCGCTTTGTTTGGAACGATTATATCCCGCGGACTGTGACCCCAGGCTGTTAAGCCCTCTGACGCTTGCTTTTATTGGAGACGGGGTGTTTGAGCTTTTTGTGCGCGAGCGCCTTGTGTGTCAGGGAAACTGTTCCGTCAATTCTCTTCATAAAAAATCGGTTGCTCAGGTCTGTTGCGGCGCGCAGGCACATGCTTCACAAAAGCTTCTTCCTGTTCTTACGGAGGAAGAGCTTGAAATTTACAAACGCGGACGCAATGCACACACAAACCACGTCCCCAAAAATGCGGCGATTGAGGATTATCATGCGGCTACCGCTTTTGAAGCCCTATTCGGTTATCTTTATCTTTCCGGCAATATTGACCGCCTGCGTGAAATTTTCAATATGATCTGTGATGAGTAATCTGATGGGGGGTGTTTTTATGCTTTCCAATATTCCAAAGGAGAAAACGATTGGAATTTTAAAAGATATTTTGTTTTTTGTTGCCGGAAGCTTGATTTATGCCGTCTCCGTCAATGTGTTTACCGCTCCGAACCGGATTGCGCCGGGCGGCATTACCGGCGTCAGCACCATGATTAACTATCTTTCACACTGGCCGATCGGTATGACCAGCCTGCTTCTGAATATCCCTATTTTTATCTGGGCGATTATGGAAATCGGGTACAAGCTTGTCGGAAAAACAATCGTTGCCACGGTATTTGTATCGATCTCGATTGATCTGGTGGGAAAGATTCTTCCGACTTATACCGGTGAAAAAATGCTTGCCGCCCTTTTTGGCGGGCTCATAGAAGGATTCGGACTTTCCCTGGTGTTCATGCGGGGGGGAACGACGGGCGGCACCGACCTAGTGGCCCGTCTGCTCGGCAGGAGGCTGCGCCATTTATCCATGGGCAAGCTGATGCTCGGCGTGGATTTAACGGTTGTTCTTTCGTCGGTCTTTGTTTATCACAGCATTGAAAGCGCGCTTTACGCCGTCATTACCATCTTTGTTTCCACCCGTCTGATTGATGCGATTCTTTATGGCACGGATACGGGAACGGGTAAGCTGTTGTTTATTATGTCCGTGAAAAATGACGAAATTGCACAGGACATTTTAACCGACATGGATCGCGGAGTTACCGTGCTGAAATCGCGCGGGGCGTACAGTGGGCGCGAGGGAGAGGTCCTGCTCTGTGCTGTCCGCCGCTACGAGGTGGTAAAAGTGAAGGACATTGTCCGCTCCCACGATCATGATGCATTTATGATTATCGGGGATGCGGGCGAAATCTCCGGTGAAGGTTTCCGTCAGGTAAAAGCGGAGGATAAAACGCTGAAAGAACTGATTTCGCACGCAAATGCAAAAAGGAAATGAAAAAAAGAAATGAAAAACAGGCGGTCTTGTATCTCCATACAAAATCGCCTGTTTTCACATTGGTGAGTTCATTTTCTAAGTTAGTTATCTTTGCAATTATTGGAAGTTTTGTTTGTGGACTGTGTTGTTTTGCTGCTGTAGTTATTGTTATTGCTGTCGTTTGAGGAACGGTTGGAGCTTTCATTTGTGGCGTTGGTTGATCCACGGTTTGTGCTGTTGGAAGCACGGTTAGTACTCTCATTTGTACTGTTGTTGGAAGCGCGGTTTGTTTTTGAAGTTTGTTTATCCAAGATATTCACCCCCTTCGATCACTATTATTCGTATCTTTACGCGAAATATACAAATCTTTACCAGGAGTCGATGTATTTAATGGATTTACCGCAGAATTTTAAGAATAAAATGGAAAAAATCCTTGGCAAAGAATATCAGTCGTTTATAGACTGTTATAGCGAACCATATTATCGCGGTATTCGCCTTAATACTTTAAAATGCAATGAAAAGACGCTCAAGGCTTCGCTCCCTTTTCCCATTACGCGGGCACCTTTTTCGCCGGTTTCCTATTATATTCCGCATCAATCACCTAAAATCGGCCTTTTGCCCATGCACCATGCGGGTGCTTTTTATTCGCAGGAACCGTCCGCCGCCAGCGCGGTAACCGCTCTGGCTCCGCAGCCCGGTGAGAAGGTGCTTGATTTGTGTGCCGCTCCCGGTGGAAAATCGACACAGATCGCGGCTCTCTTAGACGGAAATGGACTGCTGTGGTCCAATGAAATTGTAAGAAGCAGAGCCAATGTGCTCCTTTCCAATATTGAGCGGATCGGTGTGAAAAATACCGTGGTTTCCTCATGCCATCCGGAAGTTCTTTGCACAGGCCTTGCCGGATATTTTGACAAAGTGCTGGTGGACGCGCCCTGCTCGGGCGAGGGGATGTTCCGGCGGGATGAACAGGCCGTGCAGGATTGGAGTCAGGAGCATGTGGAAGCCTGCGCCGTCCGTCAGCTTGCTATCCTGCGCAGTGCCGCGCACGCGCTGAAGGAAAACGGAGTGCTGGTTTATTCGACCTGTACCTTTTCCCCTGAGGAAAACGAGGGAGTCGTTTCCGGTTTCCTGCAGGATAGGGACGATTTCGCACTGATTGACTGCATGGAACAGTATGGCCGCCCCGCCCTTTTGCCAAAGGCACGCCGTATCTTTCCTATGGACGGGGGAGAGGGACACTTCATCGCCGTAATGCAAAGGCTCTCCAAAAATAACGCATATCCGGCCCCTTATTCGCTTCAAAATATTTCTATGAAGGATATGGCGGAGGATTTATACCATCAGATTTTTCAAAACAGGATTTCCGGTATGATTGAGCGGATTGGAGATTCTTTTTTGCTGTTGCCGGATGAGCTTCCATATCTAAAGGGGCTGGGTGTTATTCGCGCGGGTGTTCTGTTCGGAGAGGCCAAAAAAAATCGAATTGAACCGGCTCACGCGGCATTTATGGCTGCAAAACCGCAGGAACTGAACTTTTTAATTGACCTGCCCCATGATTCTGAACAGATTTCCGCTTTTCTGCGCGGGGAGGAAATTGAAGCGGATGTAAGCTTCCGGGGCTTTGCCGGCGTGGCAGTTGACGGCGTTCTGACAGGGTTCGGAAAATGCTCAAACGGGCGTCTGAAAAACCGCTATCCCAAAGGATTGCGCAATAATTGATCTTTTCTTTGCGCATTTGGTGGCACTTTAAGTCACTAAAGCTTGAAATTGACGGGAAAGGATGATATAATAATCGTTAATTAATTTGAAAGAGGGCATTTGAAATGCAGGAAATCAGAGTGGAATTGACTGAACACCCACAACCTAAGCCAACCGATTCAAGCAAACTCGGATTCGGTACGATCTTTACAGATCATATGTTCATTATGAACTATGATGAGGGAGAGGGCTGGCATGACGCCAGAATTGTCCCGTTTGGACCGATTGAGCTTTCACCGGCGGCGATGTGCCTGCATTACGGCCAGTCTGTTTTTGAAGGTATGAAAGCGTACCGTGCGGTTGACGGCAGGATTCTGCTTTTCAGACCGGACAAAAATATGGCCCGTCTGAATTCTTCCAATGACCGGCTTTGTATTCCACAGATTGATGAAGCGTTCAGCGAAAAGGCGATTGAAAAGCTCGTTTCAATCGAAAAGGACTGGATTCCGTCCGCCGAAGGAACTTCGCTGTATATTCGTCCGTTTATTATCGGAATTGATCCCCACATCGGCGTGCATCCGGCGCAGCATTTGCTTTTCATCGTGCTTTGCTCGCCTGTCGGCGCGTATTATCCGGAGGGATTGAATCCGGTGAAGATTTATGTTGAAACCAATTATGTTCGTGCGGTAAAGGGCGGAATGGGATACACCAAGACGGCCGGAAACTACGCGGCATCCTTAAAAGCGCAGGATGAGGCCGAAAAGCAGAATTACACTCAGGTGCTCTGGCTTGACGGCGTGGAGCGCAAGTACATTGAAGAAGTAGGAACGATGAACGTGTTCTTTGTTATTGGGGACGAAATTGTTACTCCAGCTCTTCAGGGATCCATTCTGCCGGGTATTACCCGTATGTCCTCCATTGAACTGCTTCAATCATGGGGCATGAAAGTAGTGGAACGCAAACTGTCCATAGAAGAACTTGCGCAGGCCGCGGAAAACGGCCAGCTGAAAGAAGCATTCGGTACCGGCACCGCCGCCGTTATTTCCCCGATTGGCCATCTGAAATGGGGAGACGATGTGATGAACATCAACAACGGAAAAATCGGGCCGATTTCCCAGCGCCTTTATGACACCATGACGGGAATTCAATGGGGAAAGATAAAGGATGAATTCGGCTGGACGGTAGAAGTGAAATAATTAATTTGCATAGAAAGGCGGCGCAAATACGCCGCCTTTCTTTTTTTGGGGGGATTTATGCGCGAACTTTCTTTTTTTGTTCCAAATGAATACGATGGGATAGGGCTGAAAAGCTTTTTGCGCTCTTACTGCGGAATTTCTTCCCGGCTGATGATCCGGCTGAAACGGGAACCAATGGGAATTACCAGAAACGGCCTGCATGCAATTGTGACAGAAACTTTAAAGGCCGGGGACGCGGTGCACGTAAGGATGCCCGAAGACCACAAGCTGCATGAACCGCTCAGTCTGCCGCTTGCGGTTGTGTATGAGGACAGCGATCTGCTGGTTGTCAATAAGCCCGCCAATATGCCGATGTACCCCACGCCCGGCCATGACCGTGACAGCCTTGCAAACGTTGCTGCGGCGTATTTCTCTTCAAAAGGGGAAAGGCTTGCTTTCCGCCCTGTATATCGTTTGGATAAAGATACAACCGGACTTGTTCTTTTGGCAAAAAATCCTTATTGCGCGGCGCGTCTTGCCGCAAAAATCGAAAAAGAATATATTGCCGTTTGCGAAGGGGCTATTTGCGGAAAAGGAATGATCAGTGCGCCGATCGGACTGAAAGCAGGGCACAAAATTCAGCGTGAGGTTACAGTCGGCGGCGACAGGGCGGTTACTCTGTGGAAAGAGCTGGAAGGCGGGGAAGGACACACCCTTCTCGCGCTTCAGCTGAAAACGGGAAGAACCCATCAGATTCGTGTGCACATGGCGCATATCGGCCATCCCCTTGCCGGGGACGATATGTACGGCGGCAGTCTGCAACTTATACAGAGACAGGCTCTGCACTGCATGAGTATTCATTTTATCCATCCGGTGACAAAAAGCGAACTGAATCTTTTCTGCGGTTTACCGGAAGATATGCAGGCGCTTCTGCGCATATGTGGTATGAAAAAATACACAAAAACCAGTTAAAAATACGACCCAAATGCATACAATTCCGCAAAAATGAATTTTTATTTATAATATGCTTGATTTTTGTATATTTATGCGCTATAATACAAACCATATTAAGCAAACGAATAAAACTTCATTTTTGACGGAGGGTTAATAAGATGAAAAAGTTATCAAAAATAGCGGCGTTTCTGCTCGTTTCAGCCATGATACTGTCAACGGCAGGCTGCGCCCAGTCGGGTACTACATCATCCACCGCTGCAAGTGCGGCAGGCAGTGAGGCAGCGAGTAAGCCTGCATCCACCAGTGTGGATAAAATTAAAGCTGACGGATATGTAACGATGTCAACCAATGCGGAATTTGAACCTTTTGAATACAAAGACGGCGATAATATTGTGGGAATTGACATTGATATTTCGAACAAAATTGCGGAAAAACTCGGCGTTAAGCTGAAAGTCAACGATGTCGCTTTTGATACGCTGACTACGGAGCTTGGTTCCGGTAAAACCAACTTTGTAGCTGCCGGGATGACTGCAAACGAGGACAGAAAGAAAAATGTTGATTTTTCCGATACTTATTTTGATGCTTCTCAGGCGATTATCGTATTAAAAGGCAGCGCGATTAAATCCCGTACGGATCTGAACGGTAAAAAGGTTGGCGTACAGCAGGGAACAACAGGAGACACGTATTGCACCAATGAAGACGGCAAGAATGACATAAAGGTGGCTTCCACCGAACGTTATGCAAAAGGCGTTGACGCGGTAACCGATTTAATCAACGGCAAGATAGACGCAGTTGTCATCGACGATTTTCCGGCCAAGAAATTTGTAGAGAAAAATTCGGATAAACTGGTTAAGCTTGATGAGGCGCTGACAACTGAACAATATGCGATAGCGGTACCGAAGGGCGACGCAGCCATGCTGGAAACGGTAAACGGCGTTTTGGGCGAATTGAAATCAAGCGGTGAGCTTGATAAGATTATTAATAAGTACAAAGAGGCACTGGGCGCCTGATTTTCCCACTTATCAACGGAATGCAGGGCAAGCGGAAAAATCTGCTGCCCTGCTTTTCTCAGTTTTAAAATGGGGGTAAACTATGTATTCATTGATCGCGGCGCTTCCGCTTTCTTATTTTTCAGAATTTCCACAAAAATTCTATGATGCTTTTATACTGAAAAACAGATATAAGAACATTGTGTTCGGTCTGGGAAATACGCTTATGATCACTTTTTTTGCGGTGATTATCGGAATTATCTTAGGAACCATTATCGCCCTTATTAAGGTGACGCACAATAATGACAGAAAAAAGCTGAAATTTCTAAATGCTGTATGCAGTGTGTACCTGACTGTCATCCGCGGCACACCTGTTGTTGTCCAATTGATGATTATGTGGTATATCATTCTTCAGCCGACCAATTTCGACCGGATTGTTGCCGCGATTCTTGCGTTCGGTATTAATTCCGGCGCATATGTCGCAGAAGTGATTCGAAGCGGGATTCAATCGGTTGATAAAGGGCAGGTTGAGGCCGGACGTTCTTTAGGGCTGAACCAGCGCGATACCATGGTGAAAATCGTGTTCCCGCAGGCTTTGAAAAATGTCTTACCGGCGATCGGAAATGAATTTATTGCTCTCTTAAAGGAAACCTCCGTCGCGGGCTATATCGCAATACAGGATTTGACCAAGGGCGGCGATATTATCAGAAGTATTACTTATGATCCGTATACATCCCTTCTGGCTGTCGCTGGCATCTATCTCTTAATTGTCATGGGCCTGACTGCTTTGCTCAGCAGATTTGAAAGGAGGCTGCACAGAAGTGATAACCGTTAAAAATCTGCACAAGACTTTCCAAACTCTGAACGGGGACCTGGACGTTTTAAAAGGAATTGACCAGAATATTAAAAAGGGCGAAAAAGTCGTTATTGTCGGCCCTTCCGGTTCGGGAAAAAGCACCTTTCTGCGCTGCCTGAATCTGCTTGAACAGCCGACCAGCGGAGAAGTATGGTTTGAGGGGATTCAGATTAATGTTCCGGAATGCAATATCAACCAGCTTCGTCAGAAAATGGGAATGGTGTTTCAGCACTTCAATCTGTTTCCGCATTTGACAGTACTTCAGAATATCACGCTCGCGCCGATTACTTTAAAGCTGAAAACGCAGGAGCAGGCGGAGCAGCAGGCAAAGCAGCTGCTTGAACGTGTAGGTCTGGCAGATAAAGCGGATGCCTATCCGGTTCAGCTTTCCGGCGGACAAAAACAGCGTATCGCAATTGTGAGAGCGCTTGCCATGAACCCGGATGTGATGCTTTTTGACGAGCCCACCAGCGCGCTCGATCCAGAAATGGTCGGGGAAGTTTTACAGGTTATGAAGGAGCTTGCCGCCGATGGGATGACCATGGTGGTAGTAACGCATGAAATGGGCTTTGCGCGTGAGGTTGCAACCCGTGTGCTGTTTATGGATGACGGTCAGGTGCTGGAGGAAGCTACCCCCAGTCAATTCTTTGATCATCCTCAACACGCCAGACTGCAAGACTTTTTATCTAAAGTTCTTTAAAAAACATTGTGAATATGGTAAAATAAAGAGCACAGTAGTTTACTGTGCTCTTTATTTTTCAAAGGTGGTTCTTGTAATGCCGGCTGCGATCACGCATTTTCTTCATGCACAAAGGGTTTTGAACCTGTTTCAAAAGCAGGGAACAAAACTGGAACTGAATAAAGATGCGTTCCTATGGGGCGCTCAAGGGCCTGACTTTCTCTACTGTCACCGGTATTTTCCGTGGCAGCGGGGTGCAAGTCTGAAAGAATATGCTGAGAAGCTTCATTTGGAAAAGCCGTCTAAAACACTGGCACTTATGCGCAAGTACCTTGGTCTGCAGCCACAGGCGGCAGCAACCTTATCCTATGTATACGGTTTTCTCTGTCATTATTCTTTAGACAGGCTGAGCCATCCCTTTATCCAGTACGGTGCGCAGGCATTGCATGAACAGAACCCGGAACAGGATGAGGATATCCTGCACAATCAAATTGAGTCGGCCTTGGATGTGATTATGCTCCGCTATGAAAGGTCCACGCTTCCGACGGAATTTAATCTGAAACAAACGGTTCCGAAAAATGGGGAGGTTCAGTCAGCCATCGCGGATCTGTATGCGTTCCTGCTTTGCGGTCTATTTGGAACCGCGGACGCAGGCATTCCGCTTCTGCAGGCGACCAATGACTGCCGCATGGTGTTCGGGCTCTTAAATGATCGCACGACGATGAAAAAAGCTATCGCGGAGCATGTAGAAAAAGGGAGAAAGCGAACGATTTCCTGTCATTTTCGTGGGATCAGTGAGGGCGGCGAATATGATTATGCGAATATCCTGCACGCGGACTGGTGCTGGCCGGCACACAGTACGGTTTATCGGAAGGAAAGCTTTTTTGATCTCTATGAAAAATCTGTTAAGGACAGCATGAATTTAATTGACGGCTTCTTGGAAGCAGACGACTATAAAAAACTGACAGGTAATATTTTATTTATATAATAAAGGGGATTTAATAATGGAAAGAATTGCAAGTTTTTGTGTTGACCATACGAAATTGCTGCCGGGCATTTACACTTCCCGCATCGACGGGGATATTGTAACTTATGATATCAGAATGAGAAGGCCGAATGTACCGCCCTTTCTCCCCAATGCCTCCATGCATACGATTGAACATCTGTTTGCGACCTTCGTACGGAACAGCAGCCTGAAAGACCATGTCATTTATTTTGGCCCAATGGGCTGCCGTACCGGTTTCTATTTTTTAACCAGAGATATGAGTCATACGGATGCCATTCAGCTCATGATCGACGCTTTTGCCTTTATTGCCGATTTTCAGGGTACCATTCCAGGAGTTTCGGCGGCGGAGTGCGGGAACTATCTGGAACACGACCTTGACGGCGCGAAACAAGAAGCAAAAAAATTCCTTCCAATTATTGCAGGGTGGAATGAAGACAAGCTCCATTATTTAAACTGAATTTAAATTGTCAAATTGTTGCATATTTGTTAATTTGATGCCAACGGGTTGCAAAATAGGAAGTTTTGTTATATGATTAAAAACGTATTACAAACTTGTAACAATTTATTAACCCGAAAGGATTTTGTTTCATGCAGTTCCCTAAGCTAACGAAAAGTGCATGCAAAAATTCGTTTTACGGAATATTAAATAAAACAACAGATTATTTATATATTGTTGGCGTACAGACAGTTAGAATTTTAAAGCGGGTTGGACGCAGGCTTTCCCGCTTTTTTAGACCATTTACAAATCTTTGCAGATCCCTTTATGCCGCTTCTATAGGTAGACGGATTAGCAGCCTGAAAGAAGAGTTTCAGTTCATCAGGGAAGGGTTTTCTATTGCCCGTACAAGAATATCGGAAGCAAAAAAGCTGGGTTATGGCCGTGTCCTGAAAGAATATATTACGGTTACAGGAAAAAGCTTTGTTCGCCACAAAGGCTTTGTATTTTCCATTTTAAACATTGTAGCTCCAATTGGGGCGATTATTCTTTTAGGGGCAACCGTTCGTTTCTGGACCGGGCTGAATTATGGCCTTATTCTTTCCTATGACGGGAAAGAGGTTGCCGCCATACAGAATGAAAAGGTTTTTGAAGAGGCAAGCGAAATGGTGAGTCAGCGCATGGTTCACGACACAGCTGACAATACTATTAATATCAATGTGACGCCGACTTTCAAGCTTGCAATAGTGGATGAGAATAGTTTTTTGGCGGTGAATTCTGTCTGCGATAAGATTATCCAGCAGTCCAACGGAATTATTGAAGAAGCGAGCGGCCTTTATGTAAACGGTGAATTGATTGGTGCGGTAAAAAGCAGTGCGGATCTTCGCTACATGCTGCAGAACATCCTAAACGCGGCGAAGGGCAGCGATAAGAGCGCCACTGCGGATTTTGCGCAGGATGTGGAAACCATCAACGGCCTGTTTCCAACCACTACCATTATGACAACCGAATCGATGAACAAGGTGATTACCGGCACGTCACAGTCTGCTGTTACCTACACTGTTAAGGAAGGCGACACGGTTACTTCCATTGCCAAAGCAAACCACACGACGATTGCCGAACTCAACAAAATCAACAATAATCAGCTGGGGGACAACCTGATGCCGGGGGATTTGATTAATCTGGAGGTTGCGGTTCCTATGCTGAACGTCCAGTTGGTCAAAACCTTTACTTACGAGGTTCCGCTTTCGTATAAAACGGTAACGGTGAAAGACGATTCTCAATATACCGATTATTCAAAAATGAGGACTGCGGGAATAAACGGGACGCAGAAATGCGTTGATAAGGTTTATTATGTAAACGGCGTTGAGCAAAAGCGTGACATTATCAGCAGGACCATTATTGTACCGTCTACGGATAAGGTCGTAATTACGGGAACAAAAAAGCGGCCTCAGTACAGCGGCGCCGGTGTCAGCAGCGGGGATCTGATGTGGCCTGTTCCGTCTCTCCATATGATTACCACTTATTTTACTTGGCGGTGGGGCAGCTTCCATACCGGCATTGATATATCGGGCGGAAGTGCTTACGGGAGGACGATCGTTGCGGCCGACGGCGGAACCGTCGTTTCTGCTGGTTGGAGCAACGGTTACGGTAACTGCGTAAAAATTAACCACGGCGGCGGCCTTCAGACGCTTTACGGTCATGCGAGTAAAATCCTGGTGTCGCCGGGCCAGAGGGTGTCCAAAGGGCAGGCGATTGCGCTTGTCGGCAGCACCGGAAACTCTACCGGCCCGCACTGCCACTTTGAGGTAATTAAAAACGGCACTAAGGTAAACCCGCTGAGTTATGTCAGCCGGTAACAACTTTTATAAACAGCGAGGGCGTTCTGCTTCCTGGGCGGGAGGCAGAGCGCCTTTTAGTAAAATTTACAAAAACGGCCTATTTGTTTTGTTGGTTATTGACTTTTCCAGCCATGTGTATTATTATCAGTAAGAGTGTAATAAATGCAATCCATGTCTTTTTCTTACTGCTTTTCTTGTAGATTTTGGTTGATTACTTTCAAAATATTTACAATAATATATTGATATCAAACGCTTAATATTTTGCGTAAAAATGTAATAATATTATTGTTTAACTTTAGATTGGAGCGTGCCGCATTGGACAAGTATGTTATTAAAGGTGGCAATCGTCTTACCGGTGAAGTCAGCATCAGCGGGGCAAAAAATGCCGCGATTGCAATTATACCGGCAGCTATTCTGGCGGATGGCGTGTGTTGTATCGAAAATGTTCCGGATATCACAGATGTTGCTTCCATTACGAGAATTTTATTTGATATGGGGGCTAAAATTCGCAATGTCAATAAATCCACGATTGAAATTGATCCAAGACCGATTCATACCCACGTGGCGTCCTATGAACTTGCACGTCATATACGTGGGTCCTATTATCTTTTAGGCGCTTTGCTTGGCCGTTTTAACCATGCGGTTGTCACTATGCCGGGCGGGTGCGATTTTGGGGTTCGCCCCATCGATCAGCATTTAAAGGGTTTTGCCGCACTCGGCGCGTCCTATAAACTGGAGGGCGGAATGGTGGATGTTTATGCGGAGTCTTTGACAGGAGCCAACATTTATCTTGACGTTGTGTCTGTTGGCGCAACAGTAAATATCATGCTGGCTGCTGTAAAGGCCAAAGGTTTGACGGTTATTGAAAATGCCGCAAAGGAACCGCATATTGTTGATCTCGCCAACTTTTTAAATTCAATGGGAGCCGACATCAGAGGAGCCGGCACCGACGTCATAAAAATCTACGGGGTGTCCCGCCTGATCGGAACGACCTATTCCATTATTCCGGATCAGATAGAAGCCGGCACTTATATGGTCGCTGCTGCTGCGACCTGCGGCGATGTTCTTGTAAAAAATGTTATTCCGAAGCATCTGGAATCCATTTCAGCCAAGCTGGAGGAAATGGGTGTTCAGGTGGAGGAATTTGATGACGCTGTTCGTGTCAGCCGGACGGGAAAACTGAATAAATGCAATATTAAAACGATGCCGCACCCGGGCTTTCCCACGGATATGCAGCCGCAGATCGCGGTGCTTCTTTCCATTGCGAACGGTACGAGTATTATCAATGAAAGTGTTTGGGATAATCGTTTTCGCTATGTGGAAGAATTGAGAAGGATGGGCGCACAGATTTCGGTGGACGGCAAACTCGCCGTTATTGAAGGAGTTGATCATTTGAATGCCGCTCCTGTAAAGGCGACCGACTTGCGTGCCGGTGCGGCAATGATGATTGCGGCCCTCGCTGCGGCCGGCACTACTCAGATTGAAGACATCAACCATATTGAGCGCGGTTATGAAAATGTAGAGAAGAAACTTTTGAATTTAGGGGCGGATATTCAGCGGGTCCATGTTCCTGAGCCAACGGTGGCACAGGCAATCTGAATATTACAGACGATTTGAAAGGGATTGACAGCGGTCTTTCCCTTTTCTTTATTTGGAGGTTCTTGTATGGCGAGATTATGTCCGCTTTTCAGTGGCAGCAGCGGAAACAGTTATTACATAGGTTCGTCCTGCGCCGGTATTTTAATTGATGCAGGGAGAACCGCAAAGCAGCTCAATAATATGCTTGAAACCTGCGGGATCGGAATCGATGCGGTCAAAGCAATTTTTGTGACGCATGAACATATCGATCACATCAGGGGGCTTCGTGTACTGGCTTCCCGTAAGCACATACCGGTTTATGCTTCCTGCGGCACTTTGCGTGCACTGGAAGAAATGGGATGTGCCAACGGAACTTTTCAGGCGGATGCAATCGGCGAAATGGGAATGGAATGTGCCGGCATGTTTATCCGGCCTTTTCACACTTCTCACGACAGCGCGGAAAGCGTGGGGTACCATGTGCAGACTTCCGACGGGCGCAGCGTCGGCTTTTCAACGGATCTTGGATTTTTGTCCGACTCCGTGCGCGAAGAGCTGACCGGAGCGGATCTGGTGGTACTGGAATCCAATCATGATATAGGAATGTTGAAAAACGGGCCGTATCCGTATCCGCTGAAACGGCGCATCCTGTCCGATACGGGCCATCTTTCCAATCAGGCCTGTGCGGATGAGCTTTCAGGTCTGGCGCAGAAGGGAACCACGCGGTTTATTCTTGCGCATCTGAGTTCTGAAAACAATACGCCGGAGCTTGCGCTTCAGACCGCATTGTGTTCGCTGACCCTTGCGGGGCTGAAGGAAGGATCGGATTTTTTGCTTTCTGTTGCGCCCAAGGAAAACATAGAGGGAAAGGGAATTATTTTTTAGGTGGAATGATGCTGACGGTTCAAATAATCTGCGTTGGGAAACTGAAGGAAGCCTATTGGAAAGCGGCGTGCGCGGAGTATGAAAAGCGGCTGCACATATTCTGTAACTTTTCCATTACGGAACTTTCTGAATGCAGGCTGCCGGATAACCCGTCGGCCGCGCAGATTGAAGCAGCCTTGAAAACTGAAGGAACCGGCATCCTTTCCGCGGCGGGTAACTCGCATTTGTTTGCGCTTTGCATCGAGGGGAAAGCGCTTTCCTCCGAACAGCTTGCTGAAAAGGTGAATATGCTGGCCATCAACGGAACCAGTACCATCAGTTTCTTAATCGGAAGCTCGTTTGGCCTCAGCGATGAAATCAAGCAAAGGGCTGATTTCTGCCTTTCCATGTCACCGATGACCTTTCCGCACCAGCTTGCGCGTGTCATGCTCTGCGAGCAGATATACCGTGCTTTTCAGATTATCAACCACGGTAAATACCACAAATAATCGCCTTTGAACAGTGCGGGTTTCACCGCATAGAGGCAGACCATTTCGTCCAAAACCCCGACTCCGGACGCGTGCTGCAAAAGGCCGTAATGATTTTTGAGGGAATCAGCCGGGAAAGGTACAAAGCGGATGACCGGGTTTCAGGACTGGAAGGGTTACGCTGTCCTGAAAGCGGATTATATCGGACATACATAAAAGCTGCCGCCGGCTGGATTTCCCGGCCGGCGGCAGCTTTTATAAGTATCCTGTTATTAAACAGTGCCCTGCGCAAGCATGGCGTCAGCGACTTTAATAAAGCCTGCAATGTTGGCGCCCGTTACATAGTTTTTCGGGCAATTATATTTTTCGGCCGCATCGGAAACATTATGGAAGATATTTTCCATAATAGTCTTCAGTTTTGCGTCGACTTCTTCAAAGGTCCAGGAAAGACGCATGCTGTTTTGGCTCATCTCAAGAGCGGAGGTTGCGACGCCGCCGGCGTTGGAGGCTTTGCCCGGTGCGAAGAGCACTCCGTTTGTCTGCAGGTATTCGGTTGCCTCAATGCTTGTGGGCATATTGGCACCTTCCGCCACAGCAAACACACCGTTCTTCACGAGCATTTTCGCGTCCTCAATCAGCAGTTCGTTTTGGGTGGCACAGGGGAGCGCAATGTCGCACGGGATGCTCCAAACGCCTTTGCCCTCATGGTATACGGAATTCGGGCGGTACTTTTTATATTCATGCATACGGCCGCGGTTTATTTCCTTAATTTCTTTAACAGCTTTTAAGTCGATACCTTCGGGGTCGTAGACCCAGCCCGTTGAATCGCTCATGGTAACCACCTTGCCGCCAAGCTCCTGTGCTTTCTGGCACGCGTAAATGGCGACATTTCCCGCGCCGGAAATATCTATGATTTTACCCTTGATGGATTTCCCGTTTTTCCGCAGCATCGCGTCGGTAAAATACAGCAACCCAAAGCCGGTCGCCTCTGTGCGTGCAAGAGAGCCGCCAAAAGTCAGTCCCTTGCCGGTCAGAATTCCGGAATATTCATTTTTGAGGCGCTTGTACTGTCCAAACAGATAGCCGATTTCGCGGCCGCCCACGCCGATATCTCCGGCGGGAACATCAGTGTCCGGACCAATGTAGCGGCTGAGCTCCGTCATAAAGCTTTGACAAAACGCCATGATTTCATGATCGGATTTGCCTTTTGGGTCAAAATCGGAGCCGCCTTTTCCTCCCCCAATCGGGAGGCCGGTCAGAGAATTCTTAAATACCTGTTCAAAACCAAGAAATTTCAAAATACCGATGTTTACGGACGGATGAAGACGAAGTCCGCCCTTGTAGGGTCCGATAGCGTTATTGAACTGAACGCGGTAGCCGCGGTTTACCCGCACGTTGCCCCGGTCGTCCGTCCAGGAAACGCGGAATTTAACCTGTCTGTCCGGTTCTGTCAGCCTTTCAAGAATACCGGCTTTCTGATACTTTGGATTTTGCTCGATAACCGGAGTCAAAGACTTTAAAACTTCGGTTACGGCCTGAATAAATTCAGGCTGGTCTGGGTTTCGCTGGATTACCTGCGCAAGTTGCTCGTCAACATAAGACATTGGAATATCCTCCTATACATAATTGAGAACGATATTATTCAAGTTAATAATACTTCTCGATTTTCCAGTTTAACACAGTAAAACCCGTATTACAACCATTTATATCCATAAGTATGCAAAAAACGGAGTTTTTTGCAGGAGAATTGTATGAATACTGCAAAAAGACGGAAAACAAAAGAGAAAAATTGAAAATTTGTGCATTAAAATGAAATGTTTCTTTCAATTCGAAAATGATTGACACTGTATACAGAATATAATAGAATATACTTATTATTGAAATTATTTAGACAAGGAGGTTCTGTAAAAGAGCACCCTTGTTATTTTTATTTTCAGGGAGGTATCGATTTGAGTAAATATACAAAAGACGACATCATCAGAATGATTGATGAGAACAATGTACGATTTATCCGCATGCAGTTTACGGATATCCTGGGTACTTTGAAGAATGTGGCCATTACGACAAGCCAGATTGAGAAAGCGCTCGACAATAAATGTATGTTCGACGGCTCGTCTATTGAAGGCTTTGTCAGAATTGAAGAATCCGACATGTACCTCAGACCGGACCTTGATTCATTTACCATTCTTCCGTGGCACACGCAGCACGGCCGGGTTGCACGGCTGATCTGCGACATCTACAAAACGGACGGGGAACCGTTTGAGGGCGACCCCCGCTATGTCCTGAAAAAAACGCTGAAAGAAGCGGCGGATATGGGGTACACTTTTAATGTGGGGCCGGAGTGCGAATTCTTTCTGTTTAACGCGGATGAATTCGGTCATCCAACGACAATTACCCATGACACCGCCGGTTACTTTGACCTGGGACCGTCCGATCTTGGCGAAAGCGCGCGCCGTGATATCTGCCTGAATCTTGAGGAGATGGGGTTCGAAATCGAGGCGTCTCACCATGAAGTCGCCTTTGCCCAGCATGAAATTGATTTCAAATACAGCGAGGCGCTTTCTGCCGCTGACAATATTCTGACCTTTAAGATGGTTGTAAAATCCTGTGCCGATTCACACGGCCTTTGCGCCACCTTTATGCCCAAGCCAGTATATGGCCGCTGCGGCTCCGGCATGCATACCAATATGTCGCTGTTTAAAGGCGGAAACAATGTTTTTTACGATCCGGACAGTGAAACCGGGCTGAGCCACATTGCATATAATTTTATTGCGGGTATCTTAAAGCATATCAAGGGTATGTGCGCCATTACGAATCCGCTTGTCAACTCCTATAAAAGACTGGTTCCAGGCTTTGAGGCGCCGTGTAATATTGCATGGACCCTAAGCAACCGCAGCGCGCTGATCCGCGTGCCTGCCTCCAGGGGTGCCGGTACGCGCGTGGAATTGCGCAACCCGGATCCCGCGTGCAATCCATACCTTGAGTTTGCCGTGCTGCTTGCAGCGGGACTGGAAGGCATTAAAAGCGACCTGATGCCTCCGGATGCAGTTACCACGAATATTTATGATATTGATGCAAAAGAGCGGAAAGCGGCGGGCATAGATGCCCTGCCGACGGATCTGAGCAATGCAATTTTGGAAATGAAGGCGGACCCTTTCATTGAAAAAGTACTGGGAGATCATGTGTTTAACAAATATACAGAGGCGAAAGAAAAGGAGTGGTATGACTTTTCCACCACGGTTACTGAATGGGAATTGGATCAATATCTTAATAAATTCTGATTCTTTAAAACACCACATTCCTTTCCACGGAGTTGTTGAAAATGAGCAGTATTCTTGTAGCGAATTCAAATGCGGATTACGCTAAGAAAATAGCGGCCGTACTCCGTACAGGCGGTTTGAACGTCAGTGGTGTGTGTACAACCGGCTCGCAGGTAATCGACTTTGCCAACAGGCATTATCACGGGGGAGTAGTTGTTTGCAGCGTAAAGCTGATGGATATGCCCGCGTTGAATCTCCCGCGAACAATCGGTCCCGGCTATGATTTCTTGTTCATTGTAAAGTCCCAGCAAACTGATATTTCCGAGTCGCTTTCCTGCGCCAGTTTAATACTGCCGATCAATCGAATGGATCTGATTTCATCTGTCAGCATGCTTTTGGATATTTCAGATTACAGCAGCCTTACAGTTAAGAAGAAAATTGCAAACGGCGGCTTTGATGAAAAACAGGTACTTGAAAAAGCAAAAAATATTCTGATTGAGCGCAATAATTTCACTGAGCCGCAGGCTCACCGTTTTATTCAAAAGAAAAGTATGGATTCCGGTAAAAAAATGATAGAAACCGCAATGATCATTCTGAATATGTGAGGAGGAGGATTTTGATGAAATTTACAAAGATGCAGGGAATAGGCAACGATTATATCTATATCAACTGCTTTGAAGAAAAGGTCCAAAATCCGTCCGAGCTTTCCGTTAAGCTGAGCGAAAGGCATTTCGGCATCGGTTCCGACGGCATCATATTGATTGAACCGTCTGAAAAAGCCGACTGTCGTATGGACATTTATAATGCGGACGGGTCGCAGGCCATGATGTGCGGCAACGGCATTCGCTGCGTGGGCAAATATGTGTATGAGCGCGGCATCGCAAAAAAAGATGTTCTGAAAGTCGATACGATGAGTGGTGTGAAAACGCTTTTTTTGGATGTACAGGATGGAAAAGTAAGATCTGTTAAAGTCGACATGGGAAAACCGGATTTTCACACGGCGGATATCCCGGTGGAATATCCGAAAGAGCAATTAATTGACGAACCTGTTGCGTTTGGCTCGGATAAATACAGAATCACCTGTGTTTCCATGGGAAATCCGCACTGTGTGTTGTTTGTTGACAGCGTAAACGGAGTCGAAATTGAAAAAATTGGTCCCAAGCTGGAATGCGACCGGATTTTCCCCCAAAGAGCGAATATTGAATTTGTACAGGTGTTAAGCAAGGATGAGATTAATATGCGCGTATGGGAGCGCGGCTCCGGGGAAACCTGGGCGTGCGGCACCGGCGCGTGCGCCGCTGCAGTCGCCTGCGCGGTCAACCATAAGACCGGCCGCAGTGTAACCGTCCACCTTAAGGGCGGCGATTTGCAGATAGAATGGGATGAAAAAACCGATACGGTACGGATGCGCGGCCCGGCGGAATTTGTATTTGACGGAACCATTGAGCTTTGATTCCTGCTGTACAGCAGGAAAACATGAATGAAGGGAATGTAGTATTTTGTTGAAAGTAAACGAAAACTTTGTAAAGCTGCCCGCCAGCTATCTGTTTGTGGATATTGCGAGGAAGGTAAACGTTTTTTCCAAACAGCACCCGGAAACGGAAATTATTCGGCTGGGAATCGGGGACGTTACCCGCCCGCTCCCAAAGGCTGTGGTGAAGGCCATGCAGGCCGCCGCCGAAGAAATGGGAAGGGCGGAAACCTTTCGCGGCTATGGCCCTGAGGCGGGCTATGAATTTCTTCGCGCCGCAATCGCGGAAAATGATTTTATCAAACACGGGGTACAGATTGACACGGGTGAAATTTTCGTCAGCGACGGCGCGAAAAGCGACACCGGAAGCATTGGCGACATTTTCGGCGTGGATAACGTCGTCGCGGTCTGCGACCCTGTTTATCCGGTCTATGTCGATACCAATGTGATGGCCGGAAGAGCCGGCGAGTACCGCGAGGGCAGCGGCTGGAGCAAAATTGTCTATATGCCCTGCCTGAAGGAAAACAACTTTTTGCCCGTGCTTCCGAAAGAACATGCAGATATCATTTATCTTTGCTTCCCCAATAATCCTTCCGGTGTCGGCATCGGCCGGGATGAACTGAAAAAATGGGTTGATTACGCCCTTGCAAATCAGTCTGTTATTCTGTATGACGCAGCATACGAGGCGTTTATTACGGATAAGGATATGCCGCACAGCATCTATGAAATAGAGGGCGCAAAAAAATGCGCCATTGAATTCAGGAGCTTTTCGAAAACCGCCGGTTTTACCGGTACGCGCTGCGCCTATACGATGATTCCAAAAGATCTGGTTTTCGGCGGAGTATCCCTGAACAAACTGTGGGACAGACGTCAGTCAACAAAAATGAACGGTGTTTCCTATATTGTCCAGCGCGGCGCCGAGGCTGTTTTTTCCGAAGAAGGAAAGCGCGAGGTCAAAGAGAATATTGCCTATTATCTTAACAATGCCAAAATCATCGTGGATGGATTGTCGAAAGCCGGATTTGAAGTATACGGCGGCGTGAATTCGCCCTATGTCTGGCTGAAAACGCCTGACGGGCTTACTTCGTGGGAATTTTTTGATCTTCTGCTTGAAAAAACCGGCGTGGTCGGTACCCCTGGTTCCGGCTTTGGTGTCGGCGGCGAAGGATATTTCCGTTTAACTTCATTCAATACAAAGGAAAATACGCAAAAGGCTGTCGAGAGGATTATAGAATATTTTCAAGCATAACGCTTTATGCGGGGATGGCAATCCTTCCCCCGCCTTCGGCAAGGGAAGGAACACAAACCAATTTTACAATTTAGTTGGAAATGCTATTGAGATAGATGTTGAATAAAAAGAATGGTTGGTGATTAAATGAAGGCATTGCTGATGCTAGAGAATGGAATGACCTTTGAGGGAACAGGTTTCGGCGACGAACATGACGTCCTTTGCGAGGTTGTGTTCAACAGTGCGATGTGTGGATACACGGAACTGCTGACCGACCCGTCCTATGCGGGACAGGGCGTTGTCATGACCTATCCTTTAATTGGAAATTACGGCATCTGCTATGATGATGCGGAATCCACAAAGCCATGGCTGCGGGCATACATTGTCCGGTCCGTTTCAGGCGCTGCGAGCAATTTCCGCTGTGACGTGGACATAAACACCTTTTTGAAACAGAACCGTATTCCCGGTATTCAGGGGGTGGATACCCGCGCTGTTACAAAGGTGCTGCGTGAAAGCGGTACCATGCGCGGCATGATTGCGTATGGGGATACCATTGACACCGCTGCGATGAAAAAGCAGATTGACGCCTTTGTGCTGGAATCCTGCGTTCCGATTGTCAGCAGCAGGGAACAAAAGGTATACGGCGACGGCCCTGTAAAGATTGCGCTTGCGGACTACGGGGTGAAGAGCAACATTATCCGTTCGCTTGTCAGGCGCGGCTGCACTGTAAAATGCTTCCCGTATGATGCTTCTTTTGAAGATATGATGTCTTTTTCGCCCGACGGCATTATGCTTTCCAACGGCCCGGGGGACCCGAAGGAGTGTACAAAGGCAATAGCCGAGCTGAAAAAGGTCTACGCGCACGGCATCCCTACCTTTGCTATTTGTCTTGGCCATCAGCTGATGGCACTTTCCCAAGGGTTCGACACCTATAAATTAAAATATGGCCATAGAGGCATCAACCACCCGGTAAAAGACCTGTTTGCAAACAGGGTGTACATTACCTCCCAAAACCACGGTTTTGTGGTGAATGGCAACACAGTCAATCCTTCAGTAGCCGACATCCGCTTTATCAGCATGAATGACGGCAGTATTGAGGGATTAAATTATAAAAATGGAAAAGTGTTTTCTGTGCAGTTTCATCCGGAGGCTTCTCCGGGCCCGCTTGACACAGGCTTTCTTTTCGATCAATTTCTTAAGCTGATAGGAGGAGGCCGGATATGAAGAGAACAGACATCAAAAAGGTGATTATTATCGGCTCCGGCCCGATCATCATCGGCCAGGCCGCGGAGTTCGACTATGCGGGAACACAGGCCTGCCGTGCAATCCGTGAGGAAGGCGTGGAAGTGATCCTGATCAACTCCAACCCCGCGACCATCATGACGGACAAGCAGATTGCCGACAAGGTTTATATTGAGCCGCTGACCGTTGAAACCATCAAAAAAGTGATACTGAAAGAAAATCCGGACAGCATCCTTCCGACTCTGGGCGGGCAGAACGCGCTGAACCTTGCGGTGGAACTGGAGGAATCCGGCTTCTTAAAGGAAAACAACGTGGAAATGATCGGCACAAACGCCGACACCATCCGGATGGCGGAGGACAGGGAGCTTTTCAAGGAAGCCATGGAGCGCATCAATCAACCCTGCGCGGAAAGTGAGATTGCCGAAACTGTTGAGCACTGCGTTAAAATAGCGGAAAAAATCGGCTACCCCGTCGTGGTTCGTCCCGCATACACGCTGGGCGGCAGCGGAGGCGGAATCGCCGCCGACGAAGAGCAGCTTGTTTCCATAGCGACGCTGGGGCTGCACCGCAGCCGCGTGAATCAGGTGCTGATTGAGCGATGCATTTCCGGTTGGAAAGAAATAGAGTACGAAGTCATGCGCGACCATAACGGCAACTGCATTACGGTCTGCAACATGGAAAACTTTGACCCGGTCGGTGTCCATACGGGCGATTCCATTGTCGTCGCGCCCTGTCAGACACTTGCGGATAAAGAGACGCAGATGCTCCGCTCCGCCGCGCTTGCTATTATCCGGGAGCTGAAGGTGGAGGGCGGCTGCAATGTCCAGTTCGCGTTGAATCCGAAAAGCTTTGAGTACTGCGTGATTGAGGTGAATCCCCGCGTCAGCCGTTCCTCCGCGCTTGCATCCAAAGCGACGGGTTACCCGATTGCAAAGGTGGCTTCCAAAATTGCGCTCGGCTATACGCTGGACGAGATTCAGAACGCAATTACAAAAAAGACGTATTCCTGCTTTGAGCCGACCTTGGACTACTGCGTCGTGAAAATTCCGAGATGGCCTTTTGATAAGTTTGTCTATGCGAAACGCAGTCTGGGTACCCAGATGAAAGCGACCGGAGAAGTGATGGGAATTGCCCCGACCTTTGAAGCGGCCCTGATGAAGTCTATCCGTTCGCTTGAACAGAATGTTTTCAGCCTGATTGATCATAATGTCCAGAAAATTACCAACAGCGAGCTGGAGGAGCGTCTTCATGTCGTAGACGACCGCAGACTTTGGGTCGTTTCCGAGGCTCTTAGGCGCGGCACGCCGCCGGAAAAAATCCATGACATTACAAAAATAGACCTCTGGTTCCTTGACAAGCTGCTTTCGATTATCCGGGTAGAAAAGGCTTTTACAGCACAGCCTATCGACAGGGACCTGCTTTTAAAAGCGAAGGACTTTGGATTTATGGATAAAACCATATCGGAACTGAGCGGGAAAACAGTGGAGGAAATCCGCGCCATGGAAAATGAGTGGGACATCCATCCCGTTTATAAGATGGTGGATACCTGTGCTGCCGAATTCGACGCCGAAACGCCGTACTACTATTCAAGCTATGGAATTCAGAACGAGTCCGTGCCGCAGAGAAGCCGAAAGAAAATTCTCGTGATCGGTTCCGGCCCCATCCGGATCGGTCAGGGAATTGAATTTGATTTTTGTTCCGTTCACAGCGTCTGGGCGCTGAAGGATTTGGGCTATGAGACCATCATCGTCAACAATAACCCCGAAACGGTCAGTACGGATTTTGACATTGCGGACAAACTCTATTTTGAGCCGCTGACGGAAGAAGACGTGCGCCATATTGTCGATCTTGAACAACCGGACGGCGCCGTGGTGCAGTTCGGCGGCCAGACGGCGATCAAACTGGCCGGGGCCATTGAGAAAATGGGCATCCCCATCCTCGGCACCTCGTTTGACAGCATTGATGAGGCGGAGGACAGGGAACGCTTTGACAAAATTCTTTTTGAATGTCAGATTCCCCGTGCCGAGGGCCGCATGGTCTTTACCTGTGAAGAAGCAATCCGGGCGGCGAATGAACTGGGCTATCCGGTGCTTGTCCGGCCGTCCTATGTGCTTGGCGGGCAGGGAATGCACATTGCCTACGCGGATGAGGACATCGTAGAGCAAATCGGTATTATCAACCGCATCGCACAGGAGCACCCCATTTTGGTGGACAAATATATCATGGGGACCGAGGTTGAGGTTGACGCCGTCTGCGACGGAATTGATTCGGTGATTCCTGGCGTTATGCAGCATATTGAGCGCGCCGGCATCCATTCCGGTGACAGTATCTCTGTCTATCCGGCCATCGGCGTGCCGAAAGACATGCAGGAGCTGATTGTGGAGTATACCCGCCGGCTTGCCAAGGCGCTGAAGGTCAAGGGCTTGCTGAATATCCAGTTTATTGTAAAAGACAATGAAGTGTATGTGATTGAAGCCAACCCGCGTTCCTCCAGAACAGTGCCGTATATCAGCAAGGTAACCGGCATTCCGATCGTTCCGCTGGCCGTCGGTACTTTCTTCGGCAAAACCCTGCCGGACATGGGATATCATTACGGGTTACAGAAGGAAAGGGATCTGATTGCAATCAAAATGCCGGTCTTCTCCTTTGAAAAGCTCTACGGAGCCGACGTCAACCTTGGCCCGGAAATGAAATCTACCGGAGAGGTGTTGGGAATTGCGCGTACCTTTGACGAAGCGCTGATTAAATCGTTTTATGGCGCCGGGATGCACATGATCAAAAACGGAAGGGTTATCTTTACGCTGAAGGACAGCGACAAGGAAGAAGCCCTGCCGATTGCACGGGGACTTTACGACCTTGGATGGACGATTTATGCCACTGCCGGAACCTCCGACTTCTTCAACGATCACGAGATTCCGACCATCCGCACCAATAAAATCGGTACGGGCAATCCGGATATTCTGGACCATATCACTTCCGGCAAAATCGATCTGGTCATCAATACTCCCTCACGGGGCATGGTCCACAACAGGGACGGCTATAAAATACGGCGGAATGCGGTGGAATCCGGGATTCCGTGCCTGACCTCGCTCGATACCGCCAACGCGTTCCTTACCTGTGCCAGACATGTTGAAACCACACAGCTTTCGGTCATTGATATCACAAAAGTTTCTACTTTTTTGAATTTTATATAGCAGCTGCAGTCGAAAAGGAAAAATCCGCATATCTGAAAAATTGCCGCACAAAACCGGCTTACTCAGAAAATTGATATAAATAACGTATAGGAGGAAAAGATAATGAAAAAATGTGAACTTCTCTATGAGGGCAAGGCAAAAAAGGTTTATGCAACGGATAATAAGGATTTTTGCATTGTGGACTACAAAGACGATGCGACCGCCTTTAACGGACTGAAGAAGGGAACCATTGTGGGCAAGGGTGTTGTCAACAATAAAATGTCCAATTATATGTTTAAAATGCTGGAGGAAAAAGGCATTAAAACCCATTTTGTGGAGGAACTGAGCGACCGGGAGACGCTTGTCAAAAAAGTGAAAATTGTTCCGCTTGAGGTCATTGTCCGCAATAAAGCGGCGGGAAGTCTTGCAAAAAGGCTTGGCATGGAGGAAGGTACCCCGATGAAATCAACCGTTCTGGAGTTTTGCTATAAGAACGACGAGCTCGGAGACCCGATGGTAAACGAATACCACATTCTTGCCGCCGGTTTTGCAACGAAGGATGAGATTGACCAGATCAGCGCTATGTCCCTGAAAATCAACAAAATTCTGAAAGAATTTTTCCTTTCCGTCAATATTGAGCTGATTGATTTTAAGCTTGAATTCGGCCGCTGTGCGGACGGAATTATTCTTGCGGATGAAATTTCTCCGGATACCTGCCGCTTTTGGGATGTCAATACCCATGAGAAGCTTGACAAGGATCGTTTCCGCCGCGACTTGGGCGGAGTGGAAGAGGCTTATGCCGAGGTTATGAAACGCATTGGCTTATAATGTATAGGATGGTGAGTATTTGAACAGCTCTGTTATGGATTACGACGTTTCCAAGCCGCACGAAGAATGCGGAGTTTTCGGTATTTATTCCGACGGTGGGACAATACCCGCCTATGCGGCTTACAACGGACTTCTCGCTTTGCAGCACAGAGGCCAGGAAAGCTGCGGAATTGCCGTCTGCGACCGCGGGGTGATCTCCTATTCCAAAGACATGGGTCTTGTTACCGAAGCGTTTAACGATAAGATTTTGGATGATCTTGTCGGTCAGATGGCGGTCGGACATGTCCGCTATTCCACGGCGGGCGGCAGTGTGCGGGAAAACGCCCAGCCGCTTGTTATGCGGTATATCAAGGGAACCCTTGCGATTGCCCATAACGGCAATCTGACAAACGCCTATGAACTCCGCCACGAGCTGGAGCACCGGGGATGTATTTTTCAGACGACAATCGACACCGAAGTCATCGCCTATATTATCGCGCGGGAGCGCGTGGATGCCCCCTCCATTGAGGAGGCGGTGCACCGCGCGCTTCCAAAAATCCAGGGCTCGTATTCCCTTGTGGTTATGAGTCCTCAAAAGCTGATTGCCGCACGCGACCCGCACGGTTTCCGCCCGCTCTGCATCGGCCGGATTGACCATTCTTATGTGTTCGCCTCCGAAACCTGCGCGCTGGACGCGTGCGGAGCGGAGTTTGTGCGGGACGTGGAGCCCGGGGAAATTGTTGTGGTTGACAGCAACGGACTGCGCTCTATTAAAGATCCCGTAGACATTCAAAAATCGCTGTGCGTTTTTGAGTATATTTATTTTGCGAGAACGGACAGTATTATCGACGGCATCAGCGTTTATGAAGCGCGCAAGCAGGCGGGTCGCATGCTTGCCAGACAGAAACCGGTTGAGGCGGATATGGTCATCGGTGTGCCCGAATCCGGCATTGACGCCGCAATCGGCTACAGCGAGGAATCGGGGATTCCCTACCAAAAGGGAATTGTAAAAAACAGCTATATTGGTCGGACATTCATTAAGCCAAGCCAGTCTGAACGGGAACGCAGTGTCCGCATTAAGCTGAATGCCCTTTCGCGCTGTGTAAAGGGAAAACGGGTTGTGATGCTGGATGATTCCATTGTACGGGGAACGACCAGCGCGCGCATTGTCACAATGCTGAAGGACGCCGGTGCGACGGAGGTCCATCTCAGAATCAGTTCTCCGCCGTTTTTGTGGCCGTGCTATTACGGGACGGATATCCCGTCAAAGGACGACCTGATTGCCTGTCAGCATAGCATTGAGGAAATCGGGAAAATGAGCTTTGCCGATTCCATCGATTTTTTGCACCTTGAGAATCTACCCAAAATGATAGGTGGGTGCGGCGGGTTCTGCGATGCGTGCTTTTCCGGCAAATATCCCGCGCCGGTACCGGATTATCTGATTGCCAATAAAAATTACGATTATTGCACACCGATTAAAAGATTATAATTCCCTGTTTGGAGGAGAACACCATTGAAGAACACTTATGAATCACCGCTTTCGTCACGCTATGCCGACGACGAAATGAAATATTTGTTTTCACCGGATAAAAAATTCAGAACGTGGCGCAGGCTGTGGATTGCTCTTGCACAGGCTGAAAAAGAACTTGGACTGAATATCACGCAGGAACAGATCGATGAAATGGTTCAATATCAGGACGACATCAACTACGAGGTTGCCGAAGCGCGTGAAAAGGTCGTGCGCCATGACGTAATGTCGCATGTTTACGCTTACGGGCAGCAGTGCCCGAAAGCAATGCCGATTATTCATCTCGGCGCGACGTCCTGCTATGTGGGGGACAACACGGATATTATCGTCATGACGGACGCGCTCAGGCTTGTGCGGAACAAACTGGTCGGCGTCATCCGCGTGCTTTCCCGTTTCGCCATGCAGTACAAGGATCTGCCGACACTGGCGTTTACTCATTTTCAGCCGGCTCAGCCCACGACGGTGGGGAAGAGGGCCACGCTCTGGATTCAGGATTTGCTGATGGATTTGGAGGATGTAGAGTATCAGCTTTCCAAGGCGAAGCTTTTGGGTTCCAAGGGAACCACCGGCACGCAGGCCAGTTTTCTGGAGCTGTTTGACGGTGATCACCACAAGGTGAAAAAGCTGGATGAGATCATCGCCGCCAAGATGGGGTATTCCTCGTGTTTCGCGGTATCCGGCCAGACATATTCGCGTAAACTGGACAGCCAGATGCTTTCGGTGCTGAGCGGAATCGCACAGAGCGCGGCGAAATTCTCAAACGATATCCGGCTTTTACAGCATCTGAAAGAAATTGAAGAGCCGTTTGAAAAAAATCAGATCGGTTCTTCGGCAATGGCCTATAAACGCAACCCGATGCGGAGCGAACGGATTGCCTCCCTTTCAAGATATGTAATGATCGACAGCCTTAATCCGTATATCACGGAGGCGACGCAGTGGTTTGAACGAACACTGGACGATTCCGCCAACAAGCGCATCAGCGTACCGGAAGCCTTTTTGGCCGTCGACGGCATCCTGAACCTCTATGCGAATGTGGCTGATGGACTGGTGGTCTATCCCAAGGTAATTGAGCAGCACCTGCTCCGGGAGCTTCCCTTTATGGCGACGGAAAATATCATGATGGATGCTGTCAAGCGCGGTGCGGACCGCCAGCAGCTTCACGAGAGAATTCGGGTCCATTCCATGGCCGCCTCTAAAGTGATTAAGGAAGAAGGCGGGGAAAATGATCTTCTCAGCCGTATTGCAGCCGACCCGATTTTCGGCGTTACCCTTGACGAGCTTTATGCTATCATCCGTCCGGAAAAGTACGTTGGCAGGGCCCCGCAGCAGACAGAGGAGTTTATTTCCGAGGTTGTCGGTAAAGCGATCAAACAATACGATTTCATTCCGGATGAAAAAACGGAAATAAATTTATAAATGATACGGTGAAATAGGAATTATTTTTTATTGTGAATCTGCTTTGATTTTCAGGATAAGTGTGATATTATAATTGAGTTGTCATGTCAGTTACTGCCTAAATTCGGCCGCAGGGCAGTTTTTCAGCAAATTCCGTTGCGGCACGGCGGAGTGAATGTTTATGATTAAAGCAATTGTTGGTGCAAATTGGGGAGACGAAGGCAAGGGCAAAATTACCGATGTTGAAGCTGCTCAGTCAGACATCGTAATCCGGTTTCAGGGCGGCAGCAATGCCGGTCACACCATTATAAATAATTACGGGAAATTTGCCCTTCACCAATTGCCGTCCGGTGTTTTTTACAGCCATATTACCAATATTATCGGCAATGGTGTTGCGCTCAGCGTAGAAAATTTTATTAAAGAATTAAACGCGCTAGAAGAACGTGGGGTTCCCAAACCAAACATTGTTATTTCAGACCGCGCGCAGTTGGTCATGCCTTACCATATTCAGCTTGACACTTTTGAGGAAGCGCGCCTTTCCTCCCACTCTTTTGGGTCGACCAAATCGGGCATCGCGCCTTTCTATTCCGATAAATTTGCAAAGATCGGTTTTCAGATCAGCGAGCTTTACGATGACGAAGATGCTTTAAAAGAGAAAATTGATCACGTGATTACCTTGAAAAATGTATTGTATGAGCATTTATACCACCAGCCCAAACTCACGGTGGATGAAATTTACAATAAGCTTATGGAATACAAAAAAATGTTGGAACCGTATGTCGCGGATACGTTTTCAATCCTTCACAAGGCGGTTCAGGACGGCAAAAATATTCTGCTTGAAGGCCAGCTTGGCGCTTTGAAGGACCCCGACTTTGGCATCTATCCCATGGTAACTTCGTCTTCAACGCTGGCCGGATACGGTGCAATCGGCGCCGGCCTTCCGCCCTATGGAATTAAAGAAATTATCGCGGTTGTAAAAGCCTACTCGAGCGCCGTCGGCGCGGGTGAGTTTGTCAGTGAAATTTTTGGAGCCAAAGCTGACGAATTGCGCCGCAGAGGCGGAGACGGCGGCGAATTCGGTGCCACAACGGGACGTCCGCGCAGAATGGGCTGGCTGGATTTGGTTGCGTCACGGTACGGCTGCCAGGTACAGGGTTCCACCTGTGTTGCGCTTACCGTCCTTGATGTACTGGGCTATCTGGATGAAATTCCGGTCTGCGTTGCCTATGAACTGGACGGAAAGAGAATTGATTCATTCCCGCCGACCGCCCGGTTAAAGCATTGTAAACCCGTTATTGAAACTTTACCAGGCTGGAAATGTGACATCCGTGGAATCAAAAAATATGAGGATCTTCCGGAAAACACGCGCCGGTATATTGAATTTGCCGAGAAGGCTATCGGAATTCCGATTAAGATCATTTCCAACGGCCCGGCACGTGAAGATATTATTTACAGATAAAGTTCATATAATTGAGCGCCAACATTTCCGGTGGCAGTGTTGGCACTTTTTATTTAGATATACTCTGCCGGAGAAAGTGTGATATTATGTGTGGAATTGTTGGCTATATCGGAGATGACCAGGCTGCTCCTTTTTTGCTGAGTGGACTTGAAAAATTGGAATACCGGGGCTATGATTCAGCCGGAGTTGCCGTTTATGACGGCACTTCTATTCAGGTTGTAAAAGCGAAGGGAAGACTCAAGATATTAAGCGATATGATCGATGGCGGAAAAGATGTCCTTGGCACCGTGGGTATTGGCCATACAAGGTGGGCGACACATGGAAGACCATCGGATATCAATTCTCATCCGCAGGTCAGTGATTCCGGTAAATTTGCTGTTGTTCACAATGGGATTATTGAAAACTATCTTGCGCTGAAGGATCTGCTTATTAAAAAAGGAAAGACTTTTGTCTCTGAAACGGATACGGAAGTGATCGCGCAGCTTTTGGAGTATTACTATAAAGGGGATATTCTGGACGCCGTTATCCGTGTAATCAATAAAGTTGAGGGCTCTTACGCGCTCGGAATCATCTGTGAAGACAACCCTGATCAGATTATTGCCGTCAGAAAAGACAGTCCCCTGATTGTCGGTTTGGGCAGGGAAGAAAACTTCATTGCTTCCGATATCCCCGCGATCTTGAATAAAACAAGGGATATATACCGACTGAACGACAATGAAATTGCCATTCTAAAGCGTGATTCCGTTACCATTTACAATACGGACAAGGAAATTGTTCCCAAGGAGCCCTGCCATATTGACTGGGATATTTCGGCGGCTGAAAAGGGCGGTTACCAGCATTTTATGGCCAAGGAAATTATGGAACAGCCTAAAGCGGTAAGAGATACGATTTCTCCCAGAATTAAAAACGGAAGAATTGTTCTTGACAACATTACATTAACAGCCGAACAGTTAAAAGGCTTTTCAAAAATATTTATTCTGGCCTGCGGGTCGGCTTATCATGTGGGTATGGTCGCCAAATATATTTTAGAGAAATTTGCAAGAATTCCCGTGGAGGTCGATGTTGCTTCCGAATTCCGGTACCGCCAGCCGATTATTGACGATAAGGTGCTGGTGCTCGTCATCAGCCAGTCCGGTGAAACGGCAGACACGCTTGCAGCTTTGCGCGAGGCAAAGAAGCTTGGGGCAAGAACGCTTTCCATTGTAAACGTAGTCGGCAGTTCCATCGCAAACGAGTCCGATGATGTACTGTACACCTGGGCGGGTCCTGAAATTGCCGTTGCAACGACCAAGGCGTACAGTACCCAGCTTGCGGTTGTTTATCTTCTTGCGATTTATTTTGCAGATTGCCTTGGAAATCTTTCTAAAGAAGACTATGCGTATTATATTTCACAGCTTCAGGCCCTTCCCGATAAGATTGCTGAAATTCTCGGTAATAAAGAACATATCCAGTTCCTTGCCTCACAGTTCTTCAATGTGAAAGACGTGTTTTTCATAGGCAGAAATCTGGATTACGCCATGTCCCTTGAGGGATCGCTTAAATTGAAGGAAATTTCGTATATCCATTCGGACGCGTACGCCGCAGGGGAGTTAAAGCACGGTACCATTTCTCTTGTGGAAGACGGTACTTTGGTGGTGGCTCTTGCTACGCAGCAGATGCTTTTCGATAAAATGATGAGCAATGTAAAAGAGGTGAAAGCCCGCGGCGCCGTTGTTTTGGGCTTGACTACCGAAAACAACACCAAGATTGAACAGGTGACCGACCATGTGCTGTATATTCCCGAATTGTGTGAGATGATGCTGCCGTCCTTGGCAGTTGTTCCTTTGCAGCTGTTCGCGTATTATGTTGCGTCGATGAAGGGTTGCGACATTGATAAACCCCGCAATCTCGCAAAATCAGTGACTGTTGAATAAGATGACTCTGTTGCTTTTGTAAAATCCGGCGACAGTTCAAAGAATGGAAGTGCACTAACCTATGATGCAGAATGAAGCAATACTGATTCTTGACTTTGGAGGGCAATACAGCCAGCTGATTGCGCGCAGAGTTCGGGATTTAAACGTATATTGTGAAATAAAATCTTATAAAACTGCTGCTGAGCAGATTCACGCAGCAGGGTATAAAGGAATTATTTTCAGCGGCGGGCCGGACACTGTGTACGATGCGAATGCCCCAAAATGCGACCCGAAAATTTTTGAACTGGGGATTCCCGTGCTTGGAATCTGCTATGGTGCACAGCTGATGGCGTATCTGCTTGGCGGCAGGGTCGAAAGCAGCAAGGTGCGTGAGTACGGGAAAACGACGGTAGACTTTGATACAGGGAGCACGCTGTTTTCCGGATTGGGAAAGCAGTCGGTCTGCTGGATGAGCCATACCATTTATATTGCTGAAGTTCCTGACGGGTTCCGGGTCACTGCCACAAGCGGAAACTGCCCTACCGCCGCCATGGAAAGCCAGGAAAGGCGTCTGTATGCGCTTCAGTTCCATCCGGAGGTGGAGCACACAGAGCATGGGAACGAAATGCTGCGGAATTTCCTTTATCAGATCTGCGGCTGTACAGGCGACTGGAAGATGTCCTCTTTTGCGGCGGATACGATAAAGCATATTAAAGAAACCGTGGGAGACGGGAAGGTGATTTGCGCGCTTTCCGGCGGTGTGGATTCTTCTGTAGCGGCTCTGCTGGTTCATAAGGCTGTTGGAAAGAATCTTACCTGTATTTTTGTGGATCATGGTTTTCTGCGCAAAAATGAAGGCGACGACGTTGAGAAAGTCTTCCGCAGGCAGTTTGACATGAATTTAATCCGGGTCAACGCACAGGAACGCTTTTTGTCCAAACTCGAGGGCGTTTCCGAACCTGAGCGAAAACGAAAAATAATCGGAGAAGAATTTATCCGCGTCTTTGAAGAAGAATCCAGAAAAATAGGTCATGTTGACTATCTGTGCCAGGGCACGATTTATCCAGATGTTGTGGAGAGTGGAACAGGGGATGCGGCAGTCATCAAAAGCCACCACAATGTGGGCGGACTTCCTGACGATGTCGATTTTAAAGGCCTGATTGAACCTTTGAGGAATTTATTTAAGGATGAGGTCCGAAAAGTCGGCCTTGAACTCGGTATTCCGGGGCCGCTTGTCTGGAGACAGCCATTTCCCGGACCCGGGCTTGCCATTCGGATTATAGGGGAGATTACTTCTGAAAAACTTGAAATCCTCAAAGACGCGGATGCTATCTTCCGTGAGGAAATTGTAAACGCTGGCCTTGACAGAAACATCAACCAATATTTCGCCGTTTTGACCGGTATCAAAAGCGTGGGCGTAATGGGCGACGGCAGAACCTATGACAATACCATCGCGCTGCGCGGAGTGACTACCTCCGACTTTATGACCGCAGACTGGGCCAGAATCCCATACGACCTGCTTGCAAAGATCTCTAACCGCATTGTGAATGAAGTCAAACACGTTAACCGCGTTGTTTATGATGTCACTAGCAAACCCCCGGCCACGATCGAGTGGGAATAGTTTTAAAAAGCCCCGGAAACCGTATTTCTGCTGGTTTTCCGGGGCCTTTTGAATCATGTGATATCGTTTTGATACCATTCATAAAAGAAAGTTATGGATATCCCTTTAACATATTAAATATTGAATCTTATATGTTATATTGAATTAAGTTAAGGCGATTTAATAAATTAGAAGAAATCTGTTTATTTAAATTGCCGTAGTTCGATATAAAGATTGAGTGAGGCGTCACAGTACATGAACAGTATGAATCATATTTTGATTGGAACCATCGTATATGAGTACCTGAATCAGAAATATGGTATTGTTTTAAATAAATCCAGTTTTTTAACGGGCAACACTTGTCCGGATCATGGGATCTCTTTTCTGCGTCCGCACAGAATGAGGTACTGCAATAAAATGGTAAGAAAGAAGACCGCAAAGCTTTGTCAGACCGATTATAAGCCTATCAGTGCAAAGGTATCAAAGAAATTCGGAATTCTATGCCATTACTACGCTGACTTCTTTTGCTGTGCACACAGCCCCCGGTTTAGCGGCAGTATAAAGGAACACGTGAGGTATGAAAATGAATTGTTGCGGTTTATGCGGGAAAATTACTCCGATTTTTGCCAAATGGATTATGTAACCAATATGATGATCCCTGAAAGCATTACAGAAATTAATAACAGGATGCGCGGTTTGATTGAAAAGAAGCCTGTAGAAGAACACGATTATGGTACTGAACTGTTTTGTGCAATACAGGCGTGCGCTGAACTGGTTCTTTCCGTTAGCGTGGCAATTCTTTCCCAACATGCTGAAACATGGCAGCAGGGGCAGAGTATGAAAAAAATCGCATAGATTATTGCCTTTTTATAAACATTGCGGGGTGTTTTCGCCCCGCTCAGTTATTTTAAATGTGAAATTGTTTCATAATACCGTTGGCCATATTATCCGCCATTAGCAGCGCTTGGTCTTCTATAACATCAAACAGGGCCACATCCTGTGCGTATTCTTCGGTCAGTCTTTTGACTGCTTCGTCTTCTGTTAATTTCAGATGGTCATACAGCATCATTCTCCATTCGTTCTTTGACCAGTTCGGATTGATGCTTGCAAGATGGTCCGTCAGTAAATTTTCGCATCAGCCTTTTTGCTACATACTGCAGGTCGCCTAGATTTGCTGCGGTACTGATAATAAACGACCTGGTCACATGATGTGTTGTTCCCACAGCTTCCGAAAGATGTTTAATATCTATTCTCTTGAGGCAATCCATTGATTGATTATTTATATTTTGAATCAAGTTATTTTCCCCATAAAGCGATCGTTGTTACATAATATGCAAATGCGGGGGGAGTACTGTAAACAAATGAAACAAAGTAAAAAAAATGCGCCCCGAAGGGCGCACTAAAATTTACAATTTTAAGATTTATCTTCTGTTTGCAAAGCAGTCACTGCAGTAAACAGGGCGGTCATTGCTGGGCTTGAATGGGACTTTGCAGGTCTTTCCGCAGCTTGCACAGGTTGCTTCGAACATTTCACGGCTACCGCCGTTGGAACCGCCTCTTGCATTCTTGCGTGCATCGCGGCAAGCCTTGCAGCGCTGAGGTTCATTGGTAAAGCCTTTTTCAACATAGAATTCCTGCTCGCTGGCAGTAAATTCAAATTCGGCTCCACAGTCTTTGCAAATTAAAGTTTTGTCTTCGTACATGTAGTAGTATACCTCGTTTATAAAATATATGTTTAACATAGGTTAAACACCATTATTTAGTATACAGGAAAACTTTCTGTCTGTCAAATGACTTTTTATACTTATTTGTTATTTCTCTGTACATCGTGCTTGAAGGATAGTAAAAGACCCGGTAACTATTACGGTTACCAGGTCTTTTATGGAGCTGCTAATGCGATTCGAACGCATGACCTCATCCTTACCAAGGATGTGCTCTGCCAACTGAGCCATAGCAGCAAATGGCGACTCGGATCGGGATCGAACCGACGACCTCTAGCGTGACAGGCTAGCGTTCTAACCAGCTGAACTACCGAGCCATACCATGGACAACAAGTGTTATTATACTGAAAAGGTCAATCGTTGTCAATATATAGCGGTAAAATAAATATTTATTTTTTCACTTGACAAAAAACTCGGTGAATCTGATTTCTTTCATTCCTGTTTGATCGCGGTTAGCGCACTGATCTTTACCGCACGGTTTGCGGGATAGAAACCGGAGACTAAACCAATCATGGTTGAAAACAGGAGCGCGCCAAGTGCCAACCAAATCGGGATGATTGAAATACTCACCGCGGCACCGGATGCACCGCTTGCGGCAGCACCAGCGGCGGCGCCCGCAGCGTTGCCGGCATTCGTGTTCTGTGATACATATAACATATTGATGACAAACGATATGGCATAGCTTTGTGCAATGCCGATTATGCCTCCCATAAATCCGATTGCACCGGCTTCCATCAGGAACATGGAGCGAATATTGTGAACTACGCACCCAAGTACCTTCATAATGCCGATTTCGTGTGTCCTCTCATAGATGGACATAATCATGGTATTTGCGATTCCGAGCGCTGCAACCAACAGGGAAATTGCACCAAGTCCGCCAAGAATCATCTGAATTGTCCTCATTTGCTCCTCAAGTGGCTTACGAACGCTTTCTATGCTGTACGTAGTAAAACCATATCCCTGAATTATCTTCTCCACAGCGGGCACAGCCTCCACTGAGGAGACCTTAACACTTGCGCTGTCATAGGTTTCCTTTTTACTGGAGTCGACTTTCACACTATTTAATTTGTTGAATTTTGCTTTCAGCTGTTTCGCATAATTTACATCCATGAAAACAGCATGACTTGGGGAGGGGTTTTTCCCACGGTCGTCGGCTAAGATTCCGGCACAGTTTATTTTGACAGGCTTACTTTTGGTTGTGGAATTTTCCGGAAGGTTGACGGTTAACTGAAGTTTGTCAGTAAGGGGATCAACAAACGGGTCTGGCATCTTGCCGCTTTTGTTTGGGGTTGGGAAAATCATATTATTGCTCGTTTTTCGGCTGTCTATAAAGTCGTAATTCGCATCCTTGCCGAACAGAATAGTCGTTTCCTCGGCACCCTTTGCGGGCAGGGTGCCTTTTTCCACTTGATAACCGAAGTCCTTGAGCGCATCCATGTAGACACCGTAAATCATACCCTGGTACTTGTACTTCCCGCTTTGAATCGAAATGCTTGAGCCGTCCATGTAATAGATAGGAGTTAGTGCAGTAACATTTTCAAGAGCCTTGATTTTTTCGAGAATTTTGTCGTCGAGTGGGGTGGAATCGGGGGTTTGAGAAGAATTGTATATTGTGATCATTGTAAGATCACCCATGCTTTGCATCATAGTTTCCATTGATTGTTTGATTCCGATTCCAAACGACAACATAACGACAATGGCACAAGTGCCGATTACTACGCCCATGACCGTCAACAGCGTTCTGACTTTACGCTTGAACAAATTGCCGAGAGCCATCGAAATCATAGGGGGAGAATATTCCGTCTGTCGAAAAAATGCTTGGAACGAGCAGCGCCAAGACCTGCAGTAATGTAAAAAATAATAATATGTAGTTGAGACTTGAAGAGTCTAATCTGTCCAATAAATCGCGCTGAGTGTTAAATACTCTTTGCAGTTGTTCCTGATTCCTTGCGAGGCGACGGAGTTGTTCGTCAATCCGAAAGGCATGCCTCAGCATAGCGAGAGATTTTTTAGAAGATGGATAATTTACTTCGATATCCCAAAATTCGATTGTCTTTGAATAGTCTGTTAGAATTTGATTTGTTTGAGATAATATTTTATTCGGGTTGTGTTCAGTCATGGAAGACAGAAATTCTACAATTCGCTCATTTGTCATTACAATGGCGGACTCTTCGAACATTAGCAATTCTATGTAAAATAAAGAAATGGATTCACAGGAAATTCTGTTTTCCACTTCAAAGGGGAATGAATTGGATATCTGTAAAGCCGGAGTGATAAAGGATTGGATATATCACTTATCAAATAATTATTCGGAAAACTATTCCGTATAAATTTCACCAGTTCAGTAGCAAGTCCTTCTTGTCTGTGGGTTTCGTCCACTCCGATGGACAGGAGATAAGTTGAGCGAATTCCACATTCTTCGGCCTTTAATTTTATAAAATTTTGATCTGATGTTTCCGGTTCGCGCATTGCTCTATAGCGCGATTTTTTGTCCGACGCGAAGCCGAAAAATCGCCGCATCTGTTTGTCGTCGGATTTATTAAGCTTATCATAATCAAAAAAGAGCGCAAACGCCGCCCAACGACCGTCTTTCTTTATTCCATAAGTGCCGTCTTCGCGGCTGCAATAGCAAATTGAATCCTGAAACATTTCTTTTAGCTTTTCTTTGCGTTCCTGTTCTTCTGGAAACATTTTAATAAAATAGTGGTCTTGCAAAAAACAGGTTACTGCCAGATTCGAGATTTCCTCCGTGTCTTCCGTGCGAATTTTCATGATATCCATAGTTGCCGCCTCCGCCATAATCGTCTCTGTATTTTATAAATCACAAAATCCATTTCAAGCTTTAACCATGCATTGATGATGCATTTTTCTCATAATTATATTTTCTGTATTTCCATTATCTATGATTGAAGAGTAGAATGCAAGTAAATTCTATTTATTACAAATTAAAAAATATATGTGTACCTTATCATTATTGTAACTCAATTGAAAGCTATTCACAGAGCACTGAAGCCATATGTTTATGTACTGAGTTAAAATAAACAGCCTGCTTTCACAGTTCGTAAAAGCAGGCTGTTATTCGATTTATATAGGATATTATGATTTACTTAGTTAAAAGCCTTATCGCCTGGGAAATAAGCGCTGGCACCCAAATTTTCTTCAATTCTTAGCAATTGATTATACTTCGAGACGCGCTCGCTGCGGCTCGGGGCTCCTGTCTTTATTTGACCCGCATTCAGAGCAACTGCCAAATCAGCAATGGTGGTATCCTCTGTTTCACCGGAACGATGTGATACAATTGCAGTATATCCCGCTTTGTGCGCCATCCGGACTGCGCTCAGCGTTTCTGTTAAGGTACCGATTTGATTCAACTTAATCAGAATTGAGTTGCTGCAATGCAAGTCGATGCCCTTTTTAAGTCTTTCTGTATTCGTAACGAATAAATCGTCACCGACCAATTGGACTTTTTCACCCAATTCGCGGGTAAGTTTTTCCCAGCCCTGCCAATCTTCTTCGCCCAAAGCATCTTCAATAGAGCGAATCGGATATTTTTCGCATAAGCCTTTCCAATAATTGATTAACTGATCGGTTGTATAGGTGATTTTATGTTTTGGCAGCAGATAACCGGTGTTGGATTTCCATTCGCTGCAAGCGCCATCAATCGCAAGCATAAAATCATCATAAGGCTTATAGCCTGCCTTTTTAATCGCTTCTAAAATCAATTCAATTGCTTCTTCATCCGTATCTAAATTCGGCGCGTAACCGCCTTCATCACCAACAGAAGTCGACAGACCCTTTTCTTTTAAAATAGAGGCAAGTTTGTGGAACACTTCCGCAGACCACCGCAATCCCTCTTTAAAGGAAGGAGCGCCAACCGGCATAATCATAAACTCCTGAATATCAATATTATTTGCTGCATGAGCGCCGCCATTTAAGATATTCATCATTGGTACGGGCAACGTTACCGCGTTTATGCCACCGATAAAACGATAGAGCGGCAGTTTCAGCGCGTTCGCGCCGGCTCGCGCAGCGGCAAGGGAAACAGCCAAAATAGCGTTTGCTCCTAATGAGGACTTGTCCTTTGTGCCATCTGTTTCAATCAGCCTACGGTCAATTTCTGCCGTATCCGTACTGTCCATCCCTTTGATTGCTTCACGAATAGTAGTATTGATATTGCCAACGGCTTTTGTAACGCCTTTGCCGCCGAACCTCGAAGCGTCTCCATCACGCAATTCCAGCGCCTCAAAGGAGCCGGTGGAGGCTCCGCTTGGTGCTGCCCCTCTTCCGGTTATTCCATTCTCAAGTGTTACGACGGCCTCTATAGTAGGATTCCCTCTGGAATCCAGTATTTCTCTTCCGATTACGTTTTTAATGTTAAAATCTGACATACTCGATGTCCTCCTTAAAATTAAACTATGTTAGCAATTGCTAACCTCTGCTATTACAGTACCATGATTACCATAAAATGTCAATGAGTTTTGAAATTTTATTTAGTTTTTCCGGTTATAAAAACATTTATGCGAAGTAATGTGCAAAAAGGCACTTATTTCTTTGGAAAATGTTAACAAATGGCATTTTAGCTTGATAATTGCCACTTTTTGGATTATAATCGAAAGGTAATTATAACTAATTGTATTATTACTTAATAATATAAAAACGACAGTATACATAAATGGAGTGAATGAATTGAAAAGATTAACAAAACGAATCGGGAAAGCGGCACTTTCTTTCGTCTGCGCCGCTGCAATTACAGTTACCTTGATGCCACATCTTTCGGTGGCGGCGGCTGTAACTGCGCAAACAACGGATTATTTGAACTTACGCGCCGGTACAGGTACCAATCAAAAAGTGGTATTGACACTGAGCAAAGGAGTTACCGTAACGGTACTTGACAATTCAAACGCAACATGGGCAAGGGTACAGACCTCCAGTGGAACACAGGGCTATTGCAGCAAGCAATATTTGAACATTTCCGGCGCAAGTTCACCCACTTCGCCGCCATCCGTTTCCGGTACCGCAACCGCCGTAACGACGTCGTCTCTTAATATGCGCAGTGGTGCGGGTACTGCCAATAACATTATTGTCACACTGCCGAATGGTACTTCTGTCAAAGTGATCGACAGTTCAAACGCTGCGTGGATAAAAGTGCAAACAGCAAATGGACTTCAGGGCTATTGCAGCAAGGAATTCCTCAAGATGGCAGGTGCTGCAACAACGACTCCAACTACCACCACACCGACAACTTCTGTGACCTCCGGTACTGCGGTAACAACGGATTACCTTAATTTGCGCGAAGGTGCCGGTGGAAACTTTAAGGTTACAGCTACCATGAGTAAAGGAATTACACTCAAAGTTTTGGATAACTCCAATGCGCAATGGGCGAAAGTGCAGGCGCCAAACGGTACAGTGGGCTATTGCAGCAAGCAGTATTTGAACATGACTGCTTCCACCGGTACACCGACCACGCCGTCCACACCGGCTACGCCGAACACAACAACTCCGGCATCCACAACAACGATGACGGGAACCACGACTTCTTCACTGAACGTTCGCAGCGGAGCGGGTACGAGCTTCGGTGTTATTGCAACACTTGCTAACGGCGCGTCCGTTACGGTCTTGGATAATTCCAATACAGTATGGGCGAAAATTAAAACAGCCGATGGAAAACAAGGTTATTGCAGCAAACAATATTTAAAAATCGTCACTTCCACGGGGACGACAACCACACCTGCCACACCTACCACGCCGAACACAACAACTCCGGCATCCACAACAACGATGACGGGAACCACGACTTCTTCGCTGAACGTTCGCAGTGGTGCTGGGACGAGCTTCAGTGTTGTTACAACACTTGCCAAAGGAGCATCTGTTACGGTAGTAGACAACTCCAATGCGACATGGCCGAAAATTAAAACAGCCGACGGAAAACAAGGCTATTGCAGCAAAGAATTTTTAACGATCAGTTCTACACCGCCCTCTCAAACGGGTACGGGCACAAATACCGGCATTGGTACAAACAACACCGGTACTGATACGGGAACGGACACCAATAGCACACATACCCTCACAGGCGCAAGCGTAACAGCCGATATGCTCAGAATGCGTGCAACGGCAAGCGCGACCGGCGCAATTCTCACCAATCTGCCAAAGGGTACAAGCCTAAAGGTGCTGGATACATCCGATCCTGCATGGACTAAAGTGCAAAACTCCAGTGGGCAGACAGGTTATGTCAGCAGTGAATATATTCAGCTTCACTATTCGGATGATACATCAAACGCTTCTTCACTGTCGCTTTCAACCTCGTCACAAAGCGTTCCAACCGGAAAGACGCTCTACATAAAAGCAAGTATTTCCCCAAGTGGAACTTATATCAATTGGGCGAGCAGCAATACTGCGGTAGCGACTGTTTCCAACGGCTATGTTTATGCTGTATCAAACGGTACGGCAGTGATTACGGCAAGCGCGGGCGGATACAAAGCGACCTGCAATGTCACTGTAACGGATGCCGAGCCGGTTAAAACGGCCTATGCTTCTCCCAATATCGTTAGTACGGGCGCAACGGTTACGTTGACGGCGGTTACCGATACCACGCGGGACGGTGTTCGATTCGCCGTCAGTATGCCGGACGGCAGCACAAAGACGCTCACAGCCGATACCTGCACACCGGAAACAATGCTGAATACCAGCACTAAAAAGTGGACGGCAACAACAACCTTTGATACGGCGGGAACATATTCATTCACCGCGTTATCGTCGCTGAACGGCAGCATGAGCGCAACGGGGTACACCACCAGCGTTTATGTTTCCACACAGCAGGATTTTACCGTCACAACAAATGAAACGCGCAGAATCAGCGACCAGATGATTGCGCTGATCGCAAAATGGGAGGGTTACCGCTCCACCGTTTACGCCGATATGCTCACGGCAAACCAAGTGCCTACCATCGGCTACGGCTGCACCTTTGGCGCGAATGCGATTTTCTACAATGATATGACCGAGACGGAAGCATGGTCTATGCTGGTCAATAAAATCAACAATTCATCGTATACGACCGAACTGAATAAAATGATACAGAATAACAATTTCCTCATGAACCAAAATCAGGCTGACTGTTTAATTAGCTTTGCTTACAATGTTGGCGCGGGCTACTTTAACAGCAGCAGTGAAATGGATTTCAGAAGAATTATGAAGAACGCCGTTGTTCCGCCGATCATTTCCGGTGGTGAAAGTCTTGCGGCTACGGTGACAAAAGATACCGTTGTCAGGGGAGATTCGAACATAAACGGTTCGCAAGTTTGTAATGTCTCTTCCGGCACGTCGGTAGCTGTAACGGACAGCAACTTCGCCAACACGAAGGACGGCTGGTACAAGGTTCAGCTTTCAGACGGCAGCACGGGCTGGATTAATTCCGGTTATGTCAATTTGTCAAATTCCGGTTCCCTTACCCATGATTTAAATTATACCAATGCTTACGCAATTGGTACGGATTTACTGCGTTGGAGCCAGGCGAGCAACAAGTTCTACACCGGCTTGTTTTATAGAAGAATGGGCGAGGTGAACGCCTACAATTACGGGGATTATGATGCGGTAAGATATAACAAGTACAATTATGGCTATCCCAGCGGTGCAGCCGGGCTGAATTAGTGGGTTACGAAAACTCCCCTCCGTCGCGCGCGGCGCGACACCTCCCTCGAAGAGGGAGGCAAGGAAAAGGGTGGAGGATAAATGTCTTTGCCATATAAACATCATTTGATACATGCGGCGAAAGAATTACGAACAAACGCTACGGAAACGGAAGATAGATTATGGTATGATTTTTTGAGGATTTATCCGATAAGGTTTCAGCGGCAAAAGGTAATTGACGGATATATAGCAGATTTTTATTGTCATAAGGCAAAACTGGTCATTGAATTGGATGGTGGGCAGCATTATACTGAAATTGGGATGGAGTATGATGCACTGAGGACAAGAATTTTAAATGCCTACTCATTAGAAGTCATACGATTTTCAAACAGTGAAGTTAAAGAAAATTTTGATGGTGTTTGTAATTTTATAGACAGAAAAGTGCAGGAAAAATTGAATTTTTAAAATGCTAACACTCTCCGGTTTAATAGGCTCCCTCCCCGAGGGAGCTGGCAGGCGTAGCCTGACTGAGGGAGTTCGTTCCCCAGTAAATAAGCACAACAAAGCACCCACAGGCATTGCCTGTGGGTGCTTTTATAAAACAAGGTAAAATTAAGATGCTTTGAATATTACTGTAAGAGTTTCAAAACATTCTGTGGCTGTGTGTTGGCCTGAGCAAGCATAGACTGTGCAGCCTGCGCAAGAACGTTGTTCTTGGTCATCTCCATCATTTCCTTTGCCATGTCAACATCACGGATACGGCTCTCAGCAGAAGTTAAGTTCTCGCTGGTTGTACCCAAGTTGGTAACAGTGTGCTCAAGTCTGTTCTGTAATGCACCAAGGTCAGCTCTTGTGCCGGAAACCTTGTTGATTGCATCGTCGATAGAAGAGATTGCTTTTGCAGCATTATCTTGATTATCCACTGCAATTGTGTCAATGGCAAGACCTTTAGCACTCATATCACCAACTTTTAATGTTACTTGCTGATCAATAGTAGCACTAGCACCGATTTGCAGGGTTAAGCCTTTGCTAGAACTAGCAATCGTTAATACATGGGCGGCATCAGCTAATGTACCAGAACCTACTTTGAAAGTAATCTCTAAACCTTGGTATTTCTTTGCATCCGCAGCTGTCGCAGTGGCTTCATTAACTTTAGCCTTGATGGTATATGTATTACCACCTTTTGCACCTGCTAAAACATCAAAAGTAATACCACCAGTGGTGGACGTTGCTGCTATAGAGCCAGTACCAAGATTAGCACCAGTGCCAGCGGTAAAAGCAAGGCTAATTGCATCGCCAGCAGCAAGATTGCCACCAGAGATACTAACAGCAGAAAGAGCAGTATCAGCAGTATTGGTTGTTGTTGAGGTATAACCGCCTAAAGTACCGTCCAACAAATTGATTTTATTAAAGTTGGTAGAAGTAGAAATTCTGGTAACTTCGCTCTTAAGGGACTCAACTTCCTTGCTGATGTTCTCACGGTCAACCGCGTTTTGATAAGTACCGTTAGAGGCCTGAGTAGCAAGTTCTTTCATTCTCTGCAGAATGGAAGCAGTCTCGTTTAAAGAACCTTCAGCGGTCTGTACCAAAGAAATACCGTCGTTTGCATTGTTGGATGCCTGGTCGAGTCCGCGAATCTGGCCGCGCATTTTTTCGGAAATTGCAAGACCGGCAGCGTCGTCGCCCGCACGGTTGATTTTATAACCTGAAGATAATTTTTCAAGGTTTTTGCTGACCGCTGCATTGTTGTTGGCCAACATTCTGTTTGCATTTAAAGCTGCGATGTTGTGTTGAATACGCATAATTTTTTCCTCCTGAATTTTGTTTTAGTACGTGCGGCGAAAAGCCAGCACGCCTGTTTTGAAAGAACGTCCTTGTTCTTTGCTGTGCTTTGGTTATATTTCAATTTCTGCCCCAACGGGCCCTGTCAGGGCAAAAACTAAAAACAAAAGATGATGCGGAATTTGTTTTAACTCTCTTTCCGTTTACAATAGATATTTCGGTACAAACCGGTAAAAGTTTAGCACTTTTTAGAACGTTTTAAAAATATTTATTTAAGTTCATACCTGACCTCCCTCTTTGAGGGACACGCGAAGCGTGGCACGCCGTGCGTGACGCAAGGAGATCATTAATTACTCTTTGCCTGCCAGAACTTTCTTAAGCCTGTCCAAAGTCTGCTTTTGGGGAGCAATGCTTGCTTCCTTGTTCAGGCTGCGGGTTTCCACAAGCTCTTTGCGTAAAATAGGGATTTCCTTTGGTGCGTTAATAGCGATTTTTACATGGTCGCCGCTGATTTCGGATAAAATAATCTCAATATTATCCCCGATGATGATTGATTCGGAGACTTTTCGGCTGATTACAAGCACAGGAAACACCCCCTATTCTTTATCCCTGAACAGTTTATATCGAATTGGATAATCCGAATTTTCCAGGATAATCTGTTTTGCTTTTTTGCTGTTTACATCAATTACAATTGGTGATTTCAAGTTGACCACGGAGTCCGTGAGGTTGGGTTTGATGACCGCGATAACCAAAACGCAAAGATTTTCGGTGCCTGTTTCACCAAAATAGTCCAGTTCAGACTGCGAGAGCATAGGACTATAGTCGTTGATAAGAGGATATGGATCCACCGCTACAAAAGAGGGAACATCGGATTGCGCGGCCTGCAAATTCCAGATAATCCCACTGTCGTCCTCGTGGTACAGAAGATATTCTTTTATTTCTTCAAATCCCAAAATACCATCTTCAAAGTAAATGATATTTTGTTCGTCCTCATTGGAGTTTTGTAAAGCTGTTTGATTCGTACCCATTGTGCCCTCCTGAATTTAAAAATTCGTATCCGTGCAAGTTTTTATTTAGTAAAACAGCCCCCTCCGCGGGGGCTGAAACGGTTCTTATGCAGTGACATCAAACTGTGGTTTGTAGTCGGGACTTGACGACGGCGGGACGTACTGTGGTTTACCTAAATATTTAAACTCCACGTGAGCGTATTCTTTGACCATAAATTCAACGCTCGCCGGCGTAAACTTCAACTTTGGCTTATTTTTGGACAGCCAATCATAATTCTGTCTATCCGATTCATACTGCATGGAAAACTGGTGCGAGTCCCAATCAAAATTCGTCGGCACAGAGGGGATACCGATTCTAGTTTCTAAGGTTGGCTGTGCATGCTGAAAAGCAAGGCTGCCCAACGTGGTAGAATTCTCTTGCAAATTCATGAGCAAATTCCCTTCTTTCGCAATCTTGGTAGTGGTGCCCATGGCTAATAAAATATCGTTTTTACTGGCTTCTTTAGTGGTGAGAGGGGAAGCATTTCGTTCTGTTTTGTTCCGGAATTCACGTGTGTCAATGTAAAGTTTTGGTGTGTAAGGTATTAAATCCCGGTAATCTACAATGCCCTGCTGAGTAGAAGCATCTGAAGATTCTTCAAGCTTCGCAGGGTGAACCTTAAGTTCAAAAGAAATCGGAACAATTTTCACATCTAACAGCTGCTCCATTGACAACACCTCATTCGGTAATATATCAGAACATTAATTTTTGTTATTTCATAAAATCAAGGAATGTTGGCTGTAAAATTTGCGCTCCAACCTTCAATGCGGCTTGGTAAGAGTACTGCTGCCAGGTAAAGTCCATATAAGCGTCCACCGGGTCGATAAACTCGGTTTCGTTCAGCTTGTCATCCACATTGTCTCCCATGGTTTGCAGTTGTGTTTTTGTCGTAGTTAAAAAGTTGGATTTCGTGCCGGATTCCGTAATCTTATTCATCAGAGCGTCACCCTGATCCTTGAAATTATCCAAATAGGGTTTAATTGTATCCATCGAAAAACTGGAACTGTCAAGTTGGTCGGCAATCTGTCCCAGCAAGGTGTAAAGATTATTGGAAACGCCGGTGCCGCTGCCATCTTTCGAACCAAATCCCATAAACGAAAGGCCGGGAATAGCCGAATTAAAAACGCTCTGTTCATTAATGGAATTATCTGCGTTTAACTTCAAACCCATACCTAAATCGACAAAGGATTGTTCATTGGAAAGTTTTCTTAGACCATCCAAGCCGATTGTGTCCGAAATTGCGGCGGAGGTCACGCCGGAAGTCGGGCCGGCTGTTTCAAGTGGCCTGCTCAAGTCGCCGCTCATCGAGACTTTAGAAAAGTCATAGCCGCTTATTGAAGTACCTACATCATTGATGGCTTTCAGTAAATCTTTATTTGTTGAACCCTTGGCCAAAGTTACGTTCAAAGTTGGGTTTGCCGGGTCGGTAGTAGTATCAACAGTGACCGCAGTAGCGGCTGAGGGTGTACTTGCATTAACGTTTATTGTAAAGCCGTTTAAAGCAGGAAGCCCGAATGTGATTTGACTGCCGTTCAATTCAGCGGTTGTACCCGCTTCAATTTTTCCGGTATTTACATCAATGCCGCGGTACAGTAAATTATGGGTTGCACCAAGGCTAAACGGCGGGGCGGACTCACCGGTACCGCCAAAGATGTATTTATCTCCAAACTGGGTATTCGCGGGGGAAAGCATTGATTGTTGCAGTGCACGCAGTTTTGTTGCAATGGTTGAGCGTGCGTCCGCCGGTGTTGTTCCGGTGATGGCCTGAATGGTGTCTCCTGTACTCGCTGTACTCATAATATTATAAATTGACATCATGGAACTCTGCGCAGTTGAAAGCTGGTCTGCAACATCGTCCAGATTACTTTGGTAATCGCTGTTCTTTTGGAATTCATCTTTCAGCCTGTACACCTTGGCGGAGGAAAACGGATCATCCGATGCTTTATCAAATTTCCTTAACGATGTATTCCGGTTGCTGGCCGCATTGAGCTGGCTCAATGAATTGTTGAGGTTTTTGTTATATTGGCGGGAGACCATTCCCATCGTAATTCTCATATTAAGTTATCCTCCTTTTGTATTATCTGCCGACTGTGCCCATCCTGTTGATAATGGTATCTATTGCTTCATCCATTGTGGTCATAAACCGGGAGGAAGCGGTGAGGGATTGATTATACATGATTAAGTTAATACCCTCTTCATTTACATCCACGGAAGAAAGTGCATTTTTTTGGGTCTCAATATCAGAGAGTGTTGAGTTAAAGGTGGCATCCTGACGGGCGATATCCTGAACTTGAAGGGCAAGTGTACTGTTGGAAATATTTGAGATAAATGTATTGACAGAACCGGTAAAAAGGGTCGTACCCGATGCAGCGTTGTTTGGGTCTGTCGTATAAGGCTTTTCCTGTGAAAGCTGCTTGATCATATAAAGAATATTGTCGCTGGGTGTTGAACTGGCGGCGCCCGTGATAGGATCCTGCTTGGTAACGGTAAGATAGGAACCGGTTGCGTGGTTCCATGCGTCAGAGAGCGAAATATTAGAAGCATTAATGCTGCTTACACCGTCTGCAGCTGTGAATAAGGCTTTGTTATCCTGATCGGCATTTGTGCTGTTGGCTTTATTCATCGTGCTCGCAAATTCACTTGCCAGCTTGTCCAAAACATTTTCGTAATAACCAATTCCGCGCTCGGTTCCTTTGGTGGTGTCGTATTCACCTTTTTCGTTCAGCATGGATAAATACCCGCCGAACGCGCCACTTGTCACATCACTGTTAGCCAAGGCGGCACCTGCGCCGTTTGCGAGCACATCATGATCAGCTTCATCCTTCAGTTCCATTGTAACCGGAACTGTAACCGGAGGACTACCTGAAGTTACATCTTTAACCATATCAAAGTGACTGTATTGGTTATTACTGACGAGGTTGAATTTATTAGTGCCTGAAATCAGGTTGATGTTTAATTCCGCTACAGTTCTGCCCGCGCCCACAGGAACCATTTTGGAAGAGACCTCAATGTTAGCGTACTGTGACAGCTGGTCAATCATTGTGTTACGCTGATCGTTTAATTCCAAAGAGGGATTTCCGGAAATATCGGCGCTTTTAATCTCTTCATTGAGGTGTGCAATATTTTTCAGAAGAGTATTTGTTTTTGCAATTGCGTCAGTCTGTAGTGAGTCCGTCTGCTGTTTTCTGATTGTGGATATTTGCTGCGCCGCGTTATTAAAAGCCTTTGTCAGTAACAAAGAGGAATTTTTCACAATATTTTCAAGACCGGAATTTGATGGGGTATTTGCATAGGACTGCAATTGTGTTGTCAAATCACGAAGTTGGGTGCTGATGCCGTCTTTTTTACTCTCATCAAATATTGTTTCAAGGTCGTTCAACGTACTAAGTTCCGTGCCGGTTTTGCCGCTTTTTGCGTGTTCCATGCGGTAGCGGACGTCCAGGTAAGGGTCCCTGATTTGGCTGATGCCGCTGCAATTGACACCTTCGCCGATGGCAAGATCGGACTGATTTGAATAACGCATATTGTTGCCGCTTGAACCGATTGAATATGTGTCAACCCTTTGCCTTGTGTAGCCTTCAGTGTTTACATTCGTCATATTTTGGCCGGTTACCTGCAAATTTGCACGGGCGGCCTGAATGCCGCTCTTGGCAACATAAAATCCTGAAAAAGTGGATGCCATGAAAAAACCTCCTTAAACCATCTTTGAAAGAACACCCGACGCAGGGTGACTTTTCGCCTTTGAATCATACCGCTCTTCTAACTCCGGATGATTTTTCAGCTTTTGTAAATCTACTTCAACTTTGTGCAGCTTTAATTCTGTCAAATAATTGCAACGCAGATTGGTTTCTTTTAAGTCAAACAGAACCTGTAACAGTTCCTTATAAATCTCTTTTAATTGCCCCTGTACGGAAGAATCAAATAGTGGAATTGACTCCTGCAAAGTAGAGTTCGGGCTGCCTGCCTGTGTCCATAGTCTTTCACGTTCCAGCTCCAACCCTTTCGATTTAAGCATAAAAGCCTGCTCTGTTTTCACGTGTTCGTCCAGTAAACCAATATTGTTTTGCGTCATATCATTGTATTTTTCAGTCTCTAATTGCAAAAATTCCTTGTAAAACGAAAGGTATTCTTGCAAAAAAAGCAATAATTGATCAGATAAAGTTTTATTTATCATAATTTCTCCATTTATCATGTTTGAATTATTCATTGTTATTCAAAAGCATAATTTTGGCCATTTCAAGGGGATTTGTTGTGTATTGATTTGAATTGATCTTTGCCTTTAACCGGTCAAGGTATTCCGCATCTTTATCTGCATTTAACTCTGAAACGATACGATCCCTTACTGCGGGTAAAGTTGTATGATTGCTCACAGGGTGCTGCGAAAGTTCGATGGTATCGACCTTCGAAGCATTTGTAGCTTTGTTTAGTTCACCTGCAAAGGAAGAACCGGTATTTGGACCGTTTTGCACGGCATCTGCCTTTTCCGGCTTTCTTCCGGAATACGGATTGGATATATAATTTATATAATCTGAATTTTTAATAATCACAATATCACCTCAGATGCATTATCGGCACTGTTTCCAAAAAATTTAGTTGATAATACAGAATAATTTACCAATATAATTTTCCAAACAATTAATTAACTAAACTATAAAATTAAATGGAAATATATTTTTCTGTTTTCCAATAAAAATCACATTTTAATGTTGACTTTTAATTTTTTTTATATAATAATGAAACAGTCACAAAATTATTTAAAATTAACTATATTATATTGATTTTTCTTTTGTGAGACCATATGTAGATTAGCAATGCATAAATGATCTATAAAATCAAAGAAAATTGAGAACAATTTAGACAATATTTTTTTCTTGATATTATAGAAAAATGTGATTTTCTGTTGACTTTTGGCAGATTTTGTATAATAATTATACAAGCTTACTATTACATATATATGCATATGCAGTCACAAAAGCATTAGCATTCATAATCTTGTAAATATTTCCATTTTTTTGAGACTATTTAATAATTGGGGTGATTTTTTGAATTGGTTAGACAATATTTCCGTTAATCTAATGAATAAGGACTTAGACGGCCTTTGGGCAAGACAGCAGGAAATTTCAGATAATATTGCCAATGTTGAAACTCCCGGATATAAAAGTAAATCCGTCAGTTTTGAGGATCAATTAAAGGCACTTCTGTCAGACAGTTCTGCAAGCAATAGCGAAACTATTGATAATATTAAAAGCATGCAGCCTCAGATTACAGTATCGGACGATAAAACATCGAGGTTAGACGGCAACAATGTTGATGCTGAAAAGGAGAATATTGAACTGGCACGTACACAATTGAATTACATGTATTCCCTGCGTGAACTGTCCGACTATTTTTCCCGACTAAGGTATGCGATTACCGATGGCAAATCCTAATCCCGAATTTTACCTTTATTTTTAAATATGTTAGGGGGATTCTGTTATGGCTTTTTTAAGTTCATTAAATATCAGCGGTTCTGCTCTTACTGCAAGTAGGCTGAGAATGGATGTTATTTCTGAAAATATTGCAAATGCTTCTACCACTAAAACTGCGGATGGCGGTCCATATCGCAGAAAAATGGTTGTTTACGAGCCCGAGGATCAAACTTCATTTCGTAACATTCTTCAAACCAAGATGGATTCGTCCGGTGATACACAAAAAGGAGTAAAAGTTACAAAAATTGTGGAAGATCCAAGTGAATTTACTCCTGTCTACGATCCCACCAATGTGGATGCAAATGCCCAGGGATACGTAATGATGCCAAATGTGGATCCAATCAAAGAGACTTTGGACATGATGTCGGTAACAAGAGCTTATGATGCAAATTTGACTGCCTTTAACGCTGTAAAGGGAATGGCAGCCAAGGCATTGGAAATGGGAAGGTAAAACAAGATGCAGATAATACCAATTCAGAAAATAAATTCCATTACGGATTTGAACGATTTAAATAAAATATCTAACACAGGAACGCCAAATTCGGTTCCGTTTCAAACGATGTTTCAAGACGCAATCCAAAATGTAAAAGCGACAGATTCAAACTTAACACAAGAACTAAACAAGTTGGCAACCGGGCAAACAGACGATCTTCACAATCTAACAATTGCCTCTACAAAAGCAACTTTGTCGGTCCAGATGCTGGTACAACTCCGGAATAAAGCTTTGGACTCATACAATGAAATTATGCGTATGAGCGTGTAAAATCGGGTTATAGAAAAGGGTGATTGCAGGTTGAATAATGAACATTCAAATTAAAAAATATATTGATCCGATAAAGAACTTTTGGATTAATTTAACCAAAAAGAAAAAAATTATTTTGATGAGTATTCTGGGCGGGATCATTCTGATTTCCGTTATAGCCGGCATTTTGTTAAATATTCAGCCCTTTGTAGTCCTTTACCCGGGATTGGAACATGAAGAAGCAGTTGAAGTAATGACTGAACTGAAAAATAGAAATGTGAGCTATAAGGAAGATAATGGTACCATTTATGTGCCAAAGGATCAAGAAAATGCCTTGAGGATGGACCTTTCCAATGAAGGGCATCCGAAAACTGCACCCAATTATGATTTTTTTACTAAAAATATTAGCATTATGTCAACCGATTTTGAAAAGAAAACGATAGAAAAATACCAGCTTAATCAAAGACTTGAAGCCGTTATTAAGACGTTGAAAAATATACAGAATGCCAACGTCACTATCAGTATCCCGGACAGCAGCGGATATGCTTGGGACGAAAATGCAGCGACTCCGACCGCCTCTGTAACAGTACAGCTTATTGATGGTAAAACGCTGGAAGCGGCACAGGTTAACGGCATTAAGCAATTGGTTTCCAAAAGTGTGCCAAACATGAAATCCGATGATGTCGCTGTTATAGACACAGCAACCGGTGATGAATTGAGTTCAACCAACGGCGGAACTCAAATTGATATTTCACAGTTAAAACTTACCATCGAAAAAGAGTATGAAAAAGACATCGAAAAAAAGGTGTTAAATGTGTTGACACCGATTTACGGGACAAACAATGTTAAAGTAACCGCAAAAAGCATTATGGATATTGATAAAAAAGTGCGGGAAATTATTACTTATAATCCATCAACAACCGATAATAAAGGTGTTATCAGTCAGTCGGATACGCAAAAAGAGCAGCAGTTAAATGGGAACAATACTGCCGGCGGAACAGCGGGAACACAATCCAATACGGGGGTTACGACTTACCCGGGCGTTACTGTTAATGGAAATGTTATTTACACTAAGGATGCCCAATCTTACAAATACCTTGTCAGCCAGGTCAAAGAACAAATTCAGGGAGACGCTGCAAGTGTAAAAGATATGACCATTTCCGTTGCAATCAACAAAGAGTTAATGGCGGCTACCGAAAAACAGGATATCAGCAAATCGATTGCATTCGCGGCAGCTATTTTACCTGAGAAGGTCGCAATATTTAATACTGTTTTTCCAGAAGCTGCAAAAACTACCAATGGGCAAGCTTCGCCTGCACCGCTGCTCAATCAGATTGTTATAATTGGTGGCGCTGCGCTTCTTACGCTCCTTCTTGTTCTGTTGATCGTTTCGATCATCATATCTCGAAAAAGGAAGAAGCAACTGCGTGAATTCATGGGACAATCGCAGGATGAGAATTCAGGTTCAGATGTTCCTTTGAAAGACAGGCTGACTGAAGCACCGTTGCCGGAGGAAATAGCATTAAAGGCCATTGAAGGGCAGCGTGCGGCGAAAGCCTCCAAAGAAGAAGCTTTAACCAAGGAAATTCAAGAGTTTTCATCACAAAATCCGGAAATTGCCGCTCAACTGATTCGGACCTGGCTGAGAGGAGACGAAAACGATGGTTAAGTTTACCGCACAGCAAAAAGCAGCTGCCGTCATTATTTCATTGGGTGCAGAAAATGCTTCTAAAATTTACAAATACTTAAAAGAAGATGAAGTGGAACAACTTACCTATGAAATAGCAAGATTGTCTCATATGCCGTCGGAACAGATTGAAGAAATTTTGGACAGCTTTTATCAGGTTTGCTTAACACAAAAGGTAATTACGGAAGGCGGCATGGAATATGCCAAAAATGTACTTGAAAAGACATATGGCGCGCAAACCGCCGCTTCCCTGCTTGAACGGGTTACAAAATCACTTAGGACGAAAGCTTTCGAATTTATCAGAAAAACAGATTATAAAAATCTGATGGCAATGATTCAAAATGAGCACCCGCAAACAATTGCTCTTATTCTTTCTTATGCAAGAGCTGATCAGGCGGCAATGATTATTGCGGAGCTGCCGAAAGATAAAAGACTTGATGTTGTTGAGCGTATTGCCACCATGGACAGAACCTCACCGGAAATCATCAAAATTGTCGAAAGTAATCTTGAAACCAAGTTTTCATCGCTCATGTCCTTGGACTTCATGGAATTTGGCGGCGTAAATTACATTGCGGATATTATGAACAATATGGACCGCGCAAACGAGAAATATATTTTTGATGAATTGTCGCATAAAGATGCACAGCTTTGTGACGAAATCAAGAAGAGAATGTTTGTCTTTGAAGATATTACTGTTCTTGATGATATGTCCATACAGCGTTTTCTGCGTGAAGTGGACTCCAAAGATTTGGTGTTCGCACTCAAAGGAGCTAATCAAGAGGTTTCTGATGTTATCTTTAAGAATATGTCCAATCGTACGACTGAAACAATTAAATCCGATTTGGAATTCACACACAATGTCAGGCTCAGGGATGTCGAAGAAGCGCAACAGCGTATTGTGGGTGTTATCCGCCGTCTTGAGAGCGAGAACGAATTAGTGATTACTAAGGGCGGGAAGGATGAGGTCATTGCCTAATATCATCAAGGCCTCTGAATATGTCTCTATTAAAAATGGGACTGCCTTTCCGGCCAACAATAGATCATCAAGGACCGTGAATGACCACTTGTGGGAACAGGATGAAGCGCTCAAGAAAGCACAGGATGATCAGACCGTTGTCGACAAGGCGCATCAAGAGGCGCAGCAGCTCATGGATGCTGCTCAAAACTACAGCATGAACAAAGTTAAAGAAACTACGCAGCGAATGAATGAGGAAGCGGCTCAGGTTTGGGCTCAAAGCCACCAAGAAGGTTACCAAAAGGGCTTGAGTGAAGGCCAAAAAGGTGGCACCGAATTGGGTTACAAGGACGGCTATGAGCAGGGCGTTAAAAAAGCCGAAGAAGAAAACGAAGCCACCTTGAAGGAACTGACAGACATGCTCGAAACGGTTGAAACGCTGAAAACTGAAATTCTCCAAAAATTTGAGGATGACATTAAAAAATTAGCGTTTGCAATTGCAGAAAAAGTGATTAAAAAAGAATTGAGCATAGATACACAAGCAATGCAGTCAATCATTCAAAATGCGGTGGACTCTTACACGAATCAAAGCTATTTAAAAATATTCGTTTCCAAAAACACAAAATCAATACTTGTTAATGCAGACAATTCTATTATTCAGGCACTGCGGGAAATTTCTGAAAATGTTAAAATAGAAGTTTCACCCAATATGACTGACAGTGATTGCAAAATCGATATGCCTGACCGAGTGATTGATGCCGGAGTAGATACGCAGATGACTAAAATTGAACAAGCGCTGACTTAATTGCAAAATTTGTCAAAATCTAAAGTAATGGAGCGTAAGACATTGAATTTTCAAAATGCACACGATGTTTTAGAAAAATTGAATCCGCTCTGTTACATGGGTAAGGTCAAAAACATTGTCGGCATGATGATTGAGACTACAGGGCTTAGCGCAAATGTTGGGGATATTTGTGTCATCCGTAATTCAAATGATGAAAAAACAATTACAGCTGAGGTAGTGGGGTTTAAAGATGGAAATATCCTGCTCATGGCTTATGGTGACATTAAAGGAATTGGCCTTGGCAGCTTGGTTAGTTCCACCGGGTGCAAACTTCGTGTTCCGGTTGGAGATTTTTTGGTGGGAAGAACAATTGACGCCACCGGTCAGCCGATGGATGGCTTAGGTGACTTTGACGTTAAGCAATATTACAATGTTGACTCCGATCACACAAATCCATTGGATCGGCCGAGAATCAGCACCCGACTTAGCTTTGGCGTGAAAGCGATTGACGGTATGATGACAATTGGCAAGGGTCAGAGAATGGGCATTTTTGCCGGTAGCGGCGTTGGTAAAAGCACTTTAATGGGAATGATTGCGAAAAATGTCAAGACAGATATTAATGTAATCGCACTTGTCGGAGAAAGAGGCCGTGAGGTCACAGAGTTCATCGAAAAAGACTTGGGAAAAGAAGGGTTGGCACGCTCGGTACTGGTTGTAGCAACTTCTGACCAGCCTGCGATGTATCGCGTAAAATGTGCGACTGTCGCAACGGCAATCGCCGAGTATTTTAAGGACCAGGGCAAAGATGTTCTGCTCATGATGGACTCCCTGACCCGGTTTGCAATGGCGCAAAGAGAAATTGGCTTGGCTACCGGGGAACCACCGATTGCAAGGGGTTATACGCCTTCCATTTACGCAGAACTGCCGAAACTCCTTGAACGAAGCGGGAACTTCAAAGAAGGTTCCATTACCGGAATTTACACTGTGCTGGTTGAGGGGGATGATACCAATGAACCCATTTCTGATACAGTCAGAGGAATTATCGACGGCCATATTGTTTTAACGCGTTCATTGGCCCATAAAAGTCACTATCCAGCTATTGATGTCAATGCGAGTATTTCCAGACTGATGAATGACATTGTTTCCGATGAGCACAAACAGGCGGCGTCAAAAGTAAGGGACTTGCTTTCCGTATATTATCAAAACTATGATTTGATTTCAATCGGCGCGTATAAACCAGGTATGAACCATAAACTCGACGAGGCGGTTAAGAAAATAGATTCAATCAATGCGTTTTTATGCCAGAAAGTCAATGAAAGCTTTTCTTTTGAAGATATTTTAAATATGATGGAAGAATTATAGAGGTTGCTATGAAAAAATTTACGTTTTCACTTGAAAAAGTTCTTAGTTTCAAACAACAAATTCTTAATGTCAAGTTAAATGAATTAGCTTTATTTCAGATGCAACTAAGCGAACTGGAAAAAGAAATTGATGACTTGAACAATAAATTTATCGATACAAATCGGAAAATGGTTGAAGAAATGCAGATTGGGTTGAATTCAAATGATATTTCGATTTATAAAACGTATTTTAATACGCTAAATCAAAAAATACAAAAATATATTGAAGATAAAAGACAGCTGCTTGAAGTAATCGCTCAAAAAAGAGCAGATATCGTTTTGGCGAACAGTGAAATTTCCGGGCTGGAAAAGCTCAGAGATAAACAGTTGGATGAATATTTGAAAAGCAAGCAAAAAAGTGATGAACTTGCGATGGATGAATATGTCAACCAAGTGCGCAGCTCAGCAGGCTAAAAGGATTATAAATTTAACTTAATTTATAAAATTCTAATGAAGGAGGTGAAAATGGTGATACAGCAAATCAATCAAACTCCGGCGCCGCAGCAAACGCCAGCGCAGCTTTCTCAGTCTAAGGAAAACATCGGTGGATTTCAAATATTGTTGAAAAAAACAGTCAATGCATTGAACAGCAAGGATACAAAACAAACGAATTCACCGGACCCAAAAACGAAGGATGACAAAGCTACGGATCAACAAACCAATTTACTTGCCATTCCCGCGGGAACCGATGCTTCGGCTTTGGCCGCAATGCTCCAACCGGTGAACGTGCAGGCACAGCCCGCTTCCAAAGATGTTCTTAGTGCGCCGCAGCTTCCCATATTACAGGCAATTGAAGCACCCGGGCAAACCGCGGAAGTTTCAGCAGGAAAACAACAAGTTGGTTTAATACAGGGAGCAGCCATTCCAACGAAAACAATTATTCCTGAAAAAACGGTTGATGTACAGCAGGGTAATATTCTTTCGGCGGTGCAGCAAACTCCGGCAGCTACCGTGAAAAATTCTTCAGAGCAACAGCAAGTCAATCCGGCTATCCCTGATTTGGTACAGGGTGAAACGAAGGCATCTGTGGGAACGAATTCACCTTTACCTGTGACAGTTCAATCAAAAACGGTTCAAGCTTCTCCACAAGACATCAGCCCTGTACAGCAGAACATCACACAGGCGGCCGCACAAACAAAACAACCTGCTGATTCTGTTTCAGAGCCAATTGCTTCAACCGGTCAGGCTAACGTACAAACGTTGACCGCAACGATCATTCCAACAGCTGAACCAACGGTTGTACAAACGGTCGTACCAACAGAACAAACTGTCGGCTCAGATTCCAAGTTAATTTCCACCGCACAGTTACAGACTGTTTTACCGACAGACGAAAAAACAAAAATACCGGTTCAGGCAGCAGCCAATCAGAATCAAAGTTCTTCGCGCTTTACTGACTTATTCCAAAACGGAAACGTCGTCATTAAGGTTTCTGATGCATCGTCCGATTCGGCTAAAACTGCTTTCAGTCAGATTACTGATCAGATTGCGGTCAATTACAAGGCGGGAAATCCACAGTTTCAAATGGAGCTTCATCCGCAGAATTTAGGGAAAGTATCCGTTAAGCTGTCAATGCAGAGCGGTATTCTCACGGTTGAAATTGCGGCTGCAAACCCCAAAACGCAAAGTATGCTGATGGCAAGCAGTGATCAAATTAAATCAGTGCTTCAATCAACTGTCGACCAGCCTGTAAGGGTTTTGGAACCTGCACCGGATAAGTTGTGGTATCAGCAGCAAGACCAGTCAAGTCAATCACAGTCGCAGCAACAGCAACAGGAAAAACAGCAGCAGCATCGAAACGTAAGTTCATACCTCAATTCGCAGGACAGTGATATTACAACAGGTGATTTTCTTACTGTGATGCAGCAGCTTAGGCAGCAAGCCTATTCCGTGTAATTCAACAGAAAGGAGTCCTTTCATTGACAACAAATCAAATTAATTCCTATGGAGTAGGTTCTTCTACTGACACAGCGACCGGTAACAGTTCAAAGTCGTCAGTCAGTTCTGTAGATTTCCTTAAACTACTGTCAGCACAAATGGCGAATCAGGATGTGATGAATCCAACGGACAATACACAATACATTTCACAGCTTGCACAGTTTTCTTCCTTGCAGGCAATGACAGAGCTTTCTCAGAGTGGTAAATCCCAGTTGGATGCAATTGAAACACTCGCTCAAATTTCCTACGCACAATATGGCGCATCACTCGTTGGAAAAAACGTTACGGTTGCTTCCTACGATGAAAACGGAAAATATGTGGAAGCACAGGGAGTAGTTACAAACACGAATTTTGCATCCGGTAATTGTACTGTAACGGTAAATGATAAAAAATATGATTTATCTTCTGTTATGGAGGTTACCAGTGATTCTGCGAAGACTCCAACTCCAGCCGCAACAAGTGGAACAGACGCAGGTGCTGCAGGCACAACAGATCCGGCAGCGACAAATGCACACACACCCGGTGTACCGGAAAATGCGGAAAAAGCGGATACAACGCAGGCATAATACCCCACGGGGATCGGGCGTTTTACAGTTAGGAGCACAGTCATGGATGATATTCAATTCAAGAAAAACTATTCCGCTTTGGTCAATCCGAATTATGCGGTCACTCCGGTCACAACGGATGCAAAGCAAAAAATCGGAACGGATAAAAGCAACAGTGAATTTGCACAGCTTTTACAGCAAAATATTCAAAAAAGCCAGCCGCTGACATTTTCAAAACATGCACTTCAGCGTTTGGATTCAAGGCAAATACAGATTTCTCCGCAGCTGATTTCTCAAATCAACAGCGCTGTTGAAAAGGCCAAATCGAAAGGGATTAAGGATGCGCTGATTTTGAACGGACAGACTGCTTTCATTGTTAACGTGCCCAGCAGTACAGTTGTTACAACTATGAGCGGTCAAGAAATGACTGCGAACGTGTTTACAAATATTGACGGAGCCGTAATACTATAACTGGACCTCTTGAGGAAGTTATTGAGCTTTGACTGACAGATAAGCTCATACGGTTTCAATTAAAGAAAAAAGAAAGAGGTAGAATTATGCCAAGAGCATTATTTTCAGGCGTCGCAGGCCTTAAAACACACCAAACAAAAATGGACGTTATCGGTAATAACATTGCAAACGTAAATACATACGGCTTTAAAAGTTCCAGAGTTACTTTCAAGGATGTTTATTACGAAACTCTTTCGGGTTCCTCCAATGCAAACGGTGCCATGGGCGGCGGCAATGCTACCCAAGTCGGTTATGGTTCAGCCATCGGCTCGGTTGATGTTCTGAACACCCGCTCCGGTTTCGCTGCCACAGGATTGGGAACGGATTGTTATATTGACGGCGAGGGCTACTTCGTTATTAAGGACGGCGCCGGCAATGAACGTTTAACGCAGGTCGGGCAGATGAGCTTCGACGGAAGCGGCAACCTTGTGGACGGCCAGAAAAATTTCGTCTGTGGCTATCCGTATAAGGATATGTCCGGTAAGGCTGCCGTTGGCGGTGCAACCATCAACTTGGATAATTCCAACGGAACCCTTCTGGATGGTTATAAGGTCGAAATAAAATATGCTACTGCCGTGACCGGACCATCACCAGCTACAACAGTTGCGGCCGATGCCGATAAGAAAACAATCACCGTCACATTTACCCCGTCAACGGATACGCCGGCAGGTAATCCTACGAAGACCATGACGAAGAGTGTATTGGACACTGCCTTGAAGACTGGTACTTGGGCTTGGACTGGTACAATGCCCACAGGGTTTGTCTCGTCCAAAGTGACTGTTGAAGGTTTAGCCGATGATCCAACGGGCGCGGTTAATGCGGCGACCGGCTCCGTGATACAGGGTGCGAATTTTGATACTACAAAAAATCCGGATAAAATTGTCAACACATACGGCGAACTCAAAGATCTTACAATCGGCAGCGACGGTACTATTACCGGTCAGGATGCAAGCGGAACGATTCGAATTATCGGGCAGGTTGCAATTGCCAATGTTCCGAACCCGCAGGCACTGACCCTTGAGGGAAATTCCTATTTTAAGGCTGTCAATAACACCGGTACCATTACCTATTCCGCTCCGGGCTCCAAAAATGTCGGCCAATTAAAGTCCGGCGGCTTGGAAACATCAAATGTTGACCTTGCCACGGAAATGTCCGATATGATTATGACACAAAGAGGATTTCAGGCAAACTCAAAAATCATCACGGTCAGTGATGAAATGCTCGATGAGCTTTGCAATTTAAAGAGATAACCATTGTAGTTGAAATAACCGTTTCTGAAGCCGTAAACCGCCTTCAGAAACGGTCAGCTTAAAAAAAGGGGAAATTCAAGATGATTACGCTTACCAACCTGAATGGCAATTCTTTTGTACTGAATTCCAATCTGATTGAAACAATTGAAAGCATTCCCGAAACAAAAATCACCTTGACGAATGGAAAATATTTTTTAGTTAGTGAAATAAAAGAAGATATTATTCGAGAAGTCATTGCTTATAACCGGCAACTTTTTCAAAACAGTTTGAAGCTAATGGAATAGCTTCATTTTGCGACAGGCAGTGTCATATGGATGAAGCGTCAGTGCCTGAAAGAAATTTCGTGTATCACAACCTTGTGTTTATTGTTGAAATGAGTTGTGCTGCAAAGAGTTTTTATCTGTAATTTAACGCAAGGAAGTGTTAGTGTGGATTTTACAAGTATTGTGGGGCTGATTGCCGGGCTTGGTCTGATTATTTTCGGTATTGTTTATGATCCCTCTTCGGGAATCGCAATGTCAACACTCATTAATTTCATTAATTACCCCAGTATGGCGATTACCTTTGGCGGCGCGATTGCGGCAACCCTAATTGCTTTTCCTATTTCTTACTTTAAGGGTATGCCAAAACACATGAAAATCATTGTACAGAAGAATAAATACAACCCGCAGAAGTACATTGCAACGATTGTGGATTTTGCGCAGGAAGCAAGAAGAAAAGGTTTGCTTTCTCTTGAGGAAAAAGCCTCACAAGAAGAGGATGCCTTTTTACGGGAAAGTATCATGTTGGTTGTTGATGCGATTGACCCGACCAAGGTGAAACAGATGTTGGAAAATGAATTAGATAATTTAGAAGACCGACATTCTCATGTGTGGCAATTTTACGAGAAATTCTCTACTTTCGGACCTGCGTTTGGTATGATCGGTACACTAATCGGTTTAATTAATATGCTTGCAAACATGGATATGAGTGCTGAAGGCGGAGCAACTAAAATGGCACAGGGTATGTCAACCGCTTTGATTACTACTTTCTATGGCTCTATGCTCTCTAACCTTGTGCTTACGCCGCTTGCACATAAACTTCATATGCGCCATGACGAAGAAATGGTTTGCAAAGAAATTGTAATGGAAGGCGTAATTTCCATACAAGCTGGCGATAACCCGAAACATATTGAAGAGAGATTGAATTCGTTCCTTTGCGAAAGCAAAAGAGGAAACGAAAAGGAAAAGGAGAAGGGCGAAGCTGCTTCTTCACAAAAGAAACCAGAAAAAGGCAAGAAGGCTTCTTAAATAAAACCAATTTCTTTTATTCAATTTTTTTAATTGATGCGGATTATAAAGCAGTACAGAAATTTACCTTGTAAACTATGAAGTGGGGGTGAGAGATTGGCCAGAAAAAAATCAGAAGGCGGCGGCGGACCAAATTGGTTGGATACATATGCAGATATGGTGACTCTGTTGCTGACCTTTTTTGTTATGTTGTTTGCTATGTCCACAGTGGATGCCAGTAAATGGCAGACGCTTGTCAAAGCGTTTTCCACGAACAAGCCGGCGACGGCAACCATAGAACAGGCAATTACAGCAAGTTCGCAGAACTCGGGCACCGGAAAGACCTTTGATGCCGACAAAAGTCTAAGTTCTTCAAGTCCCAGCACAAGTTCAGATGCTTCAAGCGAAATCACTTCAAGTACTCCCACCGATAAAGTAACGGATTTTGATAGTTTGTATAAATATATGAATGACTATGTCAATAGAAACGGTTTGCAGAATTCCGTGCAGGTTCATAAAGGTGACAGCTACACTTTTATTACATTCCAAAACAGTATCTTTTTTAATGGAGACAGTTCTGTTCTGCGTGACGATGGGAAAAAGATTTTGGATTTTTTATGTAATGGAATAAAGAACATTCCCGACCAGATTGGTGAAATTCGTTTTTATGGACATACGGCGCGTGCCGGGGAGTCAACAAGCATAGCGGCGCAAGCCTTTGACCGTTCATTGTCATCTGACAGAGCAAAAAACGTTTTGATATACGTTCAAATTAAAAATATTATCGACCCCGGAAAAATGGTTTCCGAAGGATACGGAGAGTACAGACCCATTGTACCGCACAATAACACAGAGGTGAACAGGGCAAAAAACAGAAGAGTAGAAGTTTACATTTCAAAATCCGGCAAGGTAAGTTCCGTTTTGGATGATATTTACAAGGATATTAAATCATCAAGCGGCACGAGTAGCAAATAATCATGCTCGGGCATGAGATTTCATTTTGGTTTCCATACAGCGTTTGACTTTTCGCACAAGACGAGAACGCTTTTGAGATATATTTGTATTTTAATCTGTTAGATGTGCGTAGAAATGGAGGTTTTATGGCAGAAGTATTATCGCAGAAGCAAATAGATGAGCTTTTGGGAAATTTGCAAAGCGGCCATGTTGACTTTAACGAGATCGAAGAACAATCTACATCATCAAAAGTAAAAGAATATGACTTTATGTCTCCCAAAAAGTTTACAAGGGAGCAACTCAAGTTATTGGATACTGTTTTTGACGGTTTTGCAAGGATGTTCAGTCTTCAGCTGGCAGGGATGCTTCGCAGTTCCTGTGAAATGCAAATTCTTCAAGTCGAAGAGGAGGAATACCGTGAATTCAACAATGCTTTAAGTGATTCTGTGTTAGTCGGAATTATTGGAATGCATAATGAAGAAAACAAAATCGACGACAAGCAAATATTGATTGAATTGTCCCGACCGGTTTCTTTCGCCATGATGGACCGCCTGTTAGGCGGAAACGGGCGTGGCTATGATCTTGACAGAGATTATACCGATATTGAAATATCGGTATTGGAATACCTGTTTAAACAAATTTCGCCTCTTCTAAACAATGCATGGAGCAATTACATGGAAATCAATCATACAATCGATATGATTGAAACTAATTCCAGATTGATTCAAATGATCCAGCCGGATGAAGCGGTCGCAATTGTAGCAATTGAAATTACTCTCGAGAATTTAAAAGGTAATATGAATGTCTGTCTTCCTGCCTCCGCACTGAAAGAAATATTTCGTGTTTTTAATTCGAGATATGTTAAACTGCCTCAAAAGGAAGATCCAGAGGTTGAGCAACAGCGTAAAGTTGGTATTATGCACAGCATTAAAAGCTCACCACTAAAGGTTGCTGCGATTTTGGGAAAAACAGAAATCAGCTTAAAGGAGTTGCTCTGTTTGCAGGCAGGGGACATTATCCCGCTTGACACTCCTGTTGAGAAAAATACAGTAACTTTAGAAGTGGAGGATTCACCTTGGTTTACAGGCGTGATTGGAACAAAAAAGAAAAAGTATGCAGTAAAGATCGACAAAACTCTTCAATAAATGATGAAAGGTGATTTCTATGGAGCCGAATAGTGAGGAACTTTTTTCTGCTATGGACATTGATGCCATAGGAGAAATATTAAATATCAGTTTGGGTTCATCCGCAACCTCCGTTTCTGAATTATTGGAACAAAGGGTGAACATCACTACGCCGCAAGTTGAAATATTGCGTTCAACGGAGGTTAAGTTTGAATCGATGGAGCCTGCCATTGCGGTAGAAATTAATTACGTAAGCGGTTTGAGCGGAAAGAATATTTTAGTTTTAAAAGAAACAGATGTACAGGTTATCGTGGGGTTGCTGCTTCATACCGACTATACCGAAGAACAACCATTTGTAATGGATGAAATGAGCATTGGCGCAATTTGTGAAGTTATGAACCTGATGATGGGGGCTTCCGCTACTGCGCTTTCCCAATTCCTAAACAGGGCAATTAATATTTCGCCGCCAAACTCTTTTCAAATTGAGAATGAAGAACAATTTAAGAGTAAGTATTACCAACCGGATCAAACAGTGGTAGCCGTAAAATTTAATTTAATGATCGGCGATTTGGTTAACAGTGAGTTTATCAGTCTGATGACAGTAGATCTTGCCAAAGAATTAATTTCAACTTTTAGCTTTGACACACCGGAGCAAGAGGCGCCTCAGCCTCAGAAAATAGAACAACAACCTGTTATACAAAAGCCTGCCCCGGTAGCCCCTCCTCAGCCGGTCAGAAAGCAGGAGCCTGCTGCAAGACCAGCGAATGATTATGCAGTGAGGCCTGAGCCTCAAAAGAATTACAATGTGGAACGAGCATCCTATCAGAGTTTTGATGAGGATGAAGTGGTGCTTACAGATGATCAAAATAACAACTTAAACATGATCATGTCGGTTCCACTGCAAATTTCGGTTGAAATCGGCCGCACAACAAAACCAATTAAAGATATCCTGGACTTTACATCGGGTACAATTGTTGAGTTGGACAAGCAAGCCGGTTCACAGATAGATGTTTATGTAAATGGTAAGCGAATCGCAAGAGGCGATGTTGTTGTCGTGGATGATTTTTACGGAGTAAGAATCACAGAAGTACTAAGCAGCGAGATTATGAAACTGATTTAGAAGAAAAGCACCTTAAGCGGTGCCTATTAGGAGGAAACAATAATAATGAGTAAAAAAATTATGTTGGTCGATGACGCAGCTTTTATGAGAATGATGATTAAAAACACACTGCAGCAGAATGGATATACGGAAATTGTTGAAGCAGAAAATGGGGAACGCGCAGTCAGTCTTTACAGCTCAGAAAAACCGGACCTCATCCTGATGGATATCACGATGCCGATTATGGATGGCTTAGAGGCACTGAAAAATTTAAAAGAGATGGACAGCACTGTTAAAGTCGTTATGTGTTCAGCAATGGGACAGGAAGCGATGGTTGTTGAAGCGCTGAAATTGGGCGCAAAGGACTTCATTGTAAAACCGTTTAAACCGGACCGTATTATGAAAACTGTTCATAGCATTTTAGAGGCTTAATACTCACAGCATTCAGAGAGGGAGGAACCATATTGAATTTTGCGTTAGATATTTTGCCGCTCAGTGCTTCTTCAGATATTTTGACGTTGGTTTTCTCATTGTTTGCCATTGCTCTGGTGTTGTATCTTTGCTACCTGTTTAGTAAATTTATGGCAAACAGGGTGAACAACGTTTCAAAATTCAACAATATCAAGGTAGTGGAACGGGTGGCTTTGGCACAGGATAAAGGGCTCGTTATCATTCAGGTTTGCGGTAAATATTATCTGATTGGATTTGCAAACAACAATATTGAGATTTTGAAGGAACTGGATGGGTCAGAGTTGAATCTTCCTAAATCCGCTCTGAAAGATAGTTTTCTTGATGCCTTAAATTCAACAATAAAAAGCAGATGGGATGTGAAGATGAGTGACAAGAATAACCGAAACGCCGATAAAACTGACGATGCCAAAGATGAAGAAGAAAAGAAAAGTCAGTAAAAAGATTTTGGTTGTCATTGTAATCTCTTTAGTCTTTGTGTTTTTGCTGCCGTTAGGCGCTTCAGCGGCGTCGGTGAATGTCGATGTTAACGGCAAGGGAGTAGATACGCTTGAGATTATTGAAATGCTCACTGTGCTGGCGCTTGCACCGTCTATTCTCATCATGACAACCTGCTTTACCAGAATTATTATCGTTCTGTCATTTTTGAAAAATGCACTGGGGCTGCAGCAGACCCCGCCTAATCAGGTGCTGATTGGTATTGCTTTATTTTTGTCCCTGTTTATCATGTCTCCTGTTATTACTCAGATTAATACGGAAGCGTACCAGCCGTATAAAGAACAGAAAATCACACAGGAACAATTCCTTAAAAAAGCGGCCGTGCCCATGAAAAAATTCATGCTGAAGCAAACGAAGAAAGACGATTTAAATCTATTCATTAATTTGTCAAAAGCAAAACCTGTAAAGTCTGTCGATGAACTGTCGATTACTGTGGTTATCCCTGCATTTATGACCAGCGAGTTAAAAAGAGCTTTTATGATCGGATTCTTGATTTTCATACCGTTTCTAATTATCGATATTGTTGTAGCCAGCACACTGATGTCAATGGGTATGATTATGCTTCCTCCAGCGATGATTTCATTGCCGTTTAAGCTTTTGCTATTTATCCTGGTAGATGGATGGGGGCTTTTGTTTAAGACGTTGGCCGTTAGTTTTAACATGTAATTTTCAAGTTGCCTATTCTTAAAAAATGGAGAAAGGTCAACCTATGACGACATCTGATATTAGTGAACTTTTCCATGCTGCAATGATTGCAGCGCTAAAAGTATCGGCGCCCATCTTGATTATCAGCGTTCTATTAGGACTGGTAGTGTCTATTTTTCAGGCAGCTACGCAAATTCATGAACAAACACTTACCTTTGTACCTAAGCTGATTGCGATTGGGTTGGTTTTATTAATTTTAGGTCCGTGGATGATTGAAACCATGAATGATTTTACGCTCTACATATTTGGGCTGATAATAAAATTTAATTAGCGGGTTCCTTGGATTTTTCTAAGACGGCGGAAAGGTGTGGTCATAAGTGAAATATGGAAATGGACTATGATTTTACTCTTCTGCTTTTAGTTTTCATGAGAATGTCCGGGTGTATCATGTTTAACCCCATCCTCGGCAGGAAAAATATTCCGGTGATCCTTAAAGTTGGGCTTACGCTGATGCTTTCCATCTTTTCTTACAGGTTGGTTCCGACTCAGACCATTGAAATTTCTTCTTTTATCATCTTGTTTGTTTCTATGATGAAGGAGTTACTGATTGGGTACATGGTTGGATATGTGATTCAGCTGTTTTTATCCATTATGCCAATTGCGGGGGAGAGCATTGATATGCAAATCGGTATATCAATGTCAAAAATTTATGATCCTCAAAGCAATGTTTCTATGGCACTTTCGGCATCGTTTATTAATGCGATGTTTATATTGATTTTCTTTGCCGTGAATGGGCATTTAACGCTGATACAGATTTTTACAAAACTTTGTGTATTGGTTCCGTACGGCACTCTCCACTTTGAACCGGCTATGTTTCAAGAGCTTGTGAGCATGTTTTCTCTTATCTTAATTTATGCGGTTAAAATGTCGCTACCTGTTCTGGCAGCCGAGTTTATTACGGAAATCGCGGTGGGCTTAATTATGCGGGCCGTTCCGCAAATTGATGTTTTTTCATTGAACATTCAGCTTAAGGTCATTATTGGTTTTATTATGATTCTTATTATGGTATCGCCGCTTGCTACTTTTCTTGAAAAATTGATTACGCTGATGTTCGACAATATCGATCATATTTTTCAAATGCTTGCATAGTCTTTCTTTTACGCCAAATCTGATTTTAGGGGGGATGATATGGCAGACAGCAGCAAGACCGAAAAAGCTACCCCTAAAAAAAGAGAAGACGAACAAAAAAAAGGTAACATATTTCAAAGCAGCGACGTAATCAGCGCGCTTTCCATATTGGCACTTTTTTACACATTGAAAATTATTTTTCCGTTTCTTTACCAGCATATGTCCGGGGTGATCATCAAGTACATCGGCTATATGAAAACAGTGAACACCTTATCAACTGCCTTTGCGATGAGTGTGGCAAAAGATGTTCTTATTGCAGTCCTTCTTTTGGCAGGACCAGTGATGCTGGTATCGATAGCTGTTGGTATTATCGCAACCGGAATGCAAACCAGATTTAAAATCTCAAAAGAAAATCTTAAAATAAAATTTTCAAGGTTAAGCCCGCTTCAGGGAATTAAAAAAATGATTTCGCTTCGTTCCGTTACTGAGCTGATTAAAGCAATGCTTAAAATTTCTGTGATTGGATATATTCTTTATTCCGCGTTTCTCAACATTTCAAAGAGTTTCACAAAATTAATGTTTGAAGATATTTTTGGTGCAGTGAGTTTTATCTTAAATTCTATCATGGATATCGTCATTCAGCTTTCTCTCGCATTTATCTTGATTGCGGCTTTTGACTATTTGTATCAGTGGTGGGAATACGAGAGAAACATTAAAATGTCCAAACAGGAAATTAAGGAAGAGTACAAGCAACTCGAAGGAGATCCACAAATTAAAGGCCAGATACGTGACCGTCAGCGAAAAATGGCAACGCAGAGAATGATGCAGCAGGTGCCTACTGCGGATGTTATTATCAGAAATCCAACGCATTTTGCGGTCGCGCTCAAATATGATATTGAAAAAAACAGCGCTCCTATCGTAGTCGCAAAGGGACAGGATTATACAGCGCTTAAAATTATAGAGATAGCTGAACAGCACCATATTCCAATGACAGAAAACAGACCACTTGCAAGGGCTCTATACAGTACAGTTGAAATCAATAGAGAGATTCCGCAGGAATACTACTTAATTCTTGCCGAAATCATGGCATGGGTATATTCTACAAAAAAGGAGAATAAGTGAGATTGAAATTCCTAAATAACATTGTATCTATTTTCGTAATTCTAATTATCGGCTTTATCATTATCCCACTACCTCCGTTTTTATTGGATATGATGCTTATCATCAACATTACGCTGTCAATTACGATTTTGTTGATGACCATGTATGTCAAGGATGCGCTGCAATTCTCTATTTTTCCCTCACTGCTTTTGATTACGACCCTGTTTCGGCTGGCCCTTAACATTTCTTCCACACGTTTGATTCTTACCGAATCTGGACAAGCAGGGCAGGTAATTCATACTTTTGGCAGCTTCGTTCTAAAAGGCAACGTAGTTGTAGGGTTCATCGTATTTATTATTATTGTTTTGGTGCAATTTTTGGTTATTACAAAGGGTGCGGAGAGAGTTTCCGAAGTATCCGCCAGATTCAAATTGGACGCGATGCCCGGTAAGCAAATGGCAATTGATGCCGATTTGAATTCCGGGCTTATCTCTGAGGAACAGGCGCGCAACCGCAGAAATGACATTCAGCGTGAAGCTGAATTTTATGGTTCTATGGATGGTGCCACGAAGTTCGTCAAGGGCGATGCGATTATGTCCATCGTTATCACGTTCATTAATTTTGTTGCAGGTCTTATTATTGGTATGGTTCAAGGCGGGGGTTCTTTCTCAGATGTTTTAAATATCTATTCGATTGCCACAGTTGGTGACGGTTTGGTAGCCCAGATTCCCGCACTGCTCATTTCAACTGCAACCGGCATGATTGTGACTCGTGCTGCGTCCGACTCAAGCTTGAGTTCAGATGTTTCAAAGCAATTTCTTTCGCAGCCGACTGTTTTGATACTTACCGGAATTACACTCATCGGGCTGTGTTTTATTCCCGGTATGCCTATCATACAGCTTATTATATTGGCGGCTGCACTTTTGATTGCCGGATTCACTGTGAAGAAAAAACAAGAACTTGCCGCTGCCGCACCGGAAGCGGCGCTTGAATCAGAGCAGTCTGCCGCGGTTCAGGATGAGTCCACATACTTTAAAAATATTGATAACATTTACGAGCTACTGCAGATTGACGCAATCGAAATGGAGTTCGGTTACAGCTTAATTCCCCTCGTTGATGAGAACAGCGGCAGCAGTTTTATTGAAAGGCTGATTACGTTTCGAAAGCAGTTTGCCATGGAAATGGGGATGGTTATTCCCGCTGTGCGGCTGCGAGACAACGGTATGCTGAATCCAAATCAATATGTTATCAAAATTAAAGGTGAAGAAGTCAGCAGGGGGGAGATTCTGATCGATTATTATCTGGCTCTTGATCCTGGAAACCTGACCGGCGGTATTGACGGTATTGAGACCATTGAGCCGGCATATGGAATCCCGAGTAAATGGATTACAAAGGATAAAAAAGAAATGGCTGAAATTTATGGTTATACAGTTATTGACCCTCTCTCTGTTGTTGTTACGCACTTGTCTGAAACCGTTAAGAAATACGCGCATGAACTGTTTACAAGGCAGGATTTAAGCCAGTTGCTTGAAACTGTTAAAAAGACAGACGCTTCAATTGTTGATGATGTTATTCCAAATTTGGTTTCTTTGAGTGCATTGCAAAAAGTACTGTGCAATTTATTGAAAGAAGGCGTCCCTATCCGGGATATGGTGACGATTCTTCAAACTGTTTCAGATTATGCCTCTTCTGTCCACGACACGGAGATTCTGACCGAGTACGTGCGTCAGTCGCTAAAGCGCACAATTACCAGGAAATGGTCCGACGGCGGCCAAATCAGAGTCATTACGCTTGACAGCGAAGTAGAAAGAGTAATTGTTAACTCGATCAGTAAAAATGATCAGGGGACTTTTCTTTCCATGGATCCACAAACAACGCAAAAGATTGTCTCTAAATTGCTGGAGTGCATAACGAAGGTGAAAGACGCTATCAATGTTCCGATTATTTTAACATCTCCTTTGGTGAGAATTTATTTCAGCAAAATGTTGGAGCAGTTTTATCCCAATGCGGTGGTCTTGTCATTCAATGAGCTGCATTCCAGTGTGCAGATTCAGGCGGTTGCCAATGTTACATTAGAATAATAGTTTCGATTATATTGTATAGAATTCCAATAAATTTTGTGTTGGAAGGGAGGAAGGCTGAGATGAAGAATACGGAGATTGATCAGATACCAACAGCAGATTTATGGCTGTTGTACCAACAGTCAAAGGATCCGGAAGTTCGCAATGAGCTTGTCGTGCAATATAGTTATATTGTAAAATGCATTGCATTGAAAACGGTTGGCCGTTACCAGTATTTTAATTACATGGATGATATCATTAACGAGGGTTTGATTGCTCTTTTAGATGCAGTTGAAAAGTTTGACATTGAAAAAAAAGCTAAATTTGAAACTTATGCGTCCATTAAAGTACGCGGTGCCATGATTGACTATATCCGCAAACAAGATTGTTTTCCCAGAAGATTAAAGCGTATCGCAAAAAATATCAATGAGGCGGAAAACACTCTTAGCCATCAATTGGGCCGAACCCCCTCTGACAAAGAGCTTGCTGAATTTTTAGAAGTTAGTTTGACTGAGTACGAAAAAATGCAGGCTGAAACCTGTGCGCTGAATATGCTTTCCTTTGAAGAAATGATTTATGAAAAGGGAGTCGAAAATATTCAGATCGGTTTTGGCAGTGATTCCATTCACGGTCCGGAACAGGTGGTAGCTGAAAAGGAATTGCAAACAATCCTTGCAAAGGATATTGAGCTTTTGAATGATAAAGAGCAAATTGTGATTTCATTATATTATAAAGAACAGCTCAAAATTAAAGAAATTTCCAGTGTGATGGGAATCAGCGATTCCAGGGTATCGCAAATCCATTCCTGCGCGCTCAGAAAATTGAAAAAATATCTAACGGAATATTATAATTGATGGGGGAGTAGAAATCATGGAAAGAGGCTTTTACACACTCGGTTCAGGTATGCTGACACAGAGCAGAATTTTGACCGGGATTAGTAATAATCTGGCGAATATTGCGACTCCGGGTTATAAAAAGAAAGAAGTATCCGCGACCACATTTGGCAAAATGGTGATTAACCGTGTTGATACACAAAATACACCGATTGGCAGTATGAACTTGGCTACCGTTGCAGATAAAATGGATACGATTCATTCACAGGGGACGCTCAAAGATACGCAGCGCACGCTGGACTTTGCAATAAAAGGGGAAGGCTTTTTCGCTGTTCAGGGGACAAACGGAACAGTCTATACGCGAAATGGAAGTTTTAACGTCGATCAGGGAGGATATCTTGCTTTGGATGGCGTGGGGCGCGTTATGGGACAAAACGGCCCGATCCACATCGGTACTGACCAGTTTACTGCCGACGCACAGGGAAATCTGTCCGTTAACGGGCAGACAGTGAATAAAATCGCTATTTATAATTTTACGGATTACAATAATCTGCAAACAGCAGGAGAAGGAATGTTTACTTCGACAGGTGGGGCGCCCACACTCATGCAGGAACCAAGCTTAATGTGGAAAACAATTGAAGGCTCAAACGTGGATGCGGCCGAAGAAATGACTAATGCTCTTTCAGTGCAGCGTAATTTACAGTCCTGCTCTCAGGCGATTAAAATGTATGATCAAATTATGGCTAAGGCAGTAACCGATATTGCAAAAATATAAATTCATATAGAAAAAGGTGTTATGATGATTAGTTCTTTTTATACTGCAGCTACCGGTACGATCAATTTGCAAAAGGGATTTGACGTTACAGCCAACAATATAGCAAACGTATCAACAACCGGTTACAAAACCTCGGAGGCATCTTTTGCTGATTTGATGTACACCAACATTGATGCTGCACAGGGTGCCAATACAAAGCTAAAAAGCGGTCATGGTGTTAAACTGAAAAAAACGGATACTGTCTTTCAGCCGGGCGGTTTAAAACAGACGGACAGACCGCTGGATTATGCCCTTACAGCTAACAATGAATTTTTTGCCGTACAGACGGATGGTAAAGTAAAATACACCCGTGACGGTAATTTTCACATATCATTGGAGAATGGTATAAACTATTTGACTTCTGCGGATAAAGGCTATGTGCTGGATGCCAAGGGTCAAAAAATCACCCTGAACAGTGAAGATGACAGCCCGGCTATCGGCGTTTTCTCATTTCAAAATACAGATGGGCTTGTGCGTGAAGGCAGCAGCTATTTTACGCCCAGTAACAATTCCGGTGCGGCAACCGCTTTAACCAATGCGGAAATGAAAAAAGGCTCTTTGGAGAATTCTGCTGTTGACCTTGCGGATCAAATGGTTTCTGTTATCGAACTGCAAAGGGCATTTCAATTAAACTCTAAAATAGTACAGGTTTCCGATGAAATCATGCAGACGGTAAACGGTTTAAGGTGAAATTGATCAAGCAATTTTTTTGAGGGGAGAGAAAAATTAAAATGAGTATTGATGCTATTGACGATGCGACCGATTTAAATGCTGCTGATTCAGAGCAAGCAGATTCGGCTCAAGAGGAGCTAAAACCCCAATTTCAACTTCAGATATCCACTGACAATATGGCGGCTTATCTTAGGGTTACACCGGCTTATCCAGACCAGATTGTTTTATTTGATGATATCATTGAATATTTAACACAGAACGAAATTACATATGGTGTTTGTGAAGATGCAATACGCTCCTTTTGCCAAAACAAAAAGTTTTATTCCGAATTAATTTGTGCCAAAGGAGATCCTCCTGTGGATGGGACTGATGGCTTTATAGAATACAAATTCGATCATGACATCGGGTTGAAACCCAGAGAACGCGAGGACGGAACGGTTGATTTTCGCGATTTAGGGCTTGTAAAAAACATTTCCAAAGGCGGCGTGCTTTGTCAAATGACTCCTCCAAAGCCTGGAAAAGACGGAATGAATATTTACAATCAGATTGTTCCTTTTGTTGAGGGAAGGCGCCCTACGTTTCCAAGCGGAACCAACACGGTTATTTCTGAGGACGGACTTAGTTTGCTCGCCAATGTGGATGGCTGTATTGAATTTACGAAATCCACAGTAAATGTGAGTGATGTTTTTATTGTTCGAGGCGATGTGGATAGTGCATCTGGAAATATTAATGCGGTAGGCTCTGTAATCGTACAGGGTGACGTTGTAGAAGGCTTTTTCGTTAAAGCGGGAAAAGATATCTCGATTCGCGGCATGGCTGAGGGGGCTACAATAGAAGCAAAGGGAACGATTTCCATTTCCAATGGAATGAATGGAATGGGAAAAGGTATTCTGCGTGCCGGTGGGAATGTCATCGGAAAGTATTTTGAAAATGCAATCATCTTTTCTGACAATGATATTTACGCAGATGTCCTTATGAACTGTAAAGTAACAGTAGGAGGTTCCATCGTTCTAAAAGGCCATAAGGCATTGATGATCGGCGGTAGCTATCAAGCCTCACAAAAAATCTTTGCCAAGACGATCGGATCTTCCTCCCGTACAGTCACATCTGTATCAATCAGTTCCAAGGAACTTACTGACATGTTGGTGGCCGACAAAGAAGAGGGTACGGCCGAGTTGGAAAATGAGCTTCTGAAAGCACAAACAGCACTAAAAGATTTTCAGGAACAATTTTTAATTCTGTCCAAGCAAGTATTGTTTCACGGTCAAAATGATGCACAAAAACAGGGCCTGCTTATGAAAGCTGCGACTTTAAAAAAGAGTCAGCTGACAGAGGCAGTGGAAGTTATAAAAGCAAGGCTGAAAAAAGCTTCTGAGGTAAAAAACAATCTCACTGATTATAAAATTATCGGAACAAACATTGTTTATGCAGGCACAAAAATGACAATTGGACCGCATACAGTTAATTTGAACGATGATAACAGCAACACCAAATTCTATGCTACCTCTGAAAAAATTGTCCTTGCACCCGTTTTACCTTCTGATATAATGTGATATTGTTTTAGATGGTATGGATAAATAAAAGGCTCTCCAAATAAAACCGCATGAATGGAAGCCGATTTTGTAAATAACCGAAATGCGGCGGAATGGAGTTCATAATGTCGATTCAAAATTTAGAACAACTTAATGAAATGCATATTGATGTTCTGAAGGAAATTGGAAATATTGGTGCCGGCAACGCAGCCACTTCGCTGTCACAAATGTTGAATACGCCAGTGGATATGACTACGCCGACCGTTCGAATTTTAGATATTAATGATGCGGCAAGTGCGTTAGGCGGCCCGGAAAACGTGGTTATCGGCATTTTAGCAAAACTTGGCGGCGATATTGAGGGAATCATGATGTTTATCATCGAGCAGGATTTTGCTAAGTCCGTACTTGGATCGTTACTTGGTGAAGAAGAGGTAAGCTGCGACAAGCTTTCAGATATGGAACTTTCCGCCATATCAGAACTCGGCAATATTATGATAGCTGCTTACACAGGCTCTATTAGTGTTTTGTCACAGATGCTGATTAAAGCTTCAGTTCCGGCAATTACTGTGGACATGGTGGGCGCCATTTTGAGCGTGCCAGCAATTGAGATGGGTTCTGTATCGGATAAAATTATATTTATTGAAGATGATTTTTTAAGCGGTAATAAGGATGTCAGCGCAAATATGCTGTTGGTACCAACGATTGATTCTTTGAATAGATTAATGGGGAAATTGGGTATTGCACTATGAGTAATGTGGTTACAATTGGGATATCGGACATGCAGATAGTTAATAAATTTAAACTGTCCAAGAACGAAAATACTTAATGAACCCGTACGGATAGGAAAATATCAAGGAATATAGTTTTAGTAAAGCCATAAATAACTGCCTTAGCAATAAAATGCTTTGGCAGTTATTTTATGTAATAAGTAATTTTATGCCTAATGTATTCTACCGCATCAAAGCGGGTAATCTCAATAATAGGATTACATTTTTTGAATCACTTTACAGAATGTATGTTTTGATGTATAATCGTTAAGAACATGTGTTCGATAATTACCGATGTATGAAAGAAGGTTTGTGAAATGGAGCGAAGTATCCTGCACTGTGATCTGAACAATTTTTTTGCATCGGTAGAGTGTCGTGACCATCCGGAATTAAACGGTCACCCAGTTGCCGTTTGCGGCAGTGTGGAGGACAGGCATGGCATCGTTCTTGCTAAAAATGAACTGGCGAAAGGTTTTGGCGTAAAAACGGCGGAGCCTGTTTGGCAAGCACAAAGGAAATGCCCAGACTTATTGATTGTGCCGCCTCATTTTGACCGGTACATGTATTTTTCCAATGTGGTCAGCCAAATTTATCTAAGCTACACGAACCAAGTGGAACCGTTCGGAATTGATGAATGTTGGCTGGATGTTACCGGCAGTATGCGCCTGTTTGGCAGCGGAGCCGATATAGCGGAACAAATACGCGCGCGTATCAAGTCAGAGCAGGTCCTGACTGCATCTGTTGGCGTAAGCTTTAATAAGATTTTTGCAAAGCTGGGCAGCGATATGAAAAAGCCGGACGCCACAACCATCATAACTCAGGAGAATTTTAAACAGAAAGTTTGGATGCTTCCGGCCGCTGTCCTGCTGGGCGTAGGCGGGGCAACAGTAAAACACCTCAACAGTATGGGGATTCATACTGTTGGCGAACTGGCTCAAACTGACCCAAAGTATCTTACTGCTACATTTGGCAAGGCCGGGCAAAGTCTGTGGATTAATGCGAACGGGCTGGATACTTCCGAAGTTAAGCCAAACGATATTGATGTCCCACCTAAAAGCATTGGAAATAGTATCACATGTGCACAGGATTTATATAGTATTGATGAAGTCTGGCCGGTGCTTCTATACCTTTCCGAAAAAATTTCACGCCGAATGCGTGAGTGTGGCGTGATTGCTTCGGGAATACAGATGTCTGTCAAAGATAACCGTTTGCATACTTATCAGCATCAGCGGCAGCTTTCTTCTCCGTCACGGCTTACAATGGACTTGGCGTGTGCTGCGCGGCAAATGTTCATGCAAAGCTACGATTGGAAGTGCCCGGTGCGTGCGCTCGGCATCAGCGGTTTTTCGCTGCTGCCCGAATCAGGTACACAACAGGCGTCCTTTTTTCACAATATTGTACAGGATGAGAAAATCGAGCTGCTTGAAAGCCGGGTGGAATCATTGAGGGGGAAATACGGGAAATCTGCCGTGAAACGCGCTGTGTTTATAGAAAAACAGTCGTTTTTAGGCTCCCATGGAAAGGAAACAGAAGATAAAGCGAAAAAATAGACTTTTTATTGGATGTTTTATTCTTGATATGATATAATGAAAAAACATGTCAAAATATTGGAGGAAATCATGATAAACATCATCCGTGAAAAGAGTTTTTATAAATCGTTGGGAAAGCTTGCCTTTCCTCTTGCACTGCAAAATTTAATTTCCGTCGGCGTGGCCATGACAGATACCGTTATGCTCGGCAGACTTGGTGAGGCGGCAATTTCGGCATCCGCACTTGCTAATCAGTTGTTTTTTATTTTTACATTTATTTTATTTGGCCTTTCCGGCGGCTCCATTGTACTTGCCGCGCAATACTGGGGCAAAGGCGATAAAATAACAATCAGCAAGGTTATGGGGATTACGCTCCGGTTTTCCATATCTATCGGTATTTTGTTTACTTTTATTGGTCTTGTGTTTCCGGCGCAGTTTATGACGCTTTACACAAAGGATGCCGAGGTTATTTCGGCCGGCGTAAGGTATTTGCATTTCGTCGCCCCTTCTTATGTTCTAAGTTCAATATCCGTGATTTACCTTGCAATCATGCGCAGCATGGAAAACGTTAGAATATCTCTTTTTACAAGCGGTATTTCATTTGTGGTCAATGTTATATTAAATTCCGTTTTTATATTCGGGCTGGTTGGCGCGCCTAAAATGGGTGTTGCCGGCGCAGCTCTTGCTACACTGATTGCAAGAGGAGTTGAATTTACCCTTGCTGTCGTTTATGTTACCTTTATCAACAAAAATTTTCATTTTCATTTTCATCACTTATTTACCAACGACAAGGCACTTTTTAAAGACTACATAAGATACAGCGGGCCGGTAATTTTGAACGAATCGCTCTGGGGTGCGGGGATATCCGTTCAGGCGGCCATTATAGGTAATCTTGGCAAATATGCTTCCGCAGCAGCAAATATCGTGAGTGTGGTACAGCGTCTGACGACTGTTCTGATTTTCGGAGTTTGTGATTCCGCTACTGTACTTTTAGGCAAAAAGATCGGTGCCGGCGATGAAAAAGGTGCAAAGGCGGCCGCGAATACCTTTGTTATACTCAGCGGATGTTTGGGCCTTTTTTCCTCTTTGCTTGTAGTTGCTATTGGCAGTGCAGCAATTTCATCCGGCGTTTTTACGATGACCTCTGTGACGGAGGGATATGTACACATTATGCTTTACGGAGCGGCAGTGTTTGTTTTTCTGCAGGCAATCAGCGCTACCAATATCGTCGGAATTATGCGAGCAGGCGGGGATACCCGCGTCGCTATGCTGATCGATGTCTGCACACTCTGGTTTGTTTCTCTGCCGATCGGATTACTGGCCGGGTACTTTTTCAAGCTTGAACCGCCGTTTGTATACCTGTGTATGTCATGTGACGAAATGATTAAGGTCGTTTTGTGCCTCTATCGTTTTAAAAGCGGGAAATGGCTCCATAACGTTACAAGATGATTGTTAAACAATAGGGGAGAAATTTTCGTATATTATTTGATAAGCAAAACTATTTTCATTCGATACAAGCACCGATTTTGTAAATTTTAACTAATTAAAACAAATATTTAGCTTCAAAAGCAAAATATTTGTTGACTTAATAGATACAATGAGTTATGATATCTATAGTGTCCAATTATTGTAAAGCCATGAGGTGTTAGGCTTGGTTGATAGCAACCATTTTGTTAAAATGGCAGATTATACCGATAGTCAGCTTGCTTGCCTTGTGAGTAATGGCAATTCAGATGCTTTTGTTGAACTTACCGCACGTTACATGTCGTTAATTCGAGTAAAAGCCGCACCCTTTCGGTGCACAATGCTTGAGGCGGATGACTTGTGTCAGGAAGGTCTTTGGGGTCTTTTGTGTGCTGCGCGTACTTATGATGCAACCGGAAAAGCCGCATTTCGTACTTATGCCGGTGTATGTATCAATAATCGTATTATAATGGCGTTTCGAGCTGCAGCAAGCCGTAAAAATTCTCCCCTTAATGATTTTGTTTCCTTGAGCGACGACGGTTTACAAATTGACATGGCTGACAGCACTACGGACCCTGAAACAATATTAATGGACAGGGAGAGTGTCATTGCAATTCAACGGCGTATTCAGAAAAATCTTTCTAAAATAGAACAGCAGGTGCTCATACTTTATTTAAGCGGTTGCAGCTACCATGAGGTTGCGGCAAAGCTTGGGGTCACGGCTAAGGCGGTTGACAATGCCCTACAGCGTGTTCGTTTAAAGTTGAAATAGCTGTTTTGTTAATATATTTTGTTTTATATGCCCTAGTAGCTTAAGCAGAGCGTTGGTAATCAAAGGCGGCGGTGCAAATCCGTCTATGGGCAAATATCTATAATCCAAAGCGAGGTAAATTAAATGTACGAAGACAAGACTCTCATCTGCAAAGAATGTGGCGCTGAATTCATTTTCACCGCCGGCGAGCAGGAATTTTATGCTTCCAAGGGTTTCGTAAATGAACCACAAAGATGCAAAGCCTGCCGTGACAACCGCAAGAACGCTGCCAAGCCTGAGCGCGAGATGTATACCGCTATCTGCGCAAGCTGCGGCAAAGAAGCAAAGGTCCCCTTTAAGCCACGCGAAGATCGTCCTGTGTATTGCAGCGAATGCTTTGCAAAGATGAGGGAAGAATAAGCATATAATTTCTTATTCGTGACCAGATGCCCCGGAATGATTTCATTCCGGGGCATTTATTTTGTCTAAAAATAGAAATGTATTGCAAAGCTTTCGCACGGGTATTATAATAACAGTATAAAATTTATTAAAATGCTGGAGGATTAAAACAATGGCTGTTATAACAAAAGATACATTAATCGGGGAAATTCTTGAAATGGATAAGACTACTGCTCCTTTCTTTATGGAAATGGGAATGCACTGTTTGGGCTGTCCCTCGTCACGCGGCGAAACTCTTGAGCAAGCCTGCATGGTACATGGCATTAACGCAGATGAGATGGTTGCAAAATTAAATGGACATATTTCTTCCAAATAATTGGGAATCTGTGTTCTTTATACAAATAATTTTTGTATATCAAATCTGAATAAATTAAAATTAGGCCGCCCGACAATGAAGTTGTTAGGCGGCTGTTAATGTAAGGAACATATGCCGAAAACATCATTTATTAGTCATATTCGCAGAATGGTAGGCGGCGATTCACTGGGTGCTACTTACTATCAGTTTTTGTTGGTACATACAGAGTTTATGCTCTTTAGTGCTCTCCCAGGCGTCTTTATCAACACTTTTTTGATGAAGCAAACCGGGAGTATGACTGTTGTGCTTATTTTTAACTGTCTGAACTTTTCCGGTACAGCGATAGGAATGTTGTTTTCTTCTGCGGCGGTGCATCGTTTCCATGCAGGGATCGTATCTGTATTCGGAGTGATCGGGTATAACCTTTTGTATTTGCAGCTTATTCTGTTCAATGCCCGGGCAGCAGACTTTGTTGTGCTGTTGGGTATCACCAGTGGGCTTGCCGGTGCATTTTATTGGATGAGCTACAGTGAGCGGCTCACGCAGTACACGAACCTGAGTAACCGCGATAGCGGTATGGCGATTATCAGCATGATTTCGTCAGCTATCAATTTAATCATACCTTTTTTTGCAGGTGCAATTATTTCTTCCGTTGGTGGAGATTCTGGCTATAATATTGTATTTGGGATTGCATTTGTAATCGCTGTCGTTACGGCCGTTGGTGCGATGCGGCTTCCCAAATCTACGAGTAATACGCCGCGGGTGCGTCATACGCAGTCATTTCGATTTTCATTTCGCCATAAGGCTTTGTTTTACAGTCTGCTGAGTGAAGGATTCATGGGTATCAGGGAAGGTGCATTTGGTTTTATTTTAAGCATTTTGCTTTATCGGCTTGTAAACAGCGAAGTACTGGTTGGCTTTAATACCCTTTTGTCTTCTGCCGCGGCCATCGCATCTTTTTTGATCATCAGCCGGAAAATAAGAGGAAAAAACCGTGTACAGTATATGAAAATCGCGGTATTTAGTTTGCTTATTTTTAGCCTTTTTGTGGTCTTTAAAATAAATCCGTTTATTCTCATACTATTTACGATTGTAAATTCTTTCTTTTCGGGGTTTATTTCAAATTCTGCTTTTGGTATTTTTCTGGACATCATCCAGACTGTGCCGGGCGCGGAAAATATGAGACCGGAGCTTTTTGCCCAGAAAGAACTTTTTCTCGCCACAGGAAGATGTTTGGGAATTTTTATCATTTTACTGATTGACCAGTTCAACAGTGAACTGTTGTGGCAGGCTATTTCGCTTGTCGTCCTTACTTTAACTCAGATAGGAACTATTGCGACGAGCAGTCATGCAATAAAGTTGACAAATGATACTTTGATACAGAGAGGCGAACAGTGAGTTTACATCCTTTATTTACTTTAGGAGCGCGGCTGCAGCTTTGCGCTTCTATGGTGCGTCCAAAGGCAAATTTAGCGGATATTGGTACAGACCATGCCTATCTGCCGATTTGGCTTGCAAAGCAGGATTTAATTGCACGTGCTATTGCAGCTGATATCAATCTTGGGCCAATGCAAAAGGCACAGCACAATATTAATCGGTATCGTGTACAGAATATCGTTTCCGCTCGGCTTTCTGACGGCCTTAACGCAATTTTTCCGTTTGAAGCGGACGATATTGTCATTGCCGGAATGGGCGGGGAAATGATATCACAAATCATTACTGCCGCACCGTGGCTGAAAGATCCGCAGAAGCGACTGATTTTGCAGCCAATGACCTCTGTGCAGTCGCTTCGGGAATTTTTGGCGGTGCAGTGTTTCGCAATTCGTGACGAACAAGCTGTGTTTGAGGACGGCCGCGTGTACACAGCCATTTTGGCGCAGTATGATTCTGCAGGCATAAGTACGGGAGAACTCTACCCATATATTGGAAATCTAAACAATCAAACCGAGGCAAATCGCGAGTATATGCGCCTTCGCGTAATCAATCTTGAGAAAAAAGCGCGCGGACTCTCTCTTTCCGGAAAAGAAGGCGAAGCTGCTGAACTGGGTGGAATTATTAAAAAAATAAGTGAAATAATAGAAATGGGGCGGTCGAATGAACTCAATCGCTAATATTTATGATTATATCGACAGCTTCGCGCCATTTCAGTCAGCCATGAGCTTTGATAATGCCGGCCTGTTGGTGGGTGATTCAAATGTAGAGGTGAATACGGCGGTTTTATCGCTGGATATCACGCCGGCTGTGGTGCGTGAGGCAGTAAAATGGGGTGCTCAACTGATCGTGAGTCATCATCCGGTTATCTTTGATCCGTTAAAAAGTATCAGCACTGATTCCGCTCCTTATTTGCTTGCACAGCATGGCATCGCGGCCATCTGCGCTCATACCAATCTTGATATGGCTGTGGGTGGAGTGAATTCCTGTTTAGCCCAATGTTTGGGACTGCAAAATGTGCACATGCTGAAGGAATATGAAACATCCGGTTTGCCGGAAGCTTTAATGGGCGAAACGAGCCGTGAGTACGCTCCGCAAGAATTTGCAGAATTTGTAAAATCTGTTCTGCGCTGTGACGGGCTGCGTTATACTGACGGCGGCCACGCAATTTCACACGTGGGTCTTTGCAGCGGCGGAGGTGCAGATTTGATGTATTTTGCCGCAGAACACGGCTGCCAGGCCTTTGTAACCGGTGAAAGCAAGCACAACATCCTGCTTGATGCGGAAAACAAGGGGATGACGCTGGTTGACGCCGGTCATTTTTATACAGAGGACGTTGTAATTCTGCCGCTTTTGCGGAAACTTGAAAGGCAGTTTCCAAATATCCGCTTTATGAAATCGAAGCAAATGCACAGTCCGGCAAAATATATTTAATGTGCATTTACAGGAGGAATACCAATGGCTCTTGATGGAGCATTTTTAAGACATATCAAAAAAGAAATAGAAGATAACGCAATCGGCGCAAAAATTGATAAAATATATCAACCGAACAGGGAAGAGATGGTTTTGTCCCTGCGTACCCGCAGTGATCATTATAAATTGCTGATGTCCGCAAGGGCAAACAGCGCGAGAATCCATTTCACTCACACCGTGCCGGAAAACCCCAAGGCGCCGCCGATGCTTTGTATGCTTCTGCGCAAGCGCCTTGGGGGAGCTCGCCTTGCGGCGGTTCGTCAGCCGGAGCTTGAGCGAGTACTTTGCCTCGATTTTGACGCGACCAATGAATTAGGCGACCAAATCCGTTTAACGCTCGTCATGGAGATTATGGGCCGTTACAGCAATATTATTTTCGTGGATGAAAACGGCAAAATGATTGATGCGTTGAAACGTGTGGATGCGGAGATGTCCTCCGAGCGTCTCGTTTTGCCGGGCTTGACCTATCAGCTTCCTCCGCCGCAGAATAAGCTTTGCTTTTTGACGGTATCTGCACAGGAAATAACTGACAAGATCAGGCAGATTCCGGCAGATATGGAACTGTCCAAAGCACTTTTAAATACATTGCAGGGTGTTTCCCCGGTAGTTTGCCGCGAACTTGAGCATTTAACCGGTCACGGTAGCGATATCACGGTGAAGACGATGACAGAAGAGCAGTTTCAACGTCTTCGCTTTTTCTTAACACGCATTTCTGACACCATTAAAAATATAGACGGAAAGCCGTTTATGATTACTGACCCGAAGCAAAAACCAATGGATTTTTCATTTTTAAATATTGAGCAATACGGATTAACCGCAGTAGTCAAGCAACAGGAAAGCTTTTCTGAGCTTTTGGATGCGTTTTACGATGAACGTGACCGTATTGACCGGATGAGAGTGCGCTCTCAGGATTTGCTCCGCGTTTTAACGACAACCTCCGACCGCTTGAGCCGCAAGGTCAATTTACAGCGTGCGGAGCTTGTACATTGTGCCGAGCGCGACGAAAAACGGATTTGCGGTGATTTGATCAGTGCGAATATGTACAAGCTCGAAAAGGGTGCTGCGTCCGCTGAACTCGAAAATTTTTACGATGAAGCCATGCCCTTGGTCAAAATCAAGTTGAATCCTGCGCTGACGCCGTCGCAGAATGCGCAGAAATACTACAAGGAATACCGCAAAGCCCGCACCGCTGAGGAAATGCTGACTGTCCAAATTCAACAGGCGCAACAGGAACTTAGCTACATTGATACGGTTTTTGAGGAATTGAGCCGTGCCGCGACTGAACGCGATTTATCTGAAATACGTGCTGAACTGATGGAACAGGGTTATATCCGCGCTCCAAAGGGAAAGCAGAAACAATCGGCGCTGATGGGGCCAATGGAGTTTACCTCTTCGGATGGCTTTAAAATACTGGTTGGGCGAAACAACCGTCAGAATGACCGCCTCACCATGAAGCAGGCCAACAACAATGATATCTGGCTTCACACAAAAAACATCCCCGGTTCTCATACAATCATCCTGACGGAAGGGAAAAAAGCAAGCGAAACAGCAATCTATGAAGCAGCTATGCTGGCTGCTTTTCATAGCCGAGGCAAAGATTCCTCCCAGGTTCCTGTTGATTATACCGAGGTGCGCAGTGTCAGTAAACCGCAGGGCGCAAAGCCCGGAATGGTGATTTATGTAAACAACAAGACGGTTTATGTCACGCCGGACTTCTCTTTGGCTGAAAAGCTGAAAGCAAATTAAATTGGAAAACAAGAGGAAACCATGCTATAATAGTGAGCATGTATATTAGGGAAGTGTGTGAATGATAAAAATAAAATCCTTGGATTTCATAAGAGATGCGATCCTTTTTGGCCTTACCATATTAGTGATTTTAGCCGCAAACCTGCTGACTGCTTTCGGAGGAAACTACTGGAAAACGGCAGTTGATGTATTGCTTGTTGGAATTACTCTGCTGAATATTTCGATTGTCAGTAGTTTGATTGCACATATCAGGCGTGATTTCGCTTTGTTGATTTTTGTAATTACGTTTAACATTCTCCTTTTAGGGCGCGTTTACGTTAACTGGATTGGCTATCATCATAAGTTTTCGCTGGTGCTGGAAGCAAAGGATTTTCCCCAGCTTTTTCAGGCGCTGCAAATTGTTGCTGTTTCACTTTTTTGCGTTTATATGACTTACCACTTAGTTGGCCCGATTTTCAACAAAAGAGAAACGGCGATTGATGAAAAAGGTGCTAAAGCTATCCGTCAAGATCAGCTTATTCCGATTATTCGTCAGCTTAGCGTTATTATCTTGCTAATTAGTTCGGTTCCATTTTTCTATATCTTATTACAAACGGTAATTAACGTGCTGAAGCACGGTTATCTTCACTCGTTTACCGACACTGTGAGTGTTCCGGCACTTATCAGCCGTTTGTCCATGTTTTTTGTTCCTACGTTTGCTGTTTTTCTCGCTACTTTGCCCGATAAAAAGCAGATGAAACTGCCCCTGCTGATTTATGGTATCTATATGGTTACCTCCCTTTTTACAGGAAGAAGAAATACGCTTGTTACAGAAGCACTGATGCTGATTATTTACTTTGTTATGCGCGACAACCTTTTAAGTAAGGATAAAAGGATATTAAAGAAGAAGACGGTTGTTTACACTGGCATTTTTGGAATTATTGCCATGTATTTGCTGCAATTTTTGGCGCTTGTGCGTGCTGGCCTTAACACAAACAGAGGCCTTGGCGAAATGCTGGTCAGCTTTTTTGATTCTCAGGGTGCCAGTTTCCGTGTGGTGATTCAGACTATAAATAATATTGATTTATTTAATCCATCCACATCATATCAGTATTTATTTTATCCGTTCGAGTTGTTTGTCCATAACAATGTGATTACGCGTACTATTTTTGGATTAACACCGATTATTGAAGTGCAGACTTCGGAGTTTGTTCAGACAACTCATAATTTTGGACATGTCCTAACCTATATGGTTGATCCTGACCGCTACCTGAGTGGCGGCGGTTTTGGCACCTCCTACGTGGCGGAGGCTTACGTGGCTTACGGAATTATTGGTGTCATTATGATTAGTGTTATGATTGGTTTTATATTCCGTTTCTTTTCCTCCATGCTGACGCGTTCGTGGGTGGTTATCGCCTGTACGTTGATAGGAATTAAGAATTTTGTTTATATTCCGCGTAACTTTGCTTTTTTATGGGTTACAGAAGTATTTAACATTACCTATATTTGCTTCTTCGTGGCGATCTTTGTTGTGGCTCTTTTGATTGCAAAGGTGGGTAACCATCTGCGTTTGCCGAACAAGAACGGCCGGGGTTCGTTGGCGGGAATGGAGGAACGTCTATGAAATTGCTGCTTATTCTTACCTCATCTTTTCCTTACGATAACGGAGAGGAATTTTTACTGAATGAAATGGATTATATTAGCGGGTATGACAAAATTCTCGTCTGTCCTTGTAATTTGAAGGAAAGCTCCATTGTTACAAAAAAGGTTCCGTCTTTTGTAACCTGTGTTCCCTTAAAGGCCGCGCTGAGTGGGAAATTCTCCTATGCGAGGATTCTATTCAAGCCCCATGTGCTGAATGAATTGAGCCGTTTACTAAAATCCGGTTCATTTACCACTGCGAAAGCGCACCAAATGCTTTTTTTTGTGAAACGTTCGCTTGAAATTTATGTTTCGCTAACGAAAATTTCTGAATTATATTCCGCTGACGAAGTTACGATTTACAGCTATTGGTTTTATGATGCGGCGGCGGCAGGTGTATTGCTTGCGAATGATTTAAAGCAGCGCGGAAAAAAGGCGTTTCAGATTTCAAGGGCTCATCGTTTTGATATTTACTGTGAATTTGCAAAATACAACTATATTCCAATGAGAAACTATTTGCTCGCTCATATTAACCAGGTGTTTCCTTGTTCACAGTCAGGTACGGATTATATACAAAAACTATATCCTCAATATGCAGATAAAATTACCCCCTCTTATCTTGGTACTGTAGACCACGGTGAAAAGTTTGGAAGCAGGCAAAATGGCATGCATATTGTTTCGTGTTCCTTTATGGTTCCGGTTAAAAGGCTGGATTTGATTGTAAAGGCGCTTTCCAAAATAGATTTCCCTGTTTGCTGGACACACATCGGTTCCGGTCCGCTCGAGAATGAAATTAAAAACATGGCTGAAAAATTGCCGGACTGCGTAAAAACTGAATTTACCGGCCAAATGAACAATGCGGCTATTATGGAATATTACAATTCGCATGACATTTCCGCTTTTGTCAACGTCAGCTCAAGTGAGGGAATCCCTGTTTCCGTCATGGAGGCTGCATCTTTCGGTATTCCTATAATCGCCACTGATGTTGGCGGAACCGCGGAAGCGGTAATTGATGGTACAAATGGATTTCTTCTTCCGGCGGACTTGAATCCCGATCTTCTTTTTGCAAAGCTTCTTTTCTTGAAAGAACTTCCCGAAGCGGAATATACCCGGCTTTGTGAAAACTCCCGTAAAATCTGGGCGGAAAAGTTTAACGCACCGCAAAATTATAAGAATTTTTATGAGGAAATAAGTCGATGAATCTGATGTATCTCACTTTTCAGGAAGATGCTCCTTTGTACATGGGCGTCAAGAATAAAATCGAAGGACAAATCAACGCATTTGAAAAGCTTGGCTACCAAGTGACCTGCTCCATGTGGCAGGGGGACAATTTCCATTTTTGGGGAGCGGACAATTTTGACAGAAAGATAGATTCACAAAAAGGCAAAATGAAACAGCTGACGCAGATTGCGAATGAATATTTAAAGACTCATTCCTTTCAGGTACTTTATATCCGCCTTGACCGCATCAGTTTCGATATGATACAGATCTGTAAAACCGCCCGCGAGAATGGCGTTAAAACAATCGTCGTAGAAATACCGAATTATCCGTATTTATTTGATTATATGCGCAATGCGAAATACGCTAAAACCATTCAGGCTCGTGTTGTTACTTCCGCAAAGGTTGCCGTTACAGCTGCAATAGACCGGGTTTCCGGTTTATCACTTAAAAAATATATAGATGCGGTTGTTTTGTACGGTAATAAAGCGGATACCTTTTTTGGTGTGAAAGCTATGAATGGCGATAACGGCATTAATATCAACAGCATAGAACCTGTGCCTCACTGCGGCGATGTCTCAAAGGACATTGCCATTCTCGGGGTGGCCGGCACTCTTTGGTGGCAGGGCTACGACAGAATTTTACAAGGAATGAACACCTATAAACAAAACAAAGCTGATAATCAGCCCGCGCTGAAATTCGTGCTTGTCGGAGGGGACGAAACCGAAATGCCTGAATTCCGCGCATTAGTGGAAAAGCTTGGTTTAACGAATGAAGTTACATTTTGTGGCTTTAAAAAGGGCAAAGAACTTAGCGATATCTATAAAACCGTCGATGTCGGCGCCTCGTCGCTTGGCTGTTACCGCAGGGGATTAACAAGCTGTTCTTCGTTGAAGGCACGCGAGTACTGTGCTGCGGCACTCCCGTTTCTTTACGCCTATGATGATGCAAAAATCAACAGTGAAACTCCTTTTGCACTAAGGCTGCCAAATGACGAAACGCCGGTTGATATGAATGCAGTGGTGGATTTTGTTCAGCGCTGCCGCAAAGACCCGACTATTGCGCAGCAGGAACGTGAGTTTGCAGTGAGAAATTATGATTGGGAAATCATGATGAAACAAATTCTGAATTTTGCCGCGGGTAATAATCATTAGAATCATAAATTATTGGAGGTTTACCTATGGAACTTTTCGTGAGCTTTTCGGAAATTATGGAATATTTTAAAAGAAACATAGTAAAATTCATTGTGGTTGTGGCAGTGTTCGGGATTGTCTTCGGGCTAATGCCATTGAAATTTGTTCAGCACGAGTACTCCGGCGACACGACTATTGTACTGTCGTGTGTGGTACCAGAGGATGCGCAAACAGATTACAGGCTGCAGTACACAAGCATTTTAAATAGCCGGGTACAAACAGCAGTCGCTATCGCTTCCGGTCATGATATGATTAAGCAGACCGCGGATATGCTGCAAATTGACGAAAAGGAAATTACTTCTATTACTGCTGTGCAGGTAGGCACTGCGCCGGTCGTAAAGCTTACAGCCAACAGCCCGAACGCAGGAAAAGTTGAAAGCATGACCAACACAGCGGCACAAATTCTTGCAGACAAGCTTACCAACGCTTTTCCGTCGCCGAAGTTGTCTGCGGTAGTCAGTGACAAGGCCATTCCACCTGTGCCGCAATCTAACCGGTCAGCGATGCTCAAAGCCGGTATATTAGGCTTAATTTTTGGTTTTATTGTTTGCGTTTGTTTCGGAATTGTTGTTGTACTGATGGATAAAACAATCCGAAACAGCCATTATGTCAGTGAAGCACTAAAAACGAACTTGCTTGGCATGATCCCGCAAAAGGGTGGGGAAGAGAAAAAACAGGACAGCTTCCGCAAATTACGTGCTGCGGCTCTTAATCAGGCCAATGGGGGAAAGAGCTTTTTAATTACCGATGTTTGTGAACACAACGGCGCGCCTTCTGTCGCGGTCGGTCTTGCAAATGTACTTGCTTCTTCCGGCAAAAACATACTTTTGATGGATACCGACCTGCATATGCATAGTTTGGCTGTTGCTCTTAACGTGCAGCCCAAACAAAGTCTTTCGGATATCCTTGATGGCGTGTGTTCTTCGGAACAGGCGATTTGTCCAACAGGAATAACCGGGCTTAGCCTTCTTTCCGGGACCAAGAATAATACTCTCAATTCTTCTGATATTTTGTCCTCTGCCCAGTTTGAAGAGCTCGTCAAAGAACTTTCCCAAAAATATGATTATATTGTAAGCTATGTTCCTTCCGAAGTGCGCTACGCTGATGCCGACAATATTGCAAAGCTTTTTGACGCAGTTATCATGATTGCAAAGTACGGTTCAACGCCATACCACGAATTTAAGGATTCCTATCATCGCCTTGGGACATCCGGCGGTAATGTGATTGGATTTGTAACAACCGATATTTAATTTATGTGAATATATTAAATGCCCCGTGGATAGAACCACGGGGCATTTTTTAGTTAATTTCATTTTCGGTTGTGTGATTAATCAAAGCGTTGATGCGGTCAATCAGCATATGTAAAGCGACTAAATTTTCGCCGCCCTGCGGAATGATGATATCCGCATATTTTTTACTTGGCTCTACGAACTGCTCATGCATGGGCTTTACAGTGCTCATATATTGTGAAATAACAGAATCAAGGCTACGGTTGCGCTCTTTCACATCGCGGGTAAGGCGGCGAATCAGCCGGATGTCCGCATCGGTATCGACAAAGACTTTGATATCCATCAAATCCAAAAGTTCTTTATTGTCAAATATCAGAATACCCTCAACAATAATCACGCGTGTCGGCTCCAAATGTACCGTTTTGCTTGTCTTAGTATACGTTTCAAAGGAATACTGCCCATAATCGATCGCTTGGCCGCTTTTTAGTTTTTTAATGTCCTTAATCATCAGGTCGGTGTCAAAGGAATTGGGATGGTCATAATTCATCATAACGCGCTGTTCAAAAGGGATGTCTGCGTTGGCATGATAATAAAAATCATGGGATAAAATAATCGAATCTTCGGGAATGGCTGACTTTAGTTTGGTGGCAAGTGTTGTTTTACCCGATCCGGTGCCGCCTGCTATACCAATTACAAAAGGGGAACAATTCATGGCTGCCTCCTGAATTTACAATAATACAAATTGATGTAATTATATCACAAAATCCGGACGGTGTCATTATTTGTTCTCATCTTTTGAATCAATTTCGAGTCGACCATTTTCACAGCAAAAACAAAAAAGTACGCCTCAAAAGGCGTACTTGAAAAAACACTATTTTTTAATAAAATTATCTCTGCTTGGAAAAGCACTCGCTGCAATAAACAGGTCTGTCTTCTCTTGGCTTAAACGGAACCTGAGTTTCCTTGCCGCATGAAGCGCAAGTTGCAGGGAACATTTCTCTGCGAGCAGATTGGCTGCCGTTGTTTTTACGGGCGTTGCGGCAATCTTTGCAGCGTGTAGGTTCGTTGGTGAATCCTTTTTCAGCAAAAAATTCTTGCTCGCTCACTGTAAATACGAATTCTTGGCCACAGTCTCTGCATGTCAGGGTCTTGTCTTGGTTTAACAAATTGGCGTACCTCATTTTTAAAAATATATGCCGCACTAATTTGGTTTGGCACTGATATAAAGTATATACGAAACAAAACCGGTTGTCAAATTTATTTTAAAAAAGAAAATAATCAGCAATGAGAACGTAATATTTATACAAAGAATTCAATTACAAACAAGGATATCCATTTGACAATTGCAATAATTTTTTAATTGTGGGTTGTGCTATTTGTCTAAATCTTGTATAATATTATTTCGCGCTATTTTTTTGAAAAGGGGTTTAGATATGGCGAAAATTAAAGAAATTTATGGTAAAGACGCCTATTATCCGTTCATCTTATACTGTGAGAATCATGGGTATAGCGATATGACGGATTTGCCGAAATGTGAATTTCACAAATTACAGGGTGAACCGGAAATTTCCCAGTCTCTATTAAGCAGAATCAAAACAATCTATATTTTGTATTGCAAACAGCATGCTGCTGAATTTATGCCAATCAAAAGAGCTGCGCCAAAGCCGTCAAAAAGCGCAGTGCCGGATGCGGAAATTGAAGGAGAGCTGGAAGTATATTTTCAAAGCAATTCTGATAAACTCATTCATATTTCAGATATTTCAAAAGCAATCGGGAAAAAAGTAAAACGCAGTGATATTATAAGAATATTGGAAAGTGCGTCATGGTGTAAAGCAGTAGATGACACTACGTTTTTTTACGCGAATTGACAAATTGTAAAAGAAAAAGTACTTTTTATAACAGAAGTGCTGACTGAGGTCTACAATTAACAAACAAGGGCGTTCACCCTCAACGGTGAGCGCCCTAATTATTGTATTACGAAAACTCCCGGCTATGCCGGGAAGTTCAGAAAAAGCTTTAGCGTTCCATATAACAGAAAAACTCCTTTTGATATAATAAAGCTGCGGTCTGCCAACTGCAACAGGATATATCAAAAGGAGGACATTAGAGATGAATTCTAATGACAATAACAGTTTAGCCCATACGAAATGGAATTGCAAATATCATATAGTATTCGCACCCAAGTACCGTAGAAAAGTAGCATACGGAGATATGCGAGCAGAAATAGGAAAAATATTGAGAGAACTATGCAACTGGAAAAACGTAGAAATAATACAAGCAGAAGTATGTCCAGACCATATTCATATGTTAGTTCAAATACCACCGAAGATGAGTGTTTCCGGATTCATAGGATTTCTCAAAGGAAAAAGCACCTTGCGGATATTTGAGCGCCATGCGAATTTGAAGTATAAATATGGGAATAGAACATTTTGGTGCAGAGGGTATTATGTAGATACAGCAGGGAAGAACGACAAAGCAATTGCTGAATATATTAAAAATCAATTATCAGAAGATCAATTGGAAGATCAGATGACGCTTAAGGAGTACACAGACCCTTTTAAGGGTAGCAAGTAACAAACTTTTGCAAGTGGCAGACCGTACCAGCGCCTGCAGGCGCCGCCAGTAACATAGGGCTTTTGCCCGCATATGAAGAACCCCCGGTTTTACCGGGGGGTAACTATTTATTCAATCCCTAAATACTAACGACAGTTCAAAATTTTATCAATGCATCTATCCAATTTGCGCAGGTCACAGTTATTCAAATTATCCAAACTACGGATGATTTGGTTCAGACATCTGGAACTCGATGAATTACTGTTATCGAGATCACAGTCGTTGTCTCGCATATCAAAAACGTCATTGTTCTGATTATTATTCGAACAGGAGTACAAACTCATTCCTTCACCCCTTTCAAGTGGGTCACTATATAATATGACAAATGGCGCAGGCTTGTCAATTTTATAAAAAAGAAGTGAAAAGAGATGAACTTTGGGAGCTATTTGCCTTGATGAACCAAATTGAATTTATTCGCAGATTTCCGCGATACAGAAGTCGCTCAGGGCTTCCGTGATGCGCGCGGAGATGATTTGGCCGCAAAGATTTTTGCCGCTGCTTGCTTTAACCGGCGTGTAATTATTGGTGTATCCTTCGTAAACACCCTTTGCACATTCGCGTTCAAACAGAATCGATTCGGTTAAGCAGACTTGTTTTTGGAAGAACGCTTGCTTGGTTTCTTGAGTTGCTTCAATCAAAAGGTGGCTGCGCTGTTCCTTTACCGCCTGCACCACTTGATCAGGCGAATCGTTGGCTGCTGTTCCGGGACGGCGCGAGTAAGCGAAAACATGTACTTTTGCAAAGCCGATTTCTTTTGCAAAAGCAAGTGATTTTTGAAATTCCTCTTCAGTTTCGCCGGGAAAACCAACCATCATATCTGTGGTGATCGCAGCGTTTGTAAAAGCGGCACGCAGGTTTTTTACAATAGTGCGGTATTCCTGTGTATCGTAGTGCCGGTTCATGCGCCGGAGTGTTTCGTCACAGCCGCTTTGAAGCGACAGGTGAAATTGTGGGCAAAGCTTCTTTTGTCGGCTCAGACGGGCGATTACAGGCTCGCTGAGCTGTTCTGGCTCTAATGACCCTAAACGGACACGTTCAACGGAGTCAGGGGCACAGGCCGCCTCCACAGCGTCGCACAGATGCAGACCGATATCCTGCCCATAGGCGGAAAGGTTGATTCCGGTCAAAACAATTTCCCTGTAGCCGTTGGCTGCAATTTCTCTGATTTCATTTTTTAATTCTTCAATTGGCTTTGAGCGAACCCTTCCGCGCGCATAGGGAATTATACAGTAAGAACAAAAGCGGTTGCAGCCATCTTCAATTTTAATAAAAGCACGCGTGCGCTCAAAAAAATTATTCACACTCAAACTCTCAAAACCGGTCTTTTTTTCATGCGGTACAATGTCCACAATGCGCTGACGTGAGGATTGATATTTTAGGATATCCGGTAAAAGCGAAGAGCGGTTCGAGTTGCCTAAAACAATGTCAGCGTCGTGAAGGCCTTCTGCCACTTCGGGAAAAGCCTGTGGCATACAGCCGGTCAGTACCACCACGGCAGTTGGATTCTTTCGCCTTGCACGGTGCAGTGTTTGGCGCACCTTGTGGTCGCTCATTGCCGTTACTGTACAGGAATTAATCAGCACAACATCGCTTTCCTCTTCGGAATCACATGCTGTAAACCCGGCAGTAACAAGTTGGCTGAGCATTGCCTGTGATTCATATTGATTTACCTTGCATCCAAGTGTAATTACAGAAACTTTCATTTTTCCACCTTTTATAAATTTACATATTTAAAATTAGTAATTGACATAATGTATGGTAATAATTGATATTGACCAATCTTTCAGCTTGCTATATTATGGTTTAGTGATTATGAGCATACGGAGGTAATGATATGTATTCGACTTCTATTCTATTGTCCAGCATTGAGGCTGTAAAAAAATTTGTTACCCTTACAAACAGCTACAGCTTTCCAATTAACCTTACTACCGATAAGTACAAAATTGATGCAAAATCCATTATGGGCGTTTTTAGCCTTGATTTGTCCAAGCCAGTTAATATCGAGGTCGAAGGTGATGATGCCAAGGAGTTTATCTCACAGCTTCATCAATTTGAAGTAGAACAATAAAACAAACTTTGTTTTGAACAGCCCGATGCTTTATCGGGCTGTTTTTTTATTCCTTGATTTTTTGTGCGAGCGTGCTCCAACGTTGGAACAGTTCGTCATTTTTGAGCTTCAAAGTTTCAATTTTTTGAGTGATTTCCATTGCCGCTTCATAATCGCTTGAAACATCCGGATTCAAAAGCGCATCCTGTAGTTCGGAAATTTCCTTTTCGGTCTCGTCAATCTGTGCCTCACAGCGCTTCAGCTCGGATTTTTCCTTGCGAGCTGCTGCATCACGCTCTTTTTGAAGCTTGTATTCGTTGGGTTTTACAGGCGTGCTTTCGCTGATTTCAATGGCCTCGTTATGACTTTTTTCTATGTAGTCATCGTAGTTCCCAATGTATTCCTGTGCACCGTTCTGGTCCAGACAGTAAATGCGATCTGCTATTTTATTCATCAAATACCGGTCATGCGAAACAATCAGCAATGTACCTTCATAGCCTTGCAGCGCCGCTTCAAGAGCCTCGCAGGAGTCAATGTCCAAATGGTTTGTCGGCTCATCAAGCAATAAAAAATTATCGCGGGAGAGCATCAGCCGCAGCAGTAAAACTCTGGCGCGCTCACCGCCGCTTAAAGCCGCTACAGATTTAAAGACGTCATCGCCCTTAAATAAAAATACGGCAAGCGCATTGCGAATTTCCGTCTGCGTCATTTTTGGATAGGAATCCCAAATCTCGTCCATTACTGTTTTTTCGGGGTGCAGTCCGGCTTGAATCTGGTCGTAATAGCCGACATCAATTCCCGCGCCAAAGCGGAATTCTCCGGCGGTAGGGGAGTTGATCCCTAAAAGCGTCTTTAACAGGGAGGTCTTGCCGCAGCCGTTCGGACCAATCAGAAATATTCTTTCACCCCTGTGTATTTCCATATCCACATTTTGGAACAACTTTTTATTACCAAAGCTTAGAGCAAGCTTGTCCGTTATCATGACGTCATTGCCGCCGCGCTGATTAATGCCGAAATCAAAATGAATGCTATCGAGCTTCTCGTCCGGTTTTTGAAGCGTGTTTTCGAGCCGGTCGATCATCTTAAGCTTACTTTCAGCGGTTTTAATGTTTCGTTCGCGGTTCCATTGGCGCTGCTGTGCCACAATTCCTTCAATACGCTTGATCTCTTTCTGCGTATTATCAAATTTGCGCTGAATTGCTAAATTGTTTTCGTCCTTTTGTGAAAGATAAGCTGAGTAGTTTCCCTTATATAATGTGAGCCTGTGATTTTCCATTTCAAACGTGCGGTTTGTAATCTTATCCAAAAAATACCGGTCATGCGAAATAACGATGAACGAACCGTTGTAAGTGCGCAGGAAATCTTCCAGCCACTCTACAGAGGCAATATCAAGATGGTTGGTGGGCTCATCAAGCAGCAGCAGATTTGCGCCGCTGAGCAGCATTTTTGCAAGCTGCAGCTTGCCCTTTTGCCCACCGCTTAAAACTCCGATCGGCATACCCATCTGCTCATCATCAAAGCCGAGTCCCAAAAGCGCAGCTCGTGCCCTGCTGCGGCAGGTCAGACCGCCGAACGCCACAAAACGGTCGTTCAGCAGCGCTTGCTTTTCAATTAATTCATCGATATTCTTTGGCTTCGTCTGCAGCTGCAGATTGATTCCATTCAACTCTTCTTCAAGCTGCAGAAGGGAGGCAAATACCGTGAGCACTTCACTGTACGCACTGCGTTCAAGGTCGCGGCATACATGCTGCTCCATGTAACCGAGCACGGCGGAATTGGACTTGGAGATGTCGCCGGCATCCGGCTGCATTTCGCCGGTCAGCAGCTTAAACAGCGTCGTTTTGCCGGACCCGTTAATTCCTACCAGACCTACGCGATCATTTTCCTGTATCTCAAAAGAAATTCCGCTGAAAATCACATCGGTACCAAAAGATTTATTTAGATTGCTTGCGTTTAGCAAACTCATGAAGATGTACTCCTTGTATGTAAAGTGCGGAGCATAAAGCCCCGCTCACATATTATAATGAAATAACCAAGTTAAATCAAGCAGTTCAAAGATGCTTCTTTAATTCTTCAATGTTTTTCTGCTCGTTTATAATATATTCCTCTGCTAATTTTTTTGAACCCGCATCCGCCGCATCAAGCTGATTCAGCTTTTTTGTCATATCGATAATTCCCATTGTTGTGCCGCTAATCATTAGTTCGGCAATGTGTACGGGCTTTTTGTTAATCATCGTGTTCACCTGAATTGAACCCCAAAGCATAGCTTCTTTCATTTCATCCACGCCTTGGGGCATTCTTCCGGTGTTTCTGAGCATTTCTTTCGCTTTTACAGCCATTCCCTTATAATTTTCACCCTGACGCTCAATTTGTTCACGCAGCGGCTCGTTGTGAACCTTTGGAATAATCATCTGTGTTGCTTTCAATCCCATTTTAGTAGCTTTGTAAATCTCATCAAGGAGCTTTGCATTTTCATTTTCCATTTTTTGCTTGTTCCTCCTGTCTTATTTTGTAGTACACGCAACACTATGATATCCAATTGAATGAGGATTTAAACTGGACATTTTTATGTTGTAAAGATATAATTCAATGAGAGGTGATTATTTATGCATTGTGGCATTTCAACAGCCTGCCTTTATCCAATGGAGTTGGAGCGGGCTCTACCAACCCTAATATCAATGGACTTTCATCTTTTCGAGATATTTATAAATACAGTCAGTGAAATGAAGCCGGAATATATAAAAGAATTAAAGCGAATGACGGACGACAGCGGCAGTACGATTAAGTCAATTCACCCATTTACTTCCGGTTTTGAAAGTTTTTTGCTTTTTTCTGATTATGACAGGCGTTTCAACGATGGGTTGGAGTTCTACAAGCAATATTTTCAATCTGCCAATTTGTTAGGTGCTCAAATTTTGGTGCTTCACGGTCAGCGCGACGATAAACGCAGCCCGGTTTCGGAAAAGAAATATTTTGAGCATTATGCGAGTCTTTACGCGCTTGGCAAGAGCTTCGGGATTACCGTTGCACAGGAAAACGTCAATTTATTTCGCAGCGATGACCCGAATTTTATCACACGAATGAGGCAATATTTGGGCGACGACTGCGCATTTGTACTGGATATTAAACAGGCTGTTCGCGCGGGTAAGAACCCTTACGGGATGTGTGCCGCAATGGGGGAAAGGCTTGTGCATGTGCATATAAATGACAATAAACCAGGAGCGGATTGTCTTTTGCCAGGACGGGGTGTTATGGATTTTCGTGCGCTGAAAAGCCAAATGGCACAATTTGGTTACGACGGTGACTTCATTATTGAAGTTTACCGGCGCAATTTTGTTAATTTGGATGAATTAGTGTGTTCAAAACGATTTATTGAAACACTTATTTAATGTAATACTTGATAATCCTTTATAAAATATGGTATAATTACACAAAATAACAAAGGTGATGATACGATGCGGTGCCCATATTGCGGTTATGAAGAATCAAAAGTGATCGATTCACGCCCTACTGATGAAGGAGAGCGCATTCGTCGGCGCAGGGAATGCCTAAAATGCACAAAACGCTTTACAACGTATGAGGTTATTGAAACGGTACCCGTTGTGGTTATTAAAAAAGATAAATCACGCGAAACATTTGACCGCAACAAGCTTCTGAATGGATTGCTGCGCGCTTGCGAGAAGCGGCCGGTGTCTCTTGATACGCTTGAACGTATTGTCGATGAAATTGAGAATATGCTTCAAAATTCACTTGACCGTGAGGTTCCATCAAGCTTAATCGGAAAATATGCGATGGAAAAACTCAAGGATGTTGATGAAGTTGCCTACGTGCGCTTCGCATCGGTTTACCGTCAGTTTAAGGATATTAATACTTTTATGGACGAATTGAACCGCATGATCAAGAACAAAGCTTAACTTAAAATAATTTTGGCGGCAGAAAAATTTCTGCCGCCGTTTTTTATGATTAAAAAATATTTTCAATACTGGCAAATTCTGATTCGTTAAGATACTTGATTTGGGTTATGCTGCGGTCACAATCCGCGGCAAATTGGTCGTTTGATCCGTAGTAGCTCAGCATCGGCAGTCCGGCAAGAGTTTGATCAATGGCCTCCAGTTTATCGTGAGGCATATAAGTGCACAATACTTTGTGACATTCATGCCAGTCCTTCACGGCCTTTTCGCTCAGCTTTAAGGCGGTTTCCATGTCACCGCTGTTAGCGGCCTCTTTTGCGCTGTTGACGGTCTGAGTCATGTCTGCACTGATTTGCTGCGTCTTTATTGCTCCAAAAATGCATACAGCTAACAGAACGACCAATATAATTGCCGAAGCCCACAAGCGTTTCATTTGTACTCATCCTTCTTAATAATCGTAAAATCCCCTTTTTTATTAGCCGTCATGATAAAGACTTGATCAATGCTCACATTTTTTCCACGCAGCACGCCTTCAAGCCAGTCACGGCTTTTGCTGCAAAGCTGCAGCGAAAAGCTGGAAATTTCACCGTCGCTGATTACCACGGTTTCAATGCCCGTATCAGGCAAGGCTACCCCTAACATTCCCGCGGTCGGCTGCTCCTTATCAGGCTTCTTAATGACGCTCATTTTTCCGTTTGTTTCGATAATCGCATAAGCGACATCCTCAAAGCTAAAGACGTTTTTTTGCCGAAGCTGCTCGGCAAGGTCTTCGGTACTCATGCGCAGTCTGCGCATTTCCTTCTGGTCTACTTTTCCATCGTTGATTACGATAATCGGTCTTCCGCATATTATTTTACGAAATTTTGAGCTTTTGAGCATTAATGCCGACACCACAATTTCACACATTACCAGTACTGCAATTGGAATAAAGCCACTTGCCAGAGGCTGACCTGTGTTTTGCATTGGAATTGCTGCGATATCCGAAATCAAAAGCGTTACAACAAGCTCACTGGTTTGCAGTTCGCTGATTTGCCGCTTGCCCATCAGCCTTACCGCTACAATAATGACTATGTAGAGCAGCAAGGTTCTTATAAGAGATATTGTCATTTTTTTATCACCGCAAATAGTATTATCCCACTATAAGGCGCTTATGCATCAAACTTGCCTTAAACGCAGATAGCGCGAGATGGTGCAAAAAAATGACCACGACTGAAATCAATTCAATCGCGGTCTTTTTAACAATAAATTAAAATGGCTTAATTTTCTGGGCGAAGTCTGCAAAGTTATCATTGGCTGAAAATTCACTCAAATAGAGTGATCGGCAGTTTTCGCGCAGTTTCTTTTTTTCTTCAGTAGGGAGAAGAATTACGGATTTGATTTTTTCCGCGAGCTTGTCCGGCGTAAAGTCAGCGTTAATCAGAAAACCGGTCTCGCCATCTTTAACGATTTCGCTGGTGCCACCAACATCAGTTGCAATCGTCGGTATTCCAAACGAGCAGGCTTCCATAATGCTGACCGGAAGACCTTCGGAACTGCTGGTGTTGATAAATAAATCAACGGGGTTATTTTTATAAAAATCCATCAATTCACTATTTTTCACTTCTCCGACAAAATCATACTCCATAAAACTTAGGTTCTGTTCCGAATATTTGATTAGCTCATTTAATGCTTCACCGCCACCGAAATGTGTCCATTTTAAATTGAGGCCACTGCTGCTTAATTGAGCAAGAGATTGTGCTAATAATTCTACACGCTTAATCGGCGTAATATGGCAGCAGCTCACAATATGGATCGTGCTTCCGCTGCTTTCTTTGCCGGTCCCGAAATCTCTCGTGCCAAGGTATGCGGTTTGAATTTTATCACTGTAATCGGGATAACGCTCTTTTAAGTAATTACTCCCGTTTTCTGAGCAGGGGAATACGTTATCTATATTTTTTAGTATGTAGTACCGCAGCGGCAGGTAATCGGCTGAATTCCTGTAAGCATACAGGTCATAGCCATGTGCCCGGCTGACAGCACGCTTCGCCTTTGCAGCGCAGTATCTTTTCAGCCGCAGAGCAACCATAGCGATGTCATGGAACCAGTAGCTGTAAAAGGTGACTCCGTCGTATTCTTCAAGTTTGTACTGCAAAAGAATTTTTACAGCTTCGTCATAAACAATTTCTGATTTAGCGATAAAATAGCTCAGATAGAGCTTCTTTTTCAAAGAACCTTTAACGACCTTGCATTCATCTTTTCCTGAATATCCCTTGTAGTCTTTAAAAGGGAACTGCCTGGAAATGGCGCCGGGCAGGCTACGCTTGACTTTTGAGGCACGGATGTAGTGAACGCTTACATTCTCGGGAACAGTTCTGGTTTGCACAGGATGGTCAGTTGTACTTGTAGCAATGATAATCACTTTTTCAAATTTTTTTGCAAGGACAGAAATTTCGTCTTCTATAAATTCTTCCCCTTTATCAAAGGGGAAAACTTTTGTTAAAAGTAATAGGCAGTCCTTCATTTAAAGAGCCTCCTGATAAATTGATGTATAAAGAATAGCATACTAAATTTAACTTTTCAACATAGTATTTCTAAATATAAATTCATTATTGTGTTAAATCACAATAAATGCTATAATCATTAATAATATTTTAGTTTCATAGTGTAATACAGATGTACGATCATTATGAGGACGGATTTGTCGCGCCTGTAAATAATCCAAATGGGGGAGAACAATGAAATTCCTGTATGTCAGTGTTGAGCCCGATCAATCGGACTTGTTTTTCAATACAATTCTCGGTCAGATTTTGGGTGTTAGGCAGCTTGGCAATATAGCGGAAGGCGCCTGTATTCATGGTAATGAACTTTTATATTGCACAAAGGACGGAATTACACGTTTTCCTCTTCCAATTTCAGACGCAAACCGCGAAGAAACTGCTTGCCGGCTTATTTGTGACGGTATTGAAAAAAACCAATACGATTTTGTCTATTTGCGAGGGTTTTTGATTAATAAAACGCTGCTCAGAGTGGCCGCCTGTGCCAAGTCCAAAAAATTTGGCGCCAAAGTAATTTTTGAGGAAATGAGGTTTCCGCTTAAGGACGCTTGCGAAGAACTGCTTCAAACCTATAAAAACAGCGGTGATTTTAAAGAGCATCAGAAACTTCGTTCAAAGATGATTCATCATTCCCTTTTAAAATCCAAATTTTCAGGGGTAGCTGATACGATTGTGGTGTTTGGCGTTCCGACTGAACATGTATGGGGGATTCCCTCTATCACTGTTGACAGCGGAATTGATGTCAGTACGATTAAATGCCGCACAAAGGTTGAAGCACATGGCGATTCAATTTCTATTTTGGGTGTTGTTGAGAACCCGAAAATTTGCGGTTACGATCGTGTGATTCGCGGATTGAAAGCCTACCAAACGAATGTACGCAGGGATAAGATCGTTTTTGATATCGTAGGCGACGATGCGGATGTGCAGGAATTCAAAGTAATGGTGCAGGAAAATCAGCTTACCGACTGTGTTCGTTTTCTCGGCAAAAAATCTGTTGATGAGATGAATGAACTTTATGATTCCCACACAGTTGCTGTTTCTTGCCTGGGCCTTTACCGGATTGACAGAAACTATTTTACTTCCCACAGTACAAAGCAGTATTGTGCTGCAGGTATTCCGTTTATCTATGCCTATGAGGATATAAGCCTTGACAATAATACCCCGTTCGCCTTAAAATTGGCGAATAACGATTCACCGATCAACATCGCTTTAATAGGTGAATTTGTGTGGCGTTGCCGTTTGAACCAGCGTTTGACGCTGGCAGAACGGAAGTTTGCTGAAAAACATTATGACTGGCGGGTAATCATGAAGCGTATTCTTGATTTCACTGCCACAGGAAGACGGGAGGTCTGATTTTGCCAAAAGTAAGTGTAATTGTACCTGTGTATAACGTAAAGAAATATCTTGTACAGTGTGTTGACAGCATTTTGGCGCAGACACTGAAAGATATTGAAATTCTTTTAATTAACGATGCTTCTACGGACAATTCGCTGGAGCTTGCCCGCGCCTACGAAACAGATTCGCGTGTCAAAGTATTTGATAAACCCCATGGCGGTCTGGGTCACACGCGCAACTATGGCATTGCCCGAGCGACCGGTAAATACCTCGTATTTATCGACTCTGACGACTGGATTGACCCGGAGATGCTCCAAAACTTATATGCGTCCGCGGAGCAGTGTTCTTCGGATATGGTTGTGTTTAATTTTGTTCGGGAAAATCTAATTGATAACGAGCACAGAGTGTGCAAGCTTCCTATTAATTTTCCTGAATTCGATAAAGATTTTCAGGAAAAGATAATCGCTGCGCTGATTGGTCCGGATTCCACAGACAGTGCATGGCGTCAGACCGAAATGCTCGGTTGCGCGTGGCGCAGAATGTACCGCCGTGAATGGTTTATCCAAAATCATCTCGCCTATTATAATGAACAGGAAATCATGCTGGAAGACTTGCCGGTTACCATTATGGCGCATTGCCTTGCAAGCCGTGTTTTGGCTGTGGGCGGCGCTTATTACCACTACCGCTACAATCCACGGTCTTTAAGCACGCGGTATCGTCCCCGTAAAATGGAGATGCTGACTGCCTGTTTCAATATTGTACGTGAATTTTTACAAAGTCAAAACCGATACGAACAATACAGCGAGCGCCACTTGGCATGGCTTTTACGCAGTGCCGCACATTCCTCATTTGTGAACTGTTTCAGTCCGCTTACCAAAAGCAGCCCTGCAGAGCGGTATCAGGAACTGCGCGGTATTTTAAAAAATCCGCTGCTTAAACAGGCGGCACATTCCGACTACCTAAAAAACGGAACGAAGGCCGACAGAATCATCCTGCGTGTCATTCGTACAAGAAATACTCCGCTTGTCTACTTGTTCTACCGGCTATATTCCAATATCCTTTTTAAAGACGCAAGGAGAAAGTAATGCCAAAAAAACGTGTACTCTTTATCAATTACAGTCTGCACAGCGGTGGAATTGAAAAAAGCCTTGTTACGGTTTTATCGCTGTTTGATTACCAAACCTATGATGTTGACCTGCAGCTTTTTGCAAATGACGGTATGTTCCTGAGCCGTGTTTCACCACAGGTCAACCTTTTGCCGCCGCTTTTTCCGGCGGAGTATAAACTGAATATTCGCCAGGCATTTTTAGCGCTGATTAAAAAAGGGCATCCAAGGATTGCGCTTTGCCGGCTGCTTGTCAGCTTTGCCGGATTAAAGGGTACTATGGGTGAACGTTTAGTCCGTATGTGGAACGTAGAAAAGCGCTTCATAAAGCCCTCCAAGAAAGAATATGACGCAGTGATTGCATTTATGGAGGGGCAGCCGATTTATTACGCTGTCACCAAAGTGCAGTGTAAAAATAAAATTGGCTTTATCCACGGCGATTATATTGCCATGGGGCTGAATAAGGATTTTGATACCGGTTTTATCAAACAGTTAAATGCGCTCTGTACGGTTTCCGAATCCTGCAAAACTGCGCTTGATAAGACCTTTCCAATGTTTTCTGATAAATTCCATGTGATTTATAACATCGTCTCCTCCACATTTATGCGCGGCATGGCAAACGAGCCGGCCGACTTTGAAGACGATTTTACCGGCAAGCGTGTATTGTCCATCGCGCGCCTGTCGCAACAGAAAGGCTTGGATATCGCCTTGCCGGCGATTGCCAAGCTAAAGCAAAAGGGACTTCAGTTCAGGTGGTATATCATCGGAATAGGGCCGGAACTGGAGAGCCTGCAAGCAATGATTGAGGAGCTGCATATTGGGGATTATGTCAGGTTTATGGGTGAGCGCTCAAACCCGTATCCGTACCTGAAAGCCTGTGACATTTATCTTCAGCCGTCCCGCTTTGAAGGAAAATCCATTGCGGTTGATGAAGCCATGGTAATGTGCCGTCCCATCCTGCTGACTGATTTTTCGACTGCGGCCGATCAGATCAATTCCGGAAAAAATGGCATGATCGTTCCGATGAACAGCGACGGTATTGCCGACGGGTTGGAAGATTTGCTGCTGAATGACGAACGCCGCACTCAATTTACCGAAACTTTAGCAAAATGCGATTATACCAACGAAAATGAAATAAGCAAGCTGTACACGTTGATCGACCAAGCGTAATAAACAAAGAGGTGGTATTGTGAGCCTTTATATATGGCTGATAACCATTGCCCTCATGGGGATTTTAATGCAGGTCTGTTTCAACCAGCGTGATTATTACAAGAATGAGGCAAGAGCCTTAACAGTGAAAGCAATCTGCACTTTGGTTCCGGTTTCCATCTGTCTTTATGGAATCATCAAAACGGGGGCGCCAGTGACAACGTGGATTTTATTTGCCGGTCTTTGTATTTGCCTTACGGCGGATGTGGTGATCGGAATTCATTTTGTAGCCGGTATGCTTGTGTTTCTGTGTGCGCATTTATGCTTTATCGCTTATTTTTTAACACTTGCACCGTTGAAAGGTCACAGTATCGTTCTTTTTGCACTGCTTTACGCCCTTGTCGTGAAAGGCTTTTGGAAGTTTGTACCCACGCTTGGAAATCGGGTGGTTCCTTTTACGGTTTATCCTGCGGTACTGATGATTATGTTTTCTATCGCCATGATGCTGCCGTTTGCACTTGGCAGTGTAGGCTCTGTTCTCCTTGCGGTGGGGGCGGGGCTGTTCGCAATTTCAGATGTGATTTTAGCGGGCAATACATTGGGAGATTTCAGCAAGGTAAAAGACAGGGTGGTTCTCTATCTCTATTACCCTGCAGTTTATCTTTTGGCGGTAAGTGTGTTTTATATGTAAGAATAAAAAGGCTCTTACGATGGTTTTTCCAAAGTAAGAGCCTTTATTGTGATTTCACGTTTTTAATGGATTTTAGTATTAACGTGCGGCTTTCATTGCAATTCTCGCCTTTGTTTCAGCTTCCTTGCGCAGCTTTTCTTCAACTCGTTCAAGGTTATCGGTGTTTTTCCAGAGTTCTGCGGCGACCGGTGCCCAATTTTGGGCTGCGGTTGCGCATTTTTCGCTTAACGCATCGACATCCTCCGGGTGAATCATATCGGTGGACTTTGCGCCGGATTCATTTACCATGGTCGTCAGCCGACCAGGATTGTCGAGCAGCGGGCAGGGCTGAAGCAGGTTTTGATTAAAGGGTTGGTTCTTGCGGTACTGCATGAACAGGGGCGACTGAAAAGCTTCCAGCAGTGTCTTATCTTTAATATTCGAGTCAGCATAATGAATGAACGCACAGGGCTCGATGTCGCCGTTTGCGTTGATATGCAGGTAACAGCGGCCACCGGCAATGCATCCGTTTACGTACTCGCCGTCGTTCCAGAAATCCATGGTAAACAGCGGCTTCGTGCTCCTGAACTTGCGAATTTGCTCATACATGTACTTGCGCTGTTCTGCGGAAGCCATCAGTTCCGGCACGGCGTCCACACCAACGGGCATATAAGTGAACAGCCATGCAAATTTACAACCCTTTGCAATTAAATCATCTATGTACTCTTCACTGCCGATCGTTTCAGCATTCTTGCTTGTGTAACAGAGGGAGGCACCAAAAGGAAGCTTCTTCCTTTTAAGGATATCCATCGCTTTGATGATGGCCTGATAGGTTCCTTTTCCGCGGCGGAAGTCGGTTTCCTCTTCAAAGCCCTCAATGCTGATTGCCGGAATAAAATTCTGAACCCTCAGCATTTCATCGGCAAACTGTTCGTCGATGAGCGTTGCGTTTGTAAATGCAAGAAATTCACAGTCACTGTGCTTTTCACAGAGTCTTATAATATCATTCTTACGAACAAGCGGCTCGCCGCCGGAATATATGTACATGTAGGTTCCAAGCTTTTTGCCCTGCTCGATGATGCTGTCCAGTGTTTCAAAGCTCATATTCAGTTTATTGCCATATTCAGCGGCCCAGCAGCCTGTGCAGTGCAGGTTGCAAGCAGAAGTGGGGTCCATTAGAATTGCCCACGGAATATTACAGTTGTATTTTTCTTCGTTTTTGTTTTTGCGCTGGCAGCCGATGATTGAAGAATTAATAAGAAAATTTTCAAACGTTTTTTTTCTTACACCCGTATCAATGTCGTCATAAAGGCTCATGATTAACTTATACCAGTTATTGTCAGGGTTCTTAAGCGCTTCTTCAACCATATCGTAAGCGTTGTGATAATAATCGTCCTTATCCAATTTACGCACCCAGTTGAGAACCTTTGGCGCGTTTTCCGCAGGATTATCGTTTAAATAGTCCAATGCTTTTTTGATGCCGAAGGCTTCCAATTTTTCATTAACAGTTCCCATTATTCATTGCTCCCTTTCTATAAAGCGCTATGAGTCTTACTATTTTCTGTTATGTTAACATTTTCCTATGGAAATGTATGTATACAAAACGATAGTTGAGTACAATTTTCATACATAACGCTGAAAGTGTCCTATCACCGCAATCAGTGTAATCTTTCAATCAATATAATTGACTTTGACTTTGCTTTATTGTATCATCAAAGTGTTTCTATATGTGGCCGGCAGGTATTGTGTCGGTCGGAATACGCAGCCAAGTAAAAAGAAGTGGACTAATTATTTAATATATGATATATAATTTATGTATATGGGGGCTAAATTATGCAGTTAAGGAATTTGCTTGAAGGATTAAAATATACTTGTTCCGGAAATTTGGATGTTGAGATTACGGACATTATTTATGATTCGCGCAAGGTAGTAAAAGGCTGCGCTTTTGTCTGCCTGCGCGGTTCGTCCGTGGATAGTCACGAGTTTGCACAGCAGGCGGCAGATGCCGGTGCGGCTGCAATTATTGCACAGCGTGCAGTCAGTGTTCAAAATGCAGCCGTCGTTTTGGTTGAGGACACCCGTTACGCAATGGCGGTACTCTCCGCAGCGTATTTTCAGCATCCCGCCGAGCAAATTAGAGTAGTCGGCATTACGGGTACAAAGGGCAAAACCACAACGTCCTATATGATACGCTCTATTTTGGAAGCCGCCGGCATAAAAACCGGATTAATCGGAACCATCGGCACGATTATCGGTGAACAAGTGATTCAGACGAACAACACCACGCCGGAATCCTACGATGTACAGCGGTATCTGCGTATGATGGCTGACAACGGATGTGAGGCCGCTGTAATCGAAGCATCTTCCATCGGGCTCAAAGATCACCGTGTATCGGGCTTTACGTTCGATATCGGCTTATTTACAAACTTTTCACCCGATCACATCGGCGGCAGTGAGCATAAAACTCTTGAAGAGTATATGCAATGTAAAAATATGCTTTTTAGACAATGCAAAACCGGGATTATCAATATTGATGACGAAAATTGGCAGGGAATTACGGCGAACCATACCTGTACCATCGAAACCTATGGTTTTCACGCGGATGCTGATTTGCGCGCCCAAAATGAACAGCTTATTTCGCGCCCCGGTTACCTTGGTGTTCATTTCGACGTGAGTGGGCAGCTTGACTTTGGCGTCGATGTGGATATTCCCGGAAAATTCAGCGTTTATAATGCGCTCGCGGCAATTGCCGTTTGCAGGCATTTTCAAGTTTCCCGGCAGAACTGCATGGACGGCCTGAATACTGTCAAGGTTAAGGGCAGGGTGGAGCCTGTGCGTGTACCCGGAAATTATACATTACTAATTGATTACGCGCATAATGCATTGAGTATGGAAAATATTTTGGAGACACTAAGGGAGTACAAACCGCACCGCTTGATCTGCCTGTTTGGCGCCGGAGGAAACCGCGCGCGTTCCCGCCGCTATGAGATGGGGGAAGTGAGCGGAAAACTGGCCGACCTGTCGGTCATCACCGCGGATAATTCCCGTTTTGAAGATGTAATGGATATTATTGCGGATATTAAGGTGGGTATGAGCAAAACAAACGGAAAATACATTGTGATTCCCGACCGCAAAGAAGCGATTAAATACTGCATGGAAAATGCCGAGGACGGCGACATTGTTGTCCTCGCGGGAAAAGGCCACGAAGATTATCAGGAAATTAAAGGCGTAAAATACCATCTGGATGAGCGCGAGGTCATCGCGGATATATTAAATCAATAATAAGGTGATATAAATGAAAATGACGGTTGGCGAAATAGCCGCAGCGTGCGCGGGCAAGCTGCTCTGCGGCGACCCGGATACAATCATCACGGCAGTCAGCACGGACAGCCGTAAAATTGAGTCCGGTACACTCTTTGTCCCGATTAAGGGTGAAAGGGCGGATGCGCACACATTTATCAACGCGACCTTCGCGGCAGGAGCCGCGGCTACACTAACGCAGGAACATGACAACATGGATGATACCCACGCATGGATCAGAGTGAGCGACACGGGGGAAGCGCTGCAGCAGATTGCAGCGGTATATCGCAGAGAGTTCCGCATCCCATTTGTGGGCATAACCGGAAGCGTCGGAAAAACCACAACAAAAGAGATGGTTGCGCTTGCGCTTTCAGCCGGTTTGAATGTTATGAAGACAGAAGGAAATTATAACAGCCAGATTGGTTTGCCACTGACGATGTTCAATCTTACCGATCAACATCAGGTTGCGGTAATTGAAATGGGTATGAGTGATTTTGGTGAGATGGCCCGCCTTGCTCAAATTGCCGCGCCGGATTACGCGGTTGTGACCAATATTGGTATTTCTCACATTGAGCATCTCAAAACCCAGCTGAGCATTATGAACGAAAAGCTTCATATTATTGATCATTTTCATAAAGGTTCCATTCTGTTCCTAAACGGTGACGATACCATGCTCGCGGGTTTGCGCGGTCAACTTAATGCAAAAATTATTTATTTTGGCACACAGCTTTGGTGCGATATTCGTGCTGAAAATATCAGGACTACGGCCACTTCCACCCAGTTTACACTATTTGCGGCCGAAGAAATCGGCGAAGTACGACTGCCGGTTTTAGGGATGCACAATGTTACCAATGCGCTGGCTGCCTTAGCTGTGGCTCAGACGCTTGGCGTACCCCTTAGTAAAGCAATAGCTAAGCTTTCGGGTTATCAACCCCTTGCAATGCGCCAGCAAATACACCATGTCAATGAAGTGACTGTTATTGATGATTCATATAATGCGAGCCCTGATGCAATAAAGAGCAGCGTGGATGTGCTTTGCAGTTTCCACACCGGAAAACGTGTCGCTGTGCTTGCCGATATGCTTGAATTGGGTGACTTTTCACAAAAGGCTCACTTTGGGGTAGGTGTTCACGCGGCTCAAGCCGGAGTTGACGTTGTTGTAACGGTGGGAGAACGCGCCCGTGAAATTGCAAAGGGGGCGCAGTCGGTCAATCCCGGTATTGTCTGCTTCCCGTGCTCGGATAACAATGAGGCGATTACAAAGCTGAAGTCTATTCTAACGGGCGGAGATGCGGTGCTGATTAAAGGCTCGCGTGCGATGCAAACCGACCAAATCGTAAAGGCGCTTCTTTAAAACAAATTAAAAATATTTTATGAAAAGCGGTAGGTTTTATAACTCTGCCGCTTTTTTGTGCTTTTTTTAAAAAATAATAAATTAACAAAAAAATAAATTAAATAATTAGCTAAATTATGAACTTTTTAATAATTCAGCCTTTTTAGGGTTGCATTGATTACAAATTTGTGTTAATATGTAACCAATTTGTAACATTTGTAATATATATGTAATGAATATGTTATACATAAAACCGGATTTGTAACAGGAGGGGCAGAATGAAAAAGAGGCTTGTTTTTATTACGGGTTTGATAGCCGCGGTTGTGGCTTTTACAGCTGTTTCCATCGGGGCGGCACCTCCCGTTAGTGCTGCGAGTGCAAAAACGGGGGTCGGCCTGTCAGAACACGTGCTGAAAGCCTACAATGAGGGGTGGAAATATCGTTCTGCCTGTTATGGTCAATTTGTGAACGGAACCCGTTCCAGTGACTGTTCCGGCCTTATTAAGTCTTATCTCTGGTGGACGGGCGAAACAACCGATCCCAGACCAGGTCTCGTTTCGGTCGCCGGCAGTTCAGGTGATATGCTCAGTTCGGCAAGCTCAAAAGGCAAAATTAATTATTCTGATTCTTCTTCACTCCCCAGAATCCACGGTTTGATTTTATATCAGCCGGGTCATGTCGGCGTATATGTGGGAAACAATATGGCTGTGGACAACCGTACCACCGGAGTGAATGTAAAGTACGAAAAAGTATTCGGACGCAGTTCCCCGAAATGGACAATGTGGTTTAAGCTTCCCCAAATTTCTTATCCGACAACCGGATTTGCTACTTTTAACGGTAATAAATATTACTATGAAAATGGACAATATGTTGTAAATACGACAAAAACAATCAATGGCACAGCGTATACTTTTGGCTCGTCCGGCACCATAACCGGTACCACAGGTGCAGAACCCCAAGCGGCCGTTTCTTCTGCCGCGGATGTCACAAAGACCGTAGCCGTTCGCGCTCAGGCTGCGAAAACTACAGCAGTTAAGACGAGCACGGCTTCCTATAGTACATTAAAAGTGGATTCTAAAAGTGATGATGTCAAAAAGCTTCAGCAGAGGCTGAAAGATCTTGGATATTACTATGAGAGTGTTAATACATATTATGATTACTGTGTTTCGGATGCCGTCAGTGCGTATCAGAATGCCGCAGGATTAAAGGTTACCGGTGCTGCCGACCCCACTACATTGGCAAATATTTATGCTACTGGTGCGCCTAAAAACGCGAACCCCGGAACTTTGACTCCGGGCATGCATTCCTCCCTTGTTTCTGCGATGCAGACAAGATTGATTGCTTTGGGATATTTGACCGGTGAAACCACCGCTTTTTATGGTGAAGCAACAAAACAAGGCGTATTGGCTTACCAGAAAGCAGCAGGCATTGCGCAAACCGGAATAATGGACAAGACGAATCTTGGCAAGCTGTACGCGGATTCAGCGGTAAAAGCACCGGCGCAAAGTACGCCGCAGTCAGAAAAGTCAACTGCCTCTTCGCAGTCCGAGCCTGTAACCTCTACGAGAACCATTGTGCATGATGATATCGTTCCAACCGCAAACGCAGCCGTAGTCGGGAAGACGGAAGAAAAACCTGTTTCAAACAATGGATTTGCATTTTTCATCGTACTTTCTTCTGCGTTTTTAACCGGTACATTCATGTTGCTAAAGAAGCTTAAACAGCGTTCTAAAAAGACTCAGTCGATTTTTATAAAAGAAAATATTTTGATTAAAGACCTTTTGCATCATTTGAAAATTCGCTGAAAATTGAATTTTGACAAAATCCCTCACGGTAATCGTGGGGGATTTTTTAACTGCGAAAATTTTCGATATATTTGTGTTTTGCATTCATATAAAATGTATTTTGTATATTTGATCGTGATAAATAGAGCATTTCAAAGTAAAACGGAGAAAAATTAATAAAGTTGCTGTATAAATTAAAAAACCAATAGAAAATTGTAGAAAAATTTAAAAAAATCTTGACAAATCGTCTTTATACAACTATATTTGATATGTTGCGTTTGCATCTAACTATATATTCGGCGGCGCTTCACTGCCGCAGTCATTGCTGACTGCGAAAAATCCTTTGCGGAGGGCAGTGGCAACGGTGCGGCTGGGATTGCGTTTAACCGTATGGCTTAACGTAACTAATTTTACCGCAAAGGGGATGCACAGATTGGAAAAGACTTCAATTATATCATTACAAAACATCGCAGTATCGTTTGACGGAGAAGTTGTGCTGAAGGACTTTAACCTCAGCATAAGGGATGGCGAATTTGTTACCCTCCTCGGACCTTCCGGCTGTGGAAAGACCACAACCCTGAGGATTATCGGTGGCTTTGTTAAACCGGACACAGGCGATGTTTTTTTCAATGGCAAGAAAATCAATGATCTTCCACCGCATAAACGGGAGGTCAATACCATTTTTCAAAAGTACGCGCTGTTTCCGCACCTCAATGTGTACGATAACGTTGCGTTCGGAATGAGGGTTCACGGCAAAAGCGAGAGTAAAATTAAAACCGCTGTAAATGAAATGCTCAATTTAGTCAATCTGAAAGGGTTTGCTCATAGAAATGTGAATATACTTTCCGGTGGTCAGCAGCAGCGTGTTGCAATTGCGAGGGCGCTTGCCAATGAGCCCAAAGTTTTGCTCCTTGATGAACCTTTGGGTGCGCTCGATTTAAAGCTGCGCAAGGACATGCAGGTTGAACTTAAAAAAATACAGCAGCAGACCGGCATCACATTTGTTTTTGTTACCCATGACCAAGAGGAGGCTCTTTCCATGTCCGACACAGTTGTCGTGCTGGACAAGGGTGCAATTCAGCAAATTGGTACGCCGCAGGATATTTATAACGAACCTAAAAACGCTTTCGTAGCTGATTTTATCGGCGAAAGTAATATTCTTGACGGAATTATGCATGAAGACTACATGGTCGAATTCGCGGGCCATCACTTCAAATGTGTGGATAAGGGCTTTCGGCCGGATGAGCCGGTTGATGTCGTCATTCGTCCCGAAGATATTGACTTTGTTGAACCCGACGCAAGCCACATTTCCGGTACGGTCACCAGCGTCAATTTCAAAGGCGTGCATTACGAAATTATCGTCGATGTTCGGGACTTCAAATGGATGATACAGTCCACTGATTTTCAGGAAGTCGGCAAAAAAATCGGCCTTGTACTTCAGCCGGACGATATCCATATTATGCATAAGTCCGAGTACTCCGGTATGTTCGGCGATTACAGCACCTTCAGCGATGAAATGGACGAGGACAGTCAGCCTCAATCCGAGGAAGGTGAGGTTGAAAATTAAGAATGAAAGCTAAATCTGCAGCGGCGCCATATGCCGTTTGGATGTCTATTTTTATTATCGTGCCGATGATTTTGGTGGTTATATTTGCATTCACCGATAAAAGCGGCGCCTTTACTTTAAAGAACATTGCAGGAGTAGGTCAATACTCAAATGTTTTTTTACGTTCTATTTGGCTTGGAGCCCTCGCAACCGTTATTTCGCTGATTCTGGGCTATCCGCTCGCCTATATTATTTCTCACATCAATGTGCGCCGTCAGAGCATTATGGTAATGCTTGTGATGCTGCCGATGTGGATGAATTTTCTGCTCAGAACCTACGCATGGATGACGCTGTTGGAGGACAATGGCATCATCAACAATGTTCTTGCGTCTTTTGGCCTTGAAAGGCTGCACATGATTAATACACAAGGCGCAGTTGTGCTCGGAATGGTATACAACTATATTCCGTATATGATCCTTCCGCTGTATTCGGTTCTGACGAAAATCGACGGCAACGTAATCGAGGCAGCGCAGGATCTGGGAGCAAATCAGCGTAAAGTATTTATGAAGGTTATACTGCCCATGAGTACGCCCGGAATGATTTCCGGCATCACAATGGTATTTGTGCCGGCTGTCAGCACCTTTATTATTTCCAAAATGCTGGGCGGCGGTGCAAACCTGCTGATTGGCGACTTGATTGATATGCAGTTTCTCGGCAGTGCCTACAATCCGAATCTCGGCTCTGCAATCTCGCTTGTACTGATGGTGCTGATTTTGATCTGTATGGGGATTATGAATCAGTTTGACGATGGCGAAAACAGCGGGGGAGGAATCATGATATGAAGGTATTATCAAAAATTTATATGGCGTTTATATTCTTCTTTCTTTACGCCCCGATTTTCGTTCTCATTATCTTTTCATTTAATGATTCCACCACCATGAGCCGTTCAGTATGGTCCGGCTTTTCATTAAAATGGTACACAAAGCTGTTTCAGGATGGAATGATTCTTGACGCATTGCGCAACACGCTTATCATTGCGCTGATTGCCGCTATTGTTTCGACTGTGCTGGGTACTGCCGCGGCAATTGGTATCGGTGGGATGAACAAGTGGATGAGGCGCGTAACCATGAATGTGACAAACCTGCCTATGGTCAATCCCGAAATCGTCACCGGTGTTTCTTTGATGCTGCTATTCGTGTTTGTTGCCAGGGGCTTTGGTAATGTGTCGCTCGGTATGCTTTCGCTGATTTTAGCACACATCACATTTTGCCTGCCGTATGTGATCTTGTCAGTCATGCCGAAACTTCGGCAGATGGATCCCCATCTTTATGAGGCGGCACAGGATCTTGGGTGTAACCCTGTCCTTGCTTTCTTCAAAGTTGTTCTGCCCGAAATCATGCCGGGTGTTGTCACAGGAATGATTATGGCGTTCACACTTTCGATTGATGATTTTGTTATCAGCTACTTTACAAGCGGAACTACGCAAACGCTCCCGATTTTTATTTACTCCATGACAAGAAAGAGGATCAGTCCGGAAATCAACGCGCTTTCCACTCTCCTTTTCGGTACGATCATGGTGCTGCTCTTAATCGTCAACTTACGCCAGTCCAAGGATAAAAAGGTGGAAGAAAATATGATGGAGGAGGCATAAGCTGTTGAAAAAATGGGTTGCAGCTTTAATAGCTGCTTTAATGATGACCGTCAGCATCTGTCCTTCTGCTTTTGCTGCGGGGACAGACGAAAAGCCTGCGGCTGCAAAAACAGGCGTTACCATCAATGTTTATAATTGGGGTGAATATATTTCAAATGGTGTTGATGACACCATTGATGTCAATAAGGAGTTCACGAAAAAGACCGGAATCGACGTAAATTACACTACCTTTGACACCAATGAATCCCTTTACTCCAAGCTTGCCAACGGTGGAGCAAATTATGATATTATTGTTCCGTCCGATTATATGGTTTCCAAGCTGATTCAGGAAGGCATGGTAGAAAAACTTAATTTTAATAATATCCCGAATTTTAAGTATATTGATAAGCAATTTCTCAATCCGAAGTACGACCAGACCAATGCGTATTCCGTACCTTACACATGGGGTGTTGTCGGCATTTTCTATAATAAAAAATATGTTACAGAACCGGTAGACAGCTGGAAGATACTGTGGAACAAAAAATATTCGGGCAAAATCCTGATGTTTGATAATCCGCGCGATTCTTTCGGTATTGCACAAAAGCTTCTCGGTTTTTCTTACAACAGTACGAATTCCGAGGAATGGGAAAAAGCAGCTAATCTTTTAAAAGAGCAAAAGCCGCTCGTTCAGGCATATGTCATGGATCAAATTTTTGATAAGATGTCCAGCGGTGACGCATGGCTTGCGCCTTACTACGCGGGCGATGCCGCTACCCTTGTCGCGGATAATCCGAATATCGGTTTCTCAATTCCGACTAAGGAGGGCACCAACTTCTTTGTAGATGCAATTTGTATTCCGGCAGGCGCTCAGCATAAAAAAGAAGCGGAAGCGTATATTAACTTCCTTTGCGACCCGGAAATCGCTGCCGCAAATGTGGATTACATTGGTTACTCTTCACCGGAAACAGCAGCAAAAAAACTTTTGCCGGCAGAAACAGTAAACAACCCGATTTTTTATCCGAGCGAGAGCATCCTGAAAAAATCAGAGACCTTTGTTAATCTTCCGGAGGACACGAACTTATTGCTCGACACGCTTTGGGCGGAAGTAAAAATGGGCGGCCCCGGTCAAACCGCTACGCTTGTAGTGGTTCTGGGAGGGTTTTTGCTGCTTTACATCGGAATCGTTGTTTATAAAAAGATAAAAGCAAAACGCGAATTACAATAAATAATAAAGTAAAGAGGTTCTTACAATGGTCATACAGATTGGTGATCAAACCGGTTCAGCGCAAATCGATACCATGGGCGCGCAGTTGATTTCTTTAAAAAATGTGTCCGGGACAGAATATTTGTGGCAGGGAAATCCGGCGTATTGGAGCGGGCAGGCACCGCTCTTATTCCCGATGGTTGGCGCACTACGCAATGGAAAAACGATGATTGACGGCAAGGAATACGAAATGAAGCGCCATGGCCTTGCACGGAAAATGGAGTTTTCCAAGCTTGATTCCACCACATCCTCCGCCACTTTTTCACTGCGGGCGAGTGATGAAACGAAAAAGCAATTTCCGTTTGATTTTGATTTGACCGTTATTTACCGGTTTCATTCTTCTGCGCTGACCACTGAGTTCCATGTTGCAAATTTAGGAGAGAAACCCATGCCTTATGTGCTTGGCGGCCATCCTGCATTTAATTGCCCCATTTCCAAAGAGGAGCGTTTTGAGGATTGGATGATAGAATTTGAGCAGAATGAAACGGCCGAATGCCCGCAAATTGATTTGCATACCGGCATGATTTTCTTTCATAAACGTGTTCCAATTTTAAAAAACGAAAAAACGATTTCATTGCAGCATAGCTTATTTGACCAAGATGCGCTGGTGTTCGATTCGCTTAAATCAAAAAAAGTAAAACTTTGCAGCAGTAAGAGCGGTCACGGAGTTGAAATGGATTTCGCAGGCTTTGATTATTTCGGTATCTGGTCCGCTGTAAACAACGCCCCGTTTGTCGCTCTTGAGCCCTGGACGGGCTGTGCTACGGCTGAAGATGAGGACGATGATTTCTACCATAAGCGCGGGATGACGCTTTTACAGCCCGGACAGAGTGCAAAGCATGAGTTTACGATTGCTCTTTTATAAAACAACAAAAATTTTATAAAAACAAATTACAAAGAATTTAAAAATTGAACAGGCCGCAGTGTATATTATACGCTGCGGCTTGTTTGTAATTTAATCCCGTTATTTGAAAATATAGTCATTTCTGCCCTAAAAACGCGGAAGTGGGGTGTGATTTTCCATTTAATCCCGTAAAAAAAGATAATTGTCATAATATTTTCACCGTCCGGTGGCAGATTAATAGTGCGGCACAAGGGAGGTGAAAATTTGAAAAAAATTTTAAAAACGATAACCGCATTCGCTGCCACTCTTACTCTTTTATATCTTGTAAGCATAGGTATGGCAAATTATTTTACTCCTGACTCTTATAAAATCACTGCCGGAACCGGTCTTCAATGGGGATCTGATGCGATTACAGCAGTTACCGAAAACGGCAACGATATTTCCACTGAGGTATATTCTGTACCCAATAAAAGCTACAAAGCGCAATTAATGCTTTATCATATTCTGCCCATAAAAATGGTCAATGTGGATGTTGTAAAAGAAACAATGCTCGTGCCATGCGGTACACCTTTTGGAATTAAAATGCTCACAAATGGAGTTGTCGTAGTCGGCGTAGCTGATATTAAAACTGCATCGGGAACAATTAATCCTGCAGCAGTCGCCGGACTAAAGGTCGGCGATATAATCACTGCAATCAACGGAAAAGAAGTTAATACCAATGCGGAAATTATTGAAACAGTAACAAACAGTAAAGGAAAAGAACTAAATTTTTCTTTTTATAGAAACAACACAAATTTTTCAACCAAATTAAAGCCGGTAAAATCCGAAACAGATGCCACTTATAAAGCCGGTATATGGTTGAGGGACAGTACTGCCGGCATTGGGACACTCACCTTTTACAACCCAGCAACAAAATCCTTCGGTGGTTTGGGACATGGAGTATGTGATGCTGATACCAATGAACTAATGCCTCTTTTAAACGGCGATATTGTTCCGGTTACAATCAGCGGTATTACGAAGGGCGAAAAAGGAAATCCCGGTGAGCTTCGCGGTTATTTTACCACAGACACCCCGATGGGAACCCTTGATGCAAACGTACCCGCGGGAGTTTACGGCTCCCTTAATTTTGCCCCCAAAGGCGGCGCTCTGGAAGTTGCAATGAAACAGGAGGTTAAGACCGGTGCTGCAAAAATTTTAACCACAATAGACGGCGGAAAGCCGCAATACTATGATGTTGAGATTGAAAAAATTGATTATCGCGATAGCGTACAAAGTAAAAATATGGTAGTTCGTATCACTGACGAAAATCTGATTCATGCAACGGGAGGAATCGTGCAGGGAATGAGCGGCAGCCCAATCATTCAGAACAATAAGATTATTGGCGCAGTTACTCATGTTTTTGTAAATGATCCAACGCGTGGTTACGGTATATTTTCTGAAAACATGCTTGTTGTATCTCAAAGTGTGAGCGCGGCAGCACTCTCAAAAGCATCCTAATCTTACGCATATTTATTTTTCCCCTTAAAATCAAAAAATATTTCTACAAACTATTGCCATTTTTTCCAATATATGGTAATATACCGTTAGATTAAATCTATTAGGGGGACTAAGAATGGAAAAGCGCATAAAATTACTGGTTGCAAACGATAGTGCTGAGTTTAATCGTGATTACGGTCGTATTTTTGAAGAATCTGGTATGGAAATAGTCTACACACAAAAGGATGGGATGAAACTGTTGGAAAAAATTGAATCCATCCATCCCGATGTTGTGTTGGCTGATTTATTTATGCCACGGTTGGATGGCATTGGGGTAATGAAAGCTATACAGTCAAAGGTAGCGGGAATGAGACCGATGTTTGTGATCATTTCCAATTTTACGAGTCCAACTTTAGAAAGAGAAGTAATGATGTCCGGCGCATCCTACTTTGCAATTTCCCCGTTTAATGCCGCAGACTTGTCCGACCGTATTATTCAGCTTTGCTCTATTTCCGGCATCATCCCTAAAACTTCTGCTCACTCGCAGGCTCCGGCTACGGAAGAACCATCGCTTGAAATTCAAGTTACTGAAGTACTTCACCAAATAGGAGTTCCGGCTCATATCAAAGGTTATCATTATTTACGCGATTCCATTATTATGGCGATAGAGACCCCGGACATTATCAATGCAGTTACAAAACAGCTTTATCCAAACGTAGCGAAACTCTACGAAACCACAGCTTCCCGTGTGGAACGTGCCATCCGTCATGCTATTGAGGTTGCATGGGACCGCGGTGATGTGGATATCCTGAATTCCTACTTTGGCTACACCATTCACAATACGCGCGGCAAACCGACAAACAGCGAGTTTATTGCAATGATTAGCGATAGACTAAGACTTCACATGAAGACTGCCAGTTGATTCACAACGTAAATTTCAATAGTTCTTATTTATTAATTTTGATAGACTCCTTTACTTTGTTGAGTATGAATTGATTTCATCCTGTAAGGTAAAGGAGTACTTTTATTCTAAGCTATTTACAATATAAAAATCAAGGTCATAAAATCTTATAATTAAGAAATACTAAAATATATTTTTATAATAGGAGTGTAATATGAGTAACGACAATAAAAAGAAAAGTACAAAAAATGGCAAAAAAGAAGATGGTAAATTTCATTCCAAAAATATAAAACATGATCCTCAGGCAGAAAGTGCGAGAACAAAATTTGGATTGGGGCAAAACAGTATCTTTCAAGAAAAAAACTAAAGAAATTCAATATGTTTTTTTTGAAAAATGTAAGTTTAGTATATAAACATTTTAATACGGAGTGAATAAAAGGGGAGAAAAGTATAATAATAGTTACTGGGTACGTAAATGATTCTGTGAATCAGTACCCAAAACAGATTAGCAAATTACGAAACAAGCAAAAAATTTAATAATGGAAATTGGGAGATGGTTAAGTTGAATCGATCCGTCTACGAGCCAATTATGATACGAGCAGTAATGCATATATGACGATTGACAATTAGGAGATGGTTAAGTTGGACTATTTAATTTCTCATATTCGCAAAATTAAATAATAGCTTGGGAAGACAGGGATTCTACACGGAATCCCTGTCTTTTTATATGCAATTCAAAAAGAAATAGCCTGCATCGGTTTTCGGTGCAGGCTTGTGTTTTAAACATCAATATGCTTCTCTACGGCGCTGCTGTCTAAGATCGCGGCGCTTTTCACCGGCCACCCATTCTGCATCTTCCTGAAATGACTCACGAATCAGCTTTGGGACGGGAGTAGGGTTTTGATTTGAATCAAGTGCGACTTCCACCAGATATGCAGTATTGACAAGCTTCCTTATACCCGATAGATCCTCAACAAAGCTGTCCACGCGCACCTCCATTGAGGTTGTGCCGACATATGTGATTTTACCGTGGAATACGACGATATCTCTCGCATAGACGGGACTTTTGAATTGAAGTGAATCAATCTCTGCCGTGGTTACGTTATTATTGCAGTGTCTGCGCGCAACAACTCCGGCTACAATGTCTATCCAGGCGGCAATCTGTCCGCCGAAAACACGCCCTTGACCATTGAGGTGGTTGTCAAAAATAACCTGAATCTGTTCGGTTTCGGAATCCGACACATGTTTTGCAGGCAGTTCAATCATATTTTCACCAAATTCCTAACTATAAATATAATATTATAAATATATACTAATATTTGTAAAAATTCAATAGATATTACAGGTTTGCGTTTTTGTCAAAATGTTAACACAATCTAAATTTTTAATTTGTATCAGCATTATGATTGCACCGAATGCAATAACATACTATAATAGTAAACGTTGTCGTAATAATATTCGGGAGGAATGGAAGATGAAAACAAAACCAAACTGTTGTGCAGTCATTGTTGCCGCCGGAAATTCCGAACGTATGGCGCTTGGCTTTTCCAAACAGTTCATCCCACTTTGCGGGGTGCCTGTTATTGCGCGTACTCTTTCCGCGTTTGATGCCGCAGATTTGATTGATTGCGTCGTTGTTGTTTGTCGTGAGGAAGACTTTGCCGCATTGCAACTATGTATTGAGAAATTTCAATTTAAAAAAATAAATGCTGTTGTTCAAGGTGGTGCTACCCGGCAGGAGTCTGTCGCGGCGGGGATTGCCGCTGCACCGGAGGACGCTTCTTATTTTGCTATCCACGACGGAGCCAGAGCTTTGATTACTCCCGATGAAATCAATTCCGTCGTAGAGGATTGCTTTGAGTGCGGTGCTTCTGCACTTGCCGCACCGGTCAAGGATACCATTAAAATCATCGGCAAAAATAATTATGTTGTCTCAACACCGGAGCGTTCCTCCTTATGGGCAGTTCAAACTCCCCAGGTATTTGAACGTGGAATTTATCAAACCGCCATGCAGCAAGCTCAAAAGGACGGTACCGATTATACCGACGATTGTCAGCTTGTTGAACATATGGGCGTTCGAGTGCATTTGTGCAAAGGGGAATATACCAATATAAAATTGACAACGAAGGAAGATATCTGCTTTGCGGAGGCGATTGTGAAGAGCAGGGAGGGCGAAATATGAGGATTGGTCACGGCTACGACGTTCACCGCCTGATACAGGGTCGTAAGCTCATTTTGGGCGGGGTCGATATTCCCTATCAGAAAGGCTTGCTCGGTCATTCGGATGCAGATGTACTTACACATGCTATTATTGACTCTCTCCTCGGTGCCGCCGCTCTTGGTGATATTGGAGGGCTTTTCCCTGATACTGACCCAGCTTTCGAAAATGCAGACAGTCTGAATCTGCTTGCACAAGTATGTGAGCTGATTGCCAAAAAAGGCTATAAAATTGCAAATATTGATTCTACCGTTATCGCTCAGGCACCAAAATTAAAGCCGTATATTGAAGAAATGAGACATAAATTCGCAACTGTCTGCAAAATAAATTTAGATCAAATCAGTGTCAAAGCCACAACGGAGGAAAACCTTGGTTTCACTGGCAACGGAGAGGGAATTGCAGCCCACGCAGTCTGCCTTATTGAATTGTAAATAGGTCAAAAGGCTTGTCGCCCGCATACTCTGTAATAAAATAGAGAGGTGATTATCGTGGGCAAGCCTTTAATTATGTTTCACTCAATCACGTATGCCATGAAAAGCCGTGATATTTTGTTTCAATATGGTATTAAATCCACTGTAGAACGAACACCGCGCAGCAACGCAAATGCAGGCTGCGGCTACAGTATATATGTTCCTAATAAAACTGATGAAGCCGAAAATATATTAATAGGGCAGGGCATTAAAATTCTCGGGCGCGCGGAAAGAGATGGTACCTTATGATCTATCTTGATAACGCCGCAACAACGTATCCAAAGCCAATTTCTGTTCAAAACGCAGTCAGCTACGCGCTCAAAAACTACGGGGCTAACCCAGGACGCGCCGGTCACAGTATGTCCATTGCATCGGCAGAAGAAATTTACCGCTGCCGTTTGGCAGCGGCAGACTTTTTTAAAGCACCCGGGCCGGAGTGTATCGCATTTACACTGAATTGTACGCATTCAATGAATTATGTTTTAAAAGGATTGTTAAAACAAGGGGATCATGTCGTTACGTCATGCCTTGAACACAATGCGGTTATGCGACCCCTCCAGGCTTTGTCGGAAAATGGGGTTTCTTTCACGACCGCGATGGTCTATCCGGGTGATAACGATGCTACGGTCGATTCTTTTCGCAAAGCGCTCAGAGTCAATACTACGCTGATCGTTTGTACACATGCCTCAAATGTGTGGGGTATTCGTTTGCCGGTGGAGCGTATTGCCGCTTTAGGCCACGAATACGGAATACCAATTGCGATTGACTGCGCACAGTCTGCCGGAGTTCTTCCAATTGATATGTCGGACGGCGGATTTGACTATTTATGTGTTGCCTGTCACAAAGGGCTTTACGCTCCGATGGGAACGGGGATGCTGATTACGCCAAACGGTTCAAATCTGAAGACAATTATTGAGGGCGGTACCGGTACAAATTCGATTTCAATGGTACAGCCGCTGACAATGCCGGAACGCATGGAGAGCGGTACGCAGAATATGCCCGGTATTGCGGGGGTGCGTGCGGGAATTGAATTTGTGAAAAGCCATGGAATTGAAACAATCTATAAACATGAAATGTCCCTTGTTCAGTATCTATATAAAAAACTTTCACAAATGAAAGGCGTTAAATTATACACACCGGAACCGGTGGCTCCTTATTTTGTACCGCTTCTTTCATTCAATGTCGATGAAATTCCAAGTGAGGTTATTGGGCAAAAACTGAGCGAACTCGGCGTAGCGGTGCGCGCAGGATTGCATTGCGCGCCGTGTGCACATGAGTGCATGGGGACATTGGAACAGGGTGCGATTCGTATTTGTCCGTCTGTTTTTAGTAATATTAATGAGATGAACAGTTTTGTTACGGCTTTAATGAAAATTATCTAAAAAATACCAAATAAAAAGATTGCATATCAAATTATATATGATAAAATTATATAAGACGTGTTTTATTCTAACGGAAGGAAAAAAACTATGGACATTATCATAACCATATGGAAATCGTTTATCAGCCTTGTGAAGTCGTTTGGGATTTCCGATGCGTTGGATGTATTACTGGTTTCCTTTATTATTTACAGTGGGATAAAACTTGTACGTGAAACAAGGGCGGAACAGCTTGTCAAAGGAATCATTGTTCTTTTGCTCGTTTGGGCCGCGTCGAATATCTTAAAGCTATACATGATGAAAACACTGCTATCGTATTTTTTCCAGTTCAGTGTGTTTGCTCTCTTGGTCGTTTTTCAGCCGGAGCTTCGCCGTGCGTTGGAGCAGATTGGGCGTAGCGGGATTGGAAACAAGAGATGGACTTTCGGTGTTTCTCTAAAGGATGAGGAAGCCTTAATGCAGCAGAAGCGAAGAGGCCTAAATGCCGTGGTTGACGCCGCCGCGGTTTTGCAAAAGCAAAAGACGGGTGCTCTTATCGTTTTTGAAATGCAAACAAAATTAGGTGATATTATCGATACGGGTACGGTTGTCAACGCAGTTCCTTCAGCGCCGATTATCTGCAATGTATTTTTTAACAAAGCTCCGCTTCACGACGGTGCTATGATTATGCGCGACGGTATGCTGTATGCGGCGGGATGCATCCTGCCGCTTACCAAGAGCGATAAAGTGAGTATTGAACTTGGTACCCGTCACCGTGCCGCAATTGGAATAACTGAAAATTCTGACGCGGTTGTGGTTGTTGTTTCCGAGGAAACAGGGCAGATCTCAGTTGTGGTGAATGGTGTACTGACGCGAAATTATATCAGGGAAACGCTTAAGAGCGAACTGGAAAGCCTGATTTTGCCCAGCGAGTCTGAACAGGGCGAAAAACGACAAAGCAGAATCCCTTCGATATGGAGGGTGAAAAAATAATGAAATTTAAAAAGATTTCTATTGGCCGAATATTTTACAATGATAAATTCGTAATGATTTTTTCTATTTTTGCCTCCGTTATTTTATGGTTTGTCATGGCTTCCACAAATACGCAGGATCGGCCGCATGACATTAAAGATGTGCCGATTACAATAAAGCTTTCTGATGCGGCACAGGAAGATGGCTTAAAGGTTTTCAGCCCTGTTAATCAGACCGCAACGGTTGCGATTAAAGGAAACAGCATTGTGGTGAATCAGGTGAAAGCCTCCGATTTACAGGTCGTGGCGCAGCTTGCGTCATCAATTACCGGCCCGGGGAACTATACGTTCGATCTGTCTCTGCAAAACAAAGGTACTTTGACTGATTTTGAACTGGTTTCTATTTCTCCTGCCCAGTTAATTATTAGTGTTGATCGCTACAAGGAAAAGACTTTTACGATAGAGAACGACATTAAATATAAGTCTGGTTATCAGTCAGACCTTTCTTACTTTGTCAGTTCCCCAACCTTCAACAGCGATACGGTTACTATTTCGGGGCCGGAAAAGGAGCTTTCTCAGGTGAACAAAGTTTCCGCATCGTATGAAATCAGCGATACGTTGACTGAAACCAAAATTTTTACCACAAATTTAACCATGTATGATGCAAATGGAAATGAGATTGTAAGCGACAAGCTGAAAATGAGCACAAATAAAGTTGAGGTTACCATCCCTGTGCTTGCAAGACAGGTTTTGCCGGTAAACGTCAGTTTTACCAACAAGCCTGTCGGGTTAACATTTTCACCGGATCAAATTACGATTGATCCGCAGACGATTGAGGTAGCCGGTCCGCAGGATGTGCTGGCAAATTTAGTCAACATCAGTCTCACCCCGCTTGATTTTGCGAATATCAGCCCAACAAAAAATGTATTTGATTTAGGCGTAACCCTGCCTGCCAGCTGTAAAAATCTAAGCAGCATTCCGGTTGCCAAGGTAACGCTGGACTTGAGTTCTCTTTCCACAAGAAAAATGGTGGTTAACAATTTTGTTGTTAAAAATCTTGCGGCGGACAAAACAGCCAGCGTTTACACAAAAAGTCTTGCAGTAACCGTGGTCGGACCGGACAGTGAAATTTCCAAACTGACCGAAAACAGCCTCGTGGCTCAGATTGATATGTCTGGTAAAGAGAACTTCACCGGGCACACGGAAATGCCGGTCACAATCAGCATCAGTAATACCACGAGTTCGTGGGTCTATGGCAGCTATATGGCAAATATCAGTGTAAATCTAAATAATTAAGATCAAATAGCATTCATTTAAAAGAGCATCCGCTGAACTTCTTTCAAGAAAAGCGGAATGCTCTTTTGTGCTTTTGCAGTGCCCTTTATTAGGGAGAATTGACAGGAATATATTCAAATCGTAGCATAACCACGGACTGCGGAACTAAAATAACATTATATTAATTTTATAATTTGCTTTAAACTTTTGCCCTATTGAGATATAATAATTATATCTTTAAATATGTGGGAAGCAGGTGTTTTAATGACTACAAATTTTACCGTGCCCTTGGCGAAAGTGATTAAAGAACTGTCACTTGATATTATTCATATGCCCGGTGACGCCGAAAAAGTTTTGATTTCTTCAATGGATGTGAACCGTCCCGGTCTTGAATTAAACCGGTTTTATGATTACTACGACACCAGCCGGATTATTATTTTTGGCAATGCGGAGGCCTCTTTTTTGAAGTCAATTTCATCTGAGGAACGTTCCAAAGTACTGAATGAGATTTTCTCGAAAAAGCCGCCCGCTGCCATTATTGCTCGCAGTATTGAACCGATGCCAGAACTTTTAGAGGCGATCAAGGCGAATGAAATACCGCTTTTAAGTACACCTGATACAACTTCCAGCCTGGTCGCCGCACTTGTATCGTATATGAATGTCGAGCTTGCTCCACGCATTACTCGCCATGGCGTTCTGGTTGAGGTTTACGGTGAAGGAATCCTGTTAATTGGTGACAGCGGTGTTGGTAAAAGTGAAACTGCAATCGAACTAATTAAACGCGGTCATCGACTCATTGCAGACGATGCGGTAGAAATTCGCCGTGTGTCAGCGAAATCTCTTGTAGGACAGGCCCCCGAAAACATTCGGCATTTTATTGAGCTTCGCGGCATAGGCATTATCAATGCCCGCCGTATTTTTGGTATGGGTGCTGTTAAGATGACCGAGAAAATAGACATGGTCATTAATCTTGAAATTTGGGATAATCAAAAGGTCTACGATCGCATGGGAATCGACAGCGAATATACTGAGATCCTCGGTATTAAAGTGCCTGTGCTGACTATTCCTGTTAAGCCTGGCAGAAACTTAGCAGTCATTATTGAGGTCGCGGCAATGAATAATCGTCAGAAAAAGATGGGATATAATGCTGCTCAGGAACTACTGCAAAGCCTTGGCATGGATATTTCCTCAATGCAGCAGCAGGAGAAAAAATTAGATTTGGACTTATAAAACGGAAGATAGGATTAGGAGTAAAAGATGAATATCATAGCAGATACACACACGCACACAACAGCATCTACCCACGCGTACAGCAGTTTGCAGGAAATGGTGCATGCAGCTTCCTTAAAAGGGCTATATGCCATCGCAATTACCGACCACGGTATCAATATGCCCAGTGCACCGGGGCGCTGGTATTTTACGAACTTGAGGGTAGTTCCACATATGCTCGAAGGCGTACTTGTTCTTCGCGGACAGGAAACCGATGTGATTGATTTTGAAGGGAATACCGACCTAGAAGATGAATGTGCCGATAAATTGGACTGGATCGTTGCCTCCATACACAGCGATGCCATGATATCGGAAAAGCCAACGGTGGAATCAGTTACGAATGCGTGGCTGAATATTGCAAAAAATCCGCACATCAATGTGATTGGCCACAGTGGCTCAATTGAATACAAGTATGACTATGAGACCGTAATCCCTGAATTTGGCCGGCAGGGAAAATTGGTTGAAATAAATGAAGGCAGTAATATTGCGCGTAAAAAATCGATTCCAAACTGTATCAAAATTATAGAAGTTTGTAAAAAGCATAGTGTGCCAATTATCGTAAATTCTGATTCTCATTTTTCTACCGGCGTAGGTTGTTTTGAACATTCTTTAGCGCTTTTGGAGGAATTGGATTTTCCGGAGGAGCTTGTAGTTAATTCAAGCGTTGCGCGTTTTCAGGCGTATTTGAGGGAACATTCCGTTGTTGTCAAGGATCCGTTATTAAAATTGCAATAGCTGGAGGGGAACAATGAACCAGATTGATCAATTAGCACAGGCAGCCGAGCAATTTGGCTGTAAGGTTTGCCGAGATGAACCGATGAGCCTTCACACTACTTTTAAAATTGGCGGTCCTGCTGATTTGTTTATTACGGTGTACAACAAAGAAGCAATTAAAGAATTGTACCGGTTGGCAAGCGAGCTTTTTGTACCGCTGCTGCCAATCGGAAATGGTTCCAATATGCTTGTCAGCGACAGTGGAATTCGTGGTGCTGTTGTCGCTCTTAATGGAGATTTCAGGAAGATTGCACTGGCTGAACCTAACGTTGTAGAATGTGGTGCCGGCGCCACTCTGGCTGATGCCTGCCTTTTTGCAAAAGTGAATTCTCTCACCGGTCTTGAATTTGCTTGGGGTATCCCCGGCGCGGCGGGCGGTGCGGCCTTTATGAACGCCGGTGCATATAATTGTGAGATGAAAAGTGTTCTGACTGCCTGCACGCATGTTACAAAATCGGGCGAAATTTCGACTTTAACAGGCAATGAGTTACAGCTTGGCTATCGTCACAGCGCCTATACCGATAACGGCTGCACAATTTTATCACTGACACTGCAATTGCAAAAAGGCAGCAAAGAGCTGATTACAGCTTCAATGGATGATCTTTTTAACCGCAGAAAATCAAAACAGCCACTTGAACTTCCGAGTGCAGGCAGTGTATTTAAGCGCCCGGAGGGTAATTTCGCAGGCACATTGATTGAACAATGCGGCTTAAAGGGAAGAACCGTGGGTGGTGCAATGGTCAGCCAAAAGCATGCAGGATTTATTGTCAATATTGGCGGAGCAACCTGCAAGGACGTACTAAACTTAATTGATATTATTAAAAACACCGTCTATCAGCAAACAAATGTCGCTTTGGAATGTGAAGTGAAAACCTTTGGCTGATTTTGGAGGAAGTATGGAATTTTTAATTGTTACCGGGTTATCCGGAGCCGGCAAATCCCGCGCTGTTGATGCGCTTGAGGATATTGGTTTTTACTGTGTGGATAATATTCCACCAAAACTCATAACAGCGTTTTATGAACTTTCGCAACAGGCCAAAGGGGCTCTTTCCCGCGTCGCAGTAGTAACCGACATTCGTGGCGGAGATATGTTTTCAAGCTTATTGGAAACGCTTGATGAATTGAAAAGTGAAAAAAAAGAATATCGAATTTTGTTTTTAGATGCAAATGATTATGTATTAATCAATCGATTTAAAGAAACGAGACGGAAACATCCGCTGGCTGAAAACTGCCTTGGTTCATTGGAACAGGCGGTTAAACTGGAACGTGGAGTTTTAAAGCCGGTGCGTGAAAAGGCGGACTATATCATCGATACGTCATATTTGTCGCCTGCTCAGCTTAAAGAGCGCATTTCCAACTTGTTTTTAGGTGATTCTTCGGATGCGCTGATGATTCACTGTGTGTCGTTCGGATTTAAGTATGGAATTCCAAACGAATCCGATTTGGTGTTCGATGTGCGCTGTCTTCCAAATCCCTATTATGTTGAAGAACTGAAAAATCTGACTGGTCTGGACGAGCCTGTTCGCAGCTATGTGATGAAATGGGATCAGACCAAAGGTTTTATTGACCGCTTTCTTAATTTGATTGATTATATGATTCCACTGTACTGCAACGAAGGCAAAAGCCAGTTGGTTATCTCAATCGGCTGCACCGGCGGGCATCACCGTTCCGTTGCTCTGGCACAGCTCCTGTATAATCATCTGATTGAAAAAGATATGCGTACAAGCGTCAGTCATCGCGATATACAAAAGCAATAATATTTAGGAGCGAATTGAAATGTCGTTTGCATCCGAAACAAAAACAGAATTATGTAAAACAATACCGCAGAACTCCTGCTGCCAAAAGGCGGAGTGCTACGGTTTGCTTTTATTCGGCAGAAGCTTTTCAAATCATGCCATTACAATTACAACCGAAAACAGCGCGGCGGCTCACCGTACGGCCCAGCTGACAGCGGAAATTGCCGGTGCGATTGTTGATGTTTCCACTTCGTTGCTGCGCCGAAAAGAACGAAAAATCGCCTTTACTGTTGCCGTGAATGGTGAAGATGAGAGAAATAAAGTGCTTTCTTTCTTTGGGCATACCGGAAGTGAAATCAGTTTGCGTATTAATCGGGCTAACATCGAAAATGATTGCTGCGCCAGTGCGTTTTTGCGCGGCGTTTTCTTGTCCTGCGGTACTGTAACCGACCCTGCAAAGGACTATCACCTTGAATTTGTGGTTCCGTTTATGAATTTAGCGAAAGATTTGTCGGCTTTTATGAGCGAAATCTTTGAATTGAATCTGCGTGTAGGTGTGCTGAATCGGAAAGGATCGTTTGTCGTCTACATCAAAGGCAGCGAGGGCGTCGCGGATTTACTGACCTATATGGGTGCGGGGAATGCGGCAATGGAACTGATGCAGGCGAAAATGCTGAAAGAGGTTCGTAACAATGTCAATCGCAAAACTAATTTCGAAACAGCAAATATCGATAAAACCGCACAGGCAGCAGCTGAACAGGGAATTGCCATTGAAAAAATTCTAAATACGACCGGTATTTCGGCTTTACCTGAAGAACTTCAGGAACTTGCGATGCTGCGTTTCCGTAATCCGGAAATGTCACTGCGTGAATTAGGCCAAACTCTTTCTGAGCCGCTGAGCCGTTCGGGGATTAATCATCGCCTTCAGCGCATCGTTGAATTTTCTAAAGAACTATGACTAAAAGATGAGGGAATATTATGATAATAATTGAAAAAACTTGTGTGATGAATTTTGAAAATGCGATTCGCGGTGCAAGAAATCCGATGAACAGTTGGGAAAGAACAGACAGCAGCTATGATGGAAGCGGTAATTATATCTTAGGAGAAAACGATTTGAGCTTAGCGCAAAGGCTGTGCAGGTCCGGCTCCGACCACCGAAAATTCATTAGGCAGATTTTTGTATCAGTAGATATTACAGCGCCGCTTTATTGGTGGAAAGAATATGATACCTATAAAGTTGGTACGGTGGCCAATTCGACCAGCACGATGCATAAAATTCACAGCAAACCATTTTGCATGGAAGATTTCAGCTGCGACAAAATGAATACCGAAACGCAAGATTACTTTCATCATTTGGTAGAATACCTCGAGACGCTCCGCTTGAAATTTATCGAAACAAAAGATAAAACGTATTGGTACAGTATCATTCAGCTTTTGCCGTCGAGCTATAATCAAATGAGGACCTGTACTTTTAATTATGAAAATCTGATCGGCATGTACAACTCAAGAAAAGGACATAAGCTTGACGAGTGGCATGTTTTTTGTGATTGGGTAGAGCAACTGCCTTATTCCCGCGAGTTGATTACATTTGCTAAATAGGAAATGTTTTAATTGTTAAAATAAACTGAAAATATTACTTACAAAATTAAAAGGAGGGCAGGCACATGTTTGTTCACCTGCATCTGCATACGGAATACAGCCTTTTGGACGGCGCGTGCCGCATCACCAATTTAATTGATACCGCTGCAGCAAGGGGAGACACTGCTGTGGCGATTACCGACCACGGCGTTATGTATGGCGCGGTCGATTTTTACAAGGCTGCAAAAAAACGCGGCATCAAGCCGATTATCGGGTGTGAGGTTTATGTGGCACAGAGAACACGGTTTGATAAAGTTCATGAGCTTGATGCGGAGCATCGACATCTGGTACTGCTTTGCGAAAACAACATTGGCTATCAGAATCTGATTGCTATGGTTTCCAAGGCGTGGACGGAAGGATTTTACAGTAAACCGCGCGTGGATTTCGACCTGCTGCAAGAGTACCACGAGGGTCTGATTGCACTGTCTGCTTGCCTTGCAGGGGAGATTCCCCGCGCCTTAACCGCAGGGGACTACAGCGGAGCAAAAGAGGCCGCCCTGCGTTATCGCGATATTTTTGGTGAGAATAATTTCTACCTTGAATTACAGGATCATGGAATCCGCGATCAAAAGCTCATTAACCCGTCGATTATCAAGCTTTCCAAGGAAACGGGAATTCCGCTTGTTGTCACAAACGACTGTCACTACATCAATTCGGAAGACAGCAAGATGCATCACATCCTGCTGTGCATCCAGACCAACCACACCGTGGAGGATAAGGATGGCATGGAGTTTGGAAGTGACCAGTTTTATTATAAAAGTGAAGAGGAAATGCGTGCGCTGTTTCCTGAACACCCGGAAGCTGCCGATAATACGGCGCTGATTGCACAGAGGTGCAATGTGGAGTTTGAGTTCGGCCAAACAAAGCTGCCGCATTTTGATACCCCAAACGGGCAGGATAATACAGCGTTCTTTCATGGAAAATGCTATGAAGGATTGCGCCGATATTATGGTGAAAATCCCGACCAATCGATTGTTGACCGACTTGAATATGAGTTGAACACAATTGAACATATGGGCTACGTCAACTACTATTTAATCGTATATGATTTTGTTCGTCACGCCAAAGAGGTCGGTATCCCGGTCGGGCCGGGCAGAGGCTCCGGCGCGGGCAGTCTGGCTGCCTACTGCATCGGCATTACAGGTATTGATCCTTTAAAATACAATTTGCTGTTCGAGCGCTTTTTAAATCCTGAGCGCGTCAGTATGCCTGATTTCGATATTGATTTTTCTGACGAACGCCGCCAGGAAATGATTGAGTACGTCGTGCAAAAATATGGAGCTGACCATGTTGCCCAAATCGTTACATTTGGTACGATGGCTGCGCGCGGTTCCATCCGCGACGTTGGCCGGGCAATGGCAGTCCCATACGCTACTGTGGACGGCGTTGCAAAGTTAGTGCCAATGGAACAAAATATTACGCTTGACAAGGCGTTGAGCACGTCCAGTGAGCTTAGGCAGCGTTACGACACTGATCCCCAAATTCACGAGTTAATCGATATGGCGCGAAAGGTTGAAGGAATGCCGCGCAACGCGTCCACTCACGCCGCTGGGGTTGTTATTACGGACAGGCCTGTCGCCGAGTATGTTCCACTCGCCAAAAACAATGATTCCATCGTTACACAGTACACTATGACTACGCTTGAAGAGCTCGGCCTGCTGAAAATGGATTTTCTTGGGCTTCGCAATCTTTCGGTCATCCGCGACGCACAGGATATGATTTCCACAGAACAACCGGGCTTCAAAATCGAAGATATTAAAACAGATGACAGGCGGGTTTATAATATGCTGTCCACGGGCGCAACGGACGGCGTGTTCCAGTTTGAATCCGCAGGCATGAGAAGCGTCATCATGCAGTTAAAACCAGAGCATATGGAGGATTTAATTGCGGTCATTTCGCTTTACCGCCCGGGTCCAATGGAATCTATTCCACGCTATATTGAAAATCGCCACAATCCCGAAAAAGTGACTTATCGGCACCCGCTTTTGAAAAATATTCTTGATGTGACCTATGGCTGCATCGTGTATCAGGAGCAGGTCATGCAAATTTTTCGCACCCTTGCAGGTTATTCGCTTGGGCGTGCAGATATTGTGCGGCGTGCTATGAGCAAGAAAAAAGCATATGTGATGGAAAGCGAAAGCAAAATTTTTATCTACGGCTTAACCAACGAGAACGGCGAGGTTGAGGTTGACGGCTGCATCCGCCGCGGCGTGGATGAGGCTACGGCAAAAGCTGTTTACGGCGAAATGGAAAGCTTTGCGTCTTACGCCTTTAACAAATCGCACGCTGCCGCATATGCACTGCTCAGCTACCAGACAGCATGGCTCAAATGCTATCATCCGCGTGAATACATGGCAGCTCTTTTAACCAGTGTGCTCGACAACAATAATAAGCTGTCAGCTTATATTGCGGAATGTGTGCGTCTGGGTATTCGTGTATTGCCGCCTCATGTCAACCAGAGCGGTGTCGGATTTACTGTTTCGGACAAGGACATCCGATTTGGCCTATTGGCTGTCCGCAACCTTGGCAAGGGGTTCATCATCAATCTTTTACGCGACCGAAAAGAAAACGGCGTTTTTACCTCGTTTTATAGCTTTTGTAAACGCATGTACGGTGAATTGAATCGCCGGGCACTGGAAAGCCTTGTTAAATGCGGTGCGCTTGATGATCTTGGTTTTAACCGTCGCCAGATGCTTACCAGTGTTGCCAGTATTATGGACCATCTTGATGATGACAAAAAACGCAATGTAGCAGGACAGATTGGCTTTTTTGATACCACATTACAAACCGATGAAGAAGAGTATGTCATTGCCGATATGCCTGACTTAAATCAGACCGATAAGCTTGCCATGGAAAAGGAAGTAACCGGTATGTATCTTTGCGGTCACCCTATGGCACAATATATAAACATGTATGATGCGATTCACGCGAGCAGAACAGGGGACATTCTTGATGACGCACGCGAACAGGGAGGGCGTTTTCACGATGGCGACATTGTTACGTTGCTCGGGATTATTATCAATGTGAAGATGAAGGTGACCAAGAGCAACAGCACGATGGCTTTTGTTACGCTTGAAGATATGTATGGCTCTATGGAAATTTTAGTGTTTCCGAAAACACTTGCTCAATATGCCGAGTGGATTGCGGAAGGAAAAATTGTTAAGATTTTCGGACGAGTGAGTATGCGCGAAGATGAAGATGCAAAACTTGTGTGTGAAACCGTTTCGGCTGCGCCATCGCCTAATTCAACTGTGAAAAAAAACGATTCCAAAGCAAAATCACAGCGACCCGGCCTTTATCTTAAAGTGCCTGAAGAAGAGTGCGAAGTGTACGACCGAGCTAAAAAATACCTTGCAATATTTGAAGGCCCAACGCCGCTTTATATTTATTTTGTCAGTACTAAAAAGCTTCTGCGCGCACCTGCTGCAATGCGTGTCAGTGTGAACGATGTTCTGATTCGCGAGCTGAAAAGGCTGTTAGGCGCGAAAAATGTCGCTGTAGTTGAGGAATTGCAACAATAATCCATATAGCGGAATCTTTTATCCATATTTGACGGTTGATTATTATTCCCCGAATATACTATAATAGAAAGTAATATCGTTACGAATTTAGGGGGTACAATTATGGATACAAAAATAAAAACAATTGCTGTTTTGACAAGCGGCGGTGACGCGCCGGGCATGAACGCTGCTGTTCGTGCCGTTGTAAGGGCAGGAATTTCATATGGCATGCGTGTAATGGGCATTCGCAGGGGGTATAACGGTCTTTTAACCGGCGATGTGTTTGAAATGAACCTGCGCAGTGTTTCCGACATTATTCATCACGGCGGCACAGTGCTGTTTACAGCCCGTAGCCCGGAGTTTAACACACCGGAAGGCGTACAGAAAGCAGCAGACAACTGCCGCAAGTTAGGTATTGATGGCGTTGTTGTGATCGGCGGTGACGGATCTTTTCGTGGTGCCAGGGATTTGACAAAAGCGGGTATTCCTTGCATTGGAGTACCGGGTACAATTGATAACGACATTGCTTCCAGTGAATACACCATTGGATTTGACACTGCAATGAATACTGCGGTGGACATGGTTGACCGCTTGCGCGACACAACTGAATCCCACGATCGTTGCAGCGTTGTTGAAGTTATGGGCAGACGTTGCGGCGACTTGGCGCTGCAAACCGGTATTGCGGTTGGAGCAACCACCATTCTGGTTCCGGAAGTGCCTTTTGACTTTCAGAAGGATATTATTGATCGCATGTATTTCACGCAAAAGACAGGTAAAAAGCATTTTATCATTGTTGTTGCCGAAGGCGTTGGCGGTGTAGACAAGCTTGCTAAAGATATTGAAGAGCAAACAGGCATCGAAACCCGTGCGACAGTGCTTGGTCATGTACAGCGCGGCGGTTCGCCTACATTGCGCGATCGTGTTGTTGGCAGTGAAATGGGCTATTATGCTGCGGAATTGCTTTTCAACGGGAAGAGCAACCGCGTGGTAGTTATGCGCGGCGGGAAAATTGTTGACCTTGATATTACCGAAGCACTCAACATGGAGCGCACGTTTGACAAGAATCTGTATGACATTGCATACCGGATTTCAATTTAATACTTTAATTGTAAAAAAGGAGTTCCGCTTAAATGGCGGAACTCCTTTTTTATGATATGATATTATGTACTGCATTATTCCTCAATGGCTTTTTGCGATTCCTTCACAACTTTATCGGTAATCAGATCATCATGATGGGGGTGTTTGCAAACAACGCTTGCCGCTTGAAACAAGGCATTCAGCATATCTGTTTCATATTGTACGGATAAAGTAGCCAGTTTAGAATATGCTGCCCCTTCGGTTGTAGCAATATATTTTGGCGGAAGTCGGTTTAATGCATAAGAGGCAATGTCCATCCGGCATTTTTCGCATTTACAGCATTCAAGTTTGTCAATTACTTCATCCAACTTGATAAGAACCAAAGATTCCATCATGTTTGTTAGTTTTACTTCCATTGTAAAGAATACCCGCCTTTCAAGCGCAATCTATTAAATTTTGATTAATTAAAATATAACATAATAGGAAATATTTGTAAAGATTATTATTGAATAATTGTGCTATACGCAATATCAGAATAATATGTAGAAGATGGGAATACTTTAAAAGGGTTATTGATATTTTCGTACCCCTGAAATATGCAGACAACGAAGGTTGTCATACAAGTAGGTGCTTAAAGGACGCATGTAGGAATCAAGCGTGTGAGCCGCGACAAAAATATCCAGTGGACCTGTTTCTACAACCACAGGGGTATGATAAAAATGGCTTTCTGAGTTGCCAAGCTGAACAAGATCGCCGGCTTCAAGCTTGCGTATATCTGTTTCCACGGCATAAGGTCCGACATTTTGATTAGTGGTCAAAAAATTAAACAGATATTCAACACCGCTCCACGATGCCGAACGATCTTTGCTGCCGCTGTAATACCAGCCCAAAACAGGAGTGTAATTCATCACATTACTTCCGGCGAAAAGACATTGCGAAGCAAAATTTGTACAGTCACCGCCTAACCCCTGAAAATTATAATAAGCCGGATTCCTTTTTAATGCCCATGTCTTTGCATATTCAACTGCGAGAATACGATTGTATGGAACCTCAATCAGCATAATTGAATCTCCTTCCATCTGCTTTCATCTGTTGTAATTTTATGATGAAAGGATGAACGGCATGACAGAATCGCAATTGAGTGTTCCAAAAGCTTAAATTATTCTGTTTTTTTATTGATACGGAATTTTTTGTACAGAAAATATCCGAATTGTCCGATCGTTCCGGCGCACAGTCCAATGACCATCCATGTAAATAAGGACATTAAACCGACTAAATCTCCCCATCCATTTAAATCATTAAAAAACATTCGATACATTTCAAAAAATCCAATGATAATCCCTGCAATTAAGGTCGCACATGCAATTTTTAGTTTTAACAGATATAAACAGGATGATATTGCACCGAAAATGAGTGATACTACGATGTATGCCATTACATTCTGCACGGTAATCTGACTTCCTAATATAAATTTAATGCCAAGAAAAAAGAATAAAAATGATATTATAGTTACCATAATCCAAATAATCCAAAAATTTATTTTCGACTTTTCCATGTGAACCCTCCGATTCTTTTCACGTGAATGAATAATAACAACAATTTAATTTTAATATAAATATACCCACGTGCGGTCACTTTTAGACAAGTTTAAAGAAGTAAAAAAGAAAAGTTCTTTTTCTCCCAAATATTAGATGATAAATTATACAATTGATGTGCTGGTTATTGTATGCGAAACGGGTAACAATAGAGTAAATGAAAATTAAAGAATCACAATAAGTTTTTAAAATTATAAAGGAGAAATAGTAATGTGCTTAGATAATATACTGACATTAGTAAGCGGCCAGAAACAACAGGCGCACCAAAAAGCAATAACATGTAGTGTTATGAAAATAACAATCGGAATGATTGTTGGTTTAGCTGTGGGAATTACGGCATCACTTTTCTATGAAGAATCATCCAAAGGGGATGGAAGCAGTAAATTTAGAAAAAAGTCAAAGGATACGTTTGACTCAGTCATGGATGCTGCTGACGATTTCCAGGAAAAAACGGAAACTGTCAAGGATGATATAAAGTCCGGATACCACGAGGTCAAGCAAAATGTCGAAGATGCGATAGATAAAGTTGCGGATTTATATGGTGAAACCCCTGACTGACTATCCTATTAGCAACAAAACAGTTTAAGTAAAATATATGTTGAATTAAAAGTCCAGCGGTAGCTGGGCTTTTTTTATGGTAAGTTTAGCAATTGTTGATGATAATAATGCATTTGGCAGAAGCATTTGGTGCGTCGTCAGATGCTTCGATTATAGTGTGCTTTTAGGGTCGATACAGATATTGTTATAAATTTAACGATTTAAGACGATTCACATAGCCTTGATTAGCTCGGATTCGTAGCAGAGAGAAGGAATAAGTAGTTTATTAAAACAAGTCAAAATCAGACTTTTTCGGTGAATTGCCGCTGTTGTGTTAAATTTTAACTTATGATATTATATTCTTAACACGAAAAAGGAGGTGTGAACTTGGAAGGTTATCTGCCATATTTTTGGCTCGCGGTGATTGTAATTGCGGCAATCGTGGAAGGCACAACGGCGCAGCTGGTTTCCATTTGGTTTGTGGCTGGTGGCGTGGGTGCATTGATTGCGGAACTCTGCGGAGCAGCGCTTTGGCTTCAGGCATTGATCTTTGTTGCGGTAACAGGACTGACACTCATTGTGACGCGGCCGCTTGTAAAAAAGATAATGAATTTTAAAAAAGAAGATACAAATGCGGGCCGCTACATCGGAAAAGATGGTGTGGTTATTGCCCAGATCAACAATACACTTGGGGAAGGTCAGGTAAATGTTCTCGGCAGCGTGTGGACAGCTCGCAGTGAGAACGGCTCAATCATCAAAGTCGGCGAAAACGTGCGAATTAAGGCGATTGAGGGAGTAAAGGTAATCGTAGAATTACATAAATAAATAATATTGGAGGAAAAACAGTATGCCAATCGGAGGAATTATTCTTATTGCGCTGGCAATTATCGTAATCATCATTTTCATCACAAACATCAATGTTGTGCCGCAGGCACACTCATATGTGCTTGAACGTCTTGGCGCTTACCACGGCACATGGACAACCGGTTTACACTTTAAGATTCCGTTTGTTGACAAGATTTCTAAAAAGGTATCATTAAAGGAACAAGTGATTGACTTCCCGCCTCAACCCGTTATTACAAAAGATAACGTCACCATGCAAATTGACACGGTTGTCTATTTCCAAATTACAGACCCGAAACTTTACGCCTATGGTGTTGAGCATCCGGTATCCGCAATTGAAAATCTATCCGCAACAACACTACGTAATATTATCGGCGATTTAGAGCTGGATCACACACTGACCTCACGCGATGTAATTAATACAAAAATCCGTATTACTCTTGATGAAGCAACGGATGCTTGGGGCATAAAGGTCAATCGTGTGGAATTAAAAAATATCGTTCCGCCGTCAGAAATTCAGGAGTCCATGGAGAAACAAATGAAGGCCGAGCGTGAGCGCCGCGCACAAATATTAACAGCCGAGGGTGAAAAACGCAGTGCCATCCTGATTGCAGAAGGCGAAAAGGAATCAGCCATCTTACGTGCGGATGCACAGAAAGAAACTAAAATACTGGAAGCACAGGGCGAGGCACAGGCAATCATGTTGGTGCAGCAATCGCTTGCCGACAGCATTAAGCTATTAAATGATGCAAACCCAGGCGAAAATGTAATCAAAATCAAGAGCCTTGAAGCATTTGCTAAAGCGGCCGATGGTAAAGCGACAAAAATTATTATCCCATCAAATATCCAGTCTTTGGCGGGGTTGGCAACTTCTTTGAAGGAATTGGTAACGGATGATTCAAATTTAACAAAATAGCAGTGTCATAATACACAAAATATGATATTGTAAAGAGGTTGCAGCACTATATATCCACAAATTTTACTTATTACTTTCGCACCTATTGAATATTTTGCAGGAATAACCTACAATAATTACATTAAGTATTGTCGGAGGTAAGCGTAATGACAGTGTCTTCCGTTCAAAAAAAATTGGGAACTTCAAAAGATTACTGCCAAGCTGCGTCAATATCTCATTTACTGTAATACTTTCAGGCTGTACCGAATTTTCGGCACAGCCTGTTTTTTATGGTAAAATGACATAGAATAGGAGTGCGTATTATGTCAGTAAAAAAGGTAGCTGTCATCATGGGCAGCGACAGCGATTTTCCGGTCGTGTCGGCCGCAGTCAAAAGATTAAAGTCGTTCAGTATTCCGGTTGAGGTACATGTTATGTCGGCACACAGAACGCCCCAGGCGGCTTCGGAGTTTTCATCAGGGGCGGCTGCAAACGGTTTTGGCGTGATTATTGCTGCTGCAGGAAAAGCTGCTCATTTAGCAGGTGTGCTTGCCGCAAATACCACGTTGCCGGTAATCGGTATTCCCGTCAAGTCTACAACACTTGACGGCCTGGATGCACTTTTGGCTACGGTTCAGATGCCGAGTGGAATTCCGGTTGCCACAGTTGCAATTGACGGCGCTGACAATGCCGCCATTTTGGCAGCGCAAATTCTTGCACTTTCCGATGAAACGCTTGCGGTCCAGTTATCGGAGTTGAAACAACAAATGGCGGAGGGCGTTGCACAGAAAGATGTGGCAATTCAGGCAAAAGTTCAGGAACTGTAGTTTTGAATACAAAAATATGGGGGATATGATATGAAAAGCTTCAGCGAGAGTTATAAAGCGGCCGGAGTGGATGTCACTGCCGGGTATCAGGCGGTAGAGTTAATGAAAAGCCATGTTGCGCGGACAAAAATACCGGGAGTGGTATCTGGCATCGGCGGATTCGGCGGGCTTTTCCAGCCGGATATGAGCGACATGAAAATGCCGGTTTTTGTCAGCGGAACAGACGGTGTGGGCACAAAACTAAAAATTGCTTTTCTTATGGACAAGCATGACACGATTGGAATCGACTGTGTTGCCATGTGTGTTAATGATGTGATTTGCTGTGGGGCAAAGCCGCTTTTCTTTCTTGATTATCTTGCGGTCGGCAAAAACTATCCCGAACGGATTGCACAAATTGTTTCTGGTGTGGCAGACGGCTGTGTACAGTCCGGCTGCGCGCTTGTCGGTGGAGAAACCGCAGAAATGCCGGGATTTTATCCGATTGATGAGTATGACCTTGCCGGTTTCTCCGTTGGTATGGTCGACAGGGAAAAAATGATTGACGGTTCGCAAATTGAAGAGGGTGACGCAATTATTGGCCTGCAGTCCTCAGGGGTTCACTCCAATGGGTTTTCACTGGTACGAAAAATCTTCAATATCAGCGATAAAAATATTAATATGCATATTGATGAACTTGGTCACACGCTTGGCGAAGAACTATTAACTCCTACCAGAATCTATGTAAAACCGGTTCTTGATTTAATGAAGAAAGTAAATATTAAAGCGATTTCGCACATTACCGGCGGCGGATTCTTTGAAAACATTCCCCGTATGTTAAAAGCGAACACCACCGCGAGAATCGAGCTTGCTTCACTACCCAGGCTGCCTGTATTTTCAATGATGCAGCGTCAGGGGAATATCCCGGAACGCGAGATGTACAACACCTTTAATATGGGAATCGGTATGTGCATGATTGTACCCAAGGATCAAGCCAATCAGGCAGTTGAAGAGCTGAATTCGGCTGGTGAACATGCTTACGTGATGGGTAGTGTAATCGGCGGAGGGGAGGGCGTAACTCTATGCTGAATATTGCCGTTTTGGTTTCAGGCGGCGGTACAAATTTGCAGGCCTTGATTGACGCACAAAATCGCTCAGAAATACCCGGTGGGAAAATAGTTCTTGTTATTTCCAGTAAAACGGACGCTTATGCTTTGGAACGTGCGAAGAAAGCCGAAATTCATACGGAAATATTGTTGCGAAAAGATTTTCAAACTCAGGAAGATTATGACGCAGTACTGATGAAGCTTTTTGAGGATAATAACATTGATTTGATTGTGCTCGCAGGTTTCATGACGATCATCAGTGAAAATGTGATTCGGCATTATGAAAATAAGATTATCAATGTCCATCCGGCATTGATACCATCTTTTTGCGGTGCCGGCTATTACGGCTTGAAAGTGCATAAGGATGCGCTTGCAAAGGGCGTAAAACTGACTGGTGCTACGGTTCATTTTGTGAATGAAATATGCGACGGCGGCCCGATTATTCTTCAAAAAGCAGTCGAAGTCTTGGACGATGATACCCCTGAAACGCTGCAGCGCAGGGTAATGGAGCAGGCGGAATGGAAGCTCCTTCCAAAGGCGGTTGCGCTGTTTTGCGATGGAAAAATTACGGTCGAAAATGGAAAAGCAATTATAAAGGAGTAATACGTATGGAGATGCAAAATATTACAAGAGTTCTCGGATCAAATCCATACCCCGGTCGTGGAATTATACTTGGAAAAAGTATGGACGGTCAAAGCGCGGTTATGGCTTATTTTATTATGGGCCGCAGTGAAAACAGCCGCAACCGCGTGTTCGTAACCGATGGTGACGGAATTCGCACTGAAGCATTTGATGCGAAAAAACTAATTGACCCATCCCTTATTATCTATTCACCTGTGCGTGTGCTGAATGGTACGACCATTGTTACCAACGGTGACCAGACCGACACGGTTTATGACTGTTTGAAAAATGATCAAACATTTGCTTTTGCATTAAGAACTCGTACCTTTGAACCGGATCAGCCTAATTTTACCCCCCGTATTTCCGGTGTAGTTGAGGCAGCGGGGAATTATAAGCTTTCCATTTTAAAAAGCGCGTACGGTGACCCTGCTTCCGTGCAGCGTTTTTTCTTTGAATACAATTCTCCAATCGGCGGTGCAGGTCATTTGATTCATACCTACAAAGGAGACGGAAGTCCACTCCCTTCTTTTGAAGGGGAGCCTACACTTGTTCAAATCTCAGGAAGTATTGATGACTTTACAGCTCAAATATGGAACAGCTTGAATGACGACAACAAAGTTTCTCTTTTCACTCGATTTATTCATTTGAAAACTGGCTTAGTGGATAGTAGAATTGTCAACAAGAATCAATAAAATATTGGAGGTAGTGAAATGTCACAGGAGCTAACATTAAAATATGGTTGCAACCCAAACCAAAAGCCGTCGCGCATTTTCATGCAGAACGGAAACGAGCTTCCCATTCAGGTATTGAACGGGAAACCGGGGTACATTAATTTTTTAGATGCTTTTAACAGCTATCAGCTTGTTAAAGAACTGAAAGCTGCGACAGGCTTACCGGCGGCGGCTTCGTTTAAGCATGTCAGTCCGGCCGGCGCGGCGGTTGCACGAGTGCTTTCCGATACATTGAAAAAAATATATTTTGTGGATGACCTTGAGCTTTCCCCTTTGGCATCTGCTTATGCGATGGCAAGAGGTGCTGATAGAATGTCCTCCTACGGGGATTGGATTGCACTTTCCGATATTTGTGACCGGCAAACGGCAGCCTTGATTGCGCGTGAGGTTTCCGACGGCATCATCGCCCCCGGCTACACGGAAGAAGCGCTCGCCATTTTGAAATCAAAGCGCAAGGGTGGATATAATATTGTTTCAATTAACCCGGATTATCAGCCGGAGCCGATTGAACACAAAGATGTTTTTGGAGTTACCTTTGAACAGGGAAGAAATGAAATTGTAATTGATAATCATATGCTTTCGAATGTAGTGACCGAAAATCAAACGATTCCGGATAGTGCAAAACGCGATTTGCTTATTTCGCTGATTGCGCTGAAATACACACAATCCAATTCAGTTTGCTATGTTAAGGACGGGCAGGTAATCGGTGTCGGCGCCGGTCAGCAGTCCAGAATACATTGTACGCGTTTAGCCGGAAACAAAGCCGATATCTGGTTTTTGCGCCAGCATCCAAAGGTGCTCGGGCTTAAATTCAAGGAGAATATCCGCCGCCCGGATAGGGACAATACCATTGATGTTTATATTTCAGATGAGTATATGGATGTATTGGCGGACGGCACATGGCAAAATTTCTTTGCCGAAAAACCGGAGCCGCTTACCCGTGAGGAGAAGCATGCGTGGCTTACTACGTTGACGGATGTTGCACTGGGTTCGGACGCGTTTTTTCCATTTGGTGACAATATTGAACGCGCACACAGAACCGGAGTAAAGTACATTGCCCAACCGGGCGGCTCCATTCGTGACGATAATGTCATTGATACCTGTAATAAATATGACATTGCTATGGCGTTTACCGGTATGAGGCTGTTTCATCATTAATCTGACGTAAACTCTGGCTGTAAAATATTACGATAGAATGTAGGGACGAATGATTATGGATATATTGGTAATAGGCGGGGGAGGCCGCGAGCATGCAATTATCCGCAAGCTCAAAGAAAGTCCAAAGGCAACCCGAATTTACTGCGCGCCCGGTAATGGCGGAATCTCGAAGGATGCGGTTTGTGTTGATATTCCAGTGACGGACATTGACGATATCGTACAGTTTTCTAAAGAGAAAAATATTGACATGGTCGTTGTTGCACCGGACGACCCGCTTGCCGCAGGTATGGTTGATGCACTTGAGTCCGCGGGAATTCCTGCTTTCGGTCCGCGTGCCAATGCTGCCGCAATCGAGAGCAGCAAGGTGTTTTCCAAGAATTTGATGAAGCAATACAATATTCCAACCGCTAATTATGAAGTGTTTGACCGGTCGGATGTGGCTTTGGATTACATCAAGCGTTATAATCAATATCCTATTGTGATTAAGGCCGATGGTCTTGCACTTGGAAAAGGCGTTATTATCGCTGCCGACTACAACGAGGCGAAAAATGCGGTAAAAAGCATTATGGAGGACAAGGTATTCGGCGCTTCCGGGAATCAAATTGTGATCGAAGAATTTATTACCGGACCCGAAGTTTCTGTTCTGGCTTTTACAGACGGTAAATGTATTAAGCCGATGGTTTCCTCAAAGGACCACAAGCGTGCGCTTGATCATGACAAAGGATTGAATACGGGCGGTATGGGGACGATCAGCCCGAATCCGTATTATACCAGCGAGCTGGCCGAGGAGTGCATGAACACAATTTTTCTTCCGACTGTCAATGCAATGAACCAGGAGGGGAGAACATTTAAGGGATGCTTGTATTTCGGACTCATGCTCACAAAGGATGGGCCAAAAGTGATTGAGTACAACTGCCGTTTTGGCGATCCTGAAACACAGGTTGTCCTGCCGCGCCTTAAAACTGACCTTATAGATATTTTTGAAGCGGTTATTGACGAGCGTATTGTTGAACAGAAAATTGAGTGGAGCAACAATGCCTGCGCATGTGTGGTGATGACCTCAGGCGGATACCCTGGAACCTATGCGAAAGGGATTGAAATAACCGGACTTGACGAAAACGGACAAATGGAAGAGGCGACCGTCTATCACGCAGGCACACTTTGCAAAGAAGGTAAGTATTACACCAACGGTGGCCGTGTGCTCGGCATTACCGCTTTGGGAAAAACACTGGAAGAGGCACTTGAAAAAGCGTACACCGCCGTTCGTAAAATTCAATTCGACGGTGTGCACTACCGTAATGACATTGGAAAATAAATTTGGATTTATTATGATATAGTGAAAATATAATTGTGATTGATTCTTTTGTGTATTTCATTTTAATAAAATGAATATGAGATATACAGGAGGGGGCTTCACGAAATGTTTCACTATAAAACTGCTAAAATCATTCTTATAATGTCAGTTTTGTATTTATTGACCGTTATGATCGTAGGATGCTCCTCGAAGCCTCCTTCAGCAGCGGATGCAAATTCAGCTCCGACAGACGGCGGTATTGCAATCAAGGCAATGGTTGTAAAGCTGACGCAAAGCGAGTATGCGTCCGTTGTTAAAACGGGTCTTGAGAATCCTTCTATTGATGATTTTAGAACGCTAATGATTGGTGTCAATATCGTAGGACTTGATCCGGCAAAGGATAAGACAATTCTATGCCCGGATATCGGTGAAATCACGCAAAAATTATCTTCACAAATTGTGTGGAGTGCAAACTCCGCCATTATGGATAATGGCGTGGGAAGTGTGGTCAACTACGATAATACATTAGTGCTTCACACGAAGGGTGTCAGCAATGACGCCTTGAAGCTAAAACTAAAAGGTTTAAAGATTGCAGTATCCTATATGGACTTGAATGGTAAAAAAATTGAAAAATCCTTTGATATCGCAGATATCCTGCAATTTGTTTAAGTGATAAAAAAAGACGATACGGAATATTCCGTATCGCCTTTTTGTATTTTATTCTGCTAAAGCTCTTGTCAGCCAGGCATCTGCAATATCCATTGCAAGGTAAAGACCGTCTTTTTCGCTGGATTTAACAATTTGTTTGCGAGCGCGAATATTTTGGTCTGTAAACATAAGCTGGATAGAAACTTTATCCGCGATTTCGATATCTTGGACTTTCTTTTTGCTTTTGATTTCAAGTTTAACTACGTATTTATCTTTCATGCTTCCGTAATAAATGACATCGCCGCAGCGCACCAACGGTTTACCCTTGTAGGTGGGGAACTGAAGCTTTTCGTCATTTTCATTCATTCAAGTGTCCTCCTTCTGTTCATTTAATAAAGTGCTCCCCCACAAATAGTATTGCAACTACTCACCTAAATAAGATTTTAAAAGTACTTGTAACAACTCATCGCGGTCAACCTTGCGAATAAGACTGCGTGCATTATTGTGTGTAGTAATGTATGTGGGATCTTCAGAAAGAATATAGCCGACAATTTGATTAATTGGATTATACCCTTTTTCTTTTAAAGCATCATACACAAGGGTTAGCGTTTTTCTAATATCTTCTTCACGGTCGTTGCCAAGTGAAAAAGTCATCGTCTTATCAAGCATGGAAACACCTCCAATAATGTCATAATACAACATACATGAAATAATTTCAAGGACTAATTTATTAACAGGGGATCAAGAACGTAAATTTACGCCTAATTTTTCAAGTTCTTTCATCACTTTTTTCATTATAGTTGCAATATGGTCATCCGTTAATGTGTTGTCACTGGAACGCAAAACAATATTAAATGCAACACTCTTTTTGTTGGCTTCGATTTGCTCTCCCTTGTAAACATCAAAAAGCTTTATCGTTTCAAGCAAATTTCCGGCGCCCCTGACGATTGCCTTTTCGAGTGTCAGTACCGGAATACTGTCCTCACAAATCAGCGCAAGATCGCGGGTGACTGCGGGAAATTTCGGCAATGGTACATAGGTCTTTTCCGTTTTTGCGTATTCAAACATTAAATCAACACTCAGCGAAAAGCAGCAGACCCTCTCATTAATACCATAATTTTCAGCTACCTTAGGGTGGATTTCTCCAATCACACCAAGGCGCTTCCCGTCAAGAGTCAGCACGGCGCATCGGCCGGGATGATAACCGATTTCTGTTGAAGATGCTTCTATCTCATAATCATATACGGAAAGTTTTTCCAGAATTTGCTCTGCCATACCCTTTGCTGTAAAGTAATTTGACTTGTTGCCATACATACCGGCGATTAAGTTCATCTTTTCAATCGGAAGCTTATCCGGTGTGGTCGGAAGATACTCGTTGGCCAGTTCAAACAGGCAGGCGTCTGCATTGCGGTTATTGTAGTTACGTGATAAAACTTCAAGCATTGAAGGCAGAGCGGTTGTTCTCATGATGCTGGTGTCTTCTCCCAAAGGATTTGAAATAGTAATAGAGTTGCGAAGCGGAGAATCGGCGGGCATCCGAATTTTGTCGTAATATTTGGGGCTGATAAACGAGTATGTCATGATTTCGCTTGCACCAAGTGCGAGCATCGTATCATTGATTGTACGTTCAAATTTTTGGCGCGGGGTGTACTTGCCCTGCGCGCCGCCGGCAAGTGCGGTACCCGGAATTTTATTGTAACCGTAGAATCTTGCAATTTCCTCGGCAATGTCGGCCTTGTGTTCTAAATCAGGACGGAAAGTCGGAACTAAAATATCATCACCGTCAAACTCACAGTCGAGCTTTTTCAGTATTTTCTTCATTTCGTCCGTACTTAAGCTGAGGTCGAGAAAACGGTTAATCCAGTCAGTATCAAGATGAATCCTTCTGCGCTCGCTGCTTGAATGATTATCGATAATCATGTCGTCTAAAACATCACCCGCGTCCAATAGCTCAACAAGCTCACAGGCGCGTTCAAGCGCCGGCAGGCAGCCGTTCGGATCCAGTCCCTTTTCATAGCGGGAGGATGCATCGGTTCTCATGCCCTGATCCCTTGCTGTTGTACGAATGGAGGCACCATTAAAGCAAGCGGATTCAAATACAATTGTGCTGGTATCGTCAACAATTCCACTGAATTCGCCACCCATTACACCGGCGATTGCGATTGGCTTGTTGGCATCCGCTATGACCAGATTTTTGTTCGTGAGCTTGTGTTCCACGCCATCAAGTGTGGTAATGGTTTCACCTTCTGCAGCGCGGCGTACACGAATTTTGCCCTCGTCAATGAAACGGAGATCAAAGGAATGCATCGGTTGACCGTATTCGAGCATGACGTAGTTTGTAATATCAACGATATTGTTGATTGGACGCACACCCATTGCACGCAGTCTTTCGCGCATCCATCGCGGTGATGGTTTCACACGAACATTTTTCACAATGCGCGCTGAATAAATCGAGCACAAATCGGTGTCTTCGACTTTGACATCGAGCATCCCTTTACAGGAACCGTGTCCTGCTTTGACAATAGGTTTATGAAGCTTCAGCGGCTTGTCGAAGGTTGCCGCAGCTTCTCTTGCAAGCCCAATGACGGAGAAGCAGTCCGGGCGGTTGGAAGTGATTTCGTATTCCACTTTTGTGTCGTTAAATCCGAGCGCATCACAAATTGGTTCACCCAGTTTACAATCTTCCTGTAAAACAAAAATTCCGTCTTCAATAGCATAGGGAAAGTCATGTTTTGTGAGGCCGAGTTCACTGATTGAGCAAAGCATACCGTTACTCATCACGCCGCGGAGTTTGCCTTTTTTAATTTTTTTGCCGTCTGGAAGGGAGGAGTTGTTCATTGCAACCGGTACCACGTCGCCAACCTTTAAATTCTGCGCACCGGTAACGATCTGAACGGGTTCGTCTGCTCCTACATCAATTTGCGTAATCCACAAATGATCAGAATCTGGGTGATGATCAAGGGAAAGCACCTTGCCTACAATCACATTATCGATTTCACTGCCTTCTACTTCCCAACCTTCAACTTTGGAACCGCTCATTGTCATAGCTTCAGTAAAATCACGCATTGGCATTTCATCAAGTGTTACAAATTCTTTTAACCATCTCATAGAAAGATTCATTGTTTACGCCCCCCTTAAAATTGTTTCAAAAAACGAACGTCATTTTCATAGAAAAGGCGTAAATCGTCAATGTTATATTTTCTCATAACCACGCGCTCAAGCCCCATTCCAAGGGCAAAGCCGCTGTATACCTCCGGGTCAATTCCACAGTTGGAAAGAACCTTAGGATGAACCATACCGCAGCCGAGAATTTCAATCCAGCCCTCACCCTTGCAAAGGCGGCAACCTTTACCGTGACAGTTGAAGCACTGTACATCCACTTCGGCCGAAGGCTCAGTAAACGGAAAATGGTGCGGCCTGAAGCGTACGACAGAATCTTCTCCATACATGCGTTTTACAAAAGTTTCGAGTGTTCCTTTTAAATCTGCAAAGGTAATCCCCTTGTCAACTACTAACCCTTCAATCTGGTGAAACAAGGGGGAGTGGGTGGCGTCAACCGCGTCGGAACGATAAACTCTGCCCGGTGAAATGATACGAATCGGCGGCTTCTGTTTTTCCATTACACGGACTTGAACAGGGGAAGTCTGTGTGCGCAGCAAAATATTGTCATTGATATAAAAAGTATCCTGCGTGTCTCTTGCAGGGTGGTCCTTTGGAATATTTAAAGCTTCAAAGTTATAATAATCGTACTCGACCTCAGGGCCTTCAACTATATCAAAACCCATGCCTACGAAAATCTCTTTAATTGCGTCCAGTTCAATGCTCAGAGGATGTTTCGCTCCAAGCTCGTGATGGATTCCCGGCAGCGTGACATCAATTTTTTCAAGCTCCAGCCTTTTTGTGGTTTCTTCCTCTTTTAACTCAGCGGCGCGCTTAATTAAATCCTCCTCAATAAAGGTACGGATTTCATTGGCAAGCTGGCCGATTTTAGGGCGTTCCTCAGCGGAAAGGCCGCCCATTTGCTTTAAAATCGCCGTCAGTTCTCCCTTTTTGCCCAAATATTGAATACGCAAATTCTCCAGCACCTGCTGTCCTTTTGCCGCGTCCAACTCACGTATCGCTTTTGCACGGATTGCTTCAAGCTCCTGCTTCATTGTGTTATCATTCCTTTCAGTAATGCAAAACAAAAATTTGCAAATAAAAAACGCCCTCATCCCCTGAAAGGGACGAAGACGTAAACTCCGCGGTACCACCCTAATTTAAAACTCTTGGGGCTTGTAACGGTGCCAGCCGTCGCAGCCTACTGAATTTTCAGCCGCGCCACTCAAAAGGGAACTTCGCCTTTTACACTTACAAGTATGCTTTCAGCCATGACACACTCTCTCTTAGTAAGCGGAACAAAAGGTTACTTCCTTTATCACTGTGTTAATAATAAATAATATATCACTTCAGAGCATCAAATGCAAGAAAATCATTTGTTTGTGAGCATCTGTCTGTTGAATTTCTGATAATCAGCTCCGGCTTTAACAACAGCTTGCTGATGCTGACACCGCTGATCAGTTCTTCCAGCATCATAAACGCGCTCTTGCCAATTGCCACCCGATCCTGTCTGATTGTGGTCAGTGTTGGAGTCAGGTGTTGTGCAATCGGTAAATCATCAAAACCGATAACGCTTACGTCCTGCGGCACGCGCTTATTTAAGCGGTTCAATTCGGCGATTACACCGGATGCAATCAGGTCGCTTGCACAAACAATGGCGGTTGCCCCGTGTTCCAAAAATGTGGATACATGATATTTGGCACATTCCGGCACATAGTAGCCGTTTCCGATTAAGTCCGGGTTAACTTTCAGTGAATATCGGTTCAGGCTTTGTGTAAAAGCAAGGTAACGTTCATCCGTTACCATGCTGTTTTTTGAACCGTTCAAAAGAGCAATATTTTTATGTCCGTTATCCGCCAAGTATTTTACAGCCAAATCTATTCCGTTGTATCCGTCTGTACCCACGTAGCCGACATGTTTATTGGGGATATAGTTGTCAAGCAGTACGGTTGGCACGGTGGTTTTATCGAGCTGCTTAATATAATCGTCATGCAATGCAAAGCCCAGTAAAAAGGCGCCGCTGTACCCACATTTCAGCATGAAAGAATCAAACTTTTCCTGTGTCTGCATATTCAGATTTGTAGGGATAACGGAAACATCGCAGTGGCGTCTGGCTGCACTCAGCTTAAAGCCGACAATAATTTCGTAACCGAACTGATCAATATTTTCATACTCCATGTTTTCGATTAAAATGCAAACCTTACGATTTCCAAGCTTTTGGATTCTTTTCGAGGCATATCCCATTTCGACAGCCGCGTCAAGCACTCGCTGGCGCATGTCCTCGCTGATGTCGCTCGCACCATTTAATCCCTTTGAAACGGTGCTCACGGCAATTCCAAGTTTGGTTGCAATATCTTTTATTGTAGCCACAGCAATCCCTCATCTCTTTCGGTTTTCAGTATATACTGTTTACCCTATACATTTCAATCCCTTTATTTAATAAGCAGCTAAATATTTCGTACATTATGCTATTGCAGATTTTTTTGCTTACTTTAAAATTTCGTCTTCAATATTATTGACATATTAAAGATAAAATGATACTATTCAAATGGATTTGCGAAATATTACGAAAATAGGTGACGGTATGGCTAAAAAATGGTGGAAAGAATCTGTAATATATCAAATATACCCAAGAAGTTTCATGGATTCAAACGGTGACGGAATCGGCGACATCAACGGTATTATTTCAAAACTCGATTATTTGAAGGACTTAGGCGTTAACGTTGTTTGGATTTGTCCGGTTTATAAATCACCAAATGATGACAATGGTTACGATATCAGCGACTACCGCGATATTATGGATGAATTTGGCACGTTGAAGGATTGGGAACAGCTTTTAGAAGAAATGCATAAACGCGGGTTGAAACTCATTATGGATTTGGTTGTAAACCATTCTTCTGACGAACATAAGTGGTTCATTGAATCCAAAAAGTCCAAAGATAATCCTTACCGCGACTATTATATCTGGCGCGATGGAAAAGAAGGAAATCCTCCGAATAATTGGCAGTCCTGTTTCAGCTTCAGTGCATGGCAGTTTGATGAAACAACGGGGCAGTATTACCTTCACCTGTTTTCAAAAAAGCAGCCTGACCTGAACTGGGCCAATCCCAAGGTGCACGATGAAGTTTTTGCCCTCATGAAATTTTGGCTCGACAAAGGTATTGACGGTTTTCGGATGGATGTCATCAACGCAATCGGCAAGCCGGATTCATTTGATACAGAGTGGTTTACCCCCGATGATCAAAAAACACACCGTTATTTGCAGGAGATGAACCAGAAGGTTCTTTTTCATTACGATATTATGACGGTTGGCGAGACAGGAGGCGTAACACCTGAAACAGCCTCACTGTTTACAGCTGACGACCGCAATGAGTTGAATATGGTGTTCCACTTTGAATTGATGGACGCTGACGGTGGAAAATGGACACGCAACCGGTTTAAACTGATGAGCTTAAAGAAAATTCTGTCCAAATGGCAAACGCAGCTTGACAATAAAGCATGGAACAGTCTTTATCTTAATAATCACGACCAGCCAAGAATGGTGTCACGATATGGCGATGATGGGGAATATAGGGTTCAAAGTGCTAAAATGCTTGCAACGATGCTTCACACCATGCATGGAACGCCGTATATCTACCAAGGGGAAGAAATCGGTATGACAAATGTACCGTTTACTTCACTGAATGATTTTAAAGATATTGAAACATTGAACTGGGTTAAAGAAAATTTGGCAAAAGGAAAAACGGCTGAGGAGCTGTTGCCGATTGCAAACCTATGGAGCCGTGACAATGCTCGCACTCCAATGCAGTGGAATGACACAGAAAACGCCGGATTTACCACGGGAACACCATGGATTCAGATAAATCCAAATTATCGGGAAATAAATGTACGCAATGATTTGGAAAAATCCGATTCCATTTTTCACTATTATCAAAAACTCATTCAGCTTCGTCATCAATATGAAGTGATTGTTTACGGCGATTTTCATGAGTATTTCAATGACAGCGAGCAAATATATTGTTATACGAGAACACTTGAGCATCAAAAGCTCATCGTATTTTTGAATTTCACAGCGGATACAGTTGATTTTATATTACCGAAGGAATTGAGTTTGGAAAATGCTGTCGTGCTGATTTCAAACTATGAGGGAAAAAACGACTTAAAGTCTGCCCAAATTAGTTTACAGCCGTATGAAGCGGTTGTCTATTTTGAAGAACAATAATCTACCGCTTTAATTCCTTTTACATAACGATACCAATTTCTAAGATAAGCACTGTTTTGTGATTTTTTCGTAAAGGGTGAGTGACCATGCCAGCTAAATATAAGAAAAATCAACTTTCGCGCGGAGCGGGTGTTTTATTAGCGGTAAGCAGCCTGCCATCGAACTACGGTATCGGGGCGCTTGGAGCTGAAGCGTTTCAATTTATCGATTTTTTAAAGAGTGCCGGCCAAAAATATTGGCAAGTTCTTCCTGTCGGGCCAACAAGCTATGGTGACAGCCCGTATCAATCGTTTTCTGCCTTTGCGGGAAATCCGTACTTCATTGATCTGGATATTTTAATTGATGAAACGCTGATTACTCTCGATGAGGTTCAGTCCTATGATTGGGGAAGCAGTGCAGTCGATGTCGACTATGCGAAAATTTTTGAGTCTCGGTTAAAAATTTTACATACTGCTTTTCACAAAAGTAAACATATGAATACAAAAGCATATCGTGCTTTTTGCAAAGAGAACGCGTATTGGTTAAATGACTACAGCCTTTATATGGCCCTCAAGTTTCAGTTTGAAAACCACTCTTGGCTGCTTTGGCCGGATGAGATTCGCTTTCACCGTACGGAAGCGGTAAAAACATATACGGAACTACTGAAAGGCGAAATAGACTTCTGGAAGTTTTGCCAATTCAAATTCTTTGAGCAATGGCATAAGGTGAAGAAATACGCGAACGAAAACGGCATTAAGATTATCGGCGATATTCCGATTTATGTCGCGCTTGACAGTGCGGATGTTTGGACGCACAGCACTCTGTTTCAGCTTGATGCAGAGCGCAGACCGATTAAAGTGGCAGGTGTTCCACCCGATGCTTTTTCAAAGGACGGCCAGCTTTGGGGTAATCCATTATATGATTGGAATACCATGGAACAAAGCGGGTTTGACTGGTGGAAAAAGCGCATGGAATACTCTGTGAAAATTTATGACATTATCAGAATTGATCATTTTATCGGCGTAGTAAGATATTACGCTATTCCCGCGGGCGAGTCTACGGCTATTAATGGCAGCTGGCAAACGGGTCCGGGGATCAAGCTGACTGACGCGATTGATTCCGCAATTGGGGATGCGCAAATTATTGCCGAAGATTTGGGTGTTGTTGTTCCGGCGGTAAAGAAACTGCTTAAAAGAACCGGATACCCCGGGATGAAGGTAATGCAATTTGCGTTTGACGGTGACCCGACAAATGAGCATTTACCGTGTAATTACACAAGTAATATGGCCGTTTATGGCGGGACGCATGACAACGAAACCTTGATGGGCCATTTCACTGATATGAAATCAAAGGATGCACAGTATGCCAAAAGATATCTTGATGTAAAAAAGAAAAAAAATATTCCCAATGCTATGATCCGTGCCGGTTATGCAAGTGTAGCCAACACCGTAATTTTTCAGGCACAGGACATCCTGTTTCTGCCCAACAACTGTAGAATGAACTTTCCGTCAACAATTGGCACCAACTGGCGCTGGAGGTTACACAAAGGTCAGCTTAACGCTGGACTTGCAAAGAAGCTTAGCGGATTAGTTGAAGTATATGGCAGATAAATTCTATGTTTTAAAGGAGTAGGCTTAATGAACACATTTAAGAATGATATTCTAACGATCCTGGAAATGGACTACTGTAAAAGTATTCGTGATGCCAGCACCGATGAACTTTACAATGCTGTTTCAAAGGCAGCTATGAAAAAAATTAATGCGAAATGGGAAACACCGGCCGCAACCAAAACTGCGTGCTACTTTTCAGCTGAGTTTTTAATCGGCAGGTTAATCTACAGCAATTTACTAAATCTCGGATTGTTAAATCAGTTATCGGAATTGTTCAACGAAAACAACCTTGATGTCGATGTTTTTGAGGACATTGAAGACGCGGCGCTTGGGAATGGCGGCCTCGGACGACTTGCTGCCTGCTTCCTTGACTCCGCCGCAACGCAGGGTATTGCATTGAATGGCTATGGAATTCGGTACAAATATGGCCTTTTTAAGCAGTATTTTGAAAACGGATTTCAGAAAGAAACTGCGGATGACTGGCAGCGCTTCGGTGACCCATGGTCTTTACGCCGTGAGGACAGTAAAATCAAAGTGAAATTCAAGGATCAGACGGTTTATGCCGTACCGTATGATACCCCGGTTATCGGCTATGGTGCACAAACGATTAATACGCTTCGTTTATGGCAGGCGGAAGCCGTAGATTCATTTAATTTTCAGCTTTTTAACGACCAGAAATTCGAAATGGCAGTTAGGGAAAAAGACGATGCCGAAGCAATTTCAAGCGTTTTGTATCCGAATGATTCTTCTGACAAAGGTAAGAAGTTAAGATTAAAGCAACAATACTTCTTCACAAGTGCATCACTTCAAGATATCATCAGAACTTATAAAAAAAGATATGGGAATGACTTTTCTCATTTTTCAAATGAATATGCCATTCAGCTGAATGATACACACCCGGTTGTCTCCATCCCTGAATTTATTCGTCTTCTTGTGGAAAATGAGGGCGTTTCTTTCAGCAAAGCGATGAGGATTGCCAACAAGACCTTTGCTTACACCAACCATACGATTATGGCTGAAGCGCTCGAAAAATGGGATGTGAAGCTCTTTAAAAGTGTTATTCCGAATGTTTACAGATATGTAGTTATGATTAACAAGGCTCTGCAAAAGGAGCTTACGACAATGGGAATCACCGGTACCGCACAGGATCAGTATATGATTATTGAAGAAAATACAAGAATACATATGGCACGTTTAGCAATTTTTGCAACGCACTCCACCAATGGTGTTGCACAAATTCACACCGATATTTTAAAGAAGACAGCACTGAAAGAATGGTATGCAATCTATCCCAAACGCTTTAACAATAAAACGAACGGAATCACACAGCGCCGCTGGCTGGCGCTTTCAAACATGGAGCTATCCGGATTTATTTCAGATAAAATAGGAAGCGCATGGATTACTGATTTAGAAAAACTTAAGAATCTTGAAAAATACAGGGATGATCCAACTGTAATAAATCAATTTGCCGATATTAAGCATATTAAAAAACAGCAATTGGCAGATTATATTGAAAAGCATGACGACATAAAACTGAATCCGGATTTTATTTTTGATGTTCAGGTGAAACGCCTGCATGAATACAAACGTCAGCTTCTGAATGCGTTCTCTATTTTAGATATCTACTTCGGTTTAAAGGACGGCAGAATTCAGAACTTTAACCCAACGGCCTTTATTTTTGGTGCAAAAGCTGCTCCTGGTTATTTTAGAGCAAAGGGCATCATCAAGTTCATCAATGAAATTGCCCTCAGGATCAACAATGATTCTGAGGTAAACAAATCAATGAAAGTTGTCTTTATTTCCAACTACAACGTGTCTTACGCCGAAAAGATCATGCCGGCTGCGGATATTTCAGAGCAGATTTCAACAGCCGGCACGGAAGCTTCCGGTACCGGCAATATGAAATTTATGCTCAATGGAGCCGTTACGCTCGGAACCTATGACGGAGCAAATGTGGAAATTGTCGAGCAGGCAGGGGAAGAGAACAACTATATTTTTGGTGCGCGCGTGGAAGAACTTGAAAAAATTTCGGATTCTTACAGCCCGAGAGCGATTTACGAGCAAAATCCAAGAATCAAAGCTGTAGTTGACGCCCTTATAAACGGGATGTTTGATGATGGCGGTACCGGAATGTTTCAGGATTTGTACAAGTCGCTTCTTGACGGGGCGAGCTGGCACAAACCAGATAATTATTATCTGCTGTATGACTTTATTTCCTATTGCGAAGCGAAAATGAGAGCAAATGCCGATTACAGTGACCGTTTCCTATTCACCCAAAAGTGCTTTATGAATACGGCCAATGCCGGCAAATTTTCAAGTGACAGAACCATAAAAGAATATGCTTCTCAAATATGGGGAATGTAACAACGTAATAGATAGTAATAAAATTTAAAAAATTCTTCCCCGGTCATTGTTATGGTGGCCGGGGAAGTTTTCTCCTATGGCAAAAACAATTCCCAAATGACGGCAAATTTACGCAAGGCTGCAATTTCAGTGATACTTTAAGCCGCTAAAGCTTGAAATCATTGGGTAACAATGATATAATAATCGGTAATTAATTTGAAAGAGGGCATCTAAAATGCAGGAAATCAGAGTTGAACTGACAAAAAAACCACATGAGAAGCCAACTGACACCAGTAAGCTTGGTTTCGGTACGATATTTACAGATCATATGTTTGTAATGAACTATGATGAGGGAGAGGGCTGGCATGACGCCAGAATTGTCCCGTTTGGACCGATTGAGCTTTCACCGGCGGCGATGTGCCTGCATTACGGCCAATCTGTTTTTGAAGGAATGAAGGCCTATCGTGCGGTTGACGGCAGAATTTTGCTTTTCAGACCCGATAAAAATATGGCTCGTCTCAATTCTTCCAATGACCGTCTCTGCATCCCTCTGATTGATGAGGAATTCAGTAAAAAGGCAATTGAAAAGCTTGTTTCTGTTGAAAAAGATTGGATTCCATCCGCGGAGGGAACCTCTCTTTACATCCGTCCGTTTATCATCGGAATTGATCCCCATGTCGGCGTGCATCCGGCACAGCATTTGCTGTTTATTGTTCTTTGTTCACCGGTTGGCGCATATTATCCGGAAGGCTTGGATCCGGTTAAAATTTATGTTGAAACGAATTATGTTCGTGCAGTCAAGGGCGGAATGGGATATACGAAAACGGCCGGAAACTATGCTGCTTCTTTAAAGGCACAGGATGAGGCTGAAAAGCAAAATTATACACAGGTGCTTTGGCTTGATGGCGTAGAACGTAAATATATTGAAGAAGTCGGTACAATGAATGTATTCTTTGTCATCGGTGATGAAATCGTAACACCTGCTCTGCAGGGCTCCATTCTGCCGGGTATTACCCGCATGTCCTCCATCGAACTGCTGAAGTCTTGGGGAATGAATGTGGTTGAGCGCAAGATTTCTATCGATGAACTTGCCGAAGCTGCTGCTGACGGCAGACTGAAAGAAGCATTTGGAACAGGCACCGCCGCTGTTATTTCGCCGATTGGCCACTTGAAGTGGGATGAAAAGGTCATGAATATCAATCAGGGGAAGATCGGGCCGGTTTCCCAACGTTTGTATGATACACTTACCGGAATTCAATGGGGAAAAATAAAGGATACATTCGGCTGGACGGTCGAGGTTCAATAATTCAGAGTTAGGATAAAGGCGGTGGCGTTTTGTCGCCGCCTTTATTGATTGCGGAGATATTTTATGAGAGAACTTTTTTTTACAGTTCCAAATGAATACGACGGTGTACGGTTAAAAAGTTTTTTGCGCAGCTATTGCAGTGTTTCATCACGGCTTATAGTTAAACTAAAGCGTGAGCCAATGGGCATTATGAATAATGGCGTGCATGTAATTGTTACGGATACCCTAAAATCCGGAGATGTAATACAACTGTTGATACCTGACGATGACAAACAAATTAAGCCGGCTGACTTACCGCTCCGGATCGTTTACGAAGATAGTGATCTCTTAATTATTGACAAGTCTGCCAATATGCCGATGTACCCCTGCCCAGGACATGATTGCGACAGTTTGGCAAATGCGGTCGCGGCTTATTATTTAAAACAAAACGAAAAGCTCGCATTTCGTCCGTTATATCGATTGGATAAAGATACATCCGGTCTTGTTGTGCTTGCAAAGAATGCTTATTGTGCGGCGTATCTTGCCGGTAAGCTCCAGAAGGAGTATACGGCAATCTGCGAAGGTGAGCTTTTGGGGAACGGAACCATCGATCGCCCCATCGGACTGAAAGAAGGACACCGTATCCAACGTGCTGTTACGCCAAACGGGGAAAGAGCGATTACAAAATGGCAGGCGCTTTGCAGCAGCCACCGCCACACCTTGCTTTCACTTGAGCTAAAAACCGGACGTACCCACCAAATTCGGGTGCATATGTCGAGCTTTGGTCATCCGCTTGCAGGCGACGATATGTATGGCGGCAGTCTGTGCTTAATTGACCGACAGGCCCTCCACTGTGGGGACGTCAGCTTCATTCATCCGGTCACAATGAAAGACATGAATTTCACCTGTAACCTGCCCTGCGACATGCAGAAGCTTCTGATTAAATGCGATATGGAAAAGTGTACAAAAACGCTTTGCCGGAATACATTGAATGCATATAATTGAATAAAAGTGAATTTTTATTTAAATATCACTTGATTTATGTATATTTATGCGGTATAATACAAATCACATTAACAAAACAAAATAAACCTTATGTTTTATGGAGGGTATCATGATGAAAAAGTATTCTAAACTTACAGCATTTTTTCTCGCGGCGGCAATGATGGTGTCAACAGCGGGTTGTGCACAATCTTCAACCACGGCATCCACAGCGGCAAGCACAGCGAAAAGCGAAGCTGCAAGTGCAGTTGCAAGCGCGGCTGCTTCCCCGACAATTGATAAAATTAAAGCGGACGGATTCGTTACTATGTCCACAAATGCAGAGTTTGAGCCTTTTGAGTACAAGGACGGCGACAACTTTGCCGGTATCGACATCGACATCTCCAATAAAATTGCTGAAAAACTCGGCGTTAAGCTGAAAATCAATGATGTAGCGTTCGATACCTTGACCACCGAACTGGCTTCGGGCAAAGCCAATTTTGTGGCAGCTGGCATGACTGCGACTGAGGACAGAAAGAAGAATGTCGATTTCTCCGACACATACTTTGATGCCACACAGTCCATTATTGTACTAAAGGGTAGTGCCATTAAAGCACGCGCCGATTTAAATGGCAAAAAGGTTGGTGTTCAACAGGGTACTACAGGGGATAGCTTCTGCACCAATGAAGATGGCACGAGCGATATTAAAGTTGGTTCTACTGAGCGGTATTCAAAGGGAGTTGATGCAGTGACCGACTTAATCAACGGAAAAATTGACGCGGTTGTTATTGATGATTTCCCGGCACAAAAATTTGTTCAGAAGAACGCTGACAAGCTTGTCAAGCTCAGTGAGGCATTAACGGTTGAAAAGTATGCAATTGCCGTGAAAAAAGGCGATGCCGACATGCTGAAGGTTGTGAATGAAGTTTTGGGTGAAATGAAGTCAAGCGGAGACCTCGACAAACTCATCACAAAGTACAAATCAGCGCTGGAAGGCGAATAGCCACATCCTATTTATTATTTTGCAGGGTCAGCGGAGTATTCTGCTGCCCTGCTTTCCCAATTTAAGACGGGAGGTCAATTATGAACACTCTGCTTGCAACTCTTCCACTCTCTTATTTCTCGGAGCTTCCACAGAAATTTTATGAGGCATTTATCCTGAAAGGCAGATATAAATACATTATTAGCGGTTTGGGCAATACCTTGTTAATCACGTTATTTGCAGTCATTATCGGAATCATCCTTGGGACTGTGGTTGCCTTGATAAAAGTAGCACATGGGAACGACGCAAAGAAATTTAAATTTTTAAATGCGATATGCAACCTTTATCTAACAGTCATTCGCGGTACACCAATTGTTGTTCAGTTGATGATTATGTGGTATATTATTCTGCAATCCGCCAATGTGGATAAACTCGTAGCAGCAATTCTTGCTTTTGGCATTAATTCCGGTGCCTATGTTGCTGAAGTAATCCGTGGCGGAATTCAGTCCGTTGATAAGGGACAAATTGAGGCCGGACGTTCTCTTGGCTTGAATCAGCGCGATACAATGGTTAAAATCGTATTCCCGCAGGCGCTTAAAAATGTGCTGCCTGCGATTGGCAATGAGTTTATCGCATTGTTGAAAGAGACTTCCGTCGCGGGCTATATTGCCATACAGGATTTAACAAAGGGTGGCGATGTCATCAGGAGTATCACTTACGACCCATATACCTCACTCTTAACCGTCGCGGGTATATATCTCTTGATTGTAATGGGTTTGACCACACTGCTCGGAAAATTGGAAAGGAGGCTGCACAGAAGTGATTACCGTTAAAGATTTACACAAGACCTTCCGTACCCTAAACGGCGATATAAACGTTTTGAAGGGAATTAATCAAGAAATTGAAAAGGGAGAAAAGGTTGTCATAGTCGGCCCCTCCGGTTCCGGCAAAAGCACTTTTCTGCGTTGCCTTAATTTACTTGAGCAGCCTACAAGCGGTGAAATTTGGTTTGAAGGAACACAAATTAACGTACCTCAATGCAATATAAGTCAATTGCGTCAACATATGGGAATGGTATTTCAGCATTTCAACCTATTTCCGCACTTGACCGTTATTCAAAACATTACACTTGCCCCCGTTACATTAAAACTCAAAACGCCGCAGGAATCAGAAAAACAGGCCATGCAGCTTCTTGAACGCGTCGGCCTTGCCGATAAAGCGGAAGCCTACCCTGTTCAGCTTTCAGGCGGTCAAAAACAGCGTATCGCCATCGTGCGCGCACTTGCTATGAATCCTGATGTTATGCTCTTTGATGAGCCTACCAGTGCCCTTGACCCTGAAATGGTCGGGGAGGTTCTGCAGGTGATGAAGGAGCTCGCCGCCGACGGTATGACAATGGTAGTGGTAACTCATGAAATGGGCTTTGCACGCGAAGTCGCAACCCGCGTGCTCTTCATGGATGATGGGCAGGTGCTGGAGGAAGGTACGCCGGATAATTTCTTCAGTCATCCGAAAAATGCAAGGCTACAGGAATTTTTGTCGAAAGTTCTTTAAATATAAGCTTGAATATGATAACATGAAGAGTACAACAAACTGTTGTACTCTTCATGTTATAAAGGTGGTTAATAAATTGCCAGCTGCAATTACGCATTTTTTTCAAGCGCAAAAAGTTTTGGAACAACTGAAAATGCAAAGTGAATTTGACTCGCTCAATCAGGACGCGTTTCTCTGGGGCGCGCAAGGCCCGGATTTCTTATATTGCCACCGGTATCTGCCGTGGCAGCGTGGCGATAGTCTAAAAGAATATGCAACGCAACTGCACATTGAAAAACCATCTAAAACACTGGGCGCTATGCGCGATTTTTACAATGAGCAATCTCACGGCGAACTTGTGCTGTCTTATATTTACGGCTTCCTTTGCCATTACTGCCTTGACCGTGTGGGACATCCGTTCGTTAACTATGGAACACAGGTTCTTCTTGAACAGCAGCCGGATCAAAACGAGGAAATCTTACATAATGAAATTGAATCTGCGCTTGACGTTATCCTCCTCCGCTATGAAAAAGGAGCGCTTCCCGTTGACTTTAACTTAAAATGGACCGTTCCCAAAAATGCAGAAGTGCAGTCGGAAATAGCGGATTTATATGCGGATGTTCTTCACCGGCTGTTTGGCCTTTCAAACGGACGCGCTGCACTTTTACAATCAACTGAGGATTGTCGTCTGTTATTCGGTCTTTTAAATGACCGCACCACAATCAAAAAATCATTGATAGAGCGTTTTGAAAAACGAAACGGAAAACACAGCATCTCCTGCCATATACGCGGAATCAGTGAGGGTGACGAATACGATTATGCAAATATTTTGAATGCCGACTGGCAATGGCCTATGAACAGCGAAAGATCAAGCAACGAAAGTTTTCTAACGCTCTATGAACATTCCGTTACGGAGAGCTTAGAATTGATAAAAAGTTTTTTAAAAAGCGATGATCTCAGCAAACTGACGAACGATATTACCTTTGTATAATAGGAGGATAAAATGATGGACAGAATTGCAAGCTTCAGCATCGACCACAATAAACTCATGCCGGGCATCTATATTTCTCGTATTGACGACGATATTGTGACCTATGACATTAGAATGAGAAAACCGAATGTGCCTCCATTTCTTACGAATGCGGCCATTCATACCATTGAACATCTATTTGCAACCTTTGCACGCAACAGTGGGTTCAAAGACAATATTATCTATTTTGGACCGATGGGCTGCCGTACAGGCTTCTATTTTCTGGTTAGAAATATGAATCATACGGATGCAATTCAATTGATTATTGATATCTTTGCGTCCATTGCAGATTTCAGTGGTGTGGTGCCTGGAACTACTGCTGCGGAGTGCGGCAATTATCTTGAACATGACCTTGACGGCGCGAGGGAAGAAGCGAAAAAATTTCTTCCGGTTATAAGCAGTTGGAACGAAGAAAAACTCAAGTATTGAGCTTGATTCATCGGTTAAATTGTTGCTTATCTGTTAATTCGACTTGAATGGTGTTGCAAAGTGGTCACTTTTGTTATATCATGTATAAGCGTATTACAATTTTGTAACAATTTAATTTCCGAAAGGATTTTGCTTCATGCAGTTTCCAAAGCTAAGAGGAATATCAAAAAAAGAATTTAAACAAGAGTATCATATCATATATGAACATACAGCAGATTTTTTATATATTGTAGGTATACAGACTGTTCGGCTTTTAAAACGCGTTGCCCGCAGACTATCCCGGTTTTTCAAGCCTGTTACCAATCTTTGCGAATCGTTGTATGCGAGTACAATCGGAAAACAGATTTCAAAGCTTAAAAAAGAAATCAAATCGATTCACGAGGGCTTTTCTATTGCCCGCACAAGAATAGCCGAGGCAAAAAAGCAGGGCTATTGGCGTGGATTTAAAGAGTATGTTAACGTTACAGGAAAGAGCCTTGTCCGCCACAGAGGTTTTGCGCTTTCTATTTTAAACATCATCGTACCGGCAGCAGCGGTTGTTCTTCTGCTGATGACTGTTCGCTACTGGAATGGCCTTAATTATGGACTTGTACTTGCGTATGACGGCAAAGAAATTGCTACAATTGCGGATGAGAAGGTCTATGAGCAGGCTACTGAAATGGTGAGCCAGCGCATGGTACACGATACAGCTGATAACGGTACCGATGTTAGCTTTACGCCGACCTTCAAGCTGTCAATTGTTGATACAAAAAATTATGCCGCAGCAAGCTTTGTCTGTGATAAGATTATTCAGCAGTCAAACGGCATTATTGAAGAAGCGAGCGGTCTTTATGTAAACGGTGACTTAATTGGTGCAGTTAAAAGCAGCGCAGACCTTCGCTTTATATTACAGAATATATTGAATAAAGTACGTGGTTCTGACAAAACCGCAACAGCCACCTTTTCGCAGAACGTGGAAACAATCAATGGCCTGTTTCCGACGACTACGATTATGACCACGGATGCCATGAACAATCTTATTAGCGGCACTTCAAAATCAGCGGTAACGTATACAGTTAAAGAAGGCGACACCGCAACTTCAATCGCAAAGGCGAACAATACAACGATTTCCGAACTGAATAAAATTAATAATAATCAACTGGGCGATAATCTGATGCCGGGTGATTTGATTAATCTGAATGTTGCAGTTCCGATGCTCGACGTGGAAATGGTAAAAACAGTTACTTATCAGGTTCCACTGTCCTATCAAACGATTACTGAAAAGGATGATTCTCAGTATACGGACTACTCAAAGCAGAAAACAGCAGGTGTGAGCGGCGTGCAGCAATGTGTGGACAAGGTTTATTATGTCAACGGTGCTGAGTCGAAGCGTGATATCGTCAGCAGAACGGTCGTAACACCGTCAATTGATAAAGTGGTGGTTACCGGCACCAAAAAGCGGCCGCGGTTCAGTGGCGTCGGTGAAAGCAGCGGCAGCCTGATGTGGCCTGTTCCGTCACTCCACATGATCACCACTTACTTTGCATATCGCTGGGGCAGCTTCCATTATGGAATTGATATCTCCGGCGGCGGCGCCTATGGCAGAACCATTGTTGCCGCGGATGGCGGTACTGTTGTGGAAGCCGGCTGGAGCAATGGCTACGGCAATTGCGTTAAAATCAACCATGGCAATGGACTTGTAACGCTCTATGGCCATGCAAGCAAGCTTCTGGTTTCATCAGGGCAAAGGGTGTCAAAGGGTCAATCCATTGCTCTGGTCGGAAGTACCGGAAATTCCACGGGTCCGCATTGCCATTTTGAGGTAATTAAAAACGGCACAAAGGTAAATCCACTCGGTTATGTTAACCGGTAGTACGTTGGATAAATGTTGACAAGCGTTCTGCATCCCAAGCGGGTAAACAGGACGCTTTTTTTGTCAATTCTTACAAAATCGATTGATTTGATTTGTTGCTTATTGACTTTTGAATTTTTGTGTATTATTATCAATAAGTGTGTGATTAATTATAAACACATGGTTTTTATTTCCTGAATAATTATATTAATTTTAGATGATAACTTTGAAAATATTAACAATGATTTATTCATAAAAACGCTTAATATTTTGCGAAAAAATGCAATAATATTATTGTGTAACTTTAGATTGGAGCGTGCCGCATTGGACAAATTTGTTATTAAAGGTGGCAATCGGCTTACCGGTGAGGTCAACATCAGCGGTGCCAAAAATGCCGCGATTGCGATTATTCCGGCAGCTATTTTATCAGATGGCGTATGCCGCATTGAAAATGTACCGAATATTACTGACGTTGCTTCTATTACAAGGATACTTTTTGACATGGGAGCAAAAATTCGCAATATTAACAAATCCACGATTGAAATTGACCCCAGACCGATCCACACTCATGTTGCTTCTTATGAACTCGCGCGTCATATCCGTGGTTCCTATTATCTTTTAGGCGCACTGCTTGGGCGTTTTAATCATGCGGTTGTTTCAATGCCTGGCGGCTGTGATTTTGGTGTTCGTCCAATTGACCAGCATTTGAAGGGATTTGCTGCGTTGGGCGCAACTTACAAGCTTGAGGGCGGTATGGTTGATGTTTTTGCTGAATCTTTAAAGGGCACCAATATCTATCTTGATGTTGTGTCTGTTGGTGCTACTGTAAATATTATGCTTGCTGCAGTAAAGGCAACGGGGTTAACCGTAATTGAAAATGCGGCAAAGGAGCCTCATATTGTTGACCTTGCAAACTTTTTAAATTCAATGGGTGCTGATATTAGGGGCACGGGTACCGATGTAATCAAAATTTATGGCGTCAGTCATTTGAATGGAACCACCTATTCCATTATTCCTGACCAGATTGAAGCGGGGACTTACATGGTTGCTGCTGCGGCGACCGGCGGGGATGTTCTTGTAAAGAATGTAATTCCCAAACATCTTGAATCCATTTCAGCCAAATTGGAGGAAATGGGTGTTCAAATTGAAGAATTTGATGATGCCATTCGTGTCAGCCGAACTGGTAAGCTGAATAAATGCAATATCAAAACAATGCCTCATCCGGGCTTTCCGACTGATATGCAGCCTCAGGTCGCAGTGCTGCTTTGCATTGCCAACGGGACAAGTATCATCAATGAAAGTGTTTGGGACAATCGTTTTCGCTATGTTGAGGAATTAAAGCGAATGGGTGCCCAGATTTCGGTTGACGGAAAGCTTGCCGTTATTGAGGGTATTGAGCACTTAAACGCCGCCCCGGTAAAAGCGACTGATTTACGTGCAGGTGCGGCAATGATGATTGCGGCGCTTGCGGCAAATGGTACCACTCAGATTGAGGATATCAGCCATATTGAGCGCGGTTATGAAGATATTGAAGAAAAGCTTCTTAACTTAGGCGCGGATATTGAACGGGTTCATATTCCTGAATCCGCGGTTGCACAGGCAATCTGAATATTTTAGGAGCATGAAAGGGATGGACAATAGTCTTTCCCTTTTCGCATATTTGGAGGTTTATGAATGGCGAGATTTTGTCCGCTTTTTAGCGGCAGCAGCGGTAACAGTTATTACATAGGTTCAGCGGGTTCCGGTATTTTAATAGATGCAGGCAGAACTGCAAAGCAGTTGACTAATATGCTTGATTTGTGCGGTATTGATATCAACGCCGTCAAAGCAATTTTTGTAACTCATGAACATTCCGACCATATTAAAGGGCTTCGGGTGTTTGCTTCACGTTGTCATATTCCGGTTTATTCTTCGCCCGGTACACTGAATGCACTGGAGGGAATGGGCTGTCTTGACGGCAAATTCCCGGTCAATGTGGTCGATGAAAATGAATTGGAATGTGCCGATATGGTTATCAGGGCTTTTCGCACTTCACATGACAGTGCGGAAAGCGTGGGATACCGTATCCAGACTCATGATGGACGGAGCGTCGGATTCTCGACCGACCTTGGCTTCATGTCCGATACGGTACGCGGTGAATTAACGGGTGCGGATTTGGTCGTTTTGGAATCCAATCATGACGTTGGCATGCTTAAAAACGGGCCGTATCCCTATCCGCTTAAACAACGAATTTTGTCGGATATGGGACATCTTTCCAATTTAGCCTGCGCGGACGAGCTTTATGGTCTTGCGGGTAAAGGTACCACACGTTTTGTACTGGCACATCTCAGCTCTGAAAACAATACGCCTGAGCTTGCTTACCAAACGGCTCTTTGTTCACTCTCCATCGCGGGGCTGAAAGAAGGAACGGACTATCAGCTTTCCGTTGCACCGAAAGAAAATGCAGCCGGAAAAGTTATGATTTTTTAGGTGATGTTATGCTGAATGTAAATATCATCTGCGTCGGAAAATTGAAAGAGGCCTATTGGCGCGAAGCATGTGCTGAGTATTCAAAAAGACTGCGCCCGTTTTGTGAGTTTTCTATTATTGAACTTCCGGAAAGCCGTCTGCCTGAAAATCCTTCGGCAGCACAGATTACCTCAGAATTGAAAACAGAAGGCGCGAAAATTCTTTCCGCTGCAGGAAGCTCCACTTTGTTTGCACTTTGTATTGAAGGGTCTCAGCTTTCCTCAGAGAAACTTGCAGAAAAAATAAACATTTTGAGCGTTAACGGGATCAGTGCAATTAGTTTTGTCATTGGCAGTTCATTTGGGCTAAGTGAAGAGGTAAAGCAAAAGGCGGACTTCAAGCTTTCAATGTCCGCAATGACCTTTCCGCATCAGCTTGCGCGCGTCATGCTCTGCGAACAAACCTACCGTGCGTTTCAAATTCTCAATCATGGCAAATATCATAAATGAAGGTACTGTTATGAATGACATTGGAATACATAAAATTGTTATTTTAAGAGCTCATTCAGGACGTCAAATCAACATCCTAAATGAGCTCCTTGACGTTTATTTACCGCATAATTCGTTTAAGGTTCCAAAAGTATACCCGGCAGTTTCCCATTTTGTTAGTAACTCATCCAATATTTCGGAATTTGTTTTGGAAGTGCTGTGCAGCAGCACAATGGCACCGGGGTGGATACGGGGGAGAAGTTTTTCAAAAGCCTGCTCTTTTGTCGGCTGCTTATCCTGATACCAGTCTACATAAGCCAGACTCCAAAAGATTGTTTTATATCCAAGTTCGTTCGCTTGCTTCAGATTATTTACGCTATATTTTCCTTGCGGTGCGCGATAAAATTTTTGCAAATCTTGTCCGGTTATTCCTTTGAATAAATCTTCAACGGAAACCATTTCTTTTTTAAAGGAATCCATGTCGGAGATTTTTGACATATCCGGATGTGTGAGCGTATGATTTCCAACGATATGCCCTTCGCTTAACATACGTTTTACTAAATCTGGGCTCGTTTTTAAATAATTCCCCACTACGAAAAAAGTAGCTTTCACGTTATGTTTTTTCAATGCATCCAATATTGCCGGCGTATACCCGTTCTCATATCCTGCGTCAAAGGTCAGATAAATTATTTTCTTGTCTGCTGCTCCTACAAAGTATGCGTTATATTGCTTTAAAAAAGCTGCTGAAGCATTTCCCGTGGGTTGTTTGCCATTTTCCTTAAAGCCAAGTCCCCAATTTGTGTTGGATGCTGATGTTTGTACAGCCTCTTGAGATTGATGGCTAAAAGCCACTATTCCAACCACTACTATAATGAGACATAGCAGTGCAATTTCAATATGTTTCTTTTTAATGGTTATAAACACAATCCATATCACCTACCTTACATAATATTAAAATATATTATTGCTTTACAAATAATATATCAAATATATTTTGTTGTTGAATTTTCTATAATTTGTTAAAACAAAGTGGAAACCGCATGAATACTGGATAAAAATTTACATATTGTTAATTAAATCATGGTGCCAAATATAGTAGAATAATAGATATCTATTAAGATATGTTGAATTTAAGGATGATTTTTTAGTGTTTGGTTATATTAGGCCCCAAAAGTCAGAGTTGCTTGTTCGTGAATACGAACAGTATAAGGGTGTGTATTGCTCATTATGCCGCCAACTCGGCAAAAGTTATGGTGTTGTTTCACGGCTTACTTTGAGCTATGATTGTACCTTTTATGCGTTGATGCTCCTTGCGTTAAGCCCCGAATGCCCTGGTTTTGAAAGTGGACGGTGTGTTGTTAATCCGTTGAAAAAATGCACTTACTGTAAAGCGGGTGAAAATGAGCTGACCGCCGCTGCGGCTCTTTCGGTTATCATGACATATCATAAAATCAAGGATGACATTGCCGATTCACACTTTTGGGGAAAATTGCGTGCGTATCTGTTCCTTCCATTTGCAAAGCACGCCCGCAAAAAGGCGGCAATGGATTTTCCACAGATGGATGAAATCGTTTCTGCTGCGATGGTTGCACAGCAGGCTGTCGAGCACGGGGAAAGCCCCGGCATTGATTTTTGTGCCGAGCCGACGGCGGCCATGCTCCAACAGGTCTTTGAATTGATTGCGGGTGTTAATCAGGATAAAGAGAGCGGTGAAGTCCGGGTCTTACGGCAATTTGGTTACTATCTTGGCCGATGGGTATATTTAATTGACGCGGCTGATGACATTGAGAAAGATATTAAATCAAAATCATTTAATCCATTTATCTCTAAATTTATTTTGGATGAATCAAGCACTTTGGAGGAGTTGGATAATGTAAGAAACTTTGCAAACCAAGTTTTGAACCTGACTCTTTCTCAGTTGATCTCTGCTTTAAATATATTTGACTTTCAGCATTTTGATTCTATCATAAATAACGTTATTCTTAAGGGATTGCCCGAAATGCAAAAAGAATTACTGTTTAAAAAGGAGAAAATGAATGTCGGATCCTTATAAAATATTAGGAGTATCTCCCAGCGCAACAGATGATGAAATAAAAACAGCTTACCGCGAACTCGCGAAAAAGTACCATCCCGATAATTATTCGGGAAGTCCGATTGCCGATTTAGCCGGCGAAAAGATGAAGGAGATTAACGAGGCTTACGACACTGTGGTTTCACAGCGTAAACAGCAAAAGAATGGCGGATATACAGCTTATACAGCGCAATCCGATGGCTCTAATTACACAAATCCCGGCTACGGAAATTCCCAATCCAGTTTTAGTGATGTGAGAAATCTGATTATGTCCGGCCGCATAGCCGACGCAGAGCAAATATTAAATGGAGTTCCGGCGGAGAGCAGAAATGCCGAGTGGTATTTCTTGAAAGGAACTGTGCTTTACAAACGCGGCTGGCTTGAAGAAGCCTACAATAACTTTGCCAGAGCTTGCCAGATGGATCCGAACAATGGGGAATATCGTGCCGCAATGAATCAGGTTACCAATCAGCGCAATGGTGCTTACGGCGGCTATAATCCTAATATGCCGCGAACAAACGGTCTCGGTAGCTGCGACGTTTGCTCATCGCTGATTTGTGCCGATTGTTGCTGTGAATGCATGGGCGGCGATTTGATCCCATGCTGTTGATGGCATTATGGGAGGAATAGCATTGAGCAAAAGTATTCGCGTGGCGTTTTGTGGAATCATTACTGCACTTTGTACCGCACTTATGTTTTTTACTTCATTAATCCCAATTGCAACCTACGCATTGCCTGCATTGGCCGGCGTACTTCTTGTTATTGTTGTAATTGAGATGGGCGTAAGTTGGGCATGGCCGGTTTACATTGCAGCTTCCATTCTATCGTTGCTTGTTGCCGGCGATAAAGAGGCAGCAATTCTGTTTGTTGTATTCTTCGGCTATTATCCGATTCTAAAAGCAATTTTCGAGAAAATAACTAAAAAATATTTATCCTATTTATTTAAGTTTTTTGTTTTTAATATTTCGATGATTGTTGCGTTTTTTATTAGTATTCGAGTGCTTGGTGTGCCACAGGATAGTTTTACAGTATTCGGCATGTATCTGCCGTGGGCGTTCCTTATTGTGGGCAATTTTGCATTCTTGCTTTATGACTACGCTATTTCCACGATTGTAGTGGCGTACTACCAAAGATTTCATAAACTCGTCGTTAAGTGGTTTAAAGTAAAATGATTTTTGAAGCCCCCGAAAAGGGGCTTTTTGTTTTTCAGGGCATGTCACAAATGGTATAAAATGAATATTTCATATTGACTTCCTGCAAAAATATGAAATATACTTGATTTTTATACCATTTAGAATTAATATGAGTAACAGGAGTTGGTAAAATGAATAATCTATTAGCTATTCGAATTCAAAAGAAGATGGCTGACTTTTCAAAAGGACAAAAACTAATTGCAAAATACATAGAGGAACATTATGATAAAGTTGCATTTATGACTGCGTCAAAGCTTGGCTCAACCGTTGGTGTAAGCGAGTCGACTGTTGTTCGCTTTGCAACCGAAATCGGCTACTCGGGTTATCCGGAATTGCAGCAGGCGATGCAGGAGATGATTCGCAATAAACTGACTTCGGTACAACGTATGGAAGTTACAGCGAATCGAATCGGTAACTCAGACATACTTGATTCCGTTTTTAATCAGGATATCGATATCATCCGCAGAACCATGGAGGAAACGCCGCATGAGGATTTCTACAGGGCGGTTGATGCAATTGTAGGTGCGCGTAAAATCTATATTTTGGGGACGAGAAGTTCCCTTGCTCTGGCAACATTTTTGTCGTATTACTTTAATTTGATTTTTGAAAATGTTCTCTTGGTACAATCTACAAGTGAAGGCGAGATTTTTGAGCAAATGATCCGCATCGACAAGCGAGATGTAGTCATTGGCATCAGCTTTCCACGCTATTCTCGTAAAGCTGTTAAAGCGATGAACTTTGCCCACAAAAGCGGTGCGACTGTCGTCGCGATTACTGACAGCTCACTGTCCCCCTTAGCAAAAGAGGCGGATAACCTGTTGCTTGCCCGCAGTGATATTGCTTCCATTGTGGACTCTCTGGTGGCTCCGCTCAGCTTGATTAACGCTTTGATTGTTACCACGGCGCTCAGGAAAACCGGCGAGGTAACACAAGTGTTTAAGCGGCTTGAAGATATTTGGGACGAATACGGAGTATACGAAAAGGTAGATGATAAATCAATTGAACCAGCCTTATGATGTGCTGATTATCGGCGGCGGCGCAGCGGGGATGATGGCCGCCGGAACTGCCGCGCAAAACGGGCTGGCAGTCTGCCTGCTCGAAAAGAATGCTCGCCTTGGCCGTAAGGTTATGATTACCGGAAAAGGCAGGTGCAATATCACAAACAATTGTGATGTACAAACTTTTATCTCTTCCGTTCCTTCAAACGGGCGCTTCCTTTACAGCGCGATTACTCAATTCACTCCACAGGACACTATTCGATTTTTTGAAGACCTAAATTTGCCCATAAAGCTTGAGCGCGGCAATCGAGTGTTTCCTCAATCCGATAAGGCGGTTGATGTTGTGGACACGCTTACGCACTTTGTAAAGAGCGGCGGCGTGGACATTGTAACCGGAGAAGCAAAACGATTGTTATTAAAGGACAATACTGTTTACGGCGCGGAACTCCACGGCGGCGCACAAATTTTGGCCGATGCCGTTATTGTTTGTTCGGGCGGAGCTTCCTATCCGGGAACCGGCTCAACCGGAGACGGATATCGGCTCGCAAAGCAGGCAGGGCACACGATATCAAAATTGCGCCCGTCGCTGGTACCACTTGTCGCTTATGGTGACGAGTGCAGTGAAATGATGGGGCTTTCACTTAAAAATGTTGCGATAAAAGTGATCGATACCAATAAAAAGAAGACAATATACGAAGATTTCGGAGAAATGCTGTTTACACATTTTGGCGTTTCCGGCCCGATGATCTTAAGCGCCAGCACGCATATGAACGAAATGACTCCGGGTCGTTATCATATTATGATTGATTTAAAACCGGCTCTTAGCATGGAACAGCTTGATACCCGGTTGCAGCGCGACTTTGAACTTAATCAAAACAAGGATTTTGCAAACTCGCTGTCAGCACTTTTGCCGCGTAAAATGATTCCTGTCATTGTTAAAAAATCTGGAATCGATCCGGAAACAAAATGCAATCAGATTACAAAAGAGGCGCGCCGCGCTTTCGTGGAACTGCTGAAAGGCTTTGAACTTTCCATTTCTGCGTTTCGTCCGATTGAGGAGGCTATTGTGACTTCCGGCGGGGTGAAAGTAAGTGAAATTAACCCGAAAACCATGCAATCCAAGCTAACAATCGGATTGTATTTTGCAGGAGAAGTAATTGACGTTGATGCTTATACCGGAGGATTTAATCTTCAGATTGCGTTTTGCACAGGCCGCCTTGCGGCAAATTCCATCAAAAAACAAGGAGGATTATAATGACGGCAATTGCAATAGACGGACCGGCGGGTGCGGGGAAAAGCACAATCGCGCGCCGGGCGGCGAAGGAAATCGGCTATGTTTATGTTGATACAGGTGCACTATACCGTGCCATTGGCCTGTTTATGCTGAATCAGGGTGTGGATACGGCAGATGGCGAAGCTGTTTGCCCGTTGTTAAAGCAGGCGCAGGTTGCGCTAACTTTTCAAGACGGGGAGCAAAAGGTAATTCTTTGCGGAAAAGATGTTTCAAAAGAAATCAGAACCGCAGAGGTTTCTATGGCTGCTTCCAATGTTTCGGCCATTCCGCAGGTACGAGAATTTTTGTTCGACCTTCAGAAAAAAATTGCAAGGCAAACCAATGTTGTCATGGACGGCCGTGATATTGGCACAGTTGTTCTGCCAAATGCACAGGTAAAAATTTTTTTGACTGCTTCACCGGTAGAACGTGCCAAAAGAAGATACGAAGAAATGACTGCTAAGGGAGAAAAGGCCGATTATAACGAAGTTTTAAAAGATTTAAAAATACGTGACTACAACGATTCCAACCGAGCTGTCGCTCCGCTCATACCCGCGGAAGATGCTGTTATCATTGACACTACAGGCAATACTTTGGAAAAGTCCGTGGAGCAGCTAATATCGGTCATCAGAAATGGCTTGGAAATAAGTGAGAATGATAAACTGATGAAGCGGACTCCATTATACAGCTTTGGAAAAATTTTCTGTCAATGGTTGATACAGTTATTTATACCATATCGGGTCAACAATAATGAAAACATGCCCCCAAAAGGCCGGGTGATTGTTTGCTGTAATCATGTCAGCATATCAGATCCGGTCAGATTGGCCTTTACTCAACGCCGTCAGATTTACTTCATGTCGAAAGCCGAATTGTTTGAAAATAAACCGTTAGGTCTTTTATTGAGAATGCTTGGTGCTTTCCCTGTACAAAGAGGGAAAGGTGATAAACAGGCGATCAACAAAGCAAAAGAATTGCTTCATGATGAACAGGCACTTGGTTTGTTCATTGAGGGTACGCGTTCCAAGGACGGCAACCTTCTTCAGCCAAAGGCAGGGGCAGTTATGATTGCCTATAACTATCACGCTCCGATTTTGCCCTGCTGTATTACTGCAAAAAACGGCGGAGTACCGAAAATTTTTCACAAGTGCATTATATCTTATGGCAAATTGATTCAGCCGGAAGAGCTTGGTATTGTGGACGGTACAGGCAGCGAATACCGAAGTGCGTGCCGTTTAGTTATGGATAAAATTGCCGCACTGCGTGAGCAGGATATAAAAGCATTTAAAAATCAGTAAGGATTAATTATGATGTTGTACTTTTTTTGCCTCAGAATTGTAGCTCCAATTGTAAAAGTAATCTATCACATTGAGTACAAAGGAATTGATCATATTCCCTGTGAGGGTAAACTGATTGTTTGCAGTAATCACAAGTCGGTTATTGATCCGGTTTTTCTTGCTATTCCTTTTAAACGGCAAATCAGATACATGGCTAAATCTGAACTTTTTCAGGAACATGGGAAATTGGCAAGTTGGTTTTTGTACAAGATGGGTGCGTTTCCGGTGAAACGAAACAGCGGTGATGCAGAATCCATCCGTACAGCCGTGCAGGTTTTAGAAGATAGTGGAGTCCTTGGAATTTTTCCTCAGGGAAAATGTGTTTTTGACAATACGCCGTTTAAACCCAAGGCAGGTGTTGCATTGGTTGCTTCCAAAACCCAGGCTCCCGTTTTGCCGGTTTCGATTTATTGTGACGGGAAGATAAAGCCGTTCAGCCATGTTACCGTCCGTTTTGGAGAAGCGATTCCTTACGAGGAGCTCAACATTAACGAAAATTCACTTGTTTCCATGCGAACTGCAACGGATATCATCGCAAAAAAAATCAACAATATGTTGGAGGAAAAGCATTGAAAATTACTGTGGCAAAATCCGCTGGGTTTTGTTTTGGGGTTAATAGAGCGGTTAAAATGGTCAATGAACTTCTTGACAGCGGGGAAAGCGTTTGTACGCTCGGTCCGATCATTCACAATCCGCAAACACTCGCCCAGCTTGAAGCACGCGGTGTAAAAATAGTGGATTCTCCTGATGATGTGCCAAGGGACGCAACTCTTGTAATTCGTTCCCATGGTGTTACGAAGGCTGTGCTTGACCATATCCGTGCTCTTGAGTTAAACTACTCTGATGCTACCTGCCCATTTGTTGAGAATATTCACAAGATTGTGTTTAAAGCATCAGAAGAGGGTAAGACAGTTTTTATTGCGGGTGACTTAAATCATCCGGAGGTTCAAGGAATAAAAGGTCATTGTACAGGTATGTGTTACGTCTTTAAAGACGCCGTGGAACTGCAAAATATTATCGCTAATATTCCATATGATAAAAATAATCCGCCTTGTGTTGTTGCTCAAACAACTTTTAGTATGTCTGAATGGGAAAATTGTTTGAAAATAATAAAAAGGGTATATACAAATGCAACAATTTTTGATACAATATGTAATGCTACTGCGAAACGTCAAACAGAATCAGCGCTTTTATCACAGCAATGTGATACAATGATTGTGATTGGCGGTAGGCAGAGTTCAAACACAGCCAAACTTCTTGATGTATGTAAAAAAAATTGTGCTACTTATTTGATAGAAACTGCGGACGAGCTGCCGCTTACGGCTTTAAGAAAAGCTGAGAACATTGGCATTACTGCTGGTGCTTCAACACCGGCAAGCATTATAAAGGAGGTACTTGATACCATGTCAGAAATTATTGAAGGCGCGGATCAAAATTTAATGGAGAATAATGCCGAGGGAAACTTTGAGGAAATGCTCGAAGAATCTTTAAAGAGCTTAAATACAGATGAAAAGGTACGCGGTGTGGTTGTCGGCATTACTCCGAGCGAAGTTTATGTCGATGTTGGAAGAAAGCAGGCTGGATTTGTTCCGGTAGCTGAACTTTCCGCTGATCCCAACGTAAGGCCGGAAGACCTCGTTAAAATTGGCGATGAGTTGGACCTTCTAATCATGCGTACAAATGACCAGGAAGGCACAATTATGCTTTCCAAAAAACGTTTAGATGCGGCTAAAGGCTGGGAAACCGTCACTGCTGCTGAAGAAAACGAAGCGGTATTATCGGGTGTTGTCACTGAAGTTATTAAGGGCGGCGTTATTGCTGTTACTAATGGCGTTCGAATCTTTATTCCTGCTTCTCAGGCTACAGCATCTCGCGGCGATGCCCTTGAAGATTTACTGAAAAAGGAAGTACAGTTTCGCATTATCGAAGTTAACCGCAGCCGTAGGCGCGCAGTTGGTTCGATTCGTTCCGTATTGAAAGATGCGAGAAAAATACTGGCTGATAAATTCTGGGAGACTGCCGAAGAAGGTAAGGAGTACACAGGCGTTGTCAAGTCATTGACTGCTTATGGCGCTTTTGTTGACTTGGGTGGTATTGATGGAATGATTCATATTTCTGAGCTTTCATGGGGAAGAATCAAACACCCATCAGAAGTTGTCAATGTTGGTGATACTGTTAGGGTTTATATCAAGAGTCTTGATCAGGAAAAAGGCAAAATTTCTCTTGGTTATAAGCGTGTTGAGGACAACCCGTGGGAAATCATGAAAAAAGATTATCCTATTGGTACTGTTGCAGATGTAACCATTGTGGGCATGACTGCGTTTGGTGCTTTTGCAAGAGTAATTCCTGGTATTGACGGTTTGATACATATCTCTCAAATCGCCGACCACAGAATTGAAAAACCGCAGGATGTACTCAAAGTAAATGATGTTGTAAAGGCGAAGATTACAGATATTGATTTTGATAAGAAGCGCGTAAGCCTTTCTATCAGAGCACTATTGGAGCCTGAAGAAGTCAGCACGGAATCCGTTGAATCTTCCGAATCCGCTGAATAATTTACCTTAAATTTATAATAATGGGTGCAAAGAGACTTTTGTTTCTTTGCACCTTTTTTACGATCTTTTCACATTTTTATTCCCAGTGAGTATTATGCAGTATGAGCTTTATACTAAAATCCATTAAAAACATGATATCACGTTTTTATAACGCGAAGTGCGTTGGATTTTGCATGAGACGAGTTTTGCACTTATTTTAAGCGCAAAACAAGCACGGCGTAACCGGGCGCTCTCCAATTGAAATATACATTTTAATTGGAGAGTAGTATTAGGAGGAATAATAATGAGAAGATGGCGAAGATATGGCAACCGGCCTTATGTTCAGTGGAAAGCTTTTATTATAATAGTTTTGTGTTTTGCGTTCATAATAGTAGTGTACGCTCAGTTCCGCCCGATTATAAAATCAATTACAACCAATCAGGCACGGATTAAATCAGTTGATACGATTAACAGCGTTATTACCGATGAATTAACCAAAAATCCAATATCTTACAAAGATTTAGTGAGTGTTGAGCGCGATAATAATGGAAAGGTGCTTGCCATTACGACACAGATTGTAAAGATGAATGAACTAAAAGCTTCAATTATCACTAATGTTCAAAAGAAGCTTGGAGAAAATGGACACACAGATGTCGGTGTTCCTCTTGGCACACTCCTTGGAAATGATTTTCTCCATGGATACGGTCCTAATGTTCCGCTCAGACTGACGCTCTCCGGAAACGTTAATGCTGATTTTAAAAGTTCATTTGAGTCCGCCGGAATTAACCAGACAAGGCATCAGATTTATTTAAACATACATACCAGTGTTTATTCGTTCTTACCAGGATTTGACACAACAACGGAAGTCGAAACAAATGTGCCTATCGCGGAAACAATTATCGTCGGAGAAGTACCTCAAATGGTTGCAAACATAAATTAATCTGATATTATAATAAACGAGAGGATTGATTTTAATGGATGTTAAAGAAGCTGGAAAGTTGTCCAAAGAACTCATTGAGCAAATTAATTATCACAATAAAAAATATTACACCGAAGATTCCCCGGAAATTGATGATTACGAATATGATATGCTGTATCGCCGTTTGCAGCAAGTCGAAGCTGAATTTCCGCAATTGATTACGCGTGACTCACCTACACAGAAAGTGGGAGGCGCTGCGCTGAACCAATTTGACAAAGTCGTTCATACTGTTGTAATGGAAAGTTTGCACGATTCCTTTTCCGAACAGGAACTCCTCGACTTTGACCGAAAGGTGCGTGCGGTTGTTGATGCTCCGGTTTATATTGTAGAACCCAAATTCGACGGGCTTTCGGTTTCCATTGAATATCGTGACGGCATCTTTGTGCGTGGTTCAACACGCGGAGATGGAAATGTCGGCGAGGATGTGACTGAAAATATCAGAACGATCCGTACCGTGCCGATGAAGCTTTCCAAACCGTTGCCTTATATTGAGGTACGCGGCGAAGTTTATATGTCACACGACAGCTTTTTTAAGCTGTGTGAACGCCAGGAACTGAATGATGAAAAGCCCTTTAAAAACCCCCGTAATGCAGCAGCGGGTTCCTTGCGGCAAAAGAATCCAAAAGTGACTGCATCCCGTGTGTTGGATATCTTCGTGTTCAATGTGCAGCAAATAAATGGTGCCGAGCTTCATAATCACGATGAAGCACTTTATTTCTTAAAAGAGTTGGGATTTACCGTACCTCCTTTCTTTACACCATGCGATACGATTGATCAGGTAATTGATGAAGTCCGAAAAATCGGTGAGCTGCGGGGAACGCTTGATTACTCTATTGACGGAGCGGTTATCAAGGTTAATTCCTTCTCGCAGCGTGATCAATTGGGGAGTACGGCGAAATTTCCAAAATGGGCGGAGGCATTTAAATATCCGCCGGAAGAGAAGGAAACCAAACTTCTTGATATAGAAATTAATGTTGGCCGCACCGGTGTTTTAACGCCCACCGCTATTTTTGAGCCGATTACACTTGCGGGGACCACTGTCAGCCGTTCAACGCTTCACAATCAGGACTTTATTGCTGAAAAAGATATTCGTATCGGTGATACTGTTATTTTGAGAAAAGCAGGGGAAATCATTCCCGAGGTAGTTTCGGTTGTTTCTCATGCGGATGGTTCAAGTCAATATATAATACCTGCGGTGTGCCCTTCCTGCGGCACTGAGGTCATACGGCAGGAGGGTGAAGCTGCAACTCGCTGTACCAATCCGGAGTGTCCTGCGCAGCTCCTGCGCCATCTGATTCACTTCACCAGCCGCGATGCAATGGATATAGATGGGCTTGGTCCCGCTGTTATTGAACAGCTGGTCGGTCTTAAGCTGCTTTCTTCGCCTGCCGACTTGTATGATTTGCAGTTGCATCAGTTGGTGACGATGGAGCGTATGGGGGAAAAATCATCGCATAATTTGATTGATGCGGTGGAGCGGTCAAAAGACAATGATCTTTACAGACTCATATTTGCGCTTGGAATTCCACATATCGGCTTAAAAGCGGCAAAATTGCTTTCTTCCTACTTTAAGAGTATGAATGCGATCTTTGAGGCATCTGCTGAAGAAATTTCGGCTATTGACGGCTACGGCCAAATTATGGCAGAGAGCATCTATCGTTTTTTTGAACTCCCCAATACCGCACATCTGATTGGCCGTTTGCGCGATGCGGGTGTCAATATGCTTTGTAAAACCATTGTGAGCGATAATCACTTCCAAGGCAAGACCTTTGTACTGACGGGCACACTGCCTACTTTATCAAGATCACAGGCAAGTGCTATTATTGAGCAGAACGGCGGAAAAGTTTCCGGCAGCGTTTCAAAAAAGACCGACTATGTTCTGGCCGGTGAAGATGCCGGCAGCAAGCTTGTAAAAGCACAGCAACTTGGTATTACTGTGATTTCCGAGGAAGAATTTAACAAGATGATTTAGTTTATAGTGTAGGCCGCAAAGACAGAAATGTTCTTTGCGGCTTATTTTATTGAATTACGGATATTATATATTGATAAACAATATAAATATATTGATATTTGTAGAATTGCGTGTTATAATAACAATCGAAAAACAATTTAGGGGGAAACTTTATGTGGAATAGTTCAAAGTCGGTAACACTTTCCATATTTTGCACCAGGCTGTTTGTCATATTATTGGTGATTGGCGTATGTGCTGCACCTATGGTTGTCAACTGGTATTTTGGTAATGCACCGGGCACGCAGACACTACATCTGCCGTTTCGCATCACAATCTATGTTTGTGCGGTACCGGGGTTTATTCTGCTTTACTGCCTGAACACCTTACTGAAAAATATCCGGGCAGGCAGTGTATTTGTGAATGACAACACGAGAATGCTCCGTATTATCTCATGGAGCTGCATTGGTGTTGGCGTGGTCACATTTGTTTCGGGATTTTATTATGCTTCATTTTTTCTTTTGGCGATTGCATGTGCTTTCTTCGCACTGATTATCCGCGTAATTAAGAATATTTTTGAACAGGCAATTGAATTAAAAAGTGAAAATGATTTTACCATTTAGAGGAATGGAGAAAAATATGCCCATTATCGTAAACTTAGATGTAATTATGGCGAAACGGAAAATTTCATCCGGTGAGCTTTCCGAAAAGATAGGAATCACGCCGGCAAATTTATCCATATTAAAAAACAACAAAGCGAAAGCGGTGCGCTTTTCAACCCTTGAAGCATTGTGCCGTGAGCTGAAGTGCCAGCCTGCGGATATTTTAGAATACAGCGATACGGAATAAAGGAGTATAAGAAATGAATACAACGCAAGAAAATGGGGCCGATTTGGCAACCCAAACCACTGGTGCGTCTAATTTGCCTGAAACACTCAGGTATGGTCAGACTTCGATTCAAAAAAAGAAAGAAATTCCTATTCTTTTTGAAAATTATGATGCCGTTTTTGCATTACTCGCACTTGTGTGCGGATATTTGTTTGTTTGGCTAATTAATCCGTATCACTTGGGCCTTGGCGTTACCTTGTTTACGGTTGTTTTTTGTGGGATAGCGCTGCTTTATGCAAAAAAGAGGGGCGTACTAATCTCAAGACAAAGCAATGGCTATCTTGCACTCATATTGCTGTCCTCGTTGAATTTCTCGCTTTTCTCCAATGTGTCCCTGCAATTTCTAAATCTTCTTTTTCTTATGGGTGTCACGGCCTATTGGGTAGCGGTTCTGACTTCCACCCGGCTTGAACAATCTTTAGGCGGATATTTTTTACCGGATATGATCAACCAACTATTTAAAGTACCATTTTGTAATTTTGGCTGTGCGGTAAAAATCATCAAGGGTACGGCTGTTAAAAATAAAAAAAGCAAGGTACTCTTCGCTTCGCTTTGTGGGGCGCTTGCGGTAATCCCGCTCATTTGCGTGGTGATTTCTCTGCTTATCCAAGCCGATGCTGCATTTCAAAGCGTAATGCAGCAAGTCACTGAAAGTATCGGAGTGCAATTTGCAAATTTCCTACTTCGCCTTCTGCCTGCATTTCTAACCGGCAGTTATTTATTTGGATTACTGTATGGCAACCTTCAAAAAAGGCGAGTGGATACGATTACCGCAGAAAAGGCTGCGAACTTCTCACAGAGGTGTAAAAAGCTTCCCGCTGCTGCTTCAATTACCGCATTATGCCTGTTGTGCGGGGTGTATCTGTTTTTCTTTGGCACACAAACCGCCAGCCTGTTTTCTGCTTTTTCTAATCAACGTCCGGATGGAATTACTTACGCGGAATATGCGAGGCGCGGCTTTTTTGAATTGTGCAAGGTCGCCTTTATCAATCTTGGCGTGATAATGGTATCGTCCGTTTTTACAGTGAGAAATGGCCGTGATCAGCACATAGCGCTGCGTATTGTCAATGTGGTTCTTTCAGTGGAAACGCTGCTGTTGATTGCAACGGCAATCAGCAAAATGATTATGTATATCGACCGTTACGGCCTGACGCAAAAAAGGGTATATACCAGTTGGTTTATGGTATTGTTGTTTATCGTTTTTTGTATGCTGATTGTTTCTCAATTTAAAAGAATTAATTTAACGAAAAGTATTGTTGTAGCCTTTTCCGTTTGCTTTATGCTTTTGTGTTATTCAAATGTGGACGGCATTATTGTTAAATATAACATTAACCGTTACCAGAACGGAACACTGCAAACGATAGATGTAGACATGATGTATAACACACCGGACGCATCAAAGCCTTATGCGCTGGAACTGTATCATCATACCGAAGACCTGCAGCTAAAAGCAGAATTAAAAGAATTTTTACAGGGACAGGATGAAAATATCCAACCATTTCAGGAAATGAATTTGCAGCAGCTTTTGGCACACCGCCTTGATGTACAATAAATTAACAGATTATTACTCCGCAGGACATATCCTGTGGAGTAATTTTTTTGTTCTAACGCGGTCAAGTTGTCCATAAATATGTTAATGAAAGAGAGGACAAGTAAATGGACAATTACAGTGACCCAAGGTTCGATTCAGCGGCGAAAGCCGTTTGTGAACGAATCGGTAAATATTTTAAGCTTTTGCCGCGTGACATAAAAAATCAGACTCAGGAGCTGAGGCTACGCGTGAACAAACCTGTCTCAATTTGCTGCACAGGCGGAATATACTTTTTGAATTACAGTGGAAGGCTCGTTTGTTACCCGGATGACGACACAATGATTGCCAATAAAGGTGATGTAGAGGAGTGCTTTCGTAATATTTGCAGTTATTCAATTTACAGCCATCAAAATGAGATTAAAAACGGCTTTATCACGCTTAGTGGCGGGCATCGGGTCGGCATCAGCGGAACCGCAGTGTTTCACAATGGTGAAATCACCGGCATGCGCGATATTTCATCCATCAATATCAGAATTGCGCGTGAAATAACCGGCTCTGCCACCGAACTGTTTCATGCTTTAAATAATGATATATCGGGAGGACTGCTGCTTGCCGGCGCACCTGCAAGCGGAAAAACAACAATCTTAAGGGACATTGCACGGCAACTGTCCAACGGTACCTGCGGCGATATGAAAAAGGTTGCAGTGATAGATGAGCGCGGTGAACTGGCGGGTACCTACATGGGCGTACCTCAGAATGACCTGGGTGTTTGCAGTGATGTGCTCGATGGTTACCCAAAGGCGGAGGGAATTATGCAGGCAATTCGTTCCCTTTCTCCGGAATTTATTATTTGCGATGAACTTGGCGGCAGCGACGAGGTAAGCGCTGTGAAACAAGGCCTAAACGCGGGCGTCAGCATGATTTCAAGTATTCACGCGGGAAGTATAGAGGAACTCATGATGAGAAAGCAAGCGGTATCACTGCTCAAAACGGGGGCATTCGGCTGCGTTGCCATGCTTAACGGGCACGCCGAGCCGGGAAAAATTACAGGAATTTACAAGGCGGGTGATTTGCTTGCTAAAACTGATAGGGGTACTGATTCTAATCTTTGTGGGAACCCTTGCGGGATATATGGAGTCGCATAAGCTTGCAATGAGGGTTGAACAGTTGGAAGCGTTTCTCCGGTTTATTTCCGCGGCGCAGACGGAAATTCGTTTTTCCGCGCTTCCGGTGGAACAAATCGTTCAGAAGCATGGCGAGAATTTGGAATTCTTGCGGCTGTGCGGTGAAAACTGCCGGGAGGGCTGCAGTTTTATAACCGCATGGAAATCCGGTGTTAATGCCGGTGCCAAGGGAAAAGGTTTCAATGAAAAGGATATTATACTTCTACATGATTTTGGCAGCGAATTTGGTGCGAGCGATACTGACGGACAGCTGTCACACTGTTCGCTGTATTATGAACTGGTATCAGATAGACTGAAAAACGCAAGAGAAGAAAAAACACGCAAATCAAAGCTTTACCAGATGCTTGGCGTATTTTCCGGGATGGCGGCGGCACTTCTGTTATGCTGAAAACGGAGGAATTGAAATGGACGTGGATCTGATTTTTAAAATAGCCGCAATTGGCATCATTGTTGCGGTGTTGAACCAATTGTTGATTCGATCAGGGCGCGAGGAGCAGGCGATGATGACAACATTGGCAGGCCTCATTGTAGTTCTTATGATGATTATTCAGCAAATAGATGTATTGTTTAAATCTATTAAGTCGATATTCGGTTTATAAGCCATGAACATAATTGCAATAGCGGGAATCGCTATCATTACAGCAATTTTGGCAGTGATGCTCAAACGCTATCATCAGGAATATTCCATTATTATCAGCATTGCTGCCGGTATTCTTATTCTATTTCAGATATTTGCCAATATCACGCCGGCAATCCAGCAGATTAATACGCTGCTTTCATCAGCCGGTCTTACCGCCGAGTATGCGGCAATTTTGTTTAAATCACTGGGAATTTGTTTTTTGGCACAGTTTGCCGCGGATTCCTGCCGTGACGCGGGTGAAAGTGCGCTTGCATCGAAAGTTGAATTTGCCGGGAAAATCGCGATTGTTGTTCTGTCGCTGCCTCTGTTCGAGCGCATTGCGAGTACGGCGGTCGGCCTGATTGGTGGATAAAAATGAAGAAAATAATATGTTTTTTTGCACTGACTATTATTGTGCTGACTTTATCAATGAACGCTTATGCTGCAGAGAAACAAGTGGATTATTACAGTCAGCAGTTTGAGCAAAGCGGAGCGCAGAACCTGACAGATGATCTTCCGAGTGATACGCGAAAAGCGCTTGAAAATCTGGGGATTCAAGATACAAATTGGAAGAACATCACTTCGATTACACCACAGGGAATTTTTCAGCAAATTATATCCGTTGCAGGGGGAAAGACCGGCACACCGCTTAAGGCGGCAGCTTCAGTGATTGCGGTTATGCTTTTGTGTGCACTGATGAACGGAATGAAGCTGTCCTTCGGAGAAAAATCAATGGGCGGGGTAATCGGTATGGTTGCTACCCTTTGCATTTGCACTATTGTGATTAATCCTATTGTTTCCTGTATTGCGGATGCAGCAGGTATTATCAAGGCGGCGGCCGGTTTCTTGCTCGCTTGTGTGCCGGTAATAGCCGGAATCATGATTGCCGCCGGGCAGCCAGCCTCGGCGGGTTCGTACAATCTTTTAATGATGGCGGCCGGGAACGTCATATCACTATTGTCGGCAAATATATTAGTGCCGATTATGAATATATTTTTAGCGCTTTCCGTTGTATCTGCCGTATCACCGAATACGAACCTTGATGGACTATGCCAAGCATTTAGCAAAGTTGCAAAGTGGATCATGGGGTTTTGCATGACCGTTTTTACAGGGCTTCTTACCATGCATAGTATTGTTGCCACCGCTTTGGACAGTACCGGAACCCGAGCGGCACGATTTGTTGTCAGTAGTTTTGTACCCGTGGTCGGTAACGCTTTAGGCGAGGCTCTTCACACCATCAACGGTTGTGTAAAAATGCTCAAATCCGGCGTGAGCGCGTTTGGGCTGCTCGCCGGAATTTTTATTTTTCTTCCGATTCTGATTGAATGTGTGATGTGGTTGATTACTCTTTATATTTGCGCGGGCATCGGAGATATCTTTGAATTAAAAGAGATTACTTCCTTATTAAGGGCTTCCAGTAATGTAATTGAAACGCTGCTTGGTATTGTTTTCTGCTGCATGACAATCCTAACTGTCTCAACGGTCATTATGCTGATTATTGGAGGTGTGTCATGAGTGGAGTAAGGGAATGGTCAACGGCTATCTGTATGGCTGCGCTCGTTGCCGCAATGCTGCAAAGCCTTGTGCCAAATGGGTCTATGGAACGCATGGTAAAGTTTGTTATCGGTGCTTTCATTATTTGTGCAATCATTGTACCGCTTACGAAAATTGTTCCACAAATCAGTGTAACCCTTCAGGAAAGCGCCAGTTCACAAGATAATTCCCAATTTAAGGGCACAGTCGAAAAACAGCTTTCCACAGCAGCACAGGACAGTATTACAAACTTGGTGGTCGCAGAATTAAATAATATGGATATAAAATGTGAAAATGTTAATGTGATTATGGATACAAACGAAGATGGCAGCATATCAATTAACAAGGTGGTTGTAATTCTTGCAAAAGGATATGGTGCGGACAGTCAAAAGGCCTCGGCTCATCTTGAAAAGACATTGGGAATTAAAATGGAGGTAACCGCCGATGAAGGTTAAAGATAACGAAATAAAGGAGGAGAAAGAATCCTTCTTTACAAAGCTGGCGGAAAATGAATCATACCGCAAGGTTATCATTATAGCCGGGTTAATCGGAATTGCGTTCATCTTTATTTCAGGATTCTTTAAAGATAATACTGCTTCACCTAAAACCACATCTTCGCAACCCACCGTTACGGCCGAGCAGTATGCCTCACAGCTTGAAAGCAGCATCACGGATATTGTTACAAAGATTCAGGGTGTGGGGACAGCAAAAGTTCTTGTAACGCTTGAGCAAAGCACACAGTATGTTTACGCGACTGAGGAAAAGAAGAGCAACCAAACCACCGAGGATAAATCCGGCAGCTCCACAACGAAAAATGAAGCAAATGACAACACCGAAACCAACTACATACTGGTAAAGGATGCCGACGGTGCACAGCGGGCACTTCCGATAACCGAAGTACAGCCAATCGTAAAGGGCGTGGTCGTTGTCTGTGAGGGCGGCGATAATCCGGTCGTACAGCAAAATGTTATTTCAGCTGTCACTACAGCTCTGAATATCACTACTGTGCGGGTGTGCGTGATAAAAGCACAATAATTTTAAACAGGGGGAATCAATTCTATGACTATGGGAAAGCGTCAGCTTGTTCTTGCGGCTTTGGTTGTAGCGCTCGGTGCGGCAGTCTATTTAAACTGGACGTTCAACAACAATTTGCTGCCTGCGACAAATGCGGCAACTTCAGTTTCCGACCGTGAATACGGTCAGGCACAGCTTGCGGATACTCCGGCTGTTTCAGGGTCATCAAAAGCAACTTCGTCCGCTTCATCTTCTGTTAAGACAAACGCTCCTGTCAGCACGTACTTCAGTGAAGCAATTGTTTCTCGTCAAAAGGCAAGGGACACAGCGACTGAACTTTTGGAAAAAACATTGACCAACGCCAAATCAAGCGATTCTGCGAAAAAAGAAGCTGCATTGCAGTCAGCACTTATCGCCAAAAATGTTATTCAGGAGAACAGTATTGAAAACCTAATTAAGGCAAAAGGCTTTGCAAATTGCATTGTGTTTATTGAAAATTCTGAATGCAGCGTTGTAATTGGAGCCGATAGCTTATCACAGGATAACGCAATTGTTGTCAAAGATATTGTCTCCGGTCAGTCCGGTATCTCGTATGACAAGATAAAAATCATTGCAAATAAATAGCTTGCGTGTTTTTCACATCCATGGCTGTACATTCTATTTTCAGATTCCGCTGCTTCAGATAAACTATTTCATTCTGAAAAAGATTGTGGTATAATGTACCTGTGGACGTTTGAAAATATAATGATCAATGAAAACCCTCCACATCTTAGTGGGGGGTTCTTTTAATTTCAGTTAAAAAATTGCATGAAAATGCGGCTAAAAACGGAGGAAAAAATGAAAAGACGTGAGGCGAGGGAACAGGCTTTTGTCCTGATTTTTGAAAGAAGCATTAACCACGACACAACTGAGCAGATCATTGACGCGGCAGGTTTGTCGAGTGATTTGATTATCGATGATTTTGCTGAGAAAATTGCGGTAGGCGTTGAAGAAAATGAGAGCGTTCTTGACGCGCAGATTGAGAAGAATATTCGCGGATGGACGATGGGCCGCCTTTCAAAGGTTTCTCTGTCCCTGCTGAGGCTTGCAATTTATGAAATGATATTTGTTAAGGATATTCCAATCAGTGTTTCAATCAACGAAGCAATTGATCTTGCCAAAGTATATGGTGGAGTAGATGATGCGCCGTATGTGAACGGCGTGCTCGGTTCCGTCGCGAAAGAACTCGGTGAGAAAAATCCTGATGAAAAGAATGACTGATATGCTCGGCATTGATACCAGCAATTATACGACCTCAGCGGCACTCTATCAAGACGGAACACTTTGGCAGCAGAAGATGCTTTTGCCCGTAAAGCAGGGTGAACTTGGTCTGCGCCAGAGTGATGCTGTGTTTCACCATGTGCAGCAGCTCCCCACAGTGCTTGAAGCGCTGTTTTACGGTAAGACCACGAAAATTAATGCCGTTGGTGTATCCAGCCGCCCGCGTGACCTTAAGGGTTCGTATATGCCATGCTTTACGGTGGGCCTTGGTACCGCAAAGGCAATTTCTCTGTCGATCGGTGTACCAATGTATACCTTTTCTCATCAGGCGGGGCATATCGCAGCAGCGCTGTATTCTGCGAATCAACTGCATCTGATTCATCAGGAATTCATCGCATTCCATGTCTCCGGCGGTACAACGGAAGCCGTTCTCGTCACACCAAATGGACAAACTGTTTTCAACACGCACATTATTGCGCAGTCGCTTGATCTCAAGGGCGGACAAGCTGTTGACAGAGTGGGCTCAATGCTTGGCCTTGCTTTCCCATCAGGAAAGGCTCTGGAAGAACTTGCACTGAGCACAGATATTCGATATAAAATAAAGCCGTCTCTCAAAGGAGCGGATTGTTCGTTATCCGGTATTGAGAATCAGTGCAGGGGTATGCTTGATCATGGTAAGCCAAAGGAAGAAATAGCGGCATATTGCCTACAGGCGATTCTATCCGCTCTTGACGCAATGACAGCGGCGCTTTTACAACAGTATGGAAGCTTACCGCTCTTATTCGCGGGCGGGGTGATGTCAAACAGCATGATCCGCTATGCGCTGACGAATAAATATGGAGCCTATTTCGCTGCACCGGAGTTTTCGTCGGATAACGCAGCGGGGATTGCTGTTTTAACTGCAATAAAAAGGGGCATAATAGAATGACAGGTTCACCGGTAATACTGAGCGTTACGCAATTGAACACCTATATTAAGTCCAAGTTCGACGGCGATGAAAACCTCACAAACGCGTTTGTTTGCGGTGAAATTTCAAATTTCACCAATCACTATAAATCGGGGCATTTATACTTATCACTCAAAGATGACAAATGCTTAATTAAAGCGGTCATGTTTGCGCAAAGCGCGCGGCGGCTGCGGTTTATGCCGCAGGACGGTATGAAGATCATCGCGCGCGGCAGGGTGAGCGTCTATGAAGCAACCGGACAGTATCAGCTTTATATAGAGGATATGCAGCCGGACGGCCTTGGCGCGCTCAATCTGGCCTTTGAACAGTTAAAAGCAAAACTGGAAGCAGAGGGTATGTTTGCTGGGGAGCGAAAAAAGCTACTGCCAAAATTTCCAAAACGTATTGGCGTTATAACCTCTCCGACAGGTGCAGCTGTACATGATATCACTACTATTTTAGGGCGCAGGTATCCCTTGGCAGAAGTCGTTTTTTGCCCTGTGCTGGTTCAGGGCAACGGCGCGGCGCCACAGATAGTCGATGCCTTGGAACGTTTTAACCGTCTTAACTGTGCGGATGTTATTATTCTTGGTCGCGGAGGCGGCTCTTTAGAAGATTTGTGGCCATTTAATGAGGAGAGTGTTGCCCGTGCGGTCGCTGCCTCAGGCATACCGGTTATTTCTGCAGTCGGTCACGAAACCGATTTTACTATCTGCGATTTTGTGGCGGACCTGCGCGCACCGACACCGTCGGCGGCGGCGGAACTTGCCGTACCGGACAGTGCCGAATTAAAATATACCATCAGCTATGACGCTTCACTCTTGAAGCAGTATATTACTATAAAACTCACCGACTTAAAACAGCAAATAAACCGATTAACAACAAGTTATTCCTTTCGCAAGCCGCAGGATTTGATTGAACTGCAGCGTATTAAAACAGATCAGTTATCCGCAAAGCTTGCATCCTGTATGCAGCAGAGGATAGCGGGCGCCAAAGCTGAGTTTGTATCAGTTAGCGGCAGGCTGAATGCGTTAAGTCCACTTGCAACGCTCTCAAGGGGATATTCTATCGCTTATGACAAAAATGACCATATTATTTCAGAAGTTTCTAAAGTGAGAGTAGGAGAACAGATTACGGTGCTTTTAGATAGCGGAAGGCTTGGCTGCGTAATTAACAGCAAGGAGGAAAAGCATGAATAAAAAGATGACATTTGAAGATGCAATAACACAGTTAAATATAATTGTGAATCAGCTCGAAAGTGGAAATGAGTCGCTCGAAAACTCTTTAAAACTGTTTGAAGAAGGTTCTGCGCTTGCTTCGCTGTGCTATGGAAAGCTGCAGAATGCGGAACAAAAAATCAAGCAGATAACCGAGTTTGAAGATGTCGGCGGTGATAAAAGTGAGTAACTTTCATCAAAAGGAATATGTTGCACTTATCGACCATCAATTAAACGAATATCTTCCGGAAGAAGACTTGATGCAGGCTGACTTAATTAACGCCATGCGTTACAGCTTGCTTGGCGGAGGGAAAAGAATCCGCCCGATTTTACTGCTGGAATTTTGTAATATCTGTGGAGGTGATGAAGAGGCAGCTCTTCCGTTTGCCTGCGCGATTGAAATGATACACACTTACTCGCTAATTCACGATGATTTGCCTTGTATGGATAATGATGATATGCGGCGCGGTCGTGCGTCGAACCACAAGGTTTTTGGCGAGGATACAGCTTTGCTGGCAGGTGATTCCCTTTTAACGATGGCATTTGAGACAATGCTTTCTGAGAAAGCGGTTCAGCTTGCCGGTGCACAGCGTGCAGCAAAAGCTGCCGGAATTCTTGCCGCCTCTGCCGGAACACATGGCATGGTAGGCGGTCAAATGATTGACCTAATGAGCGAGGGCAGGTCGATTTCTTTTGAAACTTTAAAGACAATGGATGAACACAAAACCGGGGCGCTGATTGTAGCCGCCGCTAAAATGGGTTGTGTACTTGGCGGAGCAGATGACAACCAGTTTGAAGCCGCTGAGAAGTATGCCAAAGCAATCGGGCTGGCTTTTCAAATTGTGGACGATATCCTTGATGTTACGAGTGACACGGAAACTCTTGGCAAACCGGTTGGCAGTGACAGTGAAAATGACAAATGCACCTATGTGAGCATTATGGGGCTCGACGATGCAAAAAAAGCGGTGGATGATCTTACTGAAACGGCTGTTTCAGCACTTGAGTGCTTTGGCCACAGCGCAGAGTACCTTGAACAATTTGCAAAAGAACTCGCTTCGCGCAAAAATTAAGTATTTTCATCCTATTTGTTGACAAATTTGACTCAATATGATAATATTGTTAAGCCGCATATTACGGGTATGCAAGAGGGAAACCCACCCGATAGTAGCGAGTTTATAGAAAAGGCAGGACCTTTTATTCATGTTTGCAGTAATTGAAACAGGCGGCAAGCAGTACAAGGTACAAAATGACGATGTCATTTTTATCGAGAAGCTTGCAGTTGAACAGGATTCCGCAGTCGATTTTAAAGTAATTGCGCTTGACGGCGGCGACGGGCTTAAAATTGGCAGCCCTTATGTTGAAGGAGCTACCGTAACAGGCAAAGTCCTTAAGAACGGTAAGGGAAAGAAGATTACAGTCTTTACTTACAAATCTAAAAAGAGCGAGAAACGCAAGATGGGTCATAGGCAACCATACACAAAGGTACAAATCACCGCAATTAACGCATAATTAATAATATGATTTGTGCAGAGTTTTTTACCGAGCCGAATGGCAGGCTTGTTGGATTTTCCATAAGCGGTCATAATGGGGAGGCAGGCGAAGATATCATTTGCGCAGCGGTTTCTTCCGCAGCGTATATGACTGTCAATACCATAACAGACATCATCAAGGCGGATGCCCGGGTTACCGTTGAAGACGGCTATATGCTTGTGAGGATTTTACCAAAAGAAATTGGAAGCTGCCAAGATCTATTTGCAGGTTTCAAGCTTCACATGTTAGGCCTTGAAGAACAGTATCCTCAAAATATTAACGTAAGCTATACGGAGGTGTAAGTAATGCTAAAGATAAATATACAGTTATTTGCTCATAAAAAAGGAATGGGTTCCACCAAGAACGGCCGTGATTCAGAATCTAAGCGCCTTGGTGTTAAACGTGCCGACGGTCAATTTGTACTTGCCGGTAACATCCTTGTGAAGCAGCGCGGCACTCATATTCATCCAGGTGAGAATGTCGGAATTGGTTCCGATGATTCGCTCTTTGCTTTGGTTGACGGTCATGTAAAATTTGAACGTCTCGGTCGCGACCGCAAGCAGGTCAGCGTTTACTCGGTAGAGCAATAAGCGCCTTTCAGGTGAATTAAAATCCCGGGCCGATTTCGCCCGGGATTTTTTGGCTTTTTTGCTTAAAATATGATATACTAACAATAAGTATATTTCAAGAAATGGCGGTAAAACTCAGAATGTTTATAGATAGTGCAAAAATCAATATTAAAGCGGGAGATGGCGGTGCAGGCAAGGTTTCTTTTCATCGTGAAAAATTCGTTGCTGCCGGCGGACCGGACGGCGGCGACGGCGGCCGCGGCGGAAACGTCGTTTTTCAGGTCGATGATAATCTTTCAACACTCGCTGATTTCCGTTATAAGCGTAAATTTGTCGCCAAAAATGGTGAAGATGGTATGCAGAAGCGTTGCTACGGAAGAAAGGCTGAAGACCTAATTATCAAGGTACCTCGCGGTACTTTGATGAAGGAAGCTGCCACCGGCAGACTGATTGCAGACCTGTCAACCGACGAGCCTCAAGTCATTGCCAAAGGTGGCCGCGGTGGCTGGGGCAACAGCCACTTTGCAACTCCTACGCGTCAAACGCCGCGTTTTGCGAAACCGGGCACGCCCGGTGAAGTGCTGGAGCTACAACTTGAATTAAAACTTTTGGCCGATGTTGGCTTAGTCGGCTACCCGAATGTTGGAAAATCAACGCTTGTTTCTGTTGTTAGTGAGGCGAAGCCCACCATTGCCAACTATCATTTTACAACGATAACCCCCGTCCTTGGCGTAGTCCGAATGGGGGAAGGAAAGTCGTTTGTCATTGCAGATATCCCCGGACTCATTGAAGGTGCGGGCGAAGGCGTTGGCCTCGGTCATCAGTTTTTACGCCATGTTGAGCGTTGCAGGATGCTTGTGCATATTGTGGACATTTCAGGCAGTGAGGGTCGCGACCCAAAACAGGATTTTGATATCATTAATGATGAACTGAAAAAATTTAATCCTGAGTTGGCTGAAAGGCCAATGCTTGTCGCTGGAAACAAATGTGATTTAGCTTCCGAAGAGCAGATAGCTGATTTTAAATCTTTTGTTGAAAAACAGGGTTACGACTTTTTCCCGATTATGGCGGCAATTCGCTACCAGATCGACCCGCTTCTGAACCGTATTACCGAAATGCTGAGTAAGCTTCCACCGGTCAAACAGTATGAGCCCGAAGCAGCGCCGCTTACGCCTGTTGAAGAAATTGGTCATAACGCAGTTAAGGTCACCAACAGCGATGGAGTGTTTGTCGTTGAGGGTGAGTGGCTTGTACAAGTAATCAACTCGGTTAATTTTGATGATTATGAATCGCTGCAATATTTCCAGCGCGTACTGATCAATTCCGGTGTTATTGATGCTTTGCGTGAAGCCGGTATCCAAGAAGGCGACACGGTTAGTATTTATGAGATTGAATTTGACTTTATGGAATAAGATATTTTCTTCTGCAAGACTTCTGCAAATGGCAAGAGGTACCTGCGGCAAAAGAGATTTAAAACAGAGTAGGAGTGCTATTTTTGGAACGCTTATATAATGCAGACTGTGATCCGAAACTTTTGAGCCCATTGACACTTGCTTTTATCGGGGATGGTGTTTTTGAGCTGTTTGTAAGGGAACGCCTTGTGTGCAAAGGAAACTGCCCGGTGAATTCCCTGCACAAAAGTTCCGTTGCACAAGTTTGCAGCAGTGCGCAAGCACAGGCATCACAAAAGCTGCTTCCGATTTTGACGGAGGATGAGACAGAGGTGTACAAGCGTGGAAGAAACGCGCATACAAACCATGTTCCGAAAAATTCATCCATAGCCGATTATCACGCGGCAACCGCGTTTGAGGCACTGTTCGGATATGTATATCTGACTGGGAACCTCGGCAGGCTGCGAGAACTTTTTGATTTAATGTGTGATAAAGCTTAATTGATTTTTACGGAGGTGTCATTGTGATTCCTGCTACTCATAAAGAAAAGGCAGCTGAAATTATTAAGGATATTCTTTTTTTGGTTGCCGGCAGTTTGATTTATGCTGTTTCAGTTAATGTGTTTACTGCTCCAAACCGGATTGCGCCGGGCGGCGTTACCGGTATGAGCATTATGATAAATTATATTTTCCACTGGCCGATTGGTGTGTTAAGCCTGCTGCTGAATATTCCAATCTTTATTTGGGCAATTGTTGAAATTGGATACAAGCTTGTCGGCAAAACAATGGTTGCGACCGTATTTGTTTCTGTTGCGATCGACCTTACAGCTATGATTATTCCAAAATACCATGGCGATCATATGCTTGCTGCTATTTTTGGCGGAATTCTCGAGGGAATTGGTTTGTCCCTTGTTTTTATGCGAGGTGGTACGACCGGCGGGACAGATATGATTGCAAGGCTGCTTGGCAGACATTTTCGTAATGTTTCCATGGGTAAGCTGATGCTAACGATTGATATGACGGTTGTTATTACTTCGGCGGTTGTTTACCATAGCTTAGAAAGCGCACTTTATGCTGTTATTGCTATTTTTGTTTCTACCAAACTGATTGATACTGTTTTGTATGGCACAGATATAGGGACAGGAAAATTGTTGTTTATTATGTCCGAACAAAATGATGCCATTGCACAGGATATTTTAACCGATATGGACAGAGGAGTAACAGTATTAAAATCACGTGGGGCTTATAGTGGACGTGAAGGGGAAGTTTTGCTTTGCGCCGTGCGCCGTTATGAAGTTTTTAAGGTTAAGGATATTGTCCTTTCCTATGATAAAAATGCGTTTATGATTATCGGGGATGCCGGAGAAATATCAGGTGAGGGCTTTCGCCAGGTAAAACCGGATGATAAAACGCTGAAAGAACTGTTTGCGAAGGCAAGAAACAAATAATAAACAGGCGGTCTTGTATTTATTACAAAACCGCCTGTTTTCACAGCTTGTTCAATTAGTAGTTCTTATAATTCTGGCTGTCCGTTTTATTGGTGGACTGTGTAGAATTTGTTTTATTAGTGGACTGTGTGGAATCAGTGTCAGCTTCAGTGTAATTATAGGAATTCTTTTTTTGGGTTGCCTCATTGGTGGTATTATTTTTGCTATTATTTGTGCTATTGCTTGTGTTGTTGCTATAGTTTTGCTGTGTCTTATTTGTCTTTGAAGTTTGTTTATCCAAGATATTCACCCCCTTCGAACCTATTATTAGTATCTTCGTGTGAAATATACCATTCATTTTTTGGAGCTGATTAATTTGATGTTATTGCCACAAGAATTTAAAAATAGAATGAAAATCATGCTTGATGGGGAGTATAATAATTTTATTGATTGTTATCAACAACCGCACTATCGCGGAATCAGGCTGAATACGTTGAAATGTGATGAGAGGACTTTAAAAGCGGCCCTACCGTTTTCAATAACACCTGCGCCATTTTCCCCACTGTCCTATTATATTTCAGCAGATGCCGAAAAAATCGGCTCACTTCCTATGCACCACGCAGGCGCTTTCTATTCACAGGAACCGTCGGCCGCCAGCGCTGTAACGGCGCTTAACCCGCGACCGGGTGAAACCGTGCTTGATTTGTGTGCAGCCCCAGGCGGAAAATCAACACAAATCGCGTCGCTTTTGCAAGGACAGGGTTTGCTGTGGTCAAACGAATTGATTAAAAGCAGAGCGAATATTCTTCTTTCCAATCTGGAGAGAATTGGCGTTCAAAACGCAGTTGTGTCCTCCTGTCATCCGGAAATACTTTGCACGGCGCTTTCCGGATATTTTGACAAAGTGTTGGTGGATGCACCTTGTTCCGGAGAGGGTATGTTTCGGCGTGATGAACAAGCTGTGCAGGACTGGAGTGCGGGGCATGTTGCAGCTTGTGCCACACGTCAGCTTGCTATTCTTCAAAGTGCAGCAAATGCGCTAAAAGAAAACGGAACACTTGTTTACTCGACTTGTACTTTTTCTATGGAGGAAAATGAGGCTGTAATTTCAGCCTTTTTAAAATATCACAGCGATTTTGAGCTTGTTGATTGCGACCAGAATTTTGGACGTCCAGCATTTTTGCCAAAAGCCCGCCGAATTTTTCCAATGGATGGCGGAGAAGGGCATTTTGTTGCAGTTCTAAAAAGATTATCTCCCAACAATGAATATCCGCAGCCATATTCTCCCCGCACATCTTCTATGCATGATATGGCAGAGGACTTATACCACCAGCTTTTCCAAATAGAATTGAATCATACAATCGAACAATTTGGTAATTATTTTTTGCTGTTGCCTAAAACATTACCGTATTTAAAGGGACTTGGCGTTATTCGTGCGGGTGTATTGCTTGGAGAGGCAAAGACTAACCGCATAGAGCCTGCGCATGCAGCATTTATGTCGTCAAAACCCGAAGAACTGAACTGTCTCGTTGAATTGTCGAATGATTCAAAACAAATTTTTGATTTTTTGCGGGGAGAGGAAATCGAGATACAAGGCGGTGTAAAGGGCTTCGCGGGAGTTTCGGTTAATGGCGTGGTGACGGGCTTTGGAAAAGGTTCCAATGGTCGCCTTAAAAATCATTACCCAAAAGGGTTAAGAAATAACACATAGTTTCTTTGAATTTAAGGGAAGTTTTTAGTATTTTGCTGGAATGGCTAAAGAATGTGTTGTAAAGCTATGCCCAATATGGTAAAATATTCTGTAAGAAATTGGAGTTGGAGGATTAACATGGATGTTTTTATTGAACAAATAATAAGAAAAAAGCCTAACATGAAAGATTATCTTATTTACGCTGCGACTTTGTTGGGCAGCTGCATAATCGTTTTGGTTAGCATGATGTATTTGCCTACTTTTTCAATATTTATTCTGGCCGGTGTTTGTTTCGGGGCGTATTATTTAATTTCGTCTCGCAGTTTGGAGTTTGAATACAGTGTAACCAACGGCGACATTACCATCGACAAAATTATTAACCGCCGTAAGAGGAAAAGAGTAATTACGATTGATGCTCACGATGTTGAGGAAATCGGAAAATATAAACCGGAGGAACACAGTGCTAAAAGTTACTCGGAACGCATTTTCACTTCGGAAAATGAAAATGGTGAGAATGTATGGTATCTTGTCGCACGCCATCAACAAAAAGGAAATGTTTTGTTGATGTTCAGCCCAAATGAGAAGGTTCTTATGGCAATCAAACCATTTCTTTCAAGGCAGGTAGCGATCAATGCTTTTGGCAGGAATTGATTTAGTCGAAGTTGACAGAATTAAAAAATCCATGGAAAATCCGCGCTTTTTGAGTAGAGTACTTGGCAGGACTGAGTACTCTCAGCTTAAAATGCGCGGATTTTCTGCTCAAAGCGTCGCGGCGAGCTTTAGTGCTAAAGAGGCATTTTCAAAAGCACTTGGTACGGGACTGCGTGGTTTTGCTCTTGATGAAGTTGAACTATTGCGAGACTCCAACGGTAAGCCGGAACTAAAACTCAGCGGCAGTGCTTTGAAAATTGCGCAACAGCGCAGATTACATTTTTCGGTCAGTGTAACCCATACAAAGGAATATGCCGCAGCCATCGTAATCGGTGAGGAGGCAGAACAATCAAATATGTTAAACTATGAACACGAAATCAGAAACAAAACATCAATAGAAGTAACTCAATTATCCGATGTAAAGTCTATGATGAAGCCCAGAAATCCTGAAAGCAATAAAGGTGATTATGGCAGGCTTCTGAGTCTTTGCGGCAGCGATGGAATGGCCGGTGCGGCCGTTTTAAGCGCCAGAGCGGCGATTCGATGCGGTGCCGGAATTGTTAATGTTGCTTTGCCCAGATCAATTTATTCAATTGTTGCCTCTCAAGTGGTGGAACCGATTTTTACACTGCTCGATTATTCACAAAACGGGGAACTTTCTCCTATTAGCAAAACGGCATTGTTGAACGCTTTGACCAATGCCAGTGCTTGTTTAGTAGGCTGTGGCTTGGGCAAAAGCAGCATAACTTCAAAAATTGTGTACGATATGTTATCCAATTCTGAAATACCACTGATTATTGATGCAGATGGCATAAACATTATCGCTGAGAATATAAATATATTAAAAACAGTCCGCGTTCCTATCGTTTTAACTCCTCATCCGGGAGAGATGGCGCGTCTATTAAGCACGACGGTTAAAGATGTTCAGTCACACAGACTTGAATATGCAAAAAAGTTCGCGGTAGAGAATAATGTAATTCTCGTTCTTAAGGGTGCGGGAACCATTATTGCCCAACCAAACGGATTGATGCATCTGAATGTAACCGGAAACGCCGGTATGGCGAAAGCAGGCAGCGGAGATGTATTGGCAGGAATGATTGCCTCTTTTATTGCGCAGGGGGTTGAACCCGCAAAAGCGGCAGTTGGAGCGGTCTACCTTCATGGAGCCGCGGGTGACCGCTGCGCCAAGGAACTTTCCGAGTGCGCGATGCTTCCAACGGATCTGATTAATATGCTTCCGCGGCTGTTTTTGAAAATTGAGCGGTAAAGCCGGATATTTCCGCACAATATTGCGGTGCTCAACATTTTTTCGCGGAGAATGGGCAAGTTATGCGCCGAATAGCCATCTTGTTGTTATCAATTCTAATTGTTTTTTCAGTTACAGCCTGCACTGCACAGAATATACAGGCGAAAGACATTGATTTTGCCTTTCACTGTAAAGCGAATATTAATTACAACAGTGAGCAGATTTCCTGTGATTTGAGTCGTACAGCACCCGGGATGGCAAGTATTCAGCTTTTGTCGGGCGACTTAAATGGATTAAACTATTATTGGAGCGGCGACGATTTTACCGTCTCTTACAGTGGACTCTCTGCAAAAAGTGATGACTGTGTTTTGCCTCAAACCTCTTTTGCTGTCATTTTATTACAAACGCTTGATTACGCTCAAAAAAGCGGTGCACTGACTAAAACACATGGGAATGAGTTTTCCGGAAATTTGAACGGTATTGATTTTACGATTACTGCTGATAGCGGTACCGGGCACATTCAAACGATTTCAATTCCTCATAGAAAGATCACAGCAGAATTATATGATTATACTGAACAAGGGTTGTAATTTATGTTACAACCTTTTTTATATTTAAATTGATGTCACCCAACGCGTCTAAATAATATTATGTGTTAGGGACTGCATGCGAATAAATCCATTATGGAATGTCAAGAATATTTGCAGACCCAATACTAAAAATTATGCGGAGCGTGAAAAATGTGAACATTAGAAGAGGCGATATCTATTATGCCGACCTAAGCCCAGTTGTTGGTTCCGAGCAAGGGGGGGTTCGGCCTGTACTGATTGTTCAAAATGACGTTGGCAATCGATTCAGTCCGACCGTCATCGCGGCGGCAATCACCAGTCAGCGTGCGAAAGCAAATCTACCAACGCATATTATGCTTAATGCTCAGTCCACAGGACTTGCAAAAGACTCAGTCGTTCTGCTTGAACAAGTTCGTACAATTGATAAGCACAGACTAAAAGAGCGCATGGGGCGCCTTGATAATATGTCAATGACACAGGTCGATCAGGCTTTATCTATTAGTTTTGGCCTTGATCCTGAAGAGGAGGAACGTGAGGTTACATAGAGTTGCCTGAATTAAATTAAAAATGTATATTTGATTATGTTTTGTAAAACAATAGAAATATAAATTAAAAAAGAGGTGTGTCAATTGGCATTAACAGAAAAGGAATTATCAGCAATCGAAGATCAGCTTAGCGGAGAACAACTCCTTATTACCAAATTTAAGGCGTACTCTCAAATGTGCACAGACACCGAGCTCAAGCAGAAATGTGAAACAATTGCCGGCAAGCACCAAACGCATTATGACAAGCTTTTGAGTTTTTTAAATTAAGGAGTAAAAGAAATGAATAACGGACAAATGCAGGAAAAAGAAATTTTGAACGATGTCTTAGCTTCGGAAAAGGCTGTCACAGGTGCATATAATACTTTTGCAAATGAATGCGCAACCCCAAATGTCAGGGATGAATTTATGAGAATTTTAACCGAAGAACACCAGATTCAAGCTGATGTGTTTGATGAGATGAAAAAGCGCGGGTGGTACCCAACCCCTGCTGCTGAACAGCAAAAAATTCAGCAGGCAAAGCAAAAATTTCAAAATCAAAATCAACAGTAAAAAAGTGGCGCCGGCTCAAAAGAGCCGGCGTTTTAACTATTTAAAATTCTTTTAAATAGATTTTTTACTGGATACAATTTATGACACAATGTTTGACCACGAACCGCTATAATTAATTTTAAAGCGCGGGGAGGGATGCCTTTGAAGCAGACGGTCTACATAGATGTATTAATTGGCATTAACCTCTTCATCAATTACTTTTTACTGCTGGCTGTTTCAAAATTTCTTTCGCTTACGGTAAAAAGGACGCGATTAGTCGCCGCTGCGGCTCTCGGTGCGGCGGGTTCACTTACAATTCTTTTGCCTGAAATTAATTTAATCTTATCATTTTTTATAAAGCTCATTTTATCTGCGATAATCGTGCTTGCTGCCTACCCGTTTTATGGGCTTAAGCAATGGTTGAGGGAGCTTGCAGCATTCTATATTATGAGTTTTGCATTCGCGGGTTTTATGCTTGCATTGTGGTATTTTATTGCACCGCAGGGGTTAATCATTAAAAATTCGGTTGTTTACTTTAATGTTTCCCCACTTCTGCTGATTGTGATGACAATTATTTGTTACTTTATAATTCGTTTCATTCATCGCATTACAGGGCGGCAGGCTCCGGAAAATCTTTTTTGCAAAATTCGGATTGATTATATTGGCAAGTCTGTTTGCTGTACGGCAAAGGTGGACACAGGCAATACACTGACGGAACCTTTTTCAAATGCTCCGGTTGCCGTGGTCTATGAAGAATGCGTTGCCGAACTGGTACCGGAGCCGGATAGCGGAAAAATTCGCTATGTGCCGTTTCAGGCGGTTTCGGGTGCCGGGCTGCTGCCTGCGTTTAAACCCGACAAATTAACCGTAATATGTGGCAAGAATCAAATTGAAATTTATGAAGTTTACATAGCAGTTACAAAATCCAAGCTCGGAGCATTCAGTGCACTCTTAAATCCGGATTTGTTGCAAAAAACGTCTGTCTAAATTTGGCCGTAGGTGGGCGCGTTTATAAGCCGCAGCGGCAGCGGCAAAAGGGAAAATGTGAAAATGGGAATGAATAAGCTGATAAGAGAACTTGGAAACAAACTGTCATTGTTATGGCTGCGGTTGGGCTTGAACGGGCAGATTCACTACATCAACGGGCCGGAAACACTTCCTCCGCCACTGACAAAGCCGGAGGAAGAAAAGGTGATGCTGAATATTATGAATGATATTCCCAATGCGCGTGAACCACTTATCACTCATAATCTAAGGCTTGTCGTCTACATAGCAAAAAAATTTGAGTCAAACAATGCCGGAGTGGAGGACTTGATTTCTATTGGTACGATTGGCCTTATTAAAGCAGTAAACACCTTTTGTCCTGAACGTAACATCAAGCTTGCTACTTACGCTTCACGGTGTATTGAAAATGAGATACTGATGTATCTGCGCAAAAGTTCCCAGTTGAAGAATGAAATTTCAATTGATGACCCGCTAAATGTGGATTGGGATGGAAATGAACTCCTGCTCTCCGATATTCTTGGCAGTGAACCGGATACCGTCAACCGCAACATTGAACAGGAAGTTGAACGAACTCTTCTACTGACGGCGGTTTCTCACCTTGCTCCGCGCGAACGGGAAATTATGCAGCTCCGTTTTGGACTTAACAACACAAAAGAACACACGCAAAAAGAGGTTGCCGATACACTCGGAATCTCCCAATCATACATATCTCGTCTTGAAAAACGGATTATTGAAAGATTGAAAAAGGATTTGGAACGCGTAAGCTAAATGAAGGCAGGCATCTTTTGATGCCTGCCTTCATTTAGGTAAATCTAATAAATTTCCCAGTACTGTACGCTGTAGGGCGGCAATTCACTACCTCCGCCAAAGTCGTGAATTTGTCCGGTAAGCAGATCGCGTGCACGACCCGCATTAGCGTTAAAATTGGCGAAGAACGGGACACTGTCCGCATTAATTGCTACCAATACGCGCTCATTGCCATAAGTACGTTCAAAAATGAATTGCCTGTTTGTCAGCAACAGGGACATAAAATTCCCATAGCAGAGCGCCTGACTGTTTTTATGGGCGTTGGCGCAAGCGGAAATTAGTTTAGTCAGCTCGTTAAACTCCGGATTTTCAAAACAGGGGCGCAGTGAAGCGTCGCTGCCCGGATTTTTTGCCCCCTCGGCTCCCCATTCGCTTCCATAATAGATACAAGGAATTCCCGGAACAGCAAACAGCATCGCATAAATAAGTGGCAGATGTTTTTTGTTTGAAAGTAGGGTGGAGATTCGTGCAACATCATGGTTGTCCACAAAATTGAACAGATGTTTCCCTTTATAAAGACTCCAATCATCCGGGCCAAATTGTCGCAGAAGCGAGTGCGCTATTTCAAAGAAATTCATGGAATTAAAGCTGGAATAAAAGCCCTTGTAGCACTCGTAGTTTGTAACACTGTGCAACATTTGGTCGTTCATAATTTGATTGTAGTCACCGCCAAGGATTTCACCGATAAGGAAAAAATCCTGTTTCAGTCCGTCACAGTAAGCGCGAAGCCTATGTAAAAAGTCGTGGTCAAGGCAGTATGCCACATCGAGCCGCAGACCGTCAATATCAAACTCGGTTATCCAGTCCTTTATGCAACCCAAGATATACTGAATCACCTCTTCATTCCGTAAGTTCAGTTTCACTAATTCGTAATGGCCTTCCCAGCCTTCATACCATAAACCGTCGTTATAGTTGCTGTTGCCGTCAAAATTAATTTGGAACCAATCTTTATACGGTGAATTCTCGCGGCTCTTCAAGACATCCTGAAACGCCCAGAATCCACGGCCGACATGGTTAAAAACGCCGTCAAGCACAATTTTAATTCCGTTTTTATGCAACTTTTCGCAGACCGCTGCAAAATCGGCGTTCGTACCGAGCCGGCAGTCAAGTTTTGTATAGTCGCGAGTATCATAGCCGTGGGAATCGGATTCAAACAATGGGGAAAAATAAATCGCATCGCAGCCGCAGGCCTTGATATGTTCAATCCACTCCGTGACTTTTTGAATTCTGGATACAATTTGCCCGTCATTATTTTGTGGAGCGCCACAAAAACCGAGCGGATAAATTTGATAAAATACACTTTTTTCAGCCCACATATTTTTACCTTCTTACATTTTTATTCTTGTATTCTGTCTCCATTATACAGTATATTCCAAAATAACACGATAAGCCTCTTTCAACTTTTCATAGTTGAAGTGGCGGCAATTCGCAGGGCTTGTAGAGGGAAGCGGGATTGCCACAATGCCTGCCGATTTCGTACAAAATCGTTTGTAGAGAGCAGATGCTTTGGTTCCGGTGGTAAAAACAGCATGAATATTCGTTTTTTTCAGTAAAGCACCGATATCGTTCGCCACTGGATCCTGAATGCTGCTGTCATCCGCACCGTCAATTCGGCAGCTTTTCAGCACATCCCAAAGTGCAATGTGATTTTTAAGCAAAAATTCAGTTTTTTCATCATTTGTGACCGGCAATTTTTGATTGTACAAATCCGAAACAACACGCCAAAAACGATTTTGTGGATGGGAATAATAAAATCCATATTCGCGTGATTTTGGCGATGGCATCGTACCTAATATCAGAATCTTTGAGTACTGGTCATAAATTGGTTTTAGTGTGTGTTCAACTGTCTCAATCATAATTTACTGCCCTTCATAGCTTGCGCATAACTCATTAAATCGTTGAATTGATTTTTACATTTGCCATCAATCACGGCATCTAATAGGGCGGAAAGCATTCGGCCTATTTGAGGACCTTTGGGTATGCCAAGCGATATGATATCCGCCCCGTCCACCTGTAAGTCTTTTAACGAAAAACACAAACTACGTGCAATGATGTCGTCCACAACGGTTTCAATTTCATGAAGTTCACACAGTCTGCTCCCATAAATTGGATTTTGCGCCTTCGCATCAGCGGCCTTAACCTTTAAAAGAAGACGTAATTTTTTTTGCCCGAGCTGATTCAAACGGTGTCTTATCAATTTTTCTTCCGCTGATAATGGCAAGTCATGTAGCTTTACAAGTTCTGTTACCGTATCGATGGTGACGCTGTCATATTTAAGGCGTTCTAATATTTTTTGGGCCATTTCAGTACTCTTTTCACCATGACCATAAAAATGCCCGACCCCTTTTTCATCCTGCGTATAACAATACGGTTTACCGATATCATGCAAGAGCATTGTTAATCGCAAAACAGGAGTTGCTTCAATGTTACCAACACTCTTTAAGGTGTGCTCCCATACGTCGTATATATGGTAAGGATTATGCTGCTCAAATCCTGCCATCGGGCTTATCTCCGGTAAAAACTGTTCAATTACCAAGCGATAATCTCTCAAAACATTTTCAGCTTTTTTTCCGCATAATAGCTTTGTGAATTCACAATTGATTCGTTCCCGTGCAATGTTATCAAGCAAGTCACAGCTTTTTAAAACACTTGCTGAAGTATTTTTTTCAATTGTAAAACTAAGAACCGAGGAAAAACGTAAGGCTCTTAAAATCCTTAGGCCATCCTCCTGAAAGCGTAAAGTTGGGTCACCCACGCAGCGGATTTGTTTATTGAGAATATCTTCTGCGCCGCCGAAGCAGTCAATTATCCCATCAGAATGATTATAGGCCAGGGCATTGATTGTGAAGTCCCTGCGCGCTAAATCTTCTTTTAAGCTGTGTGTAAACCGCACCTCGTCCGGATGGCGGTTATCTGAATATTTGCCGTCAACGCGGTATGTGGTGACTTCAACAGGAACCTGATCAATCAAAGCTGTAATGGTTCCGTGCTTTACACCTGTTTCGATCAGTTTACAATCGTTTAGAGTAGATTTTATTTCATCGGGGAGTGCGGAAGTGGTAATATCCCAGTCGTTTGGGCTTAACCCAAGAATACTGTCACGTACACAACCGCCTACAAGATATGCTTCATAACCCATTGCAGTTAATTTTTGAATGATAAATTCAACCTGAGGAGGAATATTAATTCTCATTTCATTGCCTCATTTTAAGATGCTTTGATTTTTGTGTCAGTCTTTCGGAGCAAGCGAATCTCAACGATACGTAATTACAGTATATACGAAATCACAATAAAAAAGCAATTGCTGAACGTTTTAATATTTTTAATTAATGTATCGCATGAATGACCCGAGCCATGGCAATAATGATAGTAAGTTATTGAATGGAAATGAGGGAATGGCATGCAGTATAACAAAGTTGAAATCTGCGGGGTAAATACCTCAAAATTAAAAGTACTTAATGAGAAAGAAAAAATGGAATTGCTGCGTCGTGTAAAAGAAGGCGACAGTAAGGCTCGCGATGAATTGATCAGTGGAAATCTGCGCCTTGTTTTAAGCGTAATTCAGCGTTTTACGAATAGAGGAGAGAATCTTGATGACCTATTCCAGGTGGGATGTATCGGACTAATTAAGGCTATTGATCATTTCGATATCAGCCAGGGAGTTCGTTTCAGCACCTATGGCGTACCTATGATTATTGGTGAAATACGGCGATATTTACGGGATAACAATTCCATACGCGTCAGCCGTTCATTACGTGACACAGCTTACAAAGCCATGCAGGCCAAAGAGAGAATGACAGCCCAGAATAACCGTGAACCGTCGATTGATGAAATTTCAAAAGAGTTGAATTTGCCGCGTGAGGATGTTGTTCTTGCGCTGGAATCCATTGTTGAGCCTGTTTCGCTGTATGAGCCTGTTTTTTCCGAAGGAGGGGATACGATATATGTAATGGATCAGGTGGGGGACAGCAACGATGATTCTAACTGGCTTGACGAAATCGCTCTTAAAGAAGCAATTAAGGATTTGAACAGCAGAGAAAAACGAATCCTTTCCATGCGCTTTTTTCAGGGTAAAACGCAAATGGAAGTTGCCTCTGAAATCGGAATCAGCCAAGCGCAGGTTTCACGGCTTGAAAAGGCTGCACTCGACAAAATCAAAAAAGATATTTAGCTGTTTTTAATATAGCCATCACTTTATCATCACAATGAAAAAGTATACTAAGCGCTGTAATAGATTTATGGAGGTAGTTCCTATGCAGCAAATCATTGTGAAATTAAAGAAAAATTATCATATCTTAGCGCTGATTTTTATCCTGCTTTTGTCTTTTGGCTTCAATTTTTATGAAATCACAAATAATGGAACCGGAAATGAATACTATGCGGCGTGCATTAAGAGCATGACGCAGAGCTTTCACAATTTCTTTTTTGTATCCTTTGATCCGTCCGGAATGGTTTCGGTGGATAAACCGCCGCTTGGGTTATGGGTTCAGGCGATTTCAGTGCTGATTTTTGGATATCATGGATGGGCGATGTTGCTCCCTCAGGCGCTTGCGGGGACTGCTTCATGCTTCCTAATCTATATTCTTACCGCAAAGCATTTTGGCAGACCGGCCGGTCTTATCTCATCGCTCATTTTTGCTCTGACGCCGGCGGTAGTGGTTGCTTCGCGCAACAACACAATGGATATGCAGCTTGTTTTTGTGTTACTTGTCTCCGCGTGGTTTTTGTTTCGTTCAATAGACAGCGGGAAATGGCGTTATCTGTTTTTGGCAGCTGTGTTTGTCGGACTTGGATTCAACATTAAAATGCTGCAGGCATACATGATTCTGCCTGCAATTGTTCTTACTTATTTATTCTTTGCCAAAGAGAAATTGGGCAAACGATTTCTTGCGGGAATTTTAAGTGTGATCATTATGCTTGGCGTATCATTTGCATGGGTGCTTGTCGTTGAATTTTATCCGTCTGCTAACCGGCCGTATGTCGACAGTACCAGCAGCAATTCTATGTTAGAACTGATTGTCAACCATAACGGCACAGAAAGGCTGTTTGGCAGCGGCATGGGTGGTGGTATGGGCGGCACGAGCGCCGGTCGTGATTTTGATAAAATTATCAGAAAATCCGCGAACGACGGAACAATAGGAGATACAGCCACCAATAATACTCCGCCATCAATCGGTTCGGATGCAGTTGAAATGCCCGCACAAAGGCCGGATGGATTCCAGCAAAATCAGGGGAAACCCGATGGAAATCAATTTGATGGAAGATTCGGTCGTGACGGTGCTATGGGCAGAGGAATGGGAGGTGGCAGCTCGGAAATCGGCAGTGCTTCTCCAATCAGGCTTTGGTCTTCGAACCTATATGGTCAAGGATCTTGGCTGCTGCTGTTTGCAATCATTAGTATGTTTGCCTGTATTAAAAAATGGAACAGCAAAAAGGATGTACGTCAGAGCGCATTTGTCTTTTGGTCTCTGTGGCTGGTTACAATGACCGTTTTCTTTAGCTTCGCAGAATTTTACCACCGTTATTATCTGTGCATGATGGCACCTGCAATTGCCGTATTAAGCGGTATTGGTATTATGGCGATCTATAACGGGTTTAGAAATAAAAAAGAGAATAGAAAGGCCTATATACGTCCTGCGATTTTGTTGATTGCATTTCTGACAAATATTGCTTTAGAGATTTTTTGTGTCTTGCAATATTCGCAACTAATAAACTGGCTTTTGCCAGTTATCAGCGGGACAGCCGTGATAGGAATTATTTTACTGATTGTTCATTTGGTTAAACCAAAGCGCGTAATATTGATCATTTCTATGTTGGCATTCATTGCTTCGTCATTGGCAGAACCGTTTTACTGGTCGCTTACACCGGTCGTGAATGTTCCAAACTCCACTCTGCCATATGCCGGCCCGGAGCTTGCTGGCAGTAGGTTCCCTCAGTTGCAGGGCTCAGGAGAAACGCAGACGAAATTTACTCAAACACGGGATTCGAGTCTTGAAAAATATCTCGTCAACCATTATAAAGATGGAAGCTTTTTGGTCGTTTCACAGCGTTCAAGCGATGTGGCGCAATTTATTATTGATACGGGTTTGCCGTGCTATGCTTACGGAGGCTTTTTAGGTTCGGATAATTCACTGACAGTCGATAAGCTGAAAGCGCTTGTCAGCGAGGGGAAAATAACATATTTCCTCCTTTCGTTACAGAACGGCATGGGAAACTCAGAAATCACATCCTATGTAAAGGCGAATGCCACCTTAGTAAATGAAAGCGAATACAATTCCCAGAATTCTAATGTTGGCCAGATGGGCGGCCAAAACGGAAAGCTATATTTGTTTAAATCATAATTTTTTGTACTTTAATAGTAAATTAATGCATAAAAATGAGCCGCTGCGGGTTTTAAACCGCAGCGGCCTTTCATTTCACTTTTAATGTTATATTGTTATTTGCAAAATTTGAGCACATAGGAATCAAGGCAAGATTGAATAATCGCTTTCGCTTCGTCGGGTCCTTTCACTTCATCAATTGCCGTAATTTTTCCTTCCAATTCCTTGTAAACTGAGAAAAAGTGAGACATTTCATCGAAAATATGCTTTGGCAGCTCACTGATATCATGGTAACCGTTGTAGGTAGGGTCGTTAAATGGGATGGCAATAATTTTTTCATCTTTCATACCGCCGTCCACCATTACAATTACACCGATTGCATAACACCGTACGAGTGAAAGAGGGCGAATATCCTCCGAGCAAAGAACAAGCACATCCAATGGGTCGTTGTCACTTGCATAGGTCCGTGGAATAAAACCATAGTTTGCCGGGTAATGTGTAGAAGTGTACAGGATTCTGTCCATGATGAGCAGCCCGGTCTCTTTGTCGAGTTCATATTTTATTTTGCAGCCTTTTGGAATTTCGATAACAGCGCAGAAATCATCCGAACTAATTCTTTTGGGTGATATATCATGCCAAATATTCATAATTTACCTCCGTTTTTATTAATATTTTGATAATTTATTCTATCATTTTATTTACTGCAAATCAATTAATTAATTATATCACAAACTGCGGCATATAACTGTATAGGAGGTGGGAGTGTGAATTGCAGAATTATCGATATGCGCCACAAAGAAGTGATTAATATTAAGGATGGTACACGCATTGGATGTGTTTGTGACATTGAAATTGACACGACGGACGCCAGAGTGGTTGCAATTGTAATTTACGGCCGCCTGCGATTTTTTGGCTTGTTTGGAAGAGAGGACGATATCATTATTAAATGGCAGGATATTCAAGTAATAGGTGACGATACTATATTAGTGTGCTATAATAATTACTGCCGCACGAAAAAGCGGTCGCGCGGAATGGGAAACCTGTTTGGCGGAAGCTGAAAAAGGACTTGAATTATATCTTTGCATATGATATAATAATTCGCACGATAAAAATCACACGCCAATGTTATGACGATTTGGTGCCCCTTTTTAGGGTAATGCGTCTGTTTAAACATGGCGGAGGAAAAAACCAAGGAGGACATAATTATGTCAGTAGTATCAATGAAACAACTTTTGGAGGCCGGTGTTCACTTCGGTCACCAAACCAGAAGATGGAACCCGAAGATGGCCCAGTATATCTTCACAGAGCGCAATGGTATTTATATTATTGATTTGCAAAAAACAGTTAAAAAGCTTGAAGATGCTTACAGCTTTGTCCGTAACCTTTCTGTTGAAGGTAAGTCGGTGCTGTTTGTAGGAACAAAAAAGCAAGCTCAGGATTCTGTTAAAGACGAGGCCGAACGCGCAGGCGCTTATTTTGTTAATGCACGCTGGCTCGGCGGTATGTTAACAAATTTCCGCACAATTCGCCGCAGAATTGACCGTTTAAACCAACTTAAGAACATGGAAGAAGACGGTACCTTTGACCTTCTGCCAAAGAAGGAAGTAATCAAACTTCGTTTGCAAATTGAGAAGCTTGAAAAATTCCTGGGCGGTATCAAAGACATGAAGCAAATCCCGGGTGCATTGTTTATTGTTGACCCGCGCAAAGAAAGAATTGCCGTAGCTGAAGCAAAGAAGTTGGGAATCCCGATTGTCGCTATTGTTGATACAAACTGCGATCCTGACGAAATTGACTATGTAATTCCAGGTAATGATGACGCTATTCGCGCCGTTAAACTGATTTCTGCAACGATGGCTAACGCAATCATCGAAGGCAAAGAAGGCCAGATGGGCGCAGCCGCTGCAGTAGCGGACAAAGAAAACGAAGCAGAAGCCGCTGAATAATCGGTTTATGCATTATATTTAAATGAAACTAATCATAAGAAGCGGAGGAAATATAAAATGGCTTTTACAGCTAAGGACGTTGCAGCACTTCGCGAGAAAACTGGCTGCGGAATGATGGATTGCAAAAAAGCGCTTACAGCATCTGAAGGAAATATGGATGCTGCAATAGACTTTTTAAGAGAAAAGGGCCTTGCTGCCGCAACGAAAAAAGCTGGACGTATTGCAGCTGAAGGTGTTGCTTGGGCATTAGTAAATGATGCGGGCAACATTGGTGTTGATATTGAAGTCAATGCAGAAACAGACTTCGTTGCAAAGAATGCTGATTTTCAGCATTTTGTGCAGGTCTGTGCAGACACGGTTATCGAGAGTAATCCTGCCGATGTTGATGCCTTGCTTCAGTGCAAAGTAGGCGGCACTGAACAAACTGTTGATGCATTGCTAAAGGAAAAGATTCAAACAATTGGCGAGAACATTAAAATTCGCCGTTTTCAGCGTTTTGAAGGTGTTGTCGCAGCTTATATTCATGCTGCCGGCAAAATCGGTGTTTTGGTAAAATTTGAAACTTCCGCTGAAATTGCAGCGAAAGCTGAGTTCAAAGAATATGGTAAGAATATTGCCATGCAAATTGCTGCCATTATTCCGCAATACCTCAACGAGCAGTCTGTTCCCGCAGAAGTTGTTGAACATGAAAAAACAATTCTTAAGGAGCAGATCATCAATGACGGCAAGCCTGCCGCTATTGCTGATAAAATTGTTACCGGAAGACTGGGCAAGTTCTTCAAGGAAATATGCCTTGTTGATCAGGCATATGTAAAGGATAGCGACTTGTCTGTCCAACAGTACACAGACGCGACTGGCAAGGAACTCGGCGGCGAAATTAAGATTGTTGATTTTGTACGTTTTGAAAAAGGCGAAGGCATTGAGAAACGTGAAGACAATTTTGCTGACGAAATTGCGAGCATGATTAAATAATAGTTGACTTTATAAATAGCGCGGGGTAATTCCTGCGCTATTTTTTTGCCTTTAGATCCTCCTTTCCCAATAAATGTTTCTAAACTATAAAACTTGCCAATAATATCTATATTTAGTGATGAAAGACTTTACTTTACACTATGCTTATTGTAGAATGATATAATGGAATATGAATATAGGGGTGTTTAATTTGCAACCTAAATATAAGAGAATTCTTCTTAAACTAAGTGGCGAATCCCTCGCAGGAAACGAGACACATGGAATTGATTTTGATACTGTTTTAAAAATTTGTGAGCCAATTAAAAATTGTGTGGATATGGGTGTTGAAATTGGCATTGTGGTTGGTGGCGGCAATTTTTGGCGTGGTCGCAGCAGTGGAAAAATGGATAGAACCCGTGCCGACCATATGGGCATGCTTGCAACTACGATCAATGCGCTCGGCGTTGCAGATGCGCTTGAGCAGCTTGGTGTCCCGGTGCGGGTACAAACGGCAATCGCTATGCAGCAGGTTGCGGAACCATATATTCGTAATCGCGCAGTACGCCATCTTGAAAAAGGAAGAGTGGTTGTATTTGGCTGCGGAACAGGTAATCCTTTCTTTTCGACCGATACTGCCGCAGCGTTAAGAGCTGCTGAAATCGACGCAGATATTATATTAAAAGCGACTATGGTTGACGGCGTTTATGACAGCGATCCCAAAAAGAATCCTAATGCAGTTAAATTTGACTCTTTATCCTTTATGGATGTGTTAAACAAAAATCTTCAGGTAATGGACAGTACAGCTGCTTCATTATGTAAAGATAATCATATTCCAATTTTGGTTTTCAGCATTAACGAGCCGCAAAATATCATGAAGGCAGTGTGTGGTGAATCAATTGGAACAATTGTTAAGGAGGAATCGTAATGAAAGAATTATTGGAAAACGTGGAAGACCGGATGAAGAAGAGCATCGTTGATCTGTCAGATGATTTTGCTGCAATCAGAGCAGGAAGGGCAAACCCGGCAGTACTGGATAAAATAAAAGTAGATTATTACGGTACTCCTACCGCAATTAATCAACTTGCCGCTGTTGCAGTCAGCGAAGCACGCGTTTTGACGATTCAGCCTTGGGATGGATCGGTTTGCCGTGCCATCGAAAAAGCTATTCAAACATCTGATATTGGGATTAATCCGCAAAGTGACGGTAAAATCATACGGATTGCCTTCCCGCCGTTAACAGAGGAAAGACGCCGTGATTTAGTGAAAGAAATCAGCAAAATGGCCGAAGAGCGTAAGATCGCTATTCGTTCGTTTCGCCGCGATGCCATTGACAAATTAAAAGAACAAAAGAAAAAATCGGAATTGACAGAGGACGATCTGAAGCAAGCAGAAAAAAAGACACAGGATTTAACCGATAAGTATTGCAAACAGGTTGATTCAGTATTTGATAAAAAGCAGAAGGAAATTATGGAAATATAGGATACAATAATGGAACAAAAATATTTGCCTAAGCATATTGGAATCATCATGGATGGAAATGGCCGCTGGGCGAAAAAGCGTGGCTTGCCGCGTTCTGCCGGGCATACTGTGGGTGCTTCTGTCTTTAAGACAATTACACGGTATTGCAGCTCCATTGGGATTCAATATCTCACGATATATGCTTTTTCAACTGAGAACTGGAAACGTCCGCAGGATGAAGTCGGTGCTTTAATAAAGCTGTTTAAGCAGTACCTTGAGGATGCTTTACGCGATTTTTTAAATGAAAATATTAAAGTTCGTTTTATTGGCGATACTACCGCCTTTCCATCCGAGCTGCAAAATCTGATTGCAGAGACGGAAGAGGTCTCTGTGAATCGAACCGGCATGGTGCTGAATATTGCTATGAACTACGGCGGACGCGCCGAAATTACTCGCGCGGTAAAACTGTTAATTCAGGATGTTAAAGACGGTGTGCTGGAGCCAGATCAGATTGATGAAGACTCTATTGCGCAAAAATTGTACACTGCCGGGCAACCTAATCCCGACTTGATTATAAGGCCAAGCGGGGAAAATCGAATTTCAAATTTTTTGTTGTGGCAGTCGGCATACGCGGAGTATATCGTTATGGATATCTTATGGCCTGATTTTAAGCCAAGAGATCTTGATCGTGCGCTGGACGAATACGCAAGCCGCAACAGGCGCTTTGGGGGGATTTAATTGAAAGCAAGACTCACTTCGGCAGTTACCCTCGTATTTTTCCTGGCGGCAATTGTGGTCTTTAACGCTTCTTATCCGATTGCTTTAAATCTTGCAATCGCACTTATCTCTGTTCTGGCAGTGTATGAAATTATCACTGCGTTGGGGTTGGCAAAAAATTATGTTTTGCTTTTTTCCAGCCTTTTGCTTTCCGCAACTATCCCAATGTTACAGCTTGCGTCGTCACAGCAGGTTCCAATATTACAGCAGGCTGCCTATTTTATCTATACAGTTATCACTTTTTCAAGTTTGATTTTTTACCATAAATCGATTACATTTCGTGAGGTTGGTGTCATCTACAGCATGTCACTGCTGATTCCGACGGCTCTTACAACTCTTATCAGTCTTCGGGCGTTGGGCGGAAGACATGGTATGTTCTATGTAATTATCGCTATATTTTCAGCGTGGATTGCCGACACCGGCGCATTTTTTGCAGGCAGTCTTTGGGGAAAACATAAATTGTGCCCGGATATCAGCCCCAAAAAAACCATAGAAGGCGTAATTGGCGGCTTTGTACTTAATATTACTGCAATGCTTATTTTCGGTTATATATTCCATGTGATTTTTTATGAATACAGCGTCAATATTTCATACTACTCGTTATTTATAATTGGATTTTTCGGCACGGTTCTGTCGGTTTTGGGCGACCTCAGTTTTTCATTGATTAAGCGCAGCTGCCATATTAAAGACTTCAGCGAAATCATTCCGGGGCATGGCGGTATTTTAGACCGCTTTGACAGTGTTATTTTTGAGGCGCCGTTTGTGTACTTACTTGTTCAAATTTTACCGATTGTCATTCATTAATTTATCGGCAAAGATGCAATAAAACAGCAAAATGGTGAATAATAATGAAAAGATTCCTTTCAATTCTTGGTTCAACCGGCTCCATCGGCACGCAGACGCTCGATGTGGTGCGCGGGCTTGACTTACAGGTTTGCGCGTTGGCGGCAAATTCAAATATTACACTTTTAGAAAATCAAATCAGAGAATTTAAGCCTCAATTGGTTGCGGTTTTTGACTTGGATGCTGCAAAAAAACTCAAGATAGCCGTTGCCGATACCCCTGTAAAGGTCGTAGCTGGAATGGATGGCGTATGTGAAGCAGCGGCAATCAGCAGCGCGGATCTCGTCCTTAATTCTGTGGTTGGTATGGTCGGGTTAAAGCCAACCCTTGCTGCGATTAGCTCCAAAAAAGATGTGGCGCTCGCCAACAAAGAAACACTTGTTGCCGGTGGTGCACTTGTTATGAATGCTGCAAAAGAGAATAATGTGAAGATTTTCCCTGTGGACAGCGAACATTCCGCTATTTTTCAATGTCTGCAGGGCTGTCCGGAGAAAAAGGCCTTAAAGCGCTTGATTCTTACCGCTTCAGGAGGCCCGTTTTTTGGAAAAAATATTGATGAATTACAAAGTGTAACGCCTCAACAGGCGCTGAAACATCCCAATTGGAGCATGGGTGCAAAAATCACGATTGATTGTGCAACAATGATGAATAAAGGTCTTGAAATTATCGAAGCGTCGTGGCTGTTTGATATGCCTGCTTCGAAAATTGATGTTGTTGTACACCGCGAAAGCGTGATTCACTCTATGATTGAGTATGAAGACAATTCTGTGATTGCACAGCTTGGCGTACCGGATATGCGGATCCCGATTCAGTACGCAATTACTTATCCGCAAAGATTTCCATCTCCCGTTAAGCAGCTTGATCTTACCGATTATGGTAAATTGACTTTCTTCAAACCGGATGACCAGACTTTTGCTTGTCTGCGCGCCTGTAAAAGAGCGATAGAGCTCGGTGGGCTTGCTCCTGCGGCCGCAAACGGTGCAAATGAAGTCGCTGTAAAGTTGTTTCTTAATAACCAGATTTCATTTACCAATATTGGTGATTTGGTTAATCAGGCAGTAACGAATCAGAGTAACGTTAAAAATATTTCGTCCGTTGACGATATCTTACAAGCCGACGAAGATGCGCGCAATTTTGTTTTGAACGCCGTTGGCCAGCTATGAGGTGATATTATTTCTCAGGTACTATTAATTATTATCGCAATACTTCTTTTCAGTTTTATAATTTTTATTCACGAATTCGGTCACTTTTTTACGGCAAAACTTTCCGGTATTCGTGTAAATGAATTTGCAATCGGCATGGGTCCGCAACTGTTTCATTTTAATCGTGGTGAAACGCAGTATTCTCTACGCGCTTTTCCTATCGGAGGATTTTGCGCAATGGAAGGCGAGGACGAAGACAGTTCGGACGACCGGGCATTTAACAACAAACCGGTGTGGAAACGCATCCTTGTTGTGGTTATGGGTGCCGTGATGAATATCATACTTGGTCTTATCATTATGATGATTCTGCTCGGTCAACAGCCTGCTTTTTCATCCACAACTATTTCAAAGTTTACAGACAACTCGGCAACACAGGCGGCCGGGCTGAAAGTCGGCGATATTTTCACAAGCATTGATGGTTACAAAATCAATGGTGATCGTGATTTAAGCTTTGCGCTTGCAACGGCAAATCCGCTTAAAGCAGATATTCAGGTTTTGCGCGCCGGCAAAGTATTGAATTTTAGCAATGTCAAATTCAATACCAAAAAAACCGATGGAAAAGATATTCTATCGCTTGATTTTTATGTTATGCCGATTGAAAAGAATTTTGGCACATTGATTACAAAATCGGTGCAGGATACGGTTTCAACCGTGCGCATGGTGTGGTTTAGCCTGGTTGGGCTTGTAAGCGGAAAATTCGGTATGAAAGATGTTGCTGGTCCGGTTGGTGCCGCAAGCGCAATTGGGCAGGCAGCCACTATAGGGTTGCAGCAGAATTTTCTGGCTGGATTTAACAATATTCTTATGATGATGATGATTATCACTGTGAACTTAGGTGTAGTGAATCTGCTTCCTCTCCCGGCGCTGGATGGTGGAAGATTGCTGTTTTTAATTGTTGAAGGCATTCGCCGCAAACCAATTAATCCGAAGTACGAAGGATGGGTAAATGCCGCCGGTTTTGCTCTGCTTATGGGCTTTATGGTGATTGTCACCTTCAGTGATATTTTAAGGCTGATTACGGGCAAAGGATTGGGTGGATAATGAGACAATCAAGGATCGTATTTGCCGGAAAACTCCCCATTGGCGGCGGCTCTAAAATATCGGTGCAATCCATGCTGAATATACCCTCAACGGATATTGACGGCAGTGTCAGGCAGGCGATTGAGCTCGAGCAGGCGGGTTGTGATATAATTCGCGCCGCCATTCCGGATATGGACGCGGTTCAACTGATACCGGCAATCAAAAATGCCGTACACATTCCGCTTGTCGCTGACATTCATTTTGATTATCGTCTTGCACTTGAGGCGGTGGCGGCGGGAATTGACAAAATCAGAATCAACCCGGGTAACATTGGATCCGACGACCGTGTAAAGGCGGTGGCGGACGCGTGCCGGCAGAAAAACATTCCCATTCGGATTGGTGTCAATTCCGGCTCCCTTGAAAAAGAGATACTCGCGAAATATGGCAGTCCGACACCGCAGGCACTTGTTGAAAGCGCCCTGTACCATACGTCACTGCTTGAAAAATTTGATTTTACCGATATTGTAATTTCTATTAAATCTTCAAATGTTGATACAATGATAAAGGCTTACGAATTGGCAGCGAATAGCTGCGATTATCCGCTGCACCTCGGCGTGACAGAGGCTGGTACGGAGCGCATGGGGCTGATTAAATCGGCTATTGGAATCGGTTCTCTTTTGCAACGGGGCATCGGCGATACGATTCGAGTTTCTCTGACCGCCGACCCTGTAAAAGAGGTGTCAGCTGGTTTTGATATTTTAAAAGCGCTTGATTTGAACAAAAGCGGAGTTCAGTTTGTTTCCTGCCCGACCTGCGGCAGAACACGAATTGATTTAATTGGTATCGCTAATGAGGTTGACAAGCGTCTTGCAGGCTGCAAGAAGGACATTAAGGTTGCAGTCATGGGCTGCGTCGTAAACGGTCCTGGAGAGGCACGTGAGGCAGATATCGGCATCGCCGGAGGTGACGGCGTGGGACTGCTATTTAAAAAAGGCCAAATTATCCGTAAAGTGCCAGAAAACGAATTGATAGATAGCTTAATGCAAGAGATAGATAAACTGTAAAGGATGACTTCCGATTGAAAACGTTTGGTGAATTTTTTGGAGCATACATAGAAGCTTCAAGGCTGCCGTCACCTGTGTGTAACGGCTGCATTTCGTCCCTGCAAATTGATACCAATAACAGAATGATTACGGCAGATGTGGCGTTTCCATCTTTGGTGGAGCGCCGCGTGCTTTATGATGTGGAAAAGAGCATTACCTCCTGTAAAGAGCTTAAACTTGCCAGTGCACGCATTAATCCGACCTTTCCATCCAATAGCTTTACTGTCGATTATTTTCCAAGCTTAGTGCTTGAATTAAAGCGCCGTGAGGCAAGTGTAAATGGAACCTTAACGGGTTCCAAAGCGCGTGTTGAAGACGAAAAATTAATTATTTCACTTACCCACGGAGGCGGTGAATTATTGCTTTCACGCCATGTTGACCGCACGCTTTCCAAACTGATTAATGAGGAATTCGGCGTTGAGCTAACGGTGGAATTTGATGGTACCTTGACGATTGACAGTGACAATCCCGTATACATTGAAAAGAAGAAAAAACAACAGGAAACTCTTAAACGTGAGGCGGTTGTTGAAGATATTGAAGCCTATGAGGCAAACTTGAATCATGTCAAAGCACCCAAAGTAATTCAGGTCCGTTCGGAAGAAACTTTGCTGCCATCCATTATTCCGGAGAGCGCCCGCGAACTTTATGGCCGTGCGCCGAAATCCAAGCCGATACCGATTAGCAAGGTTACTCCCGACATTGGAAGTGTAACAATCTGGGGTGAAATTTTCTCTGTTGAACAAAAAATTACCCGTGATCAGCAGCGAAAAATCATCACTGTAAATATCACTGATTATTCAAGCTCCATGACACTGAAAATCATCGAGTTGGTTTCTCAATGCAAAGCGCTGGACACGCTCGCAAAAGGAATGTCCATCATCGCTCGCGGAGATATTGAATATGATAAATATGATCATGAAATTGTAATGCGCCCCAAAAGCATTTGCACCGTTCAGCAAACGAAGGTGATGGACAACGCAGATGTAAAAAGGGTCGAACTTCACCTGCATACCAATATGTCGAGTATGGATGGCGTTAATGCTGCCGGAGATTTGATTCGACGCGCTGCCAGCTGGGGACAGACTGCAATCGCCATTACCGATCACGGTGTGGCACAGGCATTCCCTGACGCGATGAACGCAGCAAATGATCTAAAAAAGAAAGATATAAATATCAAAATAATCTATGGCCTGGAAGCTTATTTCGTCAATGATTCGATTCCTGCCGTCAAAGGTGAGTCAACTAAAACACTGAAAGATGAGTTTATTTCGTTTGATATTGAAACAACCGGATTAAGCCCAAATAAAGAGAGGATTACTGAAATTGGAGCGGTCAGAATCAGGAACGGTGAAATTGTAGACAGCTTTGATACCTTCGTAAATCCGCAAATTCCAATTCCTGCTAAAATTACTGAGCTGACTGGGATTACGAATGACATGGTAAAGGATGCGCCGCTCGAAAAAGAAGCTTTGAAAGCTTTTTATCAATTCTGTGGCGAAGACGCCGTACTGATTGCCCACAATGCCGAATTCGATACCTCGTTTATCAGGATAGCAGCGCAGCGATGTGGTATGGAGTTCCACTATACATACATTGACACGGTTCCGATGTGCCGCTCCATGCTTAGAGACATTAAAAACTGTAAGCTTGACACGGTCGCGAAATACTTAAAACTGGACCCGTTCAATCATCACCGCGCAAGCGACGATGCCGCAATACTTGGTAAGATTTTCATCGTATTGTTGACCCGTTTGCAGGAGGATACTTCCGCTGAAACGGTAATGGATATCAACAGTTCACTCGCAGGCGGCGACCCTAAAAAAATGAAATCGTACCATCAGATTATTCTGGTGAAAAATAAAGTTGGGCTAAAGAATTTGTATCGCCTCATCTCAAAATCACATTTGAACTATTTTTACAGGAATCCACGTATTCCTAAGAGTGAATTGATGAAATACCGTGATGGGCTTATTATCGGAAGTGCATGTGAGGCCGGAGAGCTTTACAAGGCTATTTTTAATGCACAGCCTTGGGAAACGCTCTGTGAAATCGCTAATTTTTATGATTACCTTGAAATTCAGCCAATTGGCAATAACCTGTTTATGGTGCGAGAGGGGTTGGTGCCAGATGAGGAAAAACTTCGCGAATTTAACCGAACCATTATCAAACTCGGCGAAAAGCTGAACAAACCGGTCGTTGCTACCTGCGACGTCCATTTTATGGATCCGAAAGATGGGGATTACCGCAAAATTTTGATGGCAGGGCAGGGCTACAAGGACACCGACGAACAAGCCCCGCTCTATATGAGGACAACGGCTGAAATGTTGAAGGAATTCGCGTATCTTGGCGAGGAGAAGGCATACGAGGTTGTTGTAAAAAATACAAACTTAATTTCCGATATGGTAGAAGAAATCCGACCTATTCCGGACGGAACCTTTCCGCCGTTTATCGAGGGAGCAGAGGAACAGTTGACGAGCATTACATGGGCAAGGGCAAAAGAAGTCTACGGCGATCCATTACCTGATATTGTGAAGCAGCGCCTTGACCGCGAGCTTGGCTCTATTACAAAACACGGTTTTTCCATTTTGTATATGACCGCGCAAAAACTGGTTGCCGATTCAGAAGCACATGGTTATCTGGTTGGTTCGCGTGGTTCCGTCGGCTCATCGTTTGTTGCAAACATGTCCGGTATTTCCGAGGTAAATCCGCTCGCGCCGCATTATGTCTGCCCCGATTGCAAAAACAGTGAGTTTTTTACCGATGGCAGTTATGGCAGCGGTTTTGATTTACCTCCGAAAAAATGTCCGATTTGCGGTACAGATTATAATCGCGACGGTCATACCATTCCATTTGAAACCTTTTTGGGATTTGACGGTGACAAAACCCCGGATATTGACCTGAATTTTTCCGGTGAATATCAAACCAGTGCCCATCGCTACACTGAAACACTGTTCGGAAAAGATAATGTTTTCAAAGCAGGCACCATTGCAACAGTTGCAGACAAGACGGCAATCGGCTTTGTTAAAAAGTATGCGGAAGAAAAAGGTGTTGTGATGCACCGCGCGGAAGAACAACGGCTTGCCACTGGTTGTACCGGTATTAAACGCACCACCGGCCAGCACCCCGGCGGCATGGTTGTTGTACCCAAAGGAATGGAAATTTACGATTTTTGTCCTGTGCAGCATCCCGCCAATGACCAGAAATCAGACAATATTACGACGCATTTTGACTTTCATTCCATTCATGATACGATTTGTAAGCTGGACGAGCTTGGGCACGATGTTCCAACCATCTACCGTTACCTTGAGGATTATACAGGAATACCGGTCATGCAGGTTTCCATGAGTGATCCGGAAGTCATGTCGCTCTTTACTTCAACCGAAGCACTCGGCGTAACGCCGGAGGATATTGACTCAAAAACAGGTACATTCTCCCTGCCGGAGGTTGGCACAAGCTTTGTCCGCCAAATGCTGATCGATTCCCATCCTACCACTTTTTCCGACCTGCTTCAGGTTTCCGGTTTGTCACACGGAACCGATGTTTGGCTGGGAAATGCGCAGGATTTGATTAAGAACAAGACCTGTACCATTGCAGACGTAATCGGAACGCGTGACAGCATCATGACTTACCTGCTCCTAAAAGGGCTGGAGCCCAAAATGGCGTTTAAAATTATGGAAATTACCCGTAAGGGAAAAGCAAGCAAGCTGCTCACAGAAGAACATATCAATGCAATGAAGGAGCACAATGTTCCTCAATGGTATGTTGACTCCTGTATGAAAATAAAATATATGTTCCCGAAGGCGCATGCCGCCGCATACATGATCTCAACCCTGCGGCTTGGCTGGTACAAGGTGCACAAACCTGTTGAATATTATGCCGCCTATTTTACCGTTCGCGGCGAAGATTTTGATGGTGCTACCGTTATTAAAGGAAGGGATGCTGTCCGTCATCGCATGAATGAAATCAGTATGAAGGGCAAGGAGGCAAGTGCCAAGGAGGAAGCGGCGTTTGCAACGTTCCAGATTGTCAACGAGATGCTCGCGCGCGGGATTGAGGTACTTCCAATCGACCTTTATAAGTCTGATGCAAAAAAATATTTAGTGGAAGACGGCAAAATTCGACTTCCCTTTGCGTCACTCAGCGGTGTTGGTGAATCAGCAGCAAACAACCTTGCCGCAGCAAAGGATAAAGGTGTATATATATCGATTGATGATTTGCAAACACGTTCAAAGGTTTCTAAATCCGTAATTGAAACACTTAGTATATCAGGCGCACTTGCCGGATTGCCTGCAAGCAGCCAAATGACATTATTTTAGTTGACAAAGTATATTTTAGTATGGTATTATATTAGCACGCTAAAGCGTTATGAAGTATATTGGGGTGAGAAAATGAAAAAATATAATAAAATCACTCCGGAGGGAACCAGCGACCTGCTTTTTGAAGAATGTCTGGTTCGCAGATACGTGGAAAAGACGCTGGCATCTGCTTTTTCTTCGCGTGGGTTTAATGAAGTGGTTACTCCAGGGCTGGAATTTTATGATGTGTTTGACCCGGATTTTTCTGGTATCGGGCAAGAGGTCATGTATAAAATGACGGATAAGCGTGGCAGACTGATTGTGATGCGCCCGGATTCCACGATGCCGATTGCCCGCTTAACTGCAACGAGATTGCAAAGCTTGCCAAAACCGATTCGACTTTTTTATACACAACCGATTTACAGAAATAACCCTGACCTAATCGGCCGCAGTGATGAAACTGTACAGACTGGAATTGAATTGCTTGGTGCCGGTGGAATCCGTGCCGACCTTGAAGTTATTGTTACGGCTATTGAAGCGCTTGGCCAATGTGTTCCAAATTTTCGTCTGGAACTTGGCCACGCCGGTTTTTTTAGGGCACTTGCGGAGCAGCTTCCTGTTTCTGATGATTTGCGTGAAGATATTCGCCGCGCGATTGAATCAAAGAATTACGCTGCGCTCAATGCAATTCTGGATCAACTTGGTAATTCAAAACAGGTGATGGCAATACGGAGACTTCCGCGCCTTTTCGGCGGTGAGGAAGTCTTTGACCAGGCGGCTCCCCTATGTAATGATGAAAAGTCCACACAAACTCTCGCGTATCTTCACGAACTTTACCGTTCCCTTGCCGAGCTCGGCCTTGGGGATAAAATAATTGTTGATTTAGGCCTTGTGCAACGCAATGATTACTATACAAATATTGTTTTCAGCGCGTATGTTGAGGAGTGTGGGGATGCTGTCCTTCTTGGCGGCCGTTATGATAAGCTGCTTGGTTGTTTTGATTCGCCAATGCCTGCAATCGGTTTTGCAATTAACGTAGATGCCATTGCAAAAATTATCCTTGAACGTGGGGAAACCTTTGCGATTCTTCCCGTGGATATTTTGGTGCATGGAGAAACAGGGTTTGAAATAAAGGCACTCAATTACGCATCTGATCTCGTCAAAAACGGCATTAAATGCGAAAACAGTGTGTTTGAAACTCGCACGGAGGCACTCAACTATGCAAAAGTTCGCGGTATTGGACGCATCGATATAATCGGCGATACAGTTGAAATAATAAATCTGACATAGGATTGATGAATATGAAACCACTCAGAATTGCTCTTACAAAAGGCAGATTAGAAAAGGATACCGTTGCACTGTTTGAGAAAATTGGGTTTGATTGCGACGCTGTTAAAAATAAAGGCCGTAAGCTAATTCTTCCTATAGGCGATAATCAGTTTGAGGTTGTGCTCGCAAAGGCAGCCGATGTGATTACCTATGTTGAACATGGTGTGTGTGACCTTGGTGTTGTTGGTAAGGACACCATTATGGAGCAAGGCAGCAGTTTTTACGAAATCCTTGACCTGGGCTTTGGCAAATGTAAATTTGCACTTGCAGGAGAAAAGGGTAAAGATTTTTTCAGCGGCTATTCTACAAAAACAATTGCTACGAAATATCCTAATATTGCCAGAAGTTATTTTGAGAGTAAAGCAATGGACGTAAAGATTATTAAAATAGAGGGTTCGGTTGAGCTGGCTCCTCTTTTAGGACTTTCCGACGCGATTGTAGATATTGTTGAAACAGGCTCGACTTTAAATGAAAACGGATTGGAAGTTATTGAAACTATCTGTGATATTTCCGCAAGGCTTATCGTGAATGCGGCCAGTCTAAAGCTTAGAAAAGCTGAAATAGAAAAGCTTGTTGAATTGATGGAAAGAGAGGCACGGACATGATATCAGTAGTCAAAGAGGGCGGAAATTTCGGCCGTGATTTTATCAATCAACTAAAATTGCGCAGTGAGAAATCCAATAAAAGTGTCGATGCCGCGGTTGCGGATATCATTGCAAATATACGCAAAAACGGCGATAACGCCGTGCGTGAATATACTCTGAGATTTGACGGCAGCATACCGGAGAAAGTAGAGATTACGAAGCAGGAAATGCAGGAGCTTTCGGAACAATGCGAACCGGATTTTGTGGATGCGCTCAAACGCGCCGCAAACAATATCAAGGACTTTCATAGCCGGCAGAAACAGCAAAGCTGGCTCAATACAAACGCGAACGGGGTTATCATGGGACAGCGTGTGCGTGGCCTCTCAAGGGTTGGAATTTATGTCCCGGGCGGTACCGCCGCATATCCGTCCTCTGTTCTGATGAATGCGATCCCTGCTAAAATTGCCGGTGTGGGTGAAATCATTATGGTTACACCTCCAAACAAGGACGGCAAGCCGAATCCGGATATTATGGCGGCGGCGCTCATAGCCGGTGTGGACCGGGTCTTTTTAGTCGGTGGGGCGCAGGCTGTTGCTGCTCTTGCTTATGGCACGGAAAGTATTCCGAAAGTTGATAAAATTGTTGGCCCGGGAAATATTTATGTTGCTACCGCAAAAAAACAACTCTATGGTATAGTGGATATCGACATGATTGCTGGACCAAGTGAAATTCTAATTATTGCCGACGATACTGCAAATCCGAAATTTTTGGCGGCAGATCTGATGTCCCAAGCAGAGCATGATAAACTTGCTTCAGCCATTCTGCTGACCACATCCGAAAAAATAGCGGAGCAAACAGTCACTCAGATTTACGAGCAAATGAAAAACCTTTCTCGTAAAGACATTATTGAGGAATCACTTGACAACTTCGGTGCAGTAATTGTATGCAATAGTATCAGCGAGGCTATTGAATTTGCCAATGAATTGGCGCCGGAACATCTTGAAGTGTGTGCGGCGAATCCAATGGAATTCATTGGTAAAATTGACAACGCAGGTTCTGTCTTTCTGGGGAATTACTCACCGGAGCCGCTCGGGGATTACTTTGCGGGGCCAAATCATGTTCTTCCGACAAGCGGTACTGCACGATTCTTTTCACCATTATCCGTTGACAGCTTTATTAAAAAATCCAGCTTTATCTATTATACAGAAAATGCGTTAAAACTGGCTCAAAATGATATCATCAAGCTTGCTGAAACCGAAGGGCTGACCGCCCACGCAAATTCTATCCAAGTGAGGCGCTAACATGACATACCAATTAAATAATAAGATCAAAGATTTACAGCCATATGATCCGATTACAGGCAACTATTCCATCCGGTTGGACGCAAATGAATCGTTTTGTCAGATTCCAAAACAAGTAGTATCAAAAATTCTTGAAGCTACGGCGTTTATGTCTTATAATCGCTATCCGGATTCACTTGCCGCTGAACTTTGTAGAAGCTTTGCTGCGCACTACGGGGTCAGGCAGGAAATGGTTACCGCCGGAAACGGTTCGGACGAATTGATATCTGTTATTTACAACGCTTTTTTGATGAAAGGCGAAGCGATGATGACTTTGACTCCGGATTTTTCAATGTACCGGTTCTATTCGAGTATTGTTGAAGCAAAATGCATAGAATATCAAAAGAGTTCGGATTTATCAATTGATGTCGATGACTTGATTGCCTGCGTAAACAAAAACAACATCAAAATGCTTATTTTTTCAAATCCATGCAATCCAACTTCCCTTGGGTTAAAAAAGGCGGATGTCAGGAGACTGATTACCTCTGTAAATGCCTTGGTTGTCCTTGACGAAGCATATATGGATTTTTGGACCGAATCTCTGCTTGACGAGGTCGATAACTACGACAATCTGATTATTTTGCGTACCTCTTCCAAGGCATTTGGCATGGCCGGCATCCGACTTGGTTTTGCAGTGGCAAACTTAACGTTGACCAATGCTATAAAAGCAGTGAAATCACCATATAACGTAAATTCACTCACTCAAATGATTGGTTCTATTATTTTAAATGAAAACGAATTAATTCATACGGCAACCGCAAAAATCATCACTTCCAGAGAAATGCTCTACTCTGAAATGAAACGAATTGAAAACAATCACAGTGATAAGATGCAGGTATACCCGAGCGTCACTAATTTTGTGTTTATCAAGATGAATAATGCTAAGAAGATGTATGAGTCCTTATTGAATGATGGGATTGCTGTCCGCTTAATAGGCGATTATCTCCGAATCACTGCTGGGAGTGAAAAGGAAAACGCAGAATTGGTTAAGGCTTTTGAAGCGGCGATTTGAATTTATTAAGAAGGTGCAAGACATGAGAACATCAGTTCAAAAGCGAAAAACACTGGAAACAGATATTGATATTGAACTTTCGCTCGATGGCGGAGAGGTGGATATTTCTACAGGAATTGGCTTTTTTGATCATATGCTGAACGCCTTTGCTGTTCATGGTGGGTTTGGGCTGAAAATTAACGCTGTCGGGGACTTAATTGTCGATTGTCACCACACGATTGAGGATGTTGGTATAGTACTGGGTAAGGCGTTTGCTCAGGCTTTGGGGGACAAATCCGGCGTTGCGCGTTTTGGCAGCTTCTATGTTCCCATGGATGAGGCGCTCGCCTTTGCTGCAATTGATATCAGCGGCAGACCGTTTCTGGTTTTTCATGCCGACTTTCAGCAGGAGCGCATTGGCGATTACGATTCCTGCATGACGGAAGAATTTATGCGTGCTTTCGCTGTAAATGCCGGAATCACGCTGCACACCCGTGTTGAGTACGGAACCAATGCTCACCATGAAACAGAGGCAATATTTAAGGCGGTTGCCCACGCAATGAGTATCGCAGTTAATGAAACATCAACGGGTACACTTTCCACAAAGGGTTCTTTATAATCTTACATAGGAGATGAACACATGATTATTTTGCCTGCAATTGATATAAAAGACGGTGAATGCGTTCGTCTCGTGAAGGGCGACTATGCGACGGCACATAAGGTAGCTGAAAGTGCAGTTGAAGCCGCTCAGACTTTTCAGGCCGCAGGTGCTGAATGGCTCCATATGGTTGATCTGGACGGAGCTAAATCAGCAGAACCGGTCAACTCTGAGCTTGTTTTTAAAGTACTGAAAGAAAGCAAGTTGAAAGTGGAAATTGGTGGTGGCATACGCAGCTTGAAAACAATTAATTTTTATATTAAAAATGGGATTGATCGGGTTATTTTAGGTTCAGCTGCACTTAATAATCCCTCACTTGTTGCAGAAGCGGTGAGAAAGCACGGAGAAAAGATAGCGGTGGGAATAGATGCGCTTGACGGCAACGTTGCCGCGCAGGGTTGGACAGAAACTTCAACTGTGAATTATATTGAACTGGCAAAACAAATGGAACAGTTAGGAGTAAAGTATATTATCTTTACAGACATCTCCCGCGACGGTACACTATCCGGCCCGAACTTAGCAATGTTGGATGAACTAAACCGAGCAGTCTCATGCAATGTGACTGCGAGCGGAGGGGTCAGTAACCTCAAGGATATAGCCAATTTACTGAGTTTGAAGCTCTATGGAGCCATTTGTGGCAAAGCAGTTTATACCGGTGACTTAAACTTGAAATCAGCAATTCAGTTTTGCGCAGGAGGACAGATAGTATGAACAACAATAGTGTAAAGCAGGATACCTTTATAGACAAATTCTTTCAAAAGTCCGAATTGCTGCCTACTGTCATTCAGGAATACGGAACAAACGAGGTATTGATGCTTGCCTATATGAACCGTGAGTCCATGAAAAAGACACTCGAAACAGGTTATACATGGTTTTACAGCCGTTCCCGTCAGCAACTCTGGAATAAGGGCGCGACTTCCGGCCATTTGCAAAAAATCGTCAGCATTCACGGCGACTGTGATGACGACACGCTTTTGATTGTTGTCAAACAAACTGGGGCGGCTTGCCACACCGGCGCACATAGTTGCTTTTTTAATGAGATTTGGAGGGATACCAATGAATGATACTATGCAGGAGCTTTACAATACTGTCTTAAGCAGAAAGGGAAGCCACACGGAAGGTTCTTATACCTGCTATTTATTTGATAAGGGAATCGATAAAATTTTAAAGAAATGTGGTGAAGAGTGCAGCGAGGTAATCATCGCCGCAAAAAACGGTGACAATGCCGAAACGGTTCTTGAAATATCCGATTTGCTTTATCATTTAACTGTATTGATGGTAAACGAAGGTATTTCTTTAGACGACATAAACGCTGAGCTGACTAAGCGCAGTGAAAAATCAGGAAATCTTAAAACTTTTCATCAAACTGATAAAAATAGTTAATAAAGCGAAATGGCCGACGCAAATGCGTTGGCCATTTTTTAGCTGCTTATTTCCAACTGTAAAAGTCCTTTAAGAACCAAATTTCTTTCGCTTCAAACTCCATATCGTTCAGATAATTCAAAATTCCTGCATCCGTTGTAAAGGTGAATTTCAGCTTGTAAGAGTACAACGCCTGATACTGAAATCCGGTTTGTTTGTTGATGGCGTTGATACCGTATTTTCCGTCGCCGGCAAGTGGGTGGCCAATGGACGAAAGATGCGCTCTTATTTGATGCGTACGTCCCGTAAGCAATTCAACTTCAAGCAGGCTGTAATCACCACTCTCGTCAAGTACTCGATAGCGTGTTTGAATCGATTTTGTATCAGCTGTCGCTTTTTTTGAAATATAGACCCGGTTCTGGCTTTCATTTTTTTCAAGAAAGCCATCAAGGGTAGCTTCCTTTTTCTCCATCTTACCGTGAACAATACAGAGGTAAAGCTTTTGCAGCTCGCGGCATTTTACCTTCTCATTCATAATGCGCAGCGTCTCAGCATTTTTGGCTGCCATCACAATACCTCCGGTATTTCGGTCAATTCGATTAATCAGCGCGGGTGCAAATGAGCTTTCGTTTTCCGGATTATATTCGCCCTGCACATACAAATAATGCTGTACCCTCGCAATCAGAGAATCAAAATGATAATTTTCATCCGGATGCACAATTAATCCCGGCTTTTTATCGAGGATCATAATATTATGATCTTCGTAAATAATATTCAGCTTGTTTGGCGCTTTCAAAAAATCATATTCCTTTTGCTCCTGCTGAAAAAATTCATCTTTTAAGTACATGGTCAGCACGTCACCCACATTAAGCCGCGTGGAAATTTCGCACCGCTTGCCATTTAACTTAATATCTTTCTTCCGTATGCTTTTGTACAGCATGGCCTGAGGGAGATTATTGTAGGACTTGGTCAAAAATTTATCCAGCCTTTGTCCGGCATCGTTTAAACCGATGGTAATTTCTTTCATATAATAAAGCCGCTCCTAACTTCTGTAAACTGATGTTCGACAGTAATTAGACAGCACCAACGGCGCCATCTATGTGTTTGCAAAGATTATACCATGAATGCAGAAACTGTAAAAGATTTAAATACTTTTCAAAAAATATAATTTAGTATATAATATAACATAATACAAAACTTGAAGGAGAACGGATTATGATTACACAACAAAGAATAATAGAGATTTTAAAGGAAGCCGGCGTTTTACTGGAGGGTCATTTTAAACTTACATCCGGCCGGCACAGCAATCAATATCTTCAGTGTGCTAAAATATTCCGTAATACAAAATACAGCGAAGAGCTTTGTGCCGCGCTTGCCGAGCAGTATCAGGACAGCAATGTGCAGGTTGTTATCGGTCCGGCAATGGGAGCTGTTCAAATGGCCTACGAAGTAAGCCGGCCGCTACATTGCGAAAATTTTTTCACTGAGCGCGATGAAGACGGAAAAATGACTTTAAGGCGCGGATTTGTTGTTAACCCTGGTGAAAAGGTACTGGTTGTTGAAGACGTTGTAACAACGGGTGGCTCGGTTCGCGAAGTGATCGACCTTGTGAAAGCAGCCGGCGGCGATGTGGTCGGAGTGGGTTCCATTGTTGACCGTACCGGGGGAAAAATTGATTTCGGCGTACCATTTAAGGCAGTGATTTCCGTTGACGTTCAGTCGTGGGAGCCACAGGATTGTCCACTTTGTAAAGCAGGTGCTCCCGCACCGGTCAAACCGGGCAGCCGAAAAATCTAATAGAATTCGCTTGAATGGAGGTGGCGGCGTTGGAAAAGAATGAAGTCGATTTACCGCAAAAAAAAGTCGCTGCCAAGCCTGTGCATAGCGGACACAGAGAACGTGTTAAAAATAAGTTTTTAAAGGACGGTCTTGACGGGTTTGAGCAGCATGCTGTTTTGGAACTGCTGCTTTATTATGGAATTCCACTCAAAGACACAAATCCTATTGGACATGCTCTTCTGCAGAAATTCGGTTCGCTTTCCGCCGTATTTGACGCTCCCTTTGAAGAATTGATTAAAGTAGATGGGGTTGGAAAATCAGCCGCGACGCTCATTAAACTCATTCCTCAGCTTTGCCGGCGCTATCAAGAAAATGCAGATAAGGATAAAAACTGGATTTTCAGTTATGACGAAGCCGGTAAACTTTTGATTAATAAATTTATCGGTCGTACTGATGAGGTAATCGTGCTCATGCTTCTTGACAGCAGAAATCGGATGATTTATTGTGATGTAGTCAATGAAGGTACGGTTACCACTGCAAATATTTATGTAAAAAAGATTGTCAAACTTGCGGTGCAATATAACGCGGCTTACGCAATTCTTTCACATAACCATCCGAGTGGATACTGCATGCCTTCCAAACAGGATATGAACTCCACGATGTGGATTTATGAAGCACTTAAAACAGTAGAAATAAAATTGATTGACCATGTCATTGTCAGCGACAGTGACTTTTTCTCTATGGCAAAGAGTGGAATTATGTCGGAAATTTTTGATTCCGAATTGGATACGGAGTAAAATATGGATTTTAAATTAGTCTCACAATATAAGCCGGCGGGCGATCAGCCCAAAGCAATTCAACAGCTTGTCGACGGACTGCAAAACGGGGATAAGGAGCAGACTTTGCTGGGCGTTACCGGCTCCGGCAAAACGTTTACTATGGCAAATGTTATTGCCAAGCTAAACCGGCCGACACTTGTGTTAGCACACAATAAGACTCTTGCGGCGCAGCTATGCTCGGAATTTCGAGAATTTTTTCCGGAGAATTCTGTTGAGTATTTCGTCAGCTATTATGACTATTATCAGCCGGAGGCATACATTGCAACGACCGACACCTACATTGAGAAGGATTCCGCGATTAACGATGAAATCGATAAATTGAGGCATTCGGCAACCTCGGCTCTGTCGGAACGGCGCGATGTTATTATTGTTGCCAGTGTATCCTGTATTTACAGCTTAGGCGACCCAATTGATTACCGGACCATGGTAATTTCACTGCGTCCAGGTATGGAGTGGAGCCGCGATAATCTGCTTCGCAAGCTTGTGGAAATTCAGTATGAGAGAAATGATATTAATTTTATACGCAATAAATTTCGCGTACGCGGCGATGTGGTCGAAATTTTTCCAGCACAGTCAAATGAGAATGTGATTCGTGTGGAGTTTTTCGGCGATGAGATTGACCGAATCAGCGAAATTAACGCTTTAACCGGTGAGCTGAAAGCTGAATTAAAGCATGTCGCAATCTATCCGGCTTCTCACTATATTGTTCCGCGCGAAAAAATGCAGCGAGCCTTAGCCGAAATTGAGCAGGAAGCGGAAGAGCGCGTTGAATTCTTTAAAAATAATGGAAAATTGATTGAAGCACAGCGCATTCAGGAGCGCACACAATACGATATTGAAATGCTCGGCGAAATTGGTTTTTGCAAAGGAATTGAAAACTATTCGCGTGTAATGTCCGGCCGCGCGCCCGGCAGTTCGCCGTTTACTTTGCTTGACTATTTTCCAAAGGACTTTTTGCTGTTTGTGGATGAGTCCCATGTAACGCTGCCGCAGGTGCGTTCCATGTACGCCGGTGATCGTGCAAGGAAGACGTCGCTGATTGACTTTGGCTTTCGTCTTCCGTCGGCTTATGATAATCGTCCGCTTAATTTTGACGAGTTTTACAACCATATTAATCAAGCGGTGTTTGTCAGCGCAACGCCGGGCGATTTCGAAAAAGAAAAATCCGCTCAAATCGTCGAGCAGGTTATCAGACCGACAGGGTTGGTCGACCCTGAAATTATTGTTAAACCGACCGACGGGCAAATAGATGATTTGATTTCTGAAATAAATGTAAGGGCTGCTAAAAAGGAACGTATCCTGGTAACCACGCTCACGAAGAAAATGGCGGAGGACTTAACTTCGTATCTTGAGGGGATGGGTATCCTCGTGCGGTATATGCACCACGATATTGATACTGTGGAACGAATGGAGATTATCCGTGACTTACGTCTGGGAGAATTTGATGTATTGGTCGGAATCAACCTTTTGCGTGAGGGCCTGGATATTCCTGAGGTTTCGCTTGTTGCGATTCTTGATGCGGACAAGGAAGGCTTTTTGCGCTCGCAGCGCTCACTGATTCAGACGATTGGCCGTGCGGCTCGTAACGTGGAGGGACAAGTTATCATGTATGCCGATACCGTCACACCGTCGATGGAGCTGGCAATACGGGAGACCGAGCGACGCAGGACGATTCAAACTGCCTATAATGAAAAAAATGGAATCATTCCAAAAACGATTATCAAAAAAGTATCTGATATATTAGAAATATCATCTCATAAAGATGATGATAAAGGCAAAAAGAAGAAGCACTTAAATGCAATTGAGCGCAGGCAGATGATTGAACAGCTGACCAAGGAAATGAAGGCCGCTGCAAAACTGCTTGAATTTGAGCATGCCGCTTATCTGCGTGATAAAATCAAGCAACTTAGCGGAGAGAAATAGCAGCATTTATATTACGGAGGAAAATATTTTAATGACAGCAAAGAACATTTTTGTAAAAGGTGCAAGAGAGCACAATTTAAAAAATATTGATATTGAGATACCGCGTGACAAGCTGATTGTTTTTACAGGACTTTCGGGTTCCGGAAAATCTTCCCTTGCCTTCGACACCATCTATGCCGAGGGTCAGCGCCGATACGTTGAGTCACTCTCGTCCTATGCACGCCAATTTTTGGGGCAGATGGAAAAGCCTGATGTTGACTATATTGACGGACTTTCTCCGGCAATTTCAATCGATCAGAAAACCACGTCGAAGAATCCTCGCTCTACGGTTGGAACGGTGACGGAAATTTATGACTATCTGCGTTTGCTTTACGCGCGAATTGGTATTCCACATTGCCCAATTTGTGGCAGGGAGATTAAACAGCAAACAATTGATCAAATTGTCGACCGTGTTTTAAACCTTGAGGAAGGCACAAAAATTCAAGTGCTTGCTCCTGTTGTGCGTGCCCGTAAAGGGGAGCATACCAAGGAGTTTGAAGCCGCGCGTAAGGGCGGTTTTGTCCGCGTACGTGTTGACGGCAATCTTTATGATTTGTCTGAAACGATTCAACTGGAAAAAAATAAAAAGCATACCATTGAAATAGTAGTTGACAGGCTTGTTATCAACCCGTCAATTCACTCCCGTCTGTCCGATTCTATTGAAACGGCATCAACGCTTTCCGGCGGTATTACCGTGATCAGCGTGGCAGGGGGAGAAGATATCACATTTTCGCAAAATTACGCCTGCCCGGAGCATGGTATTAGTGTGGAGGAACTTACCCCACGTATGTTTTCCTTTAACAACCCCTATGGCGCATGCCCGAAATGCACCGGCCTTGGTGTGTTTATGAAAATTGACCCGGATTTAATTATGCCGGATAAGTCACTGTCCGTTCATAAGGGCGGCTTAAAGGCAAGCGGATGGGCAATGGAGGGCAGCACGATTGCGTCCATGTATATGACTGCTCTTGCAAAGCATTATCATTTTTCTCTGGATACCCCGCTTAGCAAGCTGCAACCTGAAATTATTGATATTCTTCTATATGGGACAAAAGGTGAAAAAATTCAAATTGAACGCAGCAACGAATACGGCAGCGGCATTTATAAAACCGAGTTTGAAGGTATTATCAATAACCTTGAACGGCGCTTCCGTGAAAGCCAGAGCAACTGGATCAAAGAAGAAATCGAATCCTATATGAGTGCGATTCCCTGTGATGCCTGCCACGGGAAACGCCTTTCTCCGGTCAGCCTCGCAGTCACTGTCGGCGGCATTAATATCAGTGATTTTTGCGAAAAATCAGTTGTTCAGGCATTGGATTTTGTAAACAATCTGAAGCTCACAGAACGTGAGACTTTAATTGCAACCGCTATTTTAAAGGAGGTAAAAAGCCGACTCGGCTTTTTGCAGAGCGTCGGTCTGGAGTATCTGTCTCTTTCACGCTCTTCCGGCACGCTTTCCGGCGGGGAAAGCCAGCGCATTCGACTCGCAACACAAATCGGGTCGTCGCTCATGGGTGTGCTGTACATCCTTGACGAGCCAAGTATCGGTCTGCATCAGCGTGACAATGACAAACTTCTTGCAACTCTAAAACACCTGCGTGATTTAGGCAATACCGTTATTGTAGTTGAGCATGATGAGGAAACCATGCGTGCGTCCGATCATATTGTTGACATTGGTCCGGGAGCCGGAATCCATGGGGGCTACGTCGTATTTAACGGCAAGGTAGAGGATATTGTCAATTGCAAGGAATCAATTACAGGGCAGTATTTGAGTGGAGCAAAAAGAGTCGAGGTTCCTAAAATACGCCGAAAAGGAAACGGCAAAAAGCTGAAAATAATCGGCGCGACGCAAAATAACCTTAAAAATATCAATGTCGATATACCGCTCGGGGAATTTGTCTGTATTACCGGTGTTTCCGGTTCGGGAAAATCTTCATTAATTAACGAAATTTTATATAAATATCTTGCATCAGAGTTGAACGGTGCAAAATGCCGCCCCGGCGCCTATAAAGCAATCAAAGGTGTTGAAGAACTGGATAAGGTGATTGAAATTAATCAATCGCCAATCGGGCGTACGCCCCGTTCCAATCCTGCGACTTATACCGGAGTATTTACGGATATCCGTGACCTGTATGCCTCCACACAGGACGCAAAGCTGCGTGGCTTTGGTACCGGCCGGTTTTCGTTCAATGTAAAGGGCGGCCGCTGTGAAGCCTGCCAGGGCGACGGCATCATTAAAATTGAGATGCATTTTCTGCCCGATGTATATGTTCCGTGTGATGTATGCAAAGGAAAACGTTATAATCGTGAAACCCTTGAAATCAAGTATAAGGGAAAAAGTATCTACGATGTGCTTGAAATGACGGTAGAAGAAGGCCTCGACTTCTTTTCAAGTATTCCGAGAATTGCACGTAAACTGCAAACCTTGCAGGATGTTGGCCTTGGCTATGTTAAAATTGGTCAGCCTGCCACAACTCTTTCCGGCGGTGAAGCACAAAGGGTTAAGCTGGCAACCGAACTTTCAAAGCGTCCGACCGGAAGAACCATCTATATTTTAGATGAACCAACCACTGGTTTGCATATTGCAGATGTTCATAAATTGATTGAAGTGCTGCAAAAGTTGGTCGACAGCGGCAACACTGTCGTGGTAATCGAGCATAATCTGGATTTGATTAAGACAGCTGATTATATCATTGATATTGGACCGGAGGGTGGCGATGCCGGTGGCGAAATTATTGCTAAGGGCACTCCTGAAGTGATTGCGAAAACACCGGGATCCTATACAGGACAATATTTGAAAAAATTGCTTCATCGATAAATATCCGTCAAATATATTTTCGTCTTATAAAAAGAAGACCTCCTGTTACAGATATTATAATCCATATCGGGAGGTCTTTATATGTAATTTTAATTCACTTTATACTGCTTTCCTGCAGTTCGATTTTTCGCGATTTTAACTTTGCAAAGGAAGGTTTTGTTTCAGAAACAATAACCGCAGCAAATATCAGTAAAAATCCGCCTAAGGTTTTCAACGTAAGCGCTTCACCCAAAAATATGATTCCAAAAACTGTGCCGAAAAGTGATTCAAGCGACATGATCAGGGAGGCTCTTGCCGGAGGAGAATACTTTTGACATACAGTTTGCAGTGAAAGTGCGATAAACGTACTGAACACGCCAATGTACAAAAGAGACATAATTGAACTGCTCTGCAGTTTCACTGGAAATGTTTCAGTACAGAGAGCAACAGTGAGAGCAATGATTGCGGTAAACGCAAACTGAGTAAAAGATAAAAGAATAGGATCATTCTTTTCGGTTAAAATACCTATTGCAACAATCTGCGACGCAAAGGCAAAACCGCAAAGAAGGGAAAGTAAATCACCCCAACCCATTTTAAATCCGGAATGTAAGGATAAAAGTCCGATGCCAACAATGCATATAAATGCAGCGGCAATGTTGTAACCATCTGGTTTTTCCTTTTTAAGCATCCAGTACAAAAATGGTACCACAACCACATACACAGCTGTTAGAAATGCATTATTACCAACTGTTGTATATTTTACACCAATGGTTTGCAGGTAATATGCAATAAAAAGGAGCACTCCGAGAATTGCACCCGACTTAATGCAGGCAAAATCAATTTTTTGAATTTTTTTGTAAAAGAATACACACATCAGAATAGCTGCTATTCCAAAGCGAATAGCAATCATATAGCTTGCCGGAACCGTGTTGACTGCGTTTTTCACTACGACAAATGCGCTGCCCCAGATGATTGTAATAAACAGCAGTCCCAAATCAGCGGCAAGCGATTTGTTTTTAATTTTCAATCGATACACCTCGTTTATTTGCATTCTTATGCATTATACCATTGATGTATTTTTACCGCAACATAAAACTGTGTTTATGCGTTTATGAAAAACAAAAAAATGTATGTTCATAAATAATTTAGAATAATATTTCTTTGCTAAAGCAATCAATTGTGATATAATAAAATTTGAATTTAACCAAGTTTGATTTGGAGATGAATAATGAATGATAGGAATTGAACAGCGTTCCGTTTGTGACGGAGTCAATTTCAGAAGTATTAAAGATACCAAGTTTAAAACGGTCCGTATGTCCGTTAATTTTATGTTGCCGATTCAAAAGTCGACTGCAGCATCCAATGCTTTGCTGCCATTTTTGTTGAGTAGGGCCAGCAGCGAATATCCTGATTTTACTAAATTAGGTGAGCGTTTAGAGGAACTTTACGGTGCCGAAATTAATGCCGATGTGCAAAAGTTAGGTGACGTTCAGCTGCTTTCGCTTTCTGCCTCAGGTATTGCTGACCGATATTCACTAAGTGGGGAAAGTATTTCCACCGAGCTTTCTAAACTGCTGTGCAGTATTATTTTTGACCCTCCGTTTGAAAACGGATTGTTCCCACAGGATGGATTTGAACAAGAAAAACGGCAGACAATTGAGTTGATCGAATCTGAATATAATGATAAACGCACTTATGCCAAACAGCGCTGTGAGGAAATCATGTGTGCTGAAGAACCTTATGGTATTAATCGGTATGGCAGCAAGGATGCCATTAAAAACTTAAAGCGTGAGGAACTGACACAGGCATGGCAATATTTAATTCATAATGCCAAAATTGAAATTATGGTTTTGGGTGATTGTGACTCCGCTTTGGTTTTCGAAGGTTTTTACAATGCATTTAAAAAATTGAACAGAACATCAACTGTGGACTGCCCGACAAAAAACATCAAAAAAGCAGATAAGGTCAACGATGTTGTAGAAAAGATGGATGTTGCCCAGTCAAAGCTTGTTTTGGGCTTTCGTACTGGCGTGGCCATGCCGGATGCGGAAGTTGAAGCGGTTAAACTGATGACGGCTCTTTTTGGCGGAACGCCAAATTCAAAATTGTTTTTAAATGTTCGTGAAAAACTCAGTCTTTGCTACTATTGCAGTGCACAATACCTTTCAATGAAGGGCATCATGCTTGTCCAGAGCGGTGTTGAGACAAAGAATGTTGAAAAAGCAAAGCAGGAAATTTTGTTCCAACTTGATGAAGTTAAAAAAGGCAACTTTGACGAAAATGAAGTGAATGCAGCGAAATTAAGCATATGCAACAGTTACCGTTCTGTTTCCGATTCACTGGGCAGCCTTGAAGCATGGTATCTTTCACAAACCTTTACGAACCAAGTCAAACGTCCTGATGAAGCCGCTGCCATTATCAATGCAGTCTCACGCCAGGAAATTATTGATGCGGCGAATCACGTTACGCTTGACACAGTGTATCGTTTGTTAGGAAGCGAGGCAGAAACTGAATGAATATCATAAAAGAAATAAAAAGCGAACGCGTTGGGGATAAATACTACGAAGTCGAACATTCGTCTGGATTAAAGATATTTATTTACCCCAAGGAAAATAATAATTCAACTTACGCTGTGTTTGGTACCAAATACGGTTCTGTCGATGTCAACTTTAAAACCTCCGATGAGAAGGAAGCAAATGCGGTGCCAGCCGGTATTGCACATTATCTGGAGCACAAGCTTTTTGAGAGCGAAGATGGCGATGCTTTTACGCGCTATGCGAAAACCGGTGCATCTGCAAATGCCTACACATCGTTTGATAAAACCTGTTATTTGTTTTCTTGTACCGAAAATGTTTATGAATCACTTGAAATTCTGCTCGATTTTGTCCAGACGCCTTACTTTACGGAGCAAACTGTCCAAAAGGAACAGGGGATCATTGGGCAAGAAATCAGAATGTATGATGATGACCCGCAGTGGCGTGTCATGTTTAACCTTTTGCGTGCGATGTACCATAACCATCCGGTTAGAGTTGATATTGCCGGAACAGTGGAGAGCATTGCCGAAATCACCCCAGAACTGCTTTATAAATGTTATCATACGTTTTACAATCTCAATAATATGGTCTTGTGTGTTGCAGGCAACGTTGATCTTAATAAAGTACTCGATTTATGTGATAAGATGTTAAAGCCCTCAAAGCCTGTCAGCCTTGAAAGAATCTTTGAAAATGAACCGGATGAAGTTTTGGAAAGCAGGGTAGAGCAAAAGCTTTCAGTTTCCTCACCGATTTTCCAACTTGGTTTTAAAGAGCACACTATGCCTGAACGTTTATCGGCAAAAGAAGTTGCTGAAACAGAGATTCTTCTTGATCTTCTGGCGTCGGACGCTTCTCCGCTTTTTCGCAGACTGCTGGACGCGGAGCTTATCAATGAATCTTCATTTTCTTACGAATATTTTGAAGGTCCGGGTTACGCGTCGGTTATTTTTTCCGGTGAATCCAAGGATCCTGACGCTGTTGCGGACGAAATTAAAAAAGAGATTGCAAAAGTACGTGAAAATGGTCTTAACCCGGAAGCTTTTGAACGTTCAAAAAAAGCGGTGTACGGCCGCATGATCGCATCCCTAAACAGTGTTGACAATATTGCCAATTCCATGGCGGCACTTGCGTTTACAGGCCACGAGATATTTCATTATATAGACTTGATTGCTGCATCCGATATTGATTCTGTTCAGGCGCGCCTTAATACACAGTTGCGACCGGAATATTCCGCACTTTCTGTCGTTAACCCGATAAACTGAGAATTGTAACCGCCAATGTTTCCACGCGAGGATTGGCGGGACGATCTTAACTTCTTTTGCGCGTGGAGAAATGGTGGAGAATATGTATAATGTTCAATTCCCAGGTTTAGGCATTCATTTTACAATCAATCCGACTGCATTTTCGATTGGTCAATTTACAGTCAGATGGTATGGCGTTATTATTGCAGCGGGCTTTTTGCTTGCTTTTCTCTATGCCATGGCAAGCTGCAAAAAATTCCATATGGATCAAGATAAGCTTATTGATACGATTATCATTGGAATCATTGGCGGAATTATTGGTGCAAGGGCATATTACGTCCTTTTTGACACCAGTAATCAATATTTAAAGGACCCTATCAGCGCATTGTATATTTGGCAAGGCGGCCTCGGAATCTATGGCGGTATTATCGGAGGCATGATTTGCGGCGCTTTGGTAGCAAAGTGGCGTAAAATCAGTATTCCTTCAGTGCTCGATATCGCTTCGCTTGGTTTTTTAATTGGGCAGACAATCGGCCGTTGGGGAAACTTTGTAAATCAGGAAGCCTTTGGCGGGGCGACGACGCTTCCTTGGGGAATGACCAGTGAAAATACTGCGGCAATAGCAAGCGGCCCGGTGCATCCGTGCTTCTTGTATGAATCTTTGTGGTGTCTGCTTGGCTTTATCCTGCTACATATTTTCAGCCGTAAGTTCAGAAGATATGACGGTCAGGTATTTATTCTTTATTTAGTTTGGTACGGAATTGGCCGCTTCTTCATTGAAGGCTTAAGAACCGACAGCCTTATTACACCTATTTTACCGCTGAGAGTTTCTCAGGTGGTAGCTGCTGCAACAGTTCTTGTCGGAGTTATCTTATTAATTGTATTCCGTAATAGAGTTTCACTGACTGGATGCGGTGCAAAAAAGGTAATGGAATTGAACGCAATTGTTGATGAAGTACCTGCAGAGATGATTGATGATGGCACAAGTACGATTTTTGACAATACCGCAGATAATATAAATGATGTTACTTCTACCGTAGACGCTGAGGAAGACACCGTTGCTCCTACGGAGGAAGATAAAAGCGAAGATACTCCACCAGAAAACGGTGTGAATCCTACAACTGATGCAGCTTCTGCGCCGGCTGATGAAAAAACCGAAGATAAAGAATAACTTTTTGGAGGCAGACGATGGCAAAGCTGATTGATGGCAAAGCGGTTGCCGCCGAGGTTCGGGCTAAGGTTGCTCTTGAAGTGGAGGAACTATCTCGTAATGGTGTGGTTCCGGGGCTGGCGGTTGTTATTGTTGGTGATGATCCGGCTTCAAGAACCTACGTGAACAACAAAAAGAAGGCCTGCGCTCAGGCCGGCATTTATTCTGAGGAATATGCACTTCCGGAGACAACATCGCAGGAAGAATTAATGACTTTAATACAAAAATTGAACCTTAAAAAGGATATCAATGGAATCCTTGTGCAGTCGCCGCTGCCAAATGCTCTTGATGAAGAAGCAGTGGTCGAAGCAATTAATCCGGAAAAAGATGTGGATGCGTTCCATCCGTCCAACGTTGGCAGAATTATGATTGGAAACTTTCATTTTCTGCCTTGTACGCCGGCGGGTATTATTGAACTGATTCACTCCGAACATATTGACATTGCAGGTAAAAATTGTGTGGTTATTGGTCGAAGCAACATTGTCGGAAAACCGATGGCAATGCTGCTTTTGCATCATAATGGTACAGTAACCATTTGTCACAGCAAAACACGGAATTTAGCAGAAATCTGCAAAAATGCAGATATTCTTGTTGCAGCGGTGGGCAAACCGAAATTTGTCACCGCTGATATGGTTAAGCCCGGTGCAGTCGTCATTGATGTCGGTATGAACCGGGATATAGACGGTAAGCTTTGCGGCGACGTTGACTTTGTCAATGTCGAAAAAGTTGCCTCTTGGATCACTCCTGTTCCTGGCGGAGTCGGCCCAATGACAATCGCAATGCTTCTTAAAAATACAGTTGTTGCGGCAAGACGTCAAAACGGTATACTTTAATCAGTAGCATGACTCCTGCATCGACAGCTAACTGAGGTTACAGAATGGACAACCTTTTAAATAAAATAGATTCTCCGAAGGATTTACAAAATCTTTCAGTTTCAGAACTATGCGAATTATGTACAGAAATACGAGAGAAATTAATTACAACAATTTCCAATAATGGTGGGCATCTTGCATCCAATTTGGGCGTGGTTGAACTAACCGTTGCTTTAGATCGTGTTTTCAATTCAGACAAAGACAAAATTGTATGGGATGTCGGGCATCAGTCATACACACATAAAATTTTAACCGGCAGGCGTGATGCAATTTCCACAATTCGTACACAAGGAGGGCTTTCCGGATATCCCAATCGATTGGAAAGTCAATATGATGCATTTAATGCCGGCCACAGCAGCACTTCAATTTCAGCAGCGCTTGGAATTGCCAACGCAAAAGTGTTAACCAACGAACCCGGCCATGTCCTTGCAGTCATCGGTGACGGCGCCTTGACCGGTGGCCTTGCTTATGAAGGATTGAATAATGCAGGACGCTTTAAAAAGAATTTTATTGTTATATTAAATGATAATAATATGTCTATTTCACGTAATGTAGGTTCGATTGCACGTTATCTTGCCCATATTCGCACAAAACCGGGCTACTTTAGGGTAAAAGGCAATGTCGAAACGGTGCTTGACCATGTGCCGCTTGTCGGAGAGCCGATTCACCGTATGCTTTCAAAATCCAAAACCGCGCTGAAACAGGTTTTATACAACAGTACTCTTTTTGAAGATATGGGGTTTTATTATTACGGCCCATTCGATGGGCACAATCTCGAACAATTAATTGATGTTTTGGAAAATGCAAAGAATATTAATCATCCGGTTTTATTGCACATTTTAACGTGCAAAGGCAAGGGATATCCCTTTGCAGAGCAAAATCCGGGTGCATTTCATGGAGTTTCGAGCTTTGATATTAAAACCGGAAAAGCGTCGTCTTCAGGCGAAAGCTTTTCAAGTGTTTTTGGTAGCAACATCTGCACATTAGCTGCACGCGACAATCGAATTTGTGCAATCACGGCCGCAATGCAAACGGGGACAGGCCTTGGCAATTTTGCAAAACAATTTTCCGATCGGTTCTTCGATACGGGAATTGCAGAAGAACACGCCATCACTTTTGCGGGAGGGCTTGCTGCAGGAGGAATGCTGCCTGTTTGTGCGATTTATTCCACTTTTTTGCAGCGCGGATATGATCAGATTATTCATGATGCGGCCATACAAAGGGTTAAAGTTACCTTTGCGATTGACCGTGCCGGTGTAGTTGGAGAAGACGGCGAGACACATCAAGGAATTTTTGATGTACCGTTTTTGAACACAATTCCCAATATAACAGTTTATTCTCCGACATATTATGATGAACTCTATTCCGATTTTAATGAGGCGATTTATCATTGTAACGGTGTTTCAGCTGTACGATATCCACGCGGGAAGCAGTTATTTAAGCCCTTTGACTTTGAAAGCAAGTGTAAAGCTTATGACACTTACGGGGAAAACAGCGCTGAAATTGTTATTGCTACTTACGGAAGGCTCTTTTCGTTTGCGTGCAAAGCAATTTCAATGCTGAAAGAAAAAGGGATTCCTGTCAGAATCGTTAAACTGAATCGAATTAAACCAATTGATTTAGATGCAGTTGATGCTGTATTGAAAGCAAAAATGATTTTTTTCTTTGAAGAAGGAATTCAGCAAGGCGGCGTCGGTGAACATTTTGATTATTTGTTGACGCAAAGCGGATTCTCCAATAAATTTTATTTGCGTGGAATTACGGACTTTGTTCCTCATGCGACAATGATGCAATCCTTAGAAGCGCTTGAGCTTGACGACAAGGGAATGGTAAATATGATTATGACGGAGTGCAAAAAGTGATAGAAAAGAAGAGGCTTGACTGTCTGATATTTGACCAGGGACTCACCGAAAGCCGAGAGAAGGCTAAGGCGATGATCATGATGGGCAATGTCTATGTTGATAACCAAAAATCAGACAAACCCGGCACAATGCTGCCGACAGATACGAAGATTGAAATAAGAGGGGAAACGATGCCTTATGTAAGCCGGGGCGGCTTAAAGCTTGAAAAAGCAATGGCAGTATTTCCTATTGAATTAAATGATAAAATTACAATGGACATCGGAGCTTCAACCGGAGGCTTTACCGATTGTATGCTTCAAAAAGGTGCAAAAAAGGTTTATTCTATTGATGTTGGTTATGGACAGCTTGCATGGAAGTTAAGAACCAACCCACAAGTAATCAACTTGGAGCGCACTAATGTCCGCTATCTTACAACAGAACAGGTTCCGGATTTGGTGGACTTTTTCAGTGTTGACGTTTCATTTATTTCACTTTGTCTGGTACTTCCTGTTGCAAGAAGATTCATGGCGGAAAACGCACAGGCCGTATGCCTGATTAAACCGCAATTTGAGGCCGGGCGAGGCAAGGTTGGTAAAAAGGGTGTGGTTCGTGACAAGGCGGTTCACGTGGAAGTAATTGAAAAAATTACAGGCTTTGTTTTAAAAAGCGGATTTTCAATTTTGGGTTTAACTTACTCACCGGTAAAGGGGCCGGAAGGCAATATCGAATACTTAATTTATCTTCAAAAATCCGAAGAACCAGTCAGCGCTGATCTCAATATCAGTGCGTTGGTAGAAGATTCACATAAACAGCTGAACGGTGGTGAGTAATCTGAAAATAGCGATCATACCAAATTTAGGCAAGCAAAATGCACGGTTTCACACCATAAAGGTGATCAATATGCTGCAAAAATTTGATGCAAAAGTGCTAATGAGATCAGATTTAAAAAGCTACTTTTCAGATTTTGCAATTGTCTTTTATGATGATTTTAAAAAAATGATGGCTGATTGCGATATCGTCATTGCAGTTGGCGGGGACGGCACTATTATTCACTGCGCTCGTCATGCCGCAGCAGCGGAAAAACCGATCTTGGGGATTAATATTGGTCGGTTGGGTTTTGTTGCCGGACTTGAAACGGATGAATTGGATGAGTTGAAAAATTTGACGGACGGAAATTATATAATTGAAGACCGTATGATGCTTGAAGTAAGACTAGAAAATAATGGCATACAAGAGACGCACTACGCTCTAAATGATGCTGTTTTAGCGCGTGGGGCGTTGTCGAGAATATTGGATTTAAAGGTTAATTTTAACGACAAAAATGTTTGTGACTACCGTGCGGACGGGTTGATCATTGCGACTCCAACCGGTTCAACCGCGTACTCACTTTCGGCCGGCGGTCCGGTGATTGATCCGAGTATCAGCTGTATTCTGCTGTCACCGATTTGCCCGCATTCTTTATTGACAAGGTCGGTTGTATTTGGCCCGGACGCCAGGCTCAGCGTACTTGCTTCTTCAAGTTATGACAGTGAAATGTTTCTGACAATCGATGGTGATACGTCGATTCAGATTACCGATAAGCAAAAGATTGAATTCTGCCGCTCTAAGCAGACGGTAAGAATTATAAAATTGAAAGATAATAATTTTTATGAAGTAGTAAACGAAAAGTTAGCAGAGAGGAGAAACTGATTGTGAAAACGAGACGACACGCAAAAATTCTTGAATTGATTAATGAATATACGATTGATACGCAGGAAGAACTGCTGCGCCGCCTGCGCGAGGCTGGTTTTGAAGTAACTCAGGCAACTGTTTCCCGTGATATTAAAGAATTAAGGCTCATAAAAACCTTGTCTCATGATGGAAAGTACAAGTATTCAATCAGCAAAGATAACACGAAGGATTACTCCTCTAAGTTTTATTCGCTCCTTTCTGATTCAGCTGTATTGATTAACTACGCCTGCAATATGGTAGTCATCAAGTGCTTGACCGGCATGGCTCAGGCCGTATGTGCCGCCATGGACTCGATGCATTGGGATGGTATTGTTGGAACTTTGGCGGGCGACGATACGATTTTTATCGTTATGAAGAATGAAGAATATGCACAACAGCTGGTTGCTGAACTTAAAAAAATGGTTGGGTGATCATTATGCTTTCTCAGCTTTACATCGAAAATATTGCCGTGATTGAAAAGGCCGGAATTGATTTTCTTACCGGTTTAAATGTGCTGACCGGAGAAACCGGTGCGGGCAAATCTATTGTAATTGATTCAATCAATGCAATCCTTGGAGAACGCACTTCGCGCGAACTTGTGCGTACGGGGGCTCGTTCTGCTTTTGTGAGCGCGGTTTTTGTTGATTTAGGTGTGAAGGCTTTGAGTAAGTTAACCGAACTGGGTTATTCCTGTGAGGAAGACGGTACGGTTATGATACAGCGTGAAATTCATTTGGATGGTAAGGCTGTCTGTCGAATTAATGGCCGTCCTGCAACAGTTTCTGTTCTGAAGGAAATTGGTTCGTTACTGATTAGCATTCATGGTCAACATGAGAGTTATGATTTGCTTTCACCGGATTTACATATTAATTATATCGATCGTATGGGTGTTCCGGAAAAGTTACTTGCAAATTACCAATCTGCCTTTGATCATATGCGCCACATCAAAAGTGAGTTGGATTCCTACAATATAGATGAAGCGCAGAAAGCAAGACAGATTGATTTATTGACCTATCAGATCAACGAACTTGAGTCGGCAGATTTGCGTGCCGGCGAGCAGGATGAGCTGAGCAACACACGCACAATGTACTTAAACAGCGAAAAAATTATTGATTCAATGAATGTTGCAAAATCATCTTTGAATGGCGATGAAAATTTTGAGGGCGCTTTGTCGGCTGTTTCTTCGGCAGCGGACGCTTTGGCAGACGCCGAAAAATATTTGCCTGAAATACACACATTGGCAGAAAGAATCAAAAATATCGAATACGATTTAGAAGACTGTTCCGTAGAAATGCGTGATTTTTCCAAGCAGCTTGAATATGATCCCGGTGAACTGGAAACAATTGAGGCAAGGCTTGATGTGATTTACCGGCTTAGTCTGAAGTACGGCAGTACGGTTGAAGACATGCTTGCATTTCTTGACAAATGCCGCTCGCAGCTACAAAATATCCAGCTCTCTGATGAAAATATCGTAAGATTAACGAAGGAATATCATGAATGTAAGGAGCAGGCCGAAAACTTGGCGGATGAAATTTCAGCCTGCCGAAAAGACACTGCAAAGAAATTTACAATTAAAGTTAAAGAAGAACTTAAATTTCTTGATATGCCAAATATTGATTTTCAAGCGCAACAGGATCGCTGTCCACTAAATCAACTTGGCTGTGATAAGCTTCAATTTCTGATTTCGGCCAATGCGGGGGAGCCTGCAAAGCCGATTGCTAAAATTGCGTCCGGCGGCGAACTGTCACGTATTATGCTGGCCATCAAAACAGTCTTGGCGGGCAAAGACGATATTGATACACTTATATTTGATGAAGTCGATACCGGAATCAGCGGCAGCGCGGCACAGAAGGTTGGTTTAAAGCTGCGAGAGGTTTCCGGTAACCGTCAAGTTATCTGTGTGACCCATTTGGCTCAAATTGCTGCGCTGGCAGACACACAATATTTAATTAAAAAGCATGTTCAGGATAATAAGACCTTTACCGATGTAACGCAGCTTGACTACGACGGCAGGAAGCAGGAGCTTGCCCGGATTATGGGCGGTGCAAAAATCACCCCGCTGATGCTCGAAAATGCTGCCGAAATGCTAAGTATGTCTCAGAAAAAGCTTTAGTACTTGACAATATACATTGGATTGGTTATAATTCTATACAATAGCATTGATGGGAATTAGTAAGTTAATCAAATCGGCAAAGAGAACCTGCGGTTGGTGCGAGCAGGTACGAAAATTAACTGAATACATCCCGGAGCCGCCAAATTGAACGTTATTTATTAGGTTTGGCCGTGGTAGCGTACGTTATAACGCGTGGGTATTATGATGTACCCGTAAGGCCGTACCTGTGAAGATACGGTAAACTGAGGTGGTACCGCGGTTATTCCGCCCTCTGCAAATATGCAGGGGGCGTTTTTATTCCCCCTAACAAATTGGAGGAAAGATTCATGGGAGTATTTGAAGAATTAAAGGCGAGGGGCTTAATTGCCCAAATGACTGATGAGGAGAAAATTAAAGATCTTCTTGACAATCAAAAAACGGCATTTTACATCGGATTTGATCCGACAGCCGACAGTTTGCACGTTGGTCACTTTGTACAGATCATGGTCATGGCACATATGCAAAGGGCGGGGCATATTCCGATTGCGCTGTTTGGCGGTGGAACCGGTATGGTTGGAGATCCTTCCGGAAAAAGCGATATGCGTAAAATGCTCACAAACGAGGAAATCAACCATAATATTTCTTGTTTTAAAGATCAGATGTCTCGTTTAATTGATTTTTCTGATGGCAAAGCGATTATGGCAAATAACGCCGATTGGCTTTTAAATTTGAATTATATTCAGTTTTTGCGCGAAGTCGGCGTACATTTCTCCGTTAATCGTATGCTCGCGGCAGAATGTTACAAACAGCGTCTTGAAAAAGGTCTTTCATTTTTTGAACTGAATTATATGATTATGCAAAGTTATGACTTTCTTGAGCTGAACCACCGGTATGGCTGCCAGCTTGAGCTTGGCGGAGACGACCAGTGGAGCAACATCATCGGCGGTGTTGAGCTGCTGCGCCGTAAAGAAGGCAAGGAAGCTTACGGTATGACCTTTACACTCCTTACTACCAGCGAAGGTAAAAAAATGGGTAAGACAGAAAAAGGTGCCGTATGGCTTGATCCGGAAAAGACTTCTCCGTTTGACTTTTATCAGTATTGGCGCAATATCAATGATGCTGATGTCATTAAGTGCCTTAAAATTCTTACTTTCTTACCTCTTTCAGAAATTAACGAGCTTGCAAAGCTTGAGGGCGGAGAACTGAATAAAGTCAAGGAAATTCTTGCTTTCGAGGTTACCAAGCTCATTCATGGCGAAGCGGAGGCGGTAAAGGCACAGGAGGGTGCAAGAGCATTATTCGGTGTCGGTGCCAATACCGACAATATGCCGTCCAGTGAAATCACCGCTGCGGATTTCACTGATTCAGAGATTGCTGTTCTTGACGTGCTTGTAAAGACGAAGCTTGTTCCGTCACGGGGAGAGGGAAGACGCTTAATCGAACAGGGCGGTGTCGTTATTGATGATGTAAAGATTGTTTCTGCTGTGGAAAAGGTTTCATTGAAGAGTTTTGAGAAGAAGTATATTATTATCAAAAAAGGTAAAAAAGTATATCACAAGGTTAATTTTATCGATTAAATCTGTAATTATCATTTAGGTCTGCGTTTGAATTTTCAGCGCAGACCATTTTATACTAAAATCCATTAAAAAAGTTGATCAACCTTTTTATAGCGCGAAGCGCGTTGGATTTTGTATGAGACGTATTTTGCGCTTATTGGCGCAAAACAAAGCTCGGCTCAGCCGGGCGCTCTTCAATTAAAAACGTCAACTTTCTAATTGAAGATTAGTATGAATTGATTTTTATGATGTAATTCTCTATAATAGATTCATTGGCTTTGCCATGTTCCACTGCTTGCTGATACACGATTATGACGGTGCGATGCATCGTATTGCATAAAATTTATGGAGGCAAAATACCGATGAGGAAAAGTCGTTCTTTATTGATTGCACCAACCGCTGTCATGTTGATTATGATGTCTGTGTTTTTTGCATACAAGATGTTTCCGTTTGGGAACATGACACTTTCATGGTGTGATATGAATCAGCAGGTGATTCCGTTCTTAATGGATTTTAAAGATATTTTGGCAGGGAAAGCCAATATATTTCTCAATATGCAGAATTCTGGTGGTATGAACTTTTGGGGTGTATTTTTATTTTTCATATCCAGCCCCTTTACCTTTTTAGTGGCGTTTGTCGACAAGGCAGATATGTATTTTTTCGTAAACCTTTTAGTTACACTAAAGATGATGGTTTGTGCTCTCACCGCAAGCATCTTTTTTAATCGGCAATTTAAAGCACTGAACCTTTTACAAAATGTTGCGATATCTGTCATGTACGCGTTTTGCGGCTATGCAATGTTCTACTATCAGAATCAGGTTTGGCTTGATATCATGTATCTTTTCCCGATTTTGCTGATTGGTCTTGTGAAGTTAGTTGACGAGAATAAAATTCTGCTGTATGTGATTACTTTTTCCATGACTTTGACTGTTAATTTCTATTTGAGTTACATGGTATCCATCTTTCTGGTTCTTTCAATCGGAGTATATACCTTTTTCGTTTCCTCACGCGAACGCCGCCGTAAAAATATATTGCTGCTCGTGATTTCCACTCTGATTGTCGCGCTGATCACTGCTGTGGTCTGGCTGCCGTCACTAATACAGTATATGGGTTCAGCGAGAACGGGAAATTTGATTATAAGCCTTAGAACCGGCAGCTTCTTTACGAGGTTTGATACGACGTTAGCCGTGATCATCTGTACAGGGGCTGTGATTGCTGCGCTGATCATGTATCTTTTGTTTAGCAGCAAGCATACGAAAAAAGGTACTTACGCATTATTGATTTTTACATTAACAATCATCCCTGTATTTATTGAACCGATTAATAAAATGTGGCAGACTGGGAACTATCAGGCTTTTCCAGTGCGCTATGCCTATATCACAATTTTCTTTGGTTTGATTTTACTTGCTGTCGTCATTTCAGGTATCAATGAGGAACACTGCCTGACCGCAAGCTATCCGTTTTCTTTATTTGGAGGAATGCTGGTTGTTGGTGCTGTGTTTGTCGCCGAATGCCTTCTGATTTATAAAGATTATAAGATTATAACAATTTATACGAAGACATTATGGGGAGATAAACAAAGTTTTGCATTACTGATGGCATTCTCTGTTACTGTAGCACTCGCATATTTTGTTATTTTGCTGCTCTATAAATTTCAACGCTTGGGGAAAACGGCGTTTTCTGTTTTTCTTTGCATGATTGTAGTGCTTGAATGCGTATTTAACTCATGTGTTTATGTTGCGTCCGCAGCGAACAACGCTGAAAATGAGTCAGCTGTAATTGATCTGAGCGGAAAAATTCATGATGACAGCTTATACCGTGTAAAAACAAATCAAAAATATTTTGATGTAAACCTTACCGGAAGTCTCGGATATAACACGCTGAGCCACTACACTTCGCTGACGGGCGAAAATTTTATGTACACTATGAAAAAGCTTGGCTACTCATCGTACTGGATGGAAGTTAATTCAAATGGTGGGACAGAGCTAACCGATGCAATTCTGGGCAATAAATACAGTATTATTAAGGCAGAAGAACTAACAAATGCCGATCATGTGGTTTATCAGAACAATAAATATGCCATTAAACAAAATATCTTTACACTTCCGCTTGGTTTTATGATGCATTCCAATCAAATTGCGTCATTAAAAAATCTGCCTGATACAACTCGGCTCAACAGACAACAACAGCTTTTCCAATCTCTGTTTAACTCAGATGAGAAATTATTTATCAATTATGAACCAACTTCATTTTTTAATATCAGTTACACGCCGGACGAATACTATGGTCTTTCTTTTTCAGGCGAAGCGACGAATGGTTCCGTCGAATATCAAATACCGGTTAAAGGAAAGCAGACGCTGTATTTTGATTGTTTCGACAGACTGACAAACAGTTTGATTGAGCATATTAACTCAAGCTTTAACGTGTTCGTAAACGGCAAACTCATCCAGGCTGATTATCCAAGCCAATCAAACAATGGCTTGCTGAATCTTGGTACTTTTACTGATGAGACAGTCAATGTTGAGGTGCAAGTTTTAAAAGAGGTAAATGCAAAATCTTTTGGAATTTCCGGTTTAAAAGAGGACGTCTTACAAAAAGCTATAGAAGATACATCAGTGGCACAGCTCAGACAGGTCAATAATAAAATCATTGGAAGTGCGGTCACAGACCGCGATGATGCATATTTGTTCCTTCCGCTTACTTACGATAAGGGTTATACCATGACCGTCAACCATAAAAAAACGGAAGCTTTTTGTGTATTTGATTCAATGATGGCGGTTAAACTTGAAAAAGGCAGTAATGAGATTGAGATCAGTTATGTACCGTCTGGATTTCAAACGGGCGCGTGTCTGTCAATTGCCGGAGGGGTGCTCTTAATCGTATTTTTGATTCTTTTGAAAAAAGGATTTTATAAAAAGATTAAGCTAATGGAACGACCCGCAGAAATTGTTTTTATGATTCTTTGCATTGGAATTTTCATTATGGTCTACATTTTTCCCATTGTAATTTATTTGAAACGATAAAAAGATACGCAAAAGTGCCGTCTGAGATTAATCTCCAGACGGCGCTTTTGCGTACAAAAAATGCCAATTTATTGAATACCATTCTCAATTTCTTTTAGCGTTTGATCACAATCCGCTGCGGTTACAAGCAAAGAAATATCAACCTCTGAAGTTGTGATGATTCTAATATCGGTTTCAATCTTTGCTGCCGCGGTAAAAACTTTTGCCGCTATGCCCGGAGTGTTCTTCATAGCTTGATCATAAACTGATATTTTGCAGTTTCCGCTGCTGACAATTGTTTTAATATTAGAATTGTCATGTAAATCAGATGTAAAGACAAGGATCTTACCTAAATCATTGTCAGCTATAGTGAATGAGATAGAAGTGAACGCTCCATGGGTGGGAGCAAGTGAAATCATATCCACATTAACGCCGAAGCCGGATATTCTTTGAAAAATATTTGCGACAAAGCTCAAATCCGACGGGCAATTTTGCAGCGTTATCAATGTAATATCGTTGGAAGTGGTAATTGTTGGCACCGTACACATAATTGTACCTCCTACTTTAATAAATCAGACATATTGTAAAGTCCCGCGGGCATGCCCGCTAAAAAAATCGACGCATTAACCGCCCCCGAAGCAAAAATCTCTTTTGACTGGGCGGTATGAGAAAGTGTAATGACCTCTTGTTGACCTGCAAAAATCACTTCATGTTCACCGACAATCGTACCTCCGCGTATGGAGTGAATCCCGATTTCGGTTGATTCGCGTTTTTTTCGCTGAGAGTGCCGATCATAAATATAATGCATATTTTCAGGCATCACAGATGAAATACTATCTGCGATCATAAGTGCGGTACCGCTTGGCGCATCAATTTTTTGATTATGATGTTTTTCAATAATTTCAACATCAAAATTCCCACCTAACACTTGAGCCGCTTTTTTAGAAAGCTCAATCAATAGGTTTACACCCAACGACATATTTCCGGAATAAAAAACCGGAACTTCTTTTGAAACTCTTGTAAGCGCTTCCACCTGGGCTTTGTTGTAACCGGTGGTACACAAAACGAGGGGAACTTTTTTAATTTCCGCATACTGAAGCAGGGAAGAGAGCAGCGCAGGATTTGAAAAATCAATAATTACATCCGCGTCAACATCCAGTTCCGCTGCCTTTGTGAAAACAGGGTAGGCATTATCAGCACTTGTGCTGACATCGATTCCGCCCACCACTACGCAATCATTTCGCTTAGACGCGAGAGCGGTAACTTCGCGTCCCATTTTGCCATTGCATCCGCTGATAATAATCCTTGTCATGAAACGTCCCTCCGAAAAGGTGATTTTATCTTATCAATTGATATTTTTTCAGAATAGAGGTAAGCTTTGCGATATCCTCATCACTCATCGTTGTGAGCGGCAGCCGACAGTCTCCGCTGTTAAATCCAAGCATCTCCATTGCCGCTTTGACCGGAATCGGGTTAACATCCATAAATAGCGCATCCATTAATTCGAAATTCTTCAGGAAGGCTTCACGGCTTGCTTGTAAATCTCCCGCAAAAAAATCGACACAGATTTTGTGCATTACATTTGGAAGAATGTTAGCCAGTACCGAAATAACACCTTTTCCGCCTAAAACGAGCATCGGAAGCGTCTGGTCGTCATTTCCGGAATAAACATATAAATCATCGCCGCAAAGTGATATCGTTTTTGCCACGGAAGTAATGTCTCCGTTTGCTTCCTTTGTACCCACAATATTAGGATGCTTTGAAAGTTCCAAATACGTTTCCGGTTTAATATTACACCCTGTGCGCGACGGCACATTATAAAGAATAATCGGCAGGTCAACCCGGTCGGCAACATAGTTATAATGCTTCACAAGGCCTTTCTGTGATGTTTTGTTGTAGTAAGGTGTCACCATCAGAAGCGCATCGGCACCCAAGTCCTGTATGGAACGAGAAAGTTCAAGTGCATAGTTTGTGTCATTACTGCCGGAACTTGCGATAACCGGAACTCTCTTATTCACTTTGTCGACAACAAATTTTACAGCCTTACAATGCTCATCGTGACTCAAAACAGGACATTCCCCGGTAGTAGCACAGGCAATAATGGCATCTGTTCCGTTAGAAATGTGGAATTCAATTAGATTACTCAGAACGTCGTAATTAATTGAGCCGTCTTTTTTCATTGGTGTCACCAACGCAACACCAGATCCTGTAAAAATAAGCTTTTTCATGATTAATTACCTCCAAATCTACATCTACTGTCAATCAATATAGCCTTTTACACAAAGAAGCTCTGCCATTAAAACAGCACCGCCGGCCGCACCCCGTAACGTATTATGGGAAAGGCATACAAATTTAATATCGTACTGAGTGTCAGGGCGTAAACGACCAATAGAAACAGCCATGCCGTTTTCAAGGTTACGGTCAAGCCTCGACTGCGGACGGTCATCCTCACGGAAATAGTGCAAAAATTGCTTTGGTGCACTCGGGAGCTGCAATTCCTGAGGTATGCCCTTATAGTTTTCCCATTTTGAAATGATCTCTTCCATTTCAATCTTCTTTTCATAGGAAACGAAAACCGCGGCAGTGTGTCCGTCGGAAACAGGTACACGCAAGCATTGGGAAGTGATGCAGGGGGAGGTTGCGTTAACGATTACACCGTTTTCGACATGTCCCCATATTTTGAGCGGTTCATTTTCCGATTTGCCTTCTTCGCCGCCGATGAAAGGAATCACATTGTCAAGGCTTTCCGGCCATGTTGCGAAGGTCTTTCCGGCTCCGGAAATTGCCTGATAGGTACAAGCAAGAACTTTTGTTACATTTAAATCCATCAATGGATTGATTGCCGGAACATAGCTTTGTAGCGAGCAGTTTGATTTTACGGAAATAAATCCGCGCTTCGTTCCAAGACGTTTACGCTGTGCATCAATGACTGCCGCGTGGTCAGCATTGATTTCAGGAATAATCATCGGCACATCGGGTACCGAACGGTTTGCGCTGTTATTGGACATTACCGGGCATTCCGCTTTTGCATAGGCTTCTTCGAGCGCTTTGATTTCTTCTTTTTTCATATTGACAGCGCAGAATACGAAGTCAACCAAAGATGCAATCTTTTTTATATCGTCTTCAGCGTTAAAAACAATCATACTTTCAAGATTCTTCGGCATCGCAGTTGTCATAAGCCAGTGATCACCAACTGCTTCCTTGTATGTTTTGCCTGCAGAACGTGAACTTGCGGCAAGCGCAGTAACCGTGAACCACGGATGATTCTCAAGCAATGTCGCAAATCTTTGGCCAACCATACCGGTTGCGCCTATAATACCTACGTTATACTTTTTCATTTGATAATCCTCCTGTAATATATATGATAGAATTCACAAAAAATATTAGCATAATAAAAAAACCGGTTGAAAACCGGTCATCAAGTAAATATAATAGAATTGCCCGACTTCGTTGTTTCCACAGAATTCCAATCCAACATTGTCGATAGCGCTCCATCATAAAACATGATGACAGTTGCGTTGTTATTCACAAAAGCAACCAGGTGAATTTCTGCCGTGAAATTACCTTCGGCGAGTTTACCTTTTATGGGCAATCAACAGCTTTGGCAGCCTATAACCCATTACTCTTTAAAATCGCGCCTCTATCTTTTAATAAATTTAAATTTATAATAACATGTGTTGCTATTGGTTGTCAATTTATTTATAATAAGAAAGCTGCAATAGTAATGATGTAGGAGATATCAAAAATGGAATTGAATTTAGAAAACTTGCAAACAAAAGATTTTTACTATGATCTGCCAAGAGATTTAATTGCGCAAACGCCGCTGGAACCACGAGATTCATCCAGACTGTTAATGCTCAGCAGAGACACCGGCGAGATTACGCATAAGCACTTTTATGATATCATTGACTGTTTAAATCCCGGCGATTGCCTTGTCTTAAATGACTCCCGCGTTCTTCCGGCCAGACTTTACGGAATAAAAGATGGAACCGGCGCAAAGGTTGAGTTTTTATTGCTTACACATCACGAGGACGACGTATGGGAAGTTTTGTGCGGTCCCGGTAAGCGCGCAAAACCCGGTTCACACTTTATATTCGGCGACGGACTTTTGAAAGCTGAAGTGCTTGAAATCATCGAGGATGGTAACCGTTTGGTGCGTTTTATGTATGACGGCAATTTCTATGAAATTTTAGATAAAATCGGCCAGATGCCGCTGCCGCCCTATATAACCGAGCATCTTAAGGATAATGAACGCTATCAAACAGTATATTCAAAAGAACTGGGTTCCGCAGCTGCTCCAACCGCTGGACTGCACTTTACACCGGAATTACTTGAAAGAGTAAAAGCAAAAGGTGTTCAAGTAGCTTTTGTTACGCTGCATGTTGGGCTTGGCACGTTTCGTCCGGTCAGTGCAGAAAAGGTTTTAGACCATAAAATGCATTCTGAGCACTATTATCTGCCAAAAACAACAGCGGATATGATTAACGAAACCAAGAAAAACGGGGGACGTGTCATAGCGGTCGGTACAACAAGCTGCCGCACATTGGAATCGGTTGGAACAAAAGAGGGCTGCATAAAAGAAAGTGCGGGCTGGACAGATATTTTTATCTACCCGGGCTATCAATTCAAGGTGCTCGACGGATTGATTACGAACTTTCATCTACCGGAAAGCACATTGATTATGCTTGTTTCAGCTCTTGCCGGTTACAATCATATCATGAACGCCTACAAGGTGGCCGTCGAAGAAAAATACAGGTTTTTCAGCTTTGGCGACGCCATGTTCATCTACTGAAAGGATACCAATTAAATGTATAAATTAATCAGCAATACCGGAGCGGCGAGGCGAGGCGAATTCACTACCCCGCATGGAACGGTCCAGACCCCGGCATTTATGAATGTAGCTACCTGCGGTGCGATAAAAGGGGGGCTTTCCGCACTGGATTTAAAAGATCTAAAGTGCCAGGTTCAGCTTTGTAATACCTATCACCTGCATCTGAGGCCGGGGGATGATACTGTAAAAAAGCTTGGCGGACTTCACAAGTTCACAAGATGGGAAGGCCCGATTCTAACTGACAGCGGCGGATTCCAAGTGTTTTCTCTTGCGAAACTCCGGAATATAAAGGAGGAAGGCGTTACCTTCGCCTCTCATATTGACGGTCATAAGATTTTTATGGGACCGGAGGAAAGCATGCAAATTCAGTCAAATCTTGCTTCCACGATTGCAATGGCGTTTGACGAGTGCGTGGAAAATCCGGCGGAGTATAATTATGCCCGCAATTCCAGTGAGCGCACAGTTCGCTGGCTTTACCGGTGCAAGGCTGAAATGGACAGGCTCAATTCTTTACCGGAAACTCTGAATAATCGTCAGATGCTTTGGGGTATCAATCAAGGGAGCACCTATGAGGACTTGCGCGTTGATAATATGCGCAAAATTCGTGCGCTTGACCTTGATGGGTACGCAATTGGCGGGTTAGCAGTGGGGGAATCTGCCGAGGAGATGTATCGGATTATTGAGGCCGTAGAGCCGGAAATGCCGAAAGATAAACCGCGCTATTTGATGGGGGTGGGTACCCCTGCAAATATTCTCGAGTCCGTTAAGCGCGGTGTTGATATTTTCGATTGCGTCATGCCATCGAGAAACGCCCGCCATGGTCATGTTTTCACATGGGACGGCTGTAGGAATTTGTTTAATGCAAAATACGTGCTTGACGAGCATCCGCTTGATGAAAACTGTGATTGTCCGGTTTGCCGTAATTTTACCAGAGCGTATATTCACCATCTTTTTAAGAGCGGGGAAATGCTTGCCATGCGCCTCTCTGTCATGCATAACATTTACTTTTACAACACGCTTCTCGAAAGAATACGGGTCGCAATGGATAATAATGAATTTGAGGAATTTTTCGATAATAATATATCAAAATTAGCTCTTAGAATATAATAAAACCTTGCAAGACGAACAATTTATTGCTATAATCATAACATCAAAATGGAGGAGCGATTCAAAAATGAATTTTAACACTTTAACTACTACAGCTGCCGGTGGCAGCATGTGGACAATTATTCTCCTTTACGCAGCAGTTATCGGCGGTTTATATTTCCTGGTAATTCGTCCGCAGTCTAAGAAAAAGAAAAAAGAAGAAAAAATGCGCGGCAATGTACAAATTGGCGATGATGTTACAACGATCGGTGGTATTGTCGGACGTGTTGTAGGCATCAAGGAAGACGCTGATTCTATTGTGATCGAAACCGGCACAGATCGTGCAAAGATACGTATCAAACGCTGGGCAATTGGCAGCATTGATACAATTCACGACGACGCTGAATAACTTAGTATATCTGCAGCGCTCCCCGAATATCTATATATTAGATATTTGAGGGGGCGCTGCTTATGAAGAACACAAAGCATTTAAGTGAAAATCCGATATTTGGGGCATTGCGTTCCATTGTCATTGGTTCGGTCGCCGGCGCCGCACTGTGTGCTGCTCTGCTGGGGCTGTGCGCTTTGGGGTTTGTGTCGGCGGGGCATATCCCGCAAAGCTTGATTTCACCCATGGTGATTGCACTGTCCGTATTCAGTTCCTTTATGGCTGGATTTATTGCGGCAAAAGTTTCCCATAAACGTGGTCTTGCTTACGGAGCGCTTGCAGGACTGATGCTATTTGCACTGTTCCTGATTTCAGGCCTGATTGCTTCCCGCGAAGCGCTTACTGTCAACGCGGTTATGCGGATGCTGGTTATGATTCTGTCGGGTGCACTCGGCGGACTGATGGCCGTCAGCAAAAAGACAAAAGTGAAATAATACTTCCAATATTAAAATACGTGTGATATAATATTAAAGGACAAAAGTCGACATTACGAAATGGAGGTTTTAAAATGAAGCAGATTAAGACTCTAAATAAAGCCAATTTGAAAGAGAGTGCAGTAAAAGGTGGTTGCGGTGAGTGCCAGGCGTCTTGCCAGTCAGCCTGCAAAACTTCCTGCACAGTTGCCAATCAGAAGTGTGAAAACAAAAACAGATAATTAAACGAAAATTTAATTACAGCCTTCTAAGGGACAGTTGACTGTCCCTTAAATTTTGTGTAAACGGAGAAAACAAATGATTCACAAGTATTCCTTAAATGGTTATCACATTGTTATGGATACCAACAGCGGCGCTGTGCATATTTTTGACGATGTACCATTTGAAATGTTGGACTATCTGCATGACAGTGTGCCCGAGAATCCTCCGCAGGACATGTTAAATGACCTGAGCGGCAAATATGATGCGCAGACAATCAGCGAAGCATATGACGAGCTGAAAGAGCTGTATCGTATCGGTCAGCTGTTTTCATCGGACGAGTATGAACAATTTGCGGATATGATGAAAGATGCCCCGATTAAATCCTTGTGCCTCAACATTGCTCATGACTGCAATCTTCGGTGCGAATACTGCTTTGCCGCCAAAGGGGATTTTGGCCGCGGCAGAATGTTAATGCCTTTTGAGGTTGCCAAAAAAGCGATTGATTTTCTAATTGAAAAATCGCAGAGCAGGCACAATCTCGAAGTGGACTTTTTCGGCGGTGAACCGCTGATGAATTTTGAGGTAGTTAAGCAGGTTGTGCAGTATGCACGCAGCATCGAAAAGGAGCACAACAAGAATTTTCGTTTTACGATTACCACAAACGGTATTTTGCTTACCGATGATAAGATAGACTTTATTAATAAAGAAATGTCTAATTGTGTTCTGTCCCTTGATGGGCGAAAAGGTGTAAACGATTTGCTGCGCGTAAGAGTGGACGGAACAGGTAGCTACGACTCCATCGTTCCCAAGTATCAGAAGCTTGTTGCAACAAGAGGCGACAAGGACTATTACGCCCGGGGAACTTTTACGAAGCACAACCTTGATTTTACCAATGATGTACTCCACATGGCAGAGCTTGGCTTTGAGGAAATCTCCGTTGAGCCGGTTGTGTCTGATGTTAAGCTTGACTATTCCATCAAGGAGGATGACCTGCCACGGGTTTTTGAAGAGTATGAACGCCTTGCACAAGTTTTAATTGAACGCAAAAAGGCGGGGAAGGGCTTTAATTTCTTTCATTTTATGCTCGACCTTGATCAAGGCCCCTGCGCAATTAAACGCCTGCGTGGATGTGGGTGCGGCAATGAATACATAGCGGTCACCCCTGAAGGCGACATTTTTCCTTGTCACCAGTTCGTTGGCGATGATAAATGGAAGATGGGAAATGTACTTGACGGTTCATTCAATTTTGATATGAAGCGTTCTTTTGCACAGACTAATATCTATTCAAAACCGGAATGTAAAAACTGTTGGGCCAAATTCTATTGCAGCGGCGGCTGTAATGCTAACAGCTGGCAGTATGAAGGCGATATTCATAAAGCCCACAAAATTTCATGCGACCTTGAAAAAAAACGCCTGGAATGTGCTATCATGATAAAAGCGGCAATGGCTGATTAAACTCATATAATCATAAAAATACACACGCGTGCGGCAAAATGTAAGCGTGTGTATTTTTATGCATTGTGTTTACATAAACAAGTTGACATAATATTTGTTAGGTTACATAATATATTTGACATAATTTTCTACACAATGCATAAAAATGAATTAACTGTATAATTTTATATTGATAAGCGGCGGGAAATGTATTATAGTATATATTCACAAGGTAGGTGTTGAATTTGAAGGATATGACATTGGGATTTATTGGCGCCGGCAATATGGCGAGCGCTATTGTCAATGGTATTATCGGAACAAAAACTTTTCCGGCAAATCGCGTTTTTATTTTTGATATTCATAAGGATAAATGTGAAAATTTAAAAACCAAAACCGGCATTCAAGTTGCTAATAGCGTTGAGAAACTTACTGAAACCTGCGATATTATTTTTCTGGCGGTGAAGCCGCAGAATTTTGCAGAGGTTTTGGCAGCTGCTAAGGCGGCAGTTAACGAACGTAAACTATTCGTTTCTATTGCAGCCGGTATTTCGTCCGGTTACATAACTGATAGTTTAAACTGCGTTTGCCCGGTGATCAGAACTATGCCGAATACTCCCCTGCTGATTGGCAAAGGAGCAACGGCAATGTGCAGAACTGCAAATGTGTCTGACGAAAGCTTTGAATTTGTTCAGTCTTTGTTTGCTGCCTGCGGTACAGTCACTGTTTTAAAAGAAAGTCAAATGAACGCTGTGATTTCTGTCAGTGGCAGCAGCCCTGCGTATGTTTATTTGTTTGCAAAGGCAATTATGGACAGCGCAGTGAAGCAGGGTATCGATGCCGATACAGCGCTGAAGCTTATTTGCCAAACCCTTGAGGGCAGCGCGGAAATGCTTCGCCAGCCGGACTCGACTCCCGAGGCATTAATAAAGATGGTTTCCTCCCGCGGGGGGACCACATTAAAGGCTCTTGACGTGTTTTATGAACATGGTTTCGAACAGATGGTTGACGATGCAATGACGGCTTGTACAAAAAGAGCTGAAGAACTGGGTAAGTAATCATATAATGCTGTGCTTTCTCATATTATTTTATGGAATATCCTTTTTGGGAGGAATGTATGAGTATGATTGCCATTAAGCACAGTTTTAGGCACAGGTCAATCATTGATAGAAAGAACTTTATTGAGGCTTTGCGTACAAACCGTGTTTTGGTTCTATTTTCACTTGCATTGATAGGCGGTATGATGTTTGGTGCGATTTTTGCCAGAAATGCGGGTATGACTGCCTTAGATAAGCTTGATTTTCTTTTTTACAGCAATTTTAAAACAAGGGCGGTACAATCGATCACTTCCGTTTTTGCAGCTTCCTTTGCATCCTCTTTTATCTTCATATTTGTATGTTTTCTTTGCGGGCTTTCCATGTGGGGCATGTTTATCATACCCGCTGTTTTATTTTTTCGAGGGTTTGGATTGGGATTAACTTCAGGCTATTTGTATGCTGCGTATGGGTTTAAAGGAGTATTATTCAACTTGGCGGTGATCCTTCCGGGCGCATTTGTTTGCTGTCTTGCAATTTTGCTTGCAGCCAGGGAAGGATCCTATTTTTCGCGAAGAATTGCCTCCTGCGGTACTTCGGCTGAAAGCGGGACAATCAGCTCACAAAAAATGAAGCTTTATTTATTGCGCTTCGGTGCAATTCTTGCTTTGGCTTTTTCTGCGGCTTTGCTTGATGTGCTGTTTTCAGCATGTTTTGCGAGTATGTTTTCTTTTTAATTAGAGGGGATAGAACAAAATGAAGGACTATTGTGTGGACTTTAGCAATTATCTAATCAATAAAAAGTCAGTGTCTGCGAACACGCTGGATTCTTACATTCGAGATGTTACGCATTTTTTATTTTTTCTTGATACAAAGGGTTTGGACAATCCTTGCTCAGTTGATGCTGATTTTATGAATGGTTATGTTGCAAATCTGACAGAATTAAAAAAGTCCAACGCTACAATAACTCGTAATATTGCGTCGATCAGGTGCTTTTATCAATACCTGATAATCAATAACATGGCTGAGAGCAACCCCGCAAAAGCAATAAAGCTTGAAAAATCCGTAAAAAAATTGCCGCAGATTCTGAGCGGCAAAGAGATTGAACTTTTACTTTCACAACCGGACACCAAGGAACTAAAGGGCTGTCGTGACAAAGCAATGCTTGAACTGCTGTACGCAACAGGAATCAGGTCTTCCGAACTGATTGATTTGAATGTGCAGGATATTAACATACACACCGGCACGCTCAGCTGTAACAATGGAAAAATGGAAAGAATCATTCCAGTGTACTCCACGGCAGTTACCGCTATTTCCGACTATATTTTAAGGGCAAGAAGTCTAATCATTACTCCGGAAGGGGGGCAGGCTCTGTTTACCAATCTGAATGGGAGAAGGCTCACACGCCAGGGTTTTTGGAAAATCGTGAAAGGCTATGCGGAACAGGCCGGTATTGTAAAGGAAATCACACCGCACACACTACGTCATTCCTTCGCTTTACATTTATTGGAAAACGGCGCGGAACTGAAAGACATTCAACTCATGCTTGGGCATGCTGATATCTCATCAACACAGGTTTATGTCCATTTGTTAAATGATCATTTTAAGGAAGTTTATAATAACTGTCATCCTCGTGCAAAATTAGGTTAGGAGTGAAAATCTTTTGAGTTTGTTCAATATGAATTACAATAAACCGGGTCCGGGCGTCAATAGGGATGAACCTAAAAAAAAGCCTTTTCTACTGTTTTGGACCATTCTGTTCAGAAAATTTGGAAATTTAGTTAAATTGAATCTTCTTTTTTGTATTCCCGTGCTTGTTGCAGTGATCCTCATTTACTTTTTGGGCAGTGTACTTCCTTCGGTGCTCATCTTTTTGCCGCTTATCTTGGTCAGTCCATTTGTAGCGGGGTTAACGATTGTAACCAGAAATTATGTTCGAGAAGAGCACGCGTTCGTTCTTTCAGATTTTATTGATGCTTTGAAGCATAATTGGGTTGCATTCTTATTAAATGGAGCCATCATCTACGCCGCGTACATCATTCTCAGCGTTTCGATTACTTATTATGCTGCACAGATTAAATCCAATTCTATTTTCTTTGTGCCACTGGCCATCTGTATTGGAATAGCAATTCTATTTGTTTTTGCACAGTATTATATACCAATCATGATTGTTACCTTTGAACTTAATTTAAAGCAAGTATATAAAAATGCCTTTATTTTTTCAATCGTTGGTCTATGGAGAAACCTGCTGTTAACTGTCATATTTGCAGTGATCATTTTAGGTCTTTATGTATTGATGCTTTTAATGCCACTTACTTTATTTTTATCAATCATTTTTGCAATTTTAATTTTATTTTCATTCTGCATGTTCCTAATTAATTTTACAGTGTATCCATTAATTGATAAAATGATGATTCAGCCTTATAAGGATAAAGAAAAGGATAATCAAACATCTGAAGACTAAAAAAGAGCCGGTTAATCCGGCTCTTTTTTATCAGCTTTGCTAAATTTTACAGCATCTCGCTGCTTCACTTGAGAAAGTGGGTTTGCTTTGGCTGCTTTGGCCATCTGCTCATCGGAAAGATGGGTGTAGATTTCGGTTGTGCCAAGGTTTTCGTGACCTAATATATCCTTTAAAACGCGAATATCGACGTGCCCATGCTGATACATTAAAGTTGCAGCAGTGTGCCTGAGCTTATGTACAGAAAACCCGGGGCCTCCAAGTTCAATTTCGGCTAAATATTTTTTCACAATATACTGCACTGTTTTAGGACTGATTCTTTTGTTTTGTTTGCTAATGAACAGCGCATTCTTATCGACTAAAGCATTTTTAGGACGAACTGCGATATAACGGTCAATGGCATCAATGCAGGCATCATTTAAGTACACCATGCGTTCCTTGTTGCCCTTACCTACAATTCTAATGCTTGAAGCACCATGGTTCACATCACTCAGATTGATGCTAACAAGCTCTGAAAGACGCATTCCGCAATTTAAGAATAATATGAGCATGCAGTAATCGCGTTCTTTTGTCGCACCCTCAACCTTTGACAGAAGTTCAAGACTTTGCTCAAGTGTAAGGTATTTGGGCAGGGATTGTTTCAGCTTTGGTGTTTCAAGTTCTTCAACAGGGTTAACCGCAAGCTTACCGGTCTTATTGGTTAAGTACTTAAAAAAAGTACGCAAACTTGAAACTTTACGTGAACGCGTTGCCGCTTTATTGTGGCGCTCTGTAGTTAAATAATTCATGTATTCATAAACAGTCGTCAAGGTAATCGTTTTAATTAAGTCAAGATCGACATCAGAAATACTAATTTCATCAAATTCGGTGGTGGGGGGGATGAGTCCTTGGTTTTTCTTGATGTACCTAAAGAATGTTCGCAGATCAAGATAATATTCTTCAACAGTTTTAGGAGATTTCCCTCGGATTGTTCCCACATAGCCTAAAAATTCCTTGATGACGGGCGGAGCTTCCGCCAATAGCTCAGGTTTCATAAATAAACTCCATTCTTTCGTGAAACAGTTTCACAAAGTAATTTTTTAACGTTAAAATAAATTTGTTTTCTGTTGATAGTCATATTCAACTAAATTTGAAATTGATGGATCGTATGTCACCTGTATTTTAAAAGACATATAAAAATATTGATTTGGTTTACCTGTTAAGAAATGAGTCCTTAATGTATTACATTAAGGACCACCTGAAGCCCCTTGCTAAGTCATTTGAATTATCGGAGTCAAACTAATCTTGCAATTGACTCAGAAGCATTCACGGTCATTGCAAAAATCAGACGAATATAAATTAATTATATCATAAGAATATGAATAGCATAAGTTTGGAAGATTTAGGGTAATGCACAGGATCAAAAAATTTCTGCAGCCTGACGTATTAAGATAACTAAGATAACAAAAATCAAATTAAGCCCTCCGGTATATAACAGCTATTTTTGCTAAAAATTCAGTAAAGTTTGAATAAATTAAAAATTTGCGAAAAACACGGAGTGGTTGGATTAATTAATCATATAAATTCTTAATTTTCTCCCCTTAATTATACAAAATATTCATTTTGTATAATTGTATTCCATAAATTAGGAGATGTCAAGATTCTATCGCTTTTCGTCCTTCTTATGTTTACAGTCTTAAAAAGGCCATAGTTTAATTTTTAAAATCAGAAAAACTATAAAAGCTAAAATTGCAAGCACGATGATGCCAAACAATATGCCGCGGCCTAACGATTTAAACGAAATTTTTCGTTTAGCTTTATATGAAACGTGCTGAGAGGTTTCGGAATATAAAACATATCATCACTCCACTATTTACAATTCCAAATACGCACAAGCTTTTTATTTTACGTTTCCTTTAATGGAATTATTCCTCCGATATCAATTAAGTCATCGTCTGTCAGTGAAATCATTTGAATACCTTTCCTGCCTAAGAAGTTTTTCATTTTTGCGTAACTTGGGTGTGAATGGATGTTCCCTGTAAAAGCAATTTTATATTTGCTGATAAATCCGCATGCTCCTCCTATAAAACCATAATCACATCCAGGCAATGTAATATATCCCTGTTCAATAAGGAGCGTATCAATTCGCGCCGCTTTTGCTGCCTTCTCAATTGATTGATCCGCGGTGATGATGGAATGCTCATCGACTACAATGGTCGAACATTTGGTGTATCCTTGCTTCACATGGACAATTTCGATACCATTTTCTTCACAATAGTCTATTATCGTATTATCTAATGCAGCCTGATTCGCAATAAGATAATTACCCACGCGTGCTGCATTTAAAGGAACATCATATGGATAAAGCTTCGAAATACATTTGTTCGAGCTGACTGCATCAAAGCCATAGGACTCCAATTTTGCCTTCAGATCCCCCTCCCCTTTAGCTACTATGATATGATTTTTACCTATATGATGACAAAGCATATCTGCATGACTGCTAACCGGTTTGCTTAAATTCCGGCAGGGCTCAACTTCGATAGTTTCTATGGCAAATGTTTTTAGTACGTCAATTATTTTGGGATATGTACCGGATATGGCAATTAGAGCCACATCCGATTGCGGTAAATTGGGTGTTTTTATAAAATTCATCTTGTTTACTCCTGTCTAAGCGCGTCAACCGGTTTTAATTTTGACGCTTTATAAGAGGGATAAACGCCAAAGACCGTACCTGATAAGATTGAAAATCCAACAGCAAGCAGCATAATATCGGTTCGCACACTAAGTGCAACTCCAAAATACGCTGCCCCAGCGTAAGATATCAGATATCCGGCCACAATACCAAACAGGCAACCAATTAATGAAATCAGAACAGCTTCGAACATAAATTCTAACATAATAGAACTGCGTTTCGCACCAATCGCTTTTTTTATTCCAATCTCTCTTGTTCTCTCATTCACCGATACCAACATCACTGTCATTATACTCAAACTTGCAACCAACAGGGAAATTGCCCCTACGGCGGAAAGAATCAGTGTTATAATACCCAGCATATTTGTAAGGCTATCTTTTTGTTTCGCAAGATTATTGGATACAAAGGCATCCACTGTGCCATTGTTTCGGTTTAGATTATCAATAATTGTTTGGCCGATGTTGTCAACATTGGCTCCCGTCTTGATTTTCACTGCAATTTGGTCAAAATCATTTCTTCCCACGGCGGTCTGAACAGTTGTATATGGCACGTAAATAAAAGTTGGAATATAATCTCCAATAATATTCTGTAACAGGCCACTGCCGGTTTTAATAATTCCTATTACTTTGAAACTCTCTTGCGCTCCCCCACACATAATAGATACGTTTTTTCCAATAATATTGCTCCTATCGTAAGCGCTTTTTGAAAATGTTTCATCAACCAAACATACGTTTGCATGAGCGTTTATATCTGCATTATTAAATTGTCGTCCATACAGTAAATTAATTGAAATAATTTGGCTTGCCTTTGTATCTATCCCCCATACAAGTGCTTTGAGGTTCAATTTTCGTGTCGACACATCGGTGTTCTCAACCATAATTGGTGCTGCCTGCTCTACTTGATCGCATTTTTTAACAATGTTTAAATCATTTTCGTTCAGAGAGATATTGCCCGCATCGGTTGAAGAAGAGATGGAAAGTCCACTTAGTCCGAGGCCGTCTAATTCGCTACTTAACGCGTTTGTTCCACACTGGCTTATGTTTCCAATAATGATAACCGAGCCTACGCCAATCGCTATTCCAAAAATTGTAAGAGCCGTCCTGATGCGTTTACGATTCAGATTTTGAAATGCTGATTTTATATAGTCAATCATCCGAGCTCACCGTTCCCTTTTCTGTCGGGATGACGTAGGTGCCGTTGGAGACCGCATCTGGATTCGCTATAATTTGATCATTTTGAGATAATCCGTTTATAATTTGAAACCCGCTGTCAAATTCCTTATTAGTAACTACAGGGGTCTTTACGGCACGTTTCCCATTTAATTTGAATACATACTCATTCCCATCTTTATCGGCTCTCACGGTCTCGTAGGGCGCAATCAGCACGTTGGAATCTTTCGAAGTGATAATTCTCGCTTTTGCTGTGTAACCGGGCTTTATGTCGCTGCCCGGTTTGTTTACGCTGACAATAACTTCTACTACAGTTTCTTGTCCTGTGGTTGAAACAACTTGTTTTGCATCTGAAGAAATACTTTTGACTATTCCGGAATAAGAAGCATCTTTAAACCCTACACCGGTTATGACCGCCTTCTGTCCTACCTTTATTCCGGAAATCTGCGATTCATTTACCGAAAGACGGACTTGAAGTGCATTTAGGTCGTCGGAGATCACCGCAACCGCATTGCCGGCTTGAATATAGCTTTGATTCACAACCGACACCGATGTGATTTCTCCTGAAGAAGGGGCAGTGATTGTTTGGGTAGTCGCTTCGCTTTGGCTCTGTTCGCTGTATTGGCTGAGCAGACTTTCATAGGCTCCGCTGTTAATTGCAGTGTCGATTTTTGCAGAGGGTACCTCGATCTCCATTAATGGTTGCCCGGCGGATACTTTGTCGCCAACTTTAATGTAAACATGATTTACAATCGCGGCAGACGGTGCGTAAACGCTGCGCATAGAGACCCGCTCTACCCTTCCGCTGCAGGTGACCGAATTTTCCACTGTAAGTGGACTTACCTTTACAACACTGACTTGAACAATTGCATTACGTGAAATCGTTCCAAAAATAATCACCGATGCAATTGCTAAAAATGTAAAGGTGCATAACATTACGTATCTTTTCATTCTCATTCCCCCATTCTTGATTATTCTATGATAACTGAGGGAAAATATTAGTGAGATTTTGCACAGATGAGTGAATAATTTCTGAGCAAAATTCAAAAAATAGGATTGAGGTGAAAATATATGAGTATCATACAATGTGATGAAGACTGTATTTATCAACGTGAAGGCTATTGCAGCTTAGAAATGCCATCGGCGATTACCAATTACACAGGTGATGGATGTGTACACTGCATTAAAGTAACACCACGGACACCGGATCTTAATCAATCGAAGACTCAAACGCCTCTCTCACGTTTCTAACACCGATTAACTTTATATCACTGTATTTTGCATTCACTTGTTTTAAACTGTGAAACGGTAAAATACATTTCTTAAATCCGAGACGTTCAGCTTCACTAATTCTTGCTTCAATATGTGTTACCGCGCGGATTTCACCCGCCAGACCAATTTCTCCGAATACAATCGCATCATCGCTGATAGCAACATCTTTCAAGCTGGAAACAAGCGACATTGCAACTGCTAAATCAGTAGCTGGTTCATCAAGCCTCAGTCCCCCAACAACATTAATATAAGCGTCTAAGTTAGAAAAATAATACCCGGCGCGCTTTTCCAGAACCGCAAGCAGCAGTGACATTCTGTTGTAGTCAAAGCCGGTCGCCATTCTTCTTGGATTACCAAAACCTGTGGTTGTAGCGAGTCCCTGTATTTCTGCTAAAATTGGGCGTGAACCTTCTATAACACAGGTAACACAAGTTCCGGAAACATTCTTCGGCCGGCCGGCCAACAGGGCGAGAGAAGGGTTGTCCACCTGATGAAGCCCATTGTCGCCCATATCAAATACACCGATTTCGTTGGTTGAGCCATATCTATTTTTAACCGCGCGTAAAATTCTATATGACATTTGGCGGTCACCTTCAAAATAAAGTACCGCATCAACAATGTGCTCCAGTACTTTAGGGCCGGCGATTGCACCGTCCTTGTTCACATGACCGACAAGGATGGTCGGTATTTCGAGTGATTTGGCAGCCCGCATAACAGCATTCGTGCATTCACGAACCTGTGTTACGCTGCCGGGCGATGAGTTGAGTTCTGTATAGTTCATGGTCTGGATGGAGTCAATCATTACCAAATCGGGTTGACTGGCCCTCATTTGCTCTATAACACACTGGATGTCTGTTTCAGTTAATATATACAGGTTATCGCTCTGAACGCCCAAGCGCGCTGCACGCAGCTTTATTTGCCTGCTGGATTCCTCTCCGGATACATATAGTATCTTTAAAGTTCTGCCAAGGTATTCGCATATCTGTAAAAGAATCGTAGATTTTCCAATGCCCGGTTCGCCGCTTATTAAAATAAGCGAACCCTTTACAATGCCGCCGCCCAGAACTCTGTCCAATTCACTTAGCCCCGTATGGTAGCGGGATTCTTCACTGGTACTGATCTCACTAATTAAAACCGGACGTGCAGTGCTGTGTGCAGCATATGCCCCAGCGTTTTTTTGTGAGGAAATCTCTTTTATTTCTTCATTCATACAGTTCCACTGCCCACAATTTGGACATTTTCCAACCCATTTTGCGGACTCAAAGCCACACTCTGAACAAATATATACACTTTTGGATTTTGAAGCCATTTTAAAATCCCCATTTTCTATATTCTATGATTGAATCGAGCCGTACAATCAGCTCATAAAGGTATTATTAAATTATAGCCCAACGTAGGATCGAATACAAGATATTATGTATTTGAATGAAAGTAATCTAAAAATCCACTGTAAATTGCAAATGCGATTTGCTGTTGATAGGTCTTGTCGTTCAGCTTTGCAGATTCGGATTCATTTGAGAGAAATCCGCACTCGACCAAAACAGCAGGAACCTTCGTATTCCATAAAAGATAAATAGAGCTGGTGGCCGGTTTTGTTTCTCGTGTATTTTCAGGCTGCAGGAGTTCCACGACACGGCTTTTGATATTTTCAGCCAATTCTTTACTACTAAGATTTTTCGTCGAATAAAACATCTGTGCACCATTGTAACGGCCATCTGTAAAATGATTTTGATGAATACTGATAAAGATGCAATCGCCCTGTGCTTCAATTATTTTTAGCCGGTTATGGATGTCACTGATCTTGCGTTCTCTCACGGTATCAAGATGATCATCGCTGATGGATGTGTCGGCTGTCCGTGTCATTACTACATTGAAACCTGAAATTTTCAGCAGGCTTTCAAGCTTCAGGGCAATCGTCAGGTTAATATCTTTTTCAGGAGTCGGTGATTTTCCTGTGGCTCCCCCATCTTCCCCACCATGGCCGGGGTCAATTACAATCGTTGGATTTCGTTCTCCGGCGAGTGCAGAAGCCATCTTATCAATTTTATTATATGAGATATAGGAAAGCAATAAAAATGCAAGGCAACACAAAATCAGGACTGTTATCGGTATAAAATAAGTTTTTGTTACTTTCAACGCAATCACCCCATGCAATCTATATGCATGGGGTGATTTTGGATATGTATGTGTGTTGTACTTGCAAGCGTCATTTAGAAAAAATCCTACTTAAGGTCTTCATTAAGAGAAGGTTTGTGCACAGATAAACAAAATTGTACCCAGCGCAACCAGTGCAACAAAAATAAGAAGTACACATAATCTTTGGCTGTTTTCATTTTTCTTTTTCATGATAGCCCTCCGAAAATCATTCCTACCTATATAACGAATGAGAGGGGGCTTTTGTTACAAAAAATAAAAAAATTTTAAAATAAAATAGAAAAGGCTTTTATCATTCATTAAATTAAAAAAGTTCTCAAAGCAATTCAGCTTTGAGAACCCTTCTGTTTTTGGAGGCGTCACCCAGATTTGAACTGGGGAATCAGGGTTTTGCAGACCCTTGCCTTACCGCTTGGCTATGACGCCAAAACTGGAGCGAACGACGAGGCTCGAACTCGCTACCTCCACCTTGGCAAGGTGGCGCTCTACCAGATGAGCTACATTCGCAGGATTGGTGCCTCCGGGC